>Ga0207748_1000001_pt1 | contig 529531 bp, 487 predicted proteins | sample HigsolmetaGSP13D_FD_184841 | JGI IMG/M metagenome (GOLD analysis project Ga0207748, IMG submission 184841) | High solid enriched microbial communities from the Joint BioEnergy Institute, USA - SP1-3-D (SPAdes) | ecosystem: Engineered > Bioreactor > SSF (Solid state fermentation) > Aerobic >...
CCCCTTGGCGCCGCGCCGCGGCAGCGAGGCGCGAAAGACCTCCAGCACCACCGCCCAATCCGCTTCCGTCATCTTCGTGGACATGCCGACCTCCAGAATCAGTCGGCAATCCATGAATCACACTGGATTCCTTCGCGGAATCCTCAGGCCAATACCTGAGTCAATTCGTCCACACGGCCTAGGTGTAGCGAAAGTAGTTGGGGACCTGACTGCCCAACTTGTCCCAACTTGCCACAACTTGATTCTGCGTAAGCCCGCGTAATCGGGATGAGCTGCCGCATCACGAGGTCTCCTCCGTCTGATAGACCCAGACCAGGGGGTTCTCGACCGGCAGCGCCGCGCCGCTCTGCGGGCATTTGTAGGTGCTGGGAAGGACCTGGACCCGGACGGGCACGACCTCGCCGGTGTCGGGGTCTGCCGTCTCTTCTCCGGTCGGGAACGTCATGCCCTCGACGCAGAGATAGCCGAACTTGGAGCGCGAGGTCGGCAGACCGAACGGCGCGCCATCGCGAACGAACTTGATGAAACCCTTTGTGGCCAGCACGCTGATCCGTTCGCGGATCGTGTCCTTGCCGCCGAGCCCGGCCTGGTTCTCGAAGCTCTCGGCGAATTGCAGCGCGGTGTAGAGCCGGCCGGCCTCGGCCTCATCGAAGAGCAGTTGAAGGATCACGTCGTGTTTGCGTGCGCGCTCAGCGTCGAGCTTCTGGCCGAACTCGCGACGCACGAGCCTTGTCTCCGAGCGGTCGATGGCGATCCAGCGTCCGTCCGCCTTGTCGACGATCATCGGCTCGATGCCGGGGCCGTTGCGGAGCTCGAAATGCAGCATCCGCTCCGGTCGGTCCTCGTCGGGCCGGTGCATGATCACCCCGGAGGTGTAGAAGCTGCGGAGGCTGCCCGCGCCCGAGAGCGCCATGAACGGGTCCTCGACGAGCTGCTTCTTGGTGATCTTGCGGGTGTGATGGCAGAGGATCAGGCCGGCATCCGGGGCTACGGCGTCCCGCAGGGCCTCGACCCGCTCCTGCAGGAAGAAGAGCATCGCGGTGTTGTCGTTCTCCCCGCCGCCGTCCGGACCGCCATCGAAGAGATTGCGGATCGGGTCGATGCAGAGGATGTCGGGCGCGCCATGCCCGTAGTGGGCGCGAACCGCGGCGATGGTCAGGCCCACGCCGCCGGCGTCGAGCAACATGCGGACCTTTGGCGTGGCGACGAGATTATCGCGCGCCGCGGCCAGGAGCGCCGGCTCGATCTGGATGGCCTGAAGGCGCTCCCGCAGATAGTGGTACTGGATCTCCGCCTGCAGATAGAAGATCCGCAAGGGCCGGCTTGGCGCAAAGCCGAGGAAGGGCACGCCCGCCGCCATGTGGACGAGCAGACTGATAAGGAAGTCGCTCTTGCCGACTTTGGGCGCGCCGCCGAGCACCAGCATCCCACCGGGCGTCAGCAATCGCGGCGCGATGATGTCGTCGGGCATCGGGCTCACGTCGTCGAGCAGTGCGCCGAGCGTGAAAACCGGCAGCGCGGACATCGGCGGCACGGCGATCCGTTCGAGGGCCGGTCCATGGCGCTCTTCGTGCAGCCGCCAGAGGCGCTGTGCTTCCGAGGCGAGACGTTCGAGCGGCCAGCTGGGACGGAGCTGGGCGGCGTTGTACTGGCAGATCGCCTCCCACGCGTCGTCGCGGCTCATGCGGCCCTCGTGAGCCATGCGGACGTAGTGGCCGATCGCAGCGCTCGCCCCCTGGAAGCGGGTCCAATCGTCCGATCCGCCTTCACGGACCGGCGTCGTCAGGACATCGGTGATCGACGGTTTGTCCGTAGAGGGGCCTGGCTCGGACCCAACGCCGGCAAGCGGCGGCATGTCGGCGACAAGCTCGGCGAAGTCGCGTAAGTGGACCTCGACCCGCGGGCTGTGGCGGCGGATATTGACCAGCCGCTTGAAGCCGCCCTTGTGATAGACGGAGCCGGCCAGACGGATCGGCTGGTGGGCCGATCGGAAATGCGTGTCGCCGCCGACCTTGACCGCGATGTCGCCGCGCAGCCGACAGAGAAGCGCGATGTCCTCGCCCTCGGCCGGTTCGCTCAAGCGCCACCAGACATGCAGCTTGTCGAGACCGTCCGGCGTCCGGCCGCCACTTTCGACGAGCAGTGTCGGCTCGCCGAGATGCCGGATGAGGTGGTCGAGCTTGGCCGCAATGTCTCCGGCGTCGAGGTCGACCAGGACCGTCTGCATCTGCTGGACATCGGCGGCCTTGGCCTTGCCGGTCTCGGCGACCGTTCCCGGCACCACATAGAAGGCCGCCCCTTCGCGTGCTGCCCAACCGGCGAAGGAAACCGCCTTCTCCAGCAAACTGTCGTCGATCTCGATCCAGGCGTTGTGGGGTCGCCCGTCGATGCCTTGGCCCTTGTCCACGAACCCGCGCAGGGGCACCCAGCCCTCGCAGTAACCGAAAACGACGTCGAGAAAGACGGCGATCTGCTCTGGATCTGGCTCGATGTCGAACGGATCGGCCTGCGGCGCGGCGTCGTTGAAGTCGCGCCACGCATCGAGGGAGACGACCTTGTTCCCGCTCATGCCGGCAGCCCCCAGCAGCGTTCCGCCCACCGGCACATCCGGCACTCGTGGAAATCACGGGTCGTGGCGATGCGCGGCAGCAGATCCCCTGCATCCGTCGCCTGGAGGATCCGCACGGCGCGATCGCTCATGCGTTGGGCGAGCCCCGCGTCGAACGGCACCAGTTCGTGGTGCAATTCGGCGGTGTCCTTGTTGATGGCGGTGAAGAGCGCGGGATTGTCGGAGATGCCGGGGACCTGCGCCTCCATGTAGGCCTGGTAGAGAGCGATCTGGGACGCGTAGACGGGCTTCGCGACAACCACGCCCTTGGCCACGGTCTCGCGCCAGTTCCTGGCATTCATCGTCTTGCATTCCCAGAGCGCGGGAACGCCGATGCCCAGCAGCTGGGGTGCGGCGGCGATGATCCCATCGACATGACCGCGGATGCGGCCACCAGCGACCGAGAAGCCGAATTGCTCGCCGTCCGCACGGTTGCCCTTGCGGGTATAGAGATCGAACCCGGCACCGCGCAGCCAGCCGATGGCAAGATCTTCGAGCGCGTGTCCGATCTCGAAGATCCGCAGCGTTTGGCCGGAGAACTCTTGCCCCTCATCCTTCGGCGCGCCCGCGAACTCGAATTGCAGAGCGCGCTCACAGCCGTGTCCAAGACGGGAGCCGCCCAGATAGTCGCGGGCCGGCCGCGTCGCCTGATCGGCGGTGAGCGCCCGATCGACGGTGGCGTTGACCCGGTCGGCAAAGCTGGGACGGCGGTTATAGTCCAGCATGCTGACCTCCCTCGTAGCTGCGGTGGGCGAGCCCGTGGCAGGTCGAGCAGAGCCATTCGACCGCGAGCGGCTCGGAATAGTCGTGATGATGGGCTTCGAGTTCGGTCACGCAGCCGCAGCGCTGACACCAGACCGGCACAATGATCCGGCACGCCTTGACGGCGCTCCTGACGATGCTGTGTGCCTTGTTCTTTTCAGCATGACGCAGCCGATAGCGGCGCTGCGCCTCACGATGCCTTTCGGGATCTCGGAAATTCTGCGCGTAGGCACGCTGATATTCCCGGCGGCAATCCCGGCACCAAGCCTGTAGACCATCGGGGCTCCGGCGCCGCACGCCAAACTCTACCGCCGGCTTCTCTTCACCGCATTTGCTGCACGTTTTCATCAGAACGGCACCTCCTCGTCGGCGTCGGCTGCCATGGCGTGCATGGCGTCCTGGAAGCCGCCGACGGCGACCTCGATGAGCGTGAGCACCTGCGCCTCCGTGAGGTCGCAGAGGCGCGCCTGCCAGCCGATCTCCTCCATGATCTCCGCGACCGGCTTCATGGCGGCGCGGATCGCCGCCTTTTCCTGTTCGGTGAGATCAACCATGGCCCAGCGCTCCCGCGCCAAGCGCGTCCAGAAGCCTTGGCAGGCCATCGAGCAGAACCAGACCGAGGGGCGCGGTTGCTTCGACCGCACCGGGTCGAACCAGCCAAAGCCACGGGTGGGTCGCCGGCAGACAGCACAGAGCGTTCCACGCGGATGCCAGAGCCGCCGCCGGTCCTCGGCCGTGGTGGGGGAAACAGATGCCATGGCTCATGCCGCCCTCCCTATGGCTGCTTCGGGCGCGGCATCGGCCGCCCCGAAGACGAGGGAGCGGATGGCGTCGCGGTTGAAGCGAAAAGCCAGCAGCGCTGATGCCTGATAGCGGGTGAGCCCGAAATCCTGCCGGTACTCCGGCGGCAGGAAGGCAAGCTGCCGATCGGTGGGCGGCTGGTTCAACCAGCGGCGCGTCTTGTGGGCGCTCTCGTCGCTCTCATGCACGTTGAGCCAGTCGTCGGCCGCCGCGAGGCAGACGGTGCGTTCGCCCACGGCCAACAGATGAGGCCGCTGCTTCTGGAGGCCCCCGATGCCGTACCAGCGGCCGTTCAGGAAGAAGACACCGCCCCAGGCATTGAAGCCGTTGGCGATGAGCGCGGCGTCGTCGCCGAAGAGATCGCACCAACGGAAACTCGACCGCTTCAGGAGGTCGATCTCGGACATAACGAAGTCGCCGAGCGGCGCTGCTTCGCCGCCTTCGGGACGCTCCCAGACATGACCACACAGCGGGCATTCAATGGTGGCGAGCGGCACGATGGCGCCGCAGTCCGGGCAATCCTTGGTCGGCGCCTCGCCGGAGGCCGCTCGACCGTCCAGGTCGACGTCCTGCTCCAGCGATCCGTGCAGCAGGGTCGACGTGCCGAAATCGAGCACGATGCAGTCGGTCTTGATGGCGCCTGGATGTTCCTCGGGCGACACCGTGCGAAGGCCGCGACCGACCATCTGGATCATGGTCGACTTGTAGGAACTCGGCCGCAGCAGCACGACGCAGCTCGTCGGCGGGTGATCCCACCCCTCGGTCAGGACGGCGACATTGACGACGACCCGCAGCTCTCCGGCGGCGTAGGCATCGAGGATTGCCTTGCGGTCGGTATCCGCCATGTCGCCGTGGATCAGCCCGGCGGCGACACCGGCCGCGTTGAAGGCGGCGGTCACGTTGCGCGCGTGGTCCACGGTCGAGCAGAACACCACCGTCTGGCGCTCGCCCGCCTTTTCCCGCCAGTGGCGGATAACGGCGTCCGTGACCGGCGATCGGTTCATGATCGCGTCGACCTCGGCCATGTCGAAATCGTCGGCCGTGCGACGCACCCTGGTGAGCTGGTCCTGGACGCCGACATCGATCACGAAGGTTCGCGGCGGCACGAGATGCCCCGACGCGATGAGCTCCCCGATCCGGATCTGATCGGCGACGTTCGAGAACACCGGGCGCAGACCGCGCTTGTCGCCCCGGTTGGGCGTCGCCGTGACGCCGTAGATCCGGCACGCCGAATTGCGCTGCAGCGCGGCGTCGATGATGCGCCTATAGCTGTCGGCGGCCGCGTGATGCGCTTCGTCGATCACCAGGAGGTCGAGCGCGGGCAACTGGTCGAGATTACCGGCGCGCGCCAGCGTCGGCACCATCGCGAAGGTGACCTGGCCGTTCCAGCACTTCTCCTTCGCATCGACGACCGAGGTCGTGATGCGGGGATTCACCCGGCCGAACTTGCTGCGGTTCTGATCGGTCAGCTCGTCGCGATGCGCGAGCACGCAGGCCTTGGCGCCTGTGCTCTTCGGGGTTTCGCCGACCATGCGCCCGACGACGCCTGAGAGCATGATCGTCTTGCCGGCTCCGGTTGGGGCGACGCCGAGGGTGTTTCCGTGTTCGTGGAGCGCGCGGACACTGCGCTCGACGAACTGCTTCTGGCGGGGACGCAGCAGCATGGCTGCCTCACTGCGCCCAGGACGGGCGCGTGCCCGCCGCCGGTGCTGAAGATTGGGGCATGGAGGGCTGGGAAGGCTGAGCCTGCGGCTGCGGTGCCGCACCGGGCACGCCCATGAGGGCGGCATAATCCTTGTGATCCGGCGTCACCGCCGCGCGGATCTCGTTTTTCTCCTCGCCGTTGGTGTCGGTGCCGATGTCGATCCGCGCCACGAACTCGAGCCCGTCGAGATCGGCAAAGCCGCTGATGCGACGCGCGGCCTGGGCCTGAGCGGACGTGTCCTTGTCCGAAATGCCGCGCGCGGAGTTGAGCATGCCGCGGATCAGGCTGCGGCCCATGTTCGCCCAGTCCGGCCCTTTGGGGCTGTAGAGCCCGATCAGGGTGAAGATCTTGCGCCGGGCGTAGGGACCTTCGAGAACCGTGAACTCGCCGGAGAGATAGACCGAGCCGGTGGTCCCCCGCGTGGCGTATCCGCCTGTCCAGCCCTGCGCCGGATCGTCGAATCCGCCCGGACGGATCGTCAGGCGCACCTTGGCCAGCGTGCCCTTGGGGATGATGTTGCTGTTCTGCTTGGCGTCGTTGAAATCGTTCCAGGATCCAGTCATGGCTGGGGTCTCCTCGTTCAGGCGTTTTCGGAATGGGTGGGGGCGTCGGAGGTCGGCGCCGTCGCGGCCGGGGGCGGGCTGCGATAGGCCAGCCGCTCGGAGGCGGGCTTCACGGGACCGCGGATCTTGGCCATCAGGCGGCCGAGATGCGGCTCCTCGATCAGGTCGAGACGGCCGGATCGATCCTTCGCCGGGAAGTTCCAGGGGTTGATCGTCTGGCAGACGAAGGCACGGTACGGCGCGCCGGACTCGTCCTTGATCTCCGCCATCGTCAGGACTTCATCGACGATGCCCGGCAGCTCGAGGCCGGTCTTCGAGCCGTCGATCTGCGGCTGGAAGATGCGCCGATTGAAGTCGTCGAGCTTCTCGTCGAGGATCCCGACGAACCAGACGTTCTTCGCCCGCGTGTGCTGCAGATGCGTGAGCCACGCGATCATCTCGCGGCCGTGCAGGCCATAGGCGCCGCGGACATCGGGCTTGCCGGTCTTCTCCGAGAACGCCTCGGGCTGCCCTTTGCACCATTGGAAGCAGAGCCGCCCGGCGACGGTGATCGAGTCGATGAAGACCGTGTGGTAGCAGTCGAGCGAAGCCGGATCGCCGAAGCGCTCGCAAACCGCCGCGAAGTGGGCCTCGCTGTAGACCTGGTCGTCCCTCAGCGCCGGGTTGGGGCCGCCGATGAAGACCGCGAAGTCGCGGCACTCGGCCCATGTGCGCGGTCGGACGCTGTCGCCGGGCCATCCCTCGATGGCCAGGTCGCCCGCCTCCAGGTCGATGAACAATGTAGTGGCGGGGTCGAGCGTCCAGAGAAGGCTGGTCTTGCCGATCCCGGACTTGCCGAAGATCGTGCCCTTGACGCCGCGCGGCTCGGCGAGACGCTGGTCGGCGGAAATGATCGGGAGGGCCATCACTTGCCTCCCTTCGCCGCGATCAGGGCGTCGATCGCGACGTCGGCTCCGAGCGCGCCGGCCTTGCGGGCCTCGTCGTGGAGGGTGCGCACCGCGTCGATCTCGCGGTAGAGCGCCGATGCCCGCTCGTTTAGCCCGATGAGGGCGAAGGCCAGGTCGTCGATCGAGGCCGCCCCGACCGGCTTGACGGTCTCGTCGCGACGCTCGCCAAGGGCCGGCACCCGGATGGTCTCGGGCAGCTTGTCCAGCCCGTAATGGTGCTCGCGGAGCACCGCGAGCTTCTTCGTGATGCTCATGACGTCACCTCGGTGTTCAGGGAAAGACGGAAGCTGGGCTTGCCGGTGCGGACGGTGCGCGCGTCCTCGAAGGCGGAGCGGATGTGGCTCGGCCAGGCCGCGAACTTGCGCTCGGGCACCTTGATCGCGACATCGACGTATTCGGTGGGGTCGTCGCCCTCGGCCCGGATGCGTTCGACGAGAGCGGCGAGCTTGTCCTGGTCCCAGTCGACGCGCTTCGGCAGGTCGGCGATCACGGTGACCGCGCCGTCATCGAAGCGGACCGTGCCGGTGTCTTTGCCGGCAGTCTGGCGCGCTGCGTGGGCACGATCACCGTACTTGAGCGCGACGGCCCCATCGAGCCAGTCGCAGACGGTCTTGGCGCGGCGCAGGGCGTCGGCGGCCTCGTCCTGCAAGAGGACGAGTTGCTCGGCGGGCAGAGCGGCGATGTCGCCGACGGCCATGCGCCGGAGCCCATCAAGGGAGATGTGGTTGGAGATCGTCATCACCACCCCCTCATGCCGCAGGCTTGCTGGGGTGGTCGGCGGTGCTCGCCCGGATCTGCTCGCGCTCGTACTCCTCGACGTCTTCGAGGCGATACACGACGCGACCGCCGAGCTTGACGAAGCGCGGGCCTTCGCCCGTCCAGCGCCAGCGCTCAAGCGTGCGGTGGCTGATGTTCCAGCGTGCAGCCAGGTCGATCTGGTTGAGGTGTTTCGTAGCCATCTGTTTCTCCTTCGGTTTTGGTCGAAAACCTGCGGAGACGATGGCTGGCCGGGAGGGAGAAAACCGACCCGGTCAGAGGGAGAAGAACAGAGAGAATTTCGTCAGAGCGCGAAGCCCCAGAGACCGTTCTCGGACTTCAGATAAGGTTCGAGGTCTGCCCATCGCTGCGCGCCAAATGCTTGACGCAGCGTCTTCGCGCTGGAGTGGGCATGATCAAGGAGTTCCCGAGCGCTGAAGCGTCGGCCGTCCTGGTGTCCCTCAACCAGCTTGCGAATGATGGCGATATGGATGTCCGACTTGAGATCGATCGTGACGTTGCCATGGATGGTGAGTCGCTGCCCGCTCGGTGAGAGGGACAGCGGCGTATGAGGGCTGACGGCGGGTGTGCCATCGAGAAGTGCCGATAGGATTTCAGGGCTGATCGCCATTCCGTCGTCGAAATCGATGGCATCGCCGATGGACACGACGAGGTGCCCCGGCAGCCCCGGCTCATAGAGCCGACCACTGGGCGTGCTGGTCAAGAGAATGCGGACATGGGGTGTTGGTCGCCTTCGGGCCGCATGAGCCACATCTGCCCAAATCCTCCGGTCCGAAAGGCGGCGCGCGAACCAGATCGGGACCCGCTGCGGGCGACGGCCGATGCGCGCGTCGCCAAGCTCCCACAAAGCTCGTGGAACGAGCGCTCTGGCGCCGCCACGGGACGCAATGTCCAGCCCGACCAGCAAGCGGGCGAAAAGGACCAGGAAGTCCACCCCGTAGACTCCCATCCGCTCTTTCGGGACATCGACCCAGCCAGCAGACGGGCTGAAGTATCCGTAGCCGCTCCGTTCCGAGGACCAGATCAGGGAAACCGGCTCGTCTTCGAAATCAGCCAGCGAGGCGGCCGCCGCGTTATGGCCATCGGGACGCAGCACATTCGCCGCCAGCAATTTCCCCGCGCTGTTGGCGTGATAGTCGGAGAGCACGGCGCCGGCGACTTTGGCATCCGCGCTCTCCACGATTGAGAGGAGCAGATCAACCGCCCTCCGATCAATCGACGACGACACCGCCGTCTCCGGAAAGGATGCCCCAGCGCCGGAGATACTTCTCGCCGATCAGCTGCTCCTCTTCGGTCTGGTCCTTGAGATTGCAGCCATGCGGCATCGTGATCGTCAACGGCAGCGTCCGACCGCGTTTGGCATCGCCCTTGGGATGGAACTTGATGGAGAGTTTGGCCTGTGTCGCCACCCAACCGCCAGCCAGTGGATCGTTGGCGCCGAACCGCTCCGCCGACATGCTCCAGATAGTACGATCGGCCTTCCGAAGACATTCCAGCGTGACGCGCTCGCCCACATTGTCGATGGGCATCAGACGCAGCTGCTTGACCTCGACGGACTCGATCCCATCCTCCGGGTCGGTCGGAAAATCGAAAGGATGAAGCAGAACTGCGAGGTCGTAGGTGCGGAAGGGCACCTTCTCGCTCTGGAACTCGATCCCCAGCAGGTCGCGCGCCATGAAGCGGACCATCTCCTCGCGGCTCTCGCGGTCGTTGGCGACGACTTCGATGACGCCGGTCGCCGGTTCATACGTCATGGCCGCCTCGAACACGGGACGGCGGGCGCGGCGGACGAGCGTACCCGCGTCATCGAACGCCAGGAAATCGTCGAGGAGGCCTTCGCGGTAAATCGCGATCTGGACAAGCTCGCAATCCTCGCCGTCGAAGGTCGGCCGATAGCGCCCGAAGATGTCGATGTGGATGTTGTTGGAAGCGAACCGATCGCGCAGTGCCGTCTTGAAGGCATCGATGGATGCCTCGTCCCGCCGCAGATCGAGGTTCGGCTCGCCGATGAACCCGTCCCAGCTCCGACCACGGCGCCGCTCATCGGTGTAACGGACCTCCTCGGCATGGCGGAACCGAACCGGTTCGTTCAGGAACATCCAGAGCGAACGCGCATGGCCATTTGCCAGATCATCGAGGACCGTGCGGTCGTCGATCACGCTGTAGAGTGCGGTCTGCCCCGCATCATCGGCCAAGGCGCTCACCCGCTCGGCGTCATTGACGATGCGGGCGCGGGCTTCGTCGTCCAATTCGTCGACGGCCCGCAAGGTGACGCGGGCGACTTCCGGCTCCGGTGCCTCCCAATCGACCTCGGTCGGAAGCTCAATGCCGGTGTGGTGGAAATAGGCCTGCAGCGACGAGGCAGGCATGTTGCGGATGAAACTCGTCACTGAGGCCATGATCGGTTCTCCTTAGCCCTTGATGTTGCGCGGGTCATTCCCGTGGGAATCGGACTGGCCGATCCGGCCGTCCTGGTTGTGGATCTTGAACTCCGTCCCTGCGTTGCGGCTGATCTCCCGCCCACGGTCGATCGCCTCCCGCTTCGTGTCGAAGTGTCCGCTGGCGCGCTCGGCGCCGCCGCGGCGGACGTCCCATCCTCCACTGGGATTGGGGACCACGTGATGGGTGCCCGATCCTTTGCCCTTGGCCATGAGTGTCTTCTCCGTTTCATGGATCGATGCGCGACCATCGCAGCCGCGACTCCCAGCTTGCCATCATATGTCCGAAAATCGGACGATCAAGGAAAAAATTGACGCGAAGAGTTCGATGCGCTATTATCCACCGGTCGACGGCCGTCTGGCCGCCGACAGCTTTTGATTCACGTGCCAGGTGACGGATGGGCAAGATGAGCGACGCGGTACAGCTTGGGCTTCGACTGCGGGCAGCGCGCGAGCGCCGCGGCCTGAGCCAGCAGGCCGTGGCGGATGCTCTCGGACTTCCGCGAACGGCCGTTACCAACATGGAATCGGGGAACCGGGCGGTATCGACGCTGGAGCTCACGAAGCTTGCAGCGCTCTACGGCCAGTCCACGGCGTTCTTTCTATCCCCGAACGAGGAAGCGGAGGACCTGTCGATAGTCCTCCATCGGGCGCTGCCGGAGATGGCCGGGTCGCCCGAGATCGACCAGGAGGTACGCCACATCCTCGACCTCTATCGGGAAGGCGCCGGACTCCGGAGCCTACTTGGTCAGGCGATCGAGCTCACCGTGCCCAACTATGCCGCCCGACTGTCCTCGGTTGGCGACGCGATACGGCAAGGCGAGGCCGTTGCGAAGGAGGAGCGGCGGCGTCTCGGTCTCGGCATCGCTCCGATTGTCAACATGGCAGAGACGATCAGCGAGCAAGGGATCTGGACGGCCGCAACCGATCTGCCGGACGGCCTTTCCGGACTGTTCGTGAACCATCCGTCGATCGGCCTTGCGATCCTCGTAAACGTTCAGCATTGGCCCGTTCGACGGCGCTTTTCCTATGCTCACGAGTATGCCCACGCGCTCTTCGATCGCGAGGAGACGGTCACGACCACGCGGCGCGAGAATGCCACGGAGCTGGTCGAGAAGCGCGCGAATGCCTTTGCTGCCGCGTTTCTCATGCCGGCTGAAGGCATGCTCGACGAGCTGCGCCAACTGGACAAGGGGCAGCCGAGCCGGCTGGCTCAGATCATCTTCGACGTGGCTGGAAACAAGGGCATCGAGGCTGAAATCCGCCCCCGTCCCGGATCGCAGGCGATCACCTATCAGGACGTGGCGTCGCTGGCGCGCCATTTTGGTGTGAGCTATGAGGCCGCCGTCTGGCGCCTGAAGAGCCTCAACCATATCAGCGCGGCCGAGACTGCGACGCTCATCGATCAGAAGGAGATGGGCAAACGATACATTCGGCTGTTCGGGTTCTTCGACCTGCTCGACGAAGGAGAGGCTCCCCCGCCACCGGAGCAGGAACTGCGCAGCCAATTGATGCGGCTCGCCATCGAGGCATACCGTCAGGATGAGATTTCGCGCGGTCGTCTCCTTGAGCTCGCCAGAAAACTCGACGTCGACGGTGCCGAGCTCCTTGAGCTCGCGGATGCGACGCGGACGGACTGATGGCGAGAACAGCACATGGGATCGGCGATCGTTGTTGCGGACACATCCGTCATCATCAACTTCCTGCGGATCGACCGCATGGATCTGATCGGTTCGCATCCCAGCCCGTTCATCGTGACGGACCATGTGGCGGACGAGATCGCCGACTCCTACCCTGAGCAGCAGGCGCGCTTTCACGCGGCTCTTGGGAGCGGCCACATCACGCAACACCGTATCGATGATCCCGCCGAGATGGAGATTTTTTTACGTCTCTCCATCCGAGGACGACTGGGTGCAGGCGAGCGTTCTGCCATCGCCGTGGCGCTCAACAGGGGGTGCGCGCTGGCGATCGATGATGCACGTGCGATTCGACGGGCGATCGACGAGGCAGGCATCGCCGGCAGTCCGTTGACGATTCTCCGGACACAAGACGTGATCGTCCAACTGATAAGGGCCAAGTTGTTGGAGATCGGGGCAGCTGACGCGCTCAAGGAAGACTGGCATCTCAATCACAGATTCACGATCCGGATCGGGTCGTTTGCCGAGCTGCTGTAGCGTATTCTCATGACCGTTCAATTGGCGGCACCCGTGTTATCACTGACCCTCCACTGGCGTGGGTGAATTGCGCCATTCTTCTAATGATTGCGGAGTATTTCGATAAGTAACGGATATTTATTGATTATCTGAATTTCACCACTACCGTTTCGCCAGTCATCTTCTGTTGCGAACGGTCTCATGCAAGACGCCCGATCCGGTCCGAACCCTCTGCTGCCCGCCCGTCTGTCGACGGGCGAACGCCTCGATGAACTCGCGTGCATTCTTGCCGCGGGGCTGAGGCGTATCCTGCCAGAACAGTCCAGTTCTTTATCTGCACCTGGCGAAGACAGTTCATTCGACATTCTCGCCCTCAAACGCCGTGTTGGTCGTCGCAAACCGAGCAACCGAGTTGGAGGGCAATGATGCCAGGAACAAAGAGAAAGACTGACGCTGCGCCATGGCAACCGGGCGACCGCGATGCGGCGGAAGCGAGCGTGGTCACGCAGCTTGCAGCGCTGAAGCGAATGACGGTGGTCGAGCTGAAGGCGAAGTGGGAAAGCCTCTTCGGCACCCCCGCTCCGAACAACAGCCGCAGTTACCTCGAGCTGAGGCTTGGCTATCGGGTCCAGGAACTGACCCTCGGCGGCCTGTCCCGCGAAACGCGGCGGACGCTGGACCTGCTGGCCGACGAAATCGAGGGCCGGGTCGGGCGCAAGACGATCATCGCGGATTCTCGCAACCCGGTGGTCGGCACCCGCCTCGTGCGAGAATGGGACGGGGTGGAGCACACCGTCGCAGTGATGAAGGACGGCTTCGACTGGCAGGGGCGCAAGTTCAAGTCGCTGTCGGCGGTGGCACGGGCGATCACCGGCACGCAGTGGAACGGCTACCGCTTCTTCGGCTTGCGCGAGGCTCGGAGGGACGACCGATGAGCCGTCAGGAAGCCGTCGCTATCATGCCGCGCCGCCAGCGCTGCGCCATCTATACCCGCAAGTCGAGCGAGGAAGGGCTCGACATGGAGTTCAACAGCCTCGACGCCCAGCGCGAGGCTTGCGAGGCCTTCGTGACGAGCCAGAAGGCGGAAGGCTGGGCCACCATTCGCGAACGCTACGATGATGGCGGCTTCTCCGGCGGCACGCTGGAGCGCCCCGGCCTGAAGCGCCTCATTCAGGACGTCGAGGCGGGTCTGATCGATGTGATCGTGGTCTACAAGATCGACCGGCTGTCGCGCTCGCTGATGGACTTCGCCAAGCTGGTCGAGATCTTCGACCGCAATCAGGTGACCTTCGTGTCGGTCACGCAGTCGTTCAACACCACCACTTCGATGGGCCGCCTGACCCTCAACATCCTCCTCAGCTTCGCACAGTTCGAGCGGGAGGTGATCGGGGAGCGCATCCGCGACAAGGTCGCGGCATCCCGCAAGCGCGGCATGTGGATGGGCGGTCACGTCCCGCTGGGCTACGACGTGCGTGACCGCAAACTGGTGGTCAACGAGGCCGAGGCCGCGACGGTCCGGATGATCTTCGAGCGATTCGTCGCCATCGGCTCCGCCACGACGCTGGCCAAAGCGCTGGCGGCCGAAGGCGTGCTGAACAAGCGGGGAAAGTTGGTCGACAAGGGCTTCCTCTACAAACTGATCAACAACCGGGTCTACCTCGGCGAAGCTGTGCACAAGGGCACGGCCTATCCCGGCGAGCACGAGGCCATCATCGATCAGATCCTCTGGGACAAGGTGCACAGCATCCTGCAGGAGAGCCCGCGCCTGCGGGCGAAGAATACCCGCCGTCAGACGCCGGCCCTGCTGAAAGGGATCATCTTCACCGAGACGGGCAAGGCGATGACGCCGACGGCGACGAAGAAGGGCACGCGCCTCTACCGCTACTACGCCTCGATGGACCTGATCCGGAACCGTCCCACCGGCGACGCTTCCGGTCCGCTGCGCTTGCCCGCAGGCATGGTTGAGGATGCCGTCGTCGGGGAGATTCGGCGTATGATCCGCGCGCCCGAGATCGCGGCCCGAACGATCAAGCTGCTTCGGGACGAGAGCCCGACTGTCGATGAGAAGGCGGTCGTCAAGGCGCTCGGCGAGTTCGATCAGCTTTGGGCGGCGCTCTATCCAGCGGAGCAGACCCGCATCGTCCAGCTTCTGGTCGAGCGGGTGACCGTCGGCGAAGACGGCATCGCCGTCGATCTGCGCCATGAGGGGCTGGGCTCGGTCCTGCGGGACATGATGGCCCCCCGCCAGACGGAGGCCTGTGCATGACCGACTCGACGAAGACCATCCGGGTCGTCATCCCCCTGACGATCCGCAAACGCAATGGGCGACCGAAGATCCTGCCGCCCGACGAGGTAACTTTACGGGATGGGCGGGCGCAGGATCCGCATGTGCTGCGCGCCATCGCCCGCGCCTGGAACTGGCGGCGGCAGCTGGAATCCGGTGTCGCTTCCACCATTCAGGATATCGCCGCGGCCGAGAAGGTCTCCGACCGGTTCGTGAGCCGCATGATGCGGCTCGCCTATCTGTCGCCGGAGGTGCTCGAACACCTCGTCATCAGGCGCGTGCCACCGGCGCTGTCGTTGAACGACCTTGTCGCAGTCGCCGACCGGCCATGGGCGGAGCAGATGGATATGGTTTTCGAAGCGGCTTAGCGATCTCGCCATCACAATAACCTCGTGAACATGAAAACCGAGAAGCGATTGCGCCCGAGCCGTTAATCGTCTATCGACGATTAACGAACGGATGGATGGCTCATGCAGGATACCGACATCGAAATCGCTGAACTGGCCAAGGCGCTCGCGCATCCGGCAAGACTGCGCATCCTGCGGCTGCTGCTCGTCACGCCCGGCTGCATCGGCGGCGACATCGTGGGCGCTGTCGGCCTAGCGCAGTCCACGGTATCCGAGCACCTGCGCATCCTGAAGGCTGCCGGGGTCATCACGGGCGAGATATCCGGTCCGCGCATCTGCTACGCGCTGAACCCCGCCGCGCTGGAACCGCTGGCCGACTTTATCGGCACGCTGACCGCCCCATCCGCTGCGGTCTGCTGCGTGCCTGACGAGAAGGAGATTTCATGAGCCTGTTCGAACGTTGGCTGACCCTCTGGGTCGCGCTGTGCATCCTGGCCGGGCTCGTCCTTGGCAACCTCGCGCCGGGGCTCTTCGGCGCGCTGGCCGCGCTGGAGGTCGCCTCGGTCAACCTCGTCGTCGCCGTCCTGATCTGGGCAATGGTCTATCCGATGATGATCGCAGTGGATCTGCGCTCGCTGAAGGCGGTGGGACAGCGCCCGAAGGGCCTCGTGATCACGCTTGCCGTGAACTGGCTGATCAAGCCCTTCAGCATGGCGGCGCTGGCAGTGCTGTTCTTCAACCACGTCTTCGCCGGACTGATCGACCCGGAGCGCGCGCCGGAATACATCGCCGGGCTGATCCTGCTAGGGGCGGCGCCCTGCACGGCGATGGTCTTTGTCTGGTCACAGCTGACGAAGGGCGATCCCAACTACACGCTGGTGCAGGTCTCCGTGAACGACCTGATCATGGTCGTGGCATTCGCCCCCATCGTGGCCTTCCTTCTGGGCGTGACCGACATCAGAGTCCCGTGGGAGACGCTGATCCTGTCGGTCGTCCTCTACATCGTCATTCCCCTGATTGCGGGTCTCCTGACGCGCCGGGCGCTGATCGCGAAAGGCGACGAGGCCGCGGTGACCGCGTTCACGGCGCGGATCAAGCCGGCCTCGGTGGTCGGGCTGCTGGTGACCGTGGTGCTGCTCTTCGGTTTCCAGGGGCCGGTGATCCTCGCGCAACCGCTGCTGATCGCGCTGATCGCAGTCCCGATCGTCATCCAGTCCTACGGCATCTTCGCCCTTGGATATGGATGGGCCTGGCTGTGGGCCGTGCCCCATCGGGTCGCCGCGCCCTGCGCGCTGATCGGCACGTCGAACTTCTTCGAGCTCGCGGTCGCCGTAGCGATCGGACTTTTCGGACTGAACTCCGGTGCGGCGCTGGCCACCGTGGTGGGGGTGCTGGTCGAGGTACCGGTGATGCTGAGCCTCGTCGCCATTGCGAACCGGACACGCGAGAGGTTCCCTGCATGAGTACCTTCCCGGTCGTCATCCACCACAATCCCGACTGTGGCACGTCCCGCAACGTGCTCGGCATCATCCAGGCGGCTGGATACGAGCCGACCGTAATCGACTATCTGAAGGAGGGCTGGACGCGCCCGCAGCTTCTGGCGCTGTTCTCCGCCGCCGGGATCACGGTGCGCCAGGCACTCCGGGTCAAGCGTTCCCCGGCCGAGGAGTTGGGGCTCACCGCGCCGGACGTCTCCGACGAGGCATTGCTGGACGCCATGACGCGCCACCCGATCCTCGTGAACCGCCCGATCGTTTGTACGCCGAAGGGCGTCAGGCTCTGCCGCCCGTCCGAGACTGTCCTCGATCTGCTCGAGACGCTCCCTCCGGGTCCGCTCGCCAAGGAGGACGGCCAATTGATCATCGACGCCGAGGGAAACCGGATTGCCTGACACACTGACCGATCTGACCACACCGCAGCTCGACGAGACGAGTTTCGCCGCAATCGACCACGACCGGCTGATGTCGCCTGCCATCAGCACGCATCCGCCCCGCATCCTGATCCTCTACGGCTCGCTCCGGGCGCGATCGTTCAGCCGACTGTCGGCCGAGGAGGCCGGTCGCATTCTCACAGCGCTCGGGGCGGAGGTCCGGTTCTTCAACCCCTCAGGCCTGCCGCTGGTCGACGACGGGGTCGATGCCAGCCACCCGAAGGTGCGGGAGCTGCGCGATCTGGTGGCCTGGTGCGAAGGCATGGTCTGGTCGAGCCCCGAGCGGCACGGCGCGATGACCGGCCTTATGAAGACGCAGATCGACTGGATCCCCCTGTCCGAGGGCGCCGTGCGACCGACGCAGGGCAAGACGCTGGCGGTGATGCAGGTGTCGGGGGGCTCGCAGAGCTTTAATGCGGTGAATCAGATGCGGGTTCTTGGGCGCTGGATGCGGATGCTGACCATCCCCAACCAGTCCTCCATCCCCAAGGCGTTTCAGGAATTCGATGATGCGGGACGAATGCGCCCGTCGCCACTCTACGACCGGATCGTGGATGTCATGGAGGAGCTGGTGAAGTTCACACTGCTCACGCGCGATCGGAAGGCGTATCTCGTCGACCGCTACTCCGAGCGTAAGGAAACGGCGGCCGCGCTCATTAAGCGGGTGAACCTCTCAGCCGCAACCTGAGCGTACGGCGATGCTCCCCTTGCTGTACGGGCGTCTAAAGACGTCGTCGGCCAGCATCGCGAAGTAATCCGCGACGATCAGACTGTTCTCCTCATCGGTCCAAGGCTCGCTCGACATTAGGCTGGACTACTGACGGAGCGGCCATTTGTCATCGAAAGTCAAAGAACCATCGGGTCCTTGATCCCCAGCATAGCGACGGGCTGCGCACGGCTTCCCCGGAATGTGCCTACTGCGTGTTTCCCCGGCGGCCACGCCAACCGGAAGAACGCCGGCTGAATCCATTGTCGAGCGACCTGCGAAACCCGTTGGAAACGCTGGCCTTCGTGAAGCCGAACCGGGCCGGACGAGGTTCGCTCAGTTAGAGACGGAGGGCTGTTCGGAGACGGAAAATGGACCGGGCGCCAGTCTCCGAGGTTCGGGCGTGTCGGCTAAACGCCTTTGAAACGAAAAGAAAAAGGCCCGTGGGCGGGGCCTCATCTCGGGTTCGCTACAGGATAATGGCGGAGAGAGAGGGATTCGAACCCTCGATACGGTTTCCCGTATACACGCGTTCCAGGCGTGCGCCTTCAACCACTCGGCCACCTCTCCGGGCCCGCTGTGTCCGCCGGCGGGCGGGCGGACACGTTCGGTTCGGCCGGGTTATATAGCCCGTCGGGCGGCGAGTGCAAGGCGTTCCGGCGGCAATTCACCGATCCCGTCGATTTGATTGCACGCAGCGGCGCGCCCGTGGATAGATGGAGGCAGGCGGGCGGTCCCGACCGGCCTGGCCGGTCTGTCGCCGGCCTCCCGCAAGGCGCGGTGACGCGCCGCGGCGGCCTTGTTCACGTGTTCACGGGTGGAAGATGCGGTTTGTCCTGCGGGTTATCGGCTTTCTGGTGATCGTCGCCGGCTTCGTGTCATTCGTCATCGACAGCACGCGCGGCATTGCCAACGGGCATTTCGATTTCACGCCGCTCGGGGCGACGCTCTTCGCGCTGTTGCCGCAGAGCTTCCCGCTCATCGAGCCGGCGGTGGCGCGCCATATCCATCCCCTCCTGTGGGATCCGGTGCTGCTCACGCTTTTCACGGCACCCACCTGGGTTGTGGCGCTCGTCATCGGCGTCCTCGCCATGTGGATCGGCCGGCGCAAGCCGGAGCCCATCGGCTTTGCGACCGACCGCTGAGGCCCGTCACGAAAGGTTGAGGGCCTGCGGCCTCGTGACGGTGCCGGTGCATTCCTACATGATGCGGTGCCTGTTTCGCGAGGGAGATGCCGCATGTTCGGTTTCACGAAGCGCCTGACCATGCCGGCGCCGGGCGAGGCCCTGCCGGGGCGCGCGACGCCGCTGCCGACGGCCGAGCGCCATTTCGTCAGCGGGCGGCCGCTCAAGGGCCCGTTTCCGCCGGGCACCGAGCAGGTGCTGTTCGGTCTCGGCTGCTTCTGGGGCGCGGAGCGGGCCTTCTGGACGCTGCCGGGCGTGTACGTGACGGCAGTCGGCTATGCCGGCGGCGAGACGCCGAACCCGACCTATGAGGAGGTGTGCAGCGGCCTGACGGGCCACAACGAGGTGGTGCTCGTCGTCTACGACCCGGCCGCCATCTCCTTCGAGAGCCTGCTCAAGGTCTTCTGGGAGAGCCACGACCCCACCCAGGGCATGCGCCAGGGCAATGACATCGGCACGCAGTATCGCTCCGGCATCTATGTGACGAGCGAGGCCCAGAAGGCGGCTGCGCTCGCCTCGCGCGAGGCCTATGGCAAGGCGCTCGCCGCCCGCGGCTACGGCCCCATCACCACCGAGATCCTCGACGCGCCGCCCTTCTACTACGCCGAGGATTACCACCAGCAGTATCTCGCCAAGAATCCGGGCGGCTATTGTGGTCTGGGTGGCACCGGCGTGTCCTGCCCGACGGGGCTTGCTGTCGGCGCATAAGACGGAACCGTACGCAGTATTCGTATTTTAACGGATTGTTGAGCCCATGGGCGCCTGCGGTAAGGTGCTGCCGGCGCGGCGGGCGACGGCCGCGCCGGCAGCAGCGGGGGGACATGGTCTCGGATTTCGTTCTTCTTGCGCTCGTCGGCTTCTGCGCCCAGCTGGTCGACGGAGCGCTCGGCATGGCTTTCGGTCTCATCTCGACATCGGCGCTGCTGGCCCTGGGCCTGCCGCCGGCCCATGCGAGCGCGGCGGCACATACCGCGGAGCTGGCGACCACGGCCGTCTCCGGCGTGTCGCACCTGGCGCACGGCAATGTCGACCGGCGCCTGCTCGTACGCCTTGCGCTCGCGGGGGCGGCGGGTGGCAGCCTCGGCGCCTTCGTCCTGTCCAACGTGGATGGCAGCGCCATCCGGCCCTTCGTTGCCGCCTATCTTCTCGTCATGGGCGTGCTCATCCTGCTGCGCGTCGCGCGCTCGGCGCGGGGCACCGACGTGTCGCCTGCGGGTGCTGCGCCGCTCGGCCTGGTCGGCGGCTTCCTTGACGCCATCGGCGGCGGCGGATGGGGGCCGATGGTCACCTCGACGCTGATCGGCTCCGGCCATGCGCCGCGCAAGGTCATCGGCTCCGTCAACACCTCGGAGTTCTTCGTCACGGGGGCCGTTTCGGCGACGTTCTTCGGCCAGCTCGGCGGCGCGCACCTCTGGAGCGTGGCTGGCCTCATTGCCGGCGGCGTGCTGGCAGCGCCGCTGGCCGGCTATCTTGTCAAGCGCGTCCGGCCGGAGCCGCTGATGGTCGCGGTCGGGATCATCATCTCGCTGCTGGCGCTGCGGGAACTGGCCGTTGCCTTTTCGATCTTCTGAGCCTCATCGCGCCACCAGGACCGTGCGGCAGGCGGCCGGCAGGTCGTCCAGCGTCAGCGGCGGGGCGGGAGGCGTCGGCTTCGGGTTGCGGGCCTCATCAGAGAACCACCAGTCGAGCTCCTTGCCGCAGCCGTCGCCCTTCGGCGGCGGCGTCTGCGGGCGACAGTCCTTCTCGCCGCGCGGACAGGCGAGGCGGATGTGGAAGTGGTAGTTGTGGCCGTGGGTCGGCCTGACACGGGAGAGCCAGGCCCGGTCCTGCCCCGCCTCCCGGCAGAGGGCCTTCTTGATGGCGGGGTTGACGAAGACGCGTTCCACCGCCGGCTCCTTCGCCACGGCGCGGATGAGCGCCGTGTGCGCCTTTGTCCAGACGGCGGGGTCGATGTCGTTCCAGTCGCGGGCGACGACATTGGTGGCGGGGATCTCCTCCCTCTCGGCGAGGGAGAGGCGGCGCGACGGCATTGGCGTCAGCCACACGTCGGCGTCGAGTCCGATCTGGTGGGAGGCGTGCCCGGTCAGCATCGGCCCGCCGCGCGGCTGCGAGATGTCGCCGACGAGCAGGCCCGGCCAGCCGTTGATCTGCGGCACGCGGGACGCGAAATGCTCGAGGAAGGCAATGAGCGCCGGATGGCCCCAGTTGCGGTTGCGCGAGGTGCGCATCACCTGCCAGGTCTCGCCGTCGACGGGCAGCGCCCGAGCCCCGGCCAGGCAGCCGCGCGAATAGAAGCCGATGGCACGGGCGGGCAACGGGGCCGGGGTCGTCTGCGTGCCGAAGAAGCGCTTGGCGGCGTTCTGCGGCAGGGACTTCAGGGCGGCTGCGCGGCGCGCCGCCTCCTCGCGGGCATTCTCCTGCGCCCGGGCGGACGCAAGGGGCGCGGCTGCCAGCGCGAGGGCGGAAAGGAGAAGCAGCAACGGCAGGCGGGCAGGGCGCATGGGTCACGTCCCGGTTGCGAATCAGCGCGATCCAGTATGACCAGAAAAGCCCGGAATGCGGCGGCCATGCGCCGCGGCCTGGGCTGACGCCGACGGAAGGAAGGATGCCGCCATGGCTTGGTCGCCGCAACAGGACGACGCGCTCGCCGCCGTCGCCGCCTGGCTGCGCCGCAGGGACACCCAGGTCTTCCGCCTGTTCGGCTATGCCGGCACGGGCAAGACGACGCTGGCCCGCTACCTGGCCGAGGGCGTGGACGGGGACGTGATCTTCGGCGCCTTCACGGGCAAGGCGGCCTCTGTGCTGCGGGCCAAGGGCTGCCCCGGCGCCGCGACCCTGCACAGTCTCATCTACCGCGCACGAGAGAGCGAGGGCGAAAGCCCGACCTTCGTCCTCAACCGGGAAAGCCCCGCGGCGAAGGCCGCGCTCATCGTCATCGACGAGTGCTCGATGGTGGACGAGGAACTCGGCCGGGATCTTCTGTCCTTCGGCACGCCGGTGCTGGTGCTGGGCGACCCGGCGCAGCTGCCGCCTGTCAAGGGCGGGGGCTTCTTCACCGACGCAGAGCCCGACGTGATGCTGACGGAGGTGCACCGGCAGGCGCGCGACAACCCCATCATCCGCATGTCGATGGCCGTGCGCGAGGGCGAGAGTCTGCCGCACGGCACCTATGGCGAGAGCCGCATCATCGGCAAGCGCGACATCGATGCCGAGACCGTCATGCGCGCCGACCAGGTACTCGTCGGCCTCAACCGCACGCGCCGGGCCTACAACAATCGCATCCGCAACCTCATGGGGTTCCGGGACGCGATGCCGGCGGCTGGCGAGAAACTGGTCTGCCTGCGCAACAACAAGCAGAAGGGCCTGCTCAACGGCGGCACCTGGCTCGTCAAGGAATTCGCCACCTCGCGTTCGAAAAAGAAGGTGGTGACGATGCGCGTGCAGTCCGAGGAGGATGCGCGCCACGTCGTCAAGGTCTCGGTGCCGCAGGAGTTCTTCGACGGGCGGGAGGAGGAGCTGACGCCGCAGATGCGGCGCGAGTTCGACGAGTTCACCTACGGCTATGCGCTCACCGTCCACAAGGCGCAGGGCTCCCAGTGGGACGAGGTCGTGCTCTTCGACGAATCCTTCGCCTTCCGCGAACATCGCAGCCGCTGGCTCTACACCGGCATCACCCGTGCGGCCAAACGCCTTACCCTGGTGATGTGAGCATTCGCGGCGCCGGTCTCAGCGCCGGCAGGGCGGCGGCATGGACAGGACGGCGCCGGGCAGGGCAAAAGCAGGATCCGGCGGGCCGCGCACGGCCGCCGGCGCAAGCCGAGCAGGGAAGGGGCGAGAATGGACGCGAAGCCGGTCTGGGCCATCGGCCTGATGACGGGGACTGCCCTCGACGGGCAGATCGACATCGCCGCGGTGCGCACCGATGGCGAGCGCATCGAGGCGCTCGGCCCCTGTGAGCTCGCGCCCTATCCCGAGGCGGTGCGCGCCCTGCTGCCGCAGGCGGTGGAAGCGGCGCGGGCATGGAACTTCACCGGCCCGGAGCCGGCGATCATGGCCGAGGCGGAGGTGGCGCTCACCCGCGCGCAGGCCGAGGCGGTGAAGGCCTTCATGGCCCGCCACGGCCTTTCTGCGGCGGAGGTGGCGGCCGTCGGCTTCCATGGCCAGACCGTGCTGCACCGGGCGCCGCAGCCGGGACGGCTGGGCGACACCCGCCAGCTCGGCGACGGCGCGCTGATGGCGCGCATGCTCGGCGTGCCCGTGGTCTTCGACTTCCGCACGGCCGATGTGCGTGCCGGCGGGCAGGGCGCGCCGCTGGCGGCGAGCTATCACGCCGCCCTGCTCAGGCGCGGCGGGCTCGGCCCGGAGGCAGCCGTGCTCAACCTTGGCGGGGTGGCGAACGTTACCTGGTGGGGCGGCGGTGACGCACTTGTCGCCTTCGACACCGGCCCGGCCAACGGTCCGCTCAACGACTGGATGAAGCAGCACGGCGCCGGCGAGATGGACGTGGACGGCGCCGCGGCGCAGCGCGGCCGGGTGGACGAGGCGCGGCTCGCGCGGCTTCTCGCGCATCCCTATCTTGCTGCACCCTATCCGAAGTCGCTCGACCGCTACGATTTCACGGCCGCGATGGCGGACGGCCTGACGCTCGAGGACGGGGCGGCGACGCTGACCGCTTTCACCGCCGCTGCCGTCGGGCGCGGACTCGATCTGCTGCCGCGGCGACCAGACAGGCTCGTGCTCTGCGGCGGCGGGCGGCGGAACCCGGCTCTCGTCACGGCCATCACGGAGCGGGCGCGCGTCGTGACCGTGATGGCGGAAGAGGCAGGATGGCGCGGCGACGCCGTGGAAGCGGAGTGTTTCGCCTTCCTGGCCGTGCGGCGCCTGCGGGGCCTGCCGATCAGCTTCCCCACGACGACGGGCGTGCCGCAGCCGATGACGGGCGGGCGGGTGGCCGAACCGTAGGCGCTTCCCCGGATCGCCCGTCCGCTATTCCGCCGCGACAGGCAGCGGCAGCGTGCCTTGTGCCTCCGCGGCCGGTGGCTTCTCCTCGCTGCTGCCGCGCTCGTCGAGGCGCATGCGGAACCACAGGGCATAGAGCGCGGGCAGGAAGAGCAGGGTGAGGAAGGTGGCAACGAACAGCCCGCCCATGATGGTGATGGCCATCGGCCCCCAGAAGGCGGAGCGCGACAGCGGGATCATGGCGAGGATCGCCGCCAGCGCCGTCAGGATCACTGGCCGCGCCCGGCGCACCGTCGCTTCAACGATGGCCTCGCGCCGCGTCAGGCCGCTCGCGACGTCGGCCTCGATCTGGTCCACGAGAATGACCGTGTTACGCATGATCATGCCGGCAAGCGCGATGAGGCCGAGCAGCGCGACGAAGCCGAAGGGCCGATCGAAGACGTTGAGGGCAAGCGAGGCGCCGATGATGCCAAGTGGCGCCGTCAGGAAGACGAGAATGAGGCGCGAGAAGCTCTGCAGCTGGATCATGAGGATCGTCAGCATGACGATCACCATGATCGGGAAGAGCGCGAAGATTGAGGCGTTGCCCTTCTGCGATTCCTCGATGGCGCCGCCGATCTCGATGCGGTAGCCGGGCTCGAGCCTGTCGCGGATCTCCTTCAGGGCCGGCCAGATCTGGTTGGTCACGTCGGGCGCCTGCACGCCGTCGACGATGTCTGCCCGGGCGGTGATCGCCATGTCGCGGTTGCGCCGCCACAGGATGGGTTCCTCGTGGCCGTAGTCGATGCGCGCCACCTGGGCGAGCGGCACGGCGATGCCGCCGCGGCTGGTGATGGTGAGGTCGGGCAGGCGGGCGAGGTCCAGGCGCTCGCTGGCGACAGCGCGGGCCACCACCTGGACGCGCTCGGTGCCGTCGCGCACGACCGTCACCGGCACGCCGGAGATGAGCGTCTGCAGCGCCTGGGCGATGTCGGCCACGTTGAGGCCAAGCGCGCGGGCGCGCTCCTGGTCGACGGAGAGCGAGATCGAGGGCGTCTTCTCGTTCCAGTCGAGGTGCGGATCGATAACGTTGGGGTTGGCACGCATCACGTCGCGCACCTCGTAGGCGATGCGGCGCACGGTGTCCGGATCAGGCCCCACGATGCGGAACTGGACTGGGAAGCCGACGGGCGGGCCAAAGTTGAATCGGTCCACACGCACGCGTGCCTGCGACAGCGCGCCTTCCGCAACGGCCTTCTCGATGCGCGCCTTGATGCGCTCGCGCGCCTCCACGCCCTTGGCCACGATGACGATCTCGGCAAAGGCTTCGTTCGGCAGCTGCGGGTTGAGGCCGAGCCAGAAGCGCGGCGAGCCCTGGCCGATGTAGGTTGTGTAGGTCGCCACTTCGTCGTCGCCCTCGAGCAGCTTCTCGGCCTCCTTCGCCGTCGCTTCGGTGACGCCGATGGCCGTGCCCTCGGGCAGGCGCATCTGGAAGAAGAGTTCCGGCCGCTCTGAGAGCGGGAAGAACTGCTGCTGCACGCGCCCGAAGCCGATGATGGAGGCCACGAAGATGAGGACGGTCGCGATGATGGTGAGCCCCCGCCAGCGCACGCAGAAGCGCACGACAGCCCGGAACCGTTCGTAGAGCGGCGTATGGTAGATGGCGTTGGGGTCGTCGTGGATGCTGTGACCGTGCTGCTGCGCCATCTTGGCTGCGAAGTCCGGCAGCAGCTTCAGGCCGAGATAGGGCGTGAAGATCACGGCGACAAACCACGACGCCACGAGCGCGATGGCGACGACCCAGAAGATGCCGCCCGCATATTCGCCGACCGCCGAGTTGGCGAAGCCGATCGGCAGGAAGCCGGCCGCCGTCACCAGCGTGCCGGTGAGCATGGGGAAGGCGGTCGAGGTCCAGGCGAAGGAGGCTGCCTTCACGCGGTCCCAGCCCTGCTCCATCTTCACCACCATCATCTCGATGGCGATGATCGCGTCGTCGACGAGCAGGCCGAGGGCGATGATGAGGGCGCCGAGCGTGATGCGGTGCAGGTCGAGCCCGATTGCGTACATCACGATGAAGACGACGGCGAGCACCAGCGGCACTGACAGCGCGACGACAATGCCCGTCCGCCAGCCCAGCGAGATGAAGCTGACGAGAAGCACGATGCCGAGCGCTTCGGCGAAGACCTTGATGAACTCACCGACGGCGCCCTGGACCACATGCGGCTGGTCGGCGATGCGCTCGATGTCGATGCCCTGCGGCAGGGAGGCGGTGAAGCGCGCCATCGCCTCCTCGAGGTCCTCGCCGAGCTTGAGGATGTTGCCGCCCTTGGCCATGACGACGCCGACGCCGAGAGCCGGCTTGCCGCGCTGGCGCACGAGATAGTCGGACGGGTCTTCGAAGCCGCGCGTCACCTGGGCGATGTCGCCGAGGCGGAAGGTGCGGCCGTTTGCCTCCACCGGCGTCTCGGCCACGGCGCGGGCACCGTCGAGCGCGCCGGTGACGCGCAGGGGGATGCGCTGGGCGCTGGTCTCGACCGTGCCGGCCGGCGTCACCGCGTTCTGCTTCTGCAGCGAATCGAAGATCGCCTGCGGCGACAGGCCGAGCGTCGCAAGGCGAGCGTGGCTGAACTCGACGAAGATCTTCTCGTCCTGCACGCCGTAGAGATTGACCTTGGTGACGTTGGGCACCTTGAGCAGGTGCTGGCGCATCGCCTCGGCGACGCGTTTCATCTGCGCGTAGTCGAGTCCGTCGCCGGTGATCATGTAGAGCACCGAATCGACGTCGCCGTACTCGTCGTTGACGTTGGGGCCGATGAGGTCGTCCGGCAGCTCGCTTCTCAGGTCGCCCAGCTTCTTGCGCAGCTGGTAGAAGAGCTCGGGCACCTCGCGCGCCGGCGTGTTGTCACGGAAGCTCACCTGCATCGCCGTGAACGACGGCTTGGTGTAGGTCTGCACCTTGTCGAAGTAGGGCAGCTCCTGCAGCTTCTTCTCGATGCGATCGGCCACCTGGGCCTGCATCTCGGTGGCGGTCGCGCCCGGCCACATGGCGGTGACGACGGCGACCTTGATGGTGAAGGACGGGTCCTCCGCACGGCCGAGGCGCAGGTAGGAGATCGTGCCGCCGACGGCGAGCACGATGATGAAGAAGAGCACCAGCGCCTGATGGGTCACCGCCCAGTGCGAAAGGTTGAAGCGCTGCATGGTGGCGACCTTTGGCGGAAAGCTCTCCGGATCGGATCTTCGGCTGTCGGGCAGTTTCAGTAGGCGAGGGCCTCGACGACGCGGACCTTCTGCGCCGGGTCGAGCTTCTGCACGCCGAGCGCCACGATCTCGTCGCCTTCCTCGACGCCGCCGGTGACCAGCACCTCGCGTGCGTCGTAGCGGGCGACGGTCACCGGCTTGAGGGCGACGGAACCCGTCTGGCGGTCCACCACCCACAGCGCGGGGCCAGAGCCCTGGTTGAACAGCGCCGACAGCGGCAGGCGGGCGGCCTTCTCGCCGGTGCCGCCCCTGACGGTGAGCGTCGCGCTCATGCCGAACGCCACCTCGTCGCCGGCGTCGGGCATGCTGAAGCGGGCGAGATAGGTGCGGGTTGTCGGGTCCGCCGCCGGGGAGAGCTCGCGCAGGCGGGCCGCATAGCGCCGGTCGGGGTCGGACCAGAGGGTTACGGTCGCCTCGCCCTGGCGCACGCGCCCCAGCAGCGTCTCCGGCACGGCGACGATCGCCTCCTTCTCGCCGAGCCGGGCGACGCGGATGGCGGTCTGGCCTGCGGCGACCACCTGGCCGGGCTCGACCAGGGTGGCGGTGACGACACCGTCCGTGTCGGCGGTCAGGGTGGCGTAGGAGAGGTTGTTGCGGGTCAGCTCCACCGAACGCTCAGCACGGGCAAGGCGCGAGCGGGCCTCGGCAGCGGCGGCCTTCTGCCGGTCGAAGGCGGCTTCGGAGGCCCAGCCGCGGCGGCGAAGCTCGGTGCTGCGCTTTTCCTCGGCCTCGGCCTGGGCGAGCGCCGTGCGGGCCGCGTGGAGCTCGGCCTCGGCCTGTTCGGCCTGCAGGCGCAGGTCCGTCGCGTCGAGTTCGGCGAGCGGCGTGCCCGGCGTGACCTTGTCGCCCACCTGCACCAGCCGGCGGGCGACCTTGCCGCCGACCCGGAAGCCGATGTCGCTCTCGACCCGCGGCCTGATGGTCGCGACGAATGTCCGCTCGGGAACGATGTCCTCGAAATGCACCTTGGTGACGAGCACTGGCCGGTCCGGCTTCGCCTCCTGCTCTGCCGCGCTGTCTGTGCAGCCCGCCAGGCCAAGGGCGAGGCAGGCGGCTGCGGCGACGAGCGCCAACGGGCGGAAGGGGCGGACGGCGGCCGGCTCCAACGAGGGCTGCTGCATCGGTCCTGGGCTCCATGGGGTGCCGGCCGGGGGCGGAACCCGTGGATCGGGGGGCACCGAGAGCGGACCACGTGCCACGCCCCCGGACCGGCAGAGGCCACGGTAGATGATGACTGATGAATGTCAATTTCCGTCACTGTGCACGACACAGACTGTCCGATCGCGAAGTGCGCTAGCGCACATCATGAGTCCCGCGGCGCCGGGAGGGGCGGTGGACGCTCTGCTTTCGGGCAATGACGCGCCCCGGCGAGCTGTGGCATACCTCGGCGCGCACAACGGGCTGGGTGCCGCCGCCTATCACGAGGACGAACGATGAATTCAGTGCTGGCAGGATTGCCGACGACGGTCTTCGAGGTGATGTCACGCTTGGCGCGCGAGACGGGGGCAATCAATCTCGGGCAGGGCTTCCCGGACGATCCGGGACCGGAGGACGTGCGCGCCAGGGCCGCCGACGCCGTGGTCAACGGCTGGAACCAGTATCCGCCGATGCTCGGCCTGCCCGAGCTGCGCAAGGCGGTCGCCGAGCACTATGCGCTGCATCAGGGGCTCGACCTCGATGCCGAAAGCGAGGTGATGATCACCTCCGGCGCGACGGAGGCCATCGCGGGTGCGCTCTTCGCCCTCATCGAGCCGGGTGACGAGGTCGTCCTCTTCCAGCCCATGTATGACGCCTATCTGCCGCTGGTGCGCCGGGCGGGCGGCGTGCCGCGCTTCGTGACGCTGACGCCGCCGCACTGGCGACTGACCGAGGAGGCGCTCGCTGCCGCCTTCTCGCCGCGCACCAAGGTCGTCCTCTTCAACAACCCGCTCAATCCCTCCGCCGTCGTCTACGGCCGCGAGGATCTCGCGCTGCTCGCCAGCTTCTGCGAGCGTTTCGGTGCCATCGCCATCTGCGATGAGGTGTGGGAGCACATCGTCTTCGACGGGCGCCGGCACGTGCCGCTGATGAGCCTGCCCGGCATGCGCGAGCGGTGCGTCAAGATAGGCTCGGCCGGCAAGATCTTCTCACTCACGGGCTGGAAGGTGGGCTTCGTCTCGGCGGCGCCGGACATCCTCAGGGTGCTCGCCAAGGCGCACCAGTTCCTTACCTTCACGACGCCGCCCAACCTGCAGAGCGCAGTCGCCTACGGCCTCGGCAGGGAGATGGCGTATTTCGAGGGCATGCGGCGTGACTTCGCCCGCAGCCGCGACCGTTTCACCCAGGGGCTGCGGAGCCTCGGTCTCAGCGTGCTGCCGAGCGAGGGCACCTATTTCGTCAACATCGACATCGCTCCCCTGGGGGAGGAGGACGACGTCGCCTTCTGCAAGCGGCTTGTCGCCGAGCGGGGCGTTGCCGCCATCCCCGTCAGCGCCTTCTATCACGAGAACCCGGTGCGCAACGTGGTGCGCTTCTGCTTCGCCAAGAAGGACGCGACGCTCGACGGTGCGCTCGAGCGGCTCGCCGGTCTCGGCCGTTGAGAAAATGCCTGTGACCGCTTAGCCTTCGTGCGGGCGCTCCGGGTGGGGCGCCCGCTTCCCATCCCGTCTTGGAGACTGCCCGGAAATGGTCCGCGCTCTCGTTGCCTCACTCGTTGCTGCACCCCTTCTCGCGCTTGCCGGACCGGCGACCGCGCAGGAGAAGATCGTCCACGTCTACAACTGGTCGGATTACGTCGATCCGAAGATGCTGGAGGACTTCACCAAGGAGACCGGCATCAAGGTCGTCTACGACACCTATGACAACAACGAGATCGTCGAAACCAAGCTGCTCGCCGGCAAGTCTGGCTACGACATCGTCGTGCCGTCCGGGCCCTTCCTGCAGCGGCTGATCAACGCCGGCATCTTCCAGAAGCTCGACAAGTCGAAGATTCCCAACCTGCAGTACGTCTGGCCCGAGGTGGCCGAGCGGCTCCAGGTCTTCGACCCCGGCAACGAGCACGCCGTCAATTACATGTGGGGCACCACCGGCATCGGCATCAATGTCGACAAGGTGAAGGAGCGGCTGGGCGACATTCCCCTCAACACCTGGGACATCGTGCTGAAGCCCGAGCTCTCGGCCAAGCTCAAGGACTGTGGCATCCACATGCTCGACGCGCCGGAGGACATCATGCCCGGCGTGCTGAGCTACCTCGGCCTCAACCCCGATTCCAAGGATGCCAAGGACTTCCAGAAGGCTGCCGACCTGCTCGTGAAGGTGCGCGGCAATATCCAGAAGTTCCACTCCTCCGAGTACATCAATGCGCTTGCCAACGGCGACATCTGCGTGGCCGTGGGCTATTCGGGCGACATCCTGCAGGCCAAGGCCCGCGCCGAGGAGGCGAAGAACGGCGTCAACATCGCCTACATCATCCCCAAGGAAGGGGCGCTGATGTGGTTCGACTCGATGGCCATCCCCGCCGACGCTCCGCATCCCGAGGAGGCGCACGCCTTCATCAACTTCATGATGAAGCCCGAGGTCGCGGCCGCCAACAGCAACTTCGTCGCCTACGCCAACGGCAACAGTGCCGCGACGGAGCTTCTTGACGAAGAAATCCGCAACGATCCCGGCATCTACCCCGACGAGGCGACGATGAAGCGCCTCTTCACCAACACAGCCTATGACGAACGCGCCCAGCGCACACTGACGCGGCTGTGGACGCGGGTGAAGACGGGCCGGTGAGGGTTTCCCTTGCGAAGGCTTGGGGGCGGCATGCCGGGCATGCCGCCCTTTTTCGTTGCCGTCCGCCGGCGGGGATTGCCGAAGGCGCCGCGGGCGGTGTCTCATGGTCCATCGCCACGACCGGCGAGGAAGGCCGACCATGCGCGGCGTTTACTGGGCGTGGCGTGAGGCACGGGGCAGGAACACCTGCAGCTCATCGACCGTCCGGACGCGCTGGTCGCTGAGGGTGTCGTGGCGGACAGGCTGGAGAGCGGCATCTTCCGCACGCACTATCGCGTGACCTGCGACCGTGCGTGACGCTTCCGCCATGTCGAGCTGCAGCTGGAGCAGGGCCCGGGCCGGTGGGAGCTGCACCTGGGGCGCGAGCCGGACGGGCACTGGCCCGTCGACGGTGCCGAGCGGCTCGACCTGCGCTCATGTACGGACATCGACCGGATGGGCTCGCCCTTCATCAACACGCTGCCCATCCGCAACCTGGGGCTCACGCCCGAGGAGGAGCGGGAGATCCGCATGGCCTGCATCCGCATCCCGCACCTTGCGGTGTCGCCGCAGGCGCAGACCTATGCGCGGCTTGATGCTGGCGAACCGCCGCGGCGCTTCCGCTATCGCAACGTGGCGAGCGGTTTCACGGCCGACCTCATGGTCGACGACGAGGGCTCGTCGTCGACCATCCCGGCCTCTGGCGCCGGCGCGGATGAGGGCCGGTGCCGGCCGGCTCAGCCGAGGTTCAGCTCCTTGAAGAAGTCGTTGCCCTTGTCGTCGATGACGATGAAGGCGGGGAAGTCCACGACCTCGATGCGCCAGATGGCCTCCATGCCGAGCTCGGGATATTCCACCACCTCGACCTTCTTGATGCAGTCCTGCGCGAGGCGCGCGGCCGGGCCGCCGATGGAGCCGAGATAGAAGCCGCCGTGCTTCTGGCAGGCGATGCGCACCTCGGCCGAGCGGTTGCCCTTGGCGAGCATCACCATGGAGCCGCCGGCCGCCTGGAACTGGTCGACATAGGCGTCCATGCGCCCGGCCGTGGTCGGCCCGAAGGAGCCGGAGGCATAGCCTTCCGGCGTCTTGGCCGGGCCGGCGTAGTAGATCGGGTGGTTCTTGAAGTAGTCCGGAAGCGGCTCGCCGCGCTCCAGGCGCTCGCGCAGCTTGGCATGCGCGAGGTCGCGCGCCACGATCATCGGCCCGGTCAGCGACAGGCGCGTGCGGATGGGATAGCGCGACAGTGTCGCGAGGATCTCGGACATCGGCCGGGTGAGGTCAATCTTCACCACCTCGCCGCCGAGCGCGGCCTCGTCCACGTCGGGCAGGTACTGCGCCGGGTTCATCTCGAGCTGTTCGAGGAAGACGCCGTCGCGCGTGATCTTGCCCTTGGCCTGACGGTCGGCCGAGCAGGAGACGCCGAGGCCGATGGGCAGCGAGGCGCCGTGGCGCGGCAGGCGGATGACGCGCACGTCGTGGCAGAAGTACTTGCCGCCGAACTGGGCGCCGACGCCCAGCTTCTGCGTCATCTTGTGGATCTCGGCCTCCATCTCGAGGTCGCGGAAGGCGTGGCCAGCCTCCGAGCCCTGCGTCGGCAGGTCATCGAGATAGCGGGTGGAAGCGAGCTTCACCGTCTTGAGGTTGAGCTCCGCGCTGGTGCCGCCGATGACGATGGCCAGGTGATAGGGCGGGCAGGCGGCTGTGCCGAGGGTCAGGATCTTCTCCTTGAGGAAGGCGAGAAGCCTGTCGCGCGTCAGCAGCGAGGGCGTGCCCTGGTAGAGGAAGGTCTTGTTGGCCGAGCCGCCGCCCTTGGCGATGAAGAGGAACTTGTAGGCGTCCTCGCCCTCGGCATAGAGCTCGATCTGCGCCGGCAGGTTGTTGCGCGTGTTCTTCTCCTCGAACATGGAGAGCGGCGCGAGCTGCGAATAGCGCAGGTTGCGCTTGAGGTAGGCGTCCCGGATGCCCGCGGCGAGGGCGGCCTCGTCGTCGCCATCGGTCCAGATGAAGCGGCCCTTCTTGCCCATAACGATGGCCGTGCCAGTGTCCTGGCACATGGGCAGGATGCCGCCCGCCGAGATGTTGGCGTTCTTGAGGAGATCGTAGGCCACGAACTTGTCGTTGGGCGTCGCCTCCGGATCGTCGAGGATGGCGCGCAGCTGGGCGAGATGGCCGGGGCGCAGGAAGTGGTTGATGTCGCCGAAGGCGGTCTCCGCCAGCAGGCGCAGCGCCTCGGGCTCCACGACGATCATCTCGCGGCCGCCGAACGTCTCGACGCGCACGCCCTCGCTCGTGATCTTGCGGTAGGGCGTGGTGTCGGCGGCGAGGGGAAAGAGCGGCGTGTAGGCAGCTTCGGCGGACATCGAGGTTCCTCATCTGGCGAGGGCGCGGCCGTGGACCCGGCGGCCCGAGCGTGCTTCTAATGGCTCTTAAGCATCATTCCAAGGCGTGGAAAATGCGCATGCGTCCCCCCGCCGCACCGGGAGGATCGTCGGGAAGACAGGAACGATCAGGGAACCGATGTTCGCCTATCCGCTTCTCGTCGCCGACATCGGCGGCACCAATGCACGTTTCGCCGTGGTGATGGAGCCGGGCGGCCCGCTCAGGCCCCTCGCTCACCTCCAGACCGGGGCCTATGCGAGTTTCGTCGCGGCCGCGGAGGCCGCCCTCGGGCGTGCGGGAGACCTCTTTCCCCGCTCTGCCATCCTGTGCGCCGCCGGCCCCTGCGAGGGGCGGCGTATCAAGCTCACCAATGCGTCCTGGGTCATCGACGGGCCCGAGATCGCCGATGCCCTTTCGCTCCAGCAGGGACTGCTGCTCAACGACTTCGAGGCCCAGGCGCTTGCCCTGCCGGCTCTGCCCGCGCACGGGCTGCGCGAGCTGACGGAGGGCCTCGCGCCACGGGGGCCGACGCGCGTGGTGCTCGGGCCGGGCACCGGGCTCGGCGTCGCCGGTCTCACGGAGGCGGCCGGCCGCTTCATTCCCCTGCCCAGCGAGGGCGGGCACGTGGACTTCGGGCCGGTGGACGAGGCCGAGGTCGCGATCTGGGCAGCGCTGGAGCGGGTGGAAGGGCGCCATACGGCCGAATCGGTTCTCTCCGGCCCCGGCCTTGCCCGCCTGCACCGGGCGCGACTCGCGGTGCTGGGCGGCGCCCACACGACGGACGGGGCGCCGCAGATCGTCGAGCGGGCGCTCGCCGGCCAGGACACGGCGTGCCGGGGGACGGTGCTGCACTTCCTGCGGCTCGTCGCGCGCTTTGCCGGCGACATGGCGCTCACGCTCGGCGCAGCCGGCGGCGTCTATCTTGCCGGAGGAATCCTGCCGCGGCTCGCGCCGCTGATTGATGCTCAGGCCTTCGTCGCCGCGTTCACGGCCAAGGCGCCTGTCGATGCCTTCGTCCAGGCCATTCCCGTCCGGCTCGTCACGACGCCGGACGGCGTGCTCTACGGGCTCGCCGCTATCGGCCACGACCCCGGGCGCTATGCGGTGGACTGGGACAGGCGACTGTGGCGGGCGTGAGAAGCACTAGTCGCCTGGCTGCTGCGTCGCAGCTTGTGCCTGGGTGAGGATGGCGAAGAGCGCAGCCGGGTCGCGCGTGGCGCGGATGCGCTCCAGCACGTCCGGCTCGCGCAGGATGCGCGCGACGCGCGCGAGCGCCTTGAGATGGTCCGCGCCCGCCGATTCGGGCGCAAGCAGGAGGAAGATGAGGTCGACCGGCTGGCCGTCGAGGGCCTCGAAGTCGATCGGCCGTTCGAGCCGCGCGAAGAGGCCGAACAGCCGGTCGATCTTGGCGGGCTTGCCATGGGGAATGGCGATGCCGTCGCCGATGCCGGTGGAGCCGAGACGCTCCCGCTGGAGCAGCGTCTCGAAGATGTCCCGCTCGTCGAGGCCGGTCAGCCGGGCCGCATGCGCGGACAGCTCCTGAAGGGCCTGTTTCTTGCCGTTGACTTTGAGCGCCGGCAGAACGGCCTCAGGCGAAAGCAAATCGGTCAGAGCCATATCTCAACACACAGGTGCGTGGCCGTTGGGCCGGACCAGGTCCAGCCCGCAGACGCACGTCAGGCCTTGTCAGCGGTGCCGTCAGCCGGGGGATCGACCCAGCCGATGGTCCCATCGTGGCGCCGGTATACGACGTTCAGGCGTCCACTGCCAGCGTGTCGAAACACGACGACCGGTGCACCCGTCAGATCGAGCTCGATCACAGCATCGCTGACGGACATGACATGCAGCGGTTTCGTGGTCTCGGCCACGATCACCGGGTGGAAGTCGGAAGCGCCCTCGTCCTCCTCGTCGCCCGGGGGCTCGAGGACATAGGCGGACATGTCCTGCGGGGCACCGTTGGCGGCTCCGTTGGCGGCCTGCCGGTCCTTGAGACGCCGCTTGTAGCGCCGCAGGCGCTTTTCGATACGCTCGGCCGTCTGGTCGAAGCTCTGGTAGGCGTCGTGAGCCGTGCCCGAGGCCTCCAGCGTGATGCCCGAGGCCAGATGAAGCACGCATTCGGTCCTGAAACCCGTCCCCTCCTTGGCAACCGTCACGTGACCGGCGTGTCCTCCGTCGAAATATTTTGAGACGACACTGGCCACGCGGGCTTCGACCTGGCTGCGCAATGCCTCGCCGATGTCGATATTTTTGCCGGAAACCCGCAGCGTCATTATTCTCTCCCTTTCTGGCGACCTTGACGGTGCCACCTCGAGGGGCCCTTCAGCAGGTTGTCACAGTATGTCGTAGAAAGAGCGTTGACCCAAGTCAACGCGAGCAGCCGCGGCGTCGCTCTCATCAAGCGCTCTGGCTTTGCAGGCGCTTCTGCCGGCGGCGCTCGACCGACGAGGGAATGCGCAGGGATTCCCGATACTTGGCGACGGTGCGACGGGCGATGTCGATGCCCGCGCTCTGCAGCTTCTGCACGATGGCGTCGTCGGACAGCACATTGTCCGGCGACTCGGCGTCGATCATCTGCTTGATGCGGTGCCTCACGGCCTCGGCCGCGTGCGCCTCGCCCCCCGGTGTGCCGGAGATGGCTGCGGAGAAGAAGTATTTCATCTCGAACACGCCGCGGCGCGTGCCGATGGATTTGTTCGATGTCACGCGCGAGACGGTCGATTCGTGCATGCCGATTGCGTCCGCCACGGTCTTAAGATTCAACGGCCGCAGATGCTCGATGCCGTGGGCGAAGAAACCGTCCTGCTGGCGCACAATTTCGGCGGTGACCTTGAGGATAGTGCGAGCGCGCTGCTCCAGGCTGCGGGTCAGCCAGTTGGCGGTCTGCAGGCAGTCGGCGATGAAGGTCTTCTCGGCCTCGCTGCGGGCGTTGCGCGAGACGCGGGCGTGATAGGTCTGGTTGACCAGCACCTTCGGCAGCGCCGCTTCGTTGAGCTCGATCAGCCAGCTGCCGTCGGCCGCCTCGCGCACGAAGACGTCGGGCACCAGCGTCTGCGCCACGCCGCCGCCGAAGGCGCGGCCTGGCTTGGGATCGAGCCGGCGCAGCTCGGCCAGCATGTCCGCCAGGTCCTCGTCGTCGACGCCGCACAGCCGCTTGAGTGCGGCCAAGTCACGCCGTGCGACGAGGGGCAGGTTCGCGACGAGCGCCTGCATGGCGGGGTCGAACCGGTCCTGCTCCTTGAGCTGGATGGCGAGGCATTCGGCGAGGTTGCGCGCCGCAATGCCCGAAGGCTCGAAGGTCTGGACGAGCGCCAGCACCTTTTCCACGCGCTCGTTCGTGGTGCCGAGCCGCGCGGCGATGGCCGCCGTATCCTCGGCCAGATAGCCGTTCTCGTCGACGGCGTCGATGAGATGGCGGCCGATGAGCCGCTCAGTGGGATCGCTGGTCGCGACGAGCAGCTGGGCTTCGAGATGGTCGTGCAGCGACACGTCAGCCGCCAGCGTGGCCTCGAGATCGGGGCCCTCGTCGTCGTCGAAGGAGCCGTGCCCGCCGCTCCAGAGGGACGACGAGACAGGCAGCATGTCCTCGGCCGGGCGGAGCTCGCGGGTCTTGGCCGCGCTCTCGTCCTGGAAGACGTTGTCGAGGCTGGTGCCGAGACCCGCCTCGAGCGTGTCGCGCGAGACAGCGAGCTCGTCGTTGAACCACTGGCGCTCGTCGTCAGCGCCGTCCGGCTCGGATACTGGCTCGGAGGTCTCCGCGGGGTGCTCGCCGTCGGGGTCGTCCGCCCGCTCGAGCAGCGGGTTGCGCTCAAGCTCCGCCTCCACGTAGGCGACGAGCTCGTTGTGCGAGAACTGGAGCAGCTTGATGGCCTGCAGCAGCTGCGGCGTCATCACCAGGCTCTGGCCCTGGCGCAGCTCCAGTCGGTGCATCAAAGCCATGTTGCCGCCGGTTCCAACCCCCGCGCGCCTTCGGCACGCTTCTTGCTTGGAATACAGTTCTAGCGATTGTCGCACCCTGCGTCAAAGGGACGGTGCACTCTGCACGGTCCTTAGAGCTGAAAATCCTCGCCAAGGTAAAGACGGCGCACGTCCGCGTTGGCGACGATCTCCTCCGGGCGGCCTTCCGTCAGCACGCGGCCGGAGTGGATGATGTAGGCCCGGTCGATGAGGCCCAGCGTCTCGCGCACGTTGTGGTCGGTGATGAGCACGCCGATGCCGCGGCTGGTCAGGTGCCGCACGAGGTTCTGGATGTCGCCCACCGCGATGGGGTCGATGCCGGCGAAGGGCTCGTCGAGCAGCATGAAGGACGGTTGGCTGGCGAGGGCGCGGGCGATCTCGCACCGCCGCCGCTCGCCGCCCGACAGGGCGATGGACGGCGACTTGCGCAGCCGGCTGATGTTGAACTCCTCCAGCAGCGCGTCGAGCTGGCGTTCGCGCTCGCGCCGGTCGCGGATAACCACTTCCAGCACCGCGCGGATATTGTCCTCCACCGACAGGCCGCGGAAGATCGATGCTTCCTGCGGCAGGTAGCCGATGCCGAGGCGCGCGCGCCGGTACATGGGCAGGTGCGTGATGTCGTGTCCGTCGAGCGTGATGGTGCCGCTGTCGGACGCGACGAGGCCGGTGATCATGTAGAAGATGGTGGTCTTGCCGGCGCCGTTGGGGCCGAGCAGGCCCACGGCTTCGCCATTGCGCACGGCAAGGGCGGCGTCCTGCACCACGGTGCGGCCGCGGTAGCTCTTCTGCAGGCCGCGCACGGCGAGAATGCCGGGCCCTCCGAAGATGGCGCTGTCCCCCTCCCGCGGGCCGGCGGCATAGGGGGGCGCGAACTCGTCGGGCGCCGGGGCGCCGTCGGGCGTGTCAGTGGCGAAGGGATCGGCGGTTTCCAGCCCTTCAGGCCGGTGCGTGACGCCGACGTTGCGCTTCAGGGAAAATCTCACGTGGTTCCGTCCTCGGTCGACGAGCTGTGCGGCCTCAGCGGGGGCGCGTGGGCTTCTGCGGCTCGTTGCCGCCCGGTACGAACACGCCTTGCACGCGCCCGCCCGGCTTCGCCTCACACCGTGCGATGCTGGTGTTGAGGTCATAGACGATGCGGTCGCACTGTTGCACGTTCTGGCCCTGGCTGAGCGCCACCTTGCCGGTGAGGAAGACGCGGTTCGCCTGCCGGTCGAAGGTGGCGAGGTCGCCGGTCGCGGTCTGGTCCTTGGAGACAATCGTCACCGGTCCGGCGCATTCGAGCTTTGTGATGTTGTTTTCTGCCGGCGTCCCGCCCGCTGCTGCCTGCTGCTGGCCGGAGCCGGACTGGTTGCCGCCGCCTCTGGTGGCGCTCTGGTCGTAATGGACGATCAGGCGCGAGCAGCGCATGGTCGTGTCGCCCTGCACGGCCACGACGTTGCCCGAGAAGATGGCGCGCTGCTCCTTGTCGAAGATCTCCAGACGGTCGGCGTCGATCTTGATTGGATCCTTGCTGTTGCCGAGGCCGGAAAAGGGCGAGGCGTTCTCCTGCTGCTGGGCGAGGGCCGGTGCCGCCACCAGCGCAAAGGCGAGGAGGGCGTAGGGCTGGAGCCTGATGGTCATGGACGGTCTTCTCGCGTGGGGCCGGGCTCGGTACTGCCGGTTGCCGGCGGGGCGGTTGCGTCGGGTTGGCGGTCGGCCTTGGTCTCGATAACAGCCTGTACCCGCCCGGTGAAGGTGATGTGCTGGCCGTTGTCGGTCACGTCAAGCGCGTCGGCGGTGATGGTTGCGCCGGTGAAGGCGACCTCCACCGGCTGCTTCGAGGTGACCGTGCCGGCCTTGAAGTCCACGAAGGCCGACTTGAGGCGCGCGTCGTAGCCGCGTTCGGTGGTGACGCGCACGTTGCCGTTGAGCTGGAGCTGTTCCTTCTGGGAGTCGTAGAGGCCGCTGTCGGCGCTGAGGTGCGCCTGCCCCTGATCCTTGAGGGTGACGTGGCCGTCGATGTCAGACAGTTCGATGAGGTTGGGCTTGCGCGTGTCCTGCGTGGCGGCTGCGGCGGTCAGCTCATAGGGCTGGGTGCCTTCGCGGAAGCCACGCAGCTTGGGCGCGCTCATGGTGATCTTGGTGCCGGACAGGCTGACGGGGCCCAGCGTCAGGCCCCCGATGGTGCCGAGCGATGCAAGCATGCTGACGCCGACGAGGGTGGCGATGGCGAGGAGGGAACCGATCGGGATCGCGCGCCTGAGAAAGCGCACCCGCCGCGAGTGGCGCAGGGCGGCGGCATAGGCGTCAGCGCCGCGTGAAACGCGGCGTCCAGCCTGGTTTGACGACACCCCCACGGACATCTGGCGTTCTCACCTACGTGGCGCGGCTGGGCAATTCATTGCGTCCCGACAATGCGCGCGATCAACGGCAATATCAAAAGCAAGATACCTCGGCATGCACGTCAATGCACGCCGAGGCAAGCCTCATGTAGTGACGACGGCGCACCGGGTCAAAGCATGCGCCGTTTCCCTCACGAATGGGCGAAGATGTCCACGTCCGGCCAGCCGGCGAGATCGAGCCGCGCCCGTGTCGGCAGGAAGGCAAAGCACTGGCGCGCAAGTTCCATGCGGCCCTCGCGGGCGAGCAGTGCCTCAAGCTTTTCCTTCAGCGCGTGCAGGTGCAGCACGTCCGAGGCCGCGTAGGCGAGCTGCGCATCGGTCAGCGTCGCGGCGCCCCAGTCGGACGACTGCTGCTGCTTGGAGATCTCGACGCCGAGCAGCTCCTTCAGCACGTCTTTCAGGCCGTGCCGGTCGGTGTAGGTGCGAGTGAGGCGCGAGGCGATCTTGGTGCAGAACACCGGTGCCGGCATGACGCCCAGGTAGTACTCGATGACCGCGAGGTCGAAGCGGGCGTAGTGGAAGATCTTCAGCACCTTCTCGTCCGCGAGGAGACGCTTCAGGTTATCCGGCGGCGGCCCGTCGGGGCGGATCTGGACGAGGTCCGCCGTGCCGTCGCCGCGCGAGAGCTGCACGAGGCACAGCCGGTCGCGCTGGGGCACGAGGCCAAGGGTTTCGGTGTCGACGGCCACGGCGTCGCCGAATTCGGCGTCGGCCGGCAGATCGCCGATATGCAGGCGGATCGTCATGTCTCAGCGTCCTTTTTCCGCCCTCCGGCTACCATCGCGCCCGCGAGGGAGCAAGGGGGCTGCGCGGACGTGCCGACGCTCAGGGGGGCGGCGGCTCGGATGCAGGTGCCCGGCGCGTGCCCGCGGCCTCCGGTACCAGCAGGGTGCCCGTCGCCTCGGCTGTGTCGGCGAGGGCGCCGCCGAGACGCTCCATATGGTCGTCGAGGTTGTTGCGCGAGGTTTCGTCGAGGACCGAGACGGGTGCACTGATGACGAGGCCGGCGGCTGTGCCGACCGTGCTCGCCGCCCCGGCCGTGAGCTGGATGATGCGGTCACCGATGCCCACGCGCTGGTCTGTCATGGTCTGGCCGGCGACGAGGCGCTGGCCGATGATCTGCACGACCTCCGGGCTGCTGGCGAACTTCGCGTGGTTGAGCCGGTCGCCCGTCTGCAGCTTGGTGAGGTCGATGACGGTGATGCCGCTGCGCGGCAGGTCCGTGTGGTAGGGCTCGGCGTCCGGGTTGATGGCGCCGAGGCGGGCCGAGCTGCCCCAGATGCGGCGCGAGACCGCGAGGGCCCGGTCGTCCTGCGAGACGAACAGCGTGACATTGGGGCGCGGCGGCCGGATGGCGGCAAGCTGCGTGCGGAAGACGTCGACGTCCACGTCCGGTGCGGCGAGGATGACGTTGCGGATTTTCGGCGCGATGTGCCCCTTGCGGATGGCCATCTGGCGCAGGGCCTCCAGTGTCACCCAGTTGCCCATGGAATGGGCGAGCACGGAGATCTCGCCGACGGCGGGATCACGCGCGAGGGCGGCGAGCAGCCCTTCGAGGGCATCGCGCGAATAAGTGCTGCTCTCGCGGTCGTAGCCGTAGGCGAGGATGCTGGCGCGTGATGGCCAGGTGAAGAGTACCGGCACGACGGGCGAGCCCGAATCATGGACAATCTGGGCGAAGCGGAAGACCGCGTCCTCGAAGCGGTTGTTGAAGCCGTGGATGAACACAAGCACGCGCCGCTTCGGCGTGCGCGCCACCGCCTTGTGCAACCAGTCGAGTGCCTGCTGGCGGTCGAGCCGCTCGGCTTTCAGCGTCACGAAGTCGGTTGCCGGGTTGCCCGGCACGCGGCGCGGCCACTGCACTTCGCCAATCGTGCGGACGTTGTCGGGCGGAATGGATACGGTGATCTGCGCGAAGGCCGGTTCGCGGCCGCGCTCGCCGGTGAACATCTCGACCGGGCTGTCGCCCGGGCTGCGGGTCGTGGCGACGATCATCTCGACCGTCGAGGTGCCCGGTGCCTGCTCGCTGACCGGCAGCAGCACGCCCTTGGGCGGGCCCGCGCAGGCGGCGAGGGCAACGCAGAGGACGATGCCCGCCAGTGCCTTGAGCCAGCACGATCGCAAACCGACACGAACCATCGCCCGAACGCTCCCCGACCGTACGCCTGGCCGACGGCCGGCGCCGCAGCTTTGCCCGGCGCGTGGAGGAAAGGCAAGGGACATGAAGGGTGCGGCGGCGCGCAGCTCAGGCCTGCGACGCAGCAGCCGCCGCGCTGATGTCCGCATCCGTCACCTCGGCGGCCGCCTTGGCCACCTTGAGGGCCCGCGTCCGCCGGCCGGGCTCCATGACGAGGATGACGGTCTCGAGGCCGGGGCAGCCCGGATCGGCGCAGACGATCTCGTTCACGGCGACGGTCGCCTCATCCGGCAGGAGGAGCAGGGAGCGGACCCGCTCCTTCAGCGTGGCGAGCGCGGCCTTCGTTCCGTCGTCGCCGGCCTTCCTGCCGAAGAGGCCGAAGCGCAGGGCCATGGCTGCTCAGGGCAGGGTGAGGATGCCGGCGGCGCCGCCCTCTGTGCCGAAGGCGAGGCGCTTGCCCTTGGCGTCCCATGCGAGGGCCGTCACCGAGGCCTCGTTGCGCGCCTCGAGGCTTGCCCGGCGCACCAGAAGCTCCGAGGCGTCTGTGAGGCGGATGAGAAGGATGCAGCCGTCATCGTAGCCGGCGGCGACCACGAGCGCGCCGGGGTGGAAGGCAACGCGCGAGACCTTGGCGTGGCGGACGCCGCACTCCCGCGGTGCGCGGCCCATGGGGCCCTCCTTGTCGAAGGGCCACACGATGACCGCGTCGGCGCCGGAAGTGGCGAGCCAGTTGCCGTCGTGTGACCAGGAGAAGGAGCGTGTCTTGGCCGGGTAGCCCGTCATGCGCATGTCGCGCCGGTCGGCGAGGCGCCAGCCGTGCAGGGCGTTCTCCTGCATGGCAGTGACGACGAAACGCCCGTCCGGGGACCAGGTGACGCCCAGGTGGGAGCCCTTCCACTCCAGCCGTTCCGGCTCCGCGTCGGTGTTGGGAAACCACAGGCTCACGCCGTTGTAGTGGGCGATGGCGAGGCGGTAGCCCTTCGGCGCAAGCGCCAGGCCCTGGGCGGTCGAGGGCGCTTCGAACTGGCGCAGCCGGCCCTTGGCGTCGCGCGCCGTCACACGCTTGCCCGCGCTCCAGGCGAGGGTTCCGTCGCTTCCAGCGACGATGGCGTCGATCCAGCGGCCCTTCTCGTCCGCGACTTCCTCGATCCCGCCGTCGGCAGTGACGGCGACGATGCGGCCATCGTCGCCGCCGGTCACCAGGCGCTTGCCGTCGCTGGCGGCGACGAGCGCGGTCCCGTCCGGATGGGCCGCGACGCGCTTCTGCTCCTCGCCGGTGACAAGAAGCGTCTCGCCATCGCCCAGCGCGAAGGCCGCGGTGCCGCCGAGCCAGCCGAGGGCGGTGACGTGCGCGCCGGCATCGATATCGGCGACGTGGTCGGTGAGGGAGGAAATCGTCGGAGCGGCCATGGCGTCCTATGGTCCAAACACAGCTCTGAAAGCGCGAAAACGCCCTCCCCGCAAGAGGAGAGGCGCGGAACAAGCGCCCGGTGGGCCTTCCGGAACGTGTCCGAAAGGCCTACCGCGTCACGCCGCGCAGGCGAGGAAGCCCTGGCGGATCGCTTCCCGGTCGAGATTACGTCCGATGAAGACGATCTTCGAGCGGCGCTCCTCGCCGGGCTTCCACTCGCGCTGCAGGTCGCCGTCGAGGATCATGTGCACGCCCTGGAAGACGAAGCGTCGCGGCTCGTTGCGGAAGGCGAGGATGCCCTTGGAGCGCAGGATGTTCGGCCCCTCGCGCTGCACGAGGTCGTTGACCCAGGGCAGGAACTTGTCCGGGTCGACATCGCCGTCGATGGTCAATGCCACGGACTGCATGTCCTCGTCGTGATAGTGCTTCAGGCCGCCGTGGTGGTGATGGTCGTGGTCGCAGTCCGGCCCACAGGCGTGGTCGTGATCGTGGTGGTGATGGTGGTGGCCGTCGTCCTCGAGGAAGGCTGGCTCCAGCTCCAGGATACGCTCGAGGTCGAAGGCGTTGCGGCCGAGCACCTGCGAGATGTCGACGGCGGCGCGCTCGGTCTTGTGGAGCGCCGCGTAGGGGTTGATGGCGCGGATGCGCGCTTCCACCTCGGCGAGCTCCTCGGGCGAGACGAGGTCGATCTTGTTGAGGATGATGACGTCGGCGAAGGCGATCTGGTTCTTCGCTTCCGGCGCGTCCTTGAGCCGGTCGGTCAGCCACTTCGCATCAGCCACGGTGACGACCGCGTCGAGCTTCGTCTTCTCGGCGACGTCCTGGTCCATGAAGAAGGTCTGGGCCACAGGCGCCGGGTCGGCGAGGCCGGTGGTCTCGACGATGATGGCGTCGAACTTGCCCTTGCGCTTCATCAGACCGTCGAGGATGCGGATGAGATCCCCGCGCACGGTGCAGCAGATGCAGCCGTTGTTCATCTCGAACACTTCCTCGTCTGCGCCGACGACGAGGTCGTTGTCGATGCCGACCTCGCCGAATTCGTTGACGATGACGGCGAAGCGCTGGCCGTGCGGTTCCGTGAGAATGCGGTTGAGCAGCGTCGTCTTGCCGGCGCCGAGATAGCCGGTGAGGACGGTGACGGGAATCTTGTCGGCCATGGATGGGCTCCAACGGACACCCGCCGCGGCCGGATTCGGAGGAATCCTGCCACGCGGGCGTGATCAGACCTTGCGAAAGGCGGCGCCGCGGATGCGGGGCTTTCCGCCCCCTCCTAGCACCACCGTCGGACCGCCGTCGACCGTCAACGGGCGAGGGCGGCGCTCAGTGCCTTTATATTGTGCTCCATCATGGCGATGTAAGTCCCCGCCGGGCCGTTTTCGTCCGACAGGGCGTCCGAATAGAGGCGCCCGCCGATCGTCGCGCCGGTCTCCCTGGCGATGCGCTCGACGAGGCGCGGATCGGTGACGTTTTCGAGGAAGACGGCAGGGATCTTGTCCCGCTTGATCTGGCGGATGATGCGACCGACGTCGCGCGCCGACGCCTCCGCATCGGTCGAAACGCCCTGGGGGGCGACGAAGGTGAGGCCATAGGCCCTGGCAAAATAGCCGAAGGCGTCGTGCGAGGTGATGACCTTGCGTCGGGCGGGCGGGATGGCTGCCACGGCCGCCTTTACCTCGGCTTCGAGCGCATCGAGCTTCGCAAGGTAGGCCTCGGCATTGGTCGCATACACCTCCCTGCCGGCCGGGTCGACGGCCGTCAGTCCGTCGCGGATCGCCGCGACATAGAGCTTGGCGTTGGCCACGTCCTGCCAGGCGTGCGGGTCGAGCCCGCCGTGGGCGTGGTGGTTGTGGTCATCGTCGTGATGGCCGTGGTCGTCGTCCATCTCGAGCGGCTTCACCTTGGCAGCGGCCTCGACGACCGTCGCGCTCGTGCCGGAAGCCTCGACCAGCCGGTCGATCCAGCCCTCGAACCTGAGGCCGTTGACGAAGATGACCTTGGCTTCGGCGAGGCTGCGCGCGTCGGCGGGAGAGGGCGAATAGACATGCGTGTCGCCGTTGCGTCCGACGAGCACGGTGAGGTCGATGCGGTCGCCGCCGACCTGGCGCACGAAATCGCCCAGGATGGAAAACGTGGCAACCACCTTCACCTTCGCCGGCGCCTCCTTCTGGGCGCTTGCGGCAGGGGCGAGGGGCAGGGCGAGGAGGGTGGAAAAAAGTACTGATATAACGTTGCGTCTTGTGCGCATGGCTGTACTCCAGGGCCGGTCGCGGGGCGACGGAGAGGTCAGGCTTCGAGATGTCGTGCGGGCACGAGGCGCCAGAGGAGCCCGTCAACCGGGCCGACGAACAGCGAGATGACATAGGCGCCGCCGGCGACGAGGATGATGGACGGGCCGGCCGGCAGGCCGGTGTGGTAGGAAAGGACGAGCCCGGCGGCGCCGGACAGCATCCCGACCAGCGTCGAGAGGCCGATCATCACCGTGATGTCGCCGCTCCAGAAGCGGGCGGTTGCTGCGGGCAGCATCATCATGCCGACAGCGAGCAGGGTGCCGAGCGCGTGGAAGCCGCCGACGAGGTTGATGACGACGAGGGCGAGGAAGGCCAGATGCGCGACGGCACCTGCGCGGCTCACCGAGCGCAGGAAGCCGGGATCGACGCATTCGAGCACCAGCGGCCGGTAGAGCACCGCGAGCGCGACGAGCGTAACGGTGGCGATGCCGGCGACCAGCAGCAGCGTCGCGTCGTCGAGCGCCAGCACTGTGCCGAACAGGACGTGCAGCAGGTCGACGTTGGAGCCGCGCAGCGAGACCAGCGTGACGCCGAGGGCGAGCGAGATGAGGTAGAAGGCCGCCAGCGCCGCATCTTCCTTCAGCGCCGTTGTGCGGGCGACGAGCCCGGCTGCGAGCGCCACGGCGAAGCCCGCGGCAAGCCCCCCGATGGTCATCGCCGGCAGCGACAGGCCATAGAGGAGGAAGCCGACGGCGGCACCGGGCAGAATGGCGTGGGCCATGGCGTCGCCTGTCAGGCTCATGCGCCGCAGCATCAGGAAGACGCCGACGGGGCCGCCCGACAGCGCGAGGGCTGCGGCGCCGACGAGGGCCCGGCGCATGAAATCGAACTCGACGAACGGCGCGATGAGAAGGTCGTAGAGCATCGCCGACGCTCAGGCCGCGTCGCGCGCACAGACCGGCGCATTTGCGTCGAAGGCCTCGACGAGGTGACGGGCCTTCATGAGGTTCTCGGCCGTCAGCACCTCCTCCGTCCTGCCCCAGGCCACCGGCTCGCGGGCGAGGAGCAGTGTGCGCGGGAAGGCCTGGCGCACCATCTCCATGTCATGCAGCACGGCGACGACCGTGCGCCCCTCGTCATGCCAGCGGCGCACGAGGCCGAGCAGATCGGCCGTGGTGCGCGCGTCGATAGCGGTGAAGGGCTCGTCAAGCAGGATGATGTCCGCATCCTGCAGCAGCAGCCGGGCAAAGAGGGCCCGCTGCATCTGCCCGCCGGAGAGCGTGCCGATGGGGCGCTTCTCGAAGCCGGTGAGCCCGACGGCGGCGAGCGCCTCCCCGATCCGCGCCCGGTCCCGGCGGCCGATGCAGCCGAACAGTCCCGCCCGGCTCCACAGGCCGACGCAGACGAGGTCGTAGACAGTGATGGGGAAGCTGCGGTCGATGTCGGCCGCCTGCGGCAGGTAGGCGATGCGCGGCTTCACCCCGCGCGGCGTGCCGAGCGACAGGCGGATATGGCCGGACAGGGGCGGGAGCGCCCCTGCGATGCCCTTGAGCAGCGTCGACTTGCCGGCCCCGTTGGGGCCGACGACCGCGGTGAGGCTGCCTGCCGCCAGCGCGCCGTCGAGGTGGTGGACGGCCGGATGCCGGTCGTAGCCAAGCGTCAGGTTCTCGAAGCGGATGGCGTCGGGCGTGCGGATGGCGTCGGTCATCGGGTCAATCCAGCACGGCCAGGACGGCGATCCACAGCAGCACAAGCACCGCACCCGAGGCGGTGAGGCGCGTCAGCGCCGACATGCGCAGCAGCGACAGGGTCGGCTCAGCCGCTTCGGCATGGTGATGGTGGCTGTGCGCGTGCGAATGGGTCATGACCAGTCAATTAAATGTTCTACTATAACATTGCAAGCGCCATGCACCGCGCCGACGCGCCGCTGGGGAAAGGGCCAAGGCGTGCGCCGGCTGCCGTTCAGAACGGATGGTACTGGTAGAGCCAGGTTTCGGTCAGCACCTGCTCCCCGAGCTTGAGGAAGCAGCGCATCTCGACAGGCTCCGTGCCGTCGACGGTGAGGTCAAACTGCACGCGCCAGTGGCCGGGCACGTCGTTGGGCAGGGCTTCCGTCAGGATGTAGGAGAAGCTGCCGCGCGAGGCCCACAGCACCGGCTCCGGCTGCTCGCCGAAGGGGATGGTGGCGAGTGGCGGGCCGAGGAACTCGAGCATGAACTTGCGCACGCCTGCGGGGCGCGGCTGTCCCGGCTGGCCGCCGTTGCCGAGGCGCGTGGCGACGCAGCGGCCGAGGGAGGTCGGGAAGGGCTCGTCTGCCAGCCAGTGCAGTCGGTAGGAGAGGTCCTTCCGCATCCCCGCCCTGGCGGGCTCGCGGGGCACCCACATGGCGACGATGTTGTCGTGGATCTCGTCGTCGGTCGGGATTTCGATGAGCTCGACGGCGCCCTTGCCCCAGTCGCCCTTCGGCTCCACCCACAGGCTCGGCCGCCTGTCGTAGAAGACGCCGTCCAGGTAGTGGTCGAAGACACGGTCGCGCTGGAGGAGGCCGAAGCCACGTGGGTTCTCGTCCTGGAAGGCGGAGGCGATGGTGTGCCGCGGGTTGTTGAGGGGCCGCCAGATGCGCTCGCCGGTGCCGGTCCACATGGCGAGGCCGTCCGAATCGTGGATTTCGGGCCGCCAGTCCACGGCGGTCGGCTTAACTGTCTCCGAGAACCAGTACATCGACGTCAGCGGTGCGAGCCCGAAGCGGGCGACGTCCTTCCGCAGGAAGACCGTGCTGTCGATGTCCATCAGCACGCCCTCGCCGCGCTGCATGACGAAGCGGTAGGCGCCGCAGATGCTCGGCCCGTCGAGCAGGCAGAAGACCGTGACCGTGTCGCTGCCGTCTGCCGGCGTGTCGAAGTAGACGTGGGTGAACGCCGGGAATTCCTCGGCCTTGCCGGCGACGGCCACGTCGATCGCGATGCCGCGCGCCGACAGGCCGTACTGGTAGAGGGCGCCGATGGCGCGGAAATAGGACGCGCCGAGGAAGGCCACCCAGTCGTTGCTGCGCCAGTTGCGCTTGGGGTCGGGGTTGAAGCGGCTCTCCTGGAAGCGGAAGCCCGCGAAGCCCGAGCCCGCCGGCAGCTCGTGCGCCGGGCTGTCCGGCGGCATGTCGAAGTACCGCTCGTCGTAGATGATCTCGCGGGCCTTGCCGTCGGCGACGACGTGCATGCGTACCGGAGTCTGGAAATAGCGGCCGAGGTGGAAGAAGGTGACCGGGAACTGGCCGGGCCCGTCGGCGAAGAGCGCATACTCCGGCTTGAAGCGGATCTTGCCGTGGGCGTCGTAGTCGATGCGGTCGAGGATGGCGGCCGGCGGCGAGGGCGGCGCCTTGTAGGGGCTCTTCGCCATCGCCTCGGCCCGCGCCACGAGCCCCTCGAAGGAGAACGGCGCCTCCTTGCCGAACTTGAGTCCCTGGGCGGCGAGGACAGCAGGGGCGAATCCCGTTGCCGCCAGACCGGCGGTCGCCGCAGCGGATGCAAGAAGCGTACGTCTGTCGATCATGCGTCGGGCGCTCGTTGGTGGCTCGTCGTCGGTGGGTTCATAAGCCATGTGGGGCTGCGCGGCCATGTTGTCATCCCCGCGCGTGGCTGCGGCCCAGGGGTTATCGCCGGGAAGATGGCGTGGGAATGGCGAAAAGCCTGTGCCTTCCACGCTGGAGGCTTGAGCTTGCCGCCGCCGCCATGGATAACTCTTGTCGGCAGCAATGACGCGGCCTCGCAATGTCGCGTCTGCTCAACGCATTCCGGGAGGAGGGACTATGCGTCGCTTCATGAAGACGATGACTGCGGGGGCCGCGGCCCTGACGGCCGTGCTGATGGCTTCGAGCCTGCCGGCCCGGTCGGCCGAGTTCATCAACGTGCTGACAGGCGGAACCTCGGGCGTCTACTACCCGCTGGGTGTCGCCCTGTCGAAGATCTACGCGGAGAAGATTCCGGACACGCGGCCGTCCGTGCAGGCGACGAAGGCGTCGGTCGAGAATCTCAACCTGCTCCAGCAGGGCAAGGGCGAGATCGCCTTCGCGCTCGGTGACAGCGTCAAGCTGGCCTGGGACGGTGACACGGAAGCCGGCTTCAAGGGCAAGCTCGACAAGCTGCGTGGCATCACCGCCATCTACCCCAACTACATCCAGATCGTCGCGTCGAAGGAATCGGGGATCAAGACCCTGGCGGACCTCAAGGGCAAGCGCCTGTCGGTCGGCGCGCCGAAGTCGGGCACCGAGCTCAACGCCCGCGCCATCCTGGAGGCGGCCGGCCTCAGCTACAACGATCTCGGCAAGGTGGAGTACCTGCCCTTCGCCGAATCGGTGGAGCTGATGAAGAACCGTCAGCTCGACGCCACCCTGCAGTCGGCCGGCCTCGGTGTCGCCTCCATCCGCGACCTCGCCGCCTCGGTCGACATTACGGTCGTCGAGATTCCGGCCGAGGTCGTGGAAAAGGTCGGCGCGCCCTACATCGCCGGCACCATCCCTGCGGGCACCTACAATGGCCAGGATGCCGACGTTCAGACCGCCGCAGTCGTCAACTTCCTCGTCACCCGTGCGGACGTCTCCGACGATCTCGCCTACGCGATGACGAAGACGATCTACGAGAACCTCGACCAGCTCGCGGCGGCCCACAGCGCGGCCAAGGCGATCAAGCTTGAGGATGCCCTCGCGGGCATGCCGGTGCCGCTCCATCCGGGCGCCGAGCGCTTCTTCAAGGAAAAGGGCCTGGTGAAGTAGGCCGGCGAGGTTTGCGACACGGGGGGAAAAGCGGGCATCGAGCCCGCTTTTCGTTTCGGCCCGGCACCGTGCCGGTGGCGGGGAGCGCTTGTGGCCGAGGGCTCTTGCGCATTCCACCCCTGTCGTGCTGTGACGAGACATGGAACCGGCCGGCGCGCGGGCCGGGAGACAAAAACAACGACCGGCACTTCCGCAGGCGCGGCGATGGCCGCGAGCGGGGGGCGCCCTTCGGGGGAGTTACAATGGCAGAATCGGCCGGCCGAGAGGCCGCAGCGACGGTGAATGTCGAACATGGCATGCCGGAGGGGTTCGGCCCCGGTGCGACGGGCCGGATCCTCTTCTGGATCGCCGTCGCCTTCTCCTTCTTTCAGATCGTCACCGCCTTCGGCATTCCGCTCGACCGCGACATCGTGCCGGGCGTCGACCTTATCGTCATCACTGGCGCCGTCTTCGCGCTGTGGGCCGTCAAGATCGCGGTCGATGCCGCGCGCGGCCGGCCGGTTGCGGAGGCGCTCTATGCCTTCGTGCCGCTGGCGCTGACGATGGTGCTGCTGTCGCGATTCGCCGGCGGCGTGCCGAGCCAGATCGTGCGCACGACGCACGTCGGCTTTCTCTGCCTCGTCGCCGGCGGGCTCCTCGCCGTCCACCGCGCGCAGACGCCGCTGGGACGCGCGTTCGCCTGGACGCTGGGCATCGGCGGCTTCCTCGTCGGGCTCTACCACTGGTTCTTCTACTACGACCTCGTGACGCGCGCGGGCGAACTCATCCCGTCGGATTTCGTGGTCGGCATCGCCGCCATCGCCATCCTCTTCATTCTCGTCTGGCGCGTGATGGGGCCGGCCTTGCCCATCGTGTCCGGGCTCTTCCTCGCCTACTGCCTCGTCGGCAACTACCTGCCGGCGCCGCTCGACCACCGCGGCTACACCCTGGAGCAGGTGATCGAGCACATGTCCTTCGGCACCGAGGGCCTCTATGCCGTGCCGACGTCGGTGTCGGCCACCTACATCTTCCTGTTCATCCTGTTCGGTTCCTTCCTGGAGCGGGCGGGGATGATCCAGCTCTTCACCGACATCGCCATGGGCGTGTTCGGCGGCGCCCGCGGCGGGCCGGCCAAGGTGGCCGTCTTCTCCTCGGCGCTGATGGGGACGATTTCCGGCTCGGGCGTCGCCAACGTCGTCTCGACGGGCCAGTTCACCATCCCGCTCATGAAGCGCTTCGGCTATCGCGCCGCCTTCGCCGGCGGCGTGGAGGCGACGGCCTCGATGGGCGGGCAGATCATGCCGCCCGTCATGGGCGCGGTGGCCTTCATCATGGCCGAGACCATCGGCGTGCCCTATGCCGAGGTGGTGCAGGCGGCCATTGTGCCGGCCATCCTCTATTTCGCCTCCGCGTTCTGGGCCGTGCATCTGGAGGCCGGACGCTGCGGCCTCACGGGCATGCCGCGCTCGGAGCTGCCGAGCGCGCTCAAGGCCTTCACGTCGAAGTGGCATCTCATCCTGCCGCTCGCCGTGCTCGTATATCTCCTCTTTTCCGGCTATACGCCGCTCTTCTCGGGCTCGGTGGGCCTCGCCCTCACAGTGGTGCTCATCCTCGGGGCGGCGGTGGCGGCGGGGCTGACGCACGAGGCGCTGCGCGTCGTGTTCTGGGTTGGTCTCGGCCTGCTCGCCGCGAGCTTCCTGCTCTGGGGCGTGCTCGTCATCCTTGGACTCGTCGCGGCTCTCGTCGTCGCCAGCCTCTTCGTGCGCGGCGGCGTGGAGACGCTGGAGGCGTGCCGCGACGCCCTCGCCGAGGGGGCGCGCCAGGCGCTGCCCGTCGGCCTCGCCTGTGCCGTCGTCGGCATCGTCATCGGCACGATGACGCTGACGGGCGTCGGCACCATCTTCGGCAACTGGGTCGTGTCCATCGGCAAGGGCTCGCTGATCCTGTCGCTGGTGCTGACCATGGTCGTCAGCCTGCTGCTCGGCATGGGCATCCCGACGATCCCGAACTACATCATCACCTCGTCGCTGGCGGCGCCGGCGCTGCTCGATCTTGGCGTGCCGCTCATCGTCAGCCACATGTTCGTGTTCTACTTCGGCATCATGGCTGACCTGACGCCGCCGGTGGCGCTGGCGGCCTTCGCGGCTGCGCCTATCGCGAAGGAGAACGGCTTCCGCATCGGCTTCCAGGCCATCCGCATCGCGCTGCCCGGCTTCGTCATTCCCTACATGGCAGTCTACGATCCGGCACTGATGCTGCAGCCCGTCGAGGGGCTTTCGGGCGAGGCCTACTGGTTGAACGTCGCCTACATGGTCTTCAAGACGAGCCTCGCCATCGGCCTGTGGGGCATCGCCTCCATCGGCTACCTGTGGGCGCCGCTCAAGGTGTGGGAGCGCGTCGCGGCAACCATAGCGGCCATGCTGCTCTTCGCCGCCGCGGCGATGACGGACGAGATCGGCTTCGTGCTCGCTGTCCTGGTGCTCGGCCTGCACTGGTGGCGCACCAGGCGCGGCACGCGGCCGGCCTCTGCCGCGTGAGCGGCCTGTGCCTTGCCGCGGCGGGGCTCGTCGTGCACCTCGGCACGGCGGCCCTGACCCTCGGCTGGACCCACTCGGTGGAAAAGACCGTGTGGGAGGAGGACTGGCGGCTGACCGGGCAGGGCCTCGTCATGGCACAGGCGCGCGTCAAGGGCTCCGGCGCGGGCATGGACCCTGCGCCGGAGGCGCGGCTCATCGACGGTTTCTGGCGATGGACGCCGTCGCTGCCGCCGCAGGATACGGTGACCATGCGGCGCTCGCCGGCGGTGGCGGACTGGTATGTATGTGTCGAGCAGGCGTGCAGGCCGCTCGCGCAGCTCGTGCCGCAGGAGGCGGACCCGGTGACGCTGCGGGCGTGCGACCGGCCGTGAGTGGGCCTAGCGGCGGCCGCGGGGGGAGGTCTCGACGCGGATGGCCTGGCGCATGAAGCCGACCATCGCCCACAGGCCAATGAGGGAGAAAAGGCCCATCAGCACATAGCCGGCGGTCTGGCCGAGCTCGAAGATGCCGGCGATGGCCCAGCCGGCCGCGATGGCGACCGCGAACACCTCGGTGCCGATGAGCACGGCGACGCTGACCAGCGTGAGGAGGGAGCCGGAGGGGCGGGCCTTCTGTGCTTCAACCACGTGTCTGTCCTCGTGCCGCGCGGCGGCGTCATGGTGACGTAGGATCTTGGCACTACAGCATGGCGGCGGCGCAAGGCAAGAGCCCCCGGCCCGCACTCGGGCGGCTGGCGCAAGGCCGCCGACCGCTCTATGGCTTGGCCGGCACGAGTCCCTGCGCGCCGGCCGAGTCGGCCGGCCCCTCCGCAATCTGCCGGCACGAGTGGTGAGATGTCTTCTGACAGTACGCGTTATGCCATCTATTTCGCCCCCCACTCCGACGATCCACTGTGGCGTTTCGGCTCGGGCATCCTGGGCTACGACGGGGCAACGGGGGAGGAGGTGCCGCAGCTCGTGCCGCGCGGTCTCGATGCGGAGGCCTTCCGTGCCCTCACCGAGGAGCCGCGGCGCGCACCTCGAGCCCGGCGACGATGCGGGTGCCGGCAAGGCCGCGTCCGCCGGCGAGCCGCAGGGCGAGTGCCTTGGCGAAGACGGCGAGCGCCGCGAGCCCGCCGGTTGTCAGCGCCGTGCCGAAGGCCATGGCGAGCGTCGCGGCGACGCCGGCGAGAAACAGGCCCTGCGACAGGGCAAAGACGAGCACGATGAGCGCCCCTGAGCAGGGACGGATACCCGCGGCAAGTGCAATGCCCGCCATCTCGCGCCAGTCGCGCATGCGGTCCAGCACGTCCGGCGGGGGAATGTGCACGTGGCCGCAGTCCTCGCCGCAGGCTGCAGCACCCGCCGGCGGCAGGCCGATGGTCACGAACCGGCCCGCCTTGCGCCACAGCACAACGGTCCCCATCGCCGCGACGGCGCCGAAGCTCGCGAGTTCCACAAGGCGCGCCGTCTCGCTGATGGAGCGCGCGGTTGCGTTGAGGGCGACGGCGAGCACGCCGACGAGCGCGATGGCGACGAGTGCCTGAACGAGGGCGGCGGTGAAGCTGAGGCCGAGCCCGCGCTTGAGCGAGCGGCCGCTGGCCACGATGTAGCCCGAGATAACGCCCTTGCCGTGGCCGGGGCCGGCCGCATGGAAGACGCCATAGGCGAAGCCGATGGCGATAAGGCTCCAGAGCGCCGCGCCATCCCGTTTCAGGGCCTGCACGGCGGCGGTGAGCTGGCGGTAGTACTGGCTCTGGATGGCAAGGATATAGGCGCCGAGGCCGGAAGGCTCCGGGGCGGCCTCGCGCAGGCCGGTGCCGAAGGGGTTGCGCGCGGGCGCGGGCGTCGACGGCGCATTCGCGGCGAGGAGGTGGGCGACGAGGGCGAGCCCGCCGGCCACGACCGCCACAGCGACGGCCGCCACGAGGATCCGCCGGGCCAGGAGGCGCGCGCCGGGCGCCACGTCCGTCACGCCGAGGCTCGTCACGGGCAGGCCACGAGCACACGGTTGGCGAAGTCGGCCCCGAAGGTCGAGTTCGCGCTGAGGTTCTCGAAGAAGCTTTCCGACAGGTCCTGCATCTTGGCCGGGTCGGGCGTCTTGGGCCGGGTGATGCTGGTCTTGCAGCCGCTCGGACTGTCGGTGAGGCGCACGGCGTCCTCGCCCTCTGCCATGGCGAAGGAGACGAAATAGGTGGGGTCGTAGACCTCGAGCGACAGCAGCTTGTCGGCGCGCGCGGGCCTGGCCGCGGGCAAGGTGAAGGTGAGCGTCAGGGCGCCGTTGTCATAGGTCAGGCCATAGTCCGTCGGCCGGGCGAATGTGACCTTCACGCCATTGGCCTTGGCGACCGTGAAATAGTCGTATTCGTTGAGGGAGTCGACGTTGACTTCGGCGAGCTCGCGCAGCTCCTCGGGCGAGAACTTGCCGTCGCCGTCCTTGTCGAGCCCCTGCACGGCGAAGGCCGAGTAGGCCTCGTCGAAGGTCCAGACGTGCCGCACGCCGGTCATCTCCCCGTTGCCGTCGTAGAGCACCTCGCTGCGCGCCGTCACCCAGACATGGGGATGGGCCGCGGCGGGCGCTGCGACGAGCAGGGTCGACAGGGCAGCGACCACGGCGGCGGGGCGTTTCATCAGCGCAATCATGTCGGCGTCATTCCATCCGGGCGGGAGCCAGGCGATGTCGCGAGCCTCGGCCCACAGGGTTAACCAATCGTTAACCAGCCGTCGCGCGAAGGCCAAGGCAGCATCCCTATCACATGGTCCGGCGAGTGGGGCGAAACCGAGGCGTCATTGAGCCGGGGGCAGGCCGGAACGCTGCCAAGCGTTGACGCCCAACCACGATTATGTCAGCATTGCTGACATATCCAGAGTGCCAAGACCGGAAGCAATCCGGCGGCCGCGCCCCGACCAGGGTGCCAGGAGGAGGATCGGCATGGGTCAACCGGCCATTCGGCTCAGGGACGTGTCGCTCGACGACAAGTACGACCTGACGAAGAGTAGCGTCTTCATCACAGGCACACAGGCGATCGTACGCCTGATGCTGATGCAGAGGGAACGCGACCGGCGGATGGGCCTCCATACCGCCGGTTTTGTTTCGGGCTACCGCGGCTCGCCGCTCGGCGGCCTCGACCAGCAGTTTGAACGCGCCAGGCGCCATCTCGACGCGGCCGGGATCGTCTTCCAGCCCGGCCTCAACGAGGATCTCGCCGCCACGGCCGTCTGGGGCACGCAGCAGGCGGAGATGCGTGGCGAGGGCAGGTACGACGGCGTCTTCGCGCTCTGGTACGGCAAGGGACCGGGCGTCGACCGCTCGGGCGACGTCTTCCGCCACGCCAATATGGCCGGCACGTCGAAGCACGGTGGCGTCCTCGCCATCATGGGTGACGATCACACCGCCGAGTCCTCCACCGTGGCCCACCAGACGGAGTTCAACTTCGTTGACATGATGGTGCCCATCCTCAACCCGGCTGGCGTGCAGGAGCTGATCGACTACGGCCTCTACGGCTATGCGCTCAGCCGTTTCGCCGGCACCTGGGTGGCCCTCAAGGGCATGAAGGACACGGTGGAGTCGACGGCCATCGTCGACGGCTCGCTGGAGCGGCTCGACATCGTCGTGCCGGAGGACTTCCCGATGCCGCCCGGCGGCCTTAACATCCGGCCGTTCGACAACATCCTCCAGCAGGAGGAGCGGCTGCACGAATTCAAGCGCGAGGCGGCGCTCGCCTTCGTGCGCGCCAACCGGCTCAACCGCATCATCACCTCCGGCGGGCGCAAGCCGAAGATCGGCATCGTCACCGTCGGCAAGAGCTATCTCGACGTGCGCCAGGCGCTCGACGACCTCGGCATCGACGAGGTGCGCGCCAACGACCTCGGCATCCGCCTCTACAAGATCGCCTGCCCCTGGCCGCTGGGCCGGGCCGACCTGCTCGACTTCGTGAACGGCCTCGACATGGTGATCGTGGTCGAGGAGAAGCGCTCGCTCATCGAGGTGCAGCTGCGTGAGGAGCTCTACGGCACGGCGAACCAGCCGATCTGCGTCGGCAAGAAGGACGAGGAGGGCAACTGGCTCTTCCCGGTCAAGGGCGCGCTCGATCCCAACGACATCGCCATCGCCGTCGGCGAGCGCGTGCTGCGCTATCACCCGAGCGAGGAGCTCGCCGCGCGGGTGGAGCGCATCAGGGAGTTTCAGCGTGCCCTCAGGGAGGCGCCGGAGATCGCCAACCGCCTGCCGCACTTCTGCTCCGGCTGCCCGCATAACACCTCGACCGTAGTGCCCGAGGGCATGCGTGCCTATGCCGGCATCGGCTGCCACTACATGGTCCAGTGGATGGACCGTCGCACCGACGGCTTCACCCAGATGGGCGGCGAGGGCGCCAACTGGATCGGCGAGGCGCCGTTCTCAAAGCGCCGGCACGTCTTCCAGAACCTCGGCGACGGCACCTACAACCACTCGGGCATCCTCGCCCTGCGCTGGGCCATCGCGACGAAGACGAATATCACCTACAAGATCCTGTTCAACGACGCCGTCGCCATGACGGGCGGCCAGCACCACGAGGGCAACCTCACGGTGGACATGATCGCGCGGCAGGTGCGTGCCGAGGGCGTCGAGCGCATTGCCCTCGTGTCCGACGAGCCGCACAAGTATCCCGCGACCATGGAGTGGCCGGCGGGCATCACCTTCCACCATCGCGACGAGCTGGAGGCGGTGCAGCGCGAGCTTGCCGAGATCCCCGGCGTCACCGTGCTCATCTATGACCAGACCTGCGCCGCCGAGAAGCGCCGCCGGCGCAAGAAGGGCGAATTTCCCGACCCGGACAAGCGCGTCATCATCAACGAGCTTGTCTGCGAGGGCTGCGGCGACTGTGGCGTCAGGTCGAACTGCGTGTCGGTGCAGCCGCTGGAGACCGAGTTCGGCCGCAAGCGCTTCATCGACCAGTCCAACTGCAACAAGGACTTTTCCTGCATCAACGGCTTCTGCCCCTCCTTCGTCACCGTGCACGGCGCGGAGCTGAGGAAGCCCGCCCCGCTTCCGCTGGACGAGGGCATGAACGGCTGGGGCGAGCTGCCCGATCCGGAACTGCCGGCCTTCGACGGCCGCACGTGGAACATCCTCGTCACCGGCGTTGGCGGCACGGGGGTGGTCACGATCGGCGCCATCCTCGGCATGGCGGCGCATCTGGAGGGCAAGGCCTGCGGCATGATCGACATGGCCGGCCTCGCCCAGAAGGGCGGCGCCGTCTTCAGCCACGTGCGCCTGGCCGAGAAGCCGGATGACATCCACGCCATCCGTATCGTCGCCGGCGAGGCGGACCTCATCCTCGGCTGCGACCTCGTCGTCACCGGCATGAAGAAGGTGCTCGCCGCCATCCGGCGCGACGGCACGGCCGTGGTCGTCAACACGGCGGAGGTGCATCCGGGCGAGTTTACCCGCAACGCGGACTATCACCTGCCGAGCGAGCGCATCAAGCGGGCGATAGCGGCGGCGGCGGGCGAGGACGTTTCCTTTGTCGACGCCACGGGCATTGCCACCGCCGTCCTCGGCAATGCCATCGCCACCAACATGTTCATGCTCGGCTTCGCCTACCAGCGGGGCAAGGTGCCGGTCTCGGCCGCCGCGCTGGAGCGGGCCATCGAGCTCAACGGCCAGGCCGTCGGGCTCAACAAGGCGGCCTTCCTGTGGGGCCGGCGCGCGGCTCTGGAGCCGGCGCGCATCGAGCATCTCGTGGCGCCTGCCCGCGAGGCGACGCCTGCGCGGCACATGTCGCGCACGCTTGACGAGATGGTGGAGCGGCGCGTCGACTATCTCACCGCCTACCAGAACGGTGCCTATGCGGCGCGCTACCGGGCGCTCGTCGAGCAGGTGCGCGAGCGCGAGGCGGCGGTGAAACCGGGCTCCGCGGCCCTTGCGACGGCGGTGGCGCGCTACCTCTTCAAGCTCATGGCCTACAAGGACGAGTACGAGGTGGCGCGCCTCTACACCGACGGCAGCTTCGAGAAGCAGGTGCGGGCGACCTTCTCGGGGGAGAACCTGCGCTACGAGTTCCACCTCGCGCCGCCCATCCTCGGCCGCAGGGATGCCAGCGGCAACCCGCGGAAGACGAGCTTCGGCCCCTGGATACTGCCCGTGTTCCGGCTGCTCGCGAAGCTCAGGGTGCTGCGCGGCACGCCGCTGGACATCTTCGGATACACCGCCGAGCGGCGCATGGAGCGGCAGCTGATCAGGGACTACGAGGCGCTCGTCATGGACCTTATGCAGGGCCTGACGGCGGAGAACCACGCGCTCGCCGTCGCGCTCGCCTCGATCCCCGAGAAGATCCGCGGCTTCGGCCACGTCAAGCTGCGCCATCTCGAGGCGGCGAAGAAGGAGGAGGCGGAGCTGCTGGGGCGCTGGCGCGCCGGCGAGCCGAAGCTCGCCATGGCGGCGGAATAGGCCAAGCCTTCGGCGGCCTCGCCGGCCAGGCGCGGCCACCGTTTCACTTGATGAGGGCGAGCACCTCCCTGAAGCGGGGGTGCTCGCAATCCTGCAACCATTCGAAGATCACCATCTCGCTCGTGACGATCTCGATCCCGTGGCGGGCGAGACGCTCGAGCGCCGCGGCCCTGTTCGCTGGCTGTCGCGAGCCGACGGCATCGGCCACGACGATTGGCGCAAAGCCGTTGCGCTTGAGGCCGAAGGCCGTCTGCAGCACGCAGACATGCGCCTCCCAGCCGGCGACGAGCACCGTGTCGCGCTCCTCGTCGAGGGCCTCCTGCAGCTCCAGCTCGCGCGAGGCATCGAAGCTCGTCTTGGCCACGACGAGCTCCGGCAGGTCGCGCAATGCGTCGATGGTCGGGCCGAGGCCCTGCGGATTCTGCTCGCTGGCGATGACCGGCACACCCAGGAGGCGGGCGGCAAGCGCGAGGCGTCGCGCCGCGGCGACAGACTGCTCCGCTTCCGCGATGGCGGGCGCGAGACGGCCCTGAAAGTCGACGAGAAGCAGGCAGGAGCGTTCAGCTTCGATGATCATTGCAGGATGATTTCCAAGGTTCGTCCGGTTCCGTCTGTCCAGGGTTCCATTCCGGGCGGGGCCGGGCAAGTGGCCGAAGGGCAGACGAAAGGCTGAGGCAGGCGGCTCGGGCGACGCTTCGCTTGGCCGGCGAGGCTCTTTATAGTGTGCCGGCGACGCGGCAACGGGCAGTGCCTTGATCACGAGCGAGCACCTCCTTTCCATTGCGCGGTGGGCGCACGATCTTTCCCCTGCCGAGCGGGAGCGGGCGGCCAAGGGCATCGTCGAGCGCACTTATGCGCAGGGCGAGTACATCTGCCACCAGGGGGACCGTTTCGACAGCTGGTGCGGCGTCGTCAGCGGCCTCGTCAAGGTCAGCACCGTGTCCGACACGGGGAAGGCCGTGACCTTCACCGGCGTGCCGGCGGGCGGCTGGTTCGGTGAGGGTACGCTGCTCAAGGACGAGCCGCGCAAGTACGACCTCGTCGCCCTGCGCGCGACGCGCCTTGCGCTGATGAACCGGGCCACCTTTCTCTGGCTGTTCGACAACAGCGTCGCCTTCAACCGCTTCCTCGTGCATCAGCTCAACGAGCGGTTGGGCCAGTTCATCGCCGTGCTGGGCTATGACCGCATGCTCGATGCACAGGCCCGCCTCGCGCGCGGGCTCGCCTGGATGTTCAACCCGGTGCTCTATCCGAGCGTCGGCAGCTACCTCGACATCAGCCAGGAGGAGCTGGGGCTGCTCTCCGGCCTGTCGCGACAGATGACCAACAAGTGCCTGAAGGCGCTGGAGGACGAGGGGCTGCTGAAGATCGAGCACAGCGGCGTGCGCATCGTCGACCTGCCGCGTCTCGCTCGCTACGGCGAATGAAGAGGGATGGGAATCGTCGCACGGCCGCTGCGGATCGGCACAAACCATATTTGATTTCGCGCACGGCTTCTGGCGGCGCGGACTGACCGGCGCAGGGCCGCAAGAGGCGGCGAAACGGGCGAAAAAGGCGGGAAAAACGGGCGGCGCAAGCCGGCATCCCAGCGAACACGGGCCTGTCCTGTCTGTCAAGCGGGTGCTTGCGGAGGCGCGGGCCGCCGCGCACTATTCGAGCATCAACGAGAGCCGGAAAAACCCGGCCAGAGGGAACGCCATGGCCCGATGGGGCCGAAGGGAGGAATGCGCCGTGACAGCGGTCGATTCCGGGCGGGCGGACACGTTCGCCAAGCTCCTGGCGCACAATGCGGCGGTGCGCGGCAACCGGCCGGCCTTCCGCCACAAGGATCTCGGTATCTGGCAGACGTGGACCTGGTCCGAGGTCTACGAGAACGTGCGCCGCCTGGCCGTCGGGCTCGACCGGCTGGGTCTGAAGCGCGGCGAGGCGATCGCCATCGTCGGCGGCAACCGGCCGAAGCTCTACTGGACGGTCATGGCCGCGCAGATGCTGGGCGCGGTGCCGGTGCCTGTCTATGCCGACGCTGTGGCGGACGAGCTTGCCTACGTCCTCGCCCATGCCGAGGTGACCTTCGCGGCGGTGCAGGACCAGGAGCAGGTCGACAAGATCCTTTCGGTCTCCGAGCGCCTGCCCCTGCTGCGCCACATGGTCTACGACGAGCCGCGCGGACTGCGCGACTACGACCACACGCGCCTGCACGCGATGACGGAGGTGATGGCGGAAGGCGAGGAGGCGTTGAAGGATCCCGACGTCTCGGCCTGGCTCGATGCCACGCTGGCCGCCGGCAAGGGCTCGGACGTGTCCATCATCCTCTATACATCCGGCACCACAGGCCGCTCGAAGGGGGTGGTGCTCACCGCAGAGCGCTGCATCGCCGCGGCGCGCGACACGGTGGCCTTCGACAAGCTGGGCGAGACGGACGAGGTGCTCGCCTACCTGCCGCTCGCCTGGGTCGGCGACCACTACCTCAACTACGCCCAGGGGCTCGTCGCCGGCTTCTGCATGGCCTGCCCTGAGTCAGGCGAGACGGCCATGCAGGATCTCAAGGAGATCGGCCCGACCTTCTATTTCGCGCCACCGCGCGTCTTCGAGCAGATCCTGACCCGCGTGATGATCCGCATGGAGGATGCGGGAAGTCTCAAGCGGCGCATGTTCCACTACTTCATCGGCGTCGCGAAGCGCTATGGCGAGAAGATCCTCAACGGCGAGCCGGTGCCGCTTCGCGGGCGGTTGCTCTACGGGCTCGGTCGCCTGCTCGTCTACGAGCCCTTGAAGAACGTGCTCGGCTTCTCGCGCATCCGCGTCGCCTACACGGCGGGCGAGGCGATCGGACCCGACCTCTTCTCCTTCTATCGCTCCCTCGGCCTCAACCTGAAGCAGCTCTACGGCCAGACGGAAGCCTTCCTCTACGTCACGGCCCAACCCGACGGCGCCATCAAGCCGGACACTGTCGGCCCGCCGATGCCCAACGTGGAGATCCGTCTCTCCGAGAGCGGCGAGGTGCTGTTCCGGTCGCCCGGCATGTTCACCGGCTACTTCAAGGAACCCGAGAAGACCGAGGAGGTGCTGACCGAGGATGGCTTCATCAAGACGGGGGATGCCGGCTTCTTCGACCCGGCCGGGCATCTCAAGATCATTGACCGCGCCAAGGACGTCGGCAGGCTCAACGACGGCTCGCTCTTCCCGCCCAAGTACATCGAGAACAAGCTCAAGTTCTTCCCCAACGTGAAGGAGGCCGTCGCCTTCGGCCACGGGCGGGACTTCGTCGCCTGCTTCATCAACATCGACCTCACGGCCGTCGGCAACTGGGCGGAGCGCAACAACGTGGTCTACGGCTCCTATCAGGAGCTCGCCGGCCACCCGCTCGTCTACGACATGATCGAGAAGCACGTGGACGAGGTGAACCGCGCGCTCGCGGCCGAGCCGATGATGGGCGGGGCGCAGATCCGCCGCTTTCTCATCCTGCACAAGGAGCTCGATGCCGACGACGGCGAGCTCACGCGCACGCAGAAGGTCCGGCGTTCCTTCATCGCCGAGCGCTATGCGCCGCTCATCACGGCGCTCTACGACGGCTCGCACGAGGCCGACATCACGACCGAAGTGACCTTCGAGGACGGCCGCAAGGGCACGATTTCGGCGCGGGTCAAGATTCGCGACATGCAGGTCTATCCCGCCGCGGTGAAGGAGAAGGCCGCATGAGGGCGCCCGACATGAATGCCGGTGTCGCGGCTGGCGACGTTCTGCTCGCCGTCGAGAATGTTTCCCTGCGCTTTGGCGGGGTGAAGGCCATCACCGACGTCTCCTTCGACATCCGCAAGGGTGAGATCCGCGCCATCATCGGCCCCAACGGCGCGGGCAAGACGTCGATGCTCAACGTCATCAACGGCTTCTACCACCCGCAGGAGGGGCGCATCACCTTCAAGGGCAAGACGCGCTCCAGGATGCGTCCCCACGAGGCGGCGCGCCAGGGCATCGCCCGCACCTTCCAGAACGTCGCGCTCTTCAAGGGCATGACGACGCTCGACAACATCATGGCCGGCCGCACGCTGAAGATGAAGCGTGGCTTCTTCTGGCAGATGCTGCGTCACGGGCCGGCTCTGGCCGAGGAGATCGAGCACCGCCGGGTGGTGGAGGAGATCATCGACTTCCTCGAGATCGAGGCCATCCGCAAGGTGCCGGTGGGGCGGCTGCCCTACGGCCTGCAGAAGCGCGTCGAGCTGGGCCGGGCGCTGGCCATGGAGCCGGATCTGCTGCTGCTCGACGAGCCGATGGCGGGCATGAACCTTGAGGAGAAGGAGGACATGTGCCGCTTCATCCTCGACGTCAACAGCCAGTTCGGCACCACCATCGCGCTCATCGAACACGACATGGGCGTGGTCATGGACCTGTCGGACCGCGTCGTGGTGCTCGAGTACGGCCGCAAGATCGCGGACGGCGTGCCGGACGAGGTCAAGAAGAACCAGGCGGTCATCGACGCCTATCTCGGCGTTCCGCACTGAGGGCGCATTGATGGACATTCTCTACAGCATCTTCATCGATCCCTTCGTGCAGATGGGCTCGGCGCCCGACCTCCTCGTGCAGACGCTGTGGGAGGGGCTGGTCTCGGGCGTGCTCTACGCGCTCATCGCGCTCGGCTTCGTGCTCATCTTCAAGGCGTCGGGCGTCTTCAACTTCGCCCAGGGCATCATGGTCGTGTTCGCCGCGCTCACCCTCGTCGGCCTCTATGAGGCCGGCGTGCCGGCGATCCTCGCGCTGATCCTGACCATCGCCGTGATGTTCCTGCTCGCCGTCGGCGTCGAGCGGCTCGTGCTGCGCCCGCTGGTGAACCAGCCCGACATCATCCTCTTCATGGCGACCTTCGGGCTCACCTACTTCCTCATCGGTTTCGGCGAGCTCGTCTTCGGCGGCAACCCGAAGGTGATGATCACCGACCAGCTCTACCTGCCGCGCGGTTCCGTCGAGTTCGAGATGTTCGGCGGCTTCGTCAGCCTGCAGAAGATCGACATCACGGCAGCCATCATCGCTTCCGTCATGGTGGCCGCGCTTGCCGTCTTCTTCCAGAAGACGCGTATCGGCCGCGCACTCAGGGCAGTCGCGGACAGCCACAAGGCGGCGCTGTCGGTCGGCATCTCGCTCAACCAGATCTGGATCATCGTCTGGTTCACCGCCGGCATCGTGGCGCTCGCCACCGGCATCATGTGGGGCGCGCGCTCGGAGGTGTCCTTCGCGCTGCAGATCATCGCGCTGAAGGCCCTGCCGGTGCTGATCCTTGGCGGTTTCACCTCGGTGCCCGGCGCCATCGTCGGCGGGCTCATCATCGGCGTCGGCGAGAAGCTCGGCGAGTTCTACTGGGGGCCGCTTGTCGGCAGCGGTATCGAGAGCTGGCTCGCCTACGTCATTGCCCTCGGCTTCCTGCTGTTCCGGCCGCAGGGCCTGTTCGGCGAGCGGATCATCGAGCGGATTTGAGGAGGCGGCATCCGTGTTCTACCGCGAAGCAGGCCAGTTCAAGACGAACTACGCCGCAGACATGGCGGTGTTCCCGATCCTGCAGGACAAGATCGGGATCGCCATCATCCTTGCGCTCGCCCTTGTCGTCATCCCTCTCGTGGGGGACTCCTTCTTCCTGTCGGTGGTGATGATCCCGTTCCTCGTCTTCGCGCTGGCGTCGATCGGGCTCAACCTGCTGACGGGTTACACCGGGCTGCTGTCGCTCGGCACGGCGGGCTTCATGGGGGTCGGCGCCTTTGCCTGCTACAAGCTGACGACGATCTTCCCCGAGGTGAACATCATCGTCTGGATCCTCGCCTCGGGCCTGTTCTCGGCGGCGGTGGGTGTGTTCTTCGGCCTGCCGTCGCTGCGCATCAAGGGTTTCTACCTGGCGGTCGCGACGCTCGCCGCGCAGTTCTTCCTGCAGTGGTGCTTCATCCGCATCCCGTGGCTCTACAACTACAACGTCTCGGGGGCGATCGAGGTGCCGACGCGGACCCTCTTCGGCATCCCCGTGACGGGGCCCAACGCCTCGCCCGAGATGCGCTACTATGTCGTGCTCGGCCTCGTCATCCTGCTGACGTGGATCGCGTCCAACCTCGTCCACGGCCGCATCGGCCGCTCGTGGATGGCAGTGCGCGACATGGACATTGCGGCCGAGCTCATGGGCATCAAGCTGCTGCCGACGAAGCTGCTGGCCTTCGCCGTCTCGTCCTTCTACTGCGGCGTGGCCGGGGCGCTGATGGTCTTCCTCTGGTACGGGGGCGCCGAGCCGGAGGTCTTCTCCATCAACCAGTCCTTCCTGATCCTCTTCATGGTGATCATCGGCGGGCTCGGCAGTCTCATCGGCTCCTTCTTCGGCGCCGCGCTCATCTACATCCTGCCGATCGTGCTGCGCGGCGCGCCGTCCCTCGTCGGCCTCGACATCGGGGCGGCCACGGTCGAGCACCTGACGTTCATGATCGTCGGCGCGCTCATCATCTTCTTCCTGATTGTCGAGCCGCACGGACTGGCGCGGCTCTGGCAGACGGGCAAGCAGAAGCTCAGGGTCTGGCCTTTCCCCTACTAGCGCGGGAGGGCCGGGAACGAGCCGGACAACGGACGGGCGCCGCGAGTGATGCGGGGCGCTTCAACGGGAGGAAACGAAACATGGTGCGCAAGCTTTCCACCATCCTGGCGACCGCGATCGTGGCATCGGCCTTTGCGTTGCCGGCGAAGGCACAGGACTCGATCTACGTGCCGCTGTTCACCTACCGCACCGGCCCCTTCTCCGGTTCGGGCATCCCCATCGCCAACGGCATGCGCGACTATCTCACGATGCTCAACGAGCGCGACGGGGGCATCGGCGGTGCCAAGCTCATCCTCGAGGAGTGCGAGACCGGCTACGACACCAAGAAGGGCGTCGAGTGTTACGAGGCCGTGAAGGGCAAGAACCCGGTGATGATCAACCCGTGGTCGACGGGCATCACCCTGCCCCTCATCCCGCGCGCGGCCGTCGACAAGATCCCGATCCTGTCCATGGCCTATGGCCTCTCCGCCTCGGCGGATGGCGAGACCTTCCCGTGGATCTTCAACCCGCCGAACACGTACTGGGACGGCCTGTCGATGATCATCAAGTACATCGGCGAGCAGGAGGGCGGGCTCGACAAGCTCAAGGGCAAAAAGATCGGCTACATCTATCTCGACGCGGGTTTCGGCCGCGAGCCCCTGCCGCTGTTCGACCAGCTCGCGCGCGATCTCGGCTTCGAACTCAAGCTCTATCCCGTGCCGGCCGACAGCATGCAGAACCAGTCGTCGCAGTGGCTGAGCGTGCGCCGCGACCGGCCCGACTACATGGTGCTGTACGGCTGGGGCGCCCTCAACCCGACCGCCGTGAAGGAAGCGGCGAAGATCAACTACCCCATGGAGAAGTTCATCTCCATCTGGTGGCCGGGCGATGACGACATGCGCTCGGCGGGGCCCGGCGGCAAGGGCTTCAAGACGCTCAACTGGCATGCGGTGGGCACGGACTTCCCGGCCCTGCAGGACATCCAGAAGCTCGTCGTCGACAAGGGCCTCAGCCAGGCGCCGAAGAACAGCGTGGGTGAGGTGCTCTACAACCGCGGCGTCTACAACTCGATGCTGATCGCCGAGGGCATCCGCAACGCCCAGAAGCTCACCGGCAAGACGGTGGTGACGGGCGAGGACGTGCGCCGCGGCCTGGAGACGCTCAACATCGACGAGGCCCGCCTGAAGGAGCTGGGGCTCGAGGGCTTCGCCGGCCCCATCAAGCTCACCTGCACGGACCATAACGGCCACCGTCCGGCCTTCATGCAGCAGTGGGACGGCGAGAAGTGGGTGAAGATCTCCGAACCCATCGAGCCGATGGCCGACCGCGTCAAGCCGCTGCTCGAGGCCGCCGCCAGGGACTATGCCGAGAAGAGCACCGGCTGGCCGAAGCGCACGGAGCCCTGCGACAAGCAGTCGTGAGAACCGGACGCTCCCTGGGAGCGTCTGGCAGCGATCCCCTTCCCCGCCTGGGGGAGGGGAGCGGGTAACGGGGCCGGGCGGGGGCATCCTGCTCCGCCCGCCCTGGCTGCCCCCCTCCGCGAAAGGGAGACGAGGGAACGAGCATGAGCATCGCAGCCGCGCCCGCCGCTGAGGCGGGGACCGACACGATCCTCTCGGTCAATAACATCGAGGTGATCTACGACCACGTCATCCTGGTGCTGAAGGGGGTGTCCCTCTCGGTGCCGCGCGGCGGCATCGTGGCGCTGCTCGGCGCCAACGGGGCCGGCAAGACGACGACGCTCAAGGCCGTGTCCAACCTGCTGCGGGCCGAGCGCGGCGAGGTGACGAAGGGCTCCATCGTGTTCGACGGCGAGCGTGTCGACCGCATGACGCCGAACGAGCTGGTGCGGCGCGGCTGCATCCAGGTGATGGAGGGGCGTCACTGCTTCGGCCACCTCACCATCGAGGAGAACCTGCTGACCGGTGCCTTCACGCGCCGCGACGGGGCGGCCGCCATCCGGCGCGATATGGAGATGGTCTACGAATATTTCCCGCGCCTCCGGCAGCGCCGCAATTCCATGTCGGGCTATACGTCCGGCGGCGAGCAGCAGATGTGCGCCATCGGCCGCGCGCTCATGTCCCGGCCGAAGATGATCCTCCTCGACGAGCCGTCGATGGGCCTGGCGCCGCAGGTGGTGGAGGAGATCTTCGAGATCGTGAAGGATCTCAACGCCAAGGAGGGGGTGTCCTTCCTCCTCGCCGAGCAGAACACCAACATCGCCCTGCGCTATGCCACCTACGGCTACATCATGGAGACGGGGCGCATCGTGATGGACGGCGACGCCGCCTCGCTCAGGGAAAACGAGGACGTCAAGGAATTCTACCTCGGCATCGGCGAGGGCGAGCGCAAGTCCTTCCGCGAGGTGAAGAGCTACAAGCGCCGCAAACGCTGGCTGATGTAGGGCGAAGGAGGGACGCGGGCGGGACCTCTCCTTCCCGCGCCATGCACCCGACCGCCGCTGAGAGGACCGATGAAGGATTTCTACGACCATCGCGAGACGCGCGACCCGGCGGCGCGGGAGGCGGAGCTTCTCGCCCATCTGCCGACGATCGTCGCCAAGGCGATGCAGGCGCCCGGCTGGGCGGCGCATCTGGCCGGCGTACAGCCGCTCGACATCACGAGCCGCGAGGCGCTGGCAAGCCTGCCGGTGCTGCGCAAGTCCGACCTGCCGGCCCTGCAGAGCGCGGCGCCGCCCTTCGGCGGCTATGTCGCTGACGCGCCGGGCAGCTTCAGCAGGCTTTTCGCCTCGCCCGGGCCAATCTTCGAGCCGGAAGGGGTGCAGGCCGACCCGTGGCGCACGGCGCGGGCGCTTCACGCCGCCGGCTTCCGCGAGGGTGACGTGGTGCTCAACACCTTCTCCTATCACCTGACGCCGGGCGGCTTCATCCTCGATTCCGGCGCGCGGGCGCTCGGCTGTGCCGTCATTCCTGCCGGGCCGGGGAATACCGAGCAACAGCTGCAGGTCATGGCTGCGTACCGTCCCACCGCCTACACCGGCACCCCCGATTTCCTGAAGGTCCTGCTCGAGGCGGCCGATGCGGCCGGACTCGACACCTCCTCGCTGCGCCGGGCGGTGGTGTCGGGCGCCGCCTTTCCGGCGTCGCTGCAGAAGGCTTTCGCCGAGCGCGGCATCGAAGGCTACCAGCTCTATGCGGTGGCCGAGTGCGGGGCCATCGCCTACGAGACGCCGGCTCGCGAGGGCCTCGTCGTCAACGAGGATATCATTGTCGAGATCGTGCGGCCGGGCACCGGCGACCCGGTGGCGGAAGGCGAGGTGGGCGAGGTGGTCGTCACCTTGCTTGATCCGCATCGCCCCATTCTGCGCCTGGCGCTCGGCGATCTGTCCGCCATCATGCCCGGGACGAGCCCGTGCGGACGCACCAATCAGCGCATCAGGGGCTGGCTGGGGCGCGCCGACCAGACGACGAAGGTGAAGGGCATGTTCGTGCGGCCGGAGCAGGTGGCCGAGGTCGGCCGCCGCCACCCGGAGCTCGGCAAGCTGCGCCTCGTCGTCACGCGCGAGAACGAGATGGACGTGATGACGCTGCACGCCGAGGCGGCCAACGCCGACCTCGTCGACACGGCGGCCGTGGCCGGGACGCTGCAGGCGGTGACGAAGCTGAGGGGCGGTGTCGTGGTGGTCGCGCCCGGCGCGCTGCCCAACGACGGCAAGGTCATTGCCGACGAGCGCAAGTACAGCTAGCCGGCGCAGGGGCGCGGGAGGCCGGGCGCCCCGACCTCGGCTACTGGAAGACGATGCGCCCTTCGGGCTTGAGGTCGATGGTGCCGAGCTTGCGGGCGTAGACCATCACGTCATTCGCCGTCAGCTTTCCGGCGACGTCGAGATCGCCGCCTTTCACGCCCGCCGCCAGCATCGTGTAGCCGTCGCCGCCCCGAAGCATGAAGTCGTTGGTGGCGACCGTGTAGGTCCGGTCGTCCTGGATGGGTGCTCCGTCCACCGTCACGGCGACGACGCGGCTGCCGGCGGGGCGGCCGGGAGCCACCGTCACCTTCAGTCCCGACACCTGCGGGAAGCGGCCGGCGCGCTGCTCCATCTGCGAAAAGCCGTTTTCCAACGCGGCCTTCACCTCCTTGCCGGTGATACGGGTCACGACGGTGCGGTTGCCAAACGGCAGCTCGGTGAGGATGTCGCGGCGCGTCAGCTGGTGGCCGGCCGGATACTGCTTGTTGCCGCGGATGCCGCCGCCATTGGTGATGGCGATGTCGGCACCCGACGCGGCGCGCATGGCGTCGGCGATGAGATCGCCGATGGCCGCCTCCTGTGAGCGCACGATGGCGGTGCGGCTGTCGAGGGGGGCGGCGAGTGTGGCGACCGTGACGTCGAGTTCCTTGGACAGTTCCGCCTCGTAGCGCGCGACGACCGCCAGCACCTCCGGATCGGGCTCAACGGCGCGGGAATCGTTGACGCGGAATGTCGGGGTCCACGTCACCTTGCGGTCCTTGCCCTCGCCGGTTACGGTGGCGGCGAAGTCGATGGCGGTGACGTAGTTGCCCTCCTCGTTCGATTCCACCATCACGGTCTTGCCGTCGAAGCCGATGGCGAGGTCGTGGTCGTGGCCGGTGAGCAGCACGTCTACGAGGCGCGAGCGCACGATCTCGAAGTCCATCGCCCGGTCGGTGTGGGTGACGGCGACGACGAGGTCCGCCCCCTCCTCGCGCAGCTTCTTCGCTTCCCTGCGCAGCGTGTCCATTACCGGCAGGAAGGTGATGTCGCCGGGGCTGGACATCTGCGGCACGTTGTCGAGGATGAGGCCGACGACACCCACCCTGACGCCGCCGAGGTCGAAGATGGCGCTGTCGCGGTGGCCGGGCAGCGGCTGGCCAGCGGCGTCGCGCATGTTGGCCGCGAAGAAGGGGAACTCCGCCTCGCGCAGGCGGGCGAAATAGACATCCTTGCCGAAGTCGAACTCGTGGTTGCCGGGCACGAAGACATCCGGCTTGATCATGTTGGTCAGCGCGACGATGTGGGCGCCCTGATCGAAGCCGGACATCAGTGAGGGCGAGAAGCAGTCTCCGGCATGGCAGAAGAGCATGGGCACGCCACGCGCCCGCTCGGCCTTCACGATCGCGGCGAGGCGCGGGAAGCCGCCACGCCCCTTGTCCTCGTTCATCTTGTAGATGTCATTGACGAGCAGCAGGGTGAAGCTTGTCGGCGGCGGTGCTGCATCGGCACCCGTGGTCAGCGTGGCAGCTGCGAGGCCGGCAGTCACGCCGAGGCGCAGGGTCTGGCGACGGGAGATGGGACTCATGGCAGGCTCCAACAACCGGTGGCACCTTGCGGGAGGATGTGTGGGCGCGGCCGCATGATGTCGGGCCGCGCTGCGGCCAGCAAGCGGTGGAGATGTCGCCGCAAGTCGGATATCCGCCCATGTGCGGCGATCGGTCCGCCGGCGCGTGGCGCGGGTATATTGGACAGGCGGCGAAAGGTGTCTACATGAGGCCTGTCGCGCCTGTGCGAGCAACGAATGGAGAGCGAAACAGTGTCCTTGAGCGAAGCGGCGTCCCGCGCTGTGCGCCTTCCTGCCGATCATCAGCCTGTCGCGGTCGGGCGCATCGGTGTGCTGCTGCTGAACCTCGGCACGCCCGATGCCACCGACTACTGGTCGATGCGCCGCTACCTCAAGGAGTTCCTCTCCGACCGGCGTGTCATCGAGACGCCGCGCATCCTGTGGTGGCCGCTGCTCAATGGCGTCATCCTGACGACGCGCCCCGCCCGCAAGGGCAGGGACTACGAGACGATCTGGAACAGGGAACGCAACGAGTCGCCCCTGAAGACCATCACGCGCTCGCAGGCCGAGAAGCTGGCGCAGAGGCTCGCTTCCCTGCCTGGCGGGGAGGAGGGGCGCATCGTCGTCGACTGGGCCATGCGCTACGGCAACCCGAGCATCAAGGAACGGCTCGAGGCGCTGCAGCGCGCGGGCTGCGACCGCATCCTGCTCGTGCCGCTCTATCCGCAGTATGCGGCGGCGACCACGGCCACCGCCTGTGACAAGGCCTTCGAGGCGCTGATGCGCATGCGCTGGCAGCCGACCATCCGCGTCTCACCGCCCTATCACGACGATCCCGTCTACATCGGCGCGGTGGTGGACAGCCTGAAGGCGGAACTCGCGAAGCTCGCGTTCGAGCCGGAGATCATCATCGCCTCCTTCCACGGCGTGCCGAAGGACTATCACCTGAAGGGCGATCCCTATCACTGCCAGTGCCAGAAGACGGTGCGGCTCATGCGCGAGGCCCTCGGTCTGCCGCCGGAGCGGCTGCTGCTCACCTTCCAGTCGCGTTTCGGGCGGGCCGAATGGCTGCAGCCCTACACGGACATGACGGTGAAGGGCCTTGCTGAGAAGGGCGTCAAGCGCCTCGCCGTCATCACGCCGGGCTTTTCGGCCGATTGTCTCGAGACGCTGGAGGAGATCGCCGGCGAGAACGCCGAGATCTTCCGCGAGCACGGCGGTGAGCACTTCGCGGCCATCCCCTGCCTCAACGACTCGCCCGAGGGCATGCGCGTCATCGAGCACATCGTGAGGCGCGAGCTGCAAGGCTGGATCTGACGGCCGGTCTCGCGCGGCACCGCGACACATCCTGCCGCTCCGTCGGCAGGTGAGGCCTGTCGCTTGCGGTCCTGCACGCATCCGGATGTGATATGAAGCGCCGCCGCCGTATCCGCGTGCGCGCGGCGGCAACGTATTGCGCCGGGGCTCCGCGTGAGAGGGGGCATCATGTTCGGTTTCGATATCTTCGTCGTCGTTCTCGTCGGTCTCGTCGTCCTGACGATCGCTCTCGGCGTGCGGACCGTGCCGCAGGGCTACGCCTACACGGTGGAGCGTTTCGGCCGCTACTCGCGCTCGCTGGGCCCCGGGCTTGGCCTCATCGTGCCCTTCATCGAAACCATCGGGCACAAGGTGAACATGATGGAGCAGGTGCTCGACGTGCCGAGCCAGGAGGCCATCACCAAGGACAACGCCACCGTCAGGATTGATGCCGTCTCGTTCTTCCAGGTGCTGGACGCGGCGCGGGCGTCCTACGAGGTGGCGGACCTGTCGCAGGCGCTGCTGACGCTGACGATGACCAACATCCGCACCGTCGTCGGCTCGATGGACCTCGACCAGCTCCTGTCGCACCGTGACGAGATCAACGAGCGGCTGTTGCGCGTCATGGATGCCGCGGCCTCGCCCTGGGGCGTCAAGGTGACGCGCATCGAGATCAAGGACATCCTGCCGCCCGCAGACCTCGCCGATGCCATGGCCAGGCAGATGAAGGCCGAGCGCGAGAAGCGCGCCAGCATCCTCGAGGCCGAGGGCGAGCGCCAGGCGCAGATCCTGCGTGCGGAGGGCGAGAAGCAGGCGCAGATCCTCGCCGCCGAGGGCCGCAAGGAAGCCGCCTTCCGAGACGCGGAGGCGCGCGAGCGCCTGGCCGAGGCCGAGGCCAGGGCGACCGCGCTCGTCAGCGCGGCCATCGCCCAGGGCGACCTTGCCGCTGCGAACTTCCTCGTCGCCGAAAAATATGTCGATGCGCTCAAGGGCCTCGCAGCCGCGCCCAACCAGAAGGTGGTGGTGGTGCCGATCGAGGCGGCGAGTGTCGTCGGCACGCTCGCCGGTCTCGGCGAGATCACCAAGACGGTCTTCGGCGAGGGGGGGACTGGCACCGCCGCGGCACGCCAACTCCAGAGCGCCCGCCGTGGCAGCGTGCCGGCGAGCGGCGGCCCTGGGGCGGGCGGGCCGGCCTGACGGGAGGCGGATATGATCCGCGATGCGATCGTGGCCCTCGGGCCGTGGAGCTGGGTTGTGCTGGGCTTGCTGCTGGCTGCGCTCGAGCTCCTGGCGCCGGGGGTATTCCTCATCTGGTTCGGCCTCGCCGCCATCGTGACGGGTCTACTCGACGCCGTGTTCGACCTGTCGTGGCAGACGAGCGCCATCATCTTCGCGCTGCTGTCCGTGGTGAGTGTCGTCGCGGGCCGCCTCGCCACCCGTCGGCGCGGCGTGCACGAGGCCGAGCAGCCTTTCCTCAACCGGCGCGGGGCGGCGCTCGTCGGCCGCCGCTTCACGCTCGAAGCCCCCATCACGGGCGGCGAAGGCTGGGTGCGCGTCGACGACAGCGTCTGGCGTGTCGTGGGGCAGGATTGTCCGGCAGGGACGCGGGTGACCGTCACGGGCATCGACGGGGCCAATCTCGTCGTCGTGCCGGACGGGGACGGCGGCGCCTGAGGCGCCGTCGCCAGGGACTCACTGCTGCAGGCAGATGCGGCCGTGCCGCGCCCGGCCGGCGAGCTGACGGAAGTCCCGCCCGGACATGCGGACGATCGTCTCGTGGTCGCCCGCCTCGAAATAGATCTCCGAGAGGCTGGCCAGCGTCTCGTCGACGATCATCGGCATGCCGTAAGCGGCGCCGAGCGGGGGCACCGCGCCGCGCGCACAATCGGGAAAGAGGCGCTCGATCTCCGCCTCGTGGGCGAGCTCGATCTCCTCGTCGAGCATCTCGCTGACGGCACGAAGGCTGAGGTGCCGCGAGGCGGGCAGCACGGCCAGCATGTAGCCGGCCCTGTCCTTCAGCACGACCGCCTTAGCGATCATGTCGGCGGGCACCTCGCAGGCCTTCGCCGTGCGCATCGAGGTGGCGGTGGGTTCGTGGCGCATGAGGTCGTAGGTGACGCCGCTGCGCGACAGGTAGTGTTCGAGCCGTGGTGCTGTGGACATGACGCGTTCTCCCTTCGCGGGCGGGCCTTCGCCCCGCTCGGGACCGACGCGATGTTGTCCGCCACGGCCTTGCGGGGCCTGTGACGACGATGATGTTGGCCGCGCCGCCCGACGGGCGGCCCCCCGGCTCCTGGAGAGGATCATACCGTCTGGGGTCCGGCGCGGAAAGCACGATCGGGCGGCCTGACGGCGGCCCGGACCCTCAGGCAGCGCCGGCGCGCAGGAGGTCGAGCACGTGGATGATGCCGACCGCGCGCCCGTTCTCGGCGACCACGAGGGCGCCGACCTTCATCCGCTCCACGACTTCCAGCGCTTCGCCGAGCAGCGTCTCCGGCGCGACGGACTTGGGCGTGGGGTTCATCACCTCCTCCACCCGCTGGGCGAGCAGCGAGGGGTTCATGTGACGGCGCAGGTCACCGTCAGTGACGATCCCGGCGAGTCGGCCGTCGTCCTCTGTCACCAGCACGCAGCCAAAGCCCTTGGCGCTCGTCTCGACGATCGCATCGGCCATCGAGGTGCCGCGGCGCACGATCGGCAGCCGCTCGCCGGTGTGCATGATGTCGCGCACGAATTTGAGCTGCGCGCCCAGCTTGCCGCCCGGGTGATAGATGCGGAAATCCTGCGCCGAGAAGCCGCGGCTCTCGAGCAGGGCGATGGCCAGTGCGTCGCCGAGGGCGAGCTGCATCGTGGTGGAGGTCGTGGGGGCGAGCCCGTTCGGGCAGGCCTCGCTCGCCTTGGGCAGTGCCAGGCACACGTCGGCCTCACGGCCGAGCGTCGACTGCGCGCTTGACGTGAAGGCGATGAGCGGCACGCGGAAGCGCTTGGCATAGCCGATGATGTCGGAAAGCTCCGCCGTCTCGCCCGACCAGGAGAGGGCGAGAATGGCGTCGTCCGTCTGGATCATGCCGAGGTCGCCGTGGCTCGCCTCGCCGGGGTGGACGAAATAGGCGGGCGTGCCTGTGGAGGCCATGGTAGCGGCGATCTTGCGGCCGATGTGGCCGGACTTGCCCATGCCGGTCACGATGACGCGGCCACGCGCCCCCGAGATCGTGTTGACGGCGGCCTCGAAGGGGCCGGCCAGCTCCCCTTCAAGCGCCGCGATCAGCGCCTCGAGCCCGGACCGCTCGCTCGACAGCGTGCGCAGGGCCGACGCCACGGCCGTCCCGGACCTGCGCTGCGTCGTGCCGGTGTCGCGGGCTGCAAGGCTCGTCATGGTGATCATCCTGTTCTTGTCCTGCTCCTGGCGTCAGGCGCCCGGTTGTTCGCGCGGTCTTTAGCACGGCAGGCGCCGGCAGGCGAAGCCCGCGCCGGGTTACCGGGCGTTAACCATGTCGCTTTAGCCTCCATTAACCACGCTGGCCGCTTGCCGGAGGCCTCTCCAGGGCGGCCGCATCGCATTGCTGCTGCAGGAAAGCGTCGATTTGCGTCAGTGCCCCCCCATAGTCTCGCGCCGGTGCGGCGCCGCGCCGCTCGCAGCGTGCATCGCTGCCGGTGCGATTCTTCTGGCAGGGCCGGCCGCACACGGCCAGGAGGGGGCGTCGTTTCTCTCGTTGCGCGGCACTGTGCAGCCCGGCCACGACAGCGGCGGGGCGGTGCCGCTGCCGGGCGTGCTGGAGACGCCCGCCGAGGCACCGCAGGCCCCGTCGCCTTCCCCCGTCTATCGTCCGGTGCGGGCGCCGGTCTCGCTGGAACGCAGCCCGCTGCGCCCGTCGCAGGGGCTCTCCGCGGGCGAGCCGCTGTCGCTCGGCAGCGTGCCCCGGTTGCCACGGCCGGACGAGGAGGAGGATCCGTGGGGGCCGCTCGGCCTGCGACTCGGCACGCTGACCGTCTTTCCCTCGATCGAGATCGATGGCGGCTACGACAGCAATCCACGGCGCGAGGGCGGCGCCGGGAAGGGGGCGGCTGCCATCCTCACGCGCGGCGAGGTTTCCGTGCGGTCCGACTGGTCGCGCCATGCGCTCACCGGCCATCTGCGCGGCTCCTACTGGGCCTTCCCGGCCCTCGAGAAGGCGGACCGGCCTGAGGCGGATGCCCGTCTCAACCTGCGCCTCGACGCCACGCAGGACACCACCATCAATATCGAGGGGCGTGGCTCGCTGACGACGCAGCGTTCCGACAACCCCAACCTGCCGGGCGGGGTCGTCAATCAGCCGACCATCGTTTCCTATGGCGGATCGCTGGGCGCCACGCACCGCTTCAACCGTCTGGCGCTTGGCGTGACCGGCTCCGTCGAGCGCAATGTCTATGGCGATGCCGAGTTTGCCGACGGTAGCCGTCTTGACCAGGGCTATCGCAACTACAACGAATACGGGCTGCGGCTCAGGGCGGGCTACGAGGTGCACCCCGGCCTTGAGCCCTTCGTCGAGGGGCTGGTCGACCGCAGGCAGTATGACGAGCGGTTCAACGCCGGCGGCTTTGAGCGGTCGTCCAGGGGCCTCGGCGCGCGCGTCGGAACGACCTTCGAGATCACGCGTCTCATCACCGGCGAGGCGGCGATCGGGCACCAGGTGCGCAAGTATGACGATCCGCGCCTTGCAGACCTGCGTGGCCCCATCGGCGAGCTGTCGCTGATCTGGCGGCCGTCGGCGCTGACGACCGTGCGGCTCACCGGCTCCAGCTCCCTCGGCGAGACGACCATCGCCGGATCGAGCGGCGTCGTGAACCGCAGCGCCACGCTGGCGCTGGAGCACGCCCTGCGCCGCAACCTCATCTTCACGGCCTCGGCGACCATCGGCGAGAGCGACTACAGGGGCGTGGACCTCAAAGAGAGGGAATTCACCGGCACCCTCGGGATCGAGTGGAAGCTGACGCGCACGCTCGCCGTGCGGGCCGGCTTCACGCACGAGCGGCTAGACAGCTCCTCGCCCGGTGAGGACTACACGGCCAACATCTTCCTCGTCGGGCTGCGCCTGCAACGGTAGGGCGAGGCGGGCACCGGCAGCCGGTGCCCGCCGCCCGCATCACTTCTTGGCCAGCAGGGCTTCGAGCTCGCGGCGGTAGTCGGCGCCGAGCTCGGGATGCGACAGTGCATAGGCGGCGTTCGCCGCGAGGAAGCCCAGCTTGGAGCCGCAGTCGTAGATGTCGCCGTCGAAACGGGTGGCGAAGAACGGCTGCGACTTCGACAGCGTGATCATGGCGTCGGTGAGCTGGATCTCGCCGCCGGCGCCACGCTCCTGCTTGGCGAGCAGATCGAAGATCTCCGGCTGCAGGATGTAGCGCCCGGAGATGGCGAGATTGGAGGGGGCGGTGCCCTTGGCCGGCTTCTCGACCATCTGCGTGATCGGATAGACCTTGCCGTTGCCAATGGGCTCGCCGACGCCCGTGATGCCGTATTGGTGCGTCTGGTCGGCCGGCACCTCGTAGACGGCGATCATGTTGCCGCCGGTGGCGTAGGCCTCGTAGGCCTCGATCATCTCGGCCAGGCAGGGGCGCGCGCCGAGGTGCAGCATGTCGGGCAGGAGCAGGGCGAAGGGTTCGTCGCCGACGATGTCGCGCGCGCACCAGACGGCGTGGCCGAGGCCGAGCGGCCCCTGCTGGCGGGTGAAGCTGGTCTGCCCGGGGCCCGGCAGGTCACGACGCAGCTGCTCGAGTTCCTTGGTCTTGCCCCGCGCCTCGAGCGTGCGCTCCAGTTCGAACTGGCTGTCGAAATGGTCCTCGATGACGCCCTTGTTTCGACCCGTCACAAAGACGAAGTGCTCGATGCCGGCGGCTCGCGCCTCATCCACCACGTGCTGGATAACCGGGCGGTCGACCACCGTCAGCATTTCCTTCGGCATCGCCTTCGTGGCGGGCAGAAAACGGGTGCCGAGGCCCGCGACGGGAAATACGGCCTTTCGGATCGGCTTCTTCATGGAACCCCAAGGACTGGAGGGCACAACGAGAAACACGGCCCGGCGCCCTCTCTTGCCCTGGCCGTGCCCACACGAGATGCTCGCCGATCTTGACCGGCGAACGTGTCAATCGCGTAACGCGATTGACGGCTGAACGCTGCCGGTCTGTCAATAGTTCCGCGGGCTGCAGAAGGCGCCCGCGCGACAGCCAGGCGCGGGAGGGGGATGGGGGCATGAGCGTCGCGGTGACCGGCGGGGCCGGCTACATCGGCAGTCATATGGTTTTCGAACGCGTGGAGGCGGGGGAGCAGGTCGTCGTGCTCGACGGCCGATGCTTCGCGCATCATGCCTTTCTCGACTGGGAGCCCCGGTACGACGGCTTCGATACGATCGTTGCCCAGGCGCTCGCGTGGGACAGGAGGCTCGCCGGGCAGCCGGCCGTCTGAGGCCGGTGTCAACGTTTTTGCAACCATATGGCGCGAGCTAGTGGAGCGAGTGCGTAGGCGTGGCGGCTTCGGCCGCGTTTTGAACGGGGATCCGACATGCGGCATGGCAGCAGGGACGGGGAGACGGACTTCACCACCGCAAGCCGCGGGGGGCGCGTGCCGCTCGCTGCACTTGCTGTCAGCCTCGCCCTCGGGGCTTGCGCCTCGACGGACGTGGTGTCCGTCGGCAGCATCACGCCCTATGCGCCGACCGAGCACAGGCTCACGCCAGAGGCGCCGCGCAGCCCGGCCCGCATCTCCCGTGGGGAGGGGACGCCGTCCCCGTCCTTCCGCGCCTTCGTCGCTGCCCTTTGGCCGGAGGCACAGGCCCGCGGCGTCTCGCGCGCCGTCTATGACGCGGCCTTCGCCGGCGTGACGCAGGACGAGAAGGTCATCGCGCTCACCAGGAAGCAGGCCGAGTTCTCCAAGCCGATCTGGGAATATCTCGCCTCAGCCGTGTCGCAGAACCGGCTGGAGCGTGGCACGCCCCTGACGCGCGAGTGGGCCTCGACCCTCGACGCCATCGAGCGCACCTATGGCGTCGACCGCAAGGTCGTCATGGGCGTCTGGGGCATGGAGACGAATTTCGGCAGCTTCACCGGCTCGCACTATGTCGTGCGAGCACTCGCGACGCTCGCCGAGGCCAGGTATCGCGGCGACTATTTCCGCAACGAGCTGCTCACGGCTCTCGTCATCCTGCAAGAGGGGCACATCACGCCTGACCGGATGGAAGGCTCGTGGGCCGGCGCCATGGGCCAGACGCAGTTCATGCCGTCAAGCTTCATGCGCTACGCGGTCGACTTCACCGGTGACGGGCGGCGCGACATCTGGACCTCGGTGCCTGATGCGCTGGCCTCCACGGCCAACTACCTCAAGCAGAACGGCTGGCAGCCGGGGCTGCCGTGGGGCTTCGAGGTCAAGGTGCCTTCGGGTTTCCGCTATGGGCGGCAGGCCAGATCCTTCGCCGACTGGGCGGCAGAAGGCGTGCGCCGGGTGGACGGGCGCCCGCTGCCGGCGGCGGGCGAGGCGCGGCTCTTCCTGCCGGCCGGGGCGCGCGGGCCGGTCTTCCTGGTGACGAAGAACTTCGACGTCATCAAGCGCTACAACAACTCCGACGCCTATGCCCTCGGTGTCGCGCATCTCGGCGACCGGCTCTACGGCGGGGCGCCGATCCAGGCGCCGTGGCCGACCGACCAGGTGCCTCTTGCCAAGCACGAGCGGGAGGAGCTGCAGCGCCACCTGGTGCGCCACGGCTATCACATCGGCGAGATCGACGGGCGCATCGGCTCGCAGACGCGCGATGCTATCTTCGCCTTCCAGGAGAGCCGCGGCCTTGTCGCCGACGGGCACGCCGACGGCCGGCTGTTGGCGCTGCTCCGCCAGACGCGGTAACATGCGCCCGTCCCGGCCGCGGCCGGGGCGAGGAACGAGGGCAATGCCGGCGCGCAGCATCATCGTTGCCATATTCGTCGCGGCCGGGTGCATCTTCGCCGCGGCCGTCGCGCACGCGCAGCAGGACCCGCTGACGCGCTTCCTCAACAGCATCTTCCAGCCGAAGCCTCCGGCGCAGGTGCAAGAGGCGCCGCGACGCTCCCGGCCGGCCGCCTCGCGCCCGCGCCAGTCGGCGCCGCGGGCTGCGCGCGAGCAGCGCGGCGTTGCCGAGCGCACGCTGCGCGTCGAGGTGGATACCTATGTCGTCGTCATGGGCGACTCCCTCGCCGAGCTGCTGACGGAAGGTCTCGCTGAAACGCTGGCTGATGCCGCCGACGTGGCGATCTATTCGCGCGCCAGGGGCGACAGCGGGCTTGTGCGCAGCGATTTCTACGACTGGCCGAAGGCCGCGCAGGAAATTGTCGCCAACCCCGAGCGCGTGTCGATCGCCGTGATGATGATCGGCGCCAATGACCGTCAGGCCTTCCGCACGCCGGCGGGGGAGGTCGAGTACGGCACGCCCGAGTGGCGGACGCTTTACGCCATGCGCGTTGACGAGATCATCCGCACCTTCACCGAGAAGCGGATCCCGCTCGTCTGGGTCGGTCTTCCGCCCATGAAGGGAGACCGGCTGTCGGCCGACATGCTGGCGCTCAACGAGATCTTCCGTGACCGTGTGACCGCGGCCGGCGGCCACTATGTCGACATCTGGGAGGCATTTCTCGATGCCGACGGTCGATTCTCGGCCTTCGGGCCCGACGTGAACGGCCAGAACGCGCGGCTGCGCACCAACGATGGCGTGCACTTCACCAAGGCCGGCGCCCGCAAGGCGGCGCACTTTGCGGCGCTCGTGCTGCGCAGGCTCATCGAGGCGCGCGGGGGCCTGCAGCAGGCCGTGCTGCCCCTGCACGACGGCGTGCCGGGCCTCGACACGCGCGACCCCATCGAGCGCATGATCGACGCCTCGATTCCGAGCCTGCCCGAGCCGGCCGGTCTCATTTCGGTGTCGAGCAAGCCCGTGGCCGGCCCCATCCTGCCGCTGACGGGGCCGGATGTGGCGCCCGGCGGCGTGCTCGTGTCGGCCTCAACGGGCCCGGTGCAGGTCGACCAGCTAGCCGAGCGGGTGTTCGAGCTCGGCGACGTGCCGCAGCCGAAGCCGGGGCGCGTCGACGACTTCTCCTGGCCGCGCCAGCCCTGAGGCCGGCGCCTGCCACCTCAGCGCGGCAGGACGGAGGAGCCCATCAGATATTCGTCGATGGCGCGGGCGGCCTGACGGCCCTCACGGATGGCCCAGACGACCAGGGACTGGCCGCGCCGCATGTCACCGGCCGAGAACACCTTCTCCTGCGAGGTGCGGTAGTCCCGGTCGCTGGCGGCGACATTGCCCCGCTTGTCGAGGGCGACGCCCGCCTGATGGAGCATGCCTTCGTGCACCGGGCCGGCGAAGCCGATGGCGATGAAGACGAGGTCGGCCTTGAGGACGAACTCCGTGCCGGGGATCGGCACGCGCTTCTCGTCCACGCGGGCGCAGCGCACGCCGGTGACGCGCCCCTTCTTGCCCTCGATGGCGAGCGTTGCGACCTGGAATTCGCGCTCGGCGCCCTCCGCCTGGCTCGAGGACGTGCGCAGCTTTGTCGGCCAGTAGGGCCAGACGGTGAGCTTGTCCTCCATCTCCGGCGGCTTGGGGCGGATGTCGAGCTGCGTCACCGAGAGCGCCCCCTGGCGGAAGGCGGTGCCGATGCAGTCGGAGGCCGTGTCGCCACCGCCGATGACGACGACATCCTTGCCGCCAGCGAGGATCGGCGCGTCGTCCAGAAAGTTCTCACGGCCGTTGCGGCGGTTCTGCTGCACGAGGAAGGGCATGGCGAAATGCACGCCGTCGAGGTCCATGCCCGGGATCTGCGGGTCGCGCGGGCGTTCGGCGCCGCCGCACATCAGCACGGCGTCATAGGACTTCACCAGCTCGTCGAACGGCTTGTCGACGCCGATGTTGACGCCGTAGTGGAAGACGACCCCTTCGGCCTCCATCTGCGCCACGCGCCGGTCGATGTGGTGCTTCTCCATCTTGAAGTCGGGGATGCCGTAGCGCAGCAGGCCGCCGGCGCGCGGCTCCCGCTCATAGACATGCACCTCGTGGCCGACGCGGGCGAGCTGCTGGGCGGCAGCCAGGCCGGCAGGACCGGAGCCGACGATGGCCACCGACTTGCCCGTGAGGCGGGCCGGCGGCTCGGGGCGGATCCAGCCCATCTCCCACGCCTTGTCGGCGATGGACTGCTCGATGGTCTTGATGGTGACGGGCACGTTCTCGAGGTTCAGCGTGCATGCCTCCTCGCACGGGGCGGGGCAGACGCGGCCGGTGAACTCGGGGAAGTTGTTGGTGGAGTGGAGGTTGCGGGCGGCCTCCTCCCAGTCGTCATTGTAGACGAGGTCGTTCCAGTCCGGGATCTGGTTGTGAACGGGGCAACCCGTCGGCCCGTGGCAGAAGGGGATGCCGCAATCCATGCAGCGGGCCGCCTGCTTCTGCAGGTCCTTGTCGTCGAGCGGCAGCGTGAATTCACGGAAGTGCCGAACGCGGTCGCCGGCGAGCTGGTACTTCTGCTCTTGCCGGTCGTATTCGAGAAAGCCCGTTACCTTGCCCATCGTCTCGTTTTCCAGTCCTTGCGCCGCTGACCCGCCGGCCCCTTGCAGGGGCTGGCCCGCCGCGTAGCGGCTGGGAGAAAGATCCTGCCTGGACCGCGGCCACCCGAAGCCGGCGCCGTGGGCGCCGTCCCGTCCCCCGCGGGGGAGGGCGCGCCGCGGTCCCATATCCTTATTCCGCCGCCTGCAGCGTGCGCAGACGCTCCATCTCGCGCAGCGCACGCCGGTATTCGACCGGCATCACCTTGACGAACTTGGTGCGGTAGTTCGCCCAGTCATCGAGGATGGCCTTGGCGCGGGTCGAGCCCGTGTAGCGCAGGTGGTTGGAGATGAGCTGCATCAGCCGCTCCTCGTCGTGGCCCGACATGTCGGCGAGCACGTCGATGCGCCCCTTGTGCTCCAGGTCGCCGCCGTGGTGGTGCAGGCGCTCCATGAGCTCCTCCTCCTCCTCGACGGGTTCGAGATCGACCATGGACAGGTTGCACCGCTTGGCGAAGGTGCCGTCCTCGTCGAGCACGTAGGCGATGCCACCCGACATGCCGGCTGCGAAGTTGCGGCCCGTGGGGCCCATAACGACGACGACGCCGCCTGTCATGTATTCGCAGCCGTGGTCGCCGGTGCCTTCGACGACAGCGATGGCGCCGGAGTTGCGCACCGCGAAGCGCTCGCCCGCGACGCCGCGGAAGTAGCACTCGCCGGAGATGGCGCCGTAGAGCACCGTGTTGCCGACGATGATCGAGCGTTCGGGAACCGCCTTCATCTCGGCCGGCGGCTGGACGATGATCTTGCCCCCGGAGAGGCCCTTGCCGACATAGTCGTTGGCCTCTCCCGTCAGGTGCAGCGTCACGCCTGCGGCGAGGAAGGCGCCGAAGCTCTGGCCGGCGATGCCCCGCAGCTTCACCGTGATAGTGTCCTCCGGCAGGCCCTCGTGGCCATAGCGCTTGGCGATCACGCCCGACAGCATGGCGCCCGTCGCGCGGTCGACGTTGCGGATCCGCTCCTCGATCACGACAGGTGTGCCGTTGTCGATGGCCTCGCGCGCCTGCGCGATGAGCTTGCGGTCGAGCACGTCGTCGATCGGGTGCTTCTGCCGCTCGCAGTGGTGGATGGCGACGTCGGGACCGACCTCGGGCTTGTGGAACAGGCGCGTGAAGTCGAGGCCCTTGGCCTTCCAGTGGGTGATGGCCTCCTTCTTGTCGAGGAGGTCGGTGCGGCCGATGATCTCCTCGAGCTTGCGGAAGCCCATCTCGGCCATCAGCTCGCGCACCTCTTCCGCGACGAAGAAGACATAGTTGATGACGTGCTCCGGCAGGCCCTTGAAGCGCTTGCGCAGCACCGGATCCTGCGTCGCCACGCCAACCGGACAGGTGTTGAGGTGGCACTTGCGCATCATGATGCAGCCGGCGGCGATCAGCGGTGCCGTCGAGAAGCCGAACTCGTCCGCCCCCAGCAGCGCGCCGATGACGACGTCACGCCCGGTGCGCAGACCGCCGTCGACCTGCAGGCGCACGCGGCCGCGCAGGCGGTTGAGCACCAGAGTCTGCTGCGTCTCTGCAAGGCCCATCTCCCACGGGCTGCCGGCATGCTTGATGGAAGTCAGCGGCGAGGCGCCGGTGCCGCCCTCGAAGCCCGAGATGGTGATGTGGTCCGCCCGCGCCTTGGCCACACCGGCAGCGACGGTGCCGACGCCGACTTCCGACACGAGCTTGACCGACACCTCGGCGTCCGGGTTGACGTTCTTCAGATCGAAGATGAGCTGGGCGAGATCCTCGATCGAGTAGATGTCGTGGTGCGGCGGCGGCGAGATGAGGCCGACGCCCGGCGTGGAGTGACGCAGCCGGGAGATGACGGCATCGACCTTGTGGCCCGGCAGCTGGCCGCCCTCGCCGGGCTTGGCGCCCTGGGCCACCTTGATCTGCATCATGTCCGAGTTGACGAGATACTCGGCGGTGACACCGAAGCGGCCCGACGCGATCTGCTTGATGGCCGAGCGCTTGGAGCGGCCGTCAGGCAGCGGCCGGAAGCGCGCGGCATCCTCGCCGCCCTCTCCGGTGTTGGACTTGGCGCCGATGGCGTTCATCGCCAGCGCCAGCGTCTCGTGCGCCTCCTTGGAGATGGCGCCGAGCGACATGGCGCCCGTCGAGAAGCGCTTGACGATCTCGCTCGCGGGCTCGACTTCCTCGAGCGGCACCGGCTGCGCGCCACGCTCGGCCGCCGTCTTGATGCGGAAGAGGCCGCGCACCGTGCTGAAGCGGTTCTCCTGCTCGTTCACGAGGCGGGCGAACTCACGGTAGCGGTCCCGCGCGTTGAGGCGCACCGCGTGCTGCAGCGTTGCCACCGTCTCCGGGTTCCACACATGGTCCTCGCCGCGGATACGGTAGGCATAGTCACCGCCAACCTCGAGCGCGTTGCGCAGGGTCGGCGCGTCGCCGAAGGCGTCGCGGTGGCGGCGCACGGTCTCCTCGGCGATCTCGGCGAGCCCGATGCCCTCGATGGTGGTGGCCGTGCCGAAGAAGTACTTCTCGACGAAATCGCTCCTCAGGCCGACGGCGTCGAAGATCTGTGCGCCGCAGTAGGACTGGTAGGTCGAGATGCCCATCTTGGACATGACCTTGAGCAGTCCCTTGTCGATGGCCTTGATGTAGCGCTTGATGATCTCTTCCTCGTCGACCTCCTCGGGGAAGTCGAGCGCCTTGTGCATCGCCGCCAGCGTGTCGAAGGCAAGATAGGGGTTGATCGCCTCGGCGCCGTAGCCGGCGAGCAGGGCGAAATGGTGGACTTCGCGTGGCTCGCCCGATTCGACGACGAGGCCCACCGAGGTGCGGAGCCCCTTGCGGATGAGGTGGTGGTGCACCGCCGCCGTTGCCAGCAGGGCAGGAATGGCGATGCGGTCCGGCCCCATCATGCGGTCGGAGAGGATGATGATGTTGTAGCGGCCGTGCACCGCCGCCTCGGCGCGCTCGCACAGGCGCTCGAGGGCGCCGGCCATGCCTTCCGCGCCCTGGCTGGCGGGGTAGGTGATGTCCAGCGTCTTGGTGTCGAACTGGTCCTCGCTGTGGCCGATGCAGCGGATCTTCTCCAGATCCTCGTTGGTCAGGATCGGCTGGCGCACCTCGAGGCGCTTGCGGCGTGAGGTGCCCTCGAGGTCGAGGATGTTCGGCCGCGGCCCGATGAAGGACACGAGGCTCATGACGAGCTCCTCGCGGATCGGGTCGATCGGCGGGTTCGTCACCTGCGCGAAGTTCTGCTTGAAGTAGGTGTAGAGCAGCTTCGGCTTGTCCGACAGTGCCGAGATGGGCGTGTCGGTGCCCATGGAGCCGACGGCCTCCTGGCCGGTGACGGCCATGGGCTGCATGAGGAGCTTGAGGTCTTCCTGCGTGTAGCCGTAGGCTTGCTGGCGGTCGAGCAGGCTCACGTCCGTGCGCGACTCGCGCGCCTGGACCGGCGGCAGGTCCTCAAGCACGATCTGCGTGCGCTTCAGCCATTCCTTGTAGGGGTGGCGGCGGCTGAGCTCACTCTTGATCTCCTCGTCGGAGATGATGCGGCCCTGCTCGAGGTCGATGAGCAGCATCTTGCCCGGCTGCAGGCGCCACTTCTCGACGATCTTCTCCTCCGGGATGGGCAGCACGCCCATCTCCGAGGCGCCGACGACGAGCCCGTCCTCGGTGACGAGGTAGCGCGCCGGGCGCAGGCCGTTGCGGTCGAGAGTCGCGCCAATCTGGCGCCCGTCGGTAAAGACGATGGCGGCCGGGCCGTCCCACGGCTCCATCAGGGCGGCGTGATACTCGTAGAAGGCGCGCCGCTCCTCGTCCATGAGCGGATTGCCGGCCCAGGCCTCGGGCACCAGTATCATCATAGCATGGGCGAGCGAATAGCCGCCCTGGGTGAGGAACTCGAGGGCGTTGTCGAAGCAGGCGGTGTCGGACTGGCCCTCGTAGGAGATGGGCCAGAGCTTGGAGATGTCGTTGCCGAAGATCTCGGAGTCGACCGAGGCCTGGCGCGCCGCCATCCAGTTGACGTTGCCGCGCAGGGTGTTGATCTCGCCGTTGTGCGCCACCATCCGGTACGGGTGGGCCAGCGACCAGGTGGGGAAGGTGTTGGTCGCGAAGCGCTGGTGCACCAAGGCGATGGCGCTCTCGAAGCGCGGGTCGCGCAGGTCGGCATAGTAGTCACCGAGCTGGTCGGCGAGCAGCATGCCCTTGTAGACGAGCGTGCGCGTCGACAGGCTCACCGGATAGTAGCCGGCGGTGCGCGGGTCCTTGCGGTTGTAGATGGCGTTGGAGACGACCTTGCGCAGGATGAAGAGATGCCGCTCGAAGTCGTCCTGCGTCGTCACGCCGGGGCCGCGGCCGATGAAGACCTGCACGTGCCGCGGTTCGGTGGGCTTCACGCTCTCGCCGAGGACGGACGAATCGACCGGAACGTCGCGCCAGCCGAGGAGCACCTGGCCCTCTTCGGCAGCGACGCGCTCCAGTGTCTCCTTGACGATGGCGAAGCCTTCCGGATCGCGCGGCATGAAGAGGTGGCCCACGGCATATTCGCCGACCGGGGGCAGTGTGATGCCGAGCTTGGCGCATTCCTCGCGCAGGAAGCGGTCAGGCACTTGCACCAGCATGCCACAGCCGTCGCCCGCCTTCGGGTCGGCGCCCACGGCCCCGCGATGGTCGAGGTTCTTCAGGATGGCGAGGCCGTTGGCCACGATGTCGTGGCTCTTGACGTTCTTCATGTGGGCGATGAAGCCGACGCCGCAGGCATCACGCTCGCGCGCGGGATCATAGAGGCCCTGAGCGGGCGGAAGGCCGGGATCCGTGGCGCGCGTTTTCTGAAGCAGCGCCGGGTTGGGAACCAGCTTTTGCTCGGTCGTCGCGCTCATGTTCTGCCCCATCGTTGCCGCCGCGGCGGCGTGTCCACGTCGTTCGTCTGTCGGGGGTCACCGGACCGTGCCGGCGGCGTGTCGCCGCCTGCGTGCAGTGCCCACCTTTTGGTCTTGGAGGTCCGGTCGCGCTGTTTCCGTTGCGCCCGCACCTCGCGGGCGTCTCACGGCGTAAAGCCGGGCGCGCCCGCTAAGCCCGCGTTTCGCGGGCGGCAGGTTTCGTATCGCGTTTGGCGGCCGTCGAACGTGCCATGACCAAAAAGACCTGCCTTGCCTTCATGGAAGGGCCGGCCCGGTGCCGGGCGCGGGTGTTGGCCGGAATGGGACAGCAAGGCTGTCCTAAACCGGGCGGACCTTGCCAGATTTTTTCTAAGGTGACAAGCGGGTATTTGCGAGTCGTTTGATCGAAACTTATACGCGAAGCTTTGCCCGTATTGCGTTCGTGACGATTCGGCGTGCGCCTGCGTAATTTAATTGCGCGCGCTGCCGGGGGCCTCGGCGCGCCGTCGCTTCACGCGGGTCTGCGCCTGAGGAAGCGCCGCATGAAGCTGCTCGCCGCTTCACGCCGGGCGGGGCATGTTCTAGCTTCCGTGCCAGCGAGGAGCGGAGGCAGGATGAATTTCGCAAGTGACAATGTGGCGGGCGCCAGCCCGCGGGTGATGGAGGCGCTTGTCGCCGCCAACGCCGGCAGCCAGCGTGCCTACGGCGCCGATGACTATACGGCGCGGGTCGAGACGCGGCTGAAGGAGATCTTCGAGCGCGACCTTTCGGTTTTCCTCGTCGCCACGGGCACGGCGGCCAACGCGCTCGCCCTCGCCACGCTCTGCCCGCCCTGGGGGGCCGTGCTGTGCCATGCCGAGGCCCATGTCGCCGAGGACGAATGCGGCGCGCCGGAGTTCTTTACCGGGGGCGCCAAGCTCGTCGGCTTTCCTGGCCGGCTCGGCAAACTGCTGCGGGAGGAGATCGCAGCGTATCTCGCGACGCCCACCGGCCGGCCGCCGCACCAGGTCGTCCCCTCGGCTCTGTCGCTGACGCAGGCCACCGAGGCCGGCACCGTCTACACGCCGGAGGAGATCGCAGCGCTGGCCGACATCGCCCACCGCCACGGGCTTGGCGTGCATATGGATGGTGCGCGCTTCGCCAACGCGCTCGTGCGTCTTGGCGTCAGCCCCGCCGACATGACATGGCGCGCAGGCGTCGATGTGCTCTCCTTCGGCGCCACCAAGAACGGCTGTCTCGCGGCTGAGGCCGTGATCGTCTTCAACCCCGAGAAGGCGGCGCACATGGCGCAGCGCCGCAAGCGCAGCGGGCATCTGCTCTCCAAGGGGCGCCTGCTGGGCGCCCAGCTTGACGCCTATCTCGCCGACGGTCACTGGCTCGATCTCGCGGCCAGGGCCAACCGTGCGGCCGACCGGCTGGCTGAGGGGCTCGCGCGTCTCGGCTGCCGCGTTGCTCTGCCGGTGGAGGCCAACGAGATATTCGTCTTCCTGCCGCGGGCGATGGACGAGACCCTGCGCGCGGCGGGCGCTCTCTACCACCCGTGGGTGACGTCGAGCCTGCCGGAGGGGGTGACGGCGCGGGAGGGGGAGGTGCTGGTGCGTCTCGTCACCGCCTTTGACACGACGGAGGCAGCCGTCGACCGTTTCCTCGCCGTTGCCGGTGGGCAGAAGGCGGCCTGACCCACCGTTGCCGCCATGGTGCCAAATGCGCGCCTCAATGCCGATGCATGGACAGGGGTGAGCAATGTGACGAATGAGGCAGATAACGTGCTTGCACCTGTGGTCGAACTGCGCCGGGCGCGGCGTGCGGCCGGGCTGTTCGCGGCCGCCGCGGCTTTCGTGCTGGCCTCCGGTGTCGCCCTCGCGCAGGGGTACTATGCGCCGGAGATCTATGACGAGCCGCTGAGCCCGCGCGAGGTGGTCCTCGCGGTGCGCGCCGAGGGCTTCGCGCAGATCTCGCGGCCGCGCCTGACCCGCGGCTTCTATGTCGTCGAGGGAACGGACGTGAACGGCTGGCGCATGCGCCTGCTGGTCGACGCGTATTCGGGGGCGATTGTCGATGCACGTCCGCTGCGCTCCACGATCACGGCCGAGGAGCCGTTCCGGCCCTATACGCCCGACCGCTTCGGCGGCGCCGTCGACGTCGAGATCAGGACCGGCCGCGGCGCGAAGATCTATGCACCCGTGCCGCTCAGGCAGCCGCTGCCGCGTGTGGCCGCCCTGCCGCCGCCACGCCCGAAGGATCTGGAGCCCGGCCTCGTGGCGCCGGTGCCGCCGGCGCGTGGCGAGACGGCCGAGCCCGGGCGGACCGGCGATGCAGCCCCCTCGGGCAAGGCCGATGAGGGGCCGAGCGTCGTGCTCGCGCCGCCGGAGGTGCCGCCCGTGCCGCCGGCGAGCGACGTCATCGGCAACGACGGCGACGAGATCGGCGGCCCGGCCTCGGGCGAGGAGATCCTGCCGAGCGCTCCCTTCTGACGGCTGGCGGCCGGGCGATGATGCGCAACAAGACAAAAGGCGCCGGAACATCCGGCGCCTGAACTTTTCGTGGGAGGTGTTCATGGCCCCTCGGGAGGGGCCATGGCGGCAGATTACGCCGCTTCGGCGACCTTGGCGTCGATCGCGGCATTCGCCGGTTTGGTCGCGATGGGGATGATGCGGGGCTTCATCGCCTCCGGCACCTCGCGCACGAGGTCAACGTGGAGGAGGCCGTTCTCCAGCGTGGCGCCCGTCACCTCGACATAGTCGGCGAGCTGGAAGCGGCGTTCAAACGCCCGCGAGGCGATTCCCTGATAGAGCATCTCGGGCTTCGGGGCGCCTTCCGCAACCTTCTTCTCGCCGCGGATCGTCAGGGTATTGTTCTTCGTTTCGATGGACAGATCGTCGCTCGCGAAGCCGGCGACGGCTACCGTGATGCGATACGCATCTTCGCCGGTTCGCTCGATGTTGTAGGGCGGATAGCTCGGAGAGCTGTCGACGCCGGCGATCTGGTCGAGCATCGAGAACAGACGGTCAAAGCCAACCGTCGAGCGGTACAGGGGGGACAGATCGAACTGACGCATGGCACATCCTCCAATTGAAGCGATATGCGGACAATGCCCGCCAAGCCGGCCGGGCATCCCACCGTGCAGCCGTGGGCGGCCTGCACGCCCATGAGTTGGGAGCGCCATTCAGGTCTTTCAAGTGGCGACAAGGTCGGCACTGCGGATATAACCGCCGAGGGACCGCCGGCGAATGGCGGGAGGGGCCATGGAACTTTTCGCGACAGAGCAGAATCCGGTACCGAGCCAGCCGGTGGTCACCGCGGTGACGACCGCGGATGGCATCGTGCTGCGCACGGCGCGGTGGCGTCCCACGGCCCGCCGGACGCGGGGCACCGTCTGCATCGCGCAGGGGCGGGCGGAATTCATCGAGAAGTATTTCGAGACGGTGGCGGACCTGCGCCGCCGCGGCTTCGCTGTCGTCGCATTTGACTGGCGCGGCCAGGGGGGCTCGCAGCGAGAGCTTGCCGACCCGCGCAAGGGCCATGTCGACGACTTCTCGCTCTACCAGCGCGACCTCGACGCTGTTGTCGAGCAGGTCATCCTGCCGCGCTGCCCGCCGCCCTATTTCGTCCTGGCGCACTCCATGGGCGGTGCAATCCTCCTTCATGCGCTGCGGCAGAGAAGGACGCCCTTCGCGCGTCTGGTGACGGTCTCGCCGATGATCGACATCGCCGTGGTACGCTGGCCGCGTGCTGCGCGACTGCTGGCGGAGGTGCTCGATGCCTGCGGCTTCGGGGCGAGCTACGTCCCCGGCGGCGGTGCCACCTCGATCTCGACGAAGCCGTTTGCCGGCAACCGTCTGTCGTCGGACCCGGTACGCTACGCGCGCAATGCCGAGGTGGCCGCCCGGGCGCCACACCTCGCCATCGGCGACCCGACCGTGGCGTGGCTCGATGCGGCCTATCGCGCCATGGGTGCCTTTGCCGAACCCGGCTTCGCGCTCGAGATCAGGACGCCGGTGCTCGTCGTCGCGGCAGGGGCTGATCGGGTGGTCTCGACGCCGTCGATCGAGCGCTTCGCGTCTCGCCTCAAGACGGGCCATGCCGTCGTGATCCCCGGTGCGCGGCACGAGCTCCTGATGGAGCGGGATGCGATTCGCGACCAGTTCTGGGCCGCATTCGATGCCTTCGTGCCGGGCTCGGACGGCGCGCTGCCCGATCAGGCCGAGAGCAGCCTGAGCGCTGCCTCGTGAATGCGCGGGTCGCCGGCGGCGATGACCGTGCCGCCGGCGGCCGGCGAGCCGCCCTCCCAGTTGGTGACGATGCCGCCCGCCCCTTCGATGATCGGCACCAGGGCAACGATGTCGTAGGGCTTTAGTCCGGCCTCGATGACGAGGTCGATGTGTCCGGCGGCGACCATGCAGTAGGCATAGCAGTCGTAGCCGTAGCGCACGAGGCGCGTCTCCCGCTCCACGCGCTCGTAGCGCGGGCGCTCGTCCTCGCTGAAGAGGCAGGGGGAGGTGGTGGAGAGCGTCGCCTCGGCGAGGCTTGCGCAGCGGCGCGTCTTGAGTGTGCGCGCGCCCATGGGGCCCTTGTAACCCGCCTTGCGGCCGCCGCCGTAAAAGCGCTCTCCCGTGAAGGGCTGGTGCATCAGCCCGTAGACGGGCGTGCTGCGGTGGGTGAGGCCGATGAGCGTGCCCCACAGCGGCAGGCCCGAGATGAAGGCGCGCGTCCCGTCGATGGGGTCGAGCACCCAGACGTAGTCGGCGTCGGTGCGCTCATCGCCGAATTCCTCGCCGCAGATGCCGTGCTGGGGGAACTGCCGGCGGATGAGCTGGCGCATGGCCGCCTCGGCGGCGCGGTCGGCTTCCGTCACCGGGTCGAACTTGTCGCCGAGGGCCTTGTTCTCCGCCATCAGCGCGGTGCGGAAGAAAGGCAGTATGGCGCGTCCGGACACGGTTGCGAGTTCGTCCATGAAGGCGCTGAAGTCGACCGCTACCATTCCCTTCCCCTCCGCCAGTCGTGCGTGAGCCTCGTACCTCACACGGGCAGGACTGCGTTGCAGTGGGGTCTTATCGCGCGCAGGGCCGTTTAGAAAGAGAGGAACGGCAAGATGCCATGCGGCCTCAGGCGCAGGGTGGGAGAGAAACCGGTGATGAAGGACGGAGGGATCCCGGCGGACGAGACGGCGGTGCCCGTCAGAACCCAGGCGGCGCTGCTCATTGTGGTGCTCGGGTGCATCTACAGCGTCAGCCAGTTCCTGCGAAACTCGATCGGCGTCATCGCGCCCAATCTTGCGGCGGACCTCGGGCTCACGGCGACGGACCTCGGGCTGCTCTCCAGCGGCTTCTTCCTCACCTTCTCGGCGGCGCAGATCCCTGTAGGCATCTGCATCGACCGCTACGGGCCGCGCCGGGTGATGCTGGTATGCGCGGTGGCAGCGGTGGCGGGCGTCCTCCTGTTCGCGCTGGCGCGGGATGCGGCCATGCTCGTCGGGGCGCGGCTGCTCCTCGGCATCGGCTGCTCCAGCTTCTTCATGGCGCCGCTCGCCATCTACGCCCGTCTCTTCCCGCCGGAGCGCTTCGCCTTCCTCACCGGCATCCAGCTCAGCCTCGGCAACCTGGGCACGCTCGCCGCCACCGCGCCGCTGGCCTTCGCCGCCGAATCCGTCGGCTGGCGGACGAGCTTCCTCGTCGTCGCCGCCTTTGCCACGGCTGCGGGGCTGGCGGTCTTCTTCGGCGTGCGCGGCCCCGTGTTCAGCGCCTGGGGCGGTCGCGAGTCGTGGCGCTCGGCCCTCGGGGGCGTGCGCGAGGCGATGCGCGTGCGCTCCTTCTGGCCACTCTTCGTGATGCACGCGACGGGCTACGCCTCCTTCGGCACGGTCGTCGGCCTGTGGGCGGGCCCGTTTCTGAGGGACGTCTACGGCTTCGACCTCGAGCAGCGCGGTGTCGCGCTCTTTGCGGCCTCGGCGACGCAGATCTGCGCGCTCTTCCTGTGGGGCGGGGCAGACCGTGTGTTCCATGCATACAAGCCGGCGGTCATCCTCGGCGCCTCTGCAACCATTGCATGCCTCGCCTACGCTGCCCTCATGCCTCTTGGGCCCGTTGCGGCAGTGGTCTGGCTTGTCGTCTTCGGCGCGTCCGTGGCCTATACGCCGCCTGTCATGGCGCACGGAAAATCTCTTTTTCCCCAAAACCTTATCGGTCGCGGCATGACCCTGATGAACATCGGCACCATGGGTGGTGTGTTCGTGATGCAGACGGTGACCGGACGGCTCATGGACATGTTCGGTCGCGACCCCCTCGGGCAATATCCACAGGTGGCGTACAAGGCCGTCTTTTCCTTGCTGGCGCTTGCAATTGCGGCTGCGCTCATTACCTACGTCTTCGCGCATGATGCCCATCAGGGCCGGGTTCGCGAGCCCGGCGGCACAAAAAAATAGGTCAACCACCCTTGCTTTTTGTGCGCTGCGATGGCATATTGTTGCGGTGCGGTACGGCGATGTTCCGTCGCAGTGCCGCTGCCCTCCTTGGGCGTTTCCTCCCTAGACTTGGGCCGCGCACGCAAGTGTGCGGCCTTTTTTCTTGTCCGCTGCCGTGGCGGCAGCCGGGGCTACGCGGGCGGGCCTATTCCGCCGCCAGCCGCCGTTCGGTGAGATCGGCCGTGACCGTCTCGGCGATGAGGGAGAAGACCTCGGTGATGTCGCTGGCGAGGCGGGCGAAGCCCTCCGTGCGCTGCATCGTCCGCTCGTCCATGTAGAGGCTGCGGTTGATCTCTACCTGCAGCGCATGGCGCCCCGCGGCCGGCTCGCCGTAGTGCTCGGTGATGAACCCGCCGGCATAGGGGCGGTTGCGCGCGACGCGATAGCCAAGCCGCTCGAAGCACTGGGCCACCCTGTCGCTGGTCGCAGCCGCGCAGCTCGTGCCGAAGCGGTCGCCGATGACGATGTCGGCACGCGAGTTCTCGTCCCGCGTCACGCTGGACGAGGGCATCGAGTGGCAGTCGATGAGCAGTACGATGCCAAACCGGCGCTGGGTGCGCATCACCAGCTGCCGCAGGGCCCGGTGATAGGGCTTGTAGAGCCACTCGATGCGGCGCATCGCCTCGGCCACCGGCAGCTTGTGCGCATAGATCTCCTGCCCGTCGCCGACGATGCGCGGGATGGTGCCGAGCCCGCCGGCGACGCGCAGCGAGCGCGTGTTGGCATAGGGCGGCAGCCTGCCGTCGAACATACGCGGGTCGAGCTCGTAGGGCTCCCGGTTGACGTCGAGATAGGCGCGGGGGAAGCGGGCAACGAGCATCGGCGCGCCGAGGCCGCTCATGCCGGCGAAGAGCGCGTCCACATAGGCGTCTTCCGACCGGCGCAGGGCGAGCGGGTCGAGGCGCGCGGCATCCACAAAGCTCTGTGGATAGATCGCCCCGGCATGGGGTGCGTTGAAGACGAGCGGCACCGTCTGGTCAGTCGGTTCGACGACCGTGAAGGGGACCGCCAGTTCCGGCTCGATCGGAGACGACATCGGGGACCACGACGCTGACCAGGGGGCGGTCGCCGTGTGGAAGACCGCCGCAGGGCCGATTGTGGCCGATTTGGCGGCGTGTCGTCCATCGTTGCCTTGCACAGGCTTGTGCATTCACCGCCGTTGCGGCGCTTCGCGCCATTTTTCACGGGTTTTTTACGAGGCGCATGTCTAGACGATGGGGCACGGCGTCGGCGGCTCGGGGAGGAGCATTGTCCGGCGACGGACGTGCCACTAACCTCACGGCCGGGCCGCGCGGCACGGTGGATCCGCGCCCGCAGCCCGCCCGATCACTTTCGACGCGCGTGCCATGAGCAAGATCCTTCTCGCCGAAGACGACAACGACATGCGGCGCTTCCTCGTCAAGGCCCTGCAGAATGCGGGCCACGAGGTGGTGTCCTTCGACAACGGGCTGTCGGCCTACAATCGCCTGCGGGAGGAGCCGTTCGAGCTGCTGCTCACCGACATCGTCATGCCGGAGATGGACGGCATCGAGCTGGCGCGTCGTGCCACGGAGCTCGATCCGGACATCAAGGTGATGTTCATCACGGGTTTCGCGGCGGTTGCGCTCAATCCCGATTCGGAGGCGCCCAAGGACGCCAAGGTGCTGTCCAAGCCCTTCCACCTGCGCGAACTCGTTTCAGAGGTGGAAAAGTTGCTCGCGGCCTGAGTATTTTTCGCGGACGGCTTGCGCAGTTCGCCGCGAGTCGTTATATCCGCGGCCCACATGAGGACTTCGCGAGAGCGTTGTCCAAAGGGCGCGTAGCTCAGCGGGAGAGCACTACGTTGACATCGTAGGGGTCACAGGTTCGATCCCTGTCGCGCCCACCATTCTTTTCTAGGTCGGCCGAGGTTCGATGGAGCCGCGCCGGACGGAGATCGGACGATGAAGATCCGCAATTCGCTCAAGTCTCTGCGCGAGCGTCATCGCGACAACCAGCTGGTTCGTCGCAAGGGCCGCGTCTACATCATCAACAAGACGCAGAAGCGCTACAAGGCGCGGCAGGGCTGAGGCCAGGCCGAGCGCCCGGCCGCTCCGGCGGCCGTCCCCGTTTTAAGCGAACAGCCCGGCGAAACGCCGGGCTTTCGGCGTTGGGCGCCGCGGAAGCTCACGGCGACGTGTCCGCGAGGGGCTTTGCCGGCCGCAGTATGGCGCGCTAGGCTTGTCGCCATGACACCCGCAGCCCGCCTGCTTGTCCTTCTCTTCATGGCGACGGCGCTTGCCGCAGCGCCCGCAGGTGGAGTCGTGGCCCAGCCGCCGGACGAGCAGCAGGCGCCGGGCACCGGTGAGCAGCCGGCCTCGCCCGAGGCGCGGCGCGCAGCGCAGCTCGACCGGCTGTTCGAGCGGCTTGGCAACAGCCGTGACGCGGCCGAGGCGGCTGGTATCGCCCGCCTCATTGAGCGCCAGTGGTTGCGCTCCGGCTCCGATACGGCCGATCTCCTGATGAGTCGCGCGCTCGCCGCCGTGCGCATGGGCAATCCGCCGCTCGCCATCGAGCTGCTTGACCGGGTCGTCGTCCTTGAGGCCGGCTGGGCGGAGGCCTGGGCGCGGCGGGCGGCGCTCTTCGGCATGCTCGGAGACCGCGAGCGCGCCATTTTCGATCTCCAGCAGGCCATCGCCCGCGAGCCGCGCCACTACGAGGCCTGGACGGCCCTTGGCCGGCTCTTCGAGGCTGAGGAGGAGAAGGCGCTGGCCTTGCGCGCCTATCGCCAGGCGCTGGCCATCCATCCGCATCTGGAGACGGTGAAGGCCGCCGTCGAGCGGCTGGCGCCCGAGGTGGACGGCCGGGATATCTGATCCGCGCCGTATGTGCATCGGCGGCCCGGGCCCGGGCCGCCGACCTGCTTTCCGTCCGGTTGACGCAGCCGTCAGGCCCTGCGGGCCGTGTTGCCGTGGCCCAGCGCGCCGCCGTCCTGGGCAACAAAGGCGACGCGCACCATGTTCGTCGCCCCCGGCGTGCCGAAGGGGACGCCCGCGACGATGATGATGCGCTGGCCCACCTCTGCATAGCCGGCGGCACGGCTGATGTCGCAGGCGCGGTCGGCCATGTCGTCGATGTCCCGCGCGTCCTCGGTGACGATGGGATGCACGCCCCAGACGAGGGAGAGGCGGCGCCCCGCGTCGACGTTGGGCGTGAGGGCGAGGACCGGCGTCGGCGGGCGCTCACGCGCGATCCTGAGGCCCGTGGCACCGGACGACGTCCAGGCGACGATGGCCTTGAGGTCGAGCGTTTCGGCGATCGAGCGCGCGGCAGAGGCAATGGCATCGGCGCCCGTCGGCTCGGGCTCGGCGCGCTGGGCGTTGATAATGGCGCGGTAGTTGCTGTCGCGTTCGATCTCCACGGCGATGCGGTTCATTGTCTCCACCGCCTCGACCGGATACTGGCCAGCGGCGCTCTCGGCCGAGAGCATGATGGCGTCCGCACCCTCGAAGACGGCGGTGCCGACGTCGGACACCTCGGCGCGCGTCGGAACCGGCGAATTGATCATCGATTCCAGCATCTGGGTCGCCACGACGACCGGCTTGCCCCAGCGGCGCGCGCTGCGGGTGATGAGCTTCTGGATGCCCGGCACCTTCTCCAGCGGCATCTCGACGCCCAGGTCGCCACGCGCGACCATCAGGGCATCGGAGACCTCGATGATCTCGTCGAGACGGGCGACCGCCTGGGGCTTCTCGATCTTGGCCATGACGAGCGCACGTCCGCGCGCGACCTTGCGCACCTCGGCGATGTCCTCCGGCCGCTGGACGAAGGAGAGCGCGATCCAGTCGACGCCGATGTTGACGGCGGCCTCAAGGTCCGTGCGGTCCTTCTCCGTCATGGCGGAGACAGGGATGGTGGTGTCCGGCAGACTGACACCCTTGCGGTTGGAAACCTTGCCGCCCACCACGACGCGCGTGGTGGCCTTGCCCTTGCTGACGCTCTCCACCTCGAGCCTGATCTTGCCGTCGTCGATGAGGATGGTATGGCCCGGCTCGAGCGCCTGAAGGATCTCGGGATGCGGCAGGTAGACGCGCTTGGCCGTTCCCGGCCTGGGGTCGGAATCGAGGACGAAGCGGTCGCCGGGCGACAGCATCTCGGCATCCTTGGCGAAGGTCCCGATGCGCAGCTTCGGCCCCTGCAGGTCGACCAGGATGCCGATGGGCCGGCCGGATTGCTTCTCGACAGCGCGGATGGCGGCCACGCGCTCGGCGAGATCGTCCTTCGAAGTGTGGCTCATGTTGATGCGGAAGACGTCCGCCCCGGCCTCGTGCAGCCGGGCGATCATGGCCGGGTCGCTGGACGCGGGCCCGAGGGTGGCCAGGATCTTTACGCGACGCATCCGTCTCATCTGCGCACCTCGGCTGCTCTGTTGCTGTCCGTCAGCTGTATGGTCCAGCTCTTCTGCTGGCCAGTGTCTACTTCAAAGAACCCGGTCCGCTCGTAACCGCGGGCGAGGCAGTTATCGATGCCGCGGATGGAGAACTCGCGGTCGCGCGTGCACAGGTAGGAGCGGCCGCCCCACTCGCCGCCGCCGGAATAGTCGACAGCGTAGACGTAGTAGAACCGCCCGGCGAGCGGCCCCTTGAGCAGCGTCTCGCACTTGCGCTCGTCGATGTTCCACCAGCCTTCGCTCATCCAGCCCTGGGCATCACGGTAGCCGAGCGCGACGCCGACGCGTGAGCCGGTCATGTTGCAGATGCGCAGGTCAGCCCAGGCGGGCGACAGGGCCCCCGCGACGAGCGCGAGCGGCGCCATGGCGGCAAGGCCGAGGGCGAGCTTTCGCAGCCGGGATGCGGGATGGAGCTGAACGGGTTTCATTGGGCAAAATCGGTCATCTAATCGATACAGGTCTTGAGCGTCACGGCCCTGAATGTCAACGCAATCCTCATGTCCGGCTCCGCGCGTCCCTAGCGGTCGTCCACCAGGATGACGCGGCAGTCGTTGACGTTGGTGCGCGTGGGGCCGGGCAGGAGAAGGTCTCCGAGGGCTTCGAAGAAGCCCGTCGAATCGTTGTCTGCCAGAGATGCGGCGGGATCGAGGCCAAGGGCGCGTGCGCGGGCGAGCGTCGTCTCGTCGACGATAGCGCCCGCCGGGTCGCTCGCCGAGCCGCCGCCGCCGTCGGTCCCGTCCGTGTCGCCGGCGAGCGCGCAGATGCCGGCCGCGCCGTCGAGCGCCAGGGCGAGCGCGAGGGCATATTCCTGATTGGGGCCGCCGCGGCCCTTGCCCTTCAGCGTCACCGTCAGCTCCCCGCCGGAGATGATGGCGGCGCGCCGGCCTGCCGCGCGCAAGGCCAGCGCCTGGCGCGCATGCTCGGCTGCCACCTCGCGGGCCTCGCCCTCGAGGTCGGCGCCGAGCACGATGGGCTCATAGCCGAGGTCGCGGGCGGTGCGCGCCGCGATGGCGATTGAGTCGGCCGGACGGGCGATGATCTGGAAGCGGCTGTGCGCAAAGGCCGGGTCGCCTGCCTTCGGCGACTCGTTGGCCGGGTCATCGAGCAGCGCTTCGGCCGAGGGGGGAAGAGGCACGCCGCGCCGTCGGACGATGGCGCGCGCGTCGGCCAGCGTCGTCGGGTCTGGCACCGTCGGGCCGGAGGCGATGGTGGAGGGGTCGTCGCGCGGCACGTCGGAGATGGCAAGCGTCAGGATTGTCGCCGGGGCTGCGCAGCGGGCGAGGCGCCCGCCCTTGATCCGTGACAGGTGCTTGCGCACGGCGTTGATCTCCTCGATCGAGGCGCCGGAGCGCAGCAGGGCGCGTGTGATGGCCTGCTTCTCCGCCAGGGTAAGGCTGCCGGCGGGGGCGATCCAGTTGGCCGAGCCGCCGCCGGACAGCAGCACGAGCACGAGATCGTCCTTGTGTGCGCCTGCGGCGAGGGCGAGGGCCCGCTCCGTGGCGGCGATGCCCGCGGCATCGGGCACCGGATGGCCCGCCTCCACGATTTCGATCCCGCGGGCGGGCTCGGCGTAGCCGTGCCGCGTCACGGCGATGCCCGTCAGGCGCTCGCGTGGCAGGCGGTATTCCCTCTCGTAGATCTCCTCGGCGACGACGGTCATCGACGCGGCGGCCTTGCCGGCAGCCAGCAGGATGACGCGCCCGTTGGCGGGGGGAGGCGGCAGGTGCCGTGGCAGGCACAGGCGCGGATGCGCGGCCGCGACGGCCGCCTCGAACACCTCCACCAGCACGGCGCGCCGCGCGCCTGCAGTGCCGGTCAGATGCGCCTCGTCCCGGTTCACCAGCCTTTCGTTGCCCCGCTCCTCGCCCGAGCCGTCCCCCATGTCGTTCTCCCTCGTTCCTCCCGGCGCCCGGCTGCTAGGGCGGCGCGGGCTGCTGATGGTCCGCGGCGGCACGAGCGGCCTTGGGCCGCGCCAGCCAGATGCCGAACAGAATGAGAAGTCCGCCTGCCGTTTGCACCAGCGTCAAGGCCTCGCCCGCGATGAGCCAGCCGAAGGCGGCGGCGAAGACGGCCTCGAGGAAGATGACAAGGGAGGAGAAGGTGGCCGGCAGGTGTCCGAGCGCGAAGGCGAGAAGGCCCTGTCCGCCGGCGTGGCTGAACCAGGCGAGGGCGACGAGGACGGAGAGGCCCCAGACGCTCTGCGGCAGGATATGCGGCTCCATGACGAGCGCGACGACGAGCAGGATGGCCGAGGTAACGAGGCTCGATTCGAAGGTGACGCGGGCCGCCCCCGTCGTCTTGCGCGCATGCTCGACGGCGAGGAAGTAGAGGCCGAAGAAGACGGCGGTGGCGATGCCGTAGCCGTCGCCCGCGAGCCTCTCGGGCGCGATGTCGAGGCTCTGGCCGATGAGTGCCGCCCCGCCCATGAGGCAGAAGACGAGGCCGACGAGCACCGGCCCGGCAACCCGGCGGCGCAGCACGAGCCAGCTCGCCAGCACGACGAAGAGCGGTGCCGTCGTCGCGAAGAATGTCGCGTTGGCGATTGTCGTGTTCATGATGGCGAGGTGCCAGAAGAACAGGTCGCCGGCGAAGAACAGGCCCGCGAGCACGCTGCCGCGGCCGAACCGGCGGGGCGTGCCGGCCTGCCGGCCGCGCTCCTCCGCCTGCATCCAGAGCCAGAGAAGGGGCAGGGCGAGCGCCACGCGCCAGAAGGCGCTGGCGAAGGGCCCGACATCGGCAAGCCGCACGAAGACGGGAGACAGGCCCATGGCGAGCGCCGCGGCCAGCAGCGCGCCGAGAGCAAGTGCGGAGGGTGCACGGGTGGCGGTGGAGGACGAGACGCTCAAGGGGGCACCGGATGTGTGCAACGGAAGGTCGCGGTTGCGCCCCTCCTATGGCAAGTTGCAGCTCCCGTCACCATTGTTCCTCGCAACGGACCCCTGCGAGGAGGAGAGCGCCATGCAGCAGATCGACGCCCATACGATGACCGAACTAGAGGCCGCGGCCTTCCGCAAGCTCGTGGACCATCTGCGCAAGCGCACCGACGTGCAGAACATCGACCTCATGAACCTGGCCGGCTTCTGCCGCAACTGTCTGTCGAACTGGCTCGAGGAGGCAGCGGCCGAGCGGTCGGTGAAGCTCGACCGGGCCGAGGCCCGCCGGCACGTCTACGGCATGCCCTACGAGGAGTGGAAGCAGCGCTACCAGAAGGAGGCGACGCCAGAGCAGAAGGCGGCCTTCGAGAGCGCCCATCGCCACAGCTGACCCGCTTTTCGGCATCGGGATAGCGGGGACACGCGGCATTTCGGCAGGCGCGGCCTCTTCCAATCCGCGCCGGAGCCACTAGTCTGCGCGGCTCGCGCGCGGGTGGCCGGCAGCCGCCCATGTCCCACCAGTGAAACGGAAGAGACACATGGTCAGCGACGTTGCCGACAGCGGGGTTGCCGCCGAGGAATTGAAGCAGTTCATCGAGCGCATCGAGCGCCTCGAGGAGGAGAAGGCGGCGATCGCCGGCGACATCAAGGAAGTCTACGCCGAGGCCAAGGGGCGGGGCTTCGACACCAAGGCGATCCGCCGGATCATCAGCATCCGCAAGAAGCCGCCGGAGGAGCGCCACGAGGAAGAGGCGATCCTCGAGCTCTACATGCAGGCCCTCGGCATGTAAGCCTCTGCGCGGCACGTATCCGGCCCCACGAAAAAGCCCCGGTCCTCGCCGGGGCTTTTTGCTGAACTGAACCTTCCGGGCGCCTCAGGGCGCGGGCGTGTCCGCCTCACCCGGCAGCGGCAGCGCGAGGGCAAGGGGCGCCAGCTCGCCTGCCGGCATGGCCGGCGAAGCCGTGGCGGCGACGGAGTGGGCCATCGCGATGCGGGCGGCGGGGTTCGGCGGCTCGACAGGATCGCCACCGAAGAGGGGGCGCAGGACGCGCGGCACGGCCGTGGCGGCGACAGGACGCTGCCGCTGCGGCACGGGGGCGGGCTTTGCTTCCGCCGCGACGGTGGGGGAGGAGCCGAACGGGCGAGCGGGCGGGATCGGAACCTCGGCTGCCGCATAGGCCATCGGCACAAGGCCGGCGACGCGCGTCGGGGCTGCCCGGCCGGTGGCGGCCGCGGCGAGGGCCGCGAGGGCATCGCTTTCGTCGGCCGAGGCGCGCGTGCCGATCTCCCCCGCGCCGAGGCCCGCGGCAGCAAAGCTGACCGGACGGCTGGGCGGCATGGGGACATTGGCGACGGCAGCGGTCGCGGCGATGGCGCTGACCGAGGCGATGGCATCCTCCGGCCGCCGTGGCGGCACGGGGGCGAGGGCAAGCGCGAGGGGAGCCTCCGCGGTCGCTGGCGCCGTGGCGGGGCCGACGTCGTCCGGCCGCGCCTGGGGCAACGGCGCCGTCGCGGGCACCGGAACGGGAGCGGTCGTCTCGCCAGCCTGCGGCTTCGCCGGGGCAACCGCCGCCACGGCGGTGGGACGGGACGCCTGTGGCTCGGCCGGCGCGCCGCCGCGCCGTTCACGCAGGAAGAAGGATACGTTGCTGTTGTCGGCGTCGGCCGTGGGTGCTGCCGCGGAGGCAACGCGCGTGCGGCCACCGCTCGGCCTGGCGAAATCCTCCTCCTCCTCTTCGTCGAGACCGAAGAGGGAGGCCCAGAAGCTCTTGCGGGCCCCGCTTGGCCGGGTGCTCTTCTCGGCTTCGGCATAGGCCGAAGACGAGCCGGCGACCGAATCGCCGCGCGCCAGGATCTCGGCGCGGGCGAGCTCGTAGCCCGGCATCGGTTTGCCGTCGGCGGGGATGTGGACGGTCTTGCCGTCGGGGAACAGGCGCGAGAGCTGGTCACGCGTCATGCGCGGCCAGGAGCGCACGCTGCCGACGTCGAGATGGACGAAGGGGTTGAAGGCCGTGGGATAATAGCCGACGCCGCCGCGCTGCAGACGCATGGCCACGGCGCGCACCTGCGCCATGTTCACGTCCGGCAGGTAGAAGTCCATCGCCTTGCCGCGCATGTGCTGGCTCTGCTTGGCAACAGCGCTCGAGCGGCGTCGCAGCATGGCGTTGGTTTCTGGCGAGCGGTAGCCCGAGACGACGTGGAGCGGCTGTCGCGAGCCGACCTCGCGATGCACGGCCCAGGCCACGTCGAACAGCTTCGGGTCCATGGCGATGGGCTCGTTCCGCCGCCAGTCGCGCAGGATCCAGTTGAGCTTCTCCAGCGCCTCGCGGTCGTAGACCCCGTTGCGCTTGAAGGTAACCGTCACGCTTTCCTTGGTGTGTGTCTGGTACAGGCTCAGGGTCCGCGTGTCGCCGTTGGCAACCGCATCCTGGAGACTGCGGGTCCCGGCGACGACCGCGGCGCACGCGATCAGGATCTTGCACGCAATGCGCGAACAAGGCCCCACCCGGGACAACGCTTGCCTGAAGCGTGTCGAATACAAAGCCAACTCATCCGTTGCTGAGACGACCAGGGCCTGGCCGTCAGTCAAACGATGAACGAACTCTTACCGCAAAGCCTTAACGCAAGGTTAGCGCCGGGGCGGGCTGCGGACAAGAACCGGTTAAGGCGAGACGATGGCAAAATAATGCCGCTCGACCGGTATATGCAGGCAGATTCAGTGCAGATTGCGGAGCGCAGCCGTTACGCGCTGGTCGTGTTTATAGATATCCGGGTAGCGGACGAGCTTGCCATTGTCGGAGACGACGAGCGTGAAATAGGTCAGATGGATGGGGATAAGTTCGGGCAGGCGCACGAGGCGCTCGCCCTTTCCGATGAGCTTCTTCACCCGTGACTGCGGCCATTCCTTGCCAAGGACGATCTCGGCGAAGGTGAAGGGATCGTCCACCCGCACGCAGCCGTGGCTGAAGGCGCGCTCGGCACGCTGGAACAGGGAGCGGTTCGGCGTGTCGTGCAGGTAGACGGCATGCTGGTTGGGGAACATGAACTTGATGTGGCCGAGCGCGTTGCGCTCGCCCGGCGGCTGGCGGATGGAGATGCTGTTGCCCCGCCGAATCACCTCATAGCCGCGACGCGCAGCATAGTCCGGATCCTCCGCCATGCGCGGCAGGAACTCCTTGCGCAGGATCGAGGGTGGCACATGCCAGTAGGGATTGACGACGACGTGGCGCATTACGTCCGAGAAGACGGGCGTGGGTGATTCCGGCTTGCCCACGATGGCACGCGCCTCGTGGATCACCTTGCCCTTCTCGAACACCCGGACGGTGTAGGCAGGGATGTTGACAGCAATGTGCTTGTCGCCGAGGTCGGCCGGCAGCCAGCGCCAGCGCTCCATGTTGGCGATGATGTCGGCCTCGAGCTGTCCGCTCGTCGTCGTGCTGCCGAGCGCGGCGAGGGTCTGCGCGCCCAGGATGCCGTCTGCCGCCAGCCCGTGCTGACGCTGGAAATCGGCAACCGCTGCGGCCACCTTCTCGTCGTAGGTGTGGTCGTCGTCCGGCGTCACGTCGAGGCCGAAGCGGGCGCGGATGAGCGGCACGCGCTCGTCCTGCATGCCCACCCGCAGCGGCGGCCCCTTCGGCACGCGCACCATGGGCGGCTGGGCCGGCCGCTCGGCGCGGATCTCCGCCAGCTTGCGCTTCAGGGCGGCATACTGCGGATGCGGCGGATTGTAGGAGGCAAGTGCGGCGCCGGGGTCGGCCGCATCGCGCAGGCGGGCCAGCACTTCGCCTGCCTCGGGCAGCTCGCGGGTCGGCGTCAGCAGCTTCGAGAGCTTCGTGGGGTTGATGCGCCCGCCGCGTGCGTCGCGCGCATAGAGCACCACGGCAGCGGTGAGCTTCAGGTCGGCGTCGGCGATGGCCCTGACGCGGCCGTCGCCGTCGAGGTCGTCGATCGCAGGCAGCGGATAGTCGGCCGGGTCGAGCCCCTCGGCGGCAGCGTCCTGCAGCGTCGCCATGACCTTGCGCGCCGCCGGCGTGAAGTCGCCATCGGCGATCCAGAGGGGATGGAAGCCGTGCTCGCGGTAGAAGGTGCGGATCGCTTCGCGCTGTCCCTCGTCGAGACGCGGCAGCGCCCAGTTGCGCGCATCGGCAATGCGGCCGGCGAGGGCGACCGACGGCTCATCCAGCGAGATCGACACCTGGGCGTCGGGAAGATCGGGCGGGGCGAGCGCCTCGGGCGCCAGCGGCGTGGCGGCGGCGTGGGGAGCCTCGGGCTTTTTCGGCAGGATGTCCGTCACGTCGACGCTTGCCGCGGGCGGAGCGGGGAGGACGAAGTCGCCGGGCTGCACCTGTGAAGCAGGCTCGGCCGCGGCATGCTGCACCGCCGCTGCAGTGAGAAGCCCGGTGCCGACGGCCAGGATGCAAGCCGCTGCGCTCGCCCGCATGAGTGCCCCCTTTCCCGCCAGTCCGCTCGTTCCGCCAGCTGGACCGGCCATCTTATAAACGATTCGCCCGAAAAGCGGGGTTACGCCGTGCGCTGTCATACGTTCAGTTTTCATTCCGTCGTCGCTCCCGCCTCTCCGTCCGTGCCCTCGGCAAGGCCGAGCTCCTTGAGCTTGCGGTAGAGCGTGGAGCGGCCGATGCCGAGTTTGCGCGACACCTCGGACATGTGGCCCCGGTAGTGGCTGAGAGCGAAGCGTATGGTGTCGGCCTCGATGTCGGCGAGGGGACGCACGTCACCGACGTCGTCCAGCAGCCGCAGGCTGGCCGGATCGCGCACCTCGACATGGACGATCTCGCGCGCGGGAGCCGGGGCGGGTGCCGGCGCGGCCGGAGCGGGCGGGATGTCCACCGTATAGCCTTCAACCTGGCTCGCGATTTGCGGGAACTCGGCCACCGTCAGCTCGGGCCCGTCGGCGAGGACCACGGCGCGGAAGATGGCGTTCTCTAGCTGGCGCACGTTGCCCGGCCAGTCGTAGCGGGTGAGCAGCGCCATCGCCTCGGGCGTGATGGAGCGCACGCGCTTGCCCTCCTCGGCGGCGAAGCGCGCGAGAAAGCTGTTGGCGAGATCGGGGATGTCCTCGCGCCGTGCCCGCAGCGGCGGCAACGTCATGGGGAAGACGTTGAGGCGGTAGTAGAGGTCCTCGCGGAAGCGGCCCTGCTTGACGAGTTCGAGCAGGCTGCGGTTGGTCGCCGAGATGAGGCGGATGTCCACCTTCACCGGCCGGCGGCCGCCGACGGGATCGACCTCTCCCTCCTGGATGGCGCGCAGCAGCTTGACCTGTGCGTCGAGCGGCAGCTCGCCGATCTCGTCGAGGAAGAGCGTGCCCCCGTTCGCCTCCACGAACTTGCCCGCATGCTTCTCGGTGGCGCCGGTGAAGGCGCCCTTCTCGTGGCCGAAGAGAGTGGATTCCACGAGGTTTTCGGGAATGGCGCCGCAGTTGACGGTGACGAAGGGCTTGCCCTTGCGCTCGCCGGAGCCCTGGATGGCGCGGGCGAGCACCTCCTTGCCGACGCCGGACTCCCCCTCGATGAGCACCGGGATGGAGGAGCGGGCGGCGCGCTCCGCCAGCTGCAGCGTGCGCCGCATGGCCTCGCTGCGCGTGGAGATGTCGCGGATCTGCAGGGAGCCTTCGACGCGCCGCTTCATGCGGCGGATCTCTTCCTCCAGCGCACCGGCGCGCAGCGCGTTGGCGATGGAGACCTGCAGGCGCTCGGCCCCGACCGGCTTGACGACGAAGTCCACCGCCCCCGCGCGCATGGCCGAGACGACGGTTTCGATGGAGCCGTGGGCCGTCTGCACAATGACGGGCAGGGCGATGTTCCTCTCGCGCATTGCCGAGAGCACGCCCATGCCGTCGAGGTCGGGCATGACGAGATCGAGCAGGACAAGGTCAACGGGCGGCTGGCCGCCGGCCATCAGCGCGAGCGCCTCCTCGCCCGAGCCGGCGATGATCGGCTCATAGCCGAAACGTCGCACCATGCCTTCGACGAGGCGGCGCTGCACCGGGTCGTCGTCCACGATCAGGATCGTCGTCATTTCGCTCAACCGCCCGGCTGTGTTCCGTTTCGGGGCGATGCTGGGCGAGAACGGTAAAGCCCTTGTTAACGCAGCGGGCGCAGGCGGCGATGGCTTATGGGGCCCGCGCCGTTGATCATCTCTGTTTGAAGCCCGATGATCGGCCCGAGACGGAATCGTCCCGCCGCCGGCGGCAAGGGCGGGGCAGGAAAAGACGGGAACACGATGACAACCAGCAGCACGGGCGCGCAGGCGCAGGACGGCAACATGCTCGGCAGCCTGCCGGAATGGGACCTGTCGCATCTCTATCCGGGCATGGAGTCGCAGGCCTTTGCTGATGACCTCGCGCGGGCGGAGGAGGAGTGCAAGGCCTTCGCCGCCGCCTACCGGGGCAAGCTCGCGGCGATGGCGGCAGCGCCGGACGCGAGCGAGCAGCTGGCGGCGGTCGTCGCCCGCTACGAGGCGCTGGAGGACCTTCTCGGCCGGCTCATGTCCTACGCCGGGCTCGTCTATTCGGGTGACACGACGGACCCGAAGCGCGGCAAGTTCTATGGCGACACGCAGGAGCGCCTGACCGCGGCGAGTTCGGATCTCCTGTTCTTCACGCTCGAGCTCAACCGCATCGACGACGCGCTGCTGGCCGCGGCCGCGGCGAAGCCGCCGCTCGCCCGCTGGCGCCCGTGGCTGGAGGATATCGCCAAGGACAAGCCCTTCCAGCTCGACGACCGGATCGAGCAGCTCTTCCACGAGAAGTCGGTGACCGGCCGGGCGGCGTGGAACCGCCTGTTCGATGAGACCATCGCCTCGCTGCGCTTCAACGTCGACGGCGAGGAGCTGACGCTGGAGCCGACCCTCAACAAACTGCAGGAGCCGCAGGAGGAGGTCCGGCGGGCCGCCGCCGAGGCGCTGGCGCAGGTCTTCCGCGCCAATCTGCGCACCTTCACGCTCATCACCAACACGCTCGCCAAGGACAAGGAGATCTCGGATCGCTGGCGTGGCTTCGAGGACGTGGCCGACTCCCGCCACCTTGCCAACCGTGTCGAGCGCGAGGTGGTGGAGGCGCTGGTCAAGGCCGTGCATGAGGCCTATCCGCGGCTGTCGCATCGCTATTACGCGCTCAAGGCGCGCTGGTTCGGCAAGGACAAGCTGGCGCACTGGGACCGCAACGCGCCGTTGCCCGAGGTCGAGATGCGCACCATCGCCTGGGAGGAGGCGCGTGACACTGTGCTCGGCGCCTATGGCGAATTCTCGTCGCAGATGGCCGATGTCGCCCGGCGCTTCTTTGACGAACGCTGGATCGATGCGCCGGTGCGGCCGGGCAAGGCGCCGGGGGCCTTTGCGCATCCCACCGTGCCGTCCGCGCATCCCTATGTGCTGCTCAACTACCTCGGCAAGCCGCGCGACGTGATGACGCTCGCCCACGAGCTGGGCCACGGCGTGCATCAGGTGCTCGCCGCGCCAAACGGTGCGCTCATGGCGCCGACGCCGCTGACGCTGGCCGAGACGGCCTCCGTCTTCGGCGAGATGCTGACCTTCCGCCGCCTGCTCGAGGCCACGGGTGACAAGCGCCAGCGCAAGGCCATGCTCGCCGCCAAGGTTGAGGACATGATCAACACCGTCGTGCGGCAGATCGCCTTCTACACCTTCGAGCGGCATGTCCACACCGAGCGGCGGGCGGGCGAGCTCACCTCGGAGCGGCTGTGCGAGCTGTGGATGAAGGTGCAGAGCGAGAGCCTCGGCCCGAGCGTGGACCTGCGCCCCGGCTACGAGGTGTTCTGGACCTACATCCCCCACTTCATCCACTCTCCGTTTTATGTCTACGCCTATGCCTTCGGCGACTGCCTGGTGAATTCGCTCTACGGCGTCTACGAGAACGCGCGGGAGGGCTTTGCCGAGCGCTATCTCGCCATGCTCGCTGCCGGCGGCACCAAGCACCACTCCGAGCTGCTCGCTCCCTTCGGCCTCGATGCGCGGGATCCGGCCTTCTGGCAGATCGGCCTCGGCATGGTGGACCGGCTCATTTCCGAGCTGGAGGAACTGGAGGATTGAGGGCCCGGCGGTCGCAATCGGCCCGCGTCGACACCAGATAGAGGCTGTTGGAGAACGCGCGCCATGAGCGATCCCGAAGGCAACAGGTTTTCGGCCCGTGCCGCGCGCTATGCGCGGGTCGGCGCCAATGTGGGTGGCATCGCCGCCCGCATGGTCGGCTCGCGCATGCTGGGGCGGGAGGCAGACCGCGCGCGCTATGCGGCGGAGCTGACCGGCGTGCTCGGCGGCCTCAAGGGCCCCTTGATGAAGGTGGCGCAGCTGCTCGCCACCATCCCGGACGCGCTGCCGCCGGAATATGCGGCGGAGCTGCAGAAGCTGCAGTCACAGGCACCGCCCATGGGGGCAGCCTTCGTGCGCCGGCGCATGATGGCCGAACTCGGCCCCGACTGGGCCGGGCGCTTCGGCGCCTTCGATCTCGCGCCCGCCGCGGCCGCATCGCTCGGCCAGGTGCATCGGGCGCGCTCGCACGACGGCGCGCCGCTTGCCTGCAAGCTTCAGTATCCGGACATGCAGTCGGCGGTGGAGGCAGACCTGCGCCAGCTCGGCGTGCTGCTGGCCGTGCAGCGGAGGCTGAGCCCGGAGATCGACACGGCCGAGATCCAGGAGGAGATCGCCGCGCGCCTGCGTGAGGAGCTCGACTATCGCCGCGAGGCGCGTCACGCCGTGCTCTATGCCCAAATGCTCGCCGGGGTGCCCGAGGTGCGTGTGCCGGGCGTGTGGCGGGATCTGTCGACCCAGCGGCTGCTGACGCTCGACTGGCTCGAGGGAAAGCCGATTCTCGCCTACAAGGAGGCGCCTCTCGCAACGCGCAACCGCCTTGCCACCGCCATGTTCAAGGCCTGGTGGCGTCCCTTCTCGCATTTCGGCGTCATCCACGGGGACCCGCACCTGGGCAACTACACGGTCTTCGAGGATGACGCGGGTGAGCCTGCCGGTATCAACCTGCTCGACTATGGCTGCATTCGCATCTTTCCCGCGCGGTTCGTCGGCGGGGTTGTGGACCTCTACCGGGGCCTGCGCGACGACGAGCCAGACCGGGTGGTGGCCGCCTACGAGACCTGGGGCTTCCGCGGCCTGCGCAAGGATCTCATCGAGGTACTCAACATGTGGGCCCGCTTCATCTACGGGCCGCTGCTCGACGACCGGGTGCGCACGATCGCAGACGGCGTGGCGCCTGGCGAGTACGGCCGGCGCGAGGCCTGGCGCGTCAAGCAGGCACTGCGTGAGAAGGGGCCGGTGCGGGTGCCGCGCGAGTTCGTCTTCATGGACAGGGCGGCCATCGGCCTCGGCGCCGTCTTCCTGCATCTCGGGGCGGAGCTGAATTTCCACCGCCTGTTCGAGGCCGAGATCGACCGTTTCGACCTCGATGCGGTGGCGGCAGCGCAGCAGGGGGCCCTTTCTGCAGCCGGTCTGCCGGCGCCGGCGTGAAATTCGGCCTTGCGTATCGTTTAAAACGGTTTAAAAGCCTTGTCCGCCGGATGGCCGGGTTCCGCTGCCGCGGGTCGCGTTGCATGCGGCGAAACCTTGCGGTAAAGCCGGACGAAGCCGGATCATACCGAGGATTATCATGGCACAGCACAAGCACGCCGTTCCCGCCGGGGGGCACCCGGACATGGATTATCCCGAGCACGAGCGCACCTATGCTGCGTTCGTCTCCTTCTCCAAATGGGCGATCGTCGCGATCGTCGTTGTGCTCGTCCTGATGGCGATCTTCCTGCTCTGACGGCGGACCCGGCCGGGCTCCGCGATTTTCATCACGATCGGCCCCTGCCCTGGCGGCATGGCCTTGTTCCCGGGGGGAGACAATGCGCATCGCGATTGCGAAGGAGACGGCTCATCTCGAAAGCCGCGTGGCCGCATCGCCTGAGACGGTGAAGAAATTCGCGGCGCTTGGGGCAACCGTCGCCATCGAGACCGGGGCGGGCCTTGCCTCCGGCATCACGGATGCGGACTACGAGGCGGCCGGGGCGACCATCACCAAGACGGCGGCGGAGGCGATGAAGGACGCCGACATCGTGCTGGCCGTCAGGCGGCCGGCCGCGGAGGCGCTGAAGGGCGTCAACAAGGGCGCGCTCGTCATCGCCATCATGGACCCCTACGGCAACGAGGCTGCGGTGCAGGCCCTGGCCGAGGCGGGTGTTTCCGCCTTCGCCATGGAGCTGATGCCGCGCATCACCCGCGCGCAGGTGATGGATGTCCTGTCCTCGCAGGCGAACCTCGCGGGCTACCGGGCCGTGATCGATGCCGCGGCCGAATATGGCCGCGCCTTCCCCATGATGATGACGGCGGCGGGCACCGTGCCGGCTGCGCGCGTCTTCGTCATGGGGGCAGGCGTCGCCGGTCTGCAGGCCATCGCCACCGCCCGGCGCCTCGGCGCCGTCGTGACGGCGACGGATGTGCGCCCGGCGGCCAAGGAGCAGGTGGAATCGCTCGGCGCCAAGTTCATCGCCGTGGAGGACGATGAATTCCGTCAGGCCGAGACGGCCGGCGGCTACGCCAAGGAGATGTCGGACGCCTACAAGCAGAAGCAGGCGGAGCTCATCGCCTCGCACATCGCCAAACAGGATGTCGTCATCACCACCGCACTCATTCCGGGCCGGCCTGCGCCGCGGCTCGTGACCAGGGCGATGGTCGAATCGATGAAGCCAGGCTCTGTCATCGTCGACCTTGCGGTGGAGCGCGGCGGCAACTGCGAGCTGTCGAAACCGGGCGAGGTCACGGAGCACAACGGCGTCAAGATCGTCGGCCACCTCAACGTGCCGGGGCGCCTGGCGGCGACGGCCTCCAGCCTCTACGCCAAGAACCTCTATGCCTTCGTCGAGACGCTCGTCAGCAAGGAGACGAAGGCCGTTGCCGTGAACTGGGACGACGAGCTGGTCAAGGCCACGTGCCTCACGCGCGACGGCGCCGTCGTCCATCCGGCCTTCCAGCCGCAGGGTTAAGTCAGTCCGACAGGCCCCGTCCGGGGCGAGGAGCAGCAGGGGGAAGCGAGCCATGGCCAACCTGACGCCCGAACAGGCGCTCGAACAGGCCCGTGCGGCGGCCGAGGTCGCCAGACAAGCGGCCGAGGCCGCGCAGAGCTATGCCGATCAGGCGGCCGCGGCGCTGGGCGCCGCCGCCCATGCCGCGACGGGTGGCGCCGTCGACCCGACGGTGTTCCGCCTCGCCATCTTCGTGCTCGCGGTCTTCGTCGGCTATTACGTCGTGTGGTCGGTGACGCCGGCCCTGCACACACCGCTCATGTCGGTGACCAACGCCATCTCCTCCGTGATCGTCGTCGGCGCCCTGCTCGCCGTCGGTGTCGAGGCTGCGCCGGCGCTCGGCGACGGGCCGGTGTGGGCGCGCATCTTCGGCTTCGTCGCCCTCATCTTCGCCTCCGTGAACATATTCGGCGGCTTCCTGGTCACGCAGCGCATGCTGGCCATGTACAAGAAGAAGGGCTGAGCGAATGTCGGCCAATCTCTCGACCCTTCTCTATCTCGCGGCGGGCGTCCTCTTCATCCTGGCGCTGCGCGGCCTCTCACACCCCGTCACGTCGCGGCAGGGCAACCTCTACGGCATGATCGGCATGGGCGTCGCCATCCTGACGACGCTCGTGGGCCATCCGCCGTCCGGCGGTTTCGCGTGGCTGCTGGTGATCCTCGGCATCGCCATTGGCGGCGGCATCGGCGCCGTCATCGCCCGGCGCGTGCCGATGACGGCGATGCCGCAGCTCGTCGCGGCCTTCCACTCGCTGGTCGGCATGGCCGCCGTGCTCGTGGCGGCGGCTGCCCTCTATGCGCCGCAGGCCTTCGGCATCGGCCAAGTCGGCTCCATCCACGGCGGCAGCCTCGTCGAGATGGCGCTCGGCGTCGCCATCGGCGCCATCACCTTCACCGGCTCCGTCATCGCCTTCCTCAAGCTCGACGGGCGCATGAGCGGCAAGCCGATCATGCTGCCCAGCCGGCACGCCATCAACATCGGCCTCGGCGTTGCGCTGCTGGTGCTGATCATCCTCTTCGTGGCGACGGAGAGCCGGTTCGTCTTCTGGCTGATCACGCTCATCAGCTTCGCACTCGGCATCCTGCTCATCATCCCGATCGGCGGAGCCGACATGCCCGTCGTCGTGTCGATGCTCAACTCCTACTCCGGCTGGGCGGCGGCCGGCATCGGCTTCACGCTGGGCAACCTCGCGCTCATCATCACGGGTGCGCTGGTCGGCTCCTCGGGTGCCATCCTCTCCTACATCATGTGCAAGGGGATGAACCGCTCGTTCATCTCGGTCATCCTCGGCGGCTTCGGCGGCGAGAGTGCAGCGGCGGCGGCCGGCGCGGCCGAGTCTCGCCCCATCAAGCAGGGCTCGGCCGACGATGCCGCGTTCCTCATGAAGAACGCGAGCAAGGTCATCATCGTGCCGGGCTACGGCATGGCGGTGGCGCAGGCCCAGCACGCGCTGCGCGAGATGGCCGACAAGCTCAAGGCGGAGGGCGTCGAGGTCAAGTACGCCATCCATCCGGTGGCGGGCCGCATGCCGGGCCACATGAACGTGCTGCTCGCCGAGGCCAACGTGCCCTATGACGAGGTGTTCGAACTCGAGGACATCAACTCCGAGTTCGCGCAGGCCGACGTCGCCTTCGTCATCGGCGCCAACGACGTGACGAACCCGGCGGCGAAGACCGACCCGTCCTCGCCCATCTTCGGCATGCCGATCCTCGACGTGGAGAAGGCCAAGACGGTGCTCTTCGTCAAGCGCGGCATGGGCTCGGGCTATGCCGGCGTCGAGAACGAGCTGTTCTTCAAGGACAACACGATGATGCTCTTCGCCGACGCCAAGAAGATGGTCGAGGAGATCGTCAAGGCGCTCGACTGACCGGGCGCATCCCCGGATACGGAAAAGGCCGCCGAGGGGCGGCCTTTTTCATGACTTGGCCCTTCGCCGGCGGGAAGGCGCCAGGGCTGGCGTGCGCGCCCTCGGTGCAGCCGGCGGCCGGGACGTTCAGCGGAAGAGGGCGAGGCCACCGCCGACGCGGGACATGCCCTCGCGCGCCACCTGGTTGCTGCTGTCGATGGCCAGCGCCCGCTGGTAGGATTCGGTCGCCTGCGTGCGGTCGCCCAGGCGCTCGAGGGCCACGCCGCGCCACGCCCAGGCCACCGCATTGCGGTTGTCGGCATTGAGGGCGGCGTTGAAGTCCTCGATCGCCTCCTTGTACTTGCCAACGGCGACGAGGCTCTGGCCGCGCGCGGCATAGGGCGCGCCGGCGAAGGGGTTGCGGTCGATGGCCGAGCGGAAGTCGGCGATGGCGAGCTCGTTCTGCCCCTGGCGCTGATAGACGAGGCCGCGGGCATGATAGGCCTCGGCCGATTCCGGGTTGAGCTGGATGACGCGGGAGAGGTCGGCCAGCGCCTGGTTGAAGTCGCCCTTGACGCGCAGCAGGTTGGCGCGGCCGAGATAGGCCGGGGCGTAGTTGGGGTCGGCCTGGATGGCGCGGTTGAAGTCGGCGAGCGCCTGGTCGTCTCGCCCGGTCTGTCGGAGGGAGAGGGCCCGGTTGGTGTAGGCTGCGGCGAAGTTGGGATCGAGCCTGATCGCCTGGGTGAAGTCGCTCATCGCGTCGGAGTAGCGGCCGATGCGCGCATAGGCCGCGCCGCGGGCGTTGTAGGCCTGCGGATCGTTGGGGTTGGCGCGGATCACCTCTGACAGCGAGGCGATGTCGGTCTTGGCTGCCTCCGTATTGTCCTGCACGAGCTCCGCCACGCCCCGCGATCCACTGACGCCGCCCACCGTCTCGCAGCCGGCCAGGGCCAGCGCCACCGCGAGCGGCAGCAGGCCGCGGCCGAGCGCCGCTGTCGACAGAATGGCGCCAGAGGTCGACTTCCCCCGTTCGATCACGTCAATCCTCCAACCCGAACATGTTGATCGTCTGATGAGGCCGGTTCTGGGCCACAAGTGAGGCAGGAGCGTGAACGCCCGATGCCGCTGGTGCCCCGCCGGCAGGAGGGGAGGGGGCGTCTCATGCAACAAAGCGCCCGTCCGCGAGGGAGGGCGCTTGCAATGCCGGGGCGTGTGCCCCGTGATGATACGCCGATACCGCGACGCAGGGCGCGACGTGCCCCATGCCGCGGCAGCACCCTCAGCGGGAGGGCTTCGACTTGCTCGGCAGCAGGCCTTCGCGCTGCAGACGTTTGCGCATCAGCTTGCGGGCGCGGCGAACAGCCTCAGCCTTCTCGCGGGCGCGCTTCTCCGACGGCTTCTCATAGTGGCCGCGGAGCTTCATTTCCCGGAAGATGCCTTCGCGCTGCATCTTCTTCTTCAGCGCACGGAGCGCCTGATCAACGTTGTTGTCGCGAACGAGAACCTGCACGCGTCGTCTTCCCGCTTTTGGTTTCGTGGTGAGTGGCGAAAACGCCTTGATGGCGCGAACGGCGCGCCACAACCGTGCGAGGTGGATAACAGATCAGGCGCCGCCTGTCCACAGGTGAGGTGTCGGAAAACGGGCCTCCGCCTCAGGTTTTTACGCGTGTGACGTGCCCCATCTTGCGGCCGGGCCGGGCGGTCGCCTTGCCGTAGAGATGCAGGTGGGCCCCCTCCTCGGCGAGGATCTGCGGCCAGGCGGCCATGTCGTCACCGATGAGGTTGGTCATCTCCACCGGGCCGACGAGCGCCACCGAGCCGAGCGGCCATCCGCAGATGGCGCGGATGTGCTGCTCAAACTGCGAGGTCTTGGCACCCTCGATGGTCCAGTGGCCGGAGTTGTGCACGCGCGGCGCTATCTCGTTGACGAGGAGGCGCGGAGGCTCGCCGTCGCGCTCGACGACGAACATCTCCACGCACAGCGTGCCGACATAGTCTAGCGCCGCGGCGATGCGCGCGGCGATGGCGCGGGCGTGTTCGCCGAGCGCAGCCGGCAGGGTGCCGGGCACGCGCGTGACGCGCAAGATGTGCTCGCGGTGCTCGTTCTCGCACAGGTCGTAGGAGGCGACGGTGCCGTCGAGCCCGCGTGTGGCGACGACCGAGACCTCGCGCGAGAAGGGCACGAAGCCTTCGAGAATCGCTGGCATGTGGCCGATGGAGTCGAGCGCCGCGGCCGGGTCGTCCCCGGCCCTGATGATAACCTGCCCCTTGCCATCGTAGCCGAAGCGGCGCGTCTTGAGCACGGCCGGCCGGCCGAGGGCGGCGAGAGCGTCGTGCAGGTCCGCCTCGCTCGAGACGGCCCGGAAGGGCGCGGTCGCTATGCCGAGACCGCTGACGAAGGTCTTTTCCTCGAGCCTGTCCTGCGCCACGGCGAGCGCCCGCGCGCCGGGCCGCAGCGGCACGTGCGATTCGAGGATGTGGGCCGTGTCGGCGGGCACATTCTCGAACTCGTAGGTGACGACGTCGACGCTGGCCGCGAAGCCGACGAGCGCCCCCTCGTCGGTGTAGGAGGCGACCGTGTGCCGGGCGGCCACCTCGAAGGCCGGGCTGTCCGGCTCGGGCGCGTAGATGTGGGCCTTGAGCCCGTAGCGGGCAGCAGCCAGCGCCAGCATACGGCCGAGCTGGCCGCCGCCGAGGATGCCGACAGTGGAGCCGGGGGGAAGCATCGGTTCAGTCATCGCTCGGCCGCTCTGCCACGGCTGCGGTCTGGGCGGAGCGCCACTCGTCGAGGCGGGCGGCGAGGTCCGCATCGGACAGGGCGAGCACCGCGGCGGCGAGCAGCGCGGCGTTGACCGCACCGGCCCGCCCGATGGCGAGTGTGCCGACGGGAATGCCGGCCGGCATCTGCACGATGGACAGCAGGCTGTCCTGGCCCGACAGGGCCTTCGATTCGACCGGCACGCCGAAGACCGGCAGCGGCGTGAGCGAGGCGACCATGCCCGGCAGATGCGCCGCACCGCCGGCCCCGGCGATGATCACCTTGAAGCCCTCATCACGGGCGCCCCTGGCGAAGGCGAACAGCCGCTCGGGCGTGCGGTGGGCGGAAACGATGCGCGCGTCGTAGGCGATGCCGAGCGCGGCGAGCGTCTCCGCGGCGTGGCGCATCGTTGCCCAGTCGGACTGGCTGCCCATGACGATGGCGACCGGCGTATGCGTCGTCATTGATGATCCTGCGAAAAGGCTTCCGCGCGGGGCATACAGTAACAGGCGGGCGATGGGCAATCGGCAATCGCCCCGCCGGGGTGCGGCGCAGTGCGCCCCGCTTCGCAGGCTGTACGAGGGTGCTTGCCGTCCTCAGGCGATGATGTCCGGCGTCAGCTTGTCCTCGAGGAAGGTGATGCGGTCCTTGAGGATGAGCTTTCGCTTCTTCAGCCGCTGGACCTGCAGCTGGTCGGCCGGACCGACGGATTCGATCGCCGCGATCGCCGCGTCCAGGTCGCGATGTTCCTCGCGCAGGCGATTGAGCTCGCCGATCATCTGCTGGCGCTCGTCTTCGTCGTCGATATCGGTGGTCATCATGGCGCTGCCCGGAAGCATCGGCCCGGTGAACGACGGGCGCGCGAAGTATGCGGCGCGCCGTCACGCTGGGCAAGCCGAAGTGATGCAAAAAGGGGTGCTTGCCCACTGCTCGCCGCCAATGCGCTGCTGATGCCGGAATCTGCTTCGACTCCGCCACAATGGTGTGTCACAGTCCTGTCGTCGGAGTGATCCGAAGGAGGAAAGCGATGTCGTTGAACGCCCATCTGGCCGAGCTCGCGAAGCGGCACCAGGCGCTTGAGCGCGAAATCCAAGCGGTGCAGGCCAGCCCCTCGGCTGACGAGCTAAAGATCGCGGAACTCAAGCGTAAGAAGCTGCAGTTGAAGGACGAGATGGAGCGCTTGCGCCAATCGATGGGATCGCAGTCTGTCCATTGACGGATCAGCCGGCTTAACCCACCGGTGCGACGGCCACCCCTTCGGGTGGCCGTTTTCGTAGGGCCGGCGCTTCAGACCTCGCGCGCCATCTCGCGCAGGCGGAACTTCTGAATCTTGCCCGTGGAGGTCTTCGGCAGCTCGGTGAAGACGACGTAGCGCGGGCACTTGAAGGAGGCAAGCCGGCTGCGGCAGAAGGCGATCAGCTCCTCGGCCGTCGCCTCCGCCCCCGGCTTTAGCTCCACGAAGGCGCAGGGCGTCTCGCCCCACTTCTCGTCCGGTTTGGCGACCACCGCCGCGGCCTGCACGGCCGGGTGCTTGTAGAGCGCGTCCTCGACCTCGATGGAGGAGATGTTCTCTCCGCCGGAGATGATAATGTCCTTCGAGCGGTCCTTGAGCTGGATGTAGCCGTCGGGATGCTTGACGCCGAGGTCGCCGGAGTGGAACCAGCCGCCGGCGAAGGCCTTGTCGGTGGCAGCCTTGTTCTTGAGGTAGCCCTTCATCACCACGTTGCCGCGGAACATGACCTCGCCCAGCGTCTCGCCGTCTGCCGGCACGGGGGCGAGCGTCTCGGGATCGCGCACGTCGAGCCCCTCGAGCACCAGATAGCGCACACCCTGGCGGGCTTTCTTCGCCGCATAGTCGGCCATCGGCAGGGCGTCCCAGGCCTCGTTCCAGTCGTTGACGACGGCGGGGCCGTAGGTCTCGGTGAGGCCGTAAAGGTGCGTCACCTCGAAGCCGGCGTCCTTCATGGCGGCGAGCACCGCCTCGGGCGGCGGGGCGGCTGCCGTGAAGAAGGAGACCTTCTGCTGGAACGCGCGCTTCTCCTCGTCGGGCGCGTTGAGCAGCGTCGCCATGACGATGGGCGCGCCGCACAGATGCGTGACGCCGTGGTCGGCGAGCGCCGCATACATGGCACGGGCACGCACCTGGCGCAGGCACACGTGCGTGCCGGCCACCACCGAGATCGACCAGGGGAAGCACCAGCCGTTGCAGTGGAACATCGGCAGCGTCCACAGGTAGACTGGGTGCTTGCCCATGTTGCACGTCACGACGTTGCCCATGGCGAGCAGGTAGGCGCCGCGGTGGTGATAGACGACGCCCTTGGGGTCGCCGGTCGTGCCCGAGGTGTAGTTGAGCGAGATGGCGTCCCACTCGTCTCGCGGCATCTGCCAGGCGTATTCGGGGTCGCCACCGGCGATGAAGCTCTCGTAGTCGGTGGAGCCGAGGCGCTCACCCGGCCCGCTGTATTCGGGGTCGTCATAATCGATGACGAGCGGCTTTGCCTTGGCGAGGGAAAGCGCTTCGCGGATGGTCTTGGAGAATTCGCGGTCGGTGATCAGCACCTTCGTCTCGGCGTGGTCGAGCGTGAAGGCGATGATCGCCGCGTCGAGCCGGGTATTGATGGTGTTCAGCACGGCGCCCGTCATGGGCACGCCGTAGTGGCACTCCAGCATCGCCGGCGTGTTCGACAGCATCACCGACACCGTGTCGCCGCGGCCGATGCCGTGCGCGGCGAGCGCCGAGGCGAGGCGCCGGGCGCGGGCATAGAAGTCGCGGTAGCTGCGCCGCAGGCTGCCATGGATAATGGCCGTGCGCTCGGGAAAGACGCTCGCCGCCCGCTCGAGGAAGGTCAGTGGCGTCAGCGGCTGGAAATTGGCCGGGTTGCGATCGAGGTCGATGTCATAGGCTGAGGCCGTCATTTTCCAGTGTCCGCTGCGGGAATGCGATGCCGCAGCCTAGCCGGCCGGACCGGGAGGCTCAATCAGCCAAAGGGCGAGGCTGTGGCGTCAGGGCGCAACCGGCGCGGGTAACGGCAGCCCCTTGGTGGCCATGACAGTGCGGGCCTTGTCGGGAAAGTCGGTGATCAGCCCGTCGACGCCCCAGTCGATCAGCCGTGCCATGTCCTCCGTCTCGTTCACCGTCCATGGAACCACGGACAGCTCCATGTCCTGCGCATCGTCGACGAGCGCCTCGGTGAGGTTGCGGAAGTTGGGGGACCATGTGGTACAGCCTGCCTCGGCCACCAGCGCCGGCACGGACTCGAAATCGTCCACGTCGAGGCCGCCGAGCCAGGGGGAGTCTTCTTCCTTGCCGCGCTGGAGCGTGTCGAAACTGCCCTCGCTCGTCAGGCACACGCGCGGGATGTCGGGCGCTATTTCCCTGAGCGCCATGAGCGTGCGCCAGTCGAAGGACTGGATGGTGGCGCGCTCGCGCAGGCCGGCCTTGTCGATGGTCTTCGCCAGGGCTGCGGCAAACGCGCGCGGCTCGGGTGTGGCGGCGTCTGGCAGCGGGCTCGACTTGGTCTCGATGTTGAAGCGCACGTCCCTTGCGCCGAGGCGCTCGGCGAGGGCGAAGACCTCCTCGAGCGTCGGGATGCGCGCGCCGTCGGCCGGCGTCTGGTCCGGAAAGGCCCTGGCGGTGCGGCTGCCCGGCCTGGCACGGCCGACGTCGTAGCCCCGCAGCTCCTCCAGCGTCATCTCGGTCAGCGCCTTGCCCGGCCCGGTCAGGAACGCGCCGTCCGGGCTGCGCGTGATGTCGGGGTTAAGGCGGGGATCGTGGGCGACGACAATCACGCCGTCGCGCGTCATGCCCACGTCGAGCTCGAGCGTCGTAACGCCGATGCGCAGGGCCTTCTCGAAGGCGGGCAGGGTGTTCTCGGGCGCAAGGCCACGTGCTCCGCGATGGCCCTGCAGGTCGAAGGCCAGCGCCCCGGCACCGCCGAGGAGAAGGGCGAGGCAGGCCATGCCGGTGCGGAGCAGGGCGAGGTTCGCGAACGGCGCCATGGCTGTCCTGTCGTGCGTGCCCCCCGGAGGGGAGGGAGAGAATCAGATGAGGGCGACAAGCCCATCATAGGCCAGCTTGAAGCCGACGAGCACGAGCAGTCCGTAGACGAGGCGGTAGAAGGCGGCGGAGTCCACGCGGCGCACCAGCCAGACGCCCGCCATGGTGGAGACGATTGCGACCGGCATCAGCGCAAGCGACGTCATGAGGTTCTCGTTTGTGAACTGGCCGAGCCAGACATAAGGTGCCACCTTCATGATGTTGACGGCGGCGAAGAACCACACCGTTGTGCCCACCAGCACGTCCCGCGGCAGCTGCAACGGCAGCACGTAGACCTGGAACGGCGGCCCGCCGGCATGGCTGATGAAGCTGGTGAAGCCGGATATGCCTCCCCACAGGAGGCCCCAGGCGACGCCGCCCGGCCGCTCGCCCGCCGCCTGCTTGGCCAGATTGAGCCACCAGTTGAGGGCGAAGACGACGGCGATCAGGCCCACGGCGAGCCGCACCGCCGCTTCCGAGACCGCCGCGGCGGTGAAGGTGGCGAGGATGACGCCGACGAGCGCGCCCGTGAGCGTGATGGCGAGCAGGCGCTTGTTGAGGTGCTTGCGGAAGGCGTAGAGGCCGACCGCGTCCTGCACGATGAGGATGGGCAGCATGATGGCCGCGGCCTGCACCGGCGACACGGTCAGGGCCATGAGCGGAAGGCCGAGGATGCCAAGCCCGACGAAGCCGCCTTTGGCGAGGCCGACGATAACGACCGCGGGGATGGCGGCGAGATAGAAGAGGGGATCGGTGATCATTCGGCACGGCCCGGAGGGAGCCCTTTGGTAGTGAGCCTCTCCGAAAGTCTCAAGGCGGCTGGCCGCCGGGCTGCTATGCTTGCAATGCCGGACACGCTTCCGGGCAAGAGTTGAAGGGCACTCCCCGCCGGCCGGGCCATCTGTCCGCGGGGGCGTGCCCCGGCCAAGGGGAGGAGAGCCAGCATGATCGCCGCGTCGAGGGGATCAGCAGCACACAGCCGCTATGGAGAGGTCTACGAGGCCTGGCGCCGGGACCCGCTCGCCTTCTGGGGGCAGGCGGCCCAGGCCATTGACTGGATGCGCCCGCCGTCGGAGGTTTTCGACCCCTCCCTCGGCGTCTATGGGCGCTGGTTCCCGGGAGCGGTCTGCAACACCTGCTTCAACGCGGTCGACCGGCATGTCGACGCCGGGCGCGGATCCCAGCCGGCCATCATCTACGACAGCCCGGTGACCGGGGCGAAGCGCGTCATCTCCTACAACGGCCTTCTGTCTGAGGTGCGCGTCCTTGCCGCCGTGCTGCGCGACATCGGGGTGGGCAAGGGCGACCGGGTGGTCATCTACATGCCCATGGTGCCGGAGGCGGTGGTGGGCATGCTCGCCTGCGCCCGCATCGGCGCCATCCATTCTGTCGTCTTCGGCGGCTTCGCCGCGCGTGAGCTGGCGCAACGCATCGCCGACGCCGAGCCGAAGGTGATCCTCTCCGCCTCCTGCGGCATCGAGCCGAGCCGCATTGTCGCCTACAAGCCGCTCCTCGACGAGGCGATTGACCTCTCCCCGGCCAAGCCCGAGGCGTGCCTCATCCTCCAGCGTCCGCAGGCGGAGGCGAGCCTCGTCAAGGGGCGCGACCTTGATTGGACGGAGACCGTGAACAGGGCGCGCGCCGCCGGCAAGGCAGCGGACTGCACGCCGGTCGAGGCGACTGATCCGCTCTACATCCTCTATACCTCCGGCACGACAGGGAAGCCCAAGGGCGTGGTGCGCGACAACGGCGGGCACATGGTGGCGCTGACCTGGTCCATGCAGAACCTCTACGGCATCGCGCCGGGGGAGGTGTTCTGGGCGGCGTCCGACATCGGCTGGGTGGTGGGCCACAGCTACATCGTCTACGGGCCGCTGCTTTCCGGCTGCGCCACCATCCTCTACGAGGGCAAGCCCGTTGGCACGCCCGACGCCGGTGCCTACTGGCGTGTCATCGCCGAGCACGGCGTGGCAACGCTGTTCACCGCGCCCACCGCCTTCCGCGCCATCCGCAAGGAGGACCCGCAGGGGCTGCTGATCGACAACGTCGACATGACGAACTTTCGCGCCCTCTTCCTCGCCGGCGAGCGGGCGGATCCCGATACCGTGCAGTGGGCGGAGAGGGTGCTCAACGTGCCGGTGATCGACCACTGGTGGCAGACAGAGACGGGCTGGGCCATCGCCGGCAATCCGCTCGGCCTCGGGGCGCTGCCGGTCAAGCACGGCTCGGCGACGGTGCCGATGCCCGGCTACGACGTGCATATCCTTGACGAGGCGGGCAAGGACCAGCCGCGGGGTGTCATGGGCGAGATCGCGGTGAAGCTGCCGCTGCCGCCCGGCTGCCTGCCCACCCTGTGGCGGGCCGATGAGCGCTTTCGCGAGAGCTACCTCGAGGCGCTTCCCGGTTTCTACAAGACCTCGGACGCCGGCTATATCGACGAGGACGGCTATCTCTTCGTCATGGGGCGGACGGACGACATCATCAACGTCGCCGGCCACCGCCTGTCCACCGGCGGCATGGAAGAGGTGATTGCCGCCCATCCGGACGTCGCCGAATGCGCCGTGGTTGGCGCGAGTGATCCGGTGAAGGGGGAGGTGCCGGTCGGCTTCGTGGTGCTGAAGAGCGGTGTCGCCCGTCCGCCGGAGGAGATCGAGGCCGAGATCGTCGCGCGCGTGCGTGCGGAGATCGGTCCCGTCGCTGCCTTCAAGCTCGCCGTTACCGTCGCCCGCCTGCCCAAGACGCGCTCGGGCAAGATCCTGCGCGGCACCATGAAGAAGATCACGGACGGCGAAACCTGGTCCGTGCCCGCGACCATCGACGATCCGGCGGCGCTGGACGAGGTTGCCGCCGTGCTCGCCCGTCGCCGGGGCAGGGCGGCGGCGCCATAAGAAGAAGCCACGCCATGAGACAAGGCGGCGCCACAAGAAAAACCCCGCGGCGGATGCCGCGGGGCCGATGGGCTCTCAGAGCTCCTCGTCTTCCTCGTCGTACGGGCGCTTGAGCTGCTTGAGCTTGGCGAAGACGGAATCGACGTCGAGCTCTTCCTCTTCCTCGCGGCGCGGACGCGACGTGTCGCCGAAGGGCTGCACCTCCTCCTCGGGCGCCGTGGTGACCTCGGCCGGCAGCAGCGTCTGGTCGTCCTCCGGCACCACCTTCGGCCGGTCCTTGGCGGCGCGGGCGACCTCGAAGTCGAGATCGATCTGCGAGCACAGGCCGAGCGTGACGGGGTCCATCGGCGTCAGATGCGCCGCGTTCCAGTGGGTGCGGTCGCGGATCTGCTGGATGGTGGTCTTCGTCGTGCCGACGAGACGCATGATCTGCGCGTCCTTCAGCTCCGGGTGGTTGCGCAGCAGCCAGAGGATGGCGTTGGGCCGGTCCTGGCGGCGCGACACGGGCGTGTAACGCGGGCCCTTCTTGCGCTTCACCTCGGGCAGCTTGACCTTCGGCGGGGCGAGCTTGAGGCGATAGGAGGGATCGGCCTCACCCCGGCTGATCTCGTCGCGGGTCAGCTGGCCATTCACGGTCGGATCGAGACCCTTGATGCCGGCTGCAACCTCGCCGTCAGCGATGCCTTTCACCTCGAGCGGGTGCAGCTTGCAGAAGTCGGCGATCTGATCAAACGTCAGCGCCGTGTTCTCGACGAGCCAGACGGCGGTCGCCTTCGGCATCAGCGGTCCGGTGGACATGGTCGGCTCCTTAAAAGACAAGTTCGGGGGGCGTCCGGCGCCCCGGCCTGGCGGACACGGTTTCCCTGCGCTCCGACTCGACGGGAGCCGGAGCAATCATCGATCGTCGATGACGGGGACTGGCCGCTATATAAGCGCGTCGCGTCGATCTGGCAAATGATCGCAGACGATCGCGGCGAGGTCTTGTCGCAGGCCCGTCCGCACCGCCGCGGCCGCTGCAGGCTGATCCGCGCCTGTGAAAGAAAAAGCAGGGGCTCAGGGCCGCCTCTCGCGCAGGCGGGCGAGACGCTCGTTGAGCTCGACAGCGAATTCCTCGCCGAAGTCGGCCGCCTCGTAGACGGGGCGGATCTCGATCTCGCTTGGCCCCGGCATGGGATTGGGGCAGCGCTTCACCCAGGCGACCGCCTCGTCCATGTCCTCGACTTCCCAGAGCCAGAAGCCGGCAACGAGCTCCCGCGTCGCGGGGAAGGGGCCGTCGACGACGGTGCGATCCGGCCCGTCGAAGACGATGCGCTTGCCCGCGGATGAGGGTTTGAGCCCGTCGCCTGTCACCAGCACGCCGGCCGCGATGAGTTCGTCGTTGAACCGGCCCATCGCCTTGAGCATCTCGGCGGAGGGAGGGGTGCCGCGCTCGCTGTCTTCCGTCGCCTTGACCAGGACCATAACGCGCATGTCTCGTCTCCTAGGGTTTCGTTTTCCCGGGCTTCCCCGTTTCCTTCCCGGGACAGCATTGCTGCAATCGGCGGTCATGCCGAGCAAAACTTTCCGAGCAGGATGTTCGTGCGTCGGGTGGGAGAGGGAGCCGTCTTGGCCGGCGGCTGGCAATCTGCGGCGCCCCGTCCTAGATTTGCCCCTCCGCAACTGGCGACGGGAGGGAGGACATGCAGGACATCTTCGGCGACGAGCCGCGCAAGGGTCCTCTCGGCAAGACTCCCCTGATCCACGAGATCGGGCAGGATCTCTCGGCACTGTCGCTCGATGAGATCGAGGACAGGATCACGCTGCTCAAGGCGGAGATCGCCCGGCTCGAAGGGGCGAGGGAGGCCAAGCGCGCCTCGCGGCAGGCGGCGGACGCCTTCTTTCGCTGATCCATCCTGAGCGGGTCGGCCTGTGCCGCGGCGGGACGGGAGCCCCGCAACGAGACGTGCCAGGTTAACCGACCGTTAAGGTTTCCGATTTATAACAACAACCATCCAGTCTTCTGGATGCCGAGTGGCTCCTGTCCACTCTGTTTGACGCCTCCCTGTTATCACTTCGAGCCGCCCCTCGGGCGGCTCTTTTTTGGTGCCCGGCGGGGCCGTCCGGGGAGGCCGACGGGGCGGAAGAGGCTATCGGCGCCAAGGGGCTGGCCGGTCCTGTCGATGCCCCGAGGCGGGCGGGATTTCGTCGGGCCGGCCCGGCATGCATGCTCTCAAACTCTGCCGCTTTCTCTCCTCGGGCAGTTTCGTTAACCTATTGCTGAGGTGATTGGCGGCAAACTTGCAACGTGTCTCCCGCAACGAGTGCAACGTTCCATTTCGGAACAGCTTGGTGGCGGAACCGAGGGAGGCGCGAGGACCTATGAGCGAACAGAGCAAGCTCCGCAGCGAGCACAATGAGGATACGGCCCTTATTCCTTTCGGGCGCAGCTTCGTGGCCTCCGAGGCTTTCCGGCTGCTGTTCCGTGAGGGGATGGACCTGATCGAGGAGTCTGCGGCCTATCTCGACGGGCCGGGACGTGAGGAAAGCCGCCAGCTGACGCGGCAGGCGGCGCTCGCCTATGCGGCCGAGAGCATGCGCCTGACCACGCGCCTCATGCAGGTCGCGTCCTGGCTGCTCCTGCAGCGCGCCGTGGCGGAGGGCGAGCTGACGCCCGAGCAGGCCATGCAGGAGAAGCACAAGGTCAAGCTGACCTGGCAGAATTCACCGACATCGGGCGATCTCGTCGCGCTCCTGCCCGAGCGCATGCGCGAGCTCATCGAACATTCACTGCGCCTGCAGGAGCGGGTGCTGCATCTCGACGCGCTGCTGAGCGGCGAGAGCCTTCTTGCCTCCTCGACGAGCCCGGTCGCTCTGCAGCTCGGGCGCCTGCAGTCCGCCTTCTCCCGGCACTGACCGCCATTTTCCGTTTCCGGACAAGCAAAAGCCCCGGCAGTGTCGCCGGGGCTTTTGATTTGGGAAGGAGGCGGAGGTTCCGCCCCGCCCTTACTTCTTGCCGAAGTTGAAGCCGGCGAAACGGCTGTTGAAGCGCGAGACGCGGCCGCCGCGGTCCACGAGCTGCTGCGAGCCGCCGGTCCAGGCCGGGTGGGTGCGCGGGTCGATGTCGAGATTCAGCACGTCGCCTTCCTTGCCGTAGGTCGAGCGCGTGACATATTCCGTGCCGTCGGTCATCACGACCTTGATGAAGTGGTAGTCCGGGTGCGTATCGGTTTTCATGGCGGTGTCCTTGTCCAACGCCGCGCCGCACGTCTCACGCCGGCAGCAGCGCGTCACGACGACGACGGATATTCCTGAAAGGTCGCGACCCTATAGCGCAGCGCCAAGACGGATACAAGCAGGGCAGAAAGGCCCAAATCGCCGCGGACGGTCGGCGAGTGGAAGGAAGGGATGATGGCAGCGGGCAGAGGCCGCATGAAGACGGACGACGGGACGGCACAGGGGGGAGCGGCCGGCGGGAAGGCCGAGCGCGCATCGCTCGCGGCGCTCAGGCCGCTGGTGCCATTCGCGCTCGCCTATCGCGGTCGCATCGCGGCGGCGCTCGTGGCCCTCGTCGTCGCCGCGGGGGCGACGCTCGCGCTGCCGCTGGCGGTGCGCCGGGTGATCGACGGCGGCTTCTCCGATCCCGACAGCGGCATGATCAATGCCTATTTCGGCACGCTCGTCGTTGTCGTCGCCGTGCTCGCCGTGGCGAGCGCCGCCCGCTACTATCTCGTGACCACCCTCGGTGAACGGGTGGTGGCGGACCTGCGCACCGCCGTCTTCCGCCATCTCCTGTGGCTTGACCCGGGCTTCTACGACAGCGCGCGCAGCGGCGACATCGCCTCGCGCCTCGCCGCCGACACGACGCAGATCAAGGCCGCCTTCGGTGCGAGTGCCTCGATCGCGCTGCGCAACCTCTTTCTCTTCCTTGGCGCCGCAACGATGATGGTGGTGACGAGCCCGCGCCTGTCGGCTCTTGTCCTCGCGGCGATCCCGGTCATCGTCCTGCCGCTCGTCGCTTCGGGGCGCAGCGTGCGCCGGCGCTCCCGCGCCGCCCAGGACAGGCTGGCGGATGCCTCCGCTTTCGCCACCGAGGCGGTGGGGGCCATCCGCACCATGCAGGCGTTCGGTGTCGAGGCGGCGACGGCCGAACGCTACAGAGCCGCGGCGGAGAACGCCTTCGAGGCTGCGCGCGCCTCCATCCGCGCGCGCGCCTATCTCACGGCGGTTGCGCTCTTCCTCATCGCGGCGAGCGTGGTGGCGGTGCTGTGGTATGGCGCACAGGACGTGCTCGGCGGGCGCATGAGCGCCGGCCGGCTGTCCCAGTTCGTGCTCTATGCGGTTTTCGCCGCAGGCGCGCTCGGCGAGCTCAGCCAGGTCTGGGGTGAGGTGTCCCAGGCGGCGGGCGCGGCCGGCCGGCTGTCGGAGCTGCTCGCCACACGTGCGAGCGTGGCCTCGCCCGCCTCGCCCGTTCCCCTGCCGCAGCCGCCACGCGGCACGGTGGCCTTCCGGAATGTGTCCTTCGCCTATCCGAGCCGGCCGGACCGTTCCTCCCTCCACGCGCTCGACTTCTCTGTTGCGGCGGGCGAGCGCGTGGCGATCGTCGGGCCGTCGGGTGCCGGCAAGACCACCGTCTTCCAGCTGATCCTTCGCTTCTACGACTGCCAGGACGGTGCCGTGCTGGTCGACGGCGTCGACGTGCGCCACGCCGATCTCGTGGAGCTGCGCCGCCGCATCGCCTATGTGCAGCAGGAGGCGGCGATCTTCGGCGCGAGCGTGGCCGACAACATCCGTTACGGTCGCCCCGACGCTTCCATGGAGGAGGTACGCCGCGCCGCGGAGCTGGCTGCGGCTGATGGCTTTATCGCGGCGCTGCCGCAGGGCTATGACACGCTGCTCGGTGAACGCGGGGTGACGCTCTCCGGGGGGCAGCGCCAGCGCATCGCCATCGCCCGCGCTGTCCTGAAGGATGCGCCCATCCTCCTTCTCGACGAGGCGACCTCCGCCCTCGATGCCGAGAGCGAACGTCTCGTGCAGGAGGCGCTCGACCGGCTCATGCAGGGCCGCACCACCATCGTCGTCGCCCACCGGCTGGCGACGGTCCAGTCGGCCGACCGCATCCTCGTCATGGACGAGGGACGCATCGTGGAGGAGGGCACGCACGCGACACTGGCGGCGCGCGGGGGGCTCTATGCGAAGCTTGCCCGCCTGCAGTTCGGTGACGTGCCGGCCGAGGTGCTCGCGGCGAAGTAACCTGCGGACGGCGGCGCTGCCGCACCCCGCGCGCGCCGTTACCGCTCGGTCAACTTCAGCTCGATGCGCCGGTTGCGGCGGTAGGCGTCCTCGCTGTCTCCCAGCTCGATCGGCTGGAATTCGCCGAAGCCGGCGGCGAGCAGGTGTTGGGGTGGCACGCCCTTCTCGACGAGATACTGCACGACCGAGATGGCGCGCGCCGCCGACAGAGCCCAGTTGGACTTGTACTGGCCCGTGCCGGAGAGCGGGCGCTTGTCCGTATGCCCGTCAACGCGCAGCACCCACGGGATGTCCGGCGGGATCTCGCGCGCAAGCTCGAGGACGGCACTCGCGATCTTGTCGAGCTCGGCCATGCCCTCGGGACGGAGCGTCGCCTGGCCCGTGTCGAACAGAACCTCCGATTCGAAGACGAAACGGTCACCGACGACGCGGATGTCCGAGCGGTTGCCGAGGATCTGCCGCAGGCGGCCGAAGAAGTCGGAGCGGTAGCGGGCGAGCTCCTGGACGCGCTGGGCGAGCGCCGTGTTGAGGCGCGAGCCGAGGTCGGCGATGCGCGCCTGGGACTGCCTGTCACGCGCTTCCGAGGCCTGCAGTGCCTCTTCGAGCGCCGCGAGTTGGCGGCGCATGGCGGCGAGCTGCTGGTTGAGCAGCTCGACCTGGGCGAGGGCGCGGGCCGACACCTCCCGCTCGGCGGACAGGGCGCCCTCCAGCTCGCCGACGCGCCGGCTGGCGGCATCGCCCGCTGCTGCGCCGCTTGCGAGCAGGCCAGAGAGGCGGTTGCGCTCGGCCTCGCTCGCTTCCAGCGTCGATTGCAGGAGCGAGAGATTGTCCTGCAGCTCCTTCTTTGAGCCGCGCTCGAGGGCGAGCAGCTCGGTCAGCTCGGCAATCTGCTGGTTGAGCCGCTGCAGGGCCGTGTCCTTGCCGGAGATCTCCTGTGACAGGAAGAACTGCAGCAGCATGAAGACCGACAGCAGGAAGATGATGGACAGGACGAGCGTCGACAGCGCGTCGACGAATCCGGGCCAGTAGTCGATCCGGCGCTCGGGCCGGCGGGCGCGCGACAGGGCCATGCTAGTCGATCCGCGCGCGCTCGGCGTTCAGGCGCTCGAGCAGCAGCTTGATCTCGCGCTGGTGGCTCGCCTGGGCTTCCACCCAGTCGCGGATCATCTGCTGCTCGGTGCGCATGTGCTGGACAAGGCCCTGGATGCCCTCGGCGAGATTGGCCATGGCATGGGTGGCAGCCCGGCCGCTCTGGCCCTCGCTGACGGCGACGGTGAGCCGCTCCAGTGCGGCGGCGACATCCTGGCTCGCGGCGAGGGCGGGCGTGCCGGGCATGACATCGAGCGTGACGTCCGCGACCGTGGCGGCGAGCCAGTCCTCCAGCTCCGTGTAGAAGCGGTTCTGCGCCTGTCCGGCCTGCAGGTCGAGGAAGCCGAGGACCAGCGAGCCGGCGAGGCCGAAGAGCGAGGACGAGAAGGAGATGCCCATGCCGCCGAGCGGTGCGGCGAGACCCGCCTTGAGCTCGTCGAAGAGGGCGGTCGCCTCCCCGCCGGTGCGCATGGACTGGATGACCTTGCCGACCGAGCTCACTGTCTCCAACAGGCCCCAGAAGGTGCCGAGCAGGCCGAGGAAAACAAGCAGCCCCGCAAGATAGCGGGTGATGTCGCGGCTCTCGTCGAGGCGCGCGGCGATGGAATCGAGGATGGCTCGCAGGGTTGCCGTGGGCACACCGCCGCGGCCCAGACGGTCGCCGATCAGCGTCGCCATGGGCGCAAGTAGCACCGGCATGTCGATGAGGGCGACGCCCTCACCGCTGCGGCGAAGGTTGTTGACCCAGCGCACCTCGCGGAAGAGGCGGGCCACCTGGCGCAGGGCAAGCACGATGCCGATGAGCAGCACCCCGAGGATGATGCCGTTCAGCGCCGGGTTGGTGAGGAAGGCGGCCCAGATCTGGCGGTAGAGCATGAAGGCGATGAAGCCCACCAGAATCAGGAAGACGCCCATGCGGACCAGGTAGATCCGGGGAGAGGAGAGCTTGATGGAATCGCCGGCCGCCATCTCAGACCATCGGGTTGTGTCCAGAGGGACTATACACCCATGTTCGCCGGGGAATACCCGGCGATCAAGGCCGGCGCGCGTTGCGGCGCACGCCGGCAATGGCTCTTCCTCGCACGGCTTGTCGGCATCTTCATGACTGCGCGACAAGCCGCGGCGCGGTGCGGCGGGGAGGGCGCCTCAGGCGCGCGCGCCCTTCAGCACCTCGACCAGCTCGCGGTGCAGTGCCTCGTTGCCGCAGGCGATGGAGCCGCTGGCGAGCGGGTTCACGCCGCCGTCGGCGTCGCTCGCGAAGCCGCCGGCCTCGCGCAGGATGGCGAGGCCGGCCGCCATGTCCCACGAGTTGAGGCCCCGTTCCCAGAAGCCATCGAGCCGCCCGCAGGCGACATAGGCAATGTCGAGCGCGGCCGAGCCCGAGCGGCGCACCCCGGCGGCGCGCACCGAAACGGCGGCGAGCTCGCGGATGAGCTGGCCGTGGCCGCCCTTGCCGAGATGCGGAATGCCGCAGCCGACGAGGGCCTGCGACATGTCGCGCCGGCCCGAGACGCGGATGCGCCTGTTGTTGAGGAAGGCACCCTTGCCCTTCTCGGCGACGAACATCTCGTCCTTGATGGGGTCGTAGATGACGCCGGCCACCAGCTGCTCGTCGCGCTCGAGGCCGACCGAGATGGCGAAGTGTGGGAAGCCGTGCAGGAAGTTAGTCGTGCCGTCGAGCGGGTCGATGTGCCAGCGGTGGCTCTTGTCACTGCCCTCGACGATGCCACTCTCCTCCATCACGAAGCCATAGCCGGGGCGGGCCTTCTCCAGCGCCTCGCGCAGGGTCTTTTCCGCCTTGCGGTCGGCGGCCGAGACGAAGTCGCCCGGCCCCTTCAGTGTCACCTGCAACGCCTCGACCTCGCCAAAGTCGCGCTTGAGCGAGCGGGCCGCCTTCATGACGGCATCGGTCATCACGGTGATGAGAGGGGAGCGGATCATGCCTTGCGATCTTTCATTACTGGAGTGCGGCCGGGCGCGGTTTGCCCCCGCTGCGCGGCGCGGTCAAGGGCCGATGCCGAATTCGAGGCGCTCGGCCCGTTCACGGGCGTTGTCGGCGGCAGTCTTGCGCTGCTCGTCGGTCAGGGACTTGAGGGCGTCGTCGAGCCAGCTGTCGGCGAGGCCGGCCTGGGCGGCGAGCATGTGCCACGTGGCGGCCTCCACCGGGTCCGCCGGCCGGCCGCGGCCGGCGGCGAGGATGCGCGCCAGCCGGTTCTGGGCGATGGGGTTGCCCCGCCAGGCCGCGCGCTCGAACCAGCGCGCCGCCTCTTCCTCGCTGCGGGCCGTGCCGTCGCCGTTGAAGAGGGCGATGGCGTATTCCACCTGGGCCGGCAGGTTGCCGTTCTCGGCCGCGCGTGCCAGCCACTCGGCCATCTTGACGCGGTCGGGCGGCACGCCGCGCCCCTCTCTGTAGAGCACGGCGAGCGCATATTGCGCATCGGCGATCTCGGCCGCCGCCGCCCGTTGCAGCAGCTCCACGGCCCGTGCGTCGCCGCCTTCGGTGTGTCGTGGCAGCAGCAGCAGGGCGAGATTGTAGCAGGCGACTGGATGGCCCTTGGCCGCCGCCTGTTCCAGCAGCGCCTCGGCCTGCGCCCGATCTTTCGGAACGCCGAGCCCGTCCATGGTCAGCATGGCCAGGGCGAAGGTGGCGTTGGCGTCGCCCCGCTCGTGCGCAAGCCGGTACCACGAGGCGGCCTCGGTGAAGTTCTGCGGGACCGCCAGGCCCTGGGCGTAGAGCTCGCCGAGCAGGGTCATGGCGGCGGCGTCGTTGCGGTTGGCCTCCACGCGCGCCGTCGCGTGCTTCAGGGCCGAGACGTAGAGCCCCCGCTGGTAGGCGCCGTAGGCGAGGTCGTTGCGGTCGCTCGGCAGGGTGGGAATGACAGGGGTGTTCTGCGGCGCCGGCAGCATGGGGGCGCGCCCCGTTTCGGCGGGGGCCGCGCCTTCCGCTGGCGCTGGCAGCTGCTGGCCCGTGGCGGGCTGGGCGAGCGCGGCAGCAGGCAGCAGCACGGCGAGAACGGCGGCGACGCACGACCTCATCGTTGCGGCACCTCGGCGGATGAGAGCGCCCCGAGCGCGCAGGCCACGGCCTTGGCCGGCCCTTCCGGGGCGGACCAGATCGCTTCGCCGACGGCGACGAACTCGACGCCCGTCTCGGCCAGCGGCGTCACGTCCTCGAGCGTGGGGGCAAAGGCCACGCAGGGCACGGAGAAGATCTCCGCCCACCAGGCCGCCCGCTCGACCACCTGGGAGAATGGGGGCAGCGTGGCGTTGGGCAACGGCTCGCCGAACATGACGTAGTCGACGTCCATCTCCCCTGCGACCATCGCATCGTGTTTGCTGCGCAGTCCGCCGATGCCGACGATGCGCTCGGGTTTCATGGTGTCAAGCGCCTCGCGCGCCGCCTCGATCTCGTCGGCCGAGCCGGAGCCGGTCAGGTGTACGCCGTCGGCCCCGCCGCGGACGGCGACGACGGGCGTGCCGGCGACGATGACCGCCGCCCCCTGGTTCTGGGCGATGGGCGCGAGCGCCTTCACCTGCTTGATGGCCGCCCGCTCGTCACTCGTGGCGAGCCGCAGCAGCACGGCCGCGATGTCGCCGACCTCGCAGGCCGCCGCGAGCTGGGGGGCGAAGGCCTCGACATCGGTGATGATCGGCGAGACGAGATAGAGACGAGGCGTGAGGTCGGACATGGCCGTTGAGGTATCCGAGTGACAAGAGCAGTGCCGGTCCGATCGTGAGGCAATCCTACAGGCTTCTGCTTCGAGGCGGCGTCGTCCGCGCCGGCTGCCGGCAGCGCGAGGTCGCGGGCGACTCTAGAGTGCCGTGCCGGAATGTGGAAAGCGGTTTTTGAAATACCGAGGGCCGCCGTGTGGCGACCCTCGTGTTCGTTTCCCCGTTCCCGGCCTGGCCGGTCGAAATCAGGCGATCTTCGGTGCGAGCTCGCCCGAGCGGTAGCGCTTCGCCATCTCGGACAGCGGAATGGGCTTGATCTTGCTCGCGTGGCCCGCCGTGCCGAACTGCTCGAAGCGCTCCTTGCACAGCTTGGTCATCGCCTCCATCGCCGGCTTCAGATACTTGCGCGGGTCGAACTCTTCCGGGTGCTCGGCCAGGATGCGGCGGATCTGGCCGGTCATCGCCATGCGGTTGTCGGTGTCGATGTTGATCTTGCGCACGCCGTGCTTGATGCCGCGCTGGATCTCCTCGACCGGCACACCCCAGGTCTGGGGCATCTTGCCGCCGTACTTGTTGATGATGTCCTGCAGCTCCTGCGGCACGGACGAGGAGCCGTGCATGACGAGGTGCGTATGCGGCAGGCGGCGGTGGATCTCCTCGATCACGTGCATGGCGAGGATGTCGCCGTCCGGCTTGCGCGAGAACTTGTAGGCGCCGTGCGAGGTGCCCATGGCGATGGCGAGCGCGTCGACCTGGGTCTCCTGGACGAACTTCACCGCCTCGTCAGGGTTGGTCAGGAGCTGGTCGTGGCTGAGCTTGCCCTCGGCGCCGTGGCCGTCCTCCTTGTCGCCCATGCCCGTCTCGAGCGAGCCGAGCACGCCGAGCTCACCCTCCACCGAGACGCCGCCGTAGTGGGCCATCTCGGCCACGCGGCGGGTGATATTGACGTTGTAGTCCCAGTCTGCCGGCGTCTTGCCGTCTTCCTTCAGCGAGCCGTCCATCATCACGGAGGTGAAGCCGTGCTGCATGGCCGTGACGCAGGTCGCCTCGTTGTTTCCGTGGTCGAGGTGCATGCACACCGGGATGTGCGGATAGAGCTCGACGAGCGCGTCGATGAGACGGGCGAGCACCACGTCGTTGGCATACTGCCTTGCGCCGCGGCTCGCCTGGATGATGACGGGCGCGTCAACGGCGTCGGCCGCCGCCATGATGGCGAGGCCCTGCTCCATGTTGTTGATGTTGAATGCCGGCACGCCGTAGCCGTATTCGGCGGCGTGGTCGAGCAGCTGACGCAGGGTGATCCGAGCCACTTTCTTTCTCCGCTAGACAGGTCGGGCGTTGGCCGCCCGGCTCATTATGGTTGCCGCGCCTCGGCCGGCGCGCAAGGCCTCGACGCCGGGCAGGGCTTTGCCTTCCATCCATTCGAGGAAGGCTCCTCCCGCCGTCGAGACATAGGAAAATGCATCCGCGACGCCCGCGTGGTTGAGCGCCGAGACCGTATCGCCGCCACCGGCGACGGAGACGAGCTTGCCCTCGCGCGTGCGCTCCGCCGCATGCCGCGCGGCCGCGACGGTGCCGGCGTCGAAGGGCGGCAGCTCGAAGGCGCCGAGCGGGCCGTTCCAGACGAGGGTCGCCGCGTCGTCGATGGCGGCGCGCACGCGCTCGACGGACTGCGGGCCGACGTCGAGGATCATGCCATCCTCGGGGATGGCGTCGAGGCCGTAGGCCTGGGACGGGGCGTTGGCCTCGAAGTGCCAGGCCACCACCGCATCGACCGGCAGGATGATCGCGCAGTTGTGGGTCGCGGCCTTCTCCATGATCTTCAGCGCCGTTGTGGCGAGATCCTTTTCTGCCAGGGACTTGCCGATGGCGACGCCCTGGGCGTGCAGGAAGGTGTTGGCCATGCCGCCGCCGATGACAAGCGCGTCGACCTTGGTGACGAGGTTTTCGAGCAAGTCGATCTTCGTCGACACCTTGGCACCGCCGACGATGGCGACGACCGGGCGCTTCGGCGCCTCGAGGGCCTTGGCGAGGGCCTCGAGCTCGGCCTGCATCGAGCGCCCGGCATAGGCCGGCAGCACGTGGGCGAGGCCCTCGGTCGAGGCGTGGGCGCGGTGGGCGGCGGAGAAGGCGTCGTTGACGTAGATGTCGCCGTTGGCGGCGAGCGCCTTCACGAACTCGGGATCGTTCTTCTCCTCGCCCGGATGGAAACGGGTATTCTCGAGCAGGACGATGTCGCCGTCCTTGAGGGCCGCGACGGCCCTGGCTGCCGCCTCGCCGATGCAGTCCTCGGCGAAGGCGACCGGCCGGCCCACGTGCTCGGCCACGGCGGCCACCACGGGGCGCAGGCTGTCCTTTGGCTCGGGCTTGCCCTTCGGGCGTCCGAAATGGGCGAGCAGCACCACACGGCCGCCGGCTTCGGCGATCTCGCGGATGGTCGGCACGACCCGCTCGATGCGCGTCGCATCGCTCACGCGGCCGTTCTCCATCGGCACGTTGAGGTCGACACGCAGCAGGACTCGCTTGCTCTTTACCTGCACGTCGTCCAGCGTGCGAAAGCTCCGCGTGTCAGGGCTGGTCCCTTGGCTCATTATCCAATGCCTCCGGGCAGGAACTTGATGAGGGCGACGGTGAAGCTCGCGGCCAGGACCGCCGCGATGAGCGCCGTGACGATGAGGGCCGAATAGCCCGGCAGGCGGGCCACCCTGTCGTTCAGCGCGGCAAGATCGCTATGGCGGGCGAGTTCGCCGGAGAGATTCGAAGTGGCCTGCACCTTGTCCTCGAGGCGCAGCATCAGCGCCTCGGCGCGGGCCTGTTTCTCCTCGATCCGCGCGGCCTTTTCCTCGATGCGGGCAAGCTGCTCGGCGAGCGAGCGGGCGCTCGGCGTCGGGGCGGGAGCCGGTGAAGGTTCTGCAGGGGCGGCGGGGGCCGCCGGCGGCGGGGCCGGCGCCGGAGCGGGCCCGGCGGGAGCGGCCGCCGGCTCGGCATCGGTGGCCGACGGAGGCAGAAAGGGCTCGATGCGTTCACCGCCAGTGTCGCTCATCACGGTCTCCCGTTCGCCCAGCCGAACCCATGAGACAACGCGGGGCGCGGACGTTGGGTCCGCGCCCCGGTGGCATTCAGAGCAGCTTGCCCATCGCAACGGCCGTGTCGGCCATGCGGTTGGAGAAGCCCCACTCGTTGTCGTACCAGGACATGACACGCACCAGCGTGCCGTCCATCACCTTCGTCTGGTCCAGGGCGAAGGTGGAGGAATGGCTGTCGTGGTTGAAGTCCACCGAGACGTTGGGGCTCGCCGTGAAGTTGAGGATGCCCTTCAGCTCCTGCCCGGCGGCGCGCTTGATGGCCTCGTTGACCTCTTCCTTCGTCGTGGGCCGGCTGGCGATGAACTTGAAGTCGATGACCGAGACGTTCGGCGTCGGCACGCGGATGGAGACGCCGTCGAGCTTGCCGTTGAGCTCCGGCAGCACGAGGCCGACCGCCTTGGCGGCGCCGGTCGAGGTGGGGATCATGCTCAGGGCCGCCGCGCGGGCGCGGTAGAGGTCCTTGTGCATGGTGTCGAGTGTGGGCTGGTCGCCGGTGTAGGCGTGCACCGTCGTCATGAAGCCCTTCTCGATGCCGATGGCGGCGTGCAGCACCTTCGCCACCGGCGCGAGGCAGTTCGTCGTGCAGGAGGCGTTGGAGACGACGAGGTGATCCTTCGTCAGCTTGTCGTGGTTGACGCCATAGACCACCGTGAGGTCGGCGCCGTCGGCCGGGGCAGAGACGAGGACGCGCTTGGCGCCGGCATCGAGATGGGCCTTCGCCTTCTCCTTCGAGGTGAAGATGCCCGTGCACTCGAGGGCGATGTCGACGCCGAGCTCCTTGTGCGGCAGCTCGGCCGGGTTGCGGATGGCGGTGACCTTGATGGGGCCGCGGCCGACGTCGATCGTGTCGCCGTCGACCTTCACCTCGCCCGGAAAGCGGCCGTGGACCGAATCGAAGCGCAGCAGGTGGGCATTGGTCTCGACGGGCCCGAGATCGTTGATGGCAACGACCTCGATGTCAGTCCGCCCGCTCTCGATAATGGCGCGCAGGACGTTGCGGCCGATGCGTCCGAAACCGTTGATGGCTACCCGAACCGTCATGGTGTTCACTCCCTCGATCTGTTGCCGTGAGACACGGCGCATTCGGCGAAACTGAGGCAGGAGGCGCCGTTCAGGCGCCGCGCCGCGCGAGGACGCGCTCCACGACGGCCTCGGCCGTGATGCCGAAATGCTTGTAGAGCTCCTTGTAGGGGGCGCTGGCGCCGAAGCTCGACATGCCGACGAAGATGCCGTCGGGTCCGATCACCGCATCCCAGCCGAAGCGCACGGCTGCCTCGATTGCGACCTTGACGGGCGCATCGCCGATGATGTCGCGGCGCACTTCCTCGGGCTGGGCGAGGAAGAGGTCGAGCGACGGCACGGAGACGACGCGGGCACCAATGCCGCGCTCGGCAAGCAGCGCGCGCGCCGCAACCGCAATCTCCACCTCGGAGCCCGAGGCGAAGAGGGTGACGGCTGTCTCGCCCTCGGCAGCGGCGAGCTCGTAGGCGCCGGTGGCGCACATGTTCCAGTCGGTGAAGGCCGTGCGCAGGGCGGGCAGGTTCTGGCGGGTGAGCGCCAGGACCGTCGGGCCGTCTCGCCGCTCGATGGCGAGCTGCCAGCACTCCAGCGTCTCGACGGCGTCGGCCGGACGGAAGACGCGCATGTTGGGCATGGCGCGCAGGCTGGCGAGATGCTCGACCGGCTGGTGTGTCGGCCCGTCCTCACCGAGGCCGATCGAGTCGTGCGTCAGCACGTAGATGACCTGCGTGCCCATGAGCGCGGCGAGGCGCATCGCCGGGCGCGCATAGTCGGCAAAGACGAGGAAGGTGCCGCCGGCGGGGATGAAACCGCCGTGCAGGGCAAGGCCGTTCATCGCCGCCGCCATGCCGTGCTCGCGGATGCCGTAATGGATGTAGCGTCCGCCGTAGTTGCCGGGCCCGACCGCGTCGAGGTTCTTGGTGCGGGTGTTGTTGGAGGGCGTCAGGTCGGCGGAGCCGAGCACGAGTTCGGGCACGGCTTCCGTCAGCGCGCCGAGGGCTGTCTCGCTCGCCTTGCGGGTGGCAAGGGTGGGTGCCGTCTCGGCGAGCTGCCGCTTCAGGCGGGCGACAGCCTCGTCGAGGCCGGGAAGTGGCGTGCCGGTGATGCGGCGGGAGAACTCCTCGCGCAGCTCAGGATCCATGGCGGCGAGGCGGGACTGCCACGCCTCGCGCGCGGCCCGGCCGCGCTCGCCGATGGCGAGCCAGGCGGAGCGCACGTCCTCGGGAATCTCGAAGGGGCCGTATTCCCAGCCGAGGCGCTGCTTGGCCGCACCGAGCTCCTCGGCGCCGAGCGGCTCGCCGTGCGCCTTGGAGGTGCCGGCCTTGTTCGGCGCGCCGTAGCCGATGGTGGTGCGGCAGGCGATGAGTGTCGGGAACGCGCTCTCGCGGGCTGCCGTGATGGCATCGGCAATGGCCTGCGGGTCGTGCCCGTCGACGCGGGTTGTCGCCCAGCCGGCTGCCTCGAAGCGCTTCAGCTGGTCGACGGAATCGGACAGCGACAACGGCCCGTCGATGGAGATGCCGTTGTCGTCAAAGAGGACGATGAGACGGTTGAGCCGGAGATGGCCGGCGAGCGCGATGGCCTCCTGGCTCACGCCTTCCATGAGGTCGCCGTCGGAGGCGAGCACATAGGTGTAGTGGTTGACGAGATCGTCACCGAACTGGGCGTTGAGCATACGCTCGGCGAGTGCCATGCCGACGGCCGTGGCAATACCCTGGCCGAGCGGGCCGGTGGTTGTCTCGACGCCCGCGGTGACGAAGTTCTCCGGGTGCCCCGGCGTCTTGGAGCCGAGCTGGCGGAAGCGCTTGATCTCGTCCAGCGTCACGTCCGGGTTGCCGGTGAGATGCAGCAGTGCATAGAGCAGCATCGAGCCGTGCCCGGCCGACAGCACGAAACGGTCGCGGTCGGGCCAGCGCGGATCGGCCGCGTCAAACTTCAGGAAGCGCGAGAAGAGGACGGTGGCGATGTCGGCCGCCCCCATGGGCAGGCCGGGGTGGCCGGATTTGGCTTGTTCCACCGCGTCCATGCTGAGGGCGCGGATGGCATTGGCAAGGCGGGCGTGCTCGACGGGAGAAGTCACTGGATCGTTTCCGGTACGCTCGAAACCAGGGTCTGACTGCGCGTTCGACGCCGCTTGCGACGTGGGCCGGCACAGCCGCGGGGGCGCGGGCTTGATAGCAGGTCGTCTTTGCGAGTCAATGGAACGACGGCCGGCATGCGATTCCCCACGCCGCCGACAGTCATTGGGTGAGATCATGGCGCGATCGCAGGCAATGCTCAATGCAGCACTCGAGCGGCTCGAGGCCGCGGTCGCCGGGCTCGAGCGGGCAGCGGCACGGCGGCTCGAGCTGGAGCAGCGGCGCGGCGACCTCGAGACGGAGCTGTCGCTGATGCAGGACGACAGGGCGCGGCTCGCCGTCGAGCTCGACGGCGCGCTCGCCCGGCTGGAGCGACTGGAAGCCGCAGCGGACGATGTGTCGCGGCGGGTCGAGCGGGCCATGGGGGCGGTGAAGTCGGTGATGGGCGCCGAGGGCCAGCCCTAGAGCCGAGAGGAAAGAGCAATGCCGCAGGTTTCGGTTACCATTGCCGGGCGCCTCTACCGCATGGCCTGCGGGGAGGGCGAGGAGGAGCACATCGAGCAGCTCGCCGCCAGCCTCGACCGCCGCATCGAGGAGATGCGCACGGCCTTCGGCGAGATCGGCGACATGCGCCTGCACGTCATGGCCGCTCTCACCATCGCCGACGAGCTGAGCGAGGCCAAACGTGGCCTCGAACGGCTCGAAGGCGAGGTTGCGGCACTGAAGGAGGCCGTGGGCGCGGGCGACGAGCGGCTGGGCGATGTCGAGGAGCGGCTGGCGGGGGCCCTCTCCGTCCTGGCCGAGCGCATCGAGCGCGTGACGAAGACGCTCACGCCCTCGGCCCAGCAGAGCCAGAGCTGAACGAGGGCTGGGGGCAGCCCGTTCGCGCCTCTAGCAATCCGCCCGGCACCGTCCTATCTTTGCCGCGCGGGCGCTGCGGGGTGCGTCAGGAGAAACTATCCCCGGGGCCTTATCGATCCTAAAGGGAGCTGTTCCTCGCCTTGTCCGTGGACTTGGCGACACGGCGCCCACCTACTTTGTAGGTCTCCCGGGATCGATACTCCAACGGCCATCGCGGCTCCGCACCGTCTTCATCCGCCGGCGAGGCCAGTCGACGCGTGCACGCCCTTTCCGGTTCCCCTTCCAAGGACGAGCTGCGCCGCGCCGCCCTCGCGCGGCGGGACCAGGCGGCGCTCGACGTCGACACGATGGTGGAGGCCGCCGAGGCCTTGCGCGACAACGCGCTTTCCCTGCCGGAGCTGGCCGGGGCCGGGCCTGTGGCAGGCTACTGGCCGATCCGCAGCGAAATCGATCCGCGTCCCATCCTGGAAGCCCTGGCCGACCGGGGATGCGCCCTCGCGTTGCCGGTATGCACGCCGCAGGGGCTCGTCTTCCGCGCCTGGCAGCCGTGGCAGCCGCTGGTGCCGGCCGGCTTCGGCACGCTCGGCCCGCCCGAGACGGCCGAGGAGGTGACGCCGCGCGTTCTCCTCGTGCCACTCGCCGCCTTCGACCGGGCAGGCCATCGCATCGGCTACGGCAAGGGCCACTACGACGGCGCCATCGCCCGGCTCTCGGTGGTGGCGGGGATGGTGACGACCATCGGCCTTGCCCTGGCCTGCCAGGAAGTCGCGCGTGTGCCGGCAGAAAATCACGACCGGCGACTTGACGTCGTCGTCACGGAAAGCGAAGTGATCCGCCCGGGAGCGGTCTGAACTTCGCGCGAGGGGGCCGCTGGTCTGCCGCCACCGGGGAGTTCACATGCGCCTTCTCTTTCTCGGGGACATTGTCGGCCGGGCGGGACGCACGGCCGTCGTCGAACGGCTGCCGGGCCTGCGCGAGCGCTGGGGTCTCGACCTCGTCGTCATCAATGGCGAGAATGCGGCCGGGGGCTTCGGCATCACCGAGGCGATCTGCGACGAGGTGCTGGCCGCTGGCGCCGACGTCATCACCCTCGGCAACCACTCCTTCGACCAGCGCGAGGCGCTCGTCTTCATCGAGCGCCAGCCGCGCCTGCTGCGCCCCGCCAACTACCCGCGTGGCACGCCCGGCCGCGGGGCCACGGTCGTCGAGGCCCGCAATGGCGCGCGCGTCCTTGTGATGAACGTGATGGGCCGCCTGTTCATGGACCCGCTCGACGACCCCTTCACCGTCGTCGCGCAGGAGCTGGAGGCCTGCCCGCTGGGCACGGCCTGCGACGCTGTTGTCATCGACGTGCATGCAGAGGCGACCAGCGAGAAGCAGGGGATCGCCGCCTTCGTGGACGGCCGGGCGAGCCTCGTCGTCGGCACACACACCCACGTGCCGACCGCGGACGGGCGCATCCTGCCCGGTGGCACGGCTTATCTGTCCGATGCCGGCATGTGCGGCGACTACGACTCGATCCTTGGCATGCAGAAGGACGAGCCGATCCGCCGCTTCCTCGAGAAGACCCCGGGCAGCCGGCTCGAGGCCGCGAACGGGGAAGGCACGCTCGCCGGCATTGCCGTCGAGACGGACGACGCGACCGGCCTCGCCCGCCGCGTGGCGCATGTGCGCATTGGACCACATCTTGCGCCGAGCGGGCCGGACTTCTGGGAATAGCCAGGGCCGCGCCCCTTTCTTTATTTTCGACGACAGCCGCCGTATAAGGCGCCATCCATTCCAGACGGGGTCGACCTGCGGGCAGCCGGAGCTGCCCGTGGTGCCCCGTATCCGCCGGAGGACCGATGGCCGGACATTCACAGTTCAAGAACATCATGCACCGCAAGGGCAAGCAGGATGCCCTGCGGTCGAAGCTCTTCTCCAAGCTGGCGCGTGAAATCACCGTTGCGGCCAGGCTCGGCCTGCCGGACCCTGCGATGAACCCGCGCCTGCGCGCCGCCGTCCTTGCCGCGCGCGCGGAGAACATGCCGAAGGAAAACATCGAGCGCGCCATCAAGAAGGCCTCGGGCGGCGATGCCGAGAACTATGAGGAAATCCGCTACGAGGGCTACGGGCCGGGCGGCGTCGCCGTCATCGTCGAGGCGATGACCGACAACCGCAACCGCACCGCGTCGGACGTGCGTTCCTACTTCACCAAGAGCGGCGGCAACCTGGCCGAGACGGGCGCCGTCTCCTTCATGTTCGACCGCGTCGGCTACATCACCTTCAACGCCTCCGTCGCGTCTGCCGACGACATGCTCGAGGCCGCCATCGAGGCCGGTGCCGATGACGTCGTCTCGGGCGAAGAGATGCACGAGATCTACTGCGAGCAGGGCGCCCTGCACGAGGTCGCCAAGGCGCTCGAGGAGAAGTTCGGCGAGCCGACGGCCACCAAACTCGTGTGGAAGCCGCAGAACACGGTCGCCGTCGACGACGAGACGGGCGAGAAGCTGATGCGCCTCATCAATTTGCTCGAAGAGCACGACGACGTGCAGAACGTCTATGCCAACTTCGAGATCTCCGACAGCCTCGTGGCGAAACTGAGCGCCTGAGCTGCTGTGCGTCCGGCGCACGGCAGCTCCCCGCCGCGCGCCGATGCGCGCTGCCGTTGCGGCGGCTATGGATGCGCCACTGTTCAGTGGCGTGCCGGAGGGGCGAATGTCAGTGCACACCGAGGGCGCGGTAGAGGAGGCCGCGGCAGCGCGGGTTGCCGCGCGCAAGGGCCAGTTCCTCGGTATCCTCGGTGCCGTCACCGCGATCTCCATCTGGGCAGGCTGGCAGATCGCCACGCGCCACAGCGCCTCGACCAGCCTGACGCCCTTCGATCTCGCCTTTCTGCGCTACGGCGTGGCATCACTCCTGCTGGCGCCGGTGCTGCTGCGCAGCGGCCTGTTGCCGAAGCCCGCGAAGCTCTGGACCATTGCCGGCATGGTTGCAGGCGCGGGCCTGCCATTCGGGCTCGTCGCAATGGCCGGGGCGCGCCTCGCGCCTGTCGCCCACATGGGCTCCATCATGCCGACCACTGTGCCGATGTTTGTGATGCTCTTCGGCGCGCTGTGGTTTGGCGAGCGGCCGACACGCACGCATTTCATCGGCTTCGCCCTCATCTTCGCGGGCGTCGCGGCCATCATCGGGCCGAGCCTTGGCGACGCCGCAGGCAGCTGGCGGGGTGACCTGCTGTTCGTCTGCGGCGGCGCGCTGTGGGCCGTCTACACGTTCGGCATCCGGCAGAGCGGGCTGACGGGCTGGCAGGCGGCCGCGGTACTCAACGCCTGGTCCTTCCTGCTCCTGCTGCCGATCTGGTACCTGTCCGGCAACAGCGGCTTTCTCGTCGCGTCCTGGCAGGAACTCGCCATGCAGGTGCTGTGGCAGGGCATCCTGTCGGGCGTCGTTGGCATCGCCGCCTATTCGCTCGCCGTGCGCCGCCTCGGTGTCACGGTGGCAGCTGCCTTCTCGGCGCTGGTGCCGGCCATGTCCTCCTTCGGCGGTATGCTGTTTCTTGGCGAGAGCCTGTCGCCGCTTGCTGTCGGCGCGCTGCTGCTCGTGACTGTCGGCTTCCTCTTCGCGAGCGGCGCCGTCGGCGCCCTGGCCGGCGCCGGCAGGCGGGGCGGGTAAAGAGGCTGGCCGTTCGCCCTTTGTTCGGCTAAAGCCGAAGGCATGGGCGCTGACGCGATTCGCATCCTCGGCATCGACCCCGGCCTGCGAAGGATGGGCTGGGGGGTTGTCGACGTGTCCGGCACGCGCCTGTCCTTCGTCGCCTGCGGCTGCGTGACCTCCGGTAACGAGCTGCCACTGGCCGAACGCCTGCGCCAGCTTCACGATGGGCTCACCGAAGTCGTGCGAGCGCATCGGCCGGACGAGGTGGCAGTGGAGGAGACCTTCGTCAACAAGGATGCGCAGGCCACGCTGAAGCTCGGCCACGCGCGGGCCGTGGCCCTGCTGGTGCCGGCGCTCGCGGGGCTCGATGTGGCCGAGTATGCGGCCAATCTCGTGAAGAAGACGGTGACGGGCGTCGGCCACGCGGAGAAGCACCAGATCGCGGCGATGATCAAGGTGCTGCTGCCGAAGGCAGTGGCCACGACGGCGGACGCCGCTGACGCGCTCGCCGTCGCCATCACCCATGCCCAGCACCGGCAGGCGCGGGCGTTGCGCAGGTCTCTGGCGCTATGATGGGGACGCGATTCGACAGGCGGATGCGGGCATGATCGGCAAGCTCAAGGGTGTCGTCGACAGCTACGGTGAGGACCACGTCATCCTCGACGTGCATGGCGTCGGCTATCTGGTGCATTGTTCCGCACGGACGCTGCAGCAATTGCCGCCGGTGGGCGAGGCGGCCGCCCTCGCCATCGAGACCGTGGTGCGCGAGGATATGATCCGCCTCTATGGCTTCCGCACCGACGCCGAGCGGGAGTGGTTCCGCTTGCTGCAGACGGTGCAGGGGGTGGGCTCGCGCGTCGCGCTCGGCATACTCTCGGTGCTCGATCCGGGGGCCCTTGCCTCGGCGGTCGGCATGGGCGACAAGGCGGCCATCGCCCGCGCGCCGGGTGTGGGGCCGAAGCTCGCCGCCCGCATTATCGCGGAGCTGAAGGACAAGGCGCCGGTGTTTGGCGCCGTGGATCCGGCCGTCATCCGTCTCTCCGGTGCGGTGGCGGAGGGCGAAGCGCCGGCGGCGGTGGCCGATGCCGTCTCGGCGCTGGTCAATCTGGGCTACGGCCAGCCGCAGGCTGCGGCAGCCGTCGCCGCGGCCCTGAAAGCGGCGGGGGAGGACGCGCAGACCGCGACCCTCATCCGCCTCGGCCTGAAGGAACTGGCGCGTTGATGTACGGTAAGGGAGAGGCCTGATGGCGGGCGAACGCCTCGTCAGCGCCGAACGGCGCGGCGATGATCCCGATGCGTCCCTGCGGCCGCTCGCTCTCAACGAGTTCATCGGCCAGGCGCAGGCGCGGGCCAATCTTGCCGTCTTCATCGAGGCGGCGAAGGCCCGAGGCGACGCGCTGGATCACGTGCTCTTTGTCGGCCCGCCGGGTCTCGGCAAGACGACGCTGGCGCAGATCGTGGCGCGCGAGCTCGGCGTCAACTTCCGCTCCACCTCCGGGCCCGTCATTGCCAAGGCCGGTGACCTCGCCGCCCAGCTCACCAATCTCGACGAGCGCGACGTGCTCTTCATCGACGAGATCCACCGCCTCAACCCGGCGGTGGAGGAAATTCTCTATCCGGCGATGGAGGACTACCAGCTCGACCTCATCATCGGCGAGGGGCCGGCGGCGCGCTCGGTCAAGATCGACCTGCCCAAGTTCACGCTCGTCGGAGCCACGACGCGCCAGGGCCTGCTGACGACACCCCTGCGCGACCGTTTCGGCATTCCGATTCGCCTGCAATTCTACACGGTGGAGGAGCTGGAGCTCATCGTGAAGCGGGGCGCGCGCGTCATCGGCATCGGCATGAGCGACGACGGCGCCAACGAGATCGCCCGCCGCGCCCGCGGCACGCCACGCATCGCCGGCCGGCTCCTGCGCCGGGTGCGCGATTTCGCCGTGGTGGAAGGGGCGGACACGATCACCCGCGCCATTGCCGACAGGGCGCTGCAGCTGCTCGAGGTGGACGGCGCCGGGCTCGACCTGATGGACAGGCGCTATCTCTCCACGATCGCACTGTCCTTTGGCGGCGGGCCGGTGGGCATCGAGACAATCGCCGCCGCGCTGTCGGAGCCGCGCGACGCGATCGAGGAGATCATCGAGCCCTTCCTTATCCAGAAGGGTTTCGTGCAGCGAACGCCGCGCGGTCGCATCCTGACGCCGCACGCCTTCCGCCACCTCGGGCTCGAGGAGCCGAAGCGGGACGCGGTGCAGTTCGGCCTTTTCGGCAGTGACGACGAGGCCTGAGAGCGGTTCTTGTCGCGCAGGTGGCGTGCGAGGGGCGTGACGGCGGCCCATGGAAGGGACGAGATGGACGCACGAAGGGACGAGCCGATGACCACCGACTCCGCCGGGCGGCAGTGGCCACATCTTGCCGGCGTGCTCGAGGGGCGCACCCATATCTTGCCGGTGCGTGTCTATTACGAGGACACGGATTTCTCCGGCGTCGTCTATCACGCGAGCTATCTGCGCTTCCTTGAGCGCGGGCGCACCGACTTCCTGCGCGTCGCCGGCGTTTCCCAGTCGGACCTGCACGCGAACGGGCAGGGCCTCATCTTCGCGGTGCGGCGCATGACAATTGACTATCTCCAGCCGGCGCGCATGGACGACGTGCTGACGGTGGAGACGCGCACCGAGGAGGTGCGGGGCGCCTCGCTCGTCATTGCCCAGCGCATCCTGCGCGGGGCGGACCTCATCGTCACGGCGGACGTGCGCGTCGCCGCCATCGCCGGCGGCCGGCCAGCGCGCATCCCGGACCATCTGCGCAAGATTCTGGGCGGCGGCGCCTAGCCTTCCGACCCCTGCATCGACAGCGCCCGCAAAGGCATGTAAGACCTCTTCACATGAGCTGGAAACGCAGCGGACCGGGCGGCTCCCGGGGCTATCATCACGGGAATCTGAAGGAGACGCTCGTTCGCGCCGCTCTCGCGCTCATCGCCGAGAAGGGACCGGCCGGCTTCACCTTCGCGGAGGCGGCCCGCTGGGCAGGCGTCAGCCCGGCCGCGCCCTATCGCCATTTCCGCGACAGGGATGACCTGCTCGCCGATGTCGCACTGCGCGGTTTCGCGCAGTTTGAGGCCGAGCTCGCGGCCGCATGGGCGGATGGTACGCCCGATCCGGGCACGGCCTTTGAGCGCCTCGGCAAGGCCTATCTCGCCTTCGCCCGCAACGAGCCGGCCTATTACTCGGCCATGTTCGAGGCTGGCATCTCGCTCGATGACAATCCGGAGCTGCGGCTGGCTGCCGAACGGGCCTTTATGGTGCTGCGCAACGCGGCGGATGCGCTCGTCGCCACCGCGCCTCCGGGCAAGCGGCCGCCTGCGCTGATGATGGCGCTGCACATCTGGGCCATGTCGCACGGCATCGCCTCCCTGTTCGCACGGGGTGATGCGGGCCGGCGCGCCCTGCCGATGACGCCCGAGGAGCTGCTGGAGGCGGGGATGCTCGTCTATCTCCAGGGGCTCGGCATCGGGGCCCCTGCGCAGGCCGGAGGGTAGCATGTGGGGCGGCCGTTTCCGGCCGCCGGGCCATCAGGTCGCGAAGCGGAAGTGCAGGACATCGCCGTCGGCGACCTCGTAGTCCTTGCCCTCGAGGCGCAGCTTGCCGGCATCGCGCGCGCCGGCCTCGCCCTTGAGCGCCACGTAGTCGTCATAGGCTATGGTCTCGGCGCGGATGAAGCCCTTCTCGAAGTCGCTGTGGATCACGCCCGCGGCCTGCGGCGCCTTTGTGCCGCGGGTGATGGTCCAGGCGCGCGCCTCCTTGGGGCCCACGGTGAAATAGGTGATGAGGCCGAGCAGCTCGTAGCCGGCGCGGATCACGCGGTTGAGGCCGGGCTCCTCGAGGTCGATGGCGGCGAGGTATTCGGCCTGCTCCTCCTCCGGCAGCACTGCGATCTCGCTCTCGATCTTGGCGGAGACGACGACTGCCTTGGCCCCTTCCTCCGCGGCGCGGGCGAAGACGCGGGCGGAGAACGCGTTGCCGTCACGGGCCGAGGCCTCGTCGACGTTGCACACGTAGAGCACCGGCTTCGACGTCAGCAGGCCGAGCATGGAGAAGGCGCGCTCCTCCTCCGGCTTGCGCTCGACGAGGCGCGCCGGCTTGCCGTCGCGCAGCAGCGTCAGGGCGCGGGAGACGAGGTCGAGCGTTTCCTTCGCCTCCTTGTCGCCGCCCCGGGCCTTCTTCTCGAGGGCGGTGACGCGCTTCTCGAGGCTTTCGAGGTCGGCCAGCATCAGCTCGGTCTCGATCGTCTCGATGTCGGCGATGGGATCGACCCTGCCCTCGACGTGGGTCACATCGCTGTCCTCGAAGCAGCGCACCACATGGGCGATGGCATCGACCTCACGGATGTTGGCGAGGAACTGGTTGCCGAGCCCCTCGCCCTTCGAGGCGCCGCGCACCAGACCGGCGATATCGACGAAGGTGAGCCGTGTCGGGATGATCTGCGCCGAGCCGGCGATCTCGGCCAGCTTGTTGAGGCGCGGATCGGGCACGGCGACCTCGCCCACGTTCGGCTCGATGGTGCAGAAGGGATAGTTGGCCGCCTGGGCCGCCGCCGTCTGCGTGAGCGCGTTGAAGAGGGTCGACTTGCCGACGTTGGGCAGGCCGACGATGCCGCATTTGAAACCCATTACCTATCCTCCGGCGCGTGCGCCCGGGCGTTTCACCTCGCCCCAGCCCCGCGCTTCCATCGCCAGATGCACCTTGTTCTGGAAAGTGGCGTCCTCGCCACGGGCGAGAAGGTCCGCAAACTCGCCGACAGCGCCCGTAAGATCCTCGACCCAGGGCTCCTCGGCCTTGGCGAAATCGCTGAGCACATAGGCGTGCACGAGCGCCTTGTCACCGGGATGGCCGATGCCGAGGCGCACGCGGCGGTAATCGTTGCCGACATGGGCGGAGATCGACCGCAGGCCGTTGTGGCCAGCGATGCCGCCGCCTGTCTTCACCCGCAGCTTGGCGGGCGCGAGATCGAGTTCGTCGTGGAAGACGACGATGTCGCCGAGCGCGATCTTGAAGAAGCGCTGCGCCTCGCCGACGGCGCGGCCCGACTCGTTCATGTAGGTCTGGGGCTTCATGAGCAGGAGCCGCTTGCCGCCGATCACGGCCTCGGCCACCTCGCTCTGGAAGCGGCGGCGCCACGGGCCGGCCTGGTGCCGGCGGGCGATCTCGTCGATCGCCATGAAGCCGATGTTGTGGCGGTTGCGCGCATAGCGCGCGCCCGGATTGCCGAGCCCGACGAACAGCAGCATGGCGAAGCCCCGTCAGCGAAGGGGAGCATCCGATGCCCCCGAAACCCGGCGGGCCTGCTGCAAGCGGGCCTGCGGCGGGTTCGATCCCCGCGCCGGGGCGCGGGGAGACAGGCCGGGGCGGGCAGCGCCCGCCCCCGCGCGGGAGAATTACTTCTCCTCGGCCTCGGCGGCGGCAGCCTCGGCCTCCTCGGCAACGAGACCGGACGGCGCGACCAGCGTGGCGATGGTGAAGTCGCGGTCCTGGATCACCGGCTTGACGCCAGCCGGCAGCTCGACAGCCGAGATGTGGATGGAATCACCGATCTCGCGGCCCGTGAGGTCGACGTCGATCGAATCCGGGATGGCGTCGACGGGCACGATGAGCTCGACCGTGTGGCGCACGACGTTGAGCGTGCCGCCGCGCTTCAGGCCGGGCGAGGCCTCATGGTTGAAGAAGTGCACCGGCACCTCGACGTTGACGGTGGCGTCCTGCGTCACGCGCAGGAAGTCGACATGCAGGGGCATGTCCTTCACCGGGTCGAGCTGGTAGTCGCGCGGGATGGCGCGGGTCTTCTTGCCGTCAACGTCGATCTCGAACACCGTGGTGAGGAAGCCGCCGGCGAAGATCAGGCGCTTCGTCTCATTGAAATCGAGCGAGATCGGCTGCGGCGCCTCGCCGAGACCGTAGATGACTGCGGGAATACGGCCCTGACGGCGAACGGCACGGGCGGCCCCCTTGCCGACCCGCTCGCGAGCCGAGGCCTTGAGCTGCTTGACAGCGGACATGGCTTCGATCCTTCGTGGTACGGAACAGAAACGGCCGCGCTTGCGCACGGCCATTCACGTTCATCCGAACATGTGTGGCGCGCCCGTGCCTCCAGGGGTGTCTGGCGGGCGCACCTTGCCTTTATCAGCAAGCCCCCGGTTTTGCAACGCTCGCCCGGCAGGCGTCAGCCCGGCTCACGTGCACGCTCCTCCACCATCTGTCGCGACAGCTCGGCGGCCGCGGCGGCGGAGGCGGGGCTGTCGCCGCCCTGCACGACGACGGCGTTTGAGGAGAAACGGACGCCGTTTTCGGTGAAGGCCTTGAACAGGCGCTTCACCGCCTCGCGCTGGATGAGGGCCTGCCGGCCCGGCTTGACCGTGAACTTGAAGCGGCAGACGAGGGCGTTCTCCTGCACGTCGGCCACGCCCTGCATCTTCAGCTGGCCGATGAAGTCCCGGCCGTATTCCTCGTGGGACAGCAACTCCTGCCCGACCTTCTTGGCGATCTTGCGCGCCTGCTCGACGTCGACATCACGTGCAAGGCGCAGGTTGAATTTCACCGTCGCCCAGTCGCGGCTGAAGTTGGTGACGGCGCCGAGTTGCCCGTAGGGAATGGTGTGGAACTGCCCGTTCTGGTGGCGGATGCGTAGCGAGCGCATGGAGATCCGCTCCACCATGCCCTTGTGGCTGCCGGCCTGGATGTATTCGCCGACGCGAAAGGCATCATCCGCCAGGAAGAAGATGCCGGAGACGATGTCGCGCACCAGCGCCTGCGAGCCGAAGCTGAAGGCGAGGCCGAAGATGCCGGCACCGGCGAGGATGGGGCCGATGTTGACCCCGACATGCGACAGGGCGACGAGAACGGCTGTGGCCACGATGAGCACGCCCGCGAAGCCCTCGAGCAGCGGCAGCACCGACGCGAGCCGGCCCGCGGGGCGCGGAAGGCCGGCGGCATCGTGGTCGCCTTGGAGCGTCGTGGGCCCGTGGCCGAACCGCACGCGCGCCCAGCCGCGCAGCAGCTCGAACAGGATGTAGCCGACGACGAGGATGATGACCGCCGTCAGCAGCGCCTCACGCCAGGCGTGCCACTGCTCGTCGGTGAAGAGCCCGAAGACCTCGACCGCCCACAGCCGCACGAAGAAGGTCATGAGGGCGGTGACGGTGACCGCCAGCACGATGCGCCGCGCCGTGACCAGGATCTGCAGGAGGCGGGGCGAGCCGTAATCAGGTGCCGCGGTCTCCGCGGCGGCCGTCTCCGCCGGCTCCGCTTCCGTTCCGGCTTCCGTCGCTGTCGCCTGCGCCGGTCCCGCTTCGGCAGCGCCCGCCTCCGCCGGCGGGGGGACAGGGGCAGCAGGGTGGCTGGTCCCGGTCGCCGGCGGTGCCTCCTGCTGCCGGCAGCAGGCGATCGCCTTGGCGAGGAAGCGGTCGAGCGTCGCCACGGCGAGTATCAGCAGCGCCGAGAAGACGGCGGCATGGTAGAGATCGAAGTCGAGCGTGACGATGCCGTAGATCCAGGCCAGCCAGAAGAGCGCGATGACGATGTCGGCCGCCGCGACGACGGCGCGCGGCGCCGCAGCGTGGGTGAAGAAGCGGGCGAGCGTGGCGCCCGCGGCGCCCGCGGCGATCGTGCCGACAATGACGCCCAGGGCCTGCGCCGGCAGCGGCGCGATGCCGGCCCGGACGAAGACCGGCATGAGCGTGTAGAAGGCGATGAGGATGGCGAGCGTCGCTCCGGCGCCCGCGAGCACGGCGCGCACGCGCTCATCCCCGATGGCTACGAGCCGCAGACCGGACTCGCCCGGACGCAGCAGGATGAGCGGCAGCATCATGGCAAGCCGCCAGCGCACCATTGCCCCGACGATCGCCACGGCGAGCGCGTGCACTGGCGTGTCACCGCGCAGGAAGAACCGCGCCAGCAAGGCGGCGGCAGCGACCATGGCGATGAGGCCAATGACGTCGACGACGAGTCGCCTGGCGGCGCGCTTCAGCCAGAGGCGCCCGCTGTCCTGCGCCTGGGCCAGCGCCCCGCCGCCCATCTTCCGGACGAGCGTGGGCGCGAGAAGCGCCACCGCGCCAAGGAGAAAGGCGAGGGCAAGGAGCGGGCCGCCGTTGCCGCTTCCCTCCATGGCCTGCCAGGCATCGGCAAAGGCAGCGGGGATCTGCGGCGCTGCCATGAGCACGTCCCACAGGGCTCGTGCCGCTGAGCCGATGTGCCCGGCCAGGGTGTCGATGAAGCCTTCGGTGCCGCCGGTGAGGGGGCTGGCCTGCGCTTCTGCGACGATGCCGGTGGCGAGACTCGATCCGAGCGCTGCCGCTGTGCGCATACCCGTCCCCGAACGATCCATTGTAACACGATGGCGGCAGTAGCCGGCAGAATACAAGGAATTCTTACTGCCGGCCGCGGGCGACCGGCCCGGCCGTGTGCCTCGGTCGCCCCTGTCTCGGCAACGGGGGCGAGCCCGAGGCGCTGGATCAGCCCTTGCTCCCCCGTGCAGCGCCGGGCCGGGCGGATGCCGGTCAACGACGAGAGCGCTTCTGCGCTTGTGGAGCATGGCGGCTATCCAGATGCCGCACCGCAGTACAAGTGCTATTGTTCCCGCGCGCCAACGCTGATAAGAGCCGCGCAGTTCAATATGTCCGGGTTGTGACGGCGCGACCCGAGGCAGTCGATCCGATCTAGTTCCACAGCTCCGCTCAACAAACGGGACCGCGCTGGATGAAACCCTCGATCAAGCTTGTCGCGGGCAACTCGAACCGTCCGCTCGCCGAGGCCATCTCGAACTACCTCGAGGTGCCGCTCGCGACCTGCCAGGTCAAGCGCTTTGCCGACATGGAGGTGTTCGTCGAGATCCAGGACAACGTGCGTGGCGAGGATGTCTTCGTCATCCAGTCCACGTCGTTCCCGGCCAACGACCACCTGATGGAGCTGCTCATCATCATCGATGCGCTCCGTCGCTCCTCCGCCCGCCGCATCACGGCGGTGCTGCCCTATTTCGGCTATGCCCGGCAGGATCGTAAGCCAGGCCCGCGCACGCCGATCTCGGCCAAGCTCGTCGCCAACCTCATCACCCGTGCCGGTGCCGACCGCGTTCTGACGCTCGACCTGCACGCCGGCCAGATCCAGGGCTTCTTCGATATCCCGACCGACAATCTCTACGGTGCGCCGGTCATGGTGCGCGACATCCGCGAGCACATGGATCTCGCCAATGTCATGGTGGTCTCGCCGGACGTCGGCGGGGTGGTCCGTGCCCGCGCCCTTGCCAAGCGCATCGACGCGCCGCTCGCCATCGTCGACAAGCGCCGCGAGCGGCCCGGCGAATCGGAAGTGATGAACATCATCGGCGATGTCGAGGGGCGCTCCTGCATCCTTGTCGACGACATCATCGATTCCGGCGGCACGCTGTGCAACGCGGCCGACGCCCTGCTCGCCAAGGGTGCGCGGGAGGTCTACGCCTACTGCACGCACGGCGTGCTCTCGGGCGGGGCAGTGGCGCGCATCGCCTCCTCGCGCCTCAAGCAGCTCGTCATCACGGATTCCATCCAGCCGACTGAGGCCGTGAAGGTGGCGCCGAACATCCGCGTCATCACCATCGCGCCGCTCATCGGCGAGGCCATCGGCCGCACGGCGACGGAATCGAGCGTCTCGAGCCTGTTCGACTGATCGACCAGCGGGCCCGGCGATGACCGGGCCGCCCCTTTTGGCGTCGGTCACGAGTGCGCCATTTTCCTCTTTATGGCCCCATTCCCGCCAGTATGCTGCCCGGAGCGGCCTCTGGCCGGCGTGACGCCGTTTCCGCCGACGGCCTCTTGACCTTCTGTCCGCGCGGCGTCACCTCAACGCCATGACGGCGGACGACTCGAAGAGTGGAAGGGAGCCCGCGCTGCAGGACGATGCCGTTCGGGCGGAAGCGGGTGAGAACGGCGGTGAACTGCGCGAGATCGAGCATCTCGTCGCCGATGCGCCGGCCTCCGTGCGTGCCGGCGCCGAGGTGATCCGCGACTTCTGGAAGACGCTGCCCAACAGCCCCGGCGTCTATCGCATGATCGATGCCTCCGGCGACGTGCTCTACGTCGGCAAGGCGCGCAACCTGAAGAAGCGTGTCGCCAACTACGTGCGCGGCATCGGCCACGGCGGCAACCGCACCATGCGGATGATCGCCGAGACGGCGGCCATGGAATTCGTCACCACGCAGACGGAAACCGAGGCGCTGCTGCTGGAGGCCAATCTCATCAAGCAGCTGCGGCCGCGCTACAACGTGCTGCTGCGCGATGACAAGTCCTTCCCCTACATCCTCATTACGGGGGACCATCCGGCGCCGCAGCTCGTCAAGCACCGCGGGGCGCGCACGCGCAAGGGCAACTATTACGGCCCGTTCGCCAATGCCGGGGCGGTGACGCGCACCGTCAATGCCCTGCAGCGCGCCTTCCTGCTGCGCACCTGCTCCGACAGCTATTACGAGAACCGCACGCGCCCGTGCCTGCTGTTCCAGATCAAGCGATGCTCGGCCCCATGCACCGGCGAGATTTCGCTGGAGGACTACGGCCATCTCGTCGACGAGGCGCGCGGTTTCCTCTCGGGTCGCTCCACGGCCGTGAAGGAGATGCTGGCACGGGAGATGCAGGCGGCGTCCGATGCGCTCGAATTCGAGCGCGCGGCGCGCTACCGCGACCGTCTGGCCGCGTTGTCGGCCGTGCAGACGACCCAGGACATCAACCCGCAGGGCGTGGAAGAGGCGGATGTCTTCGCGCTTGACGAGCAGGCCGGGCAGTTCTGCGTGCAGGTGTTCTTCTTCCGCAACCACCAGAACTGGGGCAACCGGGCCTACTTTCCCAAGGCGGACCGCAGCATGCCGCCGGAGGAGGTGCTGACCTCCTTCATCGCCCAGTTCTACGACGACAAGCCCTGTCCGCGGCTTGTGCTCGTCTCACACGATCTGCCCGAGCGCGAGCTGCTTGTGGAGGCGCTGTCGGCCCGTGCCGGGCACCGCGTCGAGATCGCGGCGCCGAAGCGCGGCGAGAAGCGCGACCTCGTGGCGCATGCGGCGCAGAACGCACGCGAGGCTCTCGGCCGCCGCCTCGCGGACACGAGCTCGCAGCGCAAGCTGCTCGCTGCGGTGGGCGAGGCGTTCGGTCTTGCCGCGCCGCCGCGCCGCATCGAGGTCTACGACAACTCGCACATCTCGGGCACGAATGCCGTCGGCGCCATGATCGTGGCGGGCCCCGACGGATTCATGAAGAGTCACTACCGCACCTTCAACATCCGCTCGCAGGATCTCACGCCGGGTGACGACTACGGCATGATGCGCGAGGTGATGCACCGACGGTTCTCGCGGCTGCTGAAGGAGGCGCCGCGGCAGGCCGCCCACGCGCCACAGGCGGAATGCGCAGAGGACGAGCCTTTCCCCACCTGGCCGGACCTGGTGCTGATCGACGGCGGCAAGGGCCAGCTCGAGGCCGCGCGGCAGGTGCTCGCCGATCTCGGGATCACGGACGTACCCCTCGTCGGCGTCGCCAAGGGGGCGGACCGTGACGCCGGGCGCGAGACCTTCGTCATCCCCGGCCGCGAGCCCTTCCGCCTGCCGCCGCGCGACCCGGCGCTCTATTTCATCCAGCGCCTGCGCGACGAGGCGCACCGCTTCGCCATCGGCACGCATCGCGCCAGGCGCAAGCGCGACATCGCCCGCAACCCGCTGGACGAGATCGTCGGCATCGGCCCCGCCCGCAAGCGGGCACTGCTGCACCACTTCGGCACGGCCAAGGCTGTCTCGCGCGCCTCGCTGGAGGATTTGCAGCGCGTGCCCGGGATCAATGCCGCAACCGCGCGACTCGTCTATGATTTCTTCCATGAGACGGACGTGCGATGAGGCGCTGTGATTGACGCCCCGCAACAGAAAAGGTTTGCTCGCCTGTGATGAGTGAGACTGCCACCACGCGCCGCAACGGTGCGCTGAGCCTGCCCAACCTGCTGACCTATGGCCGCATCGCGGCCGTGCCGGCGGTGGTCGTCTGCCTTTTCTGGCCCGAGGATGTGTGGACGCGCTGGATTGCCCTCGGCATCTACATTACGGCGGCGGTGACGGACTATCTCGACGGCTGGCTGGCGCGCGCCTGGTCGCAGCAGTCGGCGCTCGGGCGCATGCTCGATCCCATCGCCGACAAGCTGCTCGTGGCGGCGTGCCTGCTGATGCTTGCCTCGGACGGGACGATCCACGGCTGGAGCATGTGGGCGGCCATCATCATCCTGTGCCGGGAAATCCTCGTCTCGGGTCTCAGGGAGTTTCTGGCCGAGCTGCGCGTCAGCGTGCCGGTGACGCGGGTGGCCAAGTGGAAGACGACCTTCCAGCTCCTCGCCATTGGCTTTCTCGTCGCAGGGCCGGCGGGCGAGCGCGTGCTGCCCGGCACCATCACCATCGGCATCGTGCTGCTGTGGCTCTCGGCGGTGCTGACGCTCTACACCGGCTGGGACTACATGAAGGCTGGGATCAAGCATCTCGTCGAGGAGGATGCACTCCGGCCATGAAGATCGCCTATTTCGCCTGGGTGCGCGAGCGGATCGGCAAGAGCGAGGAGATCGTGACGCCGCCCGAGCATGTGCGGACGGTAGCTGACCTCGCCGAATGGCTGAAGGGCAGGGGAGAGGAATATGCCCATGCCTTCGCCGAGCCGGGCATGGTGCGCGCGGCGGTCGACCGGCGCCACGTCAAGCCCGATGCACCGATCGCGGGAGCGGCGGAGGTCGCCTTCTTCCCGCCCATGACGGGCGGCTGAGGCCATGGCCGACATCCGCGTGCAGGCGGCCGATTTCGACGTCGCAGCGGAAGTGGCGGCGGTGCAGGCCGGCGCGCAGGATGTCGGCGCCGTCGTCACCTTCACCGGCGTCTGCCGCAGCGATGGCGGGCGGCTCGCGGCGCTGGAGCTCGAGCACTACCCCGGCATGGCGGAGGAGGAGATCGCCCGTGTGGCGGCGGAGGCCGAAAGGCGCTGGCCGCTGAAGGGCCTGTGCGTCATCCACCGCTTTGGCCTCATCCGCCCAGGCGAGAACATCGTGCTCGTCGTCACCGCCTCGGCACACCGGAAGGCGGCCTTCGAGGCGGCGTCGTTCTTGATGGATTACCTCAAGACCCGCGCGCCCTTCTGGAAAAAGGAGCATCTCGCCGACGGCACCAGCGGCGGCTGGGTGGCGCCACGGCAGGAGGACGACGAGGCGACGGCCCGCTGGGAGTAAGGGGGCGCCCGGCGCTGCACAGCCGCACGCAGCATGCTTCGGAACGCGAAAGGCCGGGGCGAACCCCGGCCTCGATTGCGCACGGTTGCAAACGGGCGTTCGTGAACGTCAGCTGCGGACGGCTTACGCCGCCTTGGCCTTCGGCTGCACCTCGGCCATGTAGTCCTCGAGCAGCGTCTTGGTGACAGCGCCCGGCACGAAGTTGTAGGGGCCGATCTCGGCGACCGGAGTCACCTCGGCAGCCGTGCCGGTGATGAAGCACTCCGAGAAGCCTTCCAGCTCGTTCGGCAGGATGGCGCGCTCGACCACCTCGATGCCGCGGCGCTTGGCCAGATCGATCACCGTGCGGCGAGTGATGCCATCGAGGAAGCAGTCCGGCGTCGGCGTGTGCAGCGCGCCGTCCTTCACGAAGAAGATGTTGGCGCCCGTGCACTCGGCGACCTGGCCGCGATAGTCGAGCATGAGGGCGTCGGCGTAGCCCTTGCGCTCGGCCTTGTGCTTGGAGATGGTGCAGATCATGTAGAGGCCGGCGGCCTTCGACTTGCACGGAATCGTCGCCGGATCCGGACGGCGATACTCGGCCATGTCGAGGCGGATGCCCTTCAGCCGCTGGGCCGGGTCGAAGTAGCTCGGCCATTCCCAGGTGGCGATGGCGAGATGAATCTTGTTGTGCTGGGCCGAGACGCCCATCATCTCCGACCCGCGCCAGGCGATGGGGCGCACGTAGGCGTCGACCTGACCGTTCTTCTCCAGCACGAGCCGCTTGGCAGCGTCGATCTCCTCAACCGTGTACGGGATCTCGAAGTCGAGGTACTCGGCCGACTTCTTCAGGCGCTGGGAGTGCTCGGTGGACTTGAAGATGGTGCCGCCGTAGGCGCGCTCGCCCTCGAAGACGCAGGAGGCGTAGTGGAGGCCGTGGGAGAGTACGTGCAGCGTCGCGTCCTTCCAGGGGACGAGCTTGCCATCGTACCAGATGACACCTTCACGCTGATCGAACGGAATGACTGACATTGGGAGATTCTCCTCACGACCTCGTCCGCGTCCGTGCCAGAGGGTCAGAATGATGCTCAAAAAGGCCCGGTAAAGTTCATTCGTTTCGCGGATCGCGCTTGACGAGTAACAATCGTCTTGAGATATGTCAATAAGGCTGACGTAACGGAGTGACGCATTGTCTGGAGCCCTTGCTGAGGCGCCGCCCGCGGCTGCGACCGAACCCGACGCCGAGCCGCATTTCGACGTCATTGAGCTTCTCTTCTTCGCCTATCGGGACTTCGTCAGCGATCCTGATCGCATCCTGACGGACTACGGCTTTGGCCGCGCCCATCACCGGGTGCTGCATTTCGTCAACCGGCAGCCGGGGCTCACCATCGCCGAGCTGCTCGACATCCTGCGCATCACCAAGCAGAGCCTCAACCGCGTGCTCAAGGAGCTGGTGGAGAAGGGCTTCATCGAGCAGCGCCCCGGGGTGCAGGACCGGCGCCAGCGCCTGCTGTTCCCCACTGCCAAGGGCCGCAGCCTGGCACTCGCGCTGTCCCGCCCGCAGGACGAGCGTATCCGCCGGGCCATCGATCGCTGCGGCGAAGAGGACCGCCAGGCGGCATTGCGCTTTCTTTTCGCCATGATCGATGAAAACGATCGCGACCATGTGGCGCGTCTCGTGTACGGTGCGGGCGAACGAAAGGGGCAGTGACGGGCACGCCGCCCGTCGGGGATGGACGGATGCGAAGGGCGATCTCGCTGGCGGATGATGCGCCGCACATTCTCGTGGTCGATGACGACAGGCGCCTACGCGATCTCCTCACACGTTTCCTCTGCGAGAACGGCTATCGCGTGACGCCGGCCGCCAATGCGGCCGAGGCCGAGTTGCGCCTCAGCCACATGGTGTTCGACCTCATGGTGCTCGACATCATGATGCCCGGCGAGAACGGCTTTGATTTCGCCAAGCGCCTGCGGATGCTGTCGGGCATGCCGATCCTGATGCTGACGGCGCGGGCCGACGCGGCCGACCGCGTGAAGGGGCTGGAGATCGGGGCGGATGACTATCTGCCCAAGCCCTTCGAGCCGCGCGAGCTGCTGCTGCGCGTGGGCAACATCCTCAAGCGGGCGTCCAACGGCGACGGGGCGCAGGCCCAGGCCGACACCATCCGCTTCGGCGAGTTCACCTTCCGGCTCGACCGCGGCGAGCTGCGCCGGGGCGAGGAGATCGTGCGCATCACCGACAGGGAGCGGGAGATCCTGAGCATCCTGGGCTCGCGCCCCGGCCAGCAAGTCCCGCGCGAGGCGCTCGCGGGGCTGGGCGCGGGTGCCAGCGAGCGGACGGTGGATGTGCAGATCAACCGCCTGCGCCGCAAGATCGAGCGCGACCCCGCCAATCCCGTACATCTGCAGACGGTCCGCGGCATCGGCTACAGGCTGCTCGTGGACGAATGACGTGACCCCATGAGCATGATCAGTGCGATGGGCCGCCCATCGGCCTACTTCCGCCGGGCCACGCGCTGGATCGGCTCGATGATGCCCAAGGGCCTCTACGCCCGCTCGCTCATCATCATCATAGCGCCGGTCGTCATCCTGCAGTCGATCGTCGCCTACGTCTTCATGGAGCGGCACTGGCAGCTCGTCACGCGGCGGCTGTCGTCGGCGGTGTCCGGCGACATCGCGGCCCTCATCCACGTCTATGAGAGCTATCCGCAGGACCCGGAGGCAACGACCCTCACGCGCATCGCTGCCGAGGACCTGGGGCTCGACGTTGACATCCTGCCCGGCGAGGAGCTGCCGCCGCCAGGGCCCAAGCCCTTCTTCTCCATCCTCGACAGCGTCCTGTCGGACGAGATCCGCAAGCAGGTGGCGCGCCCGTTCTGGATCGACACCGTCGGCCGCTCCAACCTCATCGAGATCCGCGTCAAGCTCGACAAGGTTGTGATGCGCATCATCGCGCGGCGCAGCCTTGCCTACGCGTCGAACTCGCACATCTTCCTCGTGTGGATGGTGACGGCATCGCTCGTCCTGCTCGCCGTTGCCATCCTCTTCCTGCGCAATCAGATCAAGCCCATCCTGCGCCTTGCCGACGCCGCGGAAGCCTTCGGCAAGGGCCGAGAGGTCGAGTTTCACCCGCGCGGGGCGCGTGAGGTGCGGCGGGCGGGCCAGGCCTTCCTCGAGATGAAGCAGCGCGTGGAACGTGCCATCGAGCAGCGCACGACCATGCTGAACGGCGTCAGCCACGACCTGCGCACCATCCTGACGCGGTTCAAGCTGTCGCTGGCCATGCTGGAGGACACGCCGGACGTCGAGGCCCTGCGCAAGGATGTCGACGAGATGTCCCGCATGCTGGAGGCCTATCTCGCCTTCGCGCGCGGGGATGCCGGCGAGCAGCCGGCGCCGACCGACATGCGCGCCCTGCTGGAGGACCTCAAGGCCGATCTCGAGCGCCAAGGCCATGCGACGCGCCTCAACGTGGCCGACGACCTCGTCGTCACCGTGCGGCCGGACGCTTTCCGGCGCCTTCTCGTCAACCTCGTTGCCAATGCGGCCCGGCACGGCGACACCATCGCCATCAATGCTGTGCGTGACCTGCGCTGGCTCATCGTGACGGTGGACGACGACGGGCCGGGCGTGCCGGAGGAGATGCGCGAGGAGGTGTTCAAGCCCTTCGTCCGCCTCGACGAGGCGCGCAATGTGGACGACGGCGGCACCGGGCTGGGGCTCGCCATCGCCCGCGACATCGCCCGCTCGCATGGCGGCGACGTGACGCTGATGGACAGCCCGCTGGGCGGCCTGCGCGCGATGGTGCGGGTGCCGGTGTAGTCCGGCCTCAGTAGAGCCGTCCCCCGTTCGGCACGGGACGATCTGGGCCGATGAGCATGACGTTGCCCTCGGCGTCCGGAACGCCGAGCGTCAGCACCTCGGACATGAAGGGGCCGATCTGGCGCGGCGGGAAGTTGACGACCGCCAGCACCTGCCGGCCGACGAGGTCCTCGGGCCGGTAGTTCTGCGTGATCTGGGCGGATGACTTCCTGCGCCCGATGTCGCCGCCGAAGTCGATCAGGAGCTTGAACGCCGGCTTGCGGGCTTCCGGAAAGGGTGAGACCTCGACGATGGTGCCGACGCGGATGTCGACCTTGAGGAAATCGTCGAAGGTGATGCGCTCGCTGACAGGGGCCGTCGTCGTCATGGGCTGGCGTTCTCCATCGTTGGCTGGCGGCGCCGCATGTGCCGCCGGCGACGCGTCATGGCAAGAGCATCGCGCAGGGTGTGCCCATGCTGGCATGGAGAACCGGGCCCGGACGGCAGAAAATTCCGCCGGCGGGCGCCTGTTGGCAGATCCTGTCGCGCTGTCGTGTCAGATGGCTGGCGCGAAGGATTCGTTGTCGTCGCCGTCGGTGTCGCGGCGGCTGCGTTCGCGCTGCCGTTCGCGCCGGTAGCGCCTGTTGCTCGCCCGCCCTTCGCAGAAGACCCGCGCAGCGGCGCGGAAGGGGGCGGCCAGGCGATAGGCGTCTTCGGCGCAGCGCAGCATGCGCTCCCCCCGTGTCAGCTCGCGGTCGAGGCGCGCCATCGTCGCGGCGAGGGCGGGGTCGTCGTCGTTGTACCACGTGTCGAGAACACGGGCGTAGACGAGGACGGCGCCCTGCAGGCGCACGTGGCCCATCGAGCCTTCCGTGTCGATGCCCGCGGCCTCCAGCATGAAGCGCATGGAATTGAGCGTGAGCCGCGCGAGCTCGGGCAGGGCCGTCAGTTCGCGCCGCAGGCCGCGGGACAGGCGTTTGAGCGCGGCCCGGTAGGGGGCGAGCGCATCGAGCCGGCGCATGATGATGTCGAAGACGCGCTCCCGGGCCGGCTGGTCGGCCATGCTGTCTGGTGCGCCGGGCGCGGGCAGGGCCTCCAGCACCGCCTTGTCGATGCGGCGGCTGAATTCGGCGAGAACGGCGCCCTTGGAGGGGAAGGCGCCGCGGAAGTCGGCGAGGGAGACGCCGGCTTCGGCAGCGATGTCGGAGAGGCGGATCGCGTCCCAGTCCCGCTCGGCAGCGAGGCGCATGAGGGCCTCGACGATGTCACCGCGGATGTCGCGGGCCTTTTCGGTGGCCTTGGCTGCCATGTCGTCCTCCTCGATGCATGGTCGAACATCAAAGATAGGCATTGCAGCCGGTACCGGAAGCGCAAAACGCACCGGCCGGCGCGATCCTGCGCTCCGCCGGTCACGGGCATGCGGGCAGCACGCGGGGACAGGCGCCCCGCGGCGCCATCGGGCTCGTCGTCAGCCGGACAGCTCGCCGGCCCTCCTCCGTGCGGCGGCGACAGCCTTCGTGAGGAGCGGCTGCAGGCCGTCCTTCGCCATCAGCACGTCGAGGGCAGCGGCTGTCGTGCCGCCGGGGGAGGTCACGTTCTGGCGCAGCTTGGACGGGGGCAGGTCGGACTGGTGCAGCAACTCGCCTGCGCCGATCACGGTTGCGCGAGCGAGCCGGGCGGCAAGGTCCGGCGGCAGGCCGGCGGCGGTGCCCGCCTCGGCGAGGCATTCGGCCAGATAGAAGACATAGGCCGGGCCGGAGCCCGAGACGGCCGTGACGGCATCGATCAGGCGCTCGTCGTCGAGCCATTCGACGGTGCCAACGCCCCGGAGCAGGCTGTCGGCGATGATGCGCCGCTCCTGGTTGGTCTCGCGGCCGGTCACGGCGGCGGTGACGCCTCGGCGCACGGCAGCGGGCAGGTTCGGCATGGCGCGGACGATGGCGCCGGCTGCCGGCAGGCGCGCGCGCAGGTTCGCGATGGTCTTGCCGGCGAGGATGGAGACGACCAGCGTCTCGCTGCCGGCGAGATGCGCGATGGTCGGAGCGGTGGCATCGAGCGACTGCGGCTTGATGGCGAGGACGAGTGCTGCAGGGGGCGCCACCTCCTCGATCGGCGGGTTGAGCCGAAAGCCCTTGTCGCGCGCGAGAGCCGTGATCTCCGGCGAGGGGTGCGGATCGAGAACGGTTACGGCCTGCGGCGAGAGGCCGTTGGCGAGCCAGCCGTCGAGCATGGCGCCGCCCATCTTGCCTGCGCCGACGAGAACGAGCGTTTCAGGAAATACGAGAGTCATCGGGCCCTATCCGAGAAGACCGACCGGCGCCGAAGCGCGGTCCGATGGCCGCTCTTGTAGGCCGGAGCGGCGCAACTTGCCACCGGGACCACGCAGTCTGCGTCGTCAGGCCTCGCCCTCGGTCTCGAACAGGACGCTGTCCAGCGCCTCGCGGGCGCTCTTGCCCGCCCACAGCACGAACTGGAAGGCCTGGTAGTGGCGTTCGCAGGCATCGATGGCGGTGCGCAGCATGCTCTCATACTGGCTGCGCGTCGGCTCCGCCCCGCCACTCAGCAGCAGCGCGTGGCGGAACATGACGACGTTCTGCGCGCTCCACAGGTCAAAATGGCCGACCCACAGCTGCTCGTTGATGAGGGAGACGAGCTGCAGCAGCTCCGCCCTGCGCCGCTCGGGCACCTTGAGGTCGAAGGCACAGGCGACATGCACCGCCTCCATGTCCTCGATCCAAGTGAAGGCGATGTGGTATTCGGTCCAGGCGCCGGCGACCGAGATCGACATCTCGTCGTCCTCTACCCGGTCGAAAGTCCAGTCGTTGATGGAGGCGAGCCGCTCGACAACGTCGAGCGGATGTTCGCTGCGTTCGTAATCAAACTCGACGTGGGTCATTGCCGATACCTCGGCTCGCTCGGACGTTTCGGGCAACCGGCCGTCAGGCGCGGCCGCCGTGAAGCAACGCAGTACACGGGCGACGCGACCACGCCGCTGGCGCTATATTTCGAAGAGATATCGCGCCAACGACGTATTCGTTACAGGCGTTTGATCCGAATAGACCGACCGTCTGTGACGAATCACCTTTCCCTTCGACTATAGCGCGCCGGAGTCCCGACGCACAGAACACAGTTGAACGCTCGGAGATTCGTGGCCTGGCTACAACCGGTGCGGCGACCCTGTCCACAAGCGATACGTGTAACGCCGGGCGACTGCCGGCATGCCGACGGTCAGCGCGGCTGCTGCCAGAGGTGACCGGAACCCGGAGATGCGGCGCCGCTCACGTCTGGAGAGCCGGTTTCGCTTGACAAGACCGCGGGTCGCGCCTACCTATGTAAATGTGATTAACATTCACAGCCGATCGACACTCACGGATGGAGCCCAGTCATGCCGATCGCGGCGAAGCTCGACGAGATGGGACGGGGGGCATGGATTGCGCTCACGATCCTCGGCTTCCTCGTCTGGTGGCCTCTCGGCCTTTTTGTCCTGATGTACTCAATGTGGAGCGGACGCATGATGTGCGGAAGAGGCAGTGATCGTTGGGAGCAGAAGATGATGCGCCTGCAGGAGAAGATGGACCGCCTGCGCGCGCGCATGGAAGGCCGCGGCGGCTGGACGGGCAGCTCCAGCGGCAATCGGGCATTCGACGAGTATCGTGAGGAGACGCTGCGTCGGCTCGAGGAGGAGCAGCGCGAGTTCAAGGTCTTCCTCGACAAGCTGCGCTTCGCCAAGGACAAGGCGGAGTTCGACCAGTTCATGGCCGAGCGTCGCCAGCGCCCGCAGCCCGACGCACCCGCGGCGTGATGCCGCCGGGGACCGTTTCCGATCCTTGCCGACGCCCGCCCTCCGGCGGGCGTTTTCGCATGCCGGCGAGGCCGCTGCCGGCTCGCCCGCCTCGAATGCGCCGCAACCCGGAAACCCGGCGTTAACCTTGCGGAGCGACTAACTGTATGGACGGCAAGTATCTGTTGCGAGGGAAGGGAGGGCCGGGAACGCCCTCATTTCGACAGATTCGGAAGCGACTTGAGCAGCTGCGCGACGCTTCCGGAATTTCGACAGCCTGCCGTTTGCCGTTGATGACGGCAAATGCCGCGGCGCATGCGGCGCGCGAGAGTGCAAAAGGACAAGCGAATGGACCCCGCCGAAGTGACGCAAGGTGCCTTGCAGGCCGTGAACGAGGTGTCCCTGTGGGGGTTGTTCTGGCAGGCCCATTTCGTCGTCAAGCTCGTGATGCTCGGCCTGCTGGGGGCCTCCGTCTGGTCCTGGGCCATCATCGTCGACAAGACGCTTCTGTTCATGCGCACCCGGCGGCAGATGGACCGTTTCGAGGAGGTCTTCTGGTCTGGCCAGTCGCTGGAGGAGCTGTACCGCTCGCTCGCGAGCAGGCCGGTCTCCGGCATGGCGGCCCTGTTCGTGGCCGCCATGCGGGAGTGGAAGCGCTCCTTCGAGGGCGGCGGCCGGGCAGTGGCCAGCCTCGCCCAGCGCATCGACAAGGTGCTCGACGTGTCGATCCAGCGTGAGGTGGAGCGGCTCGAGTCCAAGCTGCTGGTGCTCGCCACCATCGGCTCGGCCTCGCCGTTCATCGGCCTGTTCGGCACAGTCTGGGGCATCATGACCTCCTTCCGCTCCATCGCGGCCTCGAAGAACACGAGCCTTGCTGTCGTCGCCCCGGGCATCGCCGAGGCGCTCTTCGCCACGGCCATCGGTCTCTTCGCCGCCATTCCGGCCGTGATCGCCTACAACCGGCTGCAGGCCGAGGCGGCGAAGGCGCAGGGGCGGCTCGAGGGCTTTGCCGACGAGTTCTCCGCCATCCTGTCCCGGCAGATCGACGAACGCGTGGCCGCCTGAGGCGGGCTGCAGTCAGGGGATCGGAACATGGGAATGTCCATCGGAGCAGGAGCGGGTGGGGGCGGCCGGGGCCGACGGCGGCGCCGGCGCCACGGTGCCATGTCCGAGATCAACATGACGCCGTTCATCGACGTCATGCTGGTGCTGCTCATCATCTTCATGGTCGCGGCGCCGCTCCTCACCGTCGGCGTGCCGCTCGACCTGCCGGAGACGGCGGCCAAGCCGCTCAACGTCGAGCAGAAGCCGCTGATGCTGTCGATCGACGACAAGGGGCGTGTGTTCCTGATGGAAACGCCGCTCGAGGACAGCGAGATCGTGCCCAAGCTCATGGCGGTGGCCAAGGCGGGCGCCGAGGAGCGCATCTATATTCGTGGCGCGCGCCAGGTCGACTACGGCCGTGTCGCCCAGATCATGGCGCTCGTCACCGCCGCCGGCTTCAAGCGCGTCGCGCTGGTGACCGAGCCGGAGCGGCAGAGCTAAGGACGGGGCCGTGGCGCTGCGCTTCCTCCGCCAGCAACCGGGTTTCATGGTCTCGGGCCTCGGCCATGCCGCCGTGCTCGTGGCGGGGCTCGTCGCCTTCTCGAGCGCGAAGCCGTTCGACGACCAGCAGGAGGCGATTGCCGTCGATGTGGTGAGCGAGAGCGACCTGCGTGAGCTGACGCGCGGCACGCCGACCGAGAAGAAGGTGGCCGAGAAGCCGCGGCCGGTGGTCGACAGGCAGTCGGAGAAGGTGGAGGAGCGGCCGAAGCCCGGCGACGCGCAGCGCGACGTGCCGGCGCCACCGTCGCGGCCCCAGACCGCCGAGGCTGATCAGCAGGAGGCGCCCAAGCTGCCGGCTCCGCCACCGCCTGCGCCCCCGCAGCAGGCGGTGCCGCCGAAGCCGCAGCCCGCGCCCGCCGCCGAGACGGCCGAGAAGCAGGCGGAAGAGAAGCCGGAGCCCGCGCGCACGGAGCCGGCGCCGCAGCCGCCGAAGCGTCCCGACATCGCCGAGAAGCCTCAGCAGCAGCGGCCCGAGCCGAAGAAGCCGGAGCCGAAGCGCGAGGATCTCGCCAAGCTGATCGAGGACACCAAGCCGCAGGAGAAGCCGGCCCCCTCCAGGTCTCGGGAGCCGGAGCGCAAGTTCAACCCGAACGACATCCGCAAGCTGCTCGAGAGCAAGGACAAGCCGCAGAGCGCCACCTCGACCGGGCAGGAGGTCAACCGCACCGCCTCGCTCGGCACGCGCCATGGCAACGCCGCCCGCCTGTCACCGGCCGACGCCGACATCCTCGGCGGCATCGTGCGCGAGCAGCTCGCGCAGTGCTGGTCGCCGCCGCCGGGGGCCAACCCGCAGGTCAAGCCGATCGTGCGCATGAGCCTCAACCCTGACGGCTCGCTGAGGGCGATGCCGACCCTGGTGAACTCGTCCAGCGACCCGGCCTTCCGCTCGGTGGCGGACAGCGCGCTCCGCGCCGTGCGCCGCTGCGCGCCCTTCCGCATTCCCGAACGCTTCCAGCCATTCTATGCCGACTGGCAGGAATGGAACGTCATCCTCGATCCGAGCGAGTTTCTGGGCTGACATGGTTTCGCCGTCAGCCTCATCCATAACCAACGCCCCACGGACGTCATGTCTCTCCCGGCAAGAGCCAAGAAAAGCACGATGATGAAGACCCTGATGGCGCGCCTCGCGCTGCCGCTGATCGCGGCGATGACAATGGTGCCGGCGGTGCTGACACCAGCGCGCGCGGAGATCACCATCACGCTCGACCGTGCGAACTTCCAGCCGCTGCCGATCGCCATCACCAACTTCGGTGGCGATGTCGAGTTCGGCGCACGCATCGCCGAGGTCATCACCGCCAACCTGCGTCGCTGCGGCTACTTCCTTCCCATCGATCCGAAGGCCTTCGTCGAGCCGTCGCCGGCCTTCGACGCCCCGCCTCAGTTCAGTGCCTGGCAGGCCATCAATGCCCAGGCGCTGGTCACGGGCCGGGTGACGCGTGAGGGGGGAGGGCGCCTCAAGGCGGAGTTCCGCCTGTGGGACGTCTTCGCCGGCCAGCAGCTCACCGGCCAGCAGTATTTCACCGATCCCAACAACTGGCGTCGCATCGCGCACATCATCTCCGACGCCATCTTCTCGCGCATTACCGGGCTCAAGGGCTTCTTCGACACGCGCATCGTCTTCGTCGACGAATCCGGCCCCAAGGAGTCGCGGCGCAAGCGCCTCGCCATCATGGACCAGGACGGCGCCAACCTGCGCTATCTCACCCGCGGCGAGGACCTCGTCGTCACGCCGCGCTTCTCGCCGGTGGCGCAGGAGATCACCTTCATGTCGCAGCGCTCGGGCGAGCAGCCGCACGTCCAGCTGCTCGACCTCGACACGGGGCAGCGCGAGATCGTCGGCAACTTTCCCGACATGACGTCGAGCCCGCGCTTCTCGCCGGACGGACAGCGCATCGTCATGAGCCTGCAGCAGGGCGGCAATGCCAACATCTATCTGATGGACCTGCGCTCGCGCACGACGACGCGCGTCACCTCGACGAACGCCATCGACACCTCCCCGTCCTTCTCGCCTGACGGCACGCGCATCGCCTTTGAGTCCGACCGCGGCGGCGCGCAGCAGATCTATGTGATGAATGCCGATGGCTCGAACGTGCAGCGCATCTCCTTCGGCGAGGGCTCCTATGCCCAGCCTGTCTGGTCGCCGCGCGGCGACTACATCGCCTTCACGCGCCAGAAGGGCGGCACCTTTTCCATCGGCATCATGCGGCCGGATGGCTCCGGCGAGCGCATCCTGACCGAGGGCTTCCACAACGAGGGGCCGACCTGGGCGCCGAACGGGCAGTACATCATGTTCTGGCGCGATCCCGGCGGGCAGGGAGGCGGCAAGCTCTACATGGTCGACGTGACCGGTCGCGTCGAGGTGCCGGTGCCGACGCCGTCTTTCGCCTCCGACCCGGCCTGGTCACCGCTTCTGACCGAGGTGCGCTGAGGGGCGTTTACGAGTGGTTAACCTCAAGGCAAGGTTTGCCGCACGTGTCGCTTTTCGGTGCCGGTCGTCAACCTCCCGTCAAGGTTGACGGCTCATTGATCAGCCTTCGTTCCGCGTCTGTCCGGTGGTCGCCGACAGCCGGAAGTGCGCCAAGGAGTTGTCAGATGATGTCCTCGCTCTTCTCGTCGGGCGGCCTCAAGGTCGCGGCCGCCCTGGCCGCAGCCCTGACGCTGGCCGCCTGCTCGTCCGATCCCAACAAGGATGGCCTTGCCGGTGGTGCCGGCGCGGGCGCAGGCGGCTATGCGGCGCCGGGCACGGCCCAGGACTTCGTCGTGAATGTCGGTGACCGCGTCTTCTTCGAGACCGACTCGTCCGACCTGACGCCGACCGCCATCGCCACCCTCAACAAGCAGGCACAGTGGCTGTCGCAGTATCCGCGCTACACCTTCGTGATCGAGGGGCACGCCGACGAGCGTGGCACGCGCGAGTACAACTTCTCGCTCGGTGCGCGCCGCGCGCAGACGGTGCGCGACTATCTCGTCTCGCGCGGCATCGCCGCCTCGCGCATGCGCACGATCTCCTACGGCAAGGAGCGCCCGGTGGCGGTGTGCAACGACATCTCCTGCTGGTCGCAGAACCGCCGCGCGGTCACGGTGCTCGACGCGGGCGGCGGCGTCTGAGACAGCGCCCGCCGTCAATGCCGCGCGTGGAGAAGGGGCCGGTATGCAGCCATATTGTGGCCGCAACCGGCCTGTTCTGCTAGGCGGATGCGACAATCGCGGCTAACCCAATGCATGGCATGATCCAGACATTCCGAAGCATCGCCGTCGCGCTTCTTGCGGCGACTGCGGCCATCACCTTCACGCCCCAGGCCGTGCGCGCGCAGGATGCCGCCGAGCTGTTCGTGCGCCTCAACCGCCTCGAAGGCCAGGTGCGGGAGCTTTCGGGCCAGGTTGAGCAGCTGCAGCACCAGAACCGGCAGCTCATGCAGACCCTGCAACGCTTCCAGGAAGACGTGGAGTTCCGCTTCCAGGAGGGCAGCGGTGGCCGGTCCGGCGCCACGCCGCGCCCGCAGCCTGCGCCGGCGCCTGCGCCCACCCCTCCGCAGCGTCGCGGCGATGCCTTCGACCCGTCGGCGGCGCCTGGCGCGCCGGGCGCTCCGCGCAGGCTCGGCGAGCTTCCGGTCAACACGGCCAACAGCGCCACGGGCGGGGTCGCCATCATCGGCGACGATCCGATGCCGGGGGCGGGTACGCCGCTCGACATCAACTCGCTGGCGCGGGAGGTCACGGGCGCCGCGCCGGTGCCGCGCAGCGGCCCGAGCATCGCCGCCACGGGCTCGGCCGACCCGGCCGAGGACTACGAGAAGGCCGTCGCGCTGCTGCGCCAGCGTCAGTACGACGCGGCGGAGATGGGCCTGCGCCAGTTCCTCCAGTCGCACCCGCGCGACCGGCTCGTGCCCGACGCGACTTTCTTCCTCGGCGAGACCTATTATCAGCGCAAGCGCTACAACGAGGCGGCCGAGCAGTACCTGAAGCTCGCCACCGACTATCCCAATTCCGGCCGGGCTCCGGAGGGGCTGCTGAAGCTCGGGCAGGCGCTCAAGGCCATTGGCGCCCGCGAGCAGGCATGTGCCACCTTTGCGGAAGTTACCCGCAAGTATCCGCAGGCTCCCGCAGCCGTGCGCCAGGCGGCCGAGCGTGAGCGGGCGCGCTGCTGAGTCGTGAGCGGTCCCTCGCATCTCGACGACGTTCCTCTTTCACGCGGTGAGATCGCCGCCGTCCTCGCGGACCTCACCGACAGCCGCCACCTTCTCCTCGCCGTCTCGGGCGGCCCCGATTCCCTTGCCCTCCTGATCGCTGTCGCCGGCTGGCTTCATGAAGGCGGGCCCAGGCCGCGCGTCAGCGTTGCCACCGTCGACCATCGCCTGAGAGCCGCGAGCGCCGCCGAGGCCGAGGCGGTGGCGCGAGTCGCGAACGATTTCGGCCTGGCGCACGCCACGCTCTGCTGGGACGGCGAGAAGCCCGCGCGCGGCATTCCGGAAGCCGCACGGGCCGCGCGCTACCGCCTGCTGGCCGACCATGCCGCCGCGATCGGCGCCGATTGTCTCGTCACCGCCCATCACCGTGACGACCAGGCCGAAACCGTGCTGATGCGCCTTGCCGCCGGCAGTGGCATCGCCGGGCTCGCGGCCATGCGACCACGGGTCGCGGTCGCGCCCGGCCTCGCGCTGGCGCGGCCGTTCCTGCCCTTTCCAAAGGCGCGCCTCGTGGCCACCGTGGCGGCAGCCGGGCTCGAGGCGGCGGACGATCCCACGAATCGCGATCCCGCCTACATGCGCGCGCGCTTGCGCAGCCCGGCGGTGCGCTCCGCCGCCGCGACCCTGGGCCTGACGCCGGAGCGGCTCGTGCGCCTCGCCGCACGAGCCGCCAGAGTGGACGAGGCCCTCGCGGCGTGCGCCGCCGCCGAATCGTCCCGGCTGGTCCGACCTCTCGGGAACGGCACCGGGAGCGTCGAAGTTTCGGCGGAATTCTTTGATCTGCCGGAGGAATTGATGCTGCGCGTGCTTGAGCGCGCCGTCGTGGAGGCGGCGGGCGGGGCTGCGGGACCCACGGTGCCCCTGCGCCTCGAACGGCTCGAGGCCCTCGTCACCGCGCTGCGGCAGACGCGGGAGGAAGGCAGGACGATGCGGGCCACACTGGCGGGCGCGCTCGTTGCGCTCGATGTCGCAGGCTCCCTGCGCATCGGGCCGGAGCCGCCACGGCGGAGAGGCCGGCGCGCCCCAGAAAAGCCGCCGACATCTGGCTGAGATGGTGCGACGCCAACCTTCCCTTAAGGGTGCTTGCGGATTGGGGTTCCCTTGGCAAGGGTTTGGCGCGATCTTAAATTAGCTTCGACACGAAAGCCGCCCGCGTACCGGTGCCGGAAGAACAAAGCGACAGGGAAACGATGAATCCCAATTTTCGTAACTTTGCCCTCTGGGTCGTCATCTTTCTCCTGGTGTTGGCGCTGGTAACGATCTTCCAGAACCCCGGGCAGCGGCAGGCCTCGAACGAGATTCCCTATTCGCAGCTCATCACCGACGCCGAGAACGGCCGCATCGCCTCCGTGGTGATCTCCGGCCAGAACATCACCGGCACCTACATCGGCGGTGGCGGCACCTTCTCCACCTACGCACCCTATGACCCGAACCTGATTGGCAAGCTGTCGCAGAAGGGCGTGCAGATCTCGGCCAAGCCGCCTCAGGATTCGACGCCCTGGTTTATTGCACTGCTCGTCAATTGGCTGCCGCTCCTCGTCTTCATCGGGGCCTGGATTTTCCTGTCACGCCAGATGCAGAACGGCGCCGGCCGCGCCATGGGCTTCGGCAAGTCCAAGGCCAAGCTGCTCACCGAGGCACACGGGCGCGTGACCTTTGAGGACGTTGCCGGCATCGACGAGGCGAAGGAGGATCTGCAGGAGATCGTTGAGTTCCTGCGCGATCCGCAGAAGTTCCAGCGCCTCGGCGGCCGCATCCCGCGCGGCGTGCTGCTCGTCGGCCCGCCCGGCACGGGCAAGACGCTCACCGCCCGCGCCGTCGCGGGTGAGGCGAACGTGCCCTTCTTCACGATTTCGGGATCGGATTTCGTCGAGATGTTCGTCGGTGTCGGCGCGAGCCGCGTGCGCGACATGTTCGAGCAGGCGAAGAAGAACGCGCCGTGCATCATCTTCATCGACGAGATCGACGCGGTTGGCCGTCACCGCGGCGCCGGCCTCGGCGGCGGCAACGACGAGCGCGAGCAGACGCTGAACCAGTTGCTGGTCGAGATGGACGGCTTCGAGGCCAACGAGGGCGTCATCATCATCGCCGCCACCAACCGGCCCGACGTGCTCGACCCGGCGCTGCTGCGTCCCGGCCGCTTCGACCGGCAGATCGTGGTGCCCAACCCGGACGTCGCAGGCCGCGAGAAGATCCTGCGCGTCCACGTGCGCAAGGTGCCGCTCGCCCCGGACGTCGACCTCAAGGTCATCGCCCGCGGTACGCCGGGCTTCTCGGGCGCCGACCTCATGAACCTCGTCAACGAGGCGGCGCTGCTTGCCGCCCGCCGTTCCAAGCGCATCGTCACCATGCGCGAGTTCGAGGACGCCAAGGACAAGGTGATGATGGGCGCGGAGCGCCGCTCTCTCGTCATGAGCGAGGAGGAGAAGCGCCTCACCGCCTACCACGAGGCCGGGCACGCCATCGTCGCCCTCAACGTCCCGGCGACGGACCCGGTGCACAAGGCCACGATCATCCCGCGCGGGCGGGCGCTCGGCATGGTCATGCAGCTGCCGGAGCGCGACAAGCTCTCCATGAGCTACGAGCAGATGACCTCGCGCCTCGCCATCATGATGGGCGGCCGCGTGGCCGAGGAGCTCGTCTTCGGCAAGGAGAAGGTCACCTCCGGCGCCGCTTCCGACATCCAGCAGGCGACCAAGCTTGCCCGCATGATGGTGACGCAGTGGGGCTTCTCCGAGGAGCTCGGCACCGTGATGTACGGCGAGAACCAGGACGAGGTCTTCCTCGGCATGTCCGTGGCGCGTCAGCAGAACGTCTCCGAGGCCACGGCCCAGAAGATCGACGCCGAGATCCGCCGCTTCGTCGAGGCCGGCTATGCCGAGGCAACTCGCATCCTCAAGGAGAAGTATGACCAACTCGAGATCCTGGCCAAGGGGTTGCTCGAATACGAGACACTCACGGGCGAGGAGATCCGCGACCTGCTGGACGGCAAGCCGCCCGTGCGCGATGCCGGCGAGCCGGCGGCGCCCACGCGCCACTCGCCGGTGCCGTCGGCCGGCTTCAACCGTCCGCGCGGCGAGCCCGACGCCGGCCTCGAGCCCCAGCCGCAGGCCTGATCTACAGAAACCCGTCATGCGGCGAACGGCGCCGAAAGGGCGCCGTTCGTCTTTCTGATGGGGCGGCGGTTGTAATCTGCGCTCATACTTTGTGAACAAACCGCGCGCATCCTTGAGCGATGCTTGATGGTATACTCGCACGGGTTCAGTTCAGCCGAGCCTCCTCTCGTTCCTACCGAGTTCTACGCACATGACACGCAGCTTCTTCGGAACCGACGGCATCCGCGGCCGGGCCAACGGCACCATCACGCCCGAACTTGCCCTGCGCGTCGGCCAGGCGGCCGGTCTCGTCTTTCACCGCGGCGACTATCGCCACCGCGTCGTCATCGGCAAGGACACGCGCCTGTCGGGCTACATGATCGAATCGGCCCTGCAGGCCGGCTTCACCTCGGTCGGCATGGACGTGCTGCTTCTCGGGCCCGTGCCGACGCCGGCCGTGGCGATGCTGACGCGGTCCATGCGCTGCGACCTGGGCGTGATGATTTCCGCCTCGCACAATCCCTATGAGGACAACGGCATCAAGCTCTTCGGCCCCGACGGCTACAAGCTCTCCGACGAGGTTGAGAGCGAGATCGAGAGCCTCATGATGAGCGACCTGACGAGCCGGCTCGCGCAGCCGGCGCGTCTCGGCCGGGCCAAGCGCATCGAGAGCGTCCATGCGCGCTACATCGAGTTCGCCAAGCGCACCCTGCCGCGCCAGCTTGACCTTGAGGGCCTGCGCATCGTCGTCGACTGCGCCAACGGCGCGGCCTACAAGGTGGCGCCCGAGGCGCTGTGGGAGCTGGGCGCGGAGGTGATCACCATCGGCGATGAGCCGGACGGGTTCAACATCAACCACGAGGTCGGCTCGACCGCGCCGGAGGCGCTGGTGCGCAAGGTGCGGGAGGTGCGCGCCGACATCGGCATCGCGCTCGACGGCGATGGCGATCGCGTGCTGATCGTCGACGAGAAGGGCCACCTCGTGGACGGCGACCAGCTCATGGCCGTCATCGCCACGAGTTGGCAGGCCGACGGGCGCCTGTCGAAGCCGGGCATTGTCGCCACCATCATGTCGAACCTGGGGCTCGAGCGCTATCTGGCCAGCCTCGGGCTCGAACTCGCCCGTACGGCCGTCGGCGACCGCTACGTGCTCGAGCACATGCGTGCGCACGGCTACAACCTCGGCGGCGAGCAGTCCGGCCATATCATCCTGTCCGACCATACGACGACGGGCGACGGCCTCATCGCCGCCCTGCAGCTCCTGGCGGTGGTCAAGGCACAGGACCGGCCGGTGAGCGAGGTCTGCCATTGTTTCGAGCCGCTGCCGCAAGTGCTGAAGAATGTGCGGTACAAGAACGGCCAGCCGCTCAAGAACGATTCCGTCATCCATGCCGTCGATGCAGCGCGTGAGCGCCTCGGCAGCAAGGGGCGCCTCGTCATTCGTCCGTCGGGCACCGAGCCGGTGATCCGCGTGATGGCAGAGGGCGACGACCGCGACCTCGTCGAGCAGGTGGTGGGCGAAGTCTGCGAAGCCCTTAGCAGTGTTGCCGCCTGACAGGCGACGAAAGATCACCAGCAACCTGGAGGCGATTGCAGCCCCTCCTCCCGCAGGGGAGGGGGACGCTGCAGGCTGCGCTTGCGCGTTCCGCGCAGCCGCGAAGCGCGCTTAACGGATAAGTAGGGTTAAGTGTTAGCCTTAAGCGTTATTTAACGGGTTCTGTCTAAGTTGGCTGCGTCTGCGGTTGTGTGGGCAAGCGGAATTGCCCGGTACGAAGGACATACTCATGGGCAGCCTGAAAACCTTTGCGTTCGCCGGCCTCATGGCTGCCGGGCTCGTCTCCGGCGCCCAGGCGGCCGATCTTCTGCCTGCTCCGGCTCCCCTGCCGGCACCTGAACCCGTCGCCTTCGGCGGCTGGTATCTGCGGGGCGACATCGGCTTCAGCAACCAGGAGGTCGATAAGCTCGACAACGTGCTCTACGATTCCAGCGTCGTGACCATCGACAAGGCGTTCGATGCTGCGCCCTTCTTCGGCGTCGGTATTGGTTACCAGTTCAACAGCTGGCTCCGTTTCGACGTCACGGGCGAATACCGGGCCCGGGCGAACTTCCACGGCTACGACGTCTATCCAGGCGGTCCCGGCTATGGTCCCGGCTCGGACAACTATTCGGGCTCCAAGTCCGAATGGCTGTTCCTCGCCAACGCCTATCTCGATCTCGGCACCTGGAACGGCCTGACGCCCTTCATCGGCGCTGGCATCGGCGGGTCCTACAACACCATCCACAGCTTCCGCGACGAGAACGTTCCCAACTGGGGCTCGGCCTATGCGCGCGAAGCCTCGAAGTGGAATTTTGCCTGGGCGCTCTATGCGGGGCTCGCCTATGCCGTGACGCCGAACTTCACGGTGGAGCTCGGCTATCGCTACGTGAACCTGGGCGATGCGCAGAGCGGCGACATCATCACCTACACGGGCACGAACAACGTCTACAACCCGATGAAGTTCAAGGATCTCACGTCGCATGACGTGAAGCTCGGCCTGCGCTGGAACCTTGGTGGCACGGCTCCGAACGGCAGCTACGAGCCCATCGTCGCCAAGTACTGATCGAAATACTGGGCCAAGAGTTCCCCCCGATGCATTACACGAGCGCGGCGCCCGACGCCGCGCTTTTTTCATGCCGGAACAGGTCCGGATTTTTCCGGTCAATATTCGTTAAGGTTAATCGTCACTTAACTTCTTGGCGGCAGTCTCCCAGCGAGCGGTGGTGCAAGTGCCGCACATCCGTTGCGTCCGTTCCGGGAGTTTTCCTCCGATGCGTCATGTCTTCCTCGCAGCCCTGTCCTTCACCATGGCCGCTCCGGTTGCCGCGGCAGAGCTTCCACCGGCGCCGGTGCTCGATCCCGAGCCGGGCGTGCTGGCGAGCGGGGAGGGGCTCTACCTGCGCGGCGACGTCGGCTATGCCATGCCCATCGATCCGTCGCTGTCCGTCAACGGCGTCGGCCATGTGGGCGAGCGGCTGAAGAAGCACGCCACCTTCGGGCTCGGCGTCGGCTATGACTTCGGCTGGCTGAGGGCGGACGTAACGGGCGATGTCTTCGCCGAGCGCCGCCTCACGGCCGCCGCGCCGGGGCTCGGCTTTTCCGCCAAGGTCAACTCGGTCGCCGTCCTCGCCAATCTCTATGCCGATCTCGGCACGTGGTCCGGCATCACGCCCTATGTGGGCGTCGGCGCGGGCGTCGCGGTCAACAGGCTCGGCGCGGTGCGGGAGACGGTGACGGCGACCGGCCAGGGGCTCGCCTATGGCGGCGGCACGCGCACCGGCTTCGCCTGGGCACTGATGGCCGGCGCGTCCATAGACATCACGACCTCCCTGAAATTCGACATCGGCTACCGCTTCAGCGACCTCGGCAAGGCGCGGGCAGCGGGCGGGGCCGTGCGTGTCGGCGAGCTGCGCAGCCACGAGGTGCGTTTCGGCCTGCGCTACGCCTTCGACTGAGCGGTGCCGGCAACCGAATATTAAGGTTAACGAGCAATAATCGGCGCGATACTGGCGGTTGGGGAGTTCTTATCGATGCGCGCGCTTCTTCCGGGCCTGGTTCTTGGTCTCGGCTGGGCTTTCGCGGCTCCGGCCGTTCACGCCGCCGATCTCGGCGACAGCTGGCTGCGAGGCTCCATGCCGGCCTATGGCGAAAGCGAGCCGACCGGAGCCTGGGGCGGCTTCTACATCGGCTTCCAGGGCGGCTACACCAACGCCAATGTCGATTTCGGCACGGCGAGCAGCAGCCAGATTGCCTTTATCCTGCGCAACCTCGCCGTCGAGCAGGAGCGCCGCATCTCGGGGGCGACGGTGCTGCCGGAACGCGACGTCCGCGGCGGCAACTACGGCTTCCTCGTCGGCTACAACAGCCAGTGGGAGGACGTGGTCCTGGGCGTCGAGCTCGGCTACACCCGGCTCAACCTCGATGCCAAGGCGGCGGCCGGCAACCGGTTCTGGACGGCCACGAGCAACGGCTACACCTATGACGTCGGGCTCGAATCGAGCGCGCAGGTGAAGCTGACAGATTACCTGACCTTCCGTGGCCGCGCGGGCTACGATCTCGGCAACTTCCTGCCCTACGCGACACTGGGCCTTGCCGTCGGGCGGGCCGAAGTGACGCGCAGTGCGAACGTCTATCTGTGCGAGGACACAACCGGCAGCACGCCGCCGGCCTGCGCTGTGGGGCTCTACGGTTCGGCCAGCGAGCGCAAGAAGGACACCTATGCGGTGGGCATCGCCGCCGGTCTCGGTCTCGACATTCTCCTGACCGAGAACCTCTTCCTGCGCGGCGAATACGAGTATGTCCGATTTGGCTCGTTCGAGAACGTGAACGTGGATTTCCACACCGTACGCGGCGCCGTTGCGGCGAAGTTCTGATCCGGACGTTCCGGCCCTTACTACAGTTTTCCCGGCCCACCTGCGGCGGCGGTCACGGGTGGGCCGGCCCATTTCGGGCTCCCGAAAAAGGCGCAGAACGCGTTGCGCCGTCCGGCAGCCGTCGTCCAGTCCTGCCCACACCTGCGGCAACTTGGACCAACTCTGTCGTTGACGCGTGGGTGGGGGGAGCGTATCCCCGTCGGCGGGACACTTCCCCCCAACGGGAAGCGCCCATCTGAGAGGATGGACTACATGACGACGAACGCTCCCGCCGCGCGGCCTCAGCGCGCGCATTTTTCGTCTGGCCCCTGTGCCAAGCGCCCCGGCTGGACCCTCGAAGCCCTCAAGGACGCACCGCTCGGCCGCTCCCACCGTGCCAAGGTGGGCAAGGCGAAGCTGAAGCTCGCCATCGATCTGACCCGCGAAGTGCTCGGCGTGCCGGCGGACTACCGCATCGGCATCGTGCCAGCCTCGGACACCGGCGCTGTCGAGATGGCGCTGTGGTCCCTGCTCGGCGCCCGCGGCGTCGACATGCTCGCCTGGGAGTCGTTCGGTGAGGGTTGGGTCACCGACGTCGTCAAGCAGCTCAAGCTCACCGACGTGCGCGTCATCAAGGCGCCCTACGGCAAGCTGCCGAACCTCGCGGAGGTCGACACCCGCACGCGCGACGTGGTCTTCACCTGGAACGGCACGACCTCGGGTGTGCGCGTGCCGAATGCCGACTGGATCGCCGCCGACCGCGAAGGCCTCGTGATCTGCGACGCGACATCCGCGGCCTTTGCGCAGGATCTCGACTGGCAGAAGCTCGATGTCGTCACGTTCTCCTGGCAGAAGGTGCTGGGCGGCGAGGCGGCGCATGGCATGCTGATCCTCTCCCCGCGCGCCGTCGAGCGCCTGGAGAGCTACACGCCGGCCTGGCCGCTGCCCAAGATCTTCCGCATGACCAAGGGCGGCAAGCTCATCGAGGGCATCTTCATCGGCGAGACGATCAATACGCCGTCGATGCTCTGCGTCGAGGACTACATCGACGCACTGCAGTGGGCGAAGTCCCTCGGCGGCCTCAAGGCCCTCATCGCCAAGGCCGATGCCAACGCCCGGGCGCTTCTCGACTGGGTCGAGGCGAGCCCGTGGGTGGCCAACCTCGCCGAGGATCCGGCGACGGCGTCCAACACCTCCGTCTGCCTCAAGATCGTTGACCCCGAAGTGGTGGCGAAGGGGCCCGAGGCGGTCGCCGCGGTGGCCAAGGGCATCGCGGCCGCTCTCGAGAAGGAGGGTGTCGCCTACGACATCGGCTCCTATCGCGACGCGCCTCCCGGCCTGCGCATCTGGTGCGGCGCCACCGTCGAGGTGGACGACATCAAGGCCCTGACGGCCTGGCTTGACTGGGCCTTCGCCGCTGAAAAGGCAAAGCTCGCCGCCGCGGCGTAAGGTGCCCCCTCGCTGACGGCGAGGGGCTGCTTCTAGGAGCGGCGGGGGAGCTGAACGCTCCGCCCGCCGCCTGGCCCGCCAGACAATTGCAAGCGTTTTCCCGGTCATTCCGCCCCGGCTGCAGCGCGCAGCCCCGTTCCCAGAACGGGCGGAGGTGGCCCCGATGAGGACAAACCCATGACCGCCCCCAAGGTTCTCATTTCCGACGCCCTGTCGCCCGCCGCCGTGCAGATCTTCAAGGATCGCGGCATCGAGGTCGATTTCCAGCCGAACCTCGGCAAGGACAAGGACAAGCTCGCCGAGATCATCGGCAACTACGACGGCCTCGCCATCCGCTCGGCCACCAAGGTCACGCCGAAGATCCTCGAGCGGGCCACCCGCCTCAAGGTCATCGGCCGCGCCGGCATCGGCGTCGACAACGTCGACATCCCGGCCGCGACTGCCAGGGGCATCATCGTGATGAACACGCCCTTCGGCAATTCGATCACGACCGCCGAGCACGCCATTGCCATGATGTTTGCGCTGGCGCGCCAGATCCCCGCCGCCGACGCCTCCACCCAGGCCGGCAAGTGGGAGAAAAACCGCTTCATGGGCGTCGAGATCACGGGCAAGACGCTCGGCGTCATCGGCTGCGGCAACATCGGCTCCATCGTGGCTGACCGCGCCATCGGCCTGAAGATGAAGGTCATCGCCTACGACCCCTTCCTGTCGCCCGAGCGCGCGGTCGACATCGGCGTGGAGAAGGTGGAGCTCGATGATCTCCTCGCCCGGGCCGACATCATCACCCTGCATACGCCGCTCACCGAGAAGACGCGCAATATCCTCTCGGCGGAGAACATCGCCAAGACGAAGAAGGGCGTGCGCATCATCAACTGCGCCCGCGGCGGCCTGGTGGACGAGGTGGCGCTGCGCAAGGCGCTCGACGAGGGTCATGTGGCAGGCGCCGCCTTCGACGTCTTCACCGTCGAGCCCGCCACCGAGAACCCGCTCTTCGGCCATCCGAACGTCGTCTGCACGCCGCACCTCGGCGCCTCGACGACGGAGGCGCAGGAGAACGTCGCCCTGCAGGTGGCCGAGCAGATGTCGGAGTACCTGCTGCGCGGCGCCATCTCGAACGCGGTGAACTTCCCGTCGATCACGGCGGAGGAGGCGCCGAAGCTGCGGCCCTTCATCACCCTTGCCGAGAACCTCGGCTCGTTTGCCGGCCAGCTTACCGAAACGGGCATCAAGAGCGTGCATCTCACCTACGAGGGCACGGTGGCGCAGCTCAACACGCGTGCGCTCACCTCGGCGGCCATCGCCGGCCTGCTGCGCCCGATGCTGCAGGATGTGAACGTCGTGTCGGCTCCGGTCGTCGCCAAGGAGCGCGGCATCGTCGTCGAGGAGACGGTCCGCGAGGCTGAGCACGACTATGACGCGCTCATCACGCTCACGGTGGTGACCGAGCGGCAGACCCGCTCCGTGTCGGGCACGGTCTTCGCCAACGGCAAGCCGCGCATTGTCAACATCAAGGGCATCTCGGTCGATGCCGAGTTCGCGCCCTCGATGATCTACGTGACGAACGAGGACAAGCCCGGCTTCATCGGCCGCTTCGCCGGCATTCTGGGCGACGCCGGCATCAACATCGCCACCTTCGCCCTCGGCCGCGATGCGCCCGGAGGCTCGGCCATCGCGCTCGTGGAGGTGGACGGCGAGGTGCCCGCCAAGGTGCTGGAGGACATCCAGGCCATTCCGGGCGTCAAGCAGGCGAAGCCGCTGGTCTTCTGACCTTCGCTTTCCCGTCCAGCGATCCCGCGGTGCCCGGCCTCTGGCCGGGCATTTGCTTTCCGGACATGCCGAAAAAGGGGAGCAGCAACGGGCCCGTCATCCGTCAGCCGGCCGGCTGACGAAGCGGACCGGCGTCGCGCCTAGCCGACCGTCCGGCCCAGGCGCTCCGCGATGAAGATGCCGCCAAGCACCATGGCCATGGCGACCGCGTGATGCCAGCCGAAGGGTTCCCCGAGGACGACGACGGCGAGCAGTGCGCCGAAGACGGGCACGAGATTGACGAAGACACCCGCACGGCTCGGCCCGATGAGCTCGACCCCGCGCATGAAGGTGATCTGCGACAAGAGCGAGGGAAAGACCGCGACGAAGGCGAGGACGAGATAGCCCTGCAGGGTGGGCCAGAAGGCATCGCCGGCGGCGATTTCCCAGGCCAGCAGGGGCAGGGAGGTGAGGCAGGCGACAATGGCGAGCGCTAGGAAGAAGACGAGGCCGGGCACGTCCGGGCGGCCGCGCAGCGCCAGCGTGTATCCGGTGTAGAAGGCGCAGGCAATCAGCATCCACACGTCGCCGATGTTGAAGGAGAGCTGCGTGATGGTTGTGATGTCGCCGTGGGTTGCGGTCATGGCGACGCCACCGAGCGTCACGACGACGCCGACGATCTGCAGCCAGGTGGCGCGGACGCCGAAGAAGACGAGCGCGCCGATGAGCACGAGGATCGGTATCGATCCCTGCATGATCGAGATGTTGACGGCGCTGGTGTGGTGGCCGGCGAGGTAGAAGAGCGCGTTGAACCCCGTGAAGCCGAAGGTGCCCATCAGGACGGCGCGCACGCGGTGGGCTGAGATGGTGCGCCAGTGGTCGCGCAGGGCCTTGCCGTAGAGCGGCAGCAGGATGAGGCAGACGAGTATCCAGCGCGCCGAGGTCAGCACCATCGGCGAGATGTGGCCGACCGCGAGCTTGCTGGCGACGGCATTGCCACCCCACATGAGCGTGGTGAGCGTCAGCAGCAGGTAGGCGTGGTCGAGGCGGTGTCGTGCGGCGGACAACGGCTGCAGGGTCAAGGTTGGTTTCCGTGAAAAGGGCGTTGAAGACTAGGGTGCTTGCCGCCGGCTCGTAAGGGGCCTAGACGCAGGGGTGCATTGCGGTGGAGGGGGTCACAGGATGCGGGTGCTGATCGTCGATGGTTATCCTGCCGATGCGCGCGAGCGCCACCGCGCCGGCTTCGGCATGACGCCGGGTGAGGCCTATGCCGCGGTGGTGAAGGCCATCGCCCCGGCCGCGGCCTGCGACATCGTGCTGCCGGCTGACGCTGATGCGCAGCTGCCTGCGGGTGCGGAGCTCTCCTCCTATCATGCGGTCATCCTCACGGGCTCGCCGCTGCACGTCTATCACGACGAGCCGTCGGTGCGACGGCAGGTCGAGCTGATGCGGGCCGTCTACGACAGCGGCGTGCCTTCCTTCGGCTCATGCTGGGGGCTCCAGGTGGCGGCGGTGGCCGCCGGTGGCACGGTGACGCCCAACCCGCTCGGCCGCGAAGTCGGCTTCGCGCGGCGAATCACACCGAGCGAGGCGGGCAGGGGGCATGCGCTGCTGGCCGGGCGGCCCGCTGCCTTTGATGCGCCCTGCGTGCATCTCGACGTCGTCGCCAGCCTGCCGGCGGAAGCCGTCGTGCTCGCCTCCAACCGCATGACGGGCGTTCAGGCGGCCGAGATCCGCCACAGGCGCGGCGTCTTCTGGGGCGTCCAGTATCACCCGGAATTCTCGCTCACCGAGCTTGCAGCAATCATGGACCGTATGGCCGATGCGCTCGCCGAGGAGGGCTTCTTCCGGGATCCGTCGGAGGTCGCCGGCTATGTCGCGGACCTGCGGACACTTGATGCCGATCGCAGCCGTCGTGACATCGCCTGGCGCCACGGCCTCGACGAGCAGGTGCTGGACGAGAGGCAGCGCACGCTCGAGATCCGCAATTTCCTGGCCCGCTGCCTCGCCGGTGACGCGATGCGGCAGTGAGGCGGCCGCCCAAATCGTCGCGGGGATGGTCGGCGGACTTGATTTTCGCCCCCCAATCGCCCAAGAGAAGGTGCAAGGAAACCCCGGCCAAGGTGAGCTTGCGCCGGGGTTTGTCATGTTAGTGGCCGGAACAGCCGGAGGCTGGACTTAAATGGCGAATGTCGTGGTGGTCGGCGCCCAGTGGGGCGACGAGGGCAAGGGCAAGATCGTCGACTGGCTCTGTGAGCAGGCCGACATCGTCGTGCGCTTCCAGGGCGGGCACAATGCAGGCCACACGCTCGTCATCGGGGACGCCGTCTACAAGCTGTCGCTGCTGCCGTCCGGCGTGGTGCGCCCCGGCAAGCTCGCCGTCATCGGCAATGGCGTTGTTCTCGACCCGCAGGCGCTCGTCGACGAGATCGAGCGACTCGGCGCCCAGGGCGTCAGCATCACGCGCGAAAACCTGCGCATCGCCGATAACGCGACGCTCATCCTGCCGCTGCACCGCGAGCTCGATGCGTTGCGCGAGAACTCCAACGCCGGCACGCGCATCGGCACCACGCGCCGCGGCATCGGTCCGGCCTACGAGGACAAGGTTGGCCGCCGCGCCATCCGCCTGATGGACCTTGCCGATCTCGACACGCTGCTGGCCAAGATCGAGCGGCTCCTGTCGCACCACAATGCCCTGCGCCGAGGCTTCGGCCTGCCCGAGTTCAGTGCCCAGCAGATCTTCGACGAGCTGTCCGCCGTCGCGCCGAAGGTGCTGCCCTACATGGACACGGTGTGGCGCCTGCTCGACGAGGAACGCCGCCAGGGCCGCCGCATCCTCTTCGAGGGGGCACAGGGCGCGCTGCTCGACATTGACCACGGCACCTACCCCTTCGTCACCTCGTCGCACACGGTGGCGGGCCAGGCTGCGACCGGCACCGGCCTCGGGCCGAAGGCCGTGGGCTACGTGCTTGGCATCGCCAAGGCGTACACGACGCGGGTGGGCGAGGGGCCGTTCCCGACGGAGCTGAAGGACGAGATCGGCCAGCGCATCGGCGAGCGGGGCCGGGAGTTCGGCACAGTGACGGGGCGCAAGCGCCGTTGCGGCTGGTTCGACGCCGTGCTGGTGCGCCAGACGGTGCGCACTTCGGGCATCGACGGCATCGCGCTGACGAAGCTCGATATCCTCGACGGCTTCGACGAAATCAAGGTCTGCGTCGGCTACAAGCTTGACGGGGAGGTGCTGGACCACCTGCCGGCGAGCCAGGGTGCGCAGGCGCGGGTCGAGCCGATCTACGAGACCATCGAGGGCTGGTCCGGCACGACGGCGGGAGCGCGCTCCTGGGCCGACCTGCCGGCCCAGGCCATCAAATACGTCCGACGCATCGAGGAGCTGATCGGGGCCCCCGTCGCGCTTCTGTCGACGAGCCCCGAGCGTGACGATACGATCCTCGTCCATAACCCCTTTGAAGGTTGACGGGCCCCACGTTTTCGGGACATTCGGGAGCCGATGGCGGACTATTATCCCTTGCTCTCGCGGGCCATTGCCGGCCTGCCGGAGAACACCCCCGAGACGCGGCGCGCAATCTATGATCGCGCGCGCGTCGTGCTGCTGCAGCAGTTGCGGGCAGTCGACCCGCCGCTGTCGGAGGCCGACATCGAGCGCGAGCAGATCGCCCTTGATGACGTCATTGCGCGCATTGAGAGCGAATACGCGCCGCCCGTCCACGACGATCCGCTGGAGCCGCGCTTCGACGAAGCGGCCGAGATGCCGCCGGCCTACGGCGACGATCAGAACGCTTACGCGAACGAGGGCACGTATGACAGCGAGCCCGCCGGCTACGGGGCGGACAGCTACCCGCCGGCCGAGCCGCCCGGCGTGCCCTCTGATCAGGGCATATCGCCCCGTGTCGCGGACGAGCGCCCGGCGCGTCCGCGCCTGTCCACGACGCGCAGCAACCGCGACGGCGGCGAGCGTCGCCGTACGCTGATCGTCGCCGGCGTCCTCGGCCTCGTCATCGCCGCCATCGCCGGTACCGCCCTGTGGCTGCGGCAGGAGGCGCCCACGCCGGGACAGGAGCAGGAGCAGGCACAGACGCAGACGGAGCCGGGCGAGCAGCCGCCCGGCGAGACGAAGTTCAACGACCGTATCGGCGGGCCGCCGCCGGAGGAGGCCCCGCCCGCGCAGCCGCGGCCGCAGCAGCAGGCGACGCCGCCCGGCGGTACCGTTGCCGTCTCGCAGCGTGCGATTCTCTATGAGGAGAGCGCCGACGCCAACCAGGCACCGCGGGTGACCGGGGGGCGCGCCGTCTGGCGTCTCGACTCCGTCAACCCCGGCGAAGGCCAGCCGCTCGAGACGGTGGTGCGTGCCGAGGTTACTGTGCCGGAGGCGGGGCTGACGCTGTATCTCACCTTCCGTCGCAACACCGACGAAACACTGCCGGCATCCCACACTGTGGAGATGACCTTCGAGTCGACGGACCCCGAGCGCACGGTGCGCGAGGTGGGGGTGCCACAGCTCAAGACGGACGAGGCATCGCGCGGCACGCCGCTCGCCGGGCTGCCGGTGCCGGTGACGCCGAACTTCTTCCTGATCGGTCTCTCCAACCTCGCCAGCGACGTGGAGCGCAATACCGAACTCCTGCGCTCGCGGTCGTGGATGGACATTCCGCTGCGCTATGCGTCCGGCCGGCGCGCCGTGCTCGCCTTCGAGAAGGGGCTGTCCGGCGAGCAGACGCTGGAGGCAGCCCTGCGCGCCTGGCAGGGGCAGCAGTAGTCATTCCGGCGGCAAGACGGACGGCACAAGAAAAACGGCGGCCCGACGGCCGCCGTTCGCATTTCGCCCGTCCGGCCGGGATCAGGCCGGGCTCAGCGCCTGGCCACCGGCCTTCGGCGCCTCGATGCGGGCGAGACCCTGTTTCACGGCCTCCTGCACCTTCTCGAAGGCGCGCACCTCGATCTGCCGCACGCGCTCGCGGGAGACGCCGAACTCGCTGGACAGATCCTCGAGCGTGATCGGGTCGTCGCGCAGGCGGCGCGCCTCGAAGATGCGGCGCTCGCGCTCGTTGAGCACGCCGAGCGCCTGGCGCAGGGCGGCGAGCCGGTTGCGTCCCTCTTCCTCGGCGACGAGGTTGGCTTCCTGGTTTTCACTCTCGTCGACCAGCCAGTCCTGCCACTCGCCGTCGCCGTCCTGGCGCAGGGGCGCGTTGAGCGAGGTATCGCCGCCGAGGCGGCGGTTCATCTCGATCACGTCCTGCTCGGGCACGCCGAGGCGCTTGGCGATAGCCTTCACCTGCTCGGGCCGCAGGTCGCCCTCGTCATAGGCGGAGATGCGGCCCTTGGCCTTGCGCAGGTTGAAGAACAGCTTCTTCTGGCTTGCCGTCGTCCCCATCTTCACGAGGGACCACGAGCGCAGGATGTATTCCTGTATCGCGGCCTTGATCCACCACATGGCGTAGGTCGCGAGCCGGAAGCCCTTGTCGGGCTCGAAACGCTTCACCGCCTGCATCAGGCCGACGTTGCCTTCGGAGACCACCTCGGCGATGGGCAGGCCGTAGCCGCGGTATCCCATGGCGATTTTCGCCACGAGCCGCAGGTGGGATGTGACGAGCTTGTGCGCCGCTTCGCGGTCGCCATGTTCGCGCCACCGCTTCGCGAGCATGTACTCCTCGTCGGGCGTCAGCATCGGAAAACGGCGGATCTCTTCGAGATAGCGCGCGAGCCCGCCTTCGCTGGCGAGCGTGGGAAGTGCGCCGGTAGCCATGTTCACCTCCTTTCGGCCCCCTCTTGGCAGGCCGTATGACGGCCGCCCCCTGGCCAGCCGTCCTTGAACACCCTACATCCGCGAACACGTTGTCCGAAAGAGGGCGTCCGACTGTCTCAGAACTGCACTTTCTGCCCTTGGTTTCCTCCAGCATGTGCGCCAGCGCACACGACGAACGCCGCGCCGCGCGCTCAGGCGTTCGCGCGCAGTGCGGTGATCAGTCGCTGCAGATCCGGGGGCAGCGGGCTTTCGAAGCGCATTTCCCGACCCGTCACGGGGTGAGCGAAGCCCAGCTCGGCGGCGTGGAGCGCCTGGCGGGAGAGCGCGCCCAAGGCTTGGCGCGCCTGCTCCCCGAGGCGGGCAGATTTGGTCCGGAAGCCGCTGCCGTAGGTTTCGTCGCCGAGAAGCGGATGTCCGCGATGGGCGAGATGCACCCTGATCTGGTGCGTGCGCCCCGTTTCCAGCCGGCAGCGCACGAGGCTCGCCACATCCGCCGCGTCCCCGGCGGCGAAGCGCTCCTCTACAATATAGTGTGTGATCGCCGTGCGTCCATGGCCGGGGCGGACGACGGCCATCTTCTCGCGGTTGTGCGGCGCCCGGTCGATCGGTGCATCGATAGTGCCGGCGAGCGGCTGCGGCACGCCCCACGCCACCGCCACATAGGCGCGGTGCAGCGGGCCGGTGCGGCCGTGGTCGGCGAACTGGGCGCTCAACCCTTTGTGCGCCTCATCGGTCTTCGCCGCCACCATGACGCCAGACGTGTCCTTGTCGAGCCGGTGCACGATACCGGGGCGCCGGACGCCGCCGATGCCGGAGAGGCTCGCCCCGCAATGGGCGATGAGCGCGTTGACGAGGGTGCCCGTCTCGTTGCCGGGGGCCGGGTGCACGACGAGCCCGGCCGGCTTGTCGATGACGATGAGCGAATCGTCCTCGTAGAGGACGGTGAGGGGGATGTCCTCGCCGGCCGGCTCCGGTGCCACCGGCAGCGGCACGGCCACCGCAAGCGCAAGGCCAGGGACGAGCTTTCGCGACGCGTTGGTCTCGGTTGCTCCGCCAACCGTGACGCAGCCGTCCTTGATGAGCTGCTGGATGCGGCTGCGCGACAGCTCGGGCAGCCGCAGCGCCAGCGCCCGGTCGAGCCGCACCCCGGCATCTTCCGCCGTGGCGGTCAGATGGATGATTTGCCCAGCATCCGTCATCTCATGTCCCATGCGCGCTCGTCGCCCGTTCCGGCGGGGCAGTCAAGCCTTCTCCGGGGCTGCCGCCAGCGTCAGCCTGTGGGAGGATTGGCGCTTTTCGACACAAAGTCCGCGCCGGGGGCTTGAACGGGGAGCAAAGCCTCGATATAGAGGCGGCGCTCGCGAGACGCTCCCATCGTCTAGCGGTCTAGGACGTCGCCCTCTCACGGCGAAAACAGGGGTTCGAGTCCCCTTGGGAGCGCCATTCCCTTCGTGCTTCAGTGGTTTGTCGGGCGGTTAGCCAAGCGGGTTAGCCAATGCCGCTGCGACGCTTTCGGGCGCCGGTGAAGCAGGCAGTGTTACCGCCCCGCGCGGGCAGCGATCCCCTCTTCGCAAGACGTTTCTTCTCTGCTCCGCGAGTGCTGCGGCGTCGGCATATGGCGCGGTTACTCGCAGACGGATGGTATTCGCCAGTATTCCGCAGCTTTCGGCGGCGAGGAGCGGTAGGGCGTGTCTGGCGGGAAAATGGCGGTTTCGGCCGCTCGCCGGGCGCGTTCTTCGCCTCGCGGATCGTCGTCTGCTCATCCGCGGCATGGAATCGTAGCGCGAATCGCGATCCGGTGTGGCCGGAAGCGCGACAGGGGCGTTTCCGTGCCGGGGGGGGGCGCCATGATGCTCTCGGATGGGCGGAAAGCGGCGCGAATGGCGGCGGTCGATCGCCGAAATTTACGAAAATTTAGCTAAATCTGCCCGTTTTATCGCTCTGGGTGCGCATAGTGTAGATTTCAATTGCATAATTACGCGGCATGCGTATGGTGCGTGTACTCTTACACTGGGGGTTACCGATGCGTGCACTTCGCACTTCCATTTCCATCCTCGCCCTTGCCATTGCCGGCCCGGCCCTTGCTGCTGACCTGCCGTCGCGGCATGTGGCTCCCGCCGCGCCTGCTGTGGCGCCGATCTTCACTTGGACCGGCTTCTATGCCGGTGTGAACATCGGCGGTGCCTGGGAGCACGGCTCCCTGCACGTGCGCGACGAGGATACGCTCCAGTCGATCAACCTGGGCGCGGCTCTCGGCCTGCGTGAGTCCGACAGCGGTGGTTTCACTGGCGGTGCGCAGATCGGCTACAACTACCAGATCGGCCAGTTCGTCCTCGGCGCCGAGGCGGATTTCAACTACATCAACGTCAACCGCCGCATCGCCGGCACGGTCGTTGACCACGAGGGTGACGGCGGCTCCGTCTTCGCCAAGGCGACGGTGAACTGGTACGGCACCGTCCGTGCGCGTCTCGGCTTCACGCCGACCGAGCGCCTCCTCGTCTACGCCACCGGTGGTCTTGCCTATGGCCAGGTCAAGCACCGCATGTCGGTGGCCGACGACATCGGCGAGGATTCCTGGGCCGGCCGCGGCAACCACACCCAGTGGGGCTGGACGCTGGGCGCGGGCCTCGAGTACGCGATCACCAACAACCTGACGCTGCGCGGCGAGTATCTCTACGTCGACCTCGGCGACAAGAACACGCGTCTCGGCTACACGGGCACGGACGCCGCGCTCGCCGGCGACACTCTGACGCTCAAGAGCGACACGCAGTTCAGCGTGGTCCGCGCCGGGCTCAACTACAAGTTCTAATCGGACGCCCTTTGAGGCAGACTGGCGGCCGCCCGCGCGATGCGCGGGCGGCCGTTCTCGTTTGGGCTGTCGGTTAATTAACGGCTTCAATCGCGAAATTAAAATAATTTGTCGAGAGAAGTGTAATTAGCGCTTGCGGCCGTCGCGAAATGTTGAATAGGTTGCGTTTTTGAGACGCCCGCGGGTTGATCCTGCGGCGCGACGAGGAGGGGGCAGTGGAGCGTATGGATCGGGCCTGGCCGCCGTCGCTGTGGGCAGCCGTGACGCCTTCGGGGGAAGACTATCCAGCGCTGGCGGGAACCGCGACTGGCGATGTCGTCGTCATCGGCGGCGGCTTTACCGGTCTGTCGACGGCGCTTCATCTCGCGGAGGACGGCAAGAACGTCGTGCTTCTCGAGGCGGCAGCGCCGGGGTGGGGCGCCTCGGGGCGCAACAACGGGCAGGTCATTCCCACCCTGACGCGCCCGAACCCGGACGATATCGTCGCCAAGCACCGTGCGGCCGGTGAGCGCTTCGTCGCCCTGCTTCGCGACAGTGCCTCCGTCCTGTTCGATCTCGTGCGCCGTCTCGACATTCCTGCGGAGGCGGAGCAGACGGGCTGGATCCAGCCCGTGCACTCGCCCGGCCGCATGAAGATTGCGGAGACGCGCTTTTCCCAGTGGAGCCGCCACGGCGCGCCCGTCGAGCTGCTCGACCGCGAGCAGGTGCGGCGGATGACCGGCTCAGACGCCTGGTATGGCGGATTCTGGAATCGCACCGGCGGGCACATCAACCCGCTGGCGCTGGCGCGGGGGCTGGCGCGCGCCGCCGCTGCCCGCGGCGTGAGCATCTTTGCCGGCACGCCTGCCCTGTCCATCACGCGCGACGGCTCCGGCTGGCGCGTCACGACGCCGCAGGGGGAGGTGCGGGCGAGGGCGCTTGTGCTCGCCACCAATGCCTATACCGGCGAGTTCGCCGGGGGGCTCGCGCCCTCCGTCGCGCACGAGGTGGTGCCGGTGCTGTCGTGGCAGATGGCCACAGAGCCGCTCGGCGAGGAGCTGCGCGCCTCGATCATTCCCGGCCGGCAGGCCGTGTCCGACACGCACGGCGATCTCTGGTTCATGCGCTACGACGCACGCAACCGGCTGGTGACCGGCGGGGCCCTCATTTCGCCGATAAACGGGGCGGACCGGCTCCGCCGCCGCATCGGCGAGCGGCTGAGGCGCATCTTCCCGCAGATCGGGGAGGTTCGTTTCGACTACGTGTGGAACGGCTACATCGGCATGACGACCGACTACTTCCCGCGCTTTCACCGCCTCGGGCCGGATGCCTATGCCTGGGCCGGCTGCAACGGCCGGGCGGTCGCGCTGTCGATCAGCATCGGCCGCGAACTGGCGCGCGCCGTCTCTGGCGCGGAAGTTGCCTTGCCGTTCACCGAACCGCGGCCGCTGCCGCTGCACGGCTTGCTGCGGCGGGTCGCGCCGCTCAATCTGGTTCTTTATCGCTGGCGCGATGCCCGTGAAATCGCTTGAATCGGTTTGAGCCTGCAGCGGAAGGGGACGACATGGCGGACAAGACCGACGACCACACCATAAACCTCCTGCGCCGGGCCTTCGCCATGCGCGCCGCGGCCTATGCCTATATGTTCGACACGCTGCGCGAGGAGCTGGGGGAGGAGAAGGCGCTCGAGCTCGGCATGAAGGCGACTCGCCGCATGGGCGAGGACATGGGGCGCCACTTCAAGGACTACGGCCCGGGCGACCTCTGCGGCCTGAAGGATGCCTTCCTCGGCGGCATCATCGAGGGCGAGCGCATGTTCGCGCCCGAGGTGCGGCGCTGCGACGGCGAGGAGCTGGAAATCTACTTCCACCGCTGCCCGCTGAAGGAGGCCTGGCAGGAGATGGGCCGTTCCGACGAGGACGTGCGCAAGCTGTGCCGCATGGCGGGCGCCATCGACACAGGTCTGTTCACCGCAGCAGGCTTCACCTTTGCCGGCGAGACATGGAAGCCGGGCGAGACCGGCTGCTGCCGTCTCAGGGTCCTGCCCGGCAAGGCAGCCTGAAGCACAAGGAACCATTGGGGAGAGCGATTGAAATGGACAGGCGGAATCTTCTGATCGGTGCGGGGCTTGCCGCGCTCGTCGCCTCGGGCGGCATGGCGTTTGCCCAGCAACCGGTCGTCAAGCTCGGCTATCAGCTGCCGCTCACGGGCAATACGGCCCAGTACGGCCAAGACTTCAAGAACGCGGCCGAGATCGCGCTCGCCAAGTTCAACTCCTCGGGCAAGCCCTTCAAGGTGGAGATCATCTTCGAGGACTCGCGCTCGGACGCGAAGGAAGGCATCGCCATCGCGCGCAAGTTCGTCGACAACAAGGAGATTGTCGGCGTGCTCGGCGACTTCACCTCGGGCGTGTCCATGGCCTCGGCGCAGGTCTACAAGAGCGCCGGCATGCCGCAGCTCTCGCAGACGGCCTCGCACCCGGACTATGCCAAGATTTCCGAATGGCAGTTCCGCAACATCACGACCCAGGCGCAGGAAGGGCCCTACAACGCCAACTGGATGCTCGAGCGCGGCTTCAAGAAGATCGCCGTCATCGCGGAGCAGACCGACTGGGGCCAGACCGTCGTCTCCAACTTCGCTGACGAGGTGAAGGCCAAGGGCGGCGAGATCGTCTTCAGCGAGTTCTTCAACCGCGGCCTCGCCGATTTCCGGCCGATCATCACGAAGATCGCGCGCGAGAAGCCCGACGCGATCTACACGGGCTTCTTCTACGAGGACGGCGCCCAGTTCCTCAAGCAGATGAAGCAGCTCGGCGTTGACATCCCGGTCTATTCCACATCGGCCGCCTACAACCAGAAGCTCATCGAGCTCGCCGGCGCCGACGCCGAGGGCATGCACCTGACGGCGACTTTCCTGCCGTCGAACCCGGCGCCGCACGTGCAGGAGTTCGTTGCTGCGTGGAAGGAGAAGACAGGCCAGGCCGAGCCCGGCCAGTTCCCGGCCCAGGCCTATGATGCCGTCAACATCATGCTCGCTGCGGTCGAGAAGGCCTGGCCGGAGCCGACGCGCCAGAAGGTGCGGGATGCGCTTGCCGCAACGAAGGACTTCCCGGGCGTGACCGGCGACACCACCTTCGACGCCAACCGCGAGCCGGCCAAGAAGCTGACCAAGGCTGTCGTCAAGAACGGCCAGTTCGTCGCCGTTACCGACTGAACCGGCGGGGGCGGCGGGCCGGAAGCAGCGGCCCGTCCGTCCGCCGCGCCGTGCCCGCGCCTGCCGCGGGCACGGGAGCGGCGTGGCCGGGCGTGGCCCGGCCGACACCGGAACCCCGGTTGCGACAACGCTTGAATCCCGCGGCCTTGCCGCCCCAACCTCGCGGTCCCGATGGATTACTATCTCCAGCAGCTCGCCATCGGCCTCTCGCTCGGCATGGTTTATGCCCTGATGGCCATCGGCTTCACGCTGATCTTCGGCGTGCTCAACGTCGTGAACTTTGCGCATGGCGAGGTCTACACGATCGGCGCCTTCGCCGGGCTCGTGGTCATCACCGCCTTCGCGCCGCCGCTCTTCGTCGTGCTACTCATCGTCGTGGCGGTGGGGGCGCTCGCCGGTGTCGGGCTCGAGCGCATCGCGTTCAAGCCCTTCCGGCGATTCAGCGACGAGGCCTCGCTCAAGTCGCGTGCCATGCGTGAGGCGACGCTGATGTCGTCGCTCGCCGTATCCATCATCGTGCGTGAGGCGATCGAGATCGGCTTCGGTTCGCAGTTCCAGACCGTGCCGCTTGACCGGCTGCTCAACAAGCCGATCAGCCTCGGCCCCGTCACCATCGTCTCGGGTGACGTCATCATCTTCGTCGTTGCGGCGCTGATGCTGGGCGGGCTGCAGTATGTCCTCAAGCGCACCAACGTGGGGCTGTCGATCCGCGCCGTCTCCAGCAATCCGCTCGGCGCCAAGTATGTCGGCATCAATACCGACCGCACCATCATCTGGACCTTCGCCGTGGGGTCGATGATGGGGGCTGCGGCCGGCATCCTCGTCGGCCTCTACTATGGTGCCATCTTTCCGAGCATGGGGTTCATTCCCGGCATCAAGGCTTTCGTGGCCATGGTCATGGGCGGGCTCTCATCCATTCCCGGTGCCGTCATCTGTGCGCTCATCCTCGGCTTCAGCGAGAGCATCGCAACCATCTTCGTGCCCTCCGTCTGGGCCGACATGGTGGCTTACGGATTTCTCATCGTGACGCTCATCTTCTTCCCGCGCGGCATCTTTGGCGGAGCTCGCGACCGTGTCTGACCGTCTGCGCCCCCTTCTCGTCGTCGCGGCCGCGCTCGTCCTCGTCCTCGGGGTCGTGCCTGCCGTGCTCGGCGCCCTCGATCGCAGCTACCTCTACCAGGTGGCCAACCTCGCGCTCATCTTCGTGCTGCTCGCGGCCTCCATGCATCTCGTCACGGGTGTCGCGGGCCTGCTTCAGCTCGGCCATGCCGCCTTCTATGGCATCGGCGCCTACACGGCGGCGCTGCTCGCCACCGAGGCGGGTCTGACCTTCGGCTGGACATTGCCGCTCTCCGGGCTCAGCGCCGCCTTCGTCGCCGTCCTCGTCGCGCTGCCGACCATGCGGCTCGTGTCGATCTATTTCGCGGTGGCGACGCTCGGCATCGGGCAGATGATCTATCTCGTCATGCTCAACTGGGTGCCGGTGACGAAGGGGCCGAACGGCATCCTCGTCACCAGCGGCCTCGAGCTCTTCGGCTACGACCTGTCGGCTTCGGCACCTGCCTATTTCGTGGTGGCGATCATCACCCTCGTTTCGCTGTGGGTGATCCACCGCCTGTCGCACTCCTACTACGGCAACGCGCTGCGCGCGCTGCGCGAGGACGACCAGTGCGCCGATGCCATGGGGCTCGACACCGTGCGGCTGAAGATCGAGAGCTTCGCTGTATCGGGCTTCTTTGCCGGCATCGCCGGGGCGCTGTGGGCGCACACGGCCGGCTACATCTCGCCGGCGGACTTCGCCTTTCCGCAGTCCATCCTCATCCTGGCGATGGTCGTGGTGGGCGGGCTCGGCAGCCTGCCGGGCGCTGTCATCGGCGCGCTCATTCTCATCCTGCTGCCGGAGGTTTTGCGGCCCGTCGGAGACTTCCGCAACATCATCGTGGGCGGGGTCCTGTTCTTCTCCATCCTGCTGATGCCCAAGGGCATCATCGGCGAGGTCTCGGCGCTCGACCTCGTGCGGCGGCAGCTCGGCGGCGCCTGGCGCGGCGAAGGGACCAAGGCGGGCCCGGAGGTGGGCTGGCGATGACGGCGCTTCTCACCATCGACGGCGCGACGCGCCGCTTCGGCGGTCTCACCGCCGTGGACAACGTCTCGACCACGGTCGCCAAGGGCGAGCTCGTGGGCGTCATCGGCCCGAACGGCGCCGGCAAGACGACGCTGTTCAACCTCATCTCGGGCTTCACGCCGCTCTCCTCGGGCGCGGTCCACTTCAAGGGCCGGCGCATCGACGGGCTGAAGCCCTTCCGCATCGCGCGGCTCGGCATTGCCCGCACGTTCCAGAACCTGCGCATATTCCCGAACATGAGCGTGTTCGACAACGTCTCGGTCGGGGCGGCGGGCATGCTGGGCGTCAGCGCCGCGGAGGCCGTGTTCGGCGGCAGGGCACGCAGCGAGGCCATCTCGCGCCGGGCCTGGGCAGCGCTGGAGCAGGTGGGGCTGCAGGATCTCGCCGGAGAGCTTGCAGCCAACATCTCCTATGGCCGGCGCAAGTATCTCGAGATCGCACGTGCGCTCGCCATGGAGCCGGAGCTCATCATTCTCGACGAGCCGGCGGCCGGCCTCAATGATACGGAGACGCGCGAACTCGCGGCCTTCATCCAGCGTCTGCACGGCGCGGGCATGACGGTGCTGCTCGTCGAGCATGACATGGGGCTCGTCATGGGCATCTGCCAGCGGGTTGTGGTGCTCGCGAGCGGCCGCAAGATCGCCGATGCGCCGCCGGAGGTGGTACGCAAGGATCCGGCCGTGCTCGAGGCCTATCTCGGCGTGGAGGAATAGGGCATGGCGCTTCTCGAAGTCCGCGACCTTCACGTCTCCATGGGCGTGCAGGAGATCCTGCACGGCATCGACATTGATCTGGGCGAGGGCGAGATCGTCGCCATGCTCGGCGCCAACGGCGTCGGCAAAACGACGCTGATGCGTGCGCTCTCGGGCATCTACCGCGTCAAGCGTGGCACGATCACGCTCGCCGGTGAGGACATCACCAATGCGCCCTCGCACACCATCGTGGCGCGCGGCCTCTGCCAGGCCCCCGAGGGGCGGCAGATCTTCGCCACCATGAGCGTGCGCGAGAACCTGGTGCTCGGCGGGGGACCGCACGGCCTCGCCCGCCTCGATGAGGTGCTGCAGCTCTTTCCCATCCTCGGCGAGCGTATGGGGCAGGCGGCGGGCTCGCTTTCGGGCGGCGAGCAGCAGATGCTGTGCATCGCCCGCGCCCTGATGCGCAACCCCCGGGTGCTTCTGCTCGACGAGCCCTCGCTCGGCCTTGCGCCCAAGCTCGTCAAGCTTATCTTCGATCTCGTCGCGCAGATCCGCGAGCAGGGCGTGTCGATCCTGATCGTCGAGCAGAATGCGCGCGGGGCGCTCAGGGTGGCTGACAGGGCCGCGGTGATGGAGAGCGGGCGCGTCGTCCTCTCTGGGCCGGCCGCCGAGCTGGCCAGCGACCCGCGTATCGTCGAGGCCTATCTCGGCGGCCATGTCGCCGGGTGAAGGAGAGGATGATGGCTTCAGCCAAGGACACGACCGCCAGGGAAACAGCAACCTCCGCCCCGATGCCGATGATCGAGCGCCGGCGCATCGAGGCCGAGATCCTCAAGCACGTCTACGAGACGCTGAAGGAGAGTCACGGCCTCGAGGTGGCGCAGAAGACGGTGGCCGACGCGGTGCGCCGCTCGTCCATCGAGCAGGGGGCGCGCTTCGCCGCGATGCAGGACGGGCAGACCTCCATCGAGAGTTTTGCCGCGCTGCAGCCGCTGTGGACCATGGAGAACGCCCTCGAGATCGACGTGATCGAGAAGACGGATACGACGTTCTCGTTCAACGTCACACGCTGCCGCTATGCCGAGATGTATCGGCAGATGGGGCTCGGCGAGATCGGCCACCTGCTGTCGTGCCAGCGGGACGGCACCTTCTGCGAGGGTTACGACAAGCGCCTCAAGCTCGCCCGCTCGCAGACCATCATGCAGGGCGCCAGCCACTGCGACTTCCGCTACACCTACGAGAAGGCCGAAAGCTGACGGACGCCGCCCCCGGGGCGGCGTTTTCTTTCGGGTTGTCCTGGCCCTGCCCTGCGCCTTGCCGGCGGCGGCGAACCCGGCGGACTGAAACAGAACTGTCAGACAGGGGCATTAGAAGACGCCTCGCACAAGCCTGCGCATGGCCGGCCCGCCCCTGTCGCGCTGGTGTTGCCGGACCATTGTTGCTTCGATGGCAGGAAGGGGCGGTTGTCGCTGCCTGAACAACCCGAGGGAGGATGGAAGGGACATGGCGCACGCAAGCAAGATCATCGCCGGCGTCGGCTTCTGCACCGGCAACGGCACTGGCGACCTTTCGGTGCTGGAGCGGGCGCTGGCCCGCTATGCAGACCTCGGCGCGGATATTGCCGAGCTGTCGCTCTACAGTGAGGATCTCGTCGCCGGCGGTCGCGTGCTGCCGGAGCGCGCCGCGAGGCTCGTCGAGATCACGAAGCGCTACAAGCTCGGCTACACGGTGCACGGCCTCGTCTGTTCCAACTTCATGGACGAGGTGAACCTGCCCTACCAGAAGGCGGCGATGCGCGCGATGCTGGAGCTGTGCGACCGCGTGGGGGCGAGCGTTCTCGTGCATCACTCCGGCGTCGCCACCAGGAAGGGGCCCGAAGAGCTGGCGCGGATCGACGCAATGGAGCGCGACGCGCTCGCCGAAATGGCGGAGGTCGCACGCAGCTACGGCGTGCGCATCGCGCTCGAGAACATCTTCGCCATGAGCGACGACGAATACCGCAAGACACCCTCCGAGGTCGCGGCGACGGTGGCCGCCATCGGCCATCCGAACCTGTGCGCCCTCATCGACTTCAGTCACGCCTACATCGAATCCACGCGCCGCGGCCTCGACTGGCGGGCGGAGATCCGCGCCATGGCGCCCGTCGCCGGGCACCTGCACGTGCATGATTCCTTCGGCCGCCCCTACACGATGACGCGCTTCTTCCACCAAGGCGAGCCGATGGCCCTCGGCATCGGTGACCTGCACATGCCGCTCGGCTGGGGCGACATCCCGTGGGAGGAGATCTTCCAGGAACTGACCTTCCCGGCCGGCACCACCATGATCATGGAGATCACGGAACGCTTTGACCCGGAGCTGCCGGCCTGCCTCGCGCGCGCCCGCGGCCTTGCGGCTCTGGCCGACGCGAAGGCTACCGTCGCGGCATGACGACCGGTGCGGCGGCGCCGGTCACTCCCGCCGTGCCCCGTCCTCGAACCAGCGCGCCAGCACAGCCCGCTCGGCCGGCGTCATCTGCGTGACGTTCCCGGGCGGCATGGCGTGGGTGAAGGCGGCCTGCATGGCGATGTCGTGGGCGCGCAGGTGGATCTCGTCGCCGTTTTCCAGAAGCACGTTCTTCGGCGGCACGACGACGCCGTCCCACACCGGTTCCATCGCATGGCACATGCTGCAGCGGCTGGTGACGATCTCCTCCACGCGGGCGAAGGTCACCGGCCCGGCCGGCGCAGCCGCGTCCATGGTGCCGCGCACCGGCCCCTTCGGCCCGAGCGCACTCAGGAACATCACGAGCAGCATCAGCAGGGCGGAGACGAACCACGGCCACGTCTTCATCTCGCCCGTCTTGTGCATGGTGTTGAAGAAATGGCGGATGAGCGCGCCCATCACGATGATGCAGGCGAGGATGGCCCAGGAATACTGCGTCGCGAAGGCGAGCGGGTAGTGGTTTCCGATCATGACGAAGACAACCGGCAGCGTCAGGTAGTTGTTGTGCAGCGAGCGCTGCTTGCCCTTCGCGCCGAGGGAGGGATCTGGCGTCTGCCCCGCGATCAGCGCCGCCACCACCTTGCGCTGGTTGGGAATGATGACGAGGAAAACGTTCGCCACCATCATCGTGCCGATGAGCGCCCCCATCTGCATGAAGGCGCCCCGGCCCGAGAAGACGTGGCTGAAGCCGTAGGAAAGCGCGACGAGAAAGACGAAACCGGCGATGGCAAGGTGCGTGTCGTTGCGCCCGAGCGGCGAGCGGCACAGGCCGTCGTAGACGAGCCAGCCGAGCGCGAGGCCGCCGACCGAAAGGGCGATTGCCGCCCAGGCGGGCAGGGGCAGGACGCTCTCGTCGATGAGGTAGAGCTCGGCCCCCATGTAGTAGACGAGCACCAGCAGCGCCGCACCTGACAGCCAGGTGGTATAGGCCTCCCACTTGAACCACGTCAGCTTGTCCGGCAGCGACCGCGGCGCAACGAGATACTTCACCATGTTGTAGAAGCCGCCGCCGTGCACCTGCCAGGCCTCGCCGTAGGCCTCCTCGGGCAGGCCCTTGCGCGGCTTGAGGCTGAGGTCGAGGTGCACGAAGTAGAACGACGAGCCGATCCAGGCGATGCCGGCGATCACGTGCAGCCAGCGTACGCCGAAGTTGAGCCACTCCCAGAGGATTGCACCCATGCCCAGCTCCCGGTGAATCGCCCGCCCGTGCCGGCAGGCGGCATCAGCGTGCATGGCGCGTGCCAGCTCGGCAAGCGGGAGACGGCGCCGCCCTTGGCGCGGGGTCTGAGCCGCGTGTGTTGCAACCGGCGCCCAGGTGCGGCGGTTGCCTAGCACCGCCCGCAGGGCCTATGACTTCGGCTCCCGCCCGTTGTCTCGCCGGGCCACCCCAAGCTGCCACAGGACCGCCATGAGCCTCGATCCCGCCGTCGCCTCCGCCCTTGCCGAAGTCTCCACCGCCACGCTGACCACGGTCCTGCTCAAGAAGGGGCTGCGCAACGTGTGGATGCGGGGCACGCGTCCGCTCGCGCCGGGGCAGAAGCGTGTGGTCGGCCCGGCCTTCACGCTGCGCTTCGTGCCAGCGCGGGAGGATCTGGCGACGCCGGAATCCTGGAGTTCTCCCATCTCGACCCGCGCCGCCATCGAGGCGATGCCGGAAGGGGCCATCGCAGTGGTCGATGCCATGGGCGTCACCGATGCCGGCATATTCGGCGACATCCTCTGCGCACGCATGCAGAAGCGGGGCGTGGCCGCCCTGGTTACCGACGGCGTGGTGCGCGACGTGGCCGGCGTGCTCGGCACCGGCCTCAAGGTGTGGTGCCGGGGCGCGGCCTCGCCGCCCTCCGTCGCGGGCCTCACTTTCGTCGGCTGGCAGGATCCGATCGCCTGCGGCGGCGTTGCCGTCTTTCCCGATGATATCGTGGTGGCCGACGAGGACGGGGCTGTGCTCATTCCGCGCGCCCTCCTCGACGACGTGGTCAAGGCCGCGGTGGCGCAGGAGAAGCTTGAGAACTGGATCATGCGGGAGGTCGAGAACGGCGCCGCACTGCCGGGCCTCTATCCGCCAAACGAGGCCAACAAGGCCCGCTACGAGGCCTTCCTGGCGGCGAACGGTGGCGAGAACTGATCGCAAGCATCGTTAGCGAATTCTGCACCTTATCGTGCAAGATACCGGCAAAGATGCGTGCGCCGCCCATGGGCCGGGTCTTGTGCCTCGATTACGGCGCAATCCGGCGAATATAGCGGAGCCGGGGGAGGCGGAAGGAGACCGCGCGAGCGGCTGAGGTGTATTGCGTAGCCAGGTGCCAAAGGAAGAGAAGGGCGGCATGGGTCGCCCGCCACGGTGCAGCTGGCTCGCTGCCGGCACCGCGTTGGCGCTCGTCCTCGTGGCGGCCGAGGCGCAGGCCGACGACCGGCCCGGCTTCTTCGCGCGCCTCTTCGGTGCGGAGGAGAAGGAGGAGGGCCCGGCCTTCCCGGTTCCCGACCCCGTGACCTATGACGTCACCTTCGACTTTCGCGGCGATACCGAGGATCTCGGCGAGCGGCTGAAGGAGCTCTCCAACCTCGAGAAGCTGAAGAACGAGCCGCCTTCGGGCGCCATCGGGCTGCAGCGGCGTGCCGAGGGCGACAGGCAGCAGCTTCTCGGGGCGCTGTCGGCCTTCGGCTATTACCAGCCGCGCATCGACATCACCGTGGCGGGTGTCGACGTCTCCTCGCCGCGGGCACCGCAGCGCATCGATGCCGCCCGCCGCGCCGGATCGGTGCCGGTGCGCGTCACGGTGACCTTCGGGCCGCGCTTCACCTTCTCGCGCCTCGCCATCGTCGACGAGGCGACGGGCAGGCCGCTGCCGCCGCCCGCGGGCTGGGCCGCGGCCGGACTGGCGCCGGGCGAGCCGGCCCAGAGCGCGGCGGTGCTTGCCGGCGAGCGGGCCATCGTCGCCGCCCTGCGCGACGAGGGCTATGCCTTCGCCGCCGTGCCGCGGCGCGAGGCGGTGGTCGACCACGCCACCCACACGATGGACGTGACGTTCTATGTCGTGCCCGGGCGCAAGGCGCGTTTCGGCCGGGTGACGGTCGAGGGGACGGATCGGCTCGACCCGTCCTTCGTCGAGGAACGGGTTCCGTTCAGGACGGGCGATCTCTTCTCGCCCGAGCCGCTGGCCGAGCTGAGGCGCGAGCTCGGCGAATATGACGTCTTCAGCTCCGTGCGCATCCGCGAGGGCGAGGCGCTCGACGCCGACGGCACCTTGCCGATCACCATCGAGGTGCAGGAGCGGGCGCGCCGTTTCATCGGCTTCGGCGCCAGATATTCGACCACCGAGGGACCAGGCATCAACGCCTACTGGGGCCATCGCAACCTCTTCGGCGGGGCGGAGCGGCTGCGGCTCGATGCACAGGTGTCGGGCACCGACATCAAAACTGTCGGCGTGACGGGCAGGAAGGCCGAGTGGCAGGACAAGCTCGGTTACCGCTTCGGCGCCACCTTTACCAAGCCTGGCATCATCACGGCGCGGGACGATCTCGTCGTGCAGGCGACCTACCTGCGCGAGGTCACGGAGAGCTATTCGCGCCAGGGCTTCGTCGGCGCCGTCGCGCTCAAGCGCCGCTTCACGCGCGAGTGGTCGGGCCAGATCGGTCTCGATCTCGAGCGGGCCAAGTACCTGCGTGGCTACGACACGGAGTTCGACACCGGCCGCTGGTACACGCTCGTCGGCGTGCCGGTGCAGGTCGACTACGACAGCACGAACGACAAGCTCGATCCCAAGCGCGGCATCCGTGCCTCGGTGACGGTGGAACCGTTCACCAGCCTCCTCGGTTCGACCGTCGACATGACCATGGTCAAGGCGAGCCTCTCCGCCTACTGGCCGATCGATTCCGGGGAGCGTTTCGTGCTGGCCGGACGGGTCGGCTTCGGCAGTCTCATCGGCGCCGATCTCGGCGACATCCCGCCGCCGCGCCGGTTCTATGCCGGCGGCGGCGGATCCGTGCGCGGCTACGACTACCAGAGCCTCGGGCCGACGAATGCCTTGGGCCAGCCCATCGGCGGGCGCAGCCTCCTCGAGGCCTCGGCCGAGCTGCGCATGAAGGTGACGGACACCATCGGCATCGTGCCCTTCGTCGATGCGGGCATGGCCTATCGCTCGAGCTATCCCGACTTCGAGGAGCCGATGCGTTACTCGGCGGGCATCGGCCTGCGCTATTACACCGCCATCGGGCCGCTGAGGCTCGATATCGCCCGGGGCCTCAACCGCGAGAAGGGTGACCCGCCCTTCGGCCTCTACATCAGCCTGGGGCAGGCCTTCTGATGCACCGCTCGAGCAAGGCGGGCCGCGTCGCCCGCGCCATTCTCTTCACCGTCGCCGGGGCGGTGATCCTCCTCGCCGTCGCCGCTGTGCTGATGCTGCGCACCGATGTCGGGCGCGGGCAGCTCGTGCGGCTCGTCGAGACCCTTGCGAGCGGCCCCGACATGCGCCTTTCCATCGGCCGGCTCGACGGTGCGCTGCCCTTCGACATGACGGTAAGCGACGTTTCCGTCGCTGACCGCGAGGGCGTGTGGCTGACGCTCGACCGGGCGCATCTTGCCTGGCGGCCACTGTCGCTCCTGTCCGGGGTCGTGGAGGTGAACGTCCTTGAGGCCGGCCGCGTGGCGGTGGCCCGCCCGCCCGTTCCCGGCACCGGGCCGGCCACCGAAGGCTCGGGCCCGCCGCGCCTGCCGTTCGGCGTCATCGTCGAGCGTCTCGCCGTCGAGGAGGTCGCCCTCGGCGAAGCGCTGGTGGGGGAACCGGTCAGTCTCGCCGTCAGCGGCGATGCGCGGCTCGTCGACCCTGCCGACGGGCTGTCGGGCGAGATCGCCATCCGGCGCACGGATGGCGTGGCGGCCACAGTGGACGGCACCTTGCGCTTCGTGCCCGACACCGGGCAGCTCGTCGTCGACGTGAGGGCGGTGGAGCCTGCGGGGGGCATCGTGTCTCGCCTTGCCGGTCTGCCGGACCTGCCGCCGCTCTACTTCTCCCTGCGCGGGGACGGCCCGCTCGACAACTGGCGCGGAGACCTCGCGCTCACGCTCGGCGCAAGCGCGCGCGCACAGGCGACGGCGACCATCACGCGCGATGCCGACGGGCGGCAGCTCGCCCTCGACGGCACGGCCGACATCGCCGCCCTGCTGCCGGATCGCTACGCGCCGCTCGCAGCCGGCGAGGCCACCTTGCACTTGCGGGCGAAGCGTTTTGACGACGGGCGCATCGAGGTCGGCGAGCTCTTCGCCGAGGGGGCCGGTGGCCGCGTGACGGGCACGGGCACGCTCGACGAGGCCCGCGATGCCGTCAGTGGCCGGCTCACGCTCTCCCTGCCGTCGGCCATGCCCTATGCGGCGCTCGCGCCCGTCGCGCTGTCCTGGCGGGGTCTCGAGGCGACGGCGACCGTGGAGGGCCCACTGTCGCGGCCGAGGCTCGCCTTAACCGCCACCGGTGACGGCCTTTCCATCGAGCAGAACGCCATCGGTCGCGCCATCCTCGGGCTCAGGGCCGAGGCGGACGGTGCACCGCTGCAGCCGGACACGCGCTTTGCCTTCGACCTCACGGCGGATCTGCGGGATCTCGCGCCACAGTCTTCCGAGCTTGCCGGCGTCGTTGGCAGCGAGGCACACCTCACCGCGAATGGCACCGCGACGCTGGACGGCGCCGACATCGCCGCCCTTCGCCTCGACCTCGCGCCGCTCGCCGCCACCTTCTCCGGCACCGTCTCCACGGAAGCGGTGGACGGCAAGGTCAATGTGGAGCGGGCGGACCTCGCTGCCCTGCGCGCCTTCATGGACCGGCCGCTCGCCGGCGTCGTCGCGCTCACGGGGGACGTCTCGGCGAGCTTCGATCTGTCCCGGCTCGCGGTGACGCTCAACGGCATGGCGCGCGGGCTCGAGACCGGCGTGGCGCAGGCCGACGGCCTCCTTGGGCGCGACGTGCGCCTGTCCGGCGGCTTCCGCCGCAATGCCGACGGCAGCTTCGGCTTCGAACGGTTCACCGTCTCCGGCGCCCACGTGGGCCTTATCGCCGACGGTTCGGCGACCGAGAACCGTGCCAATGTCACGGCCAAGCTGGACCTGCCGGACCTGTCGCAGCTCGACGCGCGTGTCACCGGACGCGCGGATGTCGATGCGACGCTGACCGGCTCGCTTGATGCGCTCGATGCGCGCCTGCGCCTCGTGATCGACGGGGCGAGCGCGCTCGGCCGGCCCGTCGAGCGGCTGGCGGCGGACATCGAGGCCCGCGACCTCACGGGTGCCGCCACCGGCACGCTCTCCCTGTCGGGCAGCGTGGACGGCAAGCCGGCGACGGGCAGCGGCCGCTTTGCCCGCGATGCGGCAGGGGCGGTGAGGGTGTCGGATCTCGACATCGGGCTCGGCTCCGTCCGTGCGCAGGGGGCGTTCGACATTTCGCCGGCCTCGCTCGCGAGCGGCCGGCTGACGCTGCGGGCGGGCGACCTTGCGGACATCGCGCCGCTGCTGCTCACGAAGCTGGCAGGTGCCGTGGACCTCGACCTGACCCTTTCCTCAGAGGATGGCCGCCAGAATCTCGTCGCCAAGGGGCGCGTGTCGGATTTTTCGGGCTTCGATGCCTCCCTCGCCAGGGCCGACATCGACCTGAGCGCGCGTGACGTGCTCGGCCGGTTCGCGGCCGACGGCAAGGTGCTGCTCGAGAGGCTGGCTGTCGCGGGTGTGGACGTGCCGCGCGCCGAGATCTCCGCCGAGGGCACGCGCGAGGCGACGCGCCTTTCCCTCGGCGGCTCCGTGCGCGGCATCGACGTGGCCGCCGACGCACGGCTCGCCATGCGCCCGAACGAGACCGTCGTGACGCTGGACAGCGCCAGCGCCTCGCGCGGCGGCCAGCGCGTCACCGTCGCCCGCGGGGCGGTGTTCACCCTGCGTGACGGTACTGTCGCCGTCAGCGGCCTCACGCTCAACGCCAATGGCGGCTCGCTTGCTGTGTCTGGCTCGGCAGGCGAGCGGCTCGATCTCTCTGCCACCATGCGCAACCTGCCGCTTGCCCTGGCCGAGCTCGCGGCGCCGGGCCTCGGCCTTGCCGGCCAGCTCTCCGGCGAGGCGCAGATAGCCGGCAGCCCTTCACGGCCGGACGGGCGCTACCGCCTCTCGGTCAGCGGCTTCACCATGCCGCAGATCCGCGATGCGGGCCTGGCGCCGCTCGCCGTGGAGGCAAGCGGCACGCTGGCCGACGGGCGGGCGGGCATCGACGCCTCAGTGCGGGGCATCTCCGACGCGCCGATCCGCATCACCGGCTCGCTGCCGACGACGGCTGAGGGCAATCTCGACCTCGCCGTCGCCGGCCGCATCGACCTTGCCGTCGCGAACCGTCTCGCGGCGGCGGACGGGCAGCGCTATGGGGGCACGGCCACTGCGGACCTGCGCCTCGCCGGCACCTTCGCCGCGCCGCGGGCGGAGGGCACGGTGCGCCTCACGGGCGGCCGCTTCGAGGACGTCGTCAACGGCATCCTCCTGTCCGACATCGACGCGACCATCACGGGCTCCGAGCGCGAGCTTGTGATCCAGAGCCTTGCGGCGCGGGCGCGCAACGGCGGCCGGATCACCGGCAGCGGGCGCATCGCGCTCGATCCGGCGGCGGGCTTTCCGGGCAGCATCAGCCTGCGGGCGGCGAATGCCCAGCTCGTGTCGAACGACACCACCAACGCCATCGTCGGCTTCGACCTTTCCGTCGCGGGCCCCATGGCCACGGCGCCGCGCGTGACGGGGCGGGTGACGGTGGACAACCTGCAGATCTTCGTGCCCGACCGGTTGCCGCCCTCCGTGACACCCATCGAGGTGCGGCACAAGAATGCGCCGCCGCGCGTCGCCGAGCGCGTCCGGGCGCAGGAGAGGCAGCAGCGCGCGCGTGCGGCGGGCGGAGGCTTCGACGCGGCGCTCGACATCACGGTCGATGCCTCGTCCGGGCGGGTCCTGGTGCGCGGACAGGGCATCAACGCCGAACTTGGCGGCACGCTCGCCATCCGCGGCACGTCGTCCAACCCGGTCATCGACGGTGGATTCTCCATGCGCCGCGGCACCTTCCAGGTGCTCGGCCGGCGCCTCACCTTCACGCGCGGCAACGTCACCTTCCCCGGCACGCTTGACCCGCAGATCGACTTCGTGGCCGAGGCTCCGGCCGGCGACGTGACGGCCCGCGTTGCCGTCGACGGCATCGCCTCAAGCCCGCAGATACGCTTCTCCTCCTCGCCCGAGCTGCCGCAGGACGAGGTCCTGGCGCGCCTGCTCTTCGGCAAGCCTTCGGGCAACCTGACGGCGGGGCAGGCGTTGCAGCTGGCGCAGGCAGTGGCACAGTTTGCCGGCGGCAATCGTGTGCTCGATGATCTCAGCCGCTCGCTCGGCGTCGATGCGGTCGACATCGACACCGATGCCAGCGGCAATGTGGCGGTCGGCGTCGGCAAGCGCATCAATGACAACATCTATCTCGGGGTGAAGCAGGGAGCGACACCCGACTCCAGCCGCGTGACGGTCGATATCGACATTACCGACCACATCAAGGTGCAGGGTGAGGCCGGGGCCGACGGATCCAGCGCCGTCGGCATCGGCATGGAATGGGATTATTGAGCGAGCGGCGCGCTCGTCGCTTCCCGCGGAGGGGCGTCGCGCCTGTCCGGCAGCAGCGGCATGTCCGAGAAATTGCCGAAGATCATGTCCGGTGCGCTGGTGTTGTGACGCGATGGCATGACCCGTCCGGTCCAGAGTTCCAGCGCCTCGGCGCCCGGAAAGGTCATGACCGGGGCTTCGCCCCAGCCCCTGGCGCCGGGCGTGCGCCAGGCGACGCGGGCGGTGTCGGCATTGGTCTCCATCACGTACATCGAGCGCAGCGCCGCGAAAGGCCTGTCCCGCGGCATGTCGCCTGAGAATGACACGTCGAGCACGATGTGCTCGTCATCGAGGGCGGCGAGCCTCACCTTGCCCTCGCCGCCGTCGGCGAAGGAGAGAGTGAAGGTCCGCGTTGCGGGATCGAAGACGACCTCCTTCAGCGCCACGATGGGGCGGCCCTCGTTCTTGACCGGGCCGACGAGAAAGGAGCTGCCGTAGGCTGTCCAGCGCATGTCGCCGGGCGGTATCGGGCGGGCCCGCCAGTAGCCGTCCGGCGGGTAGAGCACGAGCACCTCCTCGGCGCGCTCCCTGTGGCGCACCCACACCTGGATGAGGTGCAGGCCGTGCTCGACACGGTCGCCGACGCGCACCGGCACGTCGTTCGGCCGCCAGAAGGAGGGATAGGTATAGCCGACGAGCCACAGGTCCGGCGTCTCATAGAAGGTGACGCGGCGCGGCTCGGCCACGTGCACGGGATCGCCCGACATGTCGCAGCTCGTCCAGTCCGCGGCCCAGCGGTCGGTGTCGAGCATGCCGAGATAGGCCGGGTGCACCGCCCGGATGCGGAAGTGCCGCACCTGCGGGTTGGTGAAGGTGAGGCTGACGTTGTCCTTCTCCGCGCACAGCACGGGCTCGCTCTCGTTGTCGACGCGGGCCGCGAGTTCGGCTGCGCCGGCGGAGGTTGCGGCGGCGGCGAGCAGGCCGGCGACGAGCAGACCCCGGATGGTTCTCGACATGCGTTATCCTGTGAAGATGCTGTTCTGGGCCACTCAGGGCCCCGTTGAGGCGAGTGTCGCATAAACGTCACCTGAATTCGCCCGAAGAGGCAATGTGGCCAGATGATCCCGCATCGCCTCGGCGCAGACGGGCTCGGGGAAGACGAGGCGCTGTTCCTCGCCGAGCGACAGGTTGAAGCGGTAGGGGCCGAGCGCGGCCAGCCGGTCGAGGCAGCGCATGGCGACCTCGCGGGCGATGGTGGTGAACTCGAAGGACAGTGCGGGCAGCGGCTGCGACAGGCCGGCCAGCACGGCGTCCTCGAAGCCCTCGACATCAATCTTGGCGAAGGCGGGCATGCCATGGCGGGCGATGAGCGCATCGAGCGTCGTCATCACTACGGTCAGGGTGTGGTCCCAGTGCTGGTCGCGCCAGCCGTCGGCCTCGCGCGCGGCGGCGAGGAAAGCCCCGGAGGCGGAGGAGATGGTGGGGTTGGCGCTGTTGACGTGGAGCGTGACGTAGCCCTCCGCGGCTCCGACCGCCGCCTCGACCAGGGTCACGTTCCTGTCCCGGCCATGGATGAGACGCAGGAGGCGCATCGGGCCGGGCTGGGGCTCGACGGCGACGACGCGCGCGCCGAGGCGACGGAAGGAGGAGGTGCGGTCGCCGACATGGGCCCCGATGTCGAAGGCGAGATCACCCGCAGCGAGGAAGCGGCGGTAAAGGGCATCCATCGCGCGATGGCGGGCGCGATTGCCGTGATAGAGCAGGAGCGAACGGGCGAGCCCGCGCCATTCGGTGAGGGTGGTGCGGAGCCGGCTCATGCGGCGACGGCCACGGGCGGCGGCGCCGGGCGGGCGAGGGCGGCGATCTCGGCCGGTTCGTCGAACTCCTCAGGGACGGCGCAGAGCCGGTGTCGCGCGAGGAAGGCGCCGAAGGCAGGTCGCGCCGTCACGACGGCGAAGGGGATGGCGAGCAGGTAACCGGCCGTGAGTGGCAGGCTCCACAGGAGCGCCGCCGGAGAGATCCACGCCAGCGCGCCACAGACGACGAGGCCGAACACGGTCTGCGGCCACAGCCCGGCCGCTGCCGTCACCCAGGACAGGGCATGCGCGTCCCGCTCCTGGCCGTTCCAGCCCACATGCGCGCGCCCGGCGAGGAGGCCGGCCATGAACAGGCTGGTGCGGAAGGAGGACACCGCCCCCTGCAGGAAGGAGAAGACAATCTCGAGGCAGGCCGAGAGGCCGAAGCGCATCGCCCCGCCGTAGCGGGCAACCTCGTCGCGCCTCAGCGCGATGTCGGCGAGCCCGGCGAGCTTGGGGAAGAGGCACAGGAAGAGGAACGTGCCGTAGAGGGCAGTCGCGGCGGTCGTGGGGAAGGCGTCGGCCAACTGCGCCTCGCGCACGGCGAGCGGCGACAGCGCGACCATCGCCGTCATGGCCGGCAGCCCGGCGAACATCAGGGTGGCCCACAGGAGCTGGATGCGGCTGACGGGATGCAGGCCGGGCAGGGCGAGGAGCCGGATGTACTGCATGTTGCCGAGGCACCAGCGCAGGTCGCGGCGCACGAAGTCCACCACCGTCGGCGGGTTTTCCTCCCAGCTGCCGACCTCGACCGGCAGGACGCGCACCTCATAGCCGGCGCGGCGCATGAGGGCGGCCTCCAGCTGGTCGTGCGACAGGATGGCGCCGCTGAGCGGGCCGCGACCGGAAAGGACGGGCAGGCGGCATTCGTCACGATAGGGCGCGATGCGGACGAGCGCGTTGTGACCCCAGAAGGGGCCGCAGTCGCCGGTCCACCAGGCACTGCCCATGGTGTAGGCCCGCATGCCGTGCCGCATGCCGAACTGGAAGATGCGGGCGAAGCCGCTCGCGGCCGGCAGGCCGGTGACGAGGCTCTGCAGGATGCCGAGGCGGGGATGGACCTGCATCATGCGCACCATGGCGAGGATGGTCTCCCCCGCCATCAGGCTGTCGGCGTCGAGCGGCAGCATCAGCTCGTAGTCGTTGCCCCAGCGGGCGCAGAAGTCGCGCAGGTTGCCGGCCTTGTAGCCGACATTGTCCTCGCGCCGGCGGTAGACGGCCCTTGCACCGTCTGCCAGCGAGGCGCGGAAGGCGGCGAAGGCCTCCTCCTCCGCGACCGCGATCTCGGGCAGCGAGGTATCGCTCAGGACGAAATAGCCGAAGTGGTGGCCTTGTCCGGTGCGGGCGATGCTTCCGGCGACGGCCGCGAGGCGTGCGAAGGCGCGCGCCGGGTCTTCGTTGCGCAGCGTCATCAGTACGGCGGTGCGCAGGAAGACCGGTTCGCCCGACGTGCCGGCGCCGGCGAAGGGCGCAACCTCGGCAAGTCCGTGACGGCGTCCGTGCAGCAGCCACAGGCCAATCGCGGCATTCCAGAACCCGAGGACCACCCACGGCGTTACGAGAAAAAAGCAGGTGAGGAGGATGCCGTCGAGAAGGCTCCACCCGCCGGCCGAGAGGATCCACGCCATGGCCGCGCCGAGGAGGGCCCACGTGACGACGTTGAGCACCGCGACCAGCGCCCGCCGCCACGCCAGCGCGGCGGTGGACTGCATTCCGCCCGGTGTCTTAGATGGGGAGGACGATCCCTCGACGAGCGTGAGGGTCGCAGGATCGAGCCGTTCCGTCATCGGGCACCGTCCTCTGCCGTGCCGCGGCGATATAGGGCAGAACGAAGGGAAGCGCGATGGGCATTAGCGCAAGCAACGGCGAAGGTTCCGGCATGTTCGCACTGTGGTACGTGGCGCGGCGCCACGCCGAGCTGCGCCCCGTCGCGCCCGTCGTGCCCGGGGCGGGCGAGGTGATGGTCCGTACCCTTTTCAGCGGCATCAGCCGCGGCACGGAGCGCCTCGTCTTCAACGGCCTGTGCCGGCCTCGGCACAACCGGCGCATGTGCGCGCCAATGCAGGAGGGGACCTTTCCCTTTCCCGTGAAGTATGGCTATTGCGCTGTCGGCGTCGTGGAGGCCGGGGCGGCTGACCTCGTCGGCCGCACGGTCTTTGCACTCCATCCCCACCAGCAGCTGTTCACGGCACCCGCCGTCGCCGTCGCCGTGGTGCCCGAGGCCGTTCCCGCGCGCCGTGCGGTTCTCGCCGCCAACATGGAGACGGCGCTGAACGGCGTGTGGGACGCAGGCGCCGGGCCGGGCGACCGGATCGTGGTGGTGGGCGCAGGCGTCGTCGGGCTTCTGGTCACGTTCCTGTGTGCGGGCCTGCCTGGCGCGGAGGTGACGGTGGTCGACACCGATCCCGCGCGGGCCGAGGTGGCGCGGCGCCTTGGCGCCAGCTTCGCCCTGCCGGGGCGGGCGCGCGGCGAGGCCGACGTCGTCATCCACGCCAGCGGCACGCCCGCCGGCCTTGCCTCGGCGCTGGAGCTGTGCGGCGACGAGGCGACGCTCGTCGAGATGAGCTGGTATGGAGACGAGGCGGTGTCGGTCCATCTCGGCGGCGAGTTCCACGCCCGCCGGTTGAGGCTCGTCTCCTCCCAGGTGGGGCAGGTGGCGGCCTCGCGCCGTCCGCGCTGGGAGCCGGCTCGGCGCCTCGCCAAGGCGCTCGCGCTGCTGGCTGACCCGCGGCTCGACGATCTCATTACCGGCGAGGTTGCTTTCGCCGATCTGCCCGCGGCGCTGCCGGCCATCCTCGATGAGGGGGCGCAGGGGCTGATGACCGCGGTGCGCTATCAATGAGCGGCGCGATTGAGGGAGAGGGCCATGTATGCCGTCGAGGTGCGTGACCACGTCATGATTGCCCACAGTTTCCGCGGAGACCTGTTCGGGCCGGCGCAGGCCCTGCATGGGGCGACCTTCATCGTCGATGTGGCTTTTTTCCGGTCGGAGCTGACGGCCGAGGGCGTGGTGGTCGACATCGGACGCGCCACGGAGGCGTTGAAGGCGGTGCTCGCGCCCCTCAACTACCGCAACCTCGACGAGCTGCCGCAGTTCGCCGGGCGCAACACGACAACGGAGTTCCTGAGCCGCCACATCTTCGACGCGATGGCCGAGGCGGCGCGCAGCGGTGCGCTGGGCCCGGGCGGCGAGGGCATCGATCACATCCGCGTGACGCTGCACGAGAGCCATGTGGCACGGGCGTGGTTCGAGGGAGCCGTCGCCTGTGCCTGATGTCGTCTTCGCCATACCGGGCGACCTCGCCAGCCCGACGGGCGGTTACGCCTATGCGCGACGCATGCTCGCCGACCTGCCGGGGCAGGGCGTCGACGTCGTCTACCGGCCGCTGCCCGGTGCCTTCCCCTTTCCCTCCGAGGCGGATGTTGCCGCGACCGCCGCGGCCCTCGCAGCAACGCCCCCCGATGCGGTGCTGCTGATCGACGGGCTTGCCTGCGGGGTCCTGCCTCCCGCGTGGCCCTGGTGCACCATCCGCTCGGGCACGAGACGGGGCTCGCGGAAGCGGACAGCCAGCGGCTGCTCGCCAGCGAGAGGGCGGCGCTCGCGGCGGTGGATGCCGTCATCACATCAAGCGTGCCAACGGGGCGGGTGCTGGTGAGCGAGTTTGGCGTCGCGCCCGGACGGCTGACGGTGGCGGAGCCCGGCACCGATCCGGCCCCGCGTGCCCCGGCCCGGGGCGAGCCGCCGCATCTCGTCTCGGTCGGATCCGTCTCGCCGCGCAAGGGCTATGACGTGCTTGTCACGGCGCTGGCGAAGCTCGTGGCCCTGCCGTGGCGCGCCACCATCGTCGGCAGCCTCGAGCGGATGCCGGACGAAGCGGCGCGGCTGCGGGCGGCGATCGCAGAGGCCGGCCTCGGCGAGCGCATCGCGCTTGCGGGCACCTGCGAGGACGCGGTGCTGGAGCGTCTCTACGCCTTGGCCGACGTCTTTGTGATGGCCTCGCGCTACGAGGGCTATGGCATGGCGCTGACGGAGGCGCTGGCGCGTGGCCTGCCGATCGTGACGACCCGTGTCGGCGCGGCGGACGAGCGCGTGCCCGACGCCGCAGGGCTCAAGGTGCCGCCGGGCGACGCCGACGCCCTCTGCGAGGCACTGGCGACGGTGCTTGGAGACCGTGAAAGACGCCTTGCCATGGCCGAGGCGTCCTGGCGTGCGGGGCAGGCCCTGCCGCGCTGGGTGGACACTGCGGCGGTCATCGCCGGTGTCGTCCGCTCCCTCGCAGGCCGGGAGAAGGGTGCATGAGCGGCTTTTCCGCCGACTGGCTCGCGCTGCGCGAGCCGGCCGATCATGCCGCCCGCAGCCGTGCGCTTCTCGACAGGGCTGCGGCGGCGGTCGCGGGCCGGCAGCCCGTGCATGTCCTCGACCTTGGATGCGGCACCGGCTCCAACCTGCGGGCGATGGCGGTGCATCTCGGGGGCAACCAGCACTGGCGGCTCGTCGACCACGATCCGCTCCTGCTCGCGAAGGCGCGGGCGGAGCTCCGGCGCTGGGCGGATGCCGTCCTGCGTGATGGGGAAGACATGCTGGAGCTGTCGTTTTCCGGACGGCGCATCGCGGTTTCGTTCATCGCGTTCGAGCTTTCCGGCGGGGTCGGGTCGCTTCTTGTGGAGCGCGTCGATCTGGTCACGGCAGCCGCGCTTTTCGATCTCGCATCGCCGGCGTGGATGACGGCCTTCGTGCGCACGGTCGCGGCGGCGGGGCTGCCATTCTACACGGCGCTGACCTTCGACGGCCGTTATGACTGGGAGCCGTCCCACCCGGACGACGCGGCGGTGCGCCAGGCCTTTCTCGCCCATCAGCGGCAGGACAAGGGCTTTGGCCCTGCGGCTGGGCCGGACGCGACGGCGCTGCTCGCGGCCGGCTTCCGCGCGGCGGGCCATGCCGTCTCCGAGGAGCTGAGCCCGTGGCGGCTGACCGGCCGGGAACGGGCGCTGATTGCAAGTCTCGCCGATGGGACCGCCGTCGCGGCGGGCGAGACGGGGCAACTGTCCGACGAGCGGCTGGCCGCCTGGCGCGCGGCGCGCCGACTTGCCGAGAGCTGCCTCATTGGCCACGCCGATCTTCTCGCCCTGCCATCGGCGGGTCAGTGCGGCGGGTGGGCAGCATCCGCTCCAGCACGCCGTCACGGCGCACGAAGCCGTGCCAGAGGCCGGCGCCGATGTGCAGCGCCGCCAGCGCCGCGAGCGTGAAGGCGGCGAGCTTGTGCAGACTGAGCAGCAGGGCCGACAGTGCCTCATCCTTGGGCAGGATCGGCGGCAGCACGAAGAGGCCGAAGACGGTGATCTGCGCGCCGAAGGCCGAGGTTCCGGCCCAGCCGAGCAGCGGCACGAGGACGATGAGCACGTAGAGCGCCCGGTGCACCGTGAGCGATAGTGCGCGCAGCAGCGGGCCGAGCGCCGGATGGGGCGCCGGCGCCCCCTTCAGCAGGCGCACGGCAAGGCGCACCGCCGCCAGGGCGAGGACGAGCGCGCCGAAGGAGCGATGCAGGTCGTAGAGACTGTTCTGCGTGGGGCCCGGCGCCGCGTTGACCATGGCGATGCCGAGCGGGATTGTCGTCAGGATGGCGAGGGCGGTGAGCCAGTGCAGCCACTTAGCTGCCGGGCGGTAGCCCTCGTACATCGGTCTCGGGGACACAGCGTGCCTCCCCGTTGCGGCGCCTCAGATCACAGTCGAACAGAACGTCCCCGTCGGCAAGCACGTAGATGTCGGTCTGCGGCCTGATGGCCTCGCTCAGCGGGCCGATGGGCGAGAGTTCGAGCCCGGCCCGGCCCGAGCCGATGATGATGGGCGCAACGAGGAGGTGCAGCCGGTCGATGCAGCCGGCATCGAGGAAGGCGGAGATGGTGCGCGCCCCACCTTCGATGAGCAGCCGGCACAGCCCGCGGGCGGCCAAGGCGGCGACGATGGCGTGCGGATCGAGCCGGCCCGCGGCGGATGGCAGGACGATCTCCTCGACGCCGGCCGGACACGGGCCGGAGACAGCGCGGATCACGAGGCGCCGCGCGTCCGGGCTCGTCATGCAGCGGGCGTCCGGTGGCAGGCGCCCGCGCGGGTCGAGGACGACGCGGGCGGGGTTGCGGCCGGGGACGCGCCGGACGGTGAGCTGCGGATCGTCCGCGACGACCGTGCCGACGCCGACGACCACGGCATCGACGGCCGCCCGCAGGCGGTGCAGATGGTCGAGTGCCGCGGCGCGGTTGATATATCGGGAGTCGCCCGTTGCCGTCGCGATGCGCCCGTCGAGCGACTGGCCGAGCTGTGCGACGACGAAGCTGCGGCCCTCCGGCACATCCGCTATGCGTTGGAGCGCGCGATGTGATAAGCAGTCCATCGGCGCGGAACGCCCGTCCATCTCGTCGGGTGTGGTCACAGGGCTCTCTTGCTGCTGCATGCTGTCCCGCCGGAGGGAGTGTCCTCGTTCGTCGAAGGCATGTCCCGTTCATACATCGGCAACGGCTGGGCCGCCATGGCACGGCCGGCTGTGCAGGAGACCGGGACCGTCAGGCGACGGGTAGAGCCTTGCCGGATCTTATTTCGATGCACATGTGTTGTCTGTTTTGCGGTACGTGAAAACCGGCAGGCTTCACGGCCAGGAGCGATGGCCCACGAGAGTTCACCGTCGATGAGTTCAGATTTCATCCAGGATCGCGGCCAGATCAGCGTCGAGAGGGCGCTGGCGGAGTTCCGCGCGGGGCGCCCCGTCCGCATCACCGGCGACGGCGTCTCGCTGCTGGCCGTGGGGATCGAGGGCCTTGACGAGGATCTTGCGAAGGCTCTGGAACGCAAGGCCGCCGACCGAGCCCGGCTGGTGTTGCCCAGGGCGCGCCTGCGCCGCCTGGGCGCCGAGCGCGGGAGCGCCGGCATCATTGCCCTGCCGGAAATCGACCTGAAGCGCGTGACGCACCTGTCGCTCGCGCCCGATGCCCGGCTCGATGCGCCCGTGGGCTGCCTGCAGCCGCTCGACGAGGCCGCGCTCGAGCTTGCGCGCCTGTCGCTCGTCCTGCCGGCGGTCGTCACGGTGTCGGTGTCGCCCGACGATCCGGCGCTCGCCGACGTGGTGGCCGTGCGTGAGGCGGACGTCCTCGCCTACCGGCAGAGCCAGGTGCGCGCGCTGCGCATTGTCGGGCGCGCGCCGGTGCCGCTTGAGGGCGCGGGCGAGACGGAGTTCGTGGTCTTCCGCGGCGGCGAGGGCCTGCGCGACCAGGTGGCCATCATCGTCGGCCGGCCGGACCTCTCATGCACCGTTCCCGTGCGCCTGCATTCGGCCTGCCTCACCGGCGACCTCTTCGGCAGCCTCAAGTGCGACTGCGGCGACCAGCTGCGCAGCACCGTGCAGTGGATGGCGGGGAACGGCGGCGGCATCCTGCTCTATCTGGACCAGGAAGGGCGTGGCAACGGCATCGCCAACAAGATGCGCGCCTACAAGCTGCAGGCGCAGGGCTTCGACACCTACGACGCCGACGAGATCCTTGGCTTCGGGCTCGACCAGCGACGGTTCGATTTCGCTGCCGAGATGCTGCGCCAGCTGGGTGTCACCAGCGTCAGCATCATGACCAACAACCCGGAGAAGATCGCGGCGCTGAAGGCGGCGGGCCTTGCCGTCGTCGCCGAGCAGCGCGTCATTGGCCGGCCAACGAGCGAGAACATCCGCTATCTGGCGGCCAAGCGTGAGCGCGCAGGGCACTTCATCGACATCGACAGCCTTTCCGCGCATCTGCCGTCGCGGGACTGACGGCGCGGCAGGCCATCGACGCGCCTGCGTCCTTGGCCTATAGCGGGGGCCCTGCGACGAATCCCAGAGGCCCTCGATGAAGACATTGTTCGCCCTGCCGCCCGTGCCCGTGATCCCCGTGGTGGGTCAGGAGGCCGGCTTCCCCGTGCGCCGCGTGTTCTGCGTGGGGCGCAACTACGCGGAGCATGCCCGCGAGATGGGGCGCGACCCGGACCGCGAGCCGCCCTTCTTCTTCACCAAATGGGCCGAGACGGTGGTGCCGGGCGGCGGCGAGATCGCCTATCCGCGGCAGACGAAGAACTATCATTACGAGCTGGAGCTGGTGGTCGCGATCGACGGGTCGGGGCAGGACCTCGACGAGGAGGCCGCTGCCAAGCTCGTCTTCGGCTATGCCGTTGGCCTCGACATGACGCGGCGCGACCTGCAGGCGGCGGCGAAGGAGCTGGCCCGTCCGTGGGACTTCGCCAAGAACGTCGAGCAGTCGGCGCCGATCGGCGCCATCACGCCGGCAGCAACAATGGGCCCCTTCACGAAGGCCGCGATGGAGCTCAAGGTCAACGGCCAGACACGCCAGCGCGGCGACATCGCCGACATGATCTGGCCGGTGGCGCCCATGCTCTCCATCCTTTCGCGCTTCTACCGGCTGGAGCCCGGCGACCTCGTCATGACGGGCACCCCGGCAGGTGTCGGGGCCGTCGTACCGGGCGACGTCATCGAGGGGACCATCGAGGGCCTCACCCCGCTGACGGTGACGATCGCGCCCTTGCGCTGATACGCGCAGCGATGCAGCAGAAGGCTCGCCGGCCGTCGAAAGGGCAGCCGGCGAAGACTGCGTTGCCGCCGGCGGCATTGCCCTGCGGCCTCCGGGGTGCTCTTTAGGGGGGCACCCGGTCGCACGCACATGCGATGTCGGTCAGGCGCACTGACCGGTCCCTTGCAAAAGCGTCGTCCGCGATTAGTGTCGTGACGGCTCGCAAGAGGCTGTACAAAGCAGGGGGAACGCCGTGGGCTATTTCGTGGACCAGCTCATCAACGGGCTCACCCTCGGCTCCGTTTATGGCCTCATCGCCATCGGCTACACGATGGTCTACGGCATCATCGGCATGATCAACTTCGCCCACGGCGAAGTCTTCATGATCGGTGCCTTCATCTCCCTCATCGTGCTGCTGCTGCTGGCGCAGCTCGGTGTGGCGTCGGTGCCGCTGGCCATCCTGGTGGCGCTCGTGCTCACGGCGGTCTTTACCGCCCTGTGGGGGTTCGTCGTGGAGCGAATCGCCTACCGGCCACTGCGCGGCTCGTTCCGCCTCGCGCCGCTCATCTCGGCCATCGGCATGTCGATCTTCCTGCAAAACCTGGTGCAGTTGCTGCAGGGCGCGCGGGTTAAGCCGCTGCCGCCGGTGCTGACGGGGCGCATTCCCCTCGGTTCCATCGGCGACCATCAGATTTCGGTGGCGATGGTGCAGGTCGTGATCGTGGTTGTCACGGTGGTGCTGATGGCCGGCTTCAGCCTGCTCGTGTCGCGCACCGCGCTCGGCCGCGCCCAGCGCGCCTGCGAGCAGGACCGGCGCATGGCCGAGCTCGTCGGCGTCAACGTGGACCGCACGATCTCGCTGACCTTCGTCTTCGGGGCCGCGCTCGCTGCCGTCGCCGGGCTGCTCTACACGATCTATTACGGCTCGATCGACTTCTTCATCGGCTTTTTCGCCGGCCTCAAGGCCTTCACGGCAGCCGTGCTCGGCGGCATCGGCTCGTTGCCCGGCGCCATGCTTGGCGGGCTGCTCATCGGCCTCATCGAGGCGCTGTGGTCGGCCTATTCCGACATCCAGTACAAGGACGTGGCGGTGTTCGCCATCCTCGTCCTCATCCTCCTCTTCCGGCCGACGGGACTGCTCGGCCGGCAGGAGGTGGAGAAGGTTTGAGCGCAAGACATGCGCACCGCCGGCGCTGCCGGGCGGGGGCGGTCAAGGGAGGAAGACCATGAATGCGATGACGAAACTGATGCTGTCGGCCTGCGCTGCGGCGCTTCTGGCAGCCTCGCCGGCCCGGGCGGACGTGACCTTCGCCCTCGGCATTCCCGCCACCGGCGGCCAGATCGCCGCCATCGGCGCCCAGGCGCGCCTCGGCGCCGAGGCCGCGGTGAAAGCCATCAACGACAAGGGCGGCATCAAGGGCGAGAAGCTGGTGCTCGAGATCGCCGACGACCAGTGCGACCCCAAGAGCGCGGTGAGCGCCGCCAACCAGGTGGTGTCGAAGGGCATCCGCTTCGTCGTCGGCCATCTGTGCTCCGGCGCCTCGATCGCGGCTTCCGGCGTCTATGACGAGGAGGGCATCCTGATGATGACCGCCTCGGCGACCGCGCCGGAGCTGACCGACCGCGGCATGAAGCTGGTCTTCCGGGCCTGCGGGCGCGACGACCAGCAGGGCGTCGTCGCTGCCAAGTTCATTGCCGACAAGTTCAAGGGCAAGAAGGTCGCCATCGTCCACGACAAGCAGGTCTACGGCCAGGGTCTCGCCGAGGCGGCCAAGAAGACGCTTGCCGAGGCGGGCGTCACGCCGGCCTACGAAGGTTCTGTCAACGCCGGCGAGCGTGACTTCTCGGCCCTCGTCGCCCGCCTGAAGCAGGAGGGTATCGATATCGTCTATTACGGCGGTTATCACACGGAGCTCGGCCTCATCGTGCGGCAGGCGCGCCAGGCCGGCCTCGAGACGCGCTTCGTCGGTGCCGACGGCCTCGCCACCAATGAGTTTTGGTCCATCGCCGGCGAGGGCGGAGCCGGTACGCTTTTCACCTTCAGTGCCGACGTGAAGGCCAAGCCCTCGGCCAAGGACGTCTACGAGGAGCTGAAGAAGAGCGGCGAGCCGGACAACTTCGCCTTCTACTACTATGCCGCGGTGCAGGCGCTGGCCGATGCCGTGGCGCGCGCTGGCAAGGAGCCCGAGGCGGTGGCCGAAGACCTGCGTAAGAACAGCTTCGAGACGGTGGTCGGCTCCTTCCGCTTCGACGCCAAGGGCGACTTGATCGACCCCGAATACGTCATCTTCGAGTGGCGTGACGGCGCCTATGCGCCGACGAAACTCTGACGCCACGCCGATGGAGCGGGCCGAAGGCCCGCTCCGTTCCTTTCCCGCCGCACCGAAGTCTTGTCGGCCTCGAGAACCCACGATGCAAGCCACCTCCGCTTCCTCGGACTTCTCCGACAGGCTGCGCCCCGCCCTGCGCGAGGCGGCGATTGCCGGCATCATCATGATCGGCATCGCACTTCCGCTCGTGGGCTTCCGCCTGCAGGAGACGCCGGGGCAGGGGCTCGGCATTGCCTATCGTTTCGACCAGGTGGTGATCGCGGGGCTCGTCGTGGCCGTCGGGCGGTTCCTGCTCGCCCTGTTCCGGCCCGCGCTTGGGCACCTGCGCGAGCGCTTTGCCCAGGCAGGCGAGCGCACCGTGCGCGGCGGGCTCGCGTCGCAGACGGCCATCGGCGTTGCGGCGGCCATCTTTGCCTTCGCGCTGCCTTTCCTGCCGATCGCGGACCGCTATGTCGTCGATACGGCCACCACGGTGCTCATCTACACGATGCTCGGCCTCGGGCTGAACATCGTTGTCGGGCTCGCGGGGCTTCTCGATCTCGGCTACGTCGCCTTCTATGCCGTCGGCGCCTATTCCTTCGCGCTGCTTGCGACACACTACGACTTCTCGTTCTGGATGTGCCTGCCGATCGCCGGCGTCATGGCCGCGTTTCTCGGCATCATCCTGGGCTTTCCGGTGCTGCGCCTGCGGGGCGACTATCTCGCCATCGTGACCCTCGGCTTCGGCGAGATCATCCGCATCATCCTCATCAACTGGAGCGCGCTGACGGGTGGGCCGAATGGCATCACCAACATCCCGCGGCCGAGCTTCTTCGGCGCACCCTTCACGCGCACGGCGGCGGAAGGCGAGGTGCCGTTCCACGAGCTCTTCGGCCTCCCATTCTCCTCGATGCACCGCGTGCTGTTCCTCTACTACCTCATCCTGGTGCTGGTGGTGATGACGGCAGCGATTTCGGCGCGCCTGCGGCGCCTGCCCATCGGCCGCGCCTGGGAGGCGCTGCGCGAGGACGAGGTGGCGTGCCGGGCGCTCGGGGTCAACGCCACGCGCGTCAAGCTCTCCGCCTTCGCCATAGGGGCGATGTTTGGCGGCTTCGCGGGCACCTTCTTCGCCACGCGGCAGGGCTTCATCAGCCCGGAGAGCTTCACCTTCATCGAATCGGCCCTGGTGCTTGCCATCGTCGTCCTCGGCGGCATGGGCAGCCAGCTCGGCGTCGTGCTCGCCTCCATCATCGTGGTCGCCCTGCCGGAGCTGACGCGCGAGTTCGCGGAGCTGCGCATGCTGCTCTTCGGCGCCGCGATGGTGCTCGTCATGGTGTGGCGTCCGCGCGGGCTCATCGGCACGCGCCGGCCGAGCGTGACGCTCGCGCGCTCCAGCGGCTGAGGCCGTCAATCATCAACCGTCGTGATGTTGTGAACGGCTGCGTGCTGCGGTCGGTCATAAAATTGCTTCGGCAAACGCTCGACGGCAGTAAAGAAGTTCTATCAGGCAATCTGCAAGTAATAACCTTGCGCGCTGCTTCTGGTTGCGTGAATTATTGATATATGAAGGCGGCAATTGCTGTCCACGTGTGTTCATTTGGGTCGTCGCGCGCTATTATTCCGAACAATAGGGAGGAAAATATCGTGCTGATGACATCGACTGCATTTCGCGATCACGAGGAGGTTGCGTTCTTCCGTGAGCCAGACTGCGGGCTCAGTGCGATCATCGCCGTACATTCCACGGCGCTCGGCCCGGCCTGCGGCGGGGTGCGCTTCCACCCCTATGGCGACGAGCAGGAGGCCATCGACGACGTGCTGCGCCTCAGCGCGGCCATGAGCCTCAAGAATGCGCTCGCCGGCCTGCCTTTCGGCGGCGGCAAGTCCGTCATCATCGGCGATCCGCGGCGGGACAAGACGCCGGCGCTGCTTGCGGCCTTCGGCCGGGCGGTGGAGCGTCTCGCCGGGCGCTACATCGCGGCCGAGGACGTGGGGATGAGCCCTGCCGACATCGCCATCGTCGGCCGCCAGACGCGCCATGTGGCGGGGCTCGACCGGGGGCCGGCGGCGAGCGGCGATCCCTCGCCCGTCACCGCGCGCGGCGTCTTGCGCGGCATCGAGGTGGCGGTGCGCCATCGCCTCGGGCGCAGCGGGCTTGCGGGCGCCACTGTGGGCGTTCTCGGCCTCGGCCACGTTGGCAGCGCGCTCGCGGGGCTGCTGCACGAGGCCGGCGCCCGGCTCGTGGTGGCGGACATCGCCGCCGACCGATGCCGCGCCATCGCTGACCGGTACGGGGCCCGTGTCGTCCCTGTCGACGCGCTCGTCGGCGAGCGCCTCGACGTCTTCGCTCCCTGCGCACTCGGCGGCATCCTCAATGCCGAGACGATCGGCCGGCTCGCGGCGCCGGTGGTCGCCGGGGCGGCCAACAATCAGCTTGCCGACGAGGCCAGCGCCGATGCGCTGCACATGCGTGGCATCCTCTACGCGCCGGACTTCGCCATCAATGCGGGCGGCATCGTGAACGTGGCGGCGGAGATCGCCGGCAACTACGACCGCGCCCCGGTGCTGCGACGGGTGGACCGAATAGCCGATACGCTCGACGAGATCTTTATACGGGCGGCGCGCGAAGGGCGCTCTCCCCACTTCGTCGCGGTCGACCTGGCGCAGGAGCGACTTGACGCAGCGCGCAGGGCGCGGCAGCAAACAGCATGAATAGCCAATTCAGGCGGGAGGGGAGAGAATGTACAGGACAACAATCGTCGGCGCCCTGGCCGGGATGCTGCTGGCATCAGGCGTGGCGCAGGCTGAGACGCCGACTGTCGCCATCACCGCGATAGTCGACCATCCCGCCCTGGAGGCAGTGCGCGACGGGGTGAAGGAGGGCCTCGCCAAGGCGGGCTATGCCGAGGGCAAGGACGTCAAGTTCGTCTACGAGAGCGCCCAGGGCCAGGCGGCGACGGCTGTGCAGATCGCGCGCCAGTTCGTTGGCGACAAGGTTTCGGTCATCGTCGCCATCTCCACTCCCTCCGCCCAGGCCGCGGCATCTGCGACAAAGTCGATCCCGGTCGTTTTCAGCGCTGTCACCGATCCAGTCGGGGCGCAGCTCGTGAAGTCCGCCGAGAAGCCGGGTGGCAACGTCACCGGCGTGTCTGACATGGCGCCGTTCGGCGATCAGCTCGCCCTCATCAAGGAGATCACGCCGAACGTGAAGACCATCGGCGTGCTCTACAACCCTGGCGAGGCCAACTCCGTCACCTCCCTTGCCATGATCAAGGAGGCGGCCGGGAAGGTCGGCCTTGCCGTTGTCGAGGGGCCGGCCACCAAGTCGGCCGAGGTGCAGGCTGCAGCCCGCGGGCTCATCGGCAAGGCCGACGCCCTGTTCATCCCGACCGACAACACCATCGTCTCGGCGCTCGAGGCCGCGGTGGGCGCCGCCCAGCAGGGCAACATCCCCGTCTATGCCGCGGATACCGACAGCGTCGCCCGCGGGGCGTTGGCCTCCGTCGGCTTCAACTACAAGCAGGTCGGTCTCCAGACTGCCGAGATCGTCGAGAAGGTGCTGAAGGGCGAGAAGCCCGGCGACATTCCGGTGGTCTTTGCGCAGGGCACCGAGCTCTTCGTCAACAAGGGAATGGCGGCGAAGCTCGGCATCACGCTGCCGGAGGCGCTGCTCGCCCGCGCCGTCAAGGTCGTCGACTGACAAGGAAGCCTGGCTGCCAACCGGGGCGCGCGCAGCAAGGCGGCGTGCGCCCGCCGCTTGCGAGAAACGTTGCGGGGCGGCGCGCGCCGCGCCACAGTCATGAGCCCTGCCGCGGGTGGGAGGTCGGGGGCGTTCCCCGGTGCCGCGCGCAGGCCAAACAGGTCAACGAATGAGTCAAATCGCCCTTGTGGGTGCGGTCGAGCTGGGGCTCGTCTATGCCCTTGTCGCCCTCGGCGTCTATCTCTCCTTCCGGGTGCTCGATTTCCCCGACCTGACGGTGGACGGTTCCTTTCCGCTCGGCGCGGCCGTGGCGGCGACGATGATCGTCTCCGGCGTCGACCCTTGGCTCGCGACCGCCATCGCCATCGCCGCCGGGGCGCTGGCGGGCTTCGTCACAGCCTTCGTCAGCGTGCGCTTCGGCGTGCTGCACCTGCTTGCGTCGATCCTCACCATGATCGCGCTGTTCTCGGTGAACCTGCGCATCATGGGCCGGCCCAACGTGGCGCTGCTGACGCAGGACACGGTTCTGACGCCCTTCCTTGGCCGCGGGCTCGACGATCTGTGGGTGCGTCCACTGTTCCTCGCCGTCGTCGTGCTGGCCGCCCTCGTCGGGCTCGCCTGGTTCCTGCGCAGCGAGACAGGGCTTGCCATGCGGGCTACCGGCGCCAACCCGCGCATGGCCCGCGCCCAGGGCGTGCGGGTCGGGGCGCAGGTGATCGCCGGCGTCATGCTGTCGAACGCGCTCGTCAGCCTCGCGGGGGCGCTGTTCGCGCAGACCAACGGCTTTGCGGACGTTACCTCGGGTGTCGGCACCATCGTGGTGGGCCTTGCCGCGGTCATCGTGGGCGAGACGGTGATGCCCTCGCGCCGCCTGTCGGTGGCGCTCGTCTCCTGCATCGTCGGCGCGGTGATCTATCGTCTCGCCGTCCAGCTCGCGCTCAGCGCCGACTTCCTCGGCCTGCAGGCGTCCGACCTCAACCTCGCAACCGCCGTCCTGGTGCTCGTCGCGCTGGTGCTGCCGAAGCTGCGTGGCCGCGCCCTCGGCCGGAGGGCCCGGGCATGATCGCCGTCGAGAACCTGTCTGTCGTCTTCAACGCCGGCACACCGCTGGAGCGGCGGGCCCTGCGCGGCATCTCGCTGACGCTCGACAATGGCGAGTTCGTCTGCGTCATCGGCTCGAACGGGGCCGGCAAGTCGACGCTGCTCGGCGCCATTGCCGGCGACGTTCCCGCCACCTCCGGCCACATTCTTGTCGCCGGCCAGGATATGACGCGCCAGCCGGCGGAGGCGCGGGCCCGGCACGTGGCCCGCGTGTTTCAGGATCCGCTCGCCGGCAGCTGCGGCAATCTCTCGATTGCCGAGAACCTCGCGCTCGCCGCGGGGCGCGGCAGCCGCCGCGGCTTCGGCTACGCCCTGCGCCGCGAGCGGGCCGAGATGCTGCACGCGCGCATCAGGGAATTGGGGCTTGGCCTTGAGGACAGGCTCGACCAGCCGATGGGCTCGCTCTCGGGCGGGCAGCGGCAGGCGCTGTCCCTCGTCATGGCGACGCTCGCCCCCTCGAGCGTCCTGCTGCTCGACGAGCACACGGCCGCGCTCGACCCGCGCAATGCCGATTTCGTGCTGGATCTCACGCGCACCCTGGCGGCGCGCTTCGGGCTCACCGTGCTCATGGTGACCCACTCCATGCGCCAGGCACTCGATCTCGGCTCGCGCACCATCATGCTTCACGAGGGGCGCATCCTGCTCGACGTCGCCGGCGAGCATCGCAGCAAGCTGACGGTGGAGGACCTGATCGACGCCTTCCGCAAGGCGCGCGGCGAGGACCTGACCGAGGACCGGCTGCTGACCAGCTGAGCGGGCAGGCGGTTCAGGCGACGGCGATCGCGGTGGCGCCGGTGACCTCGGCGAGGCGCCGCGGATCGACGGGAAAGACCGAGGTCGGCGTGCCGGCGGCCGCCCAGACGACGTCGTGGGCGAGCAGGTCCACGTCGATGAAGGTTTTCAGAGCCTCGGCGTGGCCGAAGGGCGGGATGCCGCCGATGGCGTAACCCGTCACGGCCCGCACCTTGCCGGCATCCGGCCGGCGCAGCGCCTCGCCGATCGTCGCGGCGGCCTTCTTCTCGTCGACCCGGTTGTTGCCGGCGACGAGGAGGAGATAGGGCCGGCCGCTCTCGATCCCCTCGAAGACGAGCGACTTGACGATGCGCTCGACGCGGGTGCCGCAGGCTTCCGCCGCCTCTTCGGCGGTGCGTGTTGGCCGGTCGTGCACAGTGATGGCGATGGTGAGGCCGAGCCTGCGGGCAGCCTCCGCCACCCGTGCCGAGCTCGGCGGCAGTTCCTGTGTCGTCTCGCTCATGCCGTCGCCTCCTCCAACACTCCCTGCGCCTTGCGGCATTCGCAGCAGCCGGGTGATGGTCTACCATGGCTGCCGGCGGTGTGGTGCCGCGTATGGACGAGAGATGAACGAGCACAGCCCGTCGGTGCAAGACAAGACCAGCGAGCTCAAGGACGCGGTGCGCCGGGCCCGTCTCGAGGACGCCGAGCGCTCCGAGGTGATAGCGGAGCTGCGGACGGCGGCTCTGGCGCGGCTCGAGCTCGTCGCGGCGGCGGTTGCGCCGGTCCTGGCGGAGCTGCCGGAAGGCATTGACCTCTTCGACCATGGCCTCGTCGCGGGCGAACGGCCGCGCTTCTATGTGGACGTGCTCGCCTTCGTCGAGGTGGACCGCGACCGCCGAACCTTCCGTTTCCTCGTCGATACGCGGCACGGGCGCCGCCTGCTGGCCGCCAGCGAGGATTTGGACGTCATCCGGCGGGCCGTGACAGATTACGTGGCGAGGCGGCTCGTGGAGCGCGAGAAGGCGCTTGCCGCCGATGCGTCCCCGGCGGCGGCGCCGTCGCACGAGGCCGCGGGCCGCCATGGCGGGGACCTTCTCTTCGCCTTCGTTATGGGGGCGCTCGTCGGGGCGACGCTGTTTTACCTCGCTCTGTGGTGGAGGATTCTGGAATAGGCTGCCGCGGCGCGCGCGTCATGGTTCCTGGCGGATGACGCCGTGCCAGCCGAGCCCGGCATAGGTCTCGTAGCCCGGCGTCTTGTGGAAGGCGACGACGGCACCGCCGGGCTCCGTGTAGAAGCCTGACTCGCGGCCGCCGGTGACGAGGTTGAACCGTTCGGTCAGCACCCCCTGGCCATCGCTGGCGGCGATGACCCGGTTGGCGGCGTCGAGGATGAGGACGCGCGAGCGCGCCTTTTCCTCCGGGCGCAGGCGCACGCCCTCGACGACCGTGCGGGCCTGTGGCTCCCAGTCGAAATGGATGGCGAGCAGGCCGAGCGGCCTGCCGTCGGCCACGCCGCCCTCGCGCACCGTGGCGACATAGGTGGCGGCCGTGGCGCCGCCGAGCAGCGGCTCCACGGCGATGTCGCCGGCATGATAGTCGTTGCCACTGGCGAGCGCCTTGCCGCAGGCGAACCACTCACGGCCACGCACGTTCTGCCCGGCGACGGCGAAGCGGTCCGGCCGGCCGGAAGCGAGGATGCGCCCGTCGAGGTCGCAGAGCCACAGGTCGAGATAGACGGTGTAGGCGGAGAGGATCACGCCCATGCGCCGGCTGGCATGGTCGCAATGGGCTTCGGTTGGCTGCGCAGCGGCATCGACGATGGCCGAATCGGTGGCCCACCAGCGCACGTCGCAGGTGCGCTCGTAGAGATTGCGGTCGATGATCTCGATAGCGTTGAGGGCCAGGTCGATGAGACGCTGGCCCTGCGCCTCGCCGGCCATCATCTGCGTCAGGCGTTCCAGGGCCGCAATCTCGCTGGCGAGCTCCTGCTCGAGTGAGGTTGCGATGCCCTCGACCTCGGTCGAGGTGCCGCGTACCTCCTGCGCCACCACGGAGAAGCCCCGGCCGGCGTCGCCCGCCCGCGCGCTCTCGACAAGGGCGTTGAGGGCCAGGATGCGCAGGCGCTGCGTCACGGAGCGGATCTGCCCGACCTTGGCATTGGTGAGGTCGCGCGCTGTGGCCGTGCGTGCCGCAATGTCCGAGAGACGGATGGTATTGTCGCTGCTGACGTCCGCCATGACATGTCCCCGTTGCCTCCGGCGCCCCGTCCGCGGGCGGGCAGGATGGCGGAGGATGTGACGGTGTGCTGGGCGGGTAGAATCTAGGCCGCCGCGCTTGTGCCGGGCTGTCGGAGGTCAGCTCGTCGAGAAGTCGAGCTTGCCGACTTCCGCAATGTTGCCGTCGGGCGTCAGGCCGCGGGTAAGCCCGGTGATACGCGAGCGGGGACCGTCCGGCTCGATGCTGATGAGGTGGTAGCCGGCGCGGTGCGTCCACGTGCCCTTTACGGCCGAGCAGGACGGGACGCCCACCACCGGCACCGGCCCGTGCTTGCCCTTGATGTGGGTGAGCGAGGTGCGGTGATTGTGCCCGTGCAGCACGACCTCGGCCCCGACACGGGCAATGACTTTCTCGAAGGCTGCTGCGTCGGTGAGGCTGCGTCCGACGGCGGCGCCGCTGCGCAGGGGCGGATGGTGCAGCATGACGACGCGGCACAGGCCCTCGCGGTCCAGCTCGTCCATCATCGCCTCGAAGGCGGCGAGCTGCGGCTTGCCCAGCGTGCCGCTGGCGACGAAGGGCATGGTCGGCACGGCCGAGGAGAGGCCGATGAAGGCGATGCCGTCGCGCCGGCGCAGGTAGGGGAAGGCGCTTGAGGAGGCGCCGTCGCTCGCCATCCACGGCCACAGTGCGTTGGTCAGCGGCTTCAGCGAACCGCGCACATAGGCGTCATGGTTGCCGGGGACGAAGGAGACGAAGTCGGGCGAGCCGAGCCGCTCGAGGAAGGCGCGCGCGATGGGGAATTCAGAGGCGAGGCCGATGTTGGCGATATCGCCGGTGAAGGCGATGTGGTCGGGCTTGTGGGCCCGCATGTCCTCGATCAGCCGTTCCAGCACCGTCATGTCGTGGGCGACCTTGCGGCCGCGGCGCCAGTTGACGTAGCCCGTCATGCGCTTGCCGACGAGCTCGCGCAGCTTGGGCTGTGGAATGGGGCCGATATGCGGATCGGAAAGGTGGGCGATGAGATACATTGGCTATCCGGCGGATCGCCAAGGCATCGCCGCTCAGAGCCCGCGCGTCAAGCCGCAGGCGATACAAATTGGAGATACCGATGCGCAGTCAGTGCTGCGCATCGGGAATGAGGGTCGAGATGAGCTGCGGGTCGTCGAGCTGGACGGCAGGCTGCCAGGCGTAGCCGCTGAGCCTGGAAAGCCGCGAGAGGATAAAGGTGAGAAGCATTGGTCCTGTCCTTGACTTCACTTGCCCCTCATATGGCGATTCTTTTGCCTGACTGCACGTCATATCTTCAGGCAAGGGAGCACATTTGGTATGCGTTTTGCGCATGGTATGGCGGTGCGGCGTTAACGACTTGTTCAGGAGTTATTCCCGATGGGCGGCATCCGGCTTCCACGGCGGATGAACGGGCTGGAGCCCGTAACGCGGCGCTTGATGCACACGTGGTGGCGCTTCTCGCGGCCGATGACGCTGGGCGTGCGCGCCGCAGTGATTGACGAGGACGAGCGCGTTTTCCTCGTGCGTCACAGCTACACGCCCGGCTGGCACCTGCCCGGGGGTGGGGTGGAGGCCGGCGAGAGCATGCTGGAGGCGCTCTATCGCGAGCTTGCGGAGGAAGGCAACATCGTGCCCCAGGGCGAGGTCACGCTGCACGGCATCTTCTTCAACCGCAAGGTGTCGCGGCGTGACCATGTTGCCATCTACGTGGTGCGCGACTTCGTGGCGGGGTCGCGCCCGCCCGACAGGGAGATCGTCGAGACCGGCTTCTTCCCCGTGACGGCGCTGCCCGAGGATGTCACGCCCGGCACGCGTGCCCGCATTGTCGAGATCGTGGAGGAGCGCCCCCCTTCGCCGGACTGGTGAGGCTGGCTGGCCGCCGGCAACCGCATCACGGCCATGGACGCTGGCGCCGGGTCTGTGGTAGAGCGGCAATCCTCACGAGAGCGGATGACGACGTGCGCATCTTGGCTGTCCAGCGACGACGATAACGGCACGGCCGCGCCGAGCGGCCGCAGCACCGTGCGCACCGCCGCTTCCCTGCGGGAGGCGGCATTGAAGACAACGTCCTTCTGCAAGATCCGTCATGACCGATCTCAAGCTCACCATCCGGCGTGAGTTGCCCGCCGATGCCGAGGCCGTGGAGAAGCTGCACGAACGCGCCTTCGGGCCGGGGCGCTTCTCGCGCACGGCCTTCCGCCTGCGCGAGGGGGTGCCGCCGCTTCCCGATCTCTCCTTCACCGCGCTGGTCGGCACGCTCATCGTCGGCTCCGTGCGCGTTTCGCCGGTGATGGCGGGCGACGAGCCGGCGCTCGTGCTCGGTCCGCTCACGGTGGATCCGGCCTTCGAGAACCGGGGTATCGGCTCTGCGCTGATGAATGCCTCGCTGGATGCTGCCCGCCAGGCCGGGCACAGCCTCGTCCTGCTCGTCGGCGACGAACCCTATTATCGGCGCTTCGGCTTCGCGCCCGTGCCGCCGGGCCAGTTCACGCTGCCCGGGCCAGTCGACCCGCGCCGCTTCCTCGCCTGCCCGCTGAAGGAGGGAGTCATGGAGCGGGCGCGGGGGCCGGTCACCGCGTTGCGTCCGGCTCGTTGAGGCCGCGGCGCCGGCCTTCCACGAGCCAGACCGCAAGCACGATCCCCAAGAGCAGTGCGAGGCCGAGGAAGCCATAGCCAAGCGGCACCACCGAGACGCCGCGCACCACGGCGCTGCCGCTCGCCCTCAGGCCAATCCAGTCACCGCCGGCAAAGCGCGAGCCGCTTGAGACGAGGTTGAGACGCGGCAGGTCGACGGCATCCGCCGGGCCGGACGCGATGCGCCGCACGGAGCCGCGCGTCGCCTCCGCCAGCGGGCGCAGGCGCTCGGTATCGCTGAAGACATCGGTCAGCTCGCGCGGGTTCTCTGGCCCCACGTTGACGAAGGCCGTGAGGCCGCCGCTTGTCAGCCGATAGAGACCGAGCTGATCGGCGGACATGACAGCATTGAACAGCCCCGGTGCGCCGGCGGTGAGCGTGACCTCGCGCGTCGAGCCGTCGGGGCTTGTCACCACGACGGGCTCCGGCGCATCCGCCATGGTCTGACGCTCGATGACGATCTCGCCGCCGCGGGCGCTGGCACGCAGCGCCTCTTCCTCCAGGGCCGGCTCCTTCATCAGCCAGTGGGCGAGGCGCCGCAGCAGGTCGAGGTGGGGGCCGCCGTTGCGGTAGCCCCGCGCCCACAGCCAGGCGTGGTCCGACAGCAGCATGCCGACGCGGCCTTCGCCCTCACGCAGCAACACGAGGAGAGGGCGGTCTTCCGCGCCCGACATCAGCACCGAGCCAGCGTCGACATGGGCGCCGACGAGGCGCAGCCACTCGCCCCAGGAGGGCGGCGAGGTCTCGCTGCCCGGCAGGGCGCGCGTGACGGGGTGGCGGTTGCCCGTGTCGGTGACCGCCGCCTTGTAGGGCATTTCGAGCACCCGCCCGTCCGGCGCCGCCGGCAGGACCGGGCCGAGTGCGGTGCGGGCGATGCTGCCGGCGGTGGCGAATTCCGGCCCCGCGGCGACGAGCAGGGCGCCGCCCTCACGGACGTAGCGGGCGATGTTGTCGTAGTAGACGTTCGGCAGGATGCTCTGGTTTGCGTAGCGATCGAAGATGATGAGATCGAACTCGCTGATCTTCTGCTGGAAGAGCTCGCGCGTCGGAAAGGCGATGAGCGACAGCTCGTTGATCGGCGTGCCATCCTGCTTCTCCGGCGGGCGCAGGATGGTGAAGTGGACGAGGTCCACATTGGCGTCCGACTTGAGGAGGTTGCGCCACGTGCGTTCGCCCGCGTGCGGCTCGCCCGAGATCAGCAGCACGCGCAGCTTCTCGCGGATTCCCTCGATGGTGAGGACGGCGCGGTTGTTGGCGCTCGTCAGCTCACCGTCGAGGCCATCCACCTCGAGCTCGACGACATTGGGCCCGCCGTGGTCGATCGTGATCGGCAGGGCAAAGGGGCGCCCGGTCGCGACGGAGAGGGTGCGCAGCAGCTGGCCGTCACGGCGCACGGTGAGCGTCGCGGTGCCCGTGCCGCCGCGCTCGTCCACCATCAGGCGGATGGTCTGATCCTTGCCGACGAGGCCGAAGCGCGGAGCCTCCAGCAGTGCGATGCGGCGGTCGCGCTCGTCCTCACGTCCGGTGACGAGGGCGTGCAGCGGCGCATTGAAGCCGAGAAGGGCGGTGGAGGCCGGAATGTCGTGCACCACCCCGTCGGTGACGAGGATGGCACCGGCGATGCGCTCGCTCGGCACGTCGGCGAGAAGATCGGCGAGAGCGGAGAAGAGGCGGGTCCCGTCGCCACCGCCGGCATTGTCCGTCACCGTGGCGAAGCGCGCCTCGATCTCCCGTTCCATGGCGCCGAGGCGGGTCTGCAGCTCCTCGACCGCCGCTGTCGTCTGGGCGGCACGCGGCCCCAGCGTCTGTGAGGTGGAGCGGTCGACGACGACGGCGACGATGTCCTTCACCGGCTCGCGCTCCTCGCGCACGAGCGATGGGTTGGCGAGGGCGCCGACGAGGCAGGCGAGCGCAAGGGCGCGCACGAGGCCGGCCGGGCCGCGGGTGAGCACGGCTGCGAGGCCCGCCGCCACCGCGAGGGCGCCGACGGCCGCCAGTATGAGCGGCGGTACGAGCGGGGTGAAGGAAAGGCTCAACATGCCGCGCCCCTATTGCCCGAGCCGCTCGAGCAGCGCCGGCACATGCACCTGGTCGGCCTTGTAGTTGCCGGTCAGCGCATACATGGCGATGTTGATGCCGACACGATAGGCCATCTCGCGCTGGCGCGGGTCGGGGCCGACGACAGGGAAGAGCGGCTCGCCGCGGCTGCCCACTGCCCAGGCCGCGGCAAGGTCGTTACTGGTGATGATGAGCGGGCTCACGCCGTCGCCGGCGCGCGCGGGACGGCGGCTCGCCTCGTCTTCGGGCGGCAGGGCCTCGACCCAGGTCTCGCCCGTGGCGTAGCGGCCGGGGAAATAGTCGAGAATGTAGAACGCCCGGCTCAGCACGTGGTCGCGCGGCACGGGCTCGAGCTCGGGGATGTCGAGCGTCGCGAGCATGCGGCGCAGCTGCTGCCCCTCCGGTGTCACCGCTCCCTCGAAGCGCAGGGCCATGGCGTCGCGCGTGTCGAAGATCACGGTGCCACCGCCCTTCATGTAGGCGTCGAGGCGGCGCAGTGCCGCCGGCGAAGGCAGCGGCGCGCCCGCCACCACGGGCCAGTAGAGGAGTGGGTAGAAGGCGAGCTCGTCGCGCTCGATGTCGACGCCCACGGGCTCGCCCGGCTCCAGCGCCGTGCGCATGATGAGCGCCCGCGTCAGGCCCTCGAGCCCGGCCCGGCTCGTGCTGTCTACGTCGGCGTTGCCGGTGATGACATAGGCGAGGCGGGTGACGGCCGCGCGCTCCACGTCCTCGGGTGTGACCGGCGGCAGCGGACGCGCCGTCTCCTGGGGAGCTTCGGTGGCCGCCTCCTGTGCGCGCGCCTCCCCGGCCGGCATGGCGGCAAGAGCGAGGGCGGCCAGCGCGAGGACTGGCGCTGTCGCGCCCCGCGCCCGTGGCGGTACACGCCGGTGCAGGCCGCCGAGCCGGCCCAGATGGCCGCCGAGGAGGAGAGAGGCGACGGTGTCGACGATGAGCAGCGCCGCCGCAAGGAGAAGGAGCGGCGGCCTCAGATCGACCGTCGCCGCCCGCTCGATGGGCACGAGGCTGCCGACGAGTGGCCCGTAGTCGAGCACGGCCGACCGGTCGTCGGGCAGCAGTGCGTTGAGGGCGATGCTCGCCTCGCTCGGTCCATAGAAGCCGGGTGGATGGTCGAGCGTGGCGCGGCCGGCATGGTTGCGCGGGATGGGCTTGGCTGTCGCTGGCGGCGAGCGCCAGACGCCGAACCCGTCGAGCGTGCGCTGCGGCGCGACCATCTCGGTGCCGTTGCTTCCCTCGCTGCCTCCCGCCGCGACGCTCCGGCCCGCGAGGGCGATGGTGCGCCGCATCATCTCGACGAATACGCCCGAGAGCGGCAGGCTGGACCAGCTCGGGTCGGCGGTGACGTGGAAGAGCACGATCAGGCCCTCGCCCCGCTCGGCGGCGGTGACGACGGGCGTGCCGTCGGCCAGCGCCGCCCATGTGCGGCGCGACAGCTCGCCGTCCGGCTCGGCGAGGATCTGGCGCGAAACGGTGATTTCCTCGGGCACGGGCAGGCCCGCGAAGGGGCTCGTTTCCGGGAAGGGGGCGAAGGTCTTGGGCGCATCCCACGAAAGCGAGCCGCCGAGGCTGCGCCCGCCGCGCCTCAGGCGTACCGGCACCAGATCATCGTTGCCGGCGGCGAGGCGCGTTCCCGCGAACCGGATGAGCAGCCCGCCCTCCTCGACAAAGCGGGCAAGGCGCGCCTCCGTCTCGCTGTCGAGCGAACCCACGTCCGCCAGGACGAGAACGTTGACGCCCTGGTCGACAAGGTCGCCGATAGGGTCGGGGATGCCGCGTCGCGCCTCGCGCAGCTCGGCATAGGGGGCGAGGGCGCGCGAGACATAGTAGGAGGGTGACAGCAGCGGCTGGGCCGTGTCCACCGTGCCGCCGGACACGAGGCCGACGCGCCGGCGCTTGCCGCTCTCGTCGATGAGGGCGACGGCGCCGGCCGAGGTCTCTCCCGCGATCTCCAGCCGCGCCACGGCGTTGTTGAGCTCCACCGGCAGGTTGAAGTTCGCCTTCGTCTCGGTCGCGCCGTCCGGGAAACCGAAGGGTGTCTCGGCGAGGAGCAGGCCCTTGCCGTCGAGCGCACGCAACATGCCGGTGTCGCGGCCGTTCGGTTCCGCCCGCACCAGCCGCACCTCGATGCCGCCCGGGCCGTTGTGCGCGCCGGCAATCATCAGCGGCTCGGCCACGGGGTTGCGGTAGACGGTGATGGCCTCTGCGCGCCCCGCGAGCGCCTCGCCGAGGCCGGCGGCGAAGGTGTCCGTCCCGACGGCGATGCCGTCACTGATCCAGACGATCTCGGCGTCGGCCGCATCGGAGAGGAAGGCGCGCAGCGTCGGAAGATGGCTCGCCCTGTCCGGCACGTGCGGCTGGGGGGCGAGCGCGCGCAGCCTCTCCATGGCGGCGCCGGGGGCGAGCGCCTCGACAGTATCCGGCCTGTCGGCAAGGCCGACGACGGCCACCGGCCGGCGCTGGCGCTCGGCCGATCTGATGCGCTCCTCGGCGAGCGCCATGCGCTCATCCCAGTCGTGTGCGGCGGCGAAGCCGTTGTCGACGACGAGCACGAGCGGCCCGGAGGCCGGCAGGCCGCTCGTGGCGGGGTTCCACACGGGGCCAGCCACGGCGAGGATGAGGGCCGCCGCCAGCGCCAGGCGCAGGGCCAGCAGCCACCAGGGTGTGCGTGCCGGTGTCTCGCGCCGGGGCATCAGGTCGGCCACAACGCGCAGCGGCGGGAAGGGGATGCGGCGCGGCTGCGGCGGCGTGATGCGCAGGATGAGCCAGATCGCCGGCAGCGCGGCGAGGGCGATGAGGACGAGTGGCGCTCCGAAGCCGAGGCCGGCGAGCATGTCAGCCTCCCCGTGCCGCTACGAGACCGCTGCGGCCGCCGCGGGCGGCCGACAGCTGCGTCAGGACGCGCAGGGCCGCCTCGCTCGCCGGGCGGTCGGTGTGGTGGAGGGTCAGCGTCCAGCCCCGCCGCCGCAGCGCCTCGCCGATGGCCTCGCGGTGGGCGGCGATGCGGCGGCGATAGTCCTCGCTCCACCGTGCCGCGTCGCCGATGCGCAGGCGCAGGCCTGCCTCCGGCTCCTCCAGCTCGGCCTGGCCGGTGAAGGGGAAGCTCTCCTCCACGGGGTCGACGATCATGATTGCATGGCCGCGGGCCCCGCGGGCGGCGAGCTGCCCCACGACGGCGTCGAAGGCGGGCGGCTCCACCAGGAAATCGCTCACGAGGACGACCTCGCTCAGGGGCGGCAGCGCCTCGGCCGCAGGCAAGTCGGCGTCCTGCCCGGCGCTGTCCTTGGCGATGAGCTCCGCGAAACGCTCGACGATGTTGCGGCTCGCGCGTGGGGGCGCGAGGCCGATGAGGCCGACGCGCTCCCCGGCATCGACGAGCGCCTCGGACAGCGCGAGCGCGAGGACAAGCGCCCGCTCCACCTTCGACTGCGCGGCGAGGGAGGAGACGAAGCCCATGGAGGCCGAGCGGTCGACCCACAGGTAGATGCTGTGCGCCGCTTCCCATTCTCGCTCGCGCACATAGAGCCGCCCGTCGCGCGCCGAGCGCCGCCAGTCCACGCGCGAGGCCGACTCGCCGGACATGAAGGGGCGGAACTGCCAGAAGCTCTCGCCGGGGCCGGCGCGCCGGCGGCCGTGGATGCCGTGGCTGACGGAAGCGGCAACGCGCCGCGCCTCCAGCATGAGGTGCGGCAACCGCGCGCTGAGCTCGTGCGCCGCCAGGGCGTGCGGAACACCGGGTACGCGCTCGGCTTCCGGGAGGGTGCGGACGCGGGCCATGGGCGCTCCTAGCCGAGCCGCTCCACGAGACGGGCGATGACCTCGGACATGGTGCGGCCGTCCGCGCGGGCGGCGAAGGTCAGCGCCATGCGGTGCTTCAGCACCGGCTCCGCGAGGGCCGCCACGTCATCGACCGACGGCGCGAGGCGCCCCTCGATGAGCGCCCGGGCGCGCACGGCGAGCGCCAGCGCCTGGCTGGCACGCGGGCCGGGGCCCCAGGCGAGGTCGCGCGTCAGCTCCTCCGGTCCATCTCCGGGACGGCCGGAGCGCACGAGCGAGACGATGGCGTCGAGCACGCTCTCGCCCATCGGCAGGCGGCGCACCAGGCGCTGGATGCCCATGAGCGTCTCCGCGTTCATCGCGGCGGTCGGGCGATGTTCCTCGAGGCCCGTCGTCTCCAGGACGATGCGGCGCTCCGCCTCCCGGTCCGGGTAGCCGACGTCGATCTGGAGCAGGAAACGGTCGAGCTGCGCCTCGGGCAGGGGATAGGTACCCTCCTGCTCGATGGGGTTCTGGGTGGCGAGCACGTGGAAGGGGCGCGGCAGGTCGTAGCGCACGCCGGCCACCGTCACGTGATATTCCTGCATCGCCTGCAGGAGTGCGGACTGGGTGCGCGGGCTCGCGCGGTTGATCTCGTCCGCCATCAGCAGCTGGGCGAAGATGGGCCCCTTGATGAAGCGGAAGCTGCGTTGCCGGTCGGCGCTCTCGTCGAGGATCTCGGTGCCGAGGATGTCCGACGGCATCAGGTCGGGCGTGAACTGGATGCGCTGGCCGTTGAGGCCGAGGACGGTGCCCATCGCCTCGACGAGCTTGGTCTTGGCGAGGCCCGGCACGCCGACGAGCAGGCCGTGGCCGCCGGCGAGCACCGTCACGAGGGCGAGCTCGACGACGTGCTCCTGGCCGAAGATGACGGAGCCGATGGCGCTGCGCGCCCTGGCCACGTGGTCGAGGGCGGCCTCGGCGGCCTGGATCACGGCGTCGTCGATGGTGGTCGGCGTCTGGGCCACAGCGGTACGGTCGGTGCCGCTCGTCATCGGCAACTCTCCTTCTGTGCCCCCGCGGGAGCAGTCTGCATCGGCGATCATGTCTTATTCAAGCCGCTTGAGGGCGGACGCCGCAGGTTCCCCGCCGCGCCCGTTCTTGCGATAGTAGTGGCGCGAACCAGATTACAAGCGGCGCGCGCCGAAATGGGCCGCCGATGTTGCGGGGACACGAACACGTGAGCGACGAGGCCAGCAAGACGGGCAAGCCGCAGGACGGCGGCGGGGCAGCGCCGCAGGGGCTGCCGCCGGGCCTTGCGACGCTCCTCGCCTCCGCTGGGCCGGCTGCGGGGGCGCGGCCCGTGGAGAAATGGAACCCGCCCCATTGCGGCACGATCGACATGCGAATCGCGGCCGACGGCACCTGGCACTACCAGGGCTCGCCCATCGGCCGGCCGGCGCTGGTGAAGCTGTTCGCCTCCATCCTGCGGCGCGACCCGGACGGTTATGTGCTGGTAACTCCGGTGGAGAAGGTGGGCATCACCGTCGAGGACGTGCCCTTTCTCGCCGTCGAGATGGCCGTGAGCGAGGAGGCGGGCCAGCGCGTCATCGGCTTCCGCACCAACGTGGACGACGTGGTGCAGGCGGGGCCGGAGCATCCCATGCGCTTCGAGACGGATGCGAAGGGCGGGCTGAAGCCTTATGTCCACATACGCGGCGGCCTGTGGGCGCGGCTGACGCGCGCCCTCGCGCACGACCTTGCCGAACTTGTCGAGACGCGGCAGGACGCGTCGGGCGCGGAGGTGATGGGCATCGCCTCGGCCGGCGCCTTTTTCCCCATCCCCTCCGAGGACGGGGCGGGCCGGGCGTGACGGGCATCGGGCAGGCGCGCGGGGACGGAAAGCCAGTGGCGGACCAGAACGCAATTGTGGACGAGGCGACCTTTCTCGAGCGGGCGCGCCGGCGCCTCTTGCCGCATCCGCCTGCGCTGGCGGGCACGGTGCGGTTGCGCGGCGACCACGACCTTGCCGGCGGGCGGCCCGAGGTGGCCGTGGAGGTGGCGCGCCCTGCCGCCGTCCTCGTGCCCGTCGTCACCCGCGCCACGGGCGTCAGCCTGCTTCTCACCCAGCGGGCTGCGCACCTGCGCCAGCACTCGGCGCAAATCGCCTTTCCCGGCGGCAAGATGGACCCGGAGGATGCAACGCCGCTGACGACGGCACTGCGCGAGGCGCGGGAGGAGATCGGCCTCGACAGCGGCCATGTGCGGCCGCTCGGCTATCTCGACGAATACCTCTCCTCCACCGGCTATCGCATCGTGCCGGTGGTGGGGCGGGTAACGCCCGGCTTTACGCTCACGGTCAACCGGGCCGAGGTGGACGAGGCCTTCGAGGTGCCGCTCGACTTCCTGATGGACGCCGCCAACCACCAGCGCCATTCGCGCGAGTGGCGCGGCACGTTGCGGCATTATTACGCCATGCCCTTCGGGGAGCGTTACATCTGGGGCGTCACGGCCGGTATCATCCGCAATCTGTACGAGAGGCTCTACGGCCCATGACACGGGCGATTCTGCAGGAGCTGGTTCTCTTCTTCGTTCCGTTCATCCTGTTCGGGATCTACCTGCTGCTGCGCCGGCGCAACCCCTTCACGCGGCACGCGTGGGACGGGCACGTGCCCTGGCTCGTCATTGCCGGACTGGTGCTGGCGATTGGCGCGCTTCTCTATCTCGGCCTCACGGCTGAGCGACACATGGGGGCCTACGTGCCGACGCATCTGGAGAACGGCCGACTCGTGCCGGGGCGGTTCCAATGACCGTGGACCGGGCGGCCGTCGCCGCGCTCGTTGCCCGCCCGGCGCTGCAGAAGCTGCTCGGTGCGCTTGACGGGGCCGGCGAGACGACCTGGATCGTGGGAGGGGCGGTGCGCGACGTGCTCATCGGCAGGCCGGTGAGCGACGTGGACTGCGCCACGACCGCGACACCCGAGGAGACCATGCGCCGGGCCGGCGCGGCCGGCTTCCGCGTGGTGCCCACGGGCGTCGAGCACGGCACTGTCACCGTCATCGTCGACGGCACGCCCTTCGAGGTGACGAGCCTGCGAGAGGACGTGGAGACGGACGGGCGCCGGGCCAAGGTGGCCTTCGGCCGCGACTTCGCTGCCGACGCGCGCCGGCGCGACTTCACCATGAACGCGCTCTACGCCGACCGTATGGGGCAGGTGCACGACTTCGTCGGCGGGCTCGCGGACCTTGCCGCGCGGCACGTGCGCTTCATCGGCGACCCTGCCCGCCGCATCGCCGAGGACTATCTGCGCATCTTGCGCTTCTTCCGCTTCCATGCCGCCTACGGGGCGGGGGACATCGATGCCGCCGGCTTCAGCGCCGCCGTGAAGGCGCGCGCGGGGCTCGATCGCCTCTCCCACGAGCGGCTGAGGGCCGAGATCGCCAAGCTCCTCGTCGCCCCCCGCGCGCTCGAGACCTGTCGCATCATGGCCGAGGCCGGCATTATGCAGCGCGTCCTCGCCGGCGTGACCCACGAGGAGCGCCTCGGCCGCCTCACCGCCTGGGAGGCTGCCGCCGGCCGTGCGCCGGATGCGGTGCTGCGGCTCGCCGCGCTCGGCGCGGAGATTGCCGAGGATGCCGAGCGCCTGCGCGAGCGCTTGCGCCTGTCGAACGCCGAGACGCGGCGCGTCCACGCCTTCGCGGCGCTTGCCGAGCGCCTGCGGGGAGCTGCCGGTCCCTGGCGGCTGCGGGACCTGAGGGCTCTCGCGTCCGCCTTCCCGCCCGAGGTCATCGCCGCCGCCTTCGCGGCGGTTGCGCCGCAGACCGAGGTGGAGCCGCGCGGGCGGGACCTGCTCGCCGCCGCGGCGCGGGGGGAGGAGGTGGTGCCGGCCTTCCCCCTCTCGGGCGGGGATGTGGTCGCCGCCGGGGTGGAGAAGGGGCCGCGCGTCGGCGCCGTGCTCGCCGCCGCGCGGGAGCGCTGGCTCGACGCGGACTGCCCGGCGGACAGGGCGGCGCTTGAGCGCATCCTGCGCGAGGCGGTGGCTGCCGTGCGAGAGGGCTGAACGTTCCCTCGACCGGCGTCCTGTTCTAGCATCGGCGGCGGGCATCACGGCCGACGCTCTCTGGGAGGGACGGCGATGGCACGGGCAGGGCGTGGACCGGCGGCAGGAGACGGACCGGCAGATGTGGCCCGCCGCCTCGCCGGGCGGCGCGACAGGGCCCAGGCCGGCCGCCCGAGCGGCGAGACCGGCGCCACCTGGCGGCGCGAGACTTTCGTGCTTGAGCGCGAGGCCGCCAGGGCCAAGGCGCGCGAATGGTTCGCGCGCTTCCCGAAGGCCGCCTACATGACGGAGGTCGAGAGCTGGCGAGACCTCGGCGACGGCCGCATCGAGTTCACGATGCGGCGCCTGCCGAGCGCGGATTGAGGGCGCTTAACCCAATGCGGAGGCTGCTGTATTTGTTCGGATGTTTTGTCACCGTCCTGTGATGAACAATCATGGCCAGCGCGGGTGCAGTCCGGCAAATATTCCGCAATTCCCGGCGTTGTCCCTTCTCTCATTTCCCGTGATGGCGGCAGTTTTTCGGCAAGGTCTCACGGCCACCTTACCGTCGGGGGCATCGACGACAGGATCGACGCGACGTTGCCGCCGGTCTTGAGGCCAAAGATGGTGCCGCGGTCGTAGAGCAGGTTGAATTCCACATAGCGGCCGCGGCGCACCTGCTGCTCGTGGCGGTCCGCCTCCGTCCAGGGTGTGGCCCAGTTGGCGCGAACGATGCGGCCGTAGACGTCGCGGAAGGCCTCGCCCACCGCGCGGGTGAAGGCAAGGTCGGCGTCCGGGTCTCCCGACCAGTGGTAGTCGTAGAAGATGCCGCCGATGCCGCGCGGCTCGTTGCGGTGCTTGAGGAAGAAGTACTCGTCGCACCAGGCCTTGTATTTCTCGTAGGGGGCAACGGCAGCGTGCGCCTCGCAGGCCTGGCGCATGGCGGCGTGGAAGGCGACGGAGTCCGGGTCGTCCTGCGTGCGGCGCCGGTCCAGCATCGGCGTCAGGTCCGCCCCGCCGCCGAACCACGGCTTCGTGGTGACGACGAAGCGTGTGTTCATGTGCACCGTGGGCACGTTGGGGTTCCACGGGTGGGCGATGAGCGAGATGCCGGTGGCGAAGAAGCGCGGATCCTCGGCCGAGCCGGGGATCTGGCCGCGGAACTCGGGCGAGAACTCGCCGAAGACGGTGGAGACATGCACGCCCACCTTCTCGAAGACGCGGCCGCGCATGATGGCCATGGTGCCGCCGCCGCCCGGCGCGCCCGTGTGGTCCGTGCGCTGCCAGGGCGTGCGCTCGAAGCGGCCCGGCTCGCCCGCCTCGGGGAAGAACGGGCCCGGCGCCTCGTCCTCGATGGTCTCGAAATCGGCGCAGATGGCGTCGCGCAGTTCCGCAAACCAGCTTCCCGCCTCCTCCTTGAGGCGCGCGACGAGGGCAGGGTCGATCTGCGTGGCGTCGGTCATGGTGCTTCCTTCCGCGGCTTCCTGGTGCGAGCGGCGGCCCTGGCTGGGGGCCGGTCAGCGCCCCGCCGGTGTAGAAGCCTCCTGCCCGCCGGGGAAGGCGTCCAACTGGCGCAGGGCCTCGCCCAGGATCATCGCCGCCGCCACGGCGACGTTGAGCGAGCGCAGGCCGGGGCGCATCGGCACGAGGATGCGCGCATCGGCTGCCGAATGCACCTCCTCTGGCACGCCGGCCGATTCCCGGCCCATCATCACAATGTCGCCGGGGGCGAAGGAAAAGGCGTGGTAGGGCTGGGCGGCGCGCGTGGTGGCGAGCACGAGGCGCCGGCCGGCGGTGGCGCGCGCGGCCTCGAAGGCCCTCCAGCTCGTGTGCCGGGTGATCTCGACCGCGTCGAGATAGTCCATCCCCGCCCGGCGGAACGCCCTGTCGGACACGGGAAAGCCGGCCGGCTCAATGATATCGAGCCCGAGGCCGAGGCAGACGCACAGGCGCACCATCGTGCCGGTGTTCTGCGGGATGTCGGGCTGGAAGAGAGCGAGACGGACGGGCATGGCGGCGTCGGGCAAGGAGGCGCGGGCGCGGAGAAGACCGGCCCGACGACGTAGCGCACCGCTTTGTCGCGGGAAAGTATGGACATGCTTCTGGAACCATGCCAAACAGCGCGCCGCGCGGCGACTCCCGGTCGCATTGCGGGGCTGTCGCGTCCATGCTTTGAAGTCGGCGCGCCGCCGTGACCGACGGATTCCGCGAACCCTGCCGTGTGCGGGTATGCGAGGGGCCGTCGCGGCGGCAACGCCGAGCCAGGATTGTGAGACTGGGGAGCCAACGTGGCTGAGACCGCTACCGCCGAACCGACCCGGCGAGACTTTCTCTTCATCGCGACCGGTGCCGTGGGTGCCGTTGGTGTTGCCGCGGTGGCATGGCCCTTCATCGCGCAGATGAACCCGGATGCTGCCACCATCGCTGCTGGTGCTCCGGTCGAGGTCGACCTCGAGCCCATCGCCGAGGGGCAGATCGTCAAGCTCTTCTGGCGCGGCAAGCTCATCTTCGTCCGCCATCGCACGCCCGAGGAAATCAAGGCCGCGGAGGAGGTGAACGTCGCCTCGCTGCCGGATCCGGAGGCCGATTCGGCCCGCGTGAAGGAGGGCCATGCCCAGTGGCTGGTCGTCTATGGCAACTGCACGCACCTCGGGTGTGTGCCGCTCGGCCATGCGGGTGCCTACGATGGTTGGCTGTGCCCGTGCCACGGTTCCGTGTTCGACACCTCCGGGCGCATCCGTCAGGGGCCGGCGCCGACCAATCTGCCGATCCCGCCCTACACCTTCGTGAGCGACACGAAGATCCAGATCGGCTGACGCGCTTCCAGCATCACGCCCGCGATACCGAGCAACATCAGGCGACCCAAGACCATGAGCGGACATTCCACCTACGTTCCGAAGAGCGCAGTGGCGAAATGGTTCGAGAGCCGGCTTCCGATCATCGGCCTCGTCCATTCGTCCTTCGTCGCCTATCCGACGCCGCGCAACCTGAACTACTTCTGGACGTTCGGGGCGATCCTGTCCTTCATGCTCGTGGCGCAGATCGTGACGGGCGTCGTGCTCGTCATGCACTACACGCCGAATGCGTCGCTGGCCTTCACCTCCGTCGAGCAGATCATGCGCGACGTGAACTACGGCTGGCTGCTGCGCTACCTGCACGCCAACGGGGCCTCGATGTTCTTCATCGCGGTCTACATCCACATCTTCCGTGGCCTCTATTACGGCTCCTACAAGGCCCCGCGTGAGGTGCTGTGGATCCTCGGCGTCATCATCTTTCTCCTCATGATGGCCACGGCCTTCATGGGCTACGTGCTGCCGTGGGGGCAGATGAGCTTCTGGGGCGCCACCGTCATCACCAACCTCTTCTCGGCGCTGCCCATCGTTGGCGAGCCGATCGTGACCTGGCTGTGGGGCGGCTACTCCGTCGGCAACCCGACGCTGAACCGCTTCTTCTCGCTGCACTACCTGCTGCCCTTCATGATCGCCGGCGTTGTCGCGCTGCACATCTGGGCGCTGCATGTCGTGGGGCAGAACAACCCAGCCGGCCTCGACGTGAAGAACCTGAAGAAGGACACGGTACCTTTCACGCCCTACGCGACGATCAAGGACTTCTTCGCCGTCGTCTGCTTCTTCATCTTCTTCGCATGGTTCGTGTTCTACATCCCGAACTATCTCGGCCATGCGGACAACTACATCGAGGCGAACCCGGCGGTGACGCCCGCGCATATCGTGCCGGAGTGGTACTTCCTGCCCTTCTACGCGATCCTGCGCGCTATTCCGGACAAGCTCGCCGGTGTGCTCGCCATGTTCGGCGCGATCGCGGTCCTCGCCTTCCTGCCGTGGCTCGACACCTCCAAGGTGCGCTCGGCGACCTACCGGCCGCTCTACAAGCAGCTGTTCTGGGTCTTCGTGCTGTGCTGCATCGGCCTCGGCTATCTCGGCGCCAAGCCGCCGGAGGGGGGCTATGTCATCGCCGCGCGCGTGCTGACGGCCTACTACTTCCTGCACTTCCTGGTCATCCTGCCCATCCTCGGCCTCATCGAGAAGCCGCGTCCCATGCCGGGCAGCATTGCCGAGGATGTGCTGCGCAAGCATGGCGGTGCGCCGGTCGGCCTCGCCTCGGGCGCCAGTGCCGAGCCGCATTCCAAGGGCTGAGATTGGGGCTGATCGCGCCTAGCGGCGCGGGGGAAATGACGACATGAAAAAGACGACCCTTCTCATCGCCGGCTTCCTCGCTGCCGCCGTCGCAACGGCGGTGCCGGCCTCCGCAGCCGAGCAGGCCAAGCCGCCGCGCCAGAGCTGGAGCTTCGCCGGCCCCTTCGGCACCTACGATCGGGCGCAGCTGCAGCGCGGCTTCAAGGTCTATCGCGAGGTCTGCGCGAGCTGCCACGGTCTCACCCGCGTGGCCTTCCGCAACCTCTCGCAGCCTGGCGGTCCCGAGTTCACCGAGGGGCAGGTCAAGGCGCTTGCGGCCGAGTACCAGATCCAGGACGGGCCGAACGAGGCCGGCGACATGTTCGAGCGTCCCGGCCGCCCGGCCGACCACTTTCCGCCGCCGTTCCCCAACGAGAATGCGGCGCGTGCGGCCAATGGCGGCGCCTATCCGCCGGACTTCTCGCTGCTTGCCAAGGCGCGCACCTATGAGCGCGGTTTCCCGCTGTTCCTCATCGATGCCATCCCGTTCTTCGAATATGCCGAGCACGGCGTGGACTATATCTACGCGCTGCTGACCGGCTATCGCGAGGCGCCGGCAGGCACCACCCTGCAGCCCGGCCAGTACTGGAACGAGTACATGCCGGGCCATGCCATCGCCATGCCGCCGCCCCTCAGCGACGGGCAGGTGGAATATCCGAAGGACGAGGCCGGCAACCCGGTGGTGCCGGAGACGGTCGACCAGTATGCGCGCGACGTCGCGGCCTTCATGATGTGGGCGGCCGAGCCGCATCTCGAGGCCCGCAAGGCCATGGGCTTCAAGGTCATCATCTTCCTCATCGTCTTCGCGGCTCTGCTCTACTTCACCAAGAAGAAGATCTGGGCCCGCGCCTACGCCGAGGAAGCACACGGCTGACCCGGCCATCATCGACAAGAAAGGCGCCTTCGGGCGCCTTTTTCATTGGGGGCCTGGTACTCCTTGACGAGCGAGGCCTCCGGGCGGATGACTTCGGCGAAACCAAGCGGTGGAACGACGGCATGGACGAGCGCAGCGATCTCAGGGCGGCGGTGCGGACGATTCCGGACTATCCGAAGCCCGGCATCCTCTTTCGCGACATCACGACCCTGCTGGGCGATGCACGTGCCTTCCGGCGTGCGGTGGACGAGCTGGTGCAGCCGTGGCCCGGCTCCAAGATCGACAAGGTGGCCGGCATCGAGGCGCGCGGTTTCATTCTTGGCGGCGCGGTGGCACACCAGCTCGCGGCAGGGTTCGTACCCATCCGCAAGAAGGGCAAGCTGCCGCACGAGACGGTGACAATCGCCTATTCGCTGGAATACGGCGTCGACGAGATGGAGATGCACCGCGACGCGATCGCGCCCGGCGAGCGAGTCATCCTGGTCGACGATCTCATCGCCACCGGCGGCACGGCGACGGCTGCCGTCGAGCTCCTGCGCAAGATGGGGGCGGAGGTGGTTGCGGCCGTCTTTGTCATCGACCTGCCCGATCTCGGCGGCGCGGAGCGTCTGCGCCGCCTCGGCGTCACCGTGCGCACGCTCATGTCCTTCGAGGGGCACTGAGCTTCACGGCTCGCCGGCCTTTTCGCCGGTGCGGGACGCCTGCTGGTCCGATTTCGAGGCGGTTTTTGCGGAGCGCCGCCGGCGCGAAGGGCGTCGCTGCGGCTGCCCGTCTGAGGCGGCAGGCGCGCCCTTGCGGGCTGTGTCGCCGTCGCCTGCCGCGTCGGTCGCGAGCCGCAGGGGTGGCGCGTCTCCCTTCTTGTCCCGGCCCATGTAAACGGTGACGTGCGGGTAGGGGATCTCGATGTCCCGCTCGTCGAAGACGGCCTTGAGGATCTCGTTGTAGGCCCGGCCGACGGCCCATTGCTGTCCGCCGACGGTGCGGATGCGAGCCCGCACCTTCACGGCCGATTCGTCGAGGGCCGTGACGCCGTGCATCTCGAGCGGGCCGATGATGGCGGAGCCGTGCGGGGTCTGCGTCAGCCTGTCGAAGGCCTCCTGCATGGCCTCCTTCACCTGCGGAATGTCCTCGCGGTAAGCGACGCGGATCTCCGCGACATGGAAGGCGAAGCCGCGCATGAAGTTCGACACGGTCGTGACGGCGCTGAACGGCACGAGGTGGTAAACGCCGTCGAGGTCGCGGATGCCGACGGAGCGGATGGTGAGCTTCTCCACCACGCCCGAGATCGAGCCGAGGCTCACCACGTCGCCCTCGTTCATGGCGTTCTCGATCTGGATGAAGGCGCCGGTGATGATGTCCTGCACCAGCTTCTGTGAGCCGAAGCTGACGGCCAGGCCGATGACGCCGGCGCCCGCAAGCAAGGGGCCGATGTTCACCCCAAGCTCCGACAGGGCGAGCAGGCCCACGAGCACGACGAGCGCCACCGTGAAGGCGTTGCGGAAGAGCGAGAGCAGGGTCCGCTCGCGCGCGCTCGGCGCGCGGCCGTAGTCTTCCGACAGCCGGTACTCCACCCAGCTCGACACGGCGACGTAGACAAGCCAGCCGAGGATGAGCACGAGCGAGGTTGAGACCAGCGCGCCCACGACGTTGCGGCCCGTCTCGCTCGCGAACCAGGCTTCGAGATCGAGAATGGCCCATGCGTCGGCGATGGCCAGCATCACGATGACGAGCACCACCGTCCGCGCAACGCGCAGCACCGAAGGAATGAAGGCGTTGAGCCGCGCCTCCAGCAGGGGCAGGCGTGCCTTCACGTCCTGCGGCAGGGACATGCCGCCGCGCAGGGCCCGTGAGATGAAGGCCATGACGAGGCTGCCGACAAGCACCGCGATGCCCGTCTGCACCGTCGCCTTGAGCATGAAGGGCAGGACGGTCAGCGGGTTCGACAGCCAGGCGGCGAATAGGGCGACGAGATAGACGATGGCGAGGACGTGCCAGACGCGGCTGAGCACGAGGAGAACCTGCCGCGCTGCATGGCCCCAGTCGCGTCCCGCCGATGCCAGGCGCGCGCGGACGCCGTCCCGGTTCTGCAGGATGATGGCGATGCCGATGAACAGCGCCGCCATCAGAACGATGACGCGCACGGCGCGCGCGGCGGCGAAGGTTGTGGTCGTCGCGACGAGAGGCGCGACGAACAGAAAAGTGTAGCCGATGAGGCTGACGAGGCGGCTCAGCCAGAAATACCAGTAGTTGGCGTCTGTATCGTCGAGCGGCAGCGGCCGCAGGGATGCGTGGCGCGGCGCCAGAAGGAAGCGCAGGCCAACCTTGCCTAGCTCGAGCATGACGAGCGCGTTGAGAAACAGCGTCTCGCCGAAGCTGAGGGCGGGCTCGCCGCCGAGCTGGAGCGCGATGAGATAGCCGGCCCCCCAGGCGCTTATGACGGCGATGGCATCGACCAGGCCCGCGACGAGTGCGAGGGCGAGGCGGGTCACGAGTGGCGCGCCCTGGGCGCGCTGTGCCGTCCGGTCCAGGGACCGGCCGGTGATGAGCCGCGCGGCGAAGAGCAGCAGGAAGGCGACGACCATCACCGAGCCGAGGCTTGCGAGCACCTCCCACAGGCGCAGCAGGTCGAGCGAGGCGGTGCCCGACAGCACCTCGCCGAGGCGCTCGGTGAAGGTCCAAGCCGATGCGAGCGCGTCCTTGATGGCAGCCGATGCGTCGGCCGTGTGCTCGGCCAGCCAGCGGGCGAAAGTCGGCGGTTCGGCCGGCGGGGCCGGCTCGGCCGCGGCCGCGCGCAGCCGCTCGATCAGCACCCGGCGGATGGCATCGTCCTCAAGGATCCTGATGAGGGCATCTACGTCCGCCTTTGCCGAGGCCTCGTTCGATCCCATCGCGAGGGCCGGGGGCATCTGGGCCGACGCCGGCGCGGCCGCAAGGACGAGAGTGGCGAGGCAGAGCCAGGCGAACGTGATGAGAAGCTTCATGAATCCCCGAAAGGTCCCCGAGTTGGCGGCTGACGCGCAGGCACGTTGCGCGCCGCAAGGGGACCATATCGGGGGCCGGCTTTCAACGCCGGCTGGCCATCCGTTTTCCTGTCAGCCAGCGGAAGCCCTCTGCCACATCACTGTGCCGGTGAAGGCGAAGACCGGCTCGCCCTTCTGGTTCACGGCCGTGCTGTGCTGGGTCACGAGCCCCCAGCCGGGGCGCGATGCGGAGGGGCGCGCTTCCACGATCTGCACCGTGTAGGTCAGCTCGTCCCCGGCGAAGACCGGCTTCAGCCACTTGAGGTCGCGAAAGCCGGGGGAGGGGCCAAGGCTGGGCACGGCCAGCCCAAGGGCCCGGGCGGCCTGCCGCTGGCGCTCCCAGTGCGCCACCATCAGCTTCATCCACACGGCGGCCGTATGCCAGCCAGAGGCACAGAGCCCGCCGAACAGGGAATGCCGCGCCGCCTCGGCATCGACGTGGAACGGCTGCGGATCATAGGCGCGCGCAAAGGTGACGATCTCCTCCGGCGTGAAGCGGTAGGAGCCGAGCTGCGCGACCTCGCCGGGCACGAGGTCGTCGAGGAAGCGCGCATGGTTCGGGGCTGTACGGGCCTCGGGAAGGGTGGGGGCCGCGGCGCGGCGTCTCTCCGTCTGAGCCACGGCCGGTGCCTCGGCGGGTTCGCCCGGCTCGCGGCGCTTGAACATGACCCAGTTGGTCTGCTGCACCAAATCCTCGCCCGCTCCATTGGCGAGCGTCAGGCGGAAGCGGACCATGCCGATGCCGGAGCGGCTGCGCAGGGGGCGGCGGTCCAGCACCTCGACCGTGAGCGTCAGGTCGTCGCCGGGGCGCACCGGCCGCAGCCAGCGCACCTCATCGACGCCCGGCGCTCCCTGGCCTGTGGAGCCGAGGATGAAGCCGTCGGCGATCATGCGCATGATGATGCTGCAGCTGTGCCAGCCCGAGGCGATCAGTCCGCCGGCGATGCTCTGCTTCGCCGCTTCGGGATCCGTGTGCATCGGCTGCGGATCGTACTGCTGCGCGAAGGCGATGATTTCCTCGGCGGTGATGCGGCGGGGGCCGAAGGACAGGCGAGTGCCCGGTTCGAAATCCTCGTAATGGGTGAGCGCCATGAACACCTCCCCGATCGAAAGCCCGGTATTGCCGGGCAGCGGGCCCCGACAAAGGGCTATAGCGGAAAGGCCGCAGTTGCACGACAGGCGCGGGAGCAAGGCGGCCCTTGGCCAAATGCACACCCTCGCTGCCGATCAGAGAGTGCCGGCGGCGGCGTGGGCGAAACGAATCGGCTCCGGCAGCCGGAAGCGGGTCGTTGCGGCGAGCGTCACGGCGACGGCGCTCGCCAGGTCGATGCGATGGCCGGGGGAGATGAAGACGGGGCTGACACGCTCGCGCGTGCGCAGGGCGACGCCGATCGTCTCCCCCTTGTCGACGAGCGGGGCGGTGGCTCCCTTCTCGGGGCCGAGAGGGTCGAACTGGCCGACGAGCAGCGTCTTGCCGCAGCCGATGGTCGGCTTCTCCAGCCACAGGCCCATGTGGCTTGCGATGCCGATGCGGCGCGGATGGGCGATCCCCATGCCATCGAAGATGAAGACGTCGGGGGCGGAGGCCAGCCGGCTGAAGGCCTCTTCCAGAACCGGCCCCTCTCTGAAGCTCAGTAGGCCCGGAACGTAGGGAAAGGGCGTCGGCCGCGTGGCGAGGACGGTCTCGACGATGGCGAAGTCCGGCAGGCGCGTGACGACGACAGCCGCGCGGGACATGCCGTTCTTGACGCTGACGTCCACACCCGCGACGAGCCGGACCTCGGCGAGGGGCAGCGTGCGGGCGGTGTCGATCTCGCCTCGCAGATCATGCTGTAGGGAGACCGCCTCGCGCGGCGTCACGGTCCAGGCGTGGCGGGGGTGGAGCTGCATGGGCCCCTCGCGGCAGGGTAGGGCGGCGCAATGGGCGGGCTTGCCCCCGGTCGGCGCTGCCGGGTGGCGTCAGTCCCGCTCTGTCAGTTCCTGCTCGTCGCGGGCAAGACGTGCCTCGAGTGCCGCGATCCGGGCGGCGAGGCGCTCGTTCTCGTCGCGGGCGGCAGCGGCCATGTCGCGCACGGCGTCAAACTCCTCGCGGCTGACCACGTCCATGCTGCGCAGCAAGCGTTCCATCTGGGCGCGCACGATGGTTTCCACCTCGCGCCGGGCTCCTTCGGCCATGCCGGCGGCGTCGGTGACGAGGCGGGCGATGTCGTCGAAAATCCGGCCGGTGGTCTGGGTCATGGATGCCTCCTCGCACAGTTCGACTCGCCTATAGCACAAGTGAGGCCGCGCAACGGTGATCTGCCGCAAAAAGATCCTTGCAAAAGATCGTCGCAAAGATCGTCGCAAAGATCGTCGCACTTGGGCCTCGGTCCCGTGCTAGGACTGGCGCTGTCGTCGCGAGCCTGCGCGGCGTGGGGTTGACGCGGCGTCCGCGGTCGGGAAAGTCGCGCGAGAACCCGGACGACCGGCCGACGAGATCGAGATGCCAGCCTTCGCCATCGCCTTTCCCATGATCGACCCGGTCGCCATCAGCATCGGGCCGTTCGCCGTGCGCTGGTATGCGCTTGCCTACATCGTGGGGCTGCTTGGCGGATGGTGGTATGCGCGCCTCCTGGTCAACCAGCCGGGCCTGTGGGGCGGGACAGGCCGGCGCCCGACGCAGACCGACCTCGACGACCTGCTGGTCTATGCAGCGGTCGGCGTCGTCGTTGGCGGGCGCCTCGGCTACGTACTGTTCTACAACCTGGAGCACTACCTTGCGCAGCCCGCGCAGATCTTCGCCGTATGGAAGGGGGGCATGTCCTTCCACGGAGGGCTCATCGGGGCGGCGCTCGGCGTCTTCCTGCTGGCGCGCCGGCGAGGGCTGTCGGTGCTCACGATGTTCGATCTGGCGTCGACCGTCGCGCCGATCGGCCTCTTCTTCGGCCGCATCGCCAATTTCATCAACGCTGAGCTGTGGGGGCGCCCGGCGCCGGACTTCCCCTATGCTGTCGTCTTTCCTGGCGCCGGGCCGGTGCCGCGCCACCCGAGCCAGCTCTACGAGGCCTTCTCCGAAGGGCTCCTGCTGTTCGTGCTGCTGGCGCTTGCGGTGCGCATCGCCGGCTTTCGCCGCCCCGGTCTCGTAGCCGGCATCTTCGCCGCCGGCTATGCGGTGGCGCGCGGTACATGCGAGTTTTTCCGCGAGCCGGACCCGCAGCTCGGCTTTCTCTTCGGCCGCGAGGTCTCGGCGCTCGAGGGCGGCGTGACCATGGGCATGCTGCTCAGCCTGCCGCTGCTTCTTGCCGGCCTTTTCCTCATCTGGCAGGCCATGCGGCGCGAGCCGCTGCCTGCCGCAGGCGGCACGGGAGCGACGGCATGAGCCAGCTGAGAAACGAGATCGCGGCCATCATCGCCGCCGAGGGGCCCATTTCGGTGGAGCGTTTCATGGCGCTCGCCCTCGGGCATCCCCGCTACGGTTACTACATGACGCGGGACCCCTTCGGCCGGGCAGGGGACTTCATCACGGCGCCGGAAGTCTCGCAGATGTTTGGCGAGCTCATCGGCCTGTGGGCAGCGTCCGTCTGGCAGACGATGGGCGCACCGGAGAGGCTCATCCTTGTCGAGCTGGGGCCCGGTCGCGGCACGCTGATGGCCGATCTGCTGCGCGCCGGCCGCGTGATGCCCGGCTTCATCGAGGCGGCCGAGGTGCATCTCGTCGAGACGAGCCCGGTGCTGCGCGCGGCGCAGAAGGCGTCCCTCGCCGGGCGCGTCGCAACCGCGCACTGGCACGATCGCGTCGAGGACCTGCCGCCCGGCCCGGCCGTCATCGTCGCCAACGAGTTCTTCGACGCCCTGCCGGTACGCCAGTTCGTGCGCCAGGGCGGCGTCTGGCGCGAGCGACTCGTCGGCCTCGATGCCGAGGGGCGCCTGGTCTTCGGCCTCGCGGCGGAGCCAGAGCCGCGCCTCACCCAGCAGGCGAGAGAGGGGGCGGTGCTTGAGGTGCCGCTCGTCGGCCACGGCATCATGCGCACCCTCGCCCAGCGCCTCGTCAGCGATGGCGGGGCTTTGCTCGCCATCGACTACGGCCATGTGGCGACAGGGACGGGCGACACCCTGCAGGCGATGAAGAATCACAAGCCCGTCGACCCGCTGGCCGAGCCGGGCGAGGCTGACCTGACGGCACATGTGGATTTCGCCGCGCTCGGGCGGGCGGCGCTCGCAGCCGGCGCTGTGCTGCAGGGGCCCGTTACGCAGCGGGTCTTTCTCGAGGCGCTCGGCCTCGGCGTGCGGGCCGAGCGGTTGCAGCGGTCGGCCACGCCGGAGCAGGCCCGTGCCATCGCTGGCCAGTATCAGCGCCTGGTGGAAGGCGGGCGCACCGGAATGGGCGAGCTGTTCAAGGTGATGGCGGTGACGCATCCGGACCTGCCGATGCTGCCGGGGTTTGACCGCCTGACGACACCGGCCAGGGCAAGCGGGGAAGAGCCATGAATGCACCGGACAGAGCTTTCGGCGACAGCGCGGCCGAGGCGATCGAGGCGGAGGCGCTCGGCGCCTTCGACTGCATCCGCCACGCCTTCTTCACGCGCCGCGGCGGCGTCTCCGGCGGCATCTACGCTTCGCTCAACGGAGGCGTCGGATCGCGCGACGACGCGGCCGCCGTGCACGAAAACCGCCGCCGCATGGCCGCCCGGCTCGGCCTCCCGCCGGAGCGGCTTCTGGGGCTCCACCAGGTCCACTCGCCCGATGTGGTGACCGTTGAGACACCGTGGCCGGCGGATGCCCGGCCGAGGGCGGACGGTTGCGTCACCCGCGTGCCTGGCATCGGCCTTGGCATCTCCACCGCCGATTGCGGGCCGCTGCTTTTCGCCGACCCCGAGGCGCGCGTCATCGGCGCCGCCCATTCGGGCTGGCGGGGTGCCCTGTCCGGCATCGTCGAGGCCGTCGTCGAGGCAATGGAGGCGCTCGGGGCGGAACGCGGGCGCATCACTGCCGTGCTCGGCCCGACGATCAGCGCCGCGGCCTACGAGGTCGGCCCCGAGTTCGTCGAACGGTTCTGCGCCGCAGATCCCGCCTACGCGCGCTTCTTCTCGCCCGCAGAGCGGCCGGCGCACGCCATGTTCGACCTTCCGGGCTTCATCGGGGCACGCATGGCTGCGGCTGGTGTCGGGCGCTTCGTCAACCTCGGCCTGTGCACCTATGCCGATGAGGAGCGCTTCTACAGCTACCGGCGGGCGACGCACCGCGGCGAGCCGGACTACGGCCGCCTGATCGCGGCGATCACGCTCACTGCGTGAGCCTGCCCTTGCGGGCGGCCTCGGCCAGCAGGCGCCGCTCGATATGCTTGGCGATGCGCAGGTAGCGGTAGAAGGCGAAGTTCATCGCCGTCATGAAGCCGTAGACGCCGCGCACGAAATGCCTGCGGCCGATGTAGGCCTTGAGGAAGGCGGCCGGGAACTCAAGGTAGAGGCGCAGGATCGAGACCCGTTCGCCGCGCTCCTCCAGGTTGTCTGCCTGGGCGTCGGTATAGCTGTTGAGCTTGGCGAGCTGGTCGCCGAGGGAGCGCACCGAGAAGTGGTGGATGGTGCCCTTGAGCCGGCGCACGCGCGCGCCGGGGGCCAGCACGACACGGTCGTGCACCGTCGAATCGGAATAGCGCCCCTTGTCGCGCCGGTAGAGCCGGACCGGCGCCAGGGCGTAGGCGAAGCGATGTGGCGCGGCCTCGCCCGGGAAAATCTCCGCGATCCGCGTCTCGTAGGCGTCTGCCGGCGGTTCGCCATTGGCGAAGAGGGCGGCGATTTCCGCCGCGAGGTCCGGCGGCACCACCTCGTCCGCATCAATGTTGAACAGCCACTGATGGCGGCACTGGTCCTCCGCGAAACGTTTCTGCGGACCGTAGCCGGGCCAGGGATTGAAGATGACGCGGGCCCCGTGGGCTTCGGCAACCGCGACGGTCTCGTCCGTCGAGCCTGAATCGACGACGACGAGATCGTCGGTCAGGTGCCGCACCGCCGCGAGAGTTCGGCCGATGCGGTCGGCTTCGTTGTGCGCGATGACAAAGATGGAAAGCGGCAGGCTCACGTGTCACACCCCGGGTTCTCGCCAGCCTTTGGCATGCGGGGGCCCCGCACGGCAAGAGCGCTGCATCGTGTGGGGGCTCCGCCGGTCCGTTGCAGGCGTCGGTCCGGTTGGCTGGCCGCCGCCGGCTCTCATGGCGTGCACCGTTAATGGTTCATTAGGCATAGCTGCAATGCAGCATGAGCGTAAAGGGCCGGTGCAGGCTGCACGGGATGCCCGGAAAGTGGCGAATTCTGAACGACTGGTAAATGGTCGTTCCGGGGACGAAAGACAATACATATCAATATCTTGCTGCATGCTCGCGGAGGGCGCCATTCGTATCTGCACGGACGGCCGCAGGGCGGTCCCATTTTTTCCCGGGTTCTGTCACTTTTTCGCCCAAGTCCCTCAAGGCCGTGTGGCGGCGCAGCAACAGACATCGGCGGGAGGTTCGTTTAGAAGGGGGCAACTTCCGGGCGGGCCCTGGTCCGTGGGAAGCATTAAGGAGTTGAATGATGAAAAAGATTCTTCTCGCGGGTGTTGCTGCTGCCGGCCTGATCGCTTCCGGCGCTGCGGCGTTCGCTGCCGACCTCCCGAGCCGCAATGTCGCTCCTGTCGCTCCGGCCCCGGTTCTTCCGATCTTCACCTGGACCGGTTTCTACGCTGGTGTGAACGCCGGCTACGGCTGGGGCGAGTTCTCGAAGGCTCCCGGCTTCGACGATCCGGACGGCTTCGTCGGCGGTGCCCAGATCGGCTACAACTACCAGATCGGCCAGTTCGTCGTCGGTCTCGAGACGGACATCCAGTACTCCGATCTGTCGGGCAAGACCCGTCCCGTGACGTTCGCTGACGGCAACGTTGGCGTCGGCCGCGGTGAGGTCGAGTACTTCGGTACGGTCCGTGGCCGCATCGGTGCCGCCTTTGACCGCGCCCTCATCTACGTGACGGGCGGTCTGGCCTACGGCGAGACGAAGTTCCGCGGCCTCGACACGACGGCTGGCCTCTCGTTCTCTAAGTCGAAGACGACGGCTGGCTGGACGATCGGTGGCGGCCTCGAGTACGCCTTCACCGACAACATCACGGCCAAGGCCGAGTACCTCTACGTCGATCTCGGCGACAACCGTTACTACGGTGCCAACAAGGCCGAGACCAAGTTCTCGGTCGTCCGCGCCGGTCTGAACTACAAGTTCTAATCGGCTTCCGGTTCAAACCGGTTTCTCGAAACCCGGCGACCTCGGTCGCCGGGTTTTTTGTCGCTGGATATGCAGGCCGATGGGCGAGCCCGCCGGCGGCGATGTCAGGCCTTGACCTTCGTCTTCTCGAAGGCGGGCACACGGGCGGCAAAGTCGTCGAGCCAGGCGACGAGGGCCGGATGATCGTTGCGCCACGCGCCGCCGAAGCGCAGGTCGAGGTAGCCGAGGGCGCAGGCGAGGGCAATGTGGCCGATGTCGATGCCGTCGGCGAGGCTCGGCGGCGTTGCCCCGGCCGCGGCGAGGGCGCGCGAGACCTTGCCCGCCTGGTGCTCCAGCCATTTCGGCTCGTGCTTCTCGGGGCTGCGGAAGCGGGTCTCGTAGACCTGCAGGATGGCGGCATCCATGATGCCGTCGGCGAGCGCCTGGCGGGTGAGCGCATCGAAGCGCCGCTCGCCCGCGGGGAAGAGGCGGCCCCCGGCGAGGTGATCGAGATATTCCGCGATGACGCGTGAATCGAAGAGCACCCGCCCGTCCTCGAGGATGAGGGCAGGGATTTTGCCGAGCGGGTTCTGCTGGCGGATGGAGTCGGCGGGGTCTGTCGTGTCGGCCGGGACAATCTCGATCCGGTCGGACAGGCCGAGGATGTCGGCAACAATCTTGACCTTGCGGCCGAAGGGCGATGCGGGGGACGAGCGCAGGACGAGCATGAGCTTGGGCCTCTCCTCGGGTGTTGTTCTCGGGACGAATCGACGGTGGCCGGCTGGCCGGCCGCGCTCACCGTGACGACAGGGCCTTGCGCCGGCAAGCGCGTGCGATGCATGGCGGGCGAGCGGAGCCGGCGTGGGCGGCCTTCACTCGCCCGCGATCCACTCGGCGCGGAAACCGGCGCGTGTGCCCTGCGCCAGGCGTTCGGCGAGGGCGGGCAGCAGGATCTCGGCCTCGTCCTTCAGTGTCCACGGCGGGTTGACGATGACCAGGCCGGAGCCGTTGAGGCGGCTTTCGTCGCGCCCGTCCGTCACCATCAGCTCGAGGCGCAGCACCTTGCGCGTGCCGCTTGCGGCCAGGCGCGCGGCGAAGGCGTCGACGGCACGCCTGTCCTTGATCGGATACCAGCCGGCGAAGATGCCGGTGGACCATTTCTTCCAGGCCCTGGCGATCTCGTCTGCCAGCCGCTCCAGCTCGCCCGGCACCTCGAACGGCGGGTCGATGAGGACGAGGCCGCGCCGCTCGGGTGGCGGGATCATGGCGTTGAGCGCCGTCCAGCCGTCGAGCTCAATCGCCTTGATGCGCGGATCGTAGGTGAGGACGCGGGTCAGCGTCTCGGCGTCCTTCGGGTGCTTCTCGATGGCGAGGGCGCGGTCCTGCCGGCGCAGCATGGCCGAGACGAGCAGCGGGGATCCGGGATAGGTGGTGGCGCCGTGGCGCGCGCGCACGGCGGCGATGGCGGCGCGGTAGGGGGCGATGAGCGCCTCTGCCGCTTCCGGCAGTGGCGCCGCGTCGAGCCGGCCGATGCCGTTGCGCCATTCCGCCGTCTTTTCCGCCTCCTCGCCCGACAGGTCGTAGAGGCCGATGCCGGCGTGGGTGTCGATGACGCGGAAGGGCGTGTCCTTTTTGAGAAGGTGGGTGAGGATCCGCGCAAGCAGTGCGTGTTTCATCACGTCGGCGAAGTTGCCGGCGTGATAGGCGTGGCGATAGTTCATCTCAAAAAGGCCCTCACCGTGGCGCTTTGACCTTCAGGTCGCCGAAACGGCAGCCGCTGCGGTCGATCTCGGGGCAGGAGACGAAGCCGCGCAGGTCCTTCGACAGACAGATGCGCACCTCCTGCAACACGCCGCGACGGCAGACGACCGACATCATGTCCGTCCTGAGGCCCTTGTTGACGGCGACGAAGGCGCGCTCGAGGTCGATGGGCGTGAAACTCTGGTCTGCGACCGTGTCTTGCAGCTGCGGCGGGATCGTCACCATGTCGCGCGCGCGCTTCACGTCGGCGAAATAGTCGCTCGGGCTCTTGCCGGAGCAGGTGCCGTGCTTGCGCCACTGGTAGCGCGCGAGCCCCTCGTCGGGGAAGAGTCCGGCCGCCTGAGCGACGGCCGCGCGCGAAGGATTGCGCGGCATGCCTGCGCAATCGGTCGGATAACCGCGCTCGCGCTGTGGCCAGAGTCCATGCACCACGAAGCCGAGCTCGGCCCCATCGCGGCACTGCTCGCGCTCGTCCGCCTTGTCCGACAGCGCGCAGAAGCCTGGTGACCAGGAGAGGGCGAGGACGTAGAAGTCGAAGGAGCCGGGCCGGGCTCCGCGTTCGGGCCCTGCGGCGCTGGCGCTGCCTGTGCCGAGGAAGAGGCCAAGCGCCGTAAGGGCAGCGAGCGCCGCTCCACGGCCTGCAAGACGAGGTCGCCGTCCCGATCCGCGCATCGGAGCCCTTTCAGGGACGCGCAGCGCGGCAGTGCCCGTCATAGGCATAGGAACGGTCGAGCCCGCTGACGCACCACTCGACGCTCCAGCCCCAGCCGGCAAGGCCGAGATCCTCGCGCACCGAGTAGTAGACGGTGCGCTTGCGCCCGTCTGACGTCCGGGAGCGCGCCTCGCAGAAGCGCCGCGGAATGTAGCTCGCCCCCCAGGGCCGGTAGCCCAGTGAGCGGATGTGCTCGAAACTGGTGATGTTGAGCGACGAGGACCAATAGCGCGCCTCGGTGGAGGCGAAGCGCTCGCGGATGCGGGAGAGGACGGCGGGGTCGTCGCAGGCCGGAACCCGGCCGGTCCAGGGCACCTCACGCCGCTCTGCCGGTACCGAGTCGTAGGGGTGGGCCGCACCGCCACGATAGGCGACAGATCCGCCGTAGTCAGCGGCCAGGGCCGTGGAGCTCAACGTCACGGCTGCGACGATCAGGGCAGACAAGGCTCGCATCGCTCTCCCCACAGGCATCGAATGAACAGGTCGTGGCGGACGATGCGCGGCGCGGCGGCCAAGGTCAAGCCGCGCAGCGCCGCTTCACAGCGATGCGGCCGAGCGCGCGGCCTGGTCGTAATGGCCGGACAGGGCCCGCATGTTGCTGGCGATCTGCGACAGCACGTTCTCGTCGAAGCCGAGGCCGCGCACGGCGCGCACGAGCAGCTGCTCCCGGATGGCCTTGTAGCGCAGGCAGGCCCTCTCACCCTCGGGCGTGACCGCCACCGTCTTCTCCTTGCCCTTGCGCCCGCTCTTCACCAGCCTGAGCCGCTCGAGCTTCTTGACCGAATAGGTCACGAGGTGGGTGTCCTCGACATTGAGGACGAGGCATATGTCCGCGAGCCGCTTGGGCTTGCCGCGGTGGTTGACGGAATGCAGGACGAGCACGTCGAGTGGCGACAGGTCCGGCACGCCCGCGGCGGCCATGCCACGCACCATCCAGCGGTGGAAGGCATGACTGACGAGGATGAGACCGAACTCGAACTCGGACAGCGCTGGCAGCGCGCCGGACGCGAGATGGGCCGACGAGACGATGGGGCCGAGCGCCGGCGGATCCTGAGCCTCCGCCGGCAGGCTGTCGGTGATGTTTCTTGCCATGGCGTTTCCTCCGCCGGGTCTCAGCCCGCCTCCAGCATGTGCCGCGGCAGCCACAGCGCGAGATCCGGGAAGACCGCGAGCAGGGCGACCATCAGGGCGAGGATGAGGAAGAAGGGCAGGGCATAGAGGCCGATGCGGAAGATGGAGCGTCCGGTCATGCCCTGCAACACATAGAGGTTGAAGCCGACCGGCGGGGTGATCTGTGCCATCTCCACCACGATGACGATATAGATGCCGAACCAGATGAGATCGAAGCCGGCTGCCTCGACCAGAGGCATGATCACGGCTGTCGTCAGCACCACCATGGAGATGCCGTCGAGGAAGCAGCCGAGCACCATATAGAACAGCGTCAGCGCCAGCAGAAGCTGCCAGGGGCTGAGGTTCATGGCGCCGATCCACTCGGCGAGCGCCCGCGGGATGCCGGTGAAGCCCATCGCCGTCGTCAGGAAGGCGGCGCCGGCGAGGATGAAGGCGATCATGCACGAGGTGCGCGTGGCGCTGAGCAGGCCGTCACGGAAATTCGCCCAGTCGAGCGTGCCCATGGCGCGCGACATCAGGAGAGACAGGGCGACGCCCACCACCGCGGCCTCGGTGGCCGAGGCGAGACCGCCGTAGATGGAGCCGATGACGCCGACGATGAGGAGCACCACCGGAATGAGACTGCGGGCGGCGGCAAGGCGCTGGCCCAGCGGCATTGCGGGATCTGGCGCCGGCATGCGGCGGGGATTGAGAAGGGCCCAGCCGGCCACGTAGAGCATGAAGAGCCCCGCGAGGGCGACGCCGGGGACGACGCCGGCGATGAACAGGCGTGCGATCGACTGCTCCGTGGCCGCGCCGTAGACAATCATGATGAGCGACGGCGGAATGAGCAGCCCGAGGGTGCCGGCGCCAGCGAGCGTGCCGATGGCGAGGCGCTCGTCATAGCCGCGTTTCTGCAGTTCGGGCAGCGAGATGCGGCCGATGGTAGCGCAGGTGGCGGCGGAGGAACCGGAGACGGCGGCGAAGATCGTGCAGCCGACGACGTTGACGTGCAGGAGCCGCCCCGGCAGGGACCGCATCCACGGTGCGAGGCCCGCGAACATGTCCTGCGACAGGCGCGTGCGATAGAGGATCTCGCCCATCCAGATGAACATCGGCAGGGCGGTAAGATCCCACGACGTGGCGGCACCCCAGATGGAGGTGGCGAGCACCTGGCCGGGCGGTGCGGAGACGGCGATGGCCATGCCGGCATAGGCGACGATGCCAAGTGCCAGCGCGATCCAGATACCGGTGCCGAGAACCAGGAAAAGGACAACGATGAGCAGGCTCGAGAGCGCGACGGGGTCCATCGCTCAGCCCTCCTTGCCTACGGTGATGGCATCCTCCGCAGCGCGGAAGGACGGACGGCCGTTCGCCGCGGTCTCGCGCAGTTCGTCGAGGAGAGCGATGGTGAGGACGGCGAAGCCGATGGCGAGCGTCGCCTGCGGAATGACGAGCGGCACGGGTATGATGCCGTATGATTTTTCGTTGAAGGCCCAGGAGTCGAGCGCGAGCTTGGCCGTGTACCAGGTGCTGTAGGCGCTCGCGAGCGCGGAGATGCCGAGCGCGAACAGCTCCAGCGGCCGCCGGCGCTTCTCGCCGACGAGAGTGAGAAGCATGGTGACGCGGATATGGCTGCCGGCTTTGAGGCTGGCGCCGAGTGCCAGGAAGCTTGCTGCCGCGAGCAGGAAGCCGCCGATTTCGGCGAGCGAGGGCACGATGAAGCCGGTCTGCTCGAGCCCCAGCGTATCGAGAATGCTGTCGAGCATCCGGGCGCCGACCTGAAGGCCGACGAGGACGGCAATGGCGACGAGACAGAGCGCCGCCAGCCAGAGCGAGAGTGAATAGAGACGGTCGAGGGCCGCGCGCATGGGGCCTCCTCCTGCCGGCAGATGACGAAGGCGCGTGTGACGCCGGAGCGGAGCGCCGTGCCGGGAGGCGGCCGGCAGCTACTGCCCCTCCCCGCAGCGGGGGAGGGGAATGTCGACTGGCCCGCGGCGCGGGCCGATCCGCGACCGGGCGTCCGACGCGGCTTCTCTTAGTTCTTGCGGAAGGCTTCGAGAATGGCCTTGCCGTCCTCGCCCGCGGCTTTCTCCCACTCGGCGGCCATTGTCGCGCCGATCTCGGCGAAGCCTTTCTTCATGTCCTCGGAGGGGGCGGAGACCTTGATGCCGTTCTGGGCGAGCATGTCGGTCTTTTCCTTGGTCTCGACCATGCTCATCTCCCAGCCGCGCTCTTCGGCCTGCTTGGCGGCTTCGAGCACCGCCTGCTTCTCGGCGTCGCTCAGTTTGTCGAAGGCGGCCTTGTTGACGATGACCATGTTGCGCGGCAGCCAGGCCTGCGTGTCGTAGTAGTGCGTCAGGAAGTCCCACACCTTGGAGTCGGTGCCGGTGGAGGGCGAGGTGATCATCGCCCCGACCCGGCCCGTGGCGAAGGCGGTGGCGAGGTCGGAGGCCTCGATCTGCACCGGCACCATGCCGGCGAGCTGGGCGACGCGCTCCGTCGACTTCGAATAGGCGCGGAACTTGACGCCCTTGAGGTCGGCCAGCGTGTTGAGCTCCTGCTTGGCGAAGATGCCCTGCGGCGGCCATGCCACCGAGAACAGCAGCATCAGGCCCTGCTCGGCGAGCTTCTTCTCCAGAATCGGCTTCTGGGCAGCATAGAGCTTCTTCGCCGCGTCATAGCTCGACGCGAGGAAGGGCACTGAGTCGACCTCGTAGATCGGGCTTTCGTTGGCGAGACGCGACACCAGCAGCTCGCCGGCCGGCACCGTGCCGCTGCGCACGGCATTCTTGATGTCCGGATGCTTGATCAGCGACTGGTTGGAGTGGACGGTGATCTGCAGGGAGCCACCGGTCGCCGCCTTCACCTCCTCGGCGAACTGGACGATGTTCTTGGTGTGGAAGTTTCCGTCCGGATAGGGCGTAGGCAGGTCCCATTTGGTCTGGGCCATGGCCGGCGAGGCCAGAAACGCCGCAAGGCCGAGGCCCGCGGCGGCGCGCGTCAGAAGGTTCATGACTGTCTCTCCCTTGCGGCGCGCTCCCCTTTGCGCGCCGGTGGGGGCATGCTAACGGGCCCGAAATTCATGTCAACAAATTGTTGACGTTTTGTCATCGTCTTGCTTCTCTCATGTCGCGCTGCGGCCCGAGGGGGGCCGAAGGGACGGTGGGAGCGGCCGGCGGGCCGCGGGGCCGGCAACAAGCCCAGCGCGTTTTTCAAGACATCGGGAGAGCATGATGGCAGGGCGGTGGGATTTCTGGATCGATCGCGGCGGCACGTTCACGGATGTCATCGCGCGCGACCCGCAGGGGAGGTTGCATGCGCGCAAGCTCCTGTCCGAGAACCCGGAAGCCTACCGCGATGCTGGCGTCCAGGGCATCCGGGACCACCTGGGGCTGGCGAAGGGTGAACCCATCCCCGCCGGGGTCATCGGCGACGTGCGCATGGGCACCACCGTTGCCACCAACGCGCTGCTGGAGCGCAAGGGCGACCGGGTCGCCTTCGTCACGACCAAGGGATTTCGCGACGCGCTGCGCATCGGCTACCAGGCGCGGCCGAAGATCTTCGCGCGCAACATCATCAAGCCCGAGGAGCTGTACGAGACGGTCGTCGAGATCGAGGAGCGCGTGCTGGCGGACGGGACCGTCGAGATCGCGCCTGATCTCGCCGGGGTCGAGGCCCAGCTCGCGGCGGTGAAGGCCGAGGGCATCGACGCCCTCGCCATCACCTTCATGCATGCCTACCGTTATCCGGAGCACGAGCGTCAGGTGGCCGATCTCGCCCGGCGCATGGGCTTCTCGCAGGTTTCGGTCAGCCACGAGGTCTCGCCGCTCATCAAGCTCGTGGGCCGCGGCGACACCACCGTGGTCGACGCCTATCTCTCGCCGATTCTGCGCCGCTACGTGGCGCAGGTGTCTGAGGAGCTGGACATCGAGCGCACCGGCGCGCGCCTCATGTTCATGATGTCGTCGGGCGGCCTCACCGCCGCCGAGTTGTTCCAGGGCAAGGACGCCATTCTCTCGGGGCCCGCCGGCGGCGTCGTCGGCATGGCCGAGACGGGTCGCTCCGCTGGCTTCGACCGGGTCATCGGCTTCGACATGGGCGGCACGTCGACGGACGTGGCGCATTTCGACGGCGAGTACGAGCGCGCCTTCGAGACCGAGGTGGCGGGCGTGCGCATGCGCGCTCCGATGATGCTCATTCACACGGTGGCCGCGGGCGGCGGCTCCATCCTGCATTTCGACGGCTCGCGATTCCGTGTCGGCCCCGATTCGGCGGGAGCCAACCCCGGCCCCAAGTGCTACCGGCGCGGCGGGCCGCTCGCCGTGACCGATGCCAACGTCATGGTCGGCAAGCTGATGCCCGAGTTCTTCCCGAAGATCTTCGGGCCCGAGCAGAACGAGCCGCTCGACGGCGAGGCGGTGCGCGCCGCCTTCGAGAAGCTGGCCGCGGAGGTCGGCGACGGGCGCAGCCCCGAGGAGGTGGCCGACGGCTTCATCCAGATCGCCGTTGCCAACATGGCCGAGGCCATCAAGAAGATTTCGGTGCAGCGCGGCTACGACATCACGTCCTATGCGCTCAACTCCTTCGGCGGGGCCGGCGGCCAGCATGCCTGCCTGGTGGCCGACGCCCTCGGCATGACGAAGGTGCTGATGCATCCCTTCTCGGGCCTGCTCTCGGCCTATGGCATGGGGCTAGCCGACGTGCGCGCCACGCGCCAGAAGGCGCTCGACGTGCCGCTCGATGACGCCGCGCCTGCCGCCGTCGCGAAGCTCGGCGACGAGCTTGCCGCCGAATGCTTCGCCGAGCTTGCGGGCCAGGGCATTGACCGCTCGAGCACCGAGGTCTTCGTGCGCGCCCACGTGCGCTATGCCGGCACCGACACGTCGCTCGCCGTGCCGGCGGGTGATGCCGCTGCCATGCAGGCAGCCTTTGAGGAGGCCCATCGCCGGCGCTTCGGCTTCATCGACGGCACCAAGGGGCTCGTGGTGGAGGCCGTCGAGGTGGAGACCGTGGGCGGCGGGGCCCGTTTCGCCGAGGCCGCCGTGGAGGCCTGCGAGCCCTTCGTCGCCGAACCGCATCGCACGACGCGCTTCTTCAGCCAGGGCCGCTGGCACGAGGCGGGCGTCTTCTTGCGCGAGTCGCTGCGTCCCGGCGCGCGCGTGCCGGGACCGGCCATCATCATCGAGCCGAACCAGACCGTCGTTGTCGAGGACGGCTGGGAGGCGCGCCTTACCGAGAAGGACCATCTCGTGCTCGAGCGGGTGAAGGCATTGCCGAAGCGAAATGCCATCGGCACCGAGGCTGATCCGGTGATGCTCGAGATCTTCAACAACCTCTTCATGTCCATCGCTGAGCAGATGGGCGTGACGCTGCAGAACACGGCCTATTCGGTGAACATCAAAGAGCGGCTCGACTTCTCCTGCGCGGTCTTTGACCGCGAGGGGCGGCTTGTCGCCAACGCGCCGCACATGCCGGTGCATCTCGGTTCGATGGACCGTTCGGTGGAGACGGTGATCCGCCAGAACCCGGTGATCCGCCCCGGCGACGTCTACGTGCTCAACGCTCCCTACAACGGCGGCACGCACCTGCCGGACATCACGGTCTGCACGCCCGTGTTCGATGACAAGGGCGAGAACATCCTCTTCTGGGTGGCGAGCCGCGGCCATCACGCAGACGTCGGCGGCACGGCGCCGGGGTCCATGTCTCCGCGGGCGCGCACCATCGAGGAGGAAGGCGTCTACATCGACAACTTCAAGCTCGTCGACCAGGGCCACTTCCGCGAGAAGGAGCTGATCGACCTCTTCCTCGGCGCGAAGTATCCGGCCCGCAACGTCGTCCAGAACGTCAACGACCTCAAGGCGCAGATCGCGGCCAACGAGAAGGGCGTGGCGGAGCTGAAGAAGATGATCGCCCACTTCGGGCTCGACGTGGTCGAGGCCTACATGGGCCACGTGCAGGACAACGCAGCCGAGAGTGTGCGCCGCGTGCTCGACCGGCTGCACGACTCCTCGTTCGAGTACGAGATGGACCAGGGCTGCTTCATCCGCGTGAAGATCACCGTGGACAAGCAGAGGCGCGAGGCCACCGTCGACTTCACCGGCACCTCGCCGCAGCGTGATGACAACTTCAACGCCCCGGCGCCGGTGACGCGGGCGGCCGTGCTCTACGTCTTCCGCGTGATGGTGGACGACGACATCCCCATGAACGCCGGCTGCCTCAGGCCCATCAACATCATCGTGCCGGAGGGCTCCATGCTGTCTCCGCGCTATCCGGCGGCGGTGGTTGCCGGCAATGTCGAGGTGAGCCAGGCGGTGACGAACTGCCTGTTCGGTGCGCTCGGTGCGCTCGCCGCTGCCCAGGGCACCATGAACAACCTCACCTTCGGCAACGACCGCTACCAGTACTACGAGACGATCTGCTCGGGCGCGCCGGCGGGCGAGGGGTTCAACGGCGCGGACGGGGTGCACACGCACATGACCAACTCGCGCCTCACCGACCCGGAAATCCTCGAGACGCGCTTCCCCGTCGTGCTGGAGGACTTCCACATCCGGCCGAACTCGGGCGGCAAGGGGCGCTGGTGCGCCGGCAACGGCACGAGCCGCACCATCCGCTTCCGCGAGACGATGGACTGCGCCATCCTCTCCGGCCATCGCCGCGTGCGGCCCTTCGGGCTGTGCGGCGGCGAGCCGGGCGAGGTGGGCCGCAACTTCGTGCGCCGCAAGGACGGCCGCATCGAGGAGCTGGGCGGCTGCGACCAGACACTGATCGAGGCGGGCGAGGCGATCACCATCATCACGCCAACGGGCGGTGGCTACGGCAGGGCGTGACCGCCGCCTCCCGGCCAGGCACCGGCTGCAGGCGTCCATCCTCGCAGCCGGTGCGTCCCAGGTGTGGGGCAGGGAGCGCGCCTGCCCTTGCCGCTGTCTCTGCGCCAGCTGCTCCTCTATCATCGCGATTCGTCCCTATTCGGCATCGCAGCAAAGGAGCACGAGGACAGATGATCAGGGTCATCATCGCGGGCGCGTCGGGATGGGTCGGCAAGGCGCTCGTCGCAGCCGTGCATGAGGCGCCGGATCTTGCGCTGGTCGCTGGCGTGGCGCGCTCGGCGGCAGGACGCGATGCGGGCGAGGTGGCCGGCATCGGACCCATCGGCGTGAAGATCGTGCCCGATGTCGATACGGCGCTCGCGATGAAGGCGGACGTCCTCGTGGACTACACCAAGCCCAATGCCGTAAAGGAGCACGCGCTCAAGGCCATCGCCGCGGGTTGCCACGTGGTGATCGGCACCTCCGGCCTCGGGGCGGAGGACTATGCGGAGATCGACGATGCCGCCGAGGGGCGGGGCGTCGGCGTCATCGCCGCCGGCAACTTCTCCATCACCGCCACGCTGATGAAGCGTTTCGCGCTTGAGGCGGCAAAGTACGTGCCGGATGTCGAGATCATCGACTTTGCGTCGGCGCAGAAGCCGGACGTGCCGTCGGGCACGGCGCGGGAGCTGGCCGAGACCCTGTCCTTCGAGCGTCAGCATCCGACCTCGCGGCCCGTCGACGAGCTGACCGGCATCCGCGAGACGCGTGGCGGCGCCATCGGCCTGTCGACGCCGGTGCAGGTGCATTCCGTGCGCATGCCGGGCTACCTCCTGTCCTGCGAGGTGCTGTTCGGCCTCGACGGCGAGCGCCTCGCACTGCGTCACGATGCGGGCTCATCCGCTGCGCCCTATGTCGGCGGCACGCTGCTTGCCGTGCGCAAGGTGGCCGAGAAGCCGGGGCTGCGGCGCGGCCTCGACAGCATCATGGACTGATCAGCCACCGACGCGACCCGGAGGGCGCAGCACGCCGAGGGTGTTGTCGGCCTGCGGGCGCGCAGGCGGTGTGGCATAGGCTGGCGGATGCACAGGATAGGCCGGCTGACTGTCATAGGTTGCGGGGGGCTCCTGCCCCCAGCCCGGCGCGGTCTGGCGCATCGCTGTTGCCTGCACGCCAGCCGGAGCAGGCCCCACGTGCCAGCCTGGCGGCGTGCCGCTGGACGTCATGCCGAGATATTCCTCGTCGATCATGGAGGCGCCGCTGTCCTCCTCCTCGCCGAGTGGCTGGCCGTGGATGATCATCGGACTGCCGCCGGGCCGGTCGTAGTCGCTGCCGCCGGGCCGGTCGTAGCCCTTGTAGACCGGACCGGTGGGAAGCGGCGTGTAGGCGGGCTCGGCGCGGGGCGCAGCCTGCCGGGGCACGGCATCGTAGCGGCCGGGCTCCAGGCGCGGCGAGAACTTGATGACCGGCTTGCAGATCTTCCTGCCCTTCGCGTGGCGGGCGAGGTCGAGATGGAAATGGTCGTAGTGGTAGGCATCCGAGCCGGGGCCGAGGACCGTCGAGAAATAGCGGCACGAGCCGACGAAGACCTCGCGCAGGAATTCCTGCTCCACCGGATCGCCCTTCCATCCCTTGGCAACGGTGATCTTGCGGCCGTCCGACAGGTGGAAGGCCATGACGTCGACCGCATTGCCGTAGGAATGCTCCGACCGGCGCGCGCCCGGCCGGTTGTTCATCGAGCGGCATGAGTAGGAGCCGGCCCTGAGCTCGGTCACCGTGGCGCCGAAATAGAGCTCTGCGGCCGGCTGTACGACCTCCATGAGCCAGCGGTCGAAGGTGGAGATCGCCGGGCAGGCGAGCACCGCCTTCGATGCAAGGGCCACCTGGCCACCGGCGAAAGCCTTGACCCGGAAGGGATAATCCATGCCGCAGGCGCCGGGGCCGGAGATGGGCTTCATCGGCTCGATGAAGGCCGACGGCCGCACCAGCTTCTGCGCGAGACAGGCCGATTCGGCCTGGCTGCGCCAGGCTTCACGCCTTTCGAACGTCATCAGTCCGCAGCCGGCGATTCCGGCGCAAGCCAGCATCGTCGCGGCGAATGTCGCAACCCTGCGCGCCATGTACGCAACTCTCCGCGCGCCCCCTCTGGCGGCGGAGGATGCAGCGATTGTCCTAACGTTTCTTCAACGTTGACAGAACCTTCGCAGTCATACGCAGAATTTCCGTGGCCAGGATCGTGAAACAATATTGCTAAATCGGCACGAAGTGGTTTCCAGAATTACTGAAACCGATCCGTCGGAGCTTTTTCGTCAGCGACCGTAATCCCCAACCTGAGGCCGCCGGAAAGCGAAAGCAAATGAACCATTTAACGAATGATAAAGGACATAGTACGGAGGCGGTTGCGCGCTGCACAACATTTAGCGCTTCGCAAGGCCCCCCGTTGCTGCTAGATTCCGGGAGCCAAGGTCAAACCCATGGAGGTCACCTATGGGCCTGACACTGCTGTCACGTTTGAACATCGTGGTGATGGGCGCCGCCTTTCTGTTCGTCGGTGCCATCATCATTGGGGCACTCTGAGCGGCCTCGTGGCCGCCATGACCGACAGCGTTCCACACAGCATTTCAGACAAGCAATCGAGAGCGGGGATCCCGGTGCGAGGGGGGCTTCCTTCTTCCGACAGCCTCGTGACCGATCCCTTCCGGGCCGGTGCGTGCCACCAAGCTTCGACCACGCCCAAGGGTCGCCGCCAGTCAGCGGCGGCCCTTTCGCCGTGGCTGCCGCCAGGGGGCTCCGGCACTCAGGCGTCCGGGCAGGGCTCGCTCGTCAGCTTCCAGGAGGTATTGTTCAGTTCCATCCCGCAGGTGGCAAGGCGCGGTCCCGCGCTGGTGGACAGGCAGACAACTGCGCCGATCTCGTAGTCGCGTCCCTGGGCGCGACACGTACAGGGCATCGTCATCGGCGATGCCGGCCCTGCCGCCGGATGGCCGGTGTCGGCCGGCGGCATGGGGGGCGATTGCGCGGCGGCAGGGGGCATCACAACAACCGTCCAGCCGAGGATCAGGCCACCAGCCGCAAGACGGCAGAGGCCCGCCGCAGAGGGGCCGGACGTGCCGGGCGCCTGCCCCGCCCGGCCAATGGAGCAAAGAGCCATGGCCTTCACTCGCCTTGCTGCCCCTCTGGAAGGGTCGCGCCGCCCCGCCTGCGGGTCAAGACATTGCCTGCGGCGCGGTGTCGAAATATCGACGTAGGCCCTGTTCGTTTCGCTGGGGCGTGCCTATATCGCAGGCACATGGAATTCGGGAGGACATGCTGACGATGCTTTCTTCTTTTGCGCGGTTTGCTCGCATCGCCGCCATCGCGGTGGTAGCCGTCTTCGCGGCGGCCGACATGGCCGAGGCGAGAGCTGGACGGGGAGGGAGTTTCGGCAGCCGCGGCATGCGCACCTTCAGCGCTCCTCCGGTGACCAACACGGCGCCGCGCCCTGCCCAGCCGATCGAGCGGTCTATGACGCAGCCCGGCCAGGTGACGCCGGGCATCACCGCCCCGCGCCCCGGCGCCACGGCCCAGGCCGCGCCGCAGCGGCGCTTCGGCACCGGGTTCCTGGCCGGCCTTCTGGGTGCGGGCCTTCTGGGTGCGCTGTTCGGTGCGGGCTTTTTCGGCGGTCTCGGCGGTCTTGGCTCGATCTTCGGCCTTCTGATGCAGCTTGCGCTCATCGGCGGCCTCGTGTGGCTCGCGATGTCCTTCTTCCGTCGCCGCGAGCAGCCGGCCTTCGCCGGGGCGGGAGCCGGCCAGGCGCAGGGCGCTGCCCGCTCGTCGCTGCCTGGCCTGGGCAGCCTTGGAGGCGGCCTCGGCGGGCTGGCGGGCGGCATGGCCGCCGGCGGCGCTCCGGCAACGGAGGAAGTCGTCCTCAGCGCGGCGGACTTCGATGCCTTCGAGCAGGCACTCTACGACGTGCAGAAGGCCTTCTCGGACGAGGATATCGCGGCGCTGCGGCGCCTGACCACGCCGGAGATGGTGTCCTTCCTCTCCGAGGATCTGGCGGAGAACGCCAAGGCGGGCGTCGTCAACCGTCTCTCCGACACCAAGCTGCTGCAGGGCGACCTGGCGGAAGCCTGGCGCGAAGGGGACGACGAATATGCCACCGTTGCCATGCGCTTCTCGCTGATCGACTACAAGGTGGACCGCGCCAGCGGCGCCCTTGTCGAGGGCAGCACGAGCGAGCCGGTGGAGGCGACGGAGCTGTGGACCTTCCGCCGCAGCCGCGGCGGGCCGTGGCTGCTCTCCGCCATCCAGCAGGCCTGACCGGCACGGCACTGCCACGGGCGGCCGCGTGCCTTGGCGCGGGCCGCCCGACACCGTAGCATCGTTGCCGTCGAGAGGGAGGGAGCGATGCCACAGGCATTCCGGGGTGTCTCGCGACAGGTGCAGGCGGCAGCCCTTGCTGCCGTTTCGGTCATTGGCCTTGCGCTCGCCGGTGCAGCGCCCGCCTGGGCGCAGAGCTGCGGGCGGGACGGCAGCGGCTTTCCCGCCTGGCTCGCCTCCTTCCGCCAGCAGGCGGTGGCGGCGGGCATTCCCGCCTCTGTCGTGGCGGCGAGCCTCGACGGCGTCTCCTACGACAGGGCCATCATTTCGCGCGACCGGGGGCAGGGCGTCTTCCAGCAGAGCTTCCTGCAGTTCGCCGGGCGCATGGTGGCCGACTACCGGCTGAAGACGGGCGCCAGCCGCATCCGGCAGCACGCCGGCCTTTTCGCCTCCATCGAGCGCCAGTACGGTGTCCCGCCGGAGCCGATCGTCGCCTTCTGGGGCCTTGAAACAGACTTCGGCGCCAACATGGGCAAGGATCCGACGCTGAAGGCGCTGGCGACGCTCGCCTACGACTGCCGGCGGCCCGAGCTGTTCCGCGCAGAGCTGATGGATGCCCTGCGCATCGTGGCGCGTGGCGACCTCAAGCCATCAGAGATGCGCGGCGCCTGGGCGGGCGAGCTCGGCCAGATGCAGTTCATGCCGTCGCTCTACTACAAGTACGGCGTTGACGCGGATGGCGACGGGCGCGTCGACCTGCTGCGCTCGACAGCGGACGCGCTCGCCTCGGCGGCCAATTTCATGAAGAGCCTGGGCTGGCGGCGCGGCGAGCCGTGGCTGGTCGAGGTTAAGGTGCCGGCGGACCTGCCCTGGCACGAAGCGGACCTCGAGATCCGCCACCCTGTTTCGCAATGGCTGCGCTGGGGCGTGACACCGCGTACGGGAACGTTGCCGCCCGGCAACGCCTCACTGCTGCTGCCGATGGGCCGCAACGGGCCGGCTTTCCTCGCCTATGACAATTTTCGCGTCTTCCTGCGGTGGAACCAGTCCTTCGTCTATGCGACGACGGCCGCCTATTTCGCTGCGCGGCTCGCCGGCGCCCCTCCGGTCTCGCGCGGCAGCGGGCAGGTAGCGACCCTTGGCGCCAGGGACATTGCGCGGCTGCAGCGCCTGCTGGCGCAGCGCGGCTACGACCCCGGGCCGGTGGACGGCAAGCTTGGCGCAGCGACCCGCGCGGCGGTGAAGAAGGCCCAGATGGAGTTTGGCCTGCCGGCTGATTCCTTCCCCACCGCCGAACTCATCGCCCGCCTCGGCGGAAACTGACCGTCAGCGGATCAGCGGCAGGTGTAGCCGACGAAGCACTGGTCCTTGTCCCTGGTCGGCACATATTCGGGCACGGGGAAGTCGCCCGGCGAGCAGTTGGACACGTAGGCGGTGTAGAGGTGCGGGCCACGGGAAATCACGGCGCGCCCCTTCTGCTGCACCAGCTCCTGCAGCTCCGCGCAGCTATGTGCCCGGGAGGGGATGGGCGTCTGCTGCGCGAGGGCGGGGGCGGCGGCTGCGGCAAGAAGGACCGAGGCGAACAGCACGTTCCGAAAGATCATTGCGCGATCTCCTTGGAATTTGAAAGATCGGCGCCCCCGCGTGGAGATAGGGTGTCACTTCGCCAACGTCATCAGCGCAGCCATGCTCGTGCTGCATGACGCAATGCGCAAATTGAACTTTGCCGCAGGGACGGTTGCGCTGGACGCTACTTGGCGAGGCAGGTGTAGCCCACGACGCATTGGGGGGTGTCGCGGGCGGGAACATAGCCAGGGCTGGGGATGTCGCGCGGCGCGCAGTTGTTGACGTAGGTGGCGTAGATGTGGGGCGCGGTCGAGATCAGGACGCGCCCCTGCCGCTGCACCAGGGCCTGCAGCTGGGCGCACGTCAGGCTGCGTGACGGAATGGGGCCCTGCTGGGCGAGGGCGGGCAAGCCCGTGGCCGCCAAGAACGCGGAGGCGGCGAGCAGGTGACGCAGCGACATGGGGCAACTCCGTGGGGCATGTTACGCATGCGAAAAGGATGGCTCCCGCTGCGCTCCACGTCACCCCGCGGCCCGGCGCCCGACGCCTCGCCGGCCCCGATGCGGCCCCTCGCTCACGCAGATGTGACGGCGCGCCGACGAAGCCGCGGGCCGGCCGGTCCGTGCCGCATTCTGTGGGTCGCGGCCAGCCTCGTTCTCTATGATGCATCTCTCGCAGGGACCGGCGCATGGTATCGGCGCGTCCGGTTGCGCGAGAAACGGGGCAAAAGGCACACCATGGTCAGGACGTTGCAGGGCGCGCGGAATGGGGAGGCGACCGCCGAAGGCCACTTCCCCGGCTTTTCGGAAGGCGTGCGCACCTGGGCGCGCATCGCTGCGCTCAGTTTCGGCGGGCCGGCGGGGCAGATCGCGGTGATGCATCGCATCCTCGTGGAGGAGAAGCGATGGATCGGCGAGCGGCGTTTCCTGCACGCGCTCAACTTCTGCATGCTTCTGCCGGGGCCCGAGGCGCAGCAGCTTGCGGTCTATATCGGATGGCTGATGCATCGCACGGCCGGCGGCCTCGTGGCGGGCACGCTCTTTGTGCTGCCAGGGCTTGTCTCCATCATGGCGCTCAGCGTGGTCTATGCGCTCTACGGCAAGGTTGCGGTCGTGCAGGGCCTGTTCCTCGGCCTCAAGGCGGCCGTGCTCGCCATCGTCTTCGATGCGGTGCTGCGCATCGGGCGGCGCGCCCTGCGCAACGCCGCGATGGTCGCGCTGGCGGCGGCGTCCTTCATCGCCATCTTCGCCTTTGCCATGCCCTTCCCGCTCATCATCGCGGCGGCAGCCCTTCTCGGTTATCTCGGCCGCCGTGCGGGACTGGTGGCCTTCGCGAACGGCGGGCTCGGGGCCGGAGCGCCCCTGGAGAATGATGACGCCGGAACGGCGCTGGGCGAGGCCATCCCCGTCCACGCCCGCGCCGGCGGCATGCGGGCGCTGACCGTGGCGGCGGTCCTGCTCGTGCTGTGGCTTGGGCCCGTGGCGGCGCTGCTCGCCCTCCTCGGGCCGGGCAATGTCTTTGCCGACATCGCGCTGTTCTTCAGCCAGATGGCCCTGGTGACCTTCGGAGGGGCCTATGCCGTCCTTGCCTATGTGGCGCAGGAGGCGGTCGGCACCTACGGCTGGCTGGCGCCCGGCGAGATGCTGGACGGGCTCGGCATGGCCGAGACGACGCCGGGCCCGCTGATCATGGTCACGCAGTTCGTCGGCTTCATGGGGGCCTTCCGGGATCCGAGCGGCCTGCCGCCGCTCGCCGCCGGCATCCTCGGCGGGTTATTGACCACCTGGGTCACCTTCACGCCCTGCTTCCTGTGGATCTTCCTCGGCGCGCCCCATGTGGAGCGCCTGCGCGAGAACCGGGCGCTCGCGGCTGCGCTGTCCGCCATCACGGCCGCGGTGGTGGGCGTCATCCTCAACCTCGCCGTCTGGTTCGCGCTGCACGTCGTCTTCGGCGAGGTCCGCACTGTCGAGGGGCTGGGCATGAGGCTCGCCGTGCCGGAGCCCGGGAGCATCCGGCCGGTGGCGGCGGCGCTGTCGGCTTTTGCATTGCTCGCCGTCTTCCGCCTCCGGTGTGGCATGATGACGGTGCTCGCCCTCAGCGCCGCGGCCGGCATCGCGCTGCAGCTCGCCGGCCTCGGGGCCTAGGTCAGCCGCGCAGGGGCTTCAGCGCCTCGGCCCACCGCTTCAGCTCGACGAGGAGCGCCTCGGCGCTCTCGATGTGCAGCTTGTTGGGCTCGAAGACGCCGTCCTTGAGGTGCTGGTTCACCATCGGGATGGTGACGGCCTCGACGATGGGCACGAGGCGCAGGGCGGACATGGTGAGCTTCGTCATCTGCACCGCCCTGAGGCCGCCCGAGACGCCGCCGTAGCTGACGAAGGAACAGGGCTTGTAGCCCCATTCCGAATAGACGTAGTTGAGTGCATTGAGGAGCGCGGGCGTGGGGCCGTAGTTGTATTCGGGCGTGACGAAGACGAAGGCGTCGGCCGCCGCCACGCTCTCGCTCCAACGCCTCGTGTGCGCATGCTCGTACTTGCCGAGGCGCGGGTGGTTCGGCTCATCGTAGACCGGCAGGTCGAAGTCGGCCAGATCGACGAGATGGGTGTCGAACAGGCCCTGTTTCACAGCGAACTCGTGGAACCACCTGGCGACGGAGGGGCCGACGCGACCGGGGCGAGTGCTGGCGATGATGACGTTGAGACGCAGCATGAAGTCTCCCTTGGGTTGGAGGGGCCGACCGCCATGACGGCTGCGGACAGCATTGACCGCCCCCGAGGCGGCAACAAGGCGCAGGGCGGAAGGGCCGCCATGTGCGCGAAGCACAGCGACCGAGGCAGCGGCCTCAGCCCTTGCGACGTCGCCCGCCCTTCTTGACCTTGGCCGTGCCGGCCCAGTCGTCGTCGAGGCGCGGGGCAGGGCCAGCGGCGCGCGGCAGCACCTCGCGGCCGGGCCCCATCTCGTCGAGCGTCGGCTTGCGCGCGCGTGAGCCGCCCTGCGCCGGCGGCAGGTTGGCCTTGGCACCGTACTTGCGCTCGCCCGCGTAGCTGCCGGCCTTGTCGACGATCTCCTCCTGCCGTGCCAGCGGATCGTCAGCGATGGCGAGCTCTGTCGCCTGGAGGCGCTTCAGCTCGTCGCGCAGGCGCGCGGCCTCCTCGAACTCGAGGTTGGCGGCCGCCTCGCGCATGCGCTTCTCGAGGTCGGCCATGACGGCCTTGAGGTTGTGGCCGACGGCGGCCTTCTCGGCGAGGCCGGTGTCGACGCGCACGTGGTCGCGCTCGTAGACGGAGTCGAGGATGTCGGCGATGTTCTTCTTCACCGACTGCGGCGTGATGCCGTGCTCGGCGTTGTAGGCGAGCTGCTTCTCGCGGCGCCGGTTGGTCTCGGCGATAGCCCGCTCCAGACTGCCCGTCATCGTATCAGCATAGCAGATGACGCGGCCGTCGACGTTGCGCGCAGCGCGGCCGATGGTCTGGATGAGCGACGTCTCCGAGCGCAGGAAACCCTCCTTGTCGGCGTCGAGAATGGCGACGAGGGCGCATTCGGGAATGTCGAGGCCCTCGCGCAACAGGTTGATGCCGACGAGCACGTCGAAGGCGCCGAGGCGCAGGTCGCGGATGATCTCGATGCGCTCCAGCGTGTCGATGTCGGAGTGCATGTAGCGCACGCGCACGCCGTTCTCGTGCAGGTATTCCGTCAGGTCCTCGGCCATGCGCTTGGTGAGCACGGTGACGAGCGAGCGATAGCCCTGCGCCGCCACGGCCTTCACCTCGCCGAGGAGATCGTCCACCTGGGTGCGCGCCGGGCGGATCTCGACCGGCGGATCGACGAGGCCCGTCGGGCGGATGACCTGCTCGACGAAGACGCCGCCGGTGCGCTCCATCTCCCAGCTGCCCGGCGTCGCCGAGACATAGATCGACTGCGGCCGCATGGCGTCCCATTCCTCGAAGCGCAGCGGCCGGTTGTCCATGCACGAGGGCAAGCGGAAGCCGTATTCGGCGAGGGTCGCCTTGCGGCGGAAGTCGCCGCGGTACATGGCGCCGATCTGCGGTATCGTGACGTGGCTCTCGTCGACAAAGATGAGGGCGTTGTCGGGCAGGTACTCGAACAGCGTCGGCGGCGGCTCGCCGGGCTTGCGGCCCGTCAGATAGCGCGAATAGTTCTCGATGCCGGGGCAGGAGCCGGTCGCCTCCATCATCTCCAGGTCGAAGGTGGTGCGCTGCTCCAGCCTCTGGGCCTCGAGCAGGCGGCCCATGCGCGTCAACTCGTCGACACGCGATTTGAGCTCCTCCTTGATGCCCTTGATGGACTGGATGAGCGTGGGACGCGGCGTCACGTAGTGTGAATTGGCGTAGACCTTGACGAAGGAGAGGTCGGCCGTCTTTTCGCCCGTGAGCGGATCGAACTCGACAATCGACTCCACCTCGTCTCCGAAGAGGCTGATGCGCCAGGCCCGGTCCTCGTAGTGCGCCGGGAAGAGTTCGATGACGTCGCCGCGTACGCGGAAGGTGCCGCGCGTAAAATCGAGCTGGGTGCGCTTGTAATGCAGCGCGACGAGGTCGGCGATGAGCTGGCGCTGCTCGATGGTCTCGCCCACCTTCACCGAGAAGGTCATGGCGGTATAGGTCTCAACAGAGCCGATACCGTAGATGCACGAGACCGAGGCGACGATGATGACGTCATCGCGTTCGAGCAGGGCGCGCGTCGCCGCATGGCGCATGCGGTCGATCTGCTCGTTGATCGACGATTCCTTCTCGATATAGGTGTCCGAGCGCGGGACGTAGGCCTCCGGCTGGTAATAGTCGTAGTAGGAGACGAAGTATTCGACGGCGTTGTCCGGGAAGAAGGCCTTGAACTCGCCGTAGAGCTGGGCAGCCAGGGTCTTGTTGTGGGCGAGGATCAGCGCCGGGCGCTGAGTCTCCTCGATGACCTTGGCCATGGTGAAGGTCTTGCCCGAGCCGGTGACGCCGAGCAGCACCTGGTCGCGCTCGCCCGCCTGGACACCGGCCACCAGTTCCTTGATCGCCTGCGGCTGGTCGCCGGCCGGCTCGAAGTCGGACTTCATGCGGAAGCGGATGCCGCCTTCGGACTTCTCCGGCCGTGGCGGCCGGTGCGGCGTCCACAGCTTGCCGTCCTTGAACAGCGGATTGCCGCCCTCCAGCAGTTTCGACAGCGCCGCGACGGTGGCCGAGACGCCGCTCGCCGCAGCCTCCCCCTCCGTTGCCGCGGGCGCCTGTGACCGCTTGCTGCGACGGCGCGACCGCTCCTCGGCCTCGGCCTCGGGCTCGAAGCGCGCCTGCGGCGCCTCGCCGAAGCCGGCGGCGGCGCCGCCCGGCCCGGCAGTGCCCTTGTTGAGGGCCGGGTTGAGCAGATCCGCGAGGAACGGGTCGAGCGATTTCAGCTCCGGCCTGGCGGCCTTGGAGCGGGGGGAAGACGACTTGCGGGCCATGAGAACGAATATGGTACGAGTCTGCGCGCGACGGAAGGGGTCTTGCGCCGCCGGGTGATGCGCGGTTGCCCCCGCGGCCGGACCGGTGCACAACGGCGCCGCCACGGGGCCGGGAGAGCGACAACTGATGCATTGCAATATCTGCGGCGGGACCGTTTTCGAGGACATGCCCAAGCGCCCTCTGGCGCGCTGCACCACCTGCCGCTCGCTGGAGCGCACGCGGGTCGCTGCTCTCAAGATCACGCAGCTGGTGCGGCCACGGCCGGGTGCGCACGTGCTGCACTTCGCGCCGGAGCAGGGGCTGTCCCGGCTCCTGCGCGACATCGCCGGCGACAATTATCGCGCCGTCGACATTGATCCGCCGCGCTATGCCCATCTCGGCATCGCCGTCGAGCCGTTCGACCTGTGCCGCGATGTGTTCACCTTGCCGCGCGGCCGCTACGATCTCATCGTCCTCAACCACGTGCTCGAGCACATCGAGTGCAACTACTCCGTCGTTCTCATCCGGCTCGCCCAGGCGCTGAGCGACGAGGGCGCCATGCTGTTCAGCGTGCCGATCGTCGGCGACGACTTCACCGACGCCATCGTCGATGCGAGCGACGAGGAGAAGGCGGCGCGCTTCGGCGCCTTTCGCCACTATCGCCACTTCGGTCGCAAGTTCATCGCCGAGACGCTGGGCATGATCTTCGACATGCCATCCGACTACGACCTGACGCGGGACTTTCCGCCAGAGGTGCTGCGCGAGGCCAATATTCCCGAGCATCACTGGCGCGATTTCACCGGTTCCAGCATCTTCGTGGTGCGGCGACGCGACCTGCGTGTGTGAGGCCGCGGCCGTTCACGCGCAAGGCGCAACGCCATGCGTGGTCGCAGCCCCGGCATGCATTGCGCGCCGTTGACTGGACGCGGCCGCAAGTGCATGCCGAAGACGGGGCTGGCAAGGCCAACAGTTTATCCGAAAGCGCCGCAGCGATGGCCGACGGTTTCCTTCCCGTGTTCTCGATTGAAGCCATCGGCGCCGTCGCGGCCGTGCTCACCACGCTGTGCTGGATTCCGCAGGCGGCGCGGGTCATCCGCACGCGCGAGACGCGGGCCATCTCTCTGACCACCCAGGTTGCGTTGACCTGCGGGGTCGTGCTGTGGCTCGTGTACGGAATTTTCATCGGCAGCTGGCCGCTGATCGGCTCCAACGCCATCACGCTCGTCCTGCTCAGCGTCATCCTGACGATGAAGCTGCGCTACGGGTGACGGCACGCCGCCCGGACGTTAAGGTTTCGTTCATCACGACAGGGGACGGTTTCAGCCGTTCCGCTCCGCCCGGAAGGGCGTCTGCCGCTCCTCGAGAGGGGGCCAGTGTCGTGCTGCCAACGAGACGACGGACATGACACGTAGAACCGGAAGCTGCGGACAAGGCCGCCTTGCGCGCATCCGTGCGTTGCGCGTGCGGGGCCGGCTGTCGGTCCTTGCGTTCGTCGTCGCCTTCTGTCCGTCGACCCTCGCGGGTGTGCCTTCCGTCGCGCCGCTGCCGCCGCCGCGGCCCGCGCCCGGCGGCGATGCGGTGCCGCTCGGGGAATGGCAGGCCTTGGACCAATCCCTGTCGTTCAACGCCGACATGTGGACCGACGGGCCGCGGGAGCCGGTCTGGGCCGAGTTGTCCGTGGTCGCCGCGCAGATGCTCCGGCGCAGCAGCAAGCGCGCGATCGCGCCCATCCTGACGCTGGCGCCGGTCGCGCGAGGGCATACGGAGGGCGAGGCGCGCCTCGTGGGGCCGCTCGCCGCCCCGCGGGAGAAGGCCTTTGGCCTGCGGCTCAAGGCCGGAGAGCGTGTCTCGATCTCCACCGAGTTCGCCAGCGGCGAGGGATCGTGGCAACCGGTCGACACCCGCCTCGCCTGGCGCGTCGCCCGCCATCTGCCGGCGGACGAGGGCTGGGTCTGGGCCGCCGGTGTGGGCGGGGGCCTGCCCGTCGGTCGCGCACCCTATTCGCAGACAGTCGATCTGACGCTCGGCCGCCGCTTCCGCGAGGGCGCGTGGTCCCTGATGCCGGGCCTCTCCGTCAGCACGGCCTACACGAGCTATGGGGGTGATCGCTGGCAGGCCACGCTGACGCCGGAGGTCAAGGCCAGGGTGGACATGCTGCGGTCGGCCGACGAGCGGCTCAGGCTCTATCTGGAATCCTCCGTCGGCTACGCGGTGCCGGTCGGCGCGGATGCGGCCGGCCTGTCGGCGGCGACGCGGCTCAACCTCATCTTCCGGCCGGGAGGCTGAGGCCCGGCGAATGCCCTTGCGCCCGGGGCAGGGATGGCGCATGAGGGCGCGCTCCAACCATATCCGGTCCGTTCATGCCCGCCCTTTCCATTCCTCAGGTTTCCATTCCCCACGTTGCGCCGGTTGCACTTCTCGTCCTGTCGAACGTCTTCATGACATTCGCCTGGTACGGGCACCTGAAGTTCAAGACCTCGCCCCTGTGGGTCGCGGTCTGCGCGAGCTGGGCCATCGCCTTCGTCGAATACTGGTTTGCCGTGCCGGCCAACCGCATCGGCCACCAGGTCTATTCGGCGGCCGAGCTCAAGACGATGCAGGAGGTCATCACCCTCGTCGTCTTCGCCGCCTTCTCGGTGCTCTATCTCAGGGAGGCGCTGACGCTGAACCACCTTGTCGGTTTCGCGCTCATCGCCGCCGGCGCCTTCTTCATCTTTCGCGGGCCGCTTGGCTGATCAGCTCGCCCGGCGCAGCCTGAGCACGCGGCCCTCGGGCGAGTCGGTGAGAAGGTAGAGCAGGCCGTCCGGCCCCTGCCGCACGTCGCGGATGCGCTCGCCGAGGTCGCGCAGCATCCGCTCCTCGCCCACGATGCGGTCGCCCCGCAGCTCGAGGCGCACCAGCATCCGGCCTGCGAGCGCGCCGACGAACAGGCTGCCGCGCCATTGCGGGAAGGCGTCGGCCGTGTAGAAGGCCATGCCCGAGGGCGCGATGGAGGGGTCCCAGTAATACAGCGGCTGCTCCATACCCTCGCGGGCCGTGCCTTCGCCGATTCTGGCCCCCGAATAATCGACACCGTGGGTGATGACTGGCCAGCCATAGTTGCGGCCCTTGCGGGTGATGTTGACCTCGTCGCCGCCGCGGGCGCCGTGCTCCACCGTCCAGAGCTCTCCGGTGTCGGGTTTGATGGCCGCGGCCTGCGGGTTGCGGTGGCCATAGGACCAGATCTCCGGCCGGGCATCCTGCCGGCCGACGAACGGATTGTCGGCGGGGACCGAGCCGTCCGGCCTGATCCGCACCACCTTGCCCAGATGGGTCGTGAGATCCTGCGCCTTATCGCGCAGGTTGAAGCGTTCGCCGAGCGTCACGAACAGTGTGCCGTCCGGTGCGAAGGCGAGGCGGGAGCCGTAGTGGTTGCCGCCGGAATGGGACGGCACCTGCCGGAAGATGACCGTCACGTCGCGGAGTGCGCTCGCGTCCTCGCTGAGGCGGGCGCGCGCAACGGCCGTGCCCGCGCCGTCCGGACGCGGCTCGGCATAGGTGATGTAGAGCGTGCGGTTGTCGGCGAAGGCCGGATCGAGCGCGATGTCGAGGAGGCCGCCCTGGCCTCTGGCGGCAACGTCCGGCACGCCGGCGAGCGGGTTCGACACCGCTCCGTCCGCCGAGATCCTGCGGAGGTTGCCCGAGCGCTCGGTGACGAGCATGGCGCCGTCCGGCAGGAAGGCGAGACCCCATGGATGGTCGAGGCCCGAGGCTACCGTCTCGACGACCATCTCGCCCGCGAGTGTTCTCGTGCGCAGCAGCTCGGTGCTCTGCTGGGCTGTCGCGCCGAGGGCCGGCAGGAGAAGCAGCATTGCCGCCAGGAGCCGGGCGCACGGGCCGATGGGCATGTCTCGCCTCCGTGATCGCGGGCCCTTCGGGCCCTGCAAAGCCTGACGTCAGGCTAAGAACCGGTCACGGACGGTCAATGGCTGCAAGGTCACGTTGCTGCGAGAGGCCACAGCAACGTGCCGGGTTGCAGGCGTCAGGAAACGGGATGCACGATGATGGCCGGCTCGCGGGCGATGGTCTCGCTTGTGCCGATGCTGGTGCCGATCGCGACGGCCGCCGTGCCGAGAGCCAGGACGACCAGAAGAGCGAGCGAAAACTTGAACTGGCGCTCCGCCTCGACGCGCGCGACGGAAGCAGCCACGGCGCGGGGGCGGCGGATGTCCGAGAGGCGGATCGGATCGTTGGCGTTCATGGTTCCTTACTCCGTGCCCACGGTTCGTGGACGGTGTGATCGTGCCGCTCATGCGCCCGCGGCGCCGTGCGTTGGCGCACATGTGCCGAGCAGGTCAGTCTTTCCCGGCAGGCGGGCGTCTTGCCTGTCCAATGCTGTCCCGGCGGCATTTGTTCCGGCCGCCGTGGCCGCGGCGACGCATTCGGTTACGTTATCGGCGGTATGAGCACGTTTGGCTTGCTCTCGGCGGCCCGCGGCACTACACGAACGGCGCCCCGCGCGCGCGGGTCCGACACCAGTCAATCCGGAGACGTTTCATGGCCTTCCTCGCCGACGCTTTGTCCCGCATCAAGCCGTCCGCGACCATCACGCTCACGCAGAAGGCGAGGGATCTCAAAGCCGAAGGGCGGGACGTGATCTCGCTGTCCGTCGGCGAGCCGGATTTCGACACGCCCGAGAACATCAAGCGGGCGGCCATCGCCGCCATCGAGCGCGGCGAGACCAAGTACACGCCCGTTCCCGGCATTCCGCAGCTGCGCGAGGCCATCGTGGCCAAGTTCAAGCGCGAGAACGGCCTCAACTACAAGCCGTCGCAGACCATCGTCAGCACGGGCGGCAAGCACGTCATCTACAACGCCCTTGTCGCGACACTGAACCCCGGCGACGAGGTGGTGATTCCCGCCCCGTACTGGGTGAGCTATCCGGAGATGGTCGTCATCAACGGTGGCAAGCCGGTGTTCGCCCAGACGAAGCTGGAGCACAACTTCAAGCTCCAGCCCGAGGAGCTTGAGCGGGTCATCACCAAGAAGACGAAGTGGGTCATCCTCAACTCGCCGTCGAACCCCTCCGGCGCGGCCTACACCTTCGACGAGATGAAGGCTCTGACGGACGTGCTCCTGCGCCATCCGCACGTGTGGGTGCTGACGGACGACATGTACGAGCACCTCGTCTATGGCGACTTCACCTTCGTCACCCCGGCGCAGGTGGAGCCGGCGCTCTACGAGCGCACGCTGACCATGAACGGCGTGTCGAAGGCTTATGCCATGACCGGCTGGCGTATCGGCTACGCGGCCGGCCCGGAGCAGCTCATCAAGGCCATGGAACTCGTCCAGGGCCAGCAGACCTCGGGCGCCTGCTCGATCGCCCAGTGGGCCGCCGTCGAGGCCCTCACCGGACCGCAGGATCATCTGCCTCGCTTCCGCAAGGCCTTCGAGGAGCGGCGGGACCTCGTGGTCTCCATGCTCAACCAGGCCAAGGGCCTCTCCTGCCGCACGCCGGAGGGAGCCTTCTACGTCTATCCCTCCTGCGCCGAGCTGATCGGCAAGACCGCCCCGTCGGGCAAGAAGATCGAGACCGACGAGGACTTCGTCATGGAGCTGCTGGCAACGGAGGGTGTGGCGGCCGTGCACGGCTCGTCCTTCGGCCTCGGCCCGAACATCCGCATCAGCTACGCAACCTCGAACGAGAAGCTGATCGACGCCTGCCAGCGCATCCAGCGCTTCTGCGCCAGCCTGCGCTGAGCCTTGCCGTTTCGGTGCAACGCGACGGGGCCTTCGGGCCCCGTTGTCATTTGCGCCGCCTACACGGGTGCGCGCACACGGATGGGAACCGTCGACCGGGGCGGCGCGTTGTCATCCATTCTGACCTCGCAATGGGAGCATCCCCGTGAACAAGCGACATACAGCAGCCCTGAGCCTGGCCGCAATAGTGACCCTCGGCGTGGCGGCAATCGGCGTGCAGGATGCGCTTGCACAGTCGCGCCCCGTGCGGGCGGCACCAAAGACAGAGGTTGGGCGTCTGGTCTGCAACGTCTCCGGCGGCGTCGGCTTCATCGTCACGTCCCGGCGCGCCCTGAGCTGCCGCTTCACGGACAACCGCGGCCGGGTGGAGCGCTATGCGGGCACGATCCGCAAGTTCGGCCTCGACATCGGTGCGACGACGCGCGGCGTACTCGTCTGGGCCGTGGCTTCCTCGACGAGCCGGATCGGCCGCGGCGCCCTGCAGGGTGAATACGCCGGCGCAAGCGGCGAGGCGACGCTGGGTGCGGGCGTGGGCGCCAATATCCTCGTGGGCGGCTCCAACCGCTCCATCAGCCTGCAGCCTCTTTCAGTGCAGGGACAGACCGGCCTCAATCTCGCACTGGGCGTGGCAGACCTGCGGCTCGAGAGCGTGCGCTGAGGCAGCCCGTCGCAAGCCCTGCATGAGCCGGGTTTTCCTTATTTACGGCAGCGAGCCGTCCCCGTATTGGTGTGCCAACGCATCAGCGCCGCTGGCGCATCAAAACGGGGGATGCTCATGTCAGGGAATGGATCTCGGCTGTCGGCGCGCTGGCGTCTGGCATCGATGGGGCGCAAGGCCGCCGCGGCGGCGTTCGTCCTCGTGGGCCTTGCAGGCTCCGTGCTGCCGGCCGCCGCGCAGGAGAAGGTGACGGTCGGCGTGCTGCGCTTTGTCTCCTCGGGCGGGCTCTTCCTCGCCGTGGAGAAGGGCTACTTCAAGAACGAGGGGCTCGATGTCGAGCTGAAGTTCTTCGAGGCCGCGCAGCCCATCGCCCTCGCCGTCGTCTCGGGCGACACCGAGTTCGGCGTCACCGCCTTCACGGCCGGCTTCTACAATCTCGCCGGCAAGGGCGCGCTCAAGATCATCGCCGCCCAGGCCCGCGAGAAGAAGGGCTATGAGGGCAACCTGGTGCTCGCCTCCAACGCCGCCTACGAGAAGGGCCTGACGAGCCTGGACAAGCTGGCCGGCAAGTCCGTCGGCATCACGCAGGTCGGCTCGTCCTTCCACTACCAGCTTGGCCAGATTGCCACCGCCAACGGCTTCGACCTCAAGGCGGTTGAGCTCAAGCCGCTGCAGTCGCTGCCCAACATGGTGGCGAGCATCAAGAGCGGGCAGGTCGACGCCATCATCATCGCGCCGCATCTCGCCAAGCCGCTCGTCGCCTCCGGCGAGGCCAAGCTCATCGGCCGCGTTTCCGACGTCACCGAGTACCAGTTCGGCGGCCTGTTCACGAGCACCAAGATGATTTCGGACAAGCGCGCCACGGTCGAGAAGTTCGTCCGCGCCTACCAGAAGGGGGCGGAGGACTATGCCAAGGCCTTCCTCACCAAGGATGCCTCGGGCAACATCGTCTACACGGCCGACAGCGACGCGGCGGCGGCGCTCGTCGCCAAGCACGTCTACCCGTCCGAGGAGCCGGCCCAGGCGGCAGCCAAGGTCAAGGCCTCGGCCTTCTTCGTGGACGAGAAGGCCCGGCTCGATGTTGCGGACATCCTCACCCAGGTGCAGTGGCTGAAGGCCGAGGGCCTTGTCGACGCGTCGGTGGATGCCAAGTCGATCCTCGACCTCTCCTTCATCGAGGGCCATACCAACGTCAACTGACACGGCCCGCGAGACGCGACTTATTTGCTGCGGCGGCACTCCCGCCGCAGCAATCGTTTGAAAGTCCTGACCATGCAGCTCATCGCCGACCACATCGCCCACGCCTACGGCCCCTTGCCGGTGCTGGACGACATCTCCTTCGCCGTCGGACCGGGCGAGGTTGTCGCCATCGTCGGGCCGTCGGGGTGCGGAAAGTCGACGCTGTTACGCATCCTGGGCGGGCTCGAGAAGCCGCAGGCGGGGCGGGCGCTCGTCGCCGGCGCGCCGCCGTCGGCCTCGCTCAACCCGCTCACCTTCGTGTTCCAGGACTTCGCCTTGCTGCCGTGGCGCACGGTGGAGGGCAACGTGCGGCTGGTGCTCGAAGGGCACGGCCTGACGCAGGCCGCGATGGATGAGACGGTCCGCGACGTTCTTTCCCGCACGCGGCTCACCGATTTCGCCAGAACCTACCCCAAGCAGCTCTCCGGCGGCATGCGCCAGCGCGTGGGGATAGCCCGCGCGCTGGCGGTGCGGCCGGCGCTGCTGTTGATGGACGAGCCCCTGTCCGCCCTCGATGCGCAGACGCGCGAGCTCTTGATGGACGACCTCGTGGAACTCGTCTCGGGCGACAGCGCCGAGGCGCTCGGCATGGTCTATGTCACGCACAATCTCGACGAGGCGGTGCGTCTCGCCGACCGCATCCTCGTGCTGTCGCGTCGTCCGGGGCGGGTGCGCGAGACAGTGACGATCACGGCAGACCGCCGGGCCCGGCGCTCCGACGACCCTGACCTGGTGCGCCGCGCGCGCGAACTGTGGGAGCTGATCCGGGCCGATGCCGCCGAGGCGGACCGGGAACTGGCCGATGTGGAGACGATCGATGGCTGACGTGGTTCATGACCTGCAAGCGTCACCCGCCGCCGCCAGCCGCCCTGTGGTCTTCCGCGGCGGCCTTTTCGTGCCTCGCACACATCGCCTGATCGGCTTTGCCGCCCTTGTCGCGCTCATCCTGCTTTGGGAGGCTGCCTCGAGCCTCGGCTGGGTGAGCCCCGTGCTCGCACCGAGCCCCGGCGAGGTGATTGACGCCCTCTGGCGCATGGCGCTGAGCGGCGAGCTCGCCACCCATCTGTCGGCCTCGCTCCTGCGCCTTGCCGGCGGCTTCGCCATCGGTGTCACGGCGGGCATTGCCTTCGGCATGGCCATCGGCCTGTCCAGCCTCGTGCGCTCACCGGGTGCGACCCTGGTCGCCGCGCTCTTCCCCATCCCGAAGATCGCGCTTCTGCCGCTCTTCATCCTGTGGTTCGGCATCGGCGAGAGCTCGAAGGTCGCGACCATCGCCTTCGGCACCTTCTTCCCCACGGTGATCGCCACCTATGGCGCCGTGGACAACGTCGACCGCTCGCTCGTACGGATGGGCCGCAGCTTCGGGCTGAGCTCCTTCGCCATCATTTCCAAGATCATCCTGCCGGGCGCCCTGCCGGGCATCCTGTCGGGCCTGCGCATCGCGTCCTCCATCGGCATCGTGCTGCTCATCGCCGCTGAGATGATCGGCGCCAACGAGGGGGTCGGCGCCATGGTGCTGGCGGCCGGCAACCTCATGCAGTCGGACCGTCTGCTCGCCGGGGTGGTCGTTCTCTCGCTGCTCGGCCTCGCCGTGTCGGGCCTTATCGGAGCGATCGAAAAGCGTTTGCTGGCCTGGCGTTGAGGGGCCTTGCCGCTGCTGCTGCGGGTACTGCTGGACCACGGCGCTTGATTCGCAGGCTCTACGGCGTGACCATCGCTCGATGGCCCGCAGCGGCCGCCAAGCGAGGGAGAGGCGCCATGGATGCCAGCGGCAGAGAACGAGCGGGGCCTCGGTGCATCGCCATCGTCGGCCCCTACCAGAGTGGCAAGACCAGCCTCTTGGAGGCCTGTCTCGCGCGCATGGGAGCGATCGACCGGCAGGGGAAGGTCGCGGACCGCAACACGGTCGGGGATGCCTCGCCCGAGGCGCGGGCGCAGGGCATGAGCACCGAGCCGAACGTTGCGAGCGGTGAGTTCCTCGGCGATCGCTTCACCTTCGTCGCCTGCCCCGGCTCGGTGGAATTTCTGCACGACATGCGCACTGTGCTGCCGGCCTGCGATGCGGCCGTCGTTGTCTGCGAGGCTGACGACCGCAAGGTGCCGGCGCTTGAGCTCGTCATGCGCGAGCTCGAGGAGGCGGACGTGCCGCGCTTCCTGTTCCTCAACAAGATCGACGCGGCGAGCCGGCGCGTGCGGGAGACGCTGGCGAGCCTGCAGCGCGCCTCGCGCACGCCGCTCCTGCTGCGCCAGATCCCCATCTGGAAGGACGGCATTGCCATCGGCTTCATCGACCTGGCGCTGGAGCGCGCCTTCGTCTACCGCGAATATGCGGCGAGTGAGGTGATCGACCTGCCGTTCAGCGAGATCAGCCGCGAGAAGGAGGCGCGCTTCTCGATGCTCGAGCGGCTCGCTGACTATGACGACCAGCTGATGGAGGACCTGGTCGAGGAGATCGAGCCGCCGCGCGATCGGGTGTTCGACGACCTGTCGCGCGAGCTGCGCGACATGCATGTGGTGCCGGTGCTGATCGGCTCGGCCGAGCGGGGCAATGGCGTCACGCGCCTTCTCAAGGCGCTGCGCCACGAGGCGCCACGGCTTGCGGAGACGCGGGCGCGCCTCGGCGTGCCGGCGGATGGGCCGCCTCTCGCATTCGCGATGAAGACGAACCACACCGGCCAGGGCGGCAAGCTGACGCTGGCGCGCGTGCTGCGCGGCTCCATGTCCGAAGGCGACACCGTCGTTTCCTCGCGCGGGGGCGACGCGCGCATCGCGGGCATCGTGGATCTCAAAGGCCAGAGCCAGAACCGGCGCGCAACGGCCGGGGAGGGCGAGACCGTCGCCTTCGCGCGGCTCGATAACGTCGCGACCTCCGATGCCTTCGCTGTCGGCAAGGACAGGCCGAGCGTCATCGTCTCTGTCGCACCACCCGATCCCGTCTTCTCGCTCGCGCTCGCCGTGCGCGACCGCAAGGACGATGTGCGGCTGACGGCGGCGCTGGCCAAGATTGCCGAGGAGGATCCCTCGCTCGCCCTCGAGCAGCGTCCCGATCTCGGCGAGCTGCGCCTGTGCGGCCAGGGCGAGATGCATCTGCGCGTTGCCGTTGCGCGGCTCGCGTCACGCTTCGGCGTCACGGTGGACGTGCGCAAGCCGCAGATCGCCTATCGCGAAACCATCCGCCATGCGGCCCAGGCCCGCGGCCGCCACAAGAAGCAGTCGGGCGGCCACGGCCAGTTCGGCGACGTGGTGCTGCGGGTGGAGCCTCTGCCGCGCGGCTCGGGCATCGTCTTCACCGACACCATCACCGGCGGCGTCGTGCCCAAGCAGTACATTCCCTCGGTGGAGATCGGCGTGCGCGAGGCGGCGGAGCGCGGGCCGCTCGGCTTTCCCGTCGTGGACGTGAAGGTGACGCTGACGGACGGCTCCTACCACTCGGTCGATTCTTCGGACATGGCCTTCCGTGCCGCGGCGAAACTCGCCATGGCCGAGATGCTGCCGCAGGCCAAGCCGGTGCTGCTGGAGCCGATGCTGGCAGTGGAGATCGCCGTGCCGACGGAGGCAATGTCCAAGGCGACGGCAATCATCTCGGCGCGGCGGGGGCAGATCCTCGGCTACGACAGCCGGCCAGGCTGGCTCGGCTGGGATCTGGTGAATGCCCTGATCCCGGAGGCGGAGATGGACGACCTCATCGTCGAGCTGCGCTCGGCGACCGCGGGCGTCGGCAGCTTCTCGGCCCGTTTCGACCATCTCGCGGAGCTGAGCGGCAAGCCGGCTGACCAGGTCGTCACAGCCCGCGCAGCGGCCGCGAGCGCCTGAGGGGCCCTCGCGCCGCCATCTCCCGCCCTCGTCGCGGGCGCGAATGGGCGGGAGATGATTCTCCCCGTTTTGCGCCGTTCCCGTGCCGCCCCGCTTGCGAAGCGCGGCCGGGAAGGTCGCTGCAGGCGCTTTCATGTGGTCAATCGGGCGGCGAAACCCGCTTCTATCGACAGTTTTTCCCTGCTGAATGACAATGCACCCAGAGCCGGCAGAACCGGCCGGAAGAGCGAGGGGAGGCAGTTCATCATGGTGGGGGCGAGCGAGGCGCGGCACGGGACCAACGAGCAGCTGATGGCGAAGCGGCCGTGGTTGCGGTCCTACCCGCCGACGGTTGCGGCCGAGATCGACACCAGCCAGCTCGGCACGCTCGCCGACCTCTTCTATGATGCGACGCGCGACTTTGCCGAGCGGCCTGCCTTCGAGAGCTTCGGCAAGCAGGTTTCCTACGCCGACCTGCGCAGTGCTGCCGAAGCCGTGGCCTCCTGGCTGCAGGCGCGGGGCATCAACAAGAGTGATCGCGTCGCCCTCATGATGCCGAACGTGCTCGCTTATCCGGCGGCCCTGTTCGGCGTCCTCATCGCCGGCTGCACGGTGGTCAACGTCAATCCGCTCTACACGTCGCGGGAACTCGCCCATCAGGTGAACGACGCCGGCGCGCGCGTCCTCGTCGTCCTGGAGAACTTCGCCCACACGGTGGCCGAAGCGCTGCCGCAGATGAAGCTTGACCATGTGGTTATCGCCACGCCCGGCGACCTGATGGGCCTCAAGGGCACCATCGTCAATCTCGTGTCGCGGCACGTGAAGAAGGCAGTGAAGCCTTACAACATTCCCGGCGCCGTGCGCTTCAGCGCCGTTCTTGCCGAGGGGCGGCGGCGTGCGCCCGACCCGGTGGCCCTCACGCCGCAGGATGTCGCCTTCCTGCAGTATACGGGCGGGACGACCGGTATCGCCAAGGGGGCCGTGCTCACTCACGGCAACATCGCCGCCAACGTCGCGCAGATGAAGGCATGGCTGGAGGGCTGGGTGAAGACGGACGGGAGCCGCCACGTCATGGTGACGGCGCTGCCGCTCTACCACATCTTCTCCCTCACCGTGTGCTGCATGATGATGATGCGCATTGGCGCCTGTGGCCTGCTCATCGCCAATCCGCGCGACATTCCCGGTTTTGTGAAGACGCTGAAGTCGCGCCCTTTCACCATGATCAGCGGCGTCAACACGCTCTACAACGCGCTCGCAAACCATGAGGGCATCCGCGAGGTCGACTTCTCGCGCGTGCAGCTGTGCGTGGCGGGCGGCATGGCCACCCAGGCGGCCGTCGCCAGGCGGTGGAAGGACATCACCGGCAAGCCGATCATCGAGGGTTACGGCCTCTCCGAGACCTCGCCCGTCGTCTGCGCCAACCGACTCGACATCGAGGAGTTCACCGGCACCATCGGCTATCCCCTGCCGTCGACGGATGTCGCCATCCGCAGCGCCGACAACACCGACGTGCCCTTCGGCGAGGTGGGGGAGCTGTGCGTGCGCGGGCCGCAGGTCATGGCGGGCTACTGGCAGCGCCCGGACGAGACCGCGAGGGCGATGACGGCGGACGGTTATTTCCGCACCGGCGACCTCGCCGTGGAGACGGAGGAGGGTGCCTTCCGCATTGTCGACCGCATGAAGGACATGGTGCTCGTCTCCGGCTTCAACGTCTATCCCAACGAAGTCGAGGACGTGCTGGTCCGCCATCCGAAGGTGCTCGAGGTGGCGGTTGTCGGGCAGCCGGACGAGCATTCGGGTGAGGCGGTGGTGGCCTATGTCGTGAAGCGGGACCCGAGCCTGACGGAGGACGAGCTGCGCGCCTTCGCGCGCGAGAACCTCACGTCCTACAAGGTGCCGCGGCGCATCGTGTTCCGGGACACGCTGCCCAAGACCAATGTGGGCAAGGTGCTGCGCCGGGCGCTGCGGGAAGGGGCCGGGCAGGACGGCGCCGCCTGAAGGTCGCTCCCGAAGGCGTGAGTTGTCGCCGGCCGCGGGCGGTTCTACCCCTTTGCAGGGCGGGCGGACCTGCCACGGGAGCGCACCCATGCTGATCAGGACACCACCCGGCTGGCTCCTGCCGGAAGCCGCAGCGACACCCGAAGCCGTCTTCTTCGACCGTCGCGCCTTCCTGGCAGGCGTCGCAGGGCTCGCTATCGAGGGTGCCATCCGCCCCGCGCGGGCACAGGATGCGCCCGCCGGGCCGTATCCGGCGCCGCGCAACGAGCGGTTCGTGCTCGACCGGGGCGTGACGCCGGAGGAGATCAGCACCGCCTACAACAATTTCTACGAGTTCGGATCCCACAAGCGCGTGGCAGCCGGGGCCGCGGCGCTGGCGACCGATCCGTGGACCATCAGGGTCGACGGGCTCGTCGAGCGGCCCTTCGAGATCGGCGTCGAGGAGCTCCTGCGGACCATGCCGCTGGAGGAGCGGCTCTATCGGCACCGCTGCGTCGAGGCCTGGGCCATGGCTGTGCCGTGGACGGGGTTCGCGCTTTCCGCCCTCGTCGAGCGCGCGCGGCCGCTTGGTTCGGCGAAATATGTCGTGATGCAGAGCTTCCACAACCCGAAGGTCGCCCCGGGCCAGCGGCAGACGTGGTATCCGTGGCCCTATACCGAGGGACTGACCATGGCCGAGGCGACGAATGAGCTCGCCTTTCTCGTCACCGGCGCCTACGGCAAGCCGTTGCCGAAGGTGATGGGCGCGCCCTTGAGGCTGGCGGTGCCGTGGAAATACGGCTTCAAGTCCATCAAGTCGATCAACCGCATCTCCTTCTCCGAAACCCGGCCGACGAGCTTCTGGCAGGCGCTGCAACCCTCCGAATACGGTTTCTGGGCGAATGTGAACCCGGCGGTGCCGCATCCGCGCTGGAGCCAGGCGGCGGAGGAGATGATCGGCACGGGCGAGATGTTCCCCACGCAGATCTACAACGGCTATGGCGAGTTCGTTGCCCACCTTTACAGCGGCCTCGAGGGGGAACCGCTGTTCATTTAGCCAGGTCGGCCCCGGGCCTGCGCCTGAGAGATGTCTGCCCGCCATCGGGCAGGGCGCGGCGAAAAAAAGGCCGGGTTCCTCAAGGAACCCGGCCTGAAGTCATGTCCGACCGAAGTCGGAACACTTCCAGAGGGGAACGGCCGAAATGGGCTCTACGCCGGGAGGAGGTGCGGAGCCCATCGCCTTCAGCCGCGGGGGATATGGGGCCTCGCCCGTTTTTTCGCAATGCAAAACTCGGCATGACAGCCATGCATTCTGCGTTGACATCGTCCACAGGCGCGACGGACGAAGCACACGTTGCAAATGCCAAGAAAAAAAGGCCGGGTTCTCGAAGAACCCGGCCTAAAGTCATGTCCGATCTACATCGGAACACTTCCAGAGGGGAACGGCCGAAATGGGCTCTACGCCGGGAGGAGGTGCGGAGCCCATCGCCTTCAGCCACGACCGATATCGGCCTTTTTCTGCCTTTTTGCAATGCAACATGCGGCATGTCTGCTATGCAGGTGCCGCATGTTTGGGCAGGCTGCGCGTCACAATTCTGCTTCAAACGCTTGAGTATATCAGAGGTCCACTAGGGCTCAGTAGGTCCAGCGCTGGGCCTTGCTGATCAGGAAGTCGCGGAAGACCTGCACCCGCGCGACGTTTTTCATCTCTTCCGGATAGACGAGATAGCTCTCCAGCGAGGGCATTTCGACGTCGGTGAGGATCTGCACCAGACCAAGCCCGGGCTCGACGATGTAATCGGGCAGCACAGCGATGCCCGCCCCGCGCTCGACTGCCTTCTTCAGCGCCGTGATATTGTTGACAACGAGATGATAGGGGCGCGGATCCTTTGGATCGCGACCCGCCGTGGCCAGCCAATGCACCGCCAGCAGGTAGTGCGGCATAGAGCCGCCAAACGACAGGATGCGGTGGTTGTCCAGGTCCACCAGCTTCTCCGGCTGGCCGAAGCGCTTGAGATATTCGGTGGATGCATAGACGTGGAAATGCACCGTGAACAGGCGGCGCTGGATGAGGTCGCCCTGTACCGGCTGGCGCAGGCGGATGGCGACGTCGGCCTGGCGCATGGACAGGTCGAGTTCCTCGTCGGAGAGGATGAGCTCCACACGCACGTCAGGGTAATGGTCCAGGAACTCGCCGATCCGCGGCGTCAGCCAGTTGGTGCCGAGGCCGAGCGTCGTCGTCACGCGCAGGGTGCCTGAGGGGCGCTCGCGCGATTCGGCGAGACGGGCGCGCGTCGCATCGAGTCGCATGGTCATGTCGCGCGCGGCGCGGAAGAGCAGCTCGCCCTGCTCGGTCAGTATGAGCCCGCGGGCGTGGCGGTGAAATAACGGGGCTTTCAGCTCTCGCTCGAGCGCGCTGACCTGTCGGCTGACTGCCGACTGGCTCAGCCCGAGGTCATCGCCGGCGCGCGTGAAGCTGCCCGCCTCAGCGACAGTGTAAAAAATCCTGATCTTGTCCCAATCCACGGCCGCCCCCGCTGGCCTTTCCTGCCTGTTGTGCTGGCAGCGCCCGCAGGTTGCTGCCAGCCGATTCTCCGCTAACTATTCGGCCGCCTCGCGCGTGGCCTCGCGCGAGGCGAGCCAGCGCTCGGCATCGAGCGCGGCCATGCAACCGAAGCCGGCTGCCGTGACCGCCTGCCGGTAGATCTCGTCGGTGACGTCGCCGGCGGCGAAGACACCCTCGATGTTGGTGCGCGTCGTGCCAGGCTCCGTCCGGATGTAGCCACTCGGCGTGAGGTCGAGCTGGCCGACGAAGAGGTCGCTCGCCGGCTTGTGGCCGATGGCTATGAAGACGCCGTCCGTCCGGTGCTCGCTCACGGCGCCGGTCTTGACGTTCCTGAGGCGCACGTGCGTCACCGAGGGAGGCGTTCCCTCGCCGCAGATTTCCTCGAGCGTCGTGTCCCATATGATTTCGACCCTGGGATGCCGGAACAGGCGATCCTGAAGGATGCGTTCGGCGCGCAGCTCGTCCCGTCGGTGGATCAGCGTGACCTTGGCGGCGATGTTGGCGAGGTAGAGCGCCTCCTCCACCGCCGTGTTGCCACCGCCGACGACGATGACCTGCTTGCCGCGGAAGAAGAAGCCGTCGCACGTGGCGCAGGCCGAGACGCCGAAGCCCTGGAAGGCTTGCTCGGAGGGCAGGCCGAGCCATTTCGCCTGGGCGCCCGTGGCGATGATCAGCGCGTCGCAGCTGTAGGTGTCGCCGCTGTCGCCGGTCAGGCGGAAGGGCCGCTGCGACAGGTCGACGGCGCCGATGTAATCGTTGACGATGCGCGTGCCGACATGCTCGGCTTGCAGGCGCATCTGCTCCATCAGCCAGGGCCCCTGGATGGCTTCGGCGAAGCCCGGGTAATTCTCGACCTCCGTCGTGATGGTGAGCTGGCCACCCTGCTGAAGACCGGTGACCAGAACCGGCTCCAGCATGGCACGGGCCGCATAGATGGCCGCGGTGTAGCCTGCCGGGCCGGAGCCCAGGATGAGGACCTTAGCATGCGTGTGCGTCATGGCGGACCGATCGACTGCTCGCCCTTTCAGGCGTCTGCGACAGAAGCGTCGCGGGGTGAGGAGAGGAAACGCCTGCGGTGGGCCTCGTAAGCCCGGGCGACAGCCTCTGCAATGCTCGGTGTCGAATCTAAGGGTTGGTATGCGCTTCCTTCAAGTCTCCCCCGAAAGACGTGCACAATTCCTGCGTGCCTGAGACCTTCAAGCAACGCTTTGAGGCGCGGGTGCCCGCCGCTCGGCTCGAAGACGAGGACCGGGCGGCCTGTGACGGCCGCCTCGCCGGCCATGTTGGTCGAATCAGCGGTGACGACCACTGCGTCCGCGAGGGCCAGCATGGCGACATAGGGATTCTCGCTGCTGCCGTCCCACAGATACACGCGCTCCTCCTGCGCAAGCTCGGCAAGCGCCGCGCGCAGCGCCGGGGGGGTGCGACGCGAGGCCGTGATCATCAGCGAGACGCCGCTTGCCCTCAGCGCCTTCAGGCGGTCGACGAAGCCGGTGATATCCGCCGAGGTGAAGGTGTGGTGCCGGCTGTCGCCGCCGACGAGCACCGCCGCGCGCGGCGGCGGCAGGGCGGCGAGGGCAGCAGGGGGGGCGGCCCGCGCGGCGGCGATGCGCGCGGCCGAGATCCGGTGTGGCGGGGTCAGCGTCGCCATCACATTCTCGCCGCGCAGCCGGTCGTGCTCGCCGACCCAGATGAAGTCGGCGGCGGAGGTGCCGGTCCGGGGATCCTTCAGGATGACGGTGAAGGTACGCCCGCCGGAGGCGCGCTTGACCTGGCGCACATAGGGAACGGCGCGGCGGCCCGAGGCGATGAGGAGATCGGGAAAGGGCGGCGCGATGGGGCTCGCCGGCCGGCCGGGTGCCTCGCGCGGGTCAATGGGCCCCCATGGCATCAGCCACACCCACGGGGCGCGCGGGGCCACGCGGCGCAGCTCGGGCTCGACACCGAGGGCGGCCGCAAGGCCGAGGCACTGAGTCTCGTCGCCCGCCTTGCCGTCGGTGAGGATCCAGGCGCTATCGGCGTGCAACATTGTCGGACTCTCTTGCGAACTCGTCGCCCGAATCATACTAAATCAGGCAGTCACCGTGCCCGTGCCTCGTCGCATGACGCAATCGTCCGGGACCTGCGAGAAGGATAATCGCGCTTGCGCGTGGAACTCGACGCGACGGACTGGAAGATCCTGAAGGAGCTCCAGGCAGACGGCCGTATCACCAACGTGGAGCTGGCGCGGCGCGCCGGCCTCTCCGCGCCCCCCTGCCTCAGGCGTGTCCGGGCGCTCGAGGAGGCCGGCATTATCCGGGGCTACCGGGCGATTCTCGATCAGCGGCTGCTCGGCTTCGACGTCACCTGCTTCGCTATGGTCAATCTCGCAAGCCAGGCCGAGGCCGACCTTGACGCCTTTGCCGCGCGCGTCCGCCAGATGCCGCTGGTACGCGAATGCTGGACCCTGTCCGGCGAGACGGATTTTCTCCTCAAGTGCGTGGCGCCGGACCTGCGCGCCTTCCAGTCGTTCGTGCTGGAGCTGACGGCCACGCCGAACGTGCGCAACGTGCGCACGGCGCTGACGCTCGACCTCGTCAAGGACGAGCCTATCGTCCCGGTGCTCGAGGGGTAGGGGGCGGGCTAGCGGAACGCCCGTTCCCGAGCCCGACATCAGATGGCGGCTGTCCGCCGCCCTGCCCCGGAGAATCTCCTCCGGCTACCGCCCGACGATCTGGCGCTTGACCCAGTCGGCGTAGAGCTGGGCGATGGTGGCCGCGCGCCGCTGCTCGTTGTCGGCGAGATACCAGGGGCCGGAATAGCTGGAGGGCAGGGCGAAGAGGATCGGGTAGCGCGCCTGGATGTCGCCCCTGCGGGAGACGATGAGCGCCTCGCCGTCGAGATAGTCGCTGTCCGAGCCGCCCTCGGCGTAGTCTATCCCTCCGATGCGGATGGAGCTGCTACCCGCCCAGGCCGACAGGGTGAGGCTCTTGAGGCGGACCACAAGGCGCGGAGCGGTGCGGTCGCGCGGGGCGAGCCGGTCGGCGAAGGCGCTCGCGAGCGCATCCGACAGCCGGTCGCCGACGAGCGTGGCGAAGGGGCCCTGGCCCTGGGCGACCAGCGCCGAGACGTCGACCGAGATGGAAGAGAGGCGCAGGTTCGCGGCCTCGTCCGCCGGCAGCGGTGACGTTTGCGGCGTGACACAGGCGCCGAGCGCCAGTGTGCCGGCGAGCGCGGCCAGGCCGAGGAGGTAACGACGCGACACCGCTGCCATCAGAAAAACTCCGGAAGGCGGATCAGCCGAAGGTGACGTTGATGATCTCGTACGACTTTCCGCCGCCCGGAGTCACCACCTCGACGCTGTCGCCGACGGACTTGCCGATGAGGGCGCGGGCGATGGGCGAGGTGATGGAGACCCGGCCGGAATGGACGTCGGCCTCGGGCTCCCCGACGATCTGGTAGACCTTCTCCTCCTCCGTGTCCTCGTCGACGAGGGTCACGGTGGCGCCGAACTTCACCGTCTTGCCGTTGAGCTTGCTGAGATCGATCACGTCGGCGCGGGACAGGATGCTCTCCAGCTCCTGGATTCGGCCCTCGTTGAGGCTCTGCGCTTCCTTGGCGGCGTGGTACTCCGCGTTCTCCGACAGATCGCCGAGCGCACGCGCCTCTGCGATCGCCTGGATGATGCGCGGACGCTCCTCCTGCTGGCGGCGCCTGAGCTCCGCTTCAAGGGCCGCATAGCCAGAGGGGGTCATCGGGATCTTTTCCATCGCGTACGTTCTCTCACAACAAAGACACCGCCCGGGGCCGGAGTCCGGACCCCGTGACGCGTGATGAAACTCGACGTGTTGCGGCCTGCGTCTCCTAGGCGCTCTTCGAGCTGGTCGGCCAATACTCCTGCAACGCTCGCACCTTGAGGTCGCCGGCGAGATAGGCCTTGATGCCTTCGGCAGCGGCGGCCGCACCTGCAAGAGTGGTGTAATAGGGGACCTTATGCAAGAGGGCCGCGCGGCGCAGTTCGCGCGAGTCGTGCAGCGCCTGGGCCCCTTCCGTCGTGTTGAAAACGAGGTGGATCGAGCCGTTCTTGATGGCATCGACCACGTTAGGCCGACCCTCGAGTACCTTGTTGATGCGCTCGGCTGCCACGCCGTTTTCGGCGAGGAAGCGTTGGGTGCCGCTCGTGGCCACCACCGAGAAGCCCAGCTCGGCCAGGGTCCTCACCACCGGCAGAATGCGCTCCTTGTCCGCATCGCGCACGGAGACGAAGACCGTGCCCTCCTTGGGCACCTTGGTGCCGCCGCCGAGCTGGCTCTTGGCGAAGGCCACGCCGAAGGAGCTGTCGAGGCCGATGACCTCGCCGGTGGAGCGCATCTCCGGGCCGAGCACGACGTCCACGCCCGGGAAGCGTGCGAAGGGGAACACCGCCTCCTTCACGCCGATATGCGACAGCTGCTTCGGCTTCAGGCCAAAGTCGGCCAGCTTCTCGCCGGCCATGATGCGGGCCGCGATCTTGGCGATGGGCTCACCGATGACCTTGGCAACGAAGGGGACCGTACGCGAGGCGCGCGGGTTGACCTCGAGCACGTAGATGTCGCCGTCCTTGATGGCGTACTGGACGTTCATGAGGCCGCCGACGTCGAGCGCGAGCGCGAGCGCCTTCGTCTGGCGTTCGAGTTCCGCAATCGTTTCCGCCGACAGAGAGCGCGGCGGCAGCGAGCAGGCAGAATCGCCGGAGTGAATGCCCGCCTCCTCGATGTGCTCCATGATGCCGGCGATGAACACGTCCTTGCCGTCGGCGAGGCAGTCGACATCCACCTCGATGGCGTCGGAAAGGTAGCGGTCGAAGAGCAGCGGGTTCTTGCCGAGCAGGGTGTTGATCTGGCCCGTCTTGTCATTGGGGTAGCGGGCCTTGATGTCGTGCGGCACCAGCGCCGGCAGCGTGCCGAGCAGGTAGTCGCCGAACGTGTCCTCGTCTCGGATGATGGCCATCGCCCGCCCGCCGAGCACGTAGGACGGGCGCACGACGAGCGGCAGGCCCACCTCGGCGGCCACAAGCCGGGCCTGCTCGACGGAATAGGCGATGCCGTTCTTCGGCTGCTTGAGGCCGAGCCGGTCGAGCAGCCGCTTGAAGCGGTCGCGGTCCTCGGCGAGGTCGATGGCGTCGGGCGAGGTGCCGAGGATCGGCACCTTGTTCTCCTCCAGCGCGCGGGCGAGCTTCAGGGGCGTCTGCCCGCCGAACTGCACGATGACACCGTGCAGCGTGCCGTTCTGCTGCTCGGTCTCGATGATCTCGAGCACGTCCTCCGCCGTCAGCGGCTCGAAATAGAGCCGGTCGGAGGTGTCGTAGTCGGTCGAGACCGTCTCCGGGTTGCAGTTGACCATGATGGTCTCGTAGCCCGCCTCGTTGAGGGCGAAGCACGCGTGGCAGCAGCAGTAGTCGAACTCGATGCCCTGGCCGATGCGGTTCGGCCCGCCGCCGAGGATGATGACCTTCTTTGCGTCCGAGGGCCGGGCCTCGTCCGCCGGGGCACCGGCGAAGGGCGCGGCATAGGTCGAGTACATGTAGGCGGTGGGCGAGGCGAACTCGGCCGCGCAGGTATCGATGCGCTTGTAGACCGGGCGCACGCCGAGCGAGCGGCGCAGCGCCTTCACCTCCTCCTCGCTCTTGCCGGCCAGCACGGCGAGGCGCGCGTCCGAGAAGCCCATGGCCTTGAGCTGGCGGAAGGCCCCGGGCGTCGTCGGCAGGCCGAACTTGCGGACCTTGGCCTCGGTCTCGACGATGCCCTGCAGCTGGGCGATGAACCACGGATCAATCTTGCACGTCTCGTGGATCTGCTGGGGATCGACGCCGAGCCGGAGCGCCTGGGCGACCTTGAGCAGACGCTCGGGCGTGGGCGTGCCGAGGGCGGCCTTGATCGCGTTCTTGTCGTCGCCCTGGCCAAGGCCGGGGATTTCGATCTCGTCGAGGCCGGTGAGGCCCGTCTCAAGAGAACGCAGCGCCTTCTGCAGGCTTTCCTGGAAGGTGCGGCCGATGGCCATGGCCTCGCCGACAGACTTCATGGAGGTCGTCAGCACCGGCTCGGCGCCCGGGAATTTCTCGAAGGCGAAGCGCGGTATCTTGGTGACGACGTAGTCGATGGTGGGCTCGAAGGAGGCGGGTGTCGCCCCGCCCGTGATGTCGTTGGCGATCTCGTCGAGCGTGTAGCCGACGGCGAGCTTGGCCGCGACCTTGGCGATGGGGAAGCCCGTGGCCTTCGACGCCAGCGCTGACGAGCGCGAGACGCGCGGGTTCATCTCGATGACGATCATGCGTCCGTTGGCCGGGTTGACCGCGAACTGCACGTTCGAGCCGCCCGTCTCGACGCCGATCTCGCGCAGGACAGCGATCGAGGCGTCCCGCATGATCTGGTATTCCTTGTCGGTCAGCGTCAGGGCCGGCGCCACCGTGATGGAATCGCCCGTATGCACGCCCATCGGGTCGATGTTCTCGATGGAGCAGACGATGATGCAGTTGTCCGCCTTGTCGCGGACGACCTCCATCTCGTACTCCTTCCAGCCGAGCACGCTCTCCTCGATCAGCACCTGGTTGGTGGGCGAGGCGTCGAGGCCGCGCTCGACGATGTCGATGAATTCTTCCTTGTTGTAGGCGATGCCGCCGCCCGAGCCGCCGAGGGTGAAGGAGGGGCGGATGATGGCCGGCAGGCCGATGTCGTCGAGCGCCTTGAGCGCGTCGGCCAGGTTGTCGACGTGGTGCGACTTGGGCGTCTCGAGGCCGATGCGCGTCATTGCCTCGCGGAAGAGCTCGCGGTCCTCCGCCTTGTCGATGGCCTCGGCTGTGGCGCCGATCATCTCGACGCCGAACTTCTCGAGCACGCCCATCTTCTTCAGCGCAAGGGCGCAGTTGAGCGCCGTCTGCCCGCCCATGGTCGGCAGCAGCGCGTCCGGGCGCTCCTTCTCGATGATCTTGGCGACGATCTCGGGCGTGATTGGCTCGACATAGGTTGCGTCGGCGAGATCGGGATCGGTCATGATCGTCGCCGGGTTCGAGTTGACGAGGATGATGCGATAGCCTTCCGCCTTGAGCGCCTTGCAGGCTTGGGTGCCCGAATAGTCGAACTCGCACGCCTGTCCGATGACGATCGGCCCGGCGCCGATGATGAGGATCGAGGCGATGTCGGTGCGTTTGGGCATGCGTGTCGCTCGCGTCTTCGTCGTATCTGGGCACCCGGCGCGGCACGGCCGGGCACATAAAAAAAGGCCGCGCCGTCGGCCTTCCATGAGAGCCGGAGCGCGTCCCCGTGTGCAGCGTGGCGGGGTCCTGCTCCGTCCACGTTCCGGCCCTCTTAGACGAGAATCACCGATGTGGAAAGGGCGGTGCGCCTGCGCGGCCGGTCCGGCCCGGTCGCGCGTCCGGTCGGCCGCGGAGCAGGGCAGGCCGCGTGCCGTGTTCCCGAGCGTTGACGGGACAGGAAGGGCCGGGCCTGCCCCGGTCCGGCGCCGTGCCTCAGCCCTGCCGGGCTGCGGCCTTGTGCTTGTCCATCATCTCGACGAAACGATCGAAGAGATAGTGGCTGTCCTGCGGGCCGGGCGAGGCTTCCGGGTGGTGCTGCACAGAGAAGGCCGGGCGGTCCTTCAGCGCGATGCCGCAGTTGGAGCCGTCGAAGAGCGAGACGTGCGTCTCCTCCACATTGTCTGGCAGGCTGTCGCGGTCGATGGCGAAGCCGTGGTTCATGGACACGATCTCCACCTTGCCGGTGGTGTAGTCTTTGACCGGGTGGTTCGCGCCGTGATGGCCCTGGTGCATCTTGACGGTCTTCGCTCCCACCGCGAGACCGAGCATCTGGTGGCCGAGGCAGATGCCGAAGGTCGGCACCTTGCGGTCGAGCAGGGCGCGGATCAGCGGCACGGCATATTCGCCGGTGGCGGCCGGGTCGCCCGGACCGTTGGAGAGGAAGACGCCGTCGGGCGAAAGGGCGAGCACCTCCTCGGCGGTCGCCGTCGCCGGCACCACCGTGACCTTGCACCCGCGCGCCGCAAGCAGGCGCAGGATGTTGCGCTTGACGCCGTAGTCGATGGCGACGACGTGGTGCTTCGCCTCGCCCTCACGCCGGCCGTAGCCCTTGCCGAGCGTCCAGGTGGTCTCGTCCCACTCGTATCGCTGCGTGGTGCCGACGAGGGGCACGAGGTCGAGCCCGTCCATGGAGGGGACCTCGGCGGCGCGCTTCTTCAGGCGCTCGATGTCGAAGTTGCCGGTGGGATCGTGCGCGATGACGGCATTGGGCATGCCCTTCTCGCGGATGAGGGCGGTGAGCGCCCTGGTGTCGATGCCGGACAGGCCGACGATGCCGCGTGCCTTGAGCCAGGCGTCGAGGTGGCGTGTAGCGCGCCAGTTCGAGGGCTCTGTCACGTCGGCGTGGACGACGATGCCGCGCACCTCGGCCGAGCCGGCCATGTTGACCGTCTCGATATCCTCGTCGTTGACGCCGACATTGCCGATGTGGGGAAAGGTGAAGGTGATGATCTGCCCGGCGTAGGAGGGATCCGTGAGAATCTCCTCGTAGCCCGTCATCGCGGTATTGAAACAGACCTCGCCGGTCGATTCCCCGATCGCCCCGAGGCCGAAGCCCTCGAGCACGGTGCCGTCCGCCAGGACGAGGACAGCGGTCGCGCGCGGCTCTTCCCAACCGCCCGCCATTGCGTCGTCTTGCAGCATCGCCATGATCAGTTTAAGCCCTCGGCCGACGCCATCACGTCCGGCCATGAAAAATCGGGCCGGCCGCCTGCGACCGTCCGCGCCACTGGCGGCGGAACCTAAGAAGCGCGGGCGCCGGCGTCAATGTACTTGTCGTGATGGACGTCACAACCAAGAGAGGATCGTCATGCGCGCACGCTTCACAGAGGCCATGAAGGAAGCCATGCGGGCGGGCGACAAGCCACGGCTCGCGACCGTGCGGCTCATCCAGGCCGCGCTGAAGGAGAAGGACATCGAGGCGCGCGGCGCCGGCCGGACCGAGGCGAGCGAGGAGGAGATCCTCGCCATGCTGCAGAAGATGATCAAGCAGCGCCAGGAGTCGGCCGAGATCTACGAGAAGGGCGGGCGGCCGGAGCTGGCGGAGCAGGAGAGGGCCGAGATCGCCGTCATTGCCTCCTTCCTGCCGCAGCAGATGGACGAGGCGGAGGTCGGCGCGGCCATCGACGCCGCCATTGCCGAGACGGGCGCTGCCGGCATCAAGGACATGGGCAAGGTCATCGGCGCGCTGAAGGCGAAATATGCCGGTCGCATGGATTTCGCCAAGGCGAGCGCCATGGTGAAGGCCAAGCTCGCCGGCTGACCCCGCGGTGGCCGGTTTTTTCCGGCGCCTGTGAGTTCAGTGGATAACGCGCCGAAGGCGTTGCCGAAAAGCAGCTGGCGGGCGGACCTGCCTGCGCTCCGGTGTGGACAGTCAGTCGTGCGCCGGCTGCACGCGACAAGCGCGCCGGCCACGCTAGAATGAGGCGCCGGGCGGCATTTGCAGGAGACAAGCGGGTTGCGCTTTCCGCCTTCCATCCTCGACGAGATCAGGGCGCGGCTGCCGGTGTCGGCGGTGGTGGGCAAGCGTGTGCGGCTCATCAAGGCGGGACGGGAGTGGAAGGGCCTGTCGCCCTTCAACCCGGAGAAGACCCCGTCCTTCTACGTCAACGACCAGAAGGGCTTCTATCACTGCTTCTCCTCCGGCAAGCACGGCGACATCTTCACCTTCCTGATGGAGGTAGAGGGGCTTTCCTTTCCCGAGGCGGTGGAGCGGCTCGCGGCCGAGGCAGGGGTGACGCTGCCTAAGGCCTCGCGCGAGGCGGCGGCCCAGGAGGAGAAGCGCAAGAGCCTGCACGATGTGCTGGAACTTGCCGCCGCCTTCTTCGAGGCGATGCTCGCCGGGCCCGAAGGGGCGAAGGCGCGGGACTATCTCGCCGGCCGCGGCCTCGGGCCGGAAATCCAGCGGCGCTTCCGCATCGGCTATGCGCCGGCCGACCGCTTCGCGCTGCGCGATCACCTCGCCGGCAAGGGCGTGCCGGCCGAGATGATGATCGAGGCGGGGCTGCTCGTGACGGGCGAGGACGTCGCCGTCCCCTATGACCGTTTCCGCGACCGGGTGATGTTTCCCATTGCCGACATGCGGGGGCGCGTGGTCGCCTTCGGCGGACGGGCGATGAGCGCCGACGTGCCGGCAAAATACCTCAACTCGCCCGAGACGCCGCTCTTCCACAAGGGGCGGCTGCTCTACAACCACCATCACGCCCGCAAGGCGGCGCACGAGAGGGGGACGGTCATCGCCGTCGAGGGCTACGTCGACGTCATCTCCCTCAGCGCGGCCGGCATCCATCACGCGGTCGCGCCGCTCGGCACGGCACTGACAGAGGAGCAGCTCGGCCTTTTGTGGCGCATGGCTGACGAGCCGATCCTGTGCTTCGACGGCGACAAGGCTGGACAGCGTGCCGCCTTCCGCGCCATCGACGTGGCGCTGCCCGTGCTGCAGCCCGGCAAATCGCTGCGCTTCGCACTGCTGCCCGAGGGGCAGGATCCGGATGACCTCGTGCGCAGCCGCGGGCCGGCGGCGATGGAGGCTGTGCTGGCGCAGGCGCGGCCGCTCTCCGACATGCTGTGGGCGCGGGAGCTGGAGGCCGGACCGTTCGACACGCCGGAGCGGCGTGCGGCGCTGGAGCGGCGCATCGGCGAGGTGCTCGGCCAGATCCGCGACGAGGTGCTTCGCCGGCACTATCGCGCAGAATTGATGGCGCGCCTCGGGGAGCTCGCCCCTGCCGGTGCCGTACCGGTGGCCGCGGGCGGCCGCGGCAGGCCCTGGCGCGGGCGCGAGGGCGCCGGCGCGCGCGGCTATGGCCGCGCGGCGGGCGGCTGGCGCGGCGGCGCGGGCGCGTACACGCTCGCCGTCGCCCCGATGCCGAAGGCGAGCCCGCTGCTTGCGCGCCATCCGCTGTTCGCGTCCAGCGAGCCGACCGTTTCCCCGCGTGAGGCCTTGATCCTCATGACGCTGCTCGTCCATCCGCGCCTGCTGGAGGAGCATGGCGAGACCATCGCCACGCTCGATTTTGCTGACGCCCAGGCAGAGCGCTTCAGGGCCGCGCTGGTCGATGCGGCGGCGGAGGGGATCAGCGATGGCGCCGTCATCGCCGCGCGGCTGGAGCGCGCCGGGCTTGGCCCCGTGATGGAGCGCTTCCGCCGCGCAGTGCGCCCCGGCGACGCTTGGGTACTTGAATCGGAAGCCGAATTGTCGGATGTGGAGACTGCGCTGCGTCAGGCCATCATCTTGCAAAGGCGCCGCCGCTCGCTACATAGCGAGTTGAAGGCGGCCGAACGCGCATTGGCGCAAGACGACAGCGAGGCCAACCTCGTGCTGTTGTGCGAACTGCAGGCGCAGATAACATCGCTCGACGGCGCCGAGGCCGAGGTGGAGGCGATCCGGACTCAGGCCGGCCCCCCTGCACCGGGAAGTAGCTCATGATGCGGGCCGTAGGCAAGATGCGCCGGCCACGAAACTTGTGGTCGACAGGTGAAGCCGGGAGATGGTTAACGGTTAGGCAAACGATCTTTGGCTTGATCGGCAGATGAGTGATTTGGGTGGCCCGGCACAGGCCGGCGCTGCCTTTTCGTCTGTTGTGGCCGGAGAGCCAGCCGGGAGCGATGGACCGGGGCGAGTGGAGCAGTCAAATATGGCGACGAAAACGACGGAACGGGACGAGACGCAGGAAACGGCGGAGACGCAAACCGACAGCCCGCTGCTCGACCTGACCGACGCCGCTGTCAAGCGGATGATCAAGCTCGCCAAGAAGCGCGGCTACGTCACCTATGACGAGTTGAACGAGGTTCTGCCCTCGGAGGAGTTCACGTCCGAGCAGATCGAGGACGTGCTCGCCCAGCTCAACGAGATGGGTATCAACGTCATAGAGTCCGAGGATGTGGACGACGCCAATTCCGAGGGCGGCGACGATGATGAGGAAGTCGAGGGCGGCGACCTCGTCGAGGCGACGCGCTCGGCCCTGCCGGCCAAGGTCGAGACGAAGAGTGAGCCCGCCGAGCGCACGGACGATCCGGTGCGCATGTATCTGCGCGAGATGGGCTCCGTGGAGCTTCTCTCGCGCGAGGGCGAGATCGCCATCGCCAAACGCATCGAGGCCGGCCGCGAGGCCATGATCGCTGGCCTGTGCGAAAGCCCGCTCACTTTCCAGGCCATCATCATCTGGCGCGACGAGCTGATGGAGGGCAAGGTCCTCCTGCGCGACATCATCGACCTCGAGGCGACCTACGCCGATCCGGAGGGCAAGGGTGCCCCGCGCGTTGCCGACGACGGCGAGCCGCGCGAGGACGATGGCGCGATCGGCGAGGCCGAGGGCGACATGGACGATGACGACATGGAGAACAACGTCTCCCTGTCGGCCATGGAGGCGGAGCTGAAGCCCCGCGTCCTCGAGACGTTCGACCGCATCGCCGAGAACTACAAGAAGCTGCGGCGCCTGCAGGACCAGGACATCGAGAACCGCCTGCAGAACCTCAAGCTGTCGCCGTCCCAGGAGCGCAAGTACAAGAAGCTCAAGGACGACATCATCGTCGACGTGAAGTCGCTGTCGCTCAACCAGAACCGCATCGATGCGCTGGTCGAGCAGCTCTACGACATCAACAAGCGGCTGATCAGCCTCGAGGGTCGGCTGATGCGCCTGGCCGAGAGCTACGGCATCTCGCGCGAGGAATTCCTGCGCCAGCACCAGGGCGCCGAGCTCGACCCCAAGTGGGTGCTGCGCGTCTCCAAGCTCGGCACGCGCGGCTGGCGTGAGTTCGTCGCCAACGAGAAGGATCGCATCAAGGACATCCGCCAGGAGATCCAGAACCTCGCCTCCGAGACGGGGCTCGAGATTCCCGAGTTCCGCAAGATCGTCCAGATGGTGCAGAAGGGCGAGCGTGAGGCGCGCCAGGCGAAGAAGGAGATGATCGAGGCGAACCTGCGGCTCGTCATCTCCATCGCCAAGAAGTACACGAACCGCGGCCTGCAGTTCCTGGACCTGATCCAGGAGGGCAACATCGGCCTGATGAAGGCGGTGGACAAGTTCGAGTACCGGCGCGGCTACAAGTTCTCGACCTATGCTACCTGGTGGATCCGGCAGGCCATCACGCGCTCCATCGCGGACCAGGCGCGCACCATCCGCATCCCGGTGCACATGATCGAGACGATCAACAAGATCGTCCGCACCAGCCGGCAGATGCTGCACGAGATCGGCCGCGAGCCGACGCCGGAGGAGCTGGCCGAGAAGCTCGCCATGCCACTCGAGAAGGTGCGCAAGGTGCTGAAGATCGCCAAGGAGCCGGTGTCGCTCGAGACGCCCATCGGCGACGAGGAGGACAGTCACCTCGGCGACTTCATCGAGGACAAGAACGCCGTCCTGCCCATCGACGCGGCGATCCAGTCCAACCTTCGCGAGACGACGACGCGCGTGCTCGCCTCGCTCACCCCGCGCGAGGAGCGCGTGCTGCGCATGCGCTTTGGCATCGGCATGAACACCGACCACACCCTCGAGGAGGTTGGCCAGCAGTTCTCGGTGACGCGCGAGCGCATCCGCCAGATCGAGGCCAAGGCGCTGCGCAAGCTCAAGCACCCCTCGCGCAGCCGCAAGCTGCGCAGCTTCCTCGACAATTGAACTTCCCGGAAAGCCGGGACGACAGGGGCGGCCGACGGGCCGCCCTTTTTCTTGGCCGCGCGATCTTTCCTGGCCGCGTGGTCGCTGCTGCCTGCCGAGCCCTGAACAGAGATGGAATTCACCGGCGGCCCCTTGGCGCGGGCGCCCTCCGATCCCAATATACTGGGCCATGACCACGGAAGAGATCTCCTCCCGTCCGTCTCTTGCGGCGCCGCTTGCGGATGCGTCGGGACCGGCCGTGGGCGACGGCGCCGTGCAGGGCAAGGCGGCGGCCGTTGCCGGCGACGGCGCGCCGATCGCCGTGGCGAAGGCCGAAGCCGCCGCCCGTGCCAAGCCGCTGCATTTTGACTGCCCCCAGTGCGACAGCGCCTATGAGCTCGCCGGCCGTCTTTCCCCCGATGGCCTGAGGGCGAGCATGGCCCTGCGCGACTGGCTGCTGAGCGAGGCGCGGCAGATGCGCGATTCCGGCCCCATCGTCGCCGGCATGTGCGAGCGTATGCTCGCGGCGGGGCTGCCGATCGACCGCGTGTCGCTCACGGTCAAGACCCTGCACTCGCGCCACGCCGCCATCTCGCGCACCTGGATCAAGGGCGCGGGCGTCACACTGCAGGCGTTTCCCTATCGGGTGGAATCGCACGGTGGCTATCTGCGCAGCCCGTTCTACGCGGTGCATCAGACGCGCCGGCCGCTGCAGCTGTGGCTGCCGAATACGCCGGATGACAGTTACGGCATCGTGCCCGAGCTGAAGGAGGCCGGCTACACGCACTATCTGTGCTTCCCGGTGTTCTTCGCCAACGGCGACGCGAACGGCATCGCCTTCGCGACGAAGTCCGCCGCCGGATTTTCGCCCGAGCACCAGGCGCTGATCGAGGCGCTCATGCCGGCCATCGGCGCCGTCATGGAGATCGCCGCCGGCTACGCCACGCTCGGCCATGTGCTGCGGACCTACATCGGCGACGAACCCCACAGGAGGGTGCTGTCGGGCGACGTGCGGCGCGGGGAGGTGACGCGCATCCGCTCGGCGATCCTGTTCGCCGACATGCGCGGCTACACGCGGCTCACCTCCAGCCTTGCGCCGGAGGAGACGGTCGATCTGCTCAACGCCTATTTCGACTGCCTGGTGCCGCCCATCGAGAGCGAGGGCGGCGAGGTGCTGAAATACATGGGTGATGGTCTGCTCGCCATCTTCCGGGATCGTGGCGACGACACGGGCGCGGCCGCACAGTCGGCGCTCGACGCCGCGCAGTCGGGGCTCGCGCGCCTGGCCTTGGCCAACGATAGCGGCGCGTTCCGCATCAGGCTCGCCGCCGGCATCGCCCTGCACCACGGCGAGGCGGCCTACGGCAACGTTGGCTCCGGCGACCGGCTGGACTTCACCGTGGTCGGGCGGGACGTCAACGTGACGAGCCGCGTCGCCAAGCTCAACCGCCAGCTCGGCGAGCCGCTGCTGATGACGCGTGCGTTCGTGGAGCACCTCTGGGCCGATCCGCAGCGGCTCGGCCATTACGAGCTCGATGGCCTGAGCGACGCGGTGGAGGTCTACCGGCCCTAGAGGAGGGGGATCGGCAGCGCCCTCAGCAGGGCAGCGCAGGCGACGCCGGCCAGCATGGCGCCGACGGCGCTCCGTGTGAGCACCATCACCAGCCCCGCCGTCGCCACCGCCAGCACCGCCGTCGGCCCACCCTTGACGGCGGCAGGCACGACCAGCGCCACGATGACCGACACGGCGAGATGGCGCAGGAATGCCTCGATACGCGGCGTGATCGGCACGAAGCTCATGATGTCGACGCCGCCGATGCGCGTGAGGAAAGTGACCGCCGCCATGAGGGCGATGGCGAGGAAGGCGGTCGTCCCGTCAACCATGCCTCAGCGCCCCCGTGATGCCGCCGGCGAGCGCCCCGGCGACGACATGCCAGCCAAAGGGCAGCACGGACGCGCCCACCAGCGCGACGGCCGCCGCCACCAGCCACGGCACGAGATCCGGCAGGCCGCGCCACTGGCCGACAACGGCGGCGGTGAAGAACGAGATCATCAGCACGTCGAAGCCGAAGCGGGTGAGATCGCCGAGGTTGGAGCCGAGCACCGCCCCGATGCCGGTGGCGAGGATCCACGCAACCCACATGAGCAGCCCGCTGCCCAGCACGAGCCCGGCGTCCGTCTCGCCCCGCTGCAGGGCGCGGGTGGCCTGCGCCCAGTTGGGGTCGCTCAAGACGCTGAGGACCGCATAACGCTTGGCCACCGGCAGGTGCAGCAGCCAGGGGGCGAGGGCCGCGCCGAGCAGGATGTGGCGGGCATTCACCGCAAAGACGGTGAGCGCCAGCATCAGATAGGGCATGGGCGAGGACCACAGGTCGAGCGCGGCGAACTGGGACGCGCCCGCGAAGACGAAGGCGCTCATGAGGACGGCAAGTGCCGCCGACAGGCCTTTCTCGATGGCAGCTGCGCCGAAGGCGATACCGAAGGGGATGACGAAGATGGCAACCGGCGCGATCTCGCGCGCGCCGGCGACGATGCCGCGCCAGGTCAGGGTCGCTGTTCGGGCCATCCTCGGCGCACCGTGCGCGTTCATGACAGGTCCTTCCTCATGCCGGGCACGAGAAGCGGGCATGGCCCGCGCCCGCTGTCAACCGGTTCCAGGCGCCCGGCTGCTGCGCAGCCGCTGCAAGCCGAGGCAGAGCAGACATCGCTAGCGCCCGGTTAAGGCGCTCGACGAAACATCGGGGCAGGGCGAAACCAGCACTTTACGGCTGTGTGCCATGGTCGTCCCGTGATCATCGAGGTTCCGGGATGATGTCCAAGCGCCGTCTGCTGCCACGCCGGTTCTTCGCCGACCAAGGTGGCAACATCGCCATCTGGTTCGCGCTCGCCCTGCTGCCGCTCGTCTTTGCCGTGGGGGTTGCGGTCGACTACTCACGTGCCGCCACGCTGCGCACCAAGCTGCAGCGCGCGACCGACGCGACGATCGTGGCCATCGCCCCGCTCGCGGCAGAGAAATCGAAGTCGGAGCTGCTCTCGATCGCGCAGACCTATTTCGACGCGATGATGGAGCCAGACCTCGTCAAGATGGGCGGCACGACGGCCCGTATCGACGACATCTGGATCAGCAACGCGCGCACGGAGATGAAGCTCTACACCTCCGCCGCCTATCCGCCGGTGGTCATGAACATCGGGCGGCTCAACAAGGAGCCGATCCCGATCAGCGCCTATGCGCGAACCGTCATTTCCAACGACACGTTCGAGATCGCGCTCGTGATGGACAACTCGGGCTCGATGGGCGATGTCGTGGGCGGGCGCACGAAATTGGCGGCGACCAAGGACGCCGCCAAGAAGCTCGTCGACATCATGTACGCGAGCCCGGCCGTTGCCGAGCGCACGAAGATGTCCGTCGTGCCCTTCACCCTCTCGGTCAACGTCGGGAAGGACTACTACAACAAGAAGAACCCGTCCGCCTCGGCCCCGTGGCTGGACCTTGATGCCAGGTCGTCGATCCATTGGGAGAACATCAAGCTCGACACGAAGGCAGGCGCCTGGAACCCGAAATCCCGTTTCGCGCTTTTCGAGGAGCTGGCCTACGAATGGGCCGGCTGCGTCGAGACGCGGCCCGGTGAGCACGGGGTCAAGGACACGCCGGCTTCTTCGAACGACGGCAACAGCTATTTCGTGCCGCAGTTTGCGCCGGATGAGCCGGGGTGTCAGGACAGCAAGAACCACACCGTCAACAAGACGACGGTATGCAAACAACAGAGTTTCAGCGGCTTCTCGAACAGCTATCTGGACGATAACGGAGGTGCTTGCACCGGTCCGGAGCCGACCGATGCGGCGGAGGCGCAGCGCCGGGTCTGCAAGTACCGCATCAACAAGGACACGTCGAAACGCAGCACCAGCTCGTCCCGTGGCCCCAACTGGAACTGCGATGCCCGTCCGCTCACACGCCTGACGGGGTCGTCGCAGACGATCCGCAGCGCCATTGATCAGATGAGCGCCGGCGGCAACACCAATCTCTTCGAGGGCTTCATGTGGGGCTGGCGCACGATCTCGCCGAACACGCCGTTCGGCGACGGCCGCCCCTACGGCACCGAGAACAACCGCAAGATCATCATCCTGATGACGGATGGCGACAACGTGTGGAACTCGGCCAGCAACACGCTGAACAGGTCTGTCTATTCGCCCTTCGGCTACTACACAAACAACCGGCTGGCGAACAACGTGACCAGCTCCAGCAAGGCCACCACCGTCATGGACAGCAAGACGCTGGAGGCCTGCAATAACGCCAAGGCAAAGGGCATCATCGTCTACACGGTCGCCTTTTCCACGCGCGATGCGCCGATTAGCAAGGCGGGCCTCAACCTCCTCACCAACTGCGCCTCGATCGACCCCGCCGATTCGAGCCACCGCCTTGCCTATATCGCGGAGACGCCTGCCGAGATCATCGCGGTCTTCGAGGAGATCGCACGCAACATCGGGGCGCTGCGCATTGCCGAGTGAGGGGGCGCGCTGCGTGACATGCCGGCAGCGGCGGGCGGTATTGTCAGCGCCCGCCGCCTGTGCCATGGAAGCCCTCCGGCCGCCGCTTGCGTGCGACATCCGTGCCGCAGGCGCAGCGACCGCTCCTAAGTCCTTGATGGGCCAGTAGCTCAATGGTTAGAGCCGGCCGCTCATAACGGTCTGGTTGCAGGTTCGAGTCCTGCCTGGCCCACCAACAATTTCAATGACTTAGAAATTCGCGCCTCACAACCTCCAACGAAATCTCCAATGAAACGTCGTCTGGGGCAACGTCGGCGGCAATCAATCGTTGCCGTCGCAGAAGGTGAAGGGGAGCGCAGCGTCGGGAAAGCCGGCGCCAGCTAGGCGTGCAGCGCGTGGCCGAGGGCCTTGAGGGCCGCTTCCTGAAAGGCCTCGCCCTGCGTCGGGTGGGCGTGGATGGTGGCAGCCACGTCCTCCAGCCGCGCGCCCATCTCGATGGCGAGGCCGAAGGCGGCCGAGAGCTCCGAGACGCCCTGGCCGACCGCCTGGATGCCGAGCACCAGGTTGTTGTCGGCTCGCGCGACGACGCGCACGAAGCCGTCCTCGGCAAGGCGCGTCATGGCGCGGCCGTTGGCGCTGAAGGGGAACAGGCCGATCTTGATCTCCCGGCCGCCGGCGCGTGCCTCGTCGGGCGAGAGGCCGACGGAGACGATTTCGGGATCGGTGAAGCAGACGGCGGGGATGGCGCGGACATCCCAGCTGCGCCGGTTGCCCGCCAGGATCTCGGCCACCATCGCGCCCTGCGCCATGGCGCGGTGCGCCAGCATGGGCTCGCCGGTCACGTCGCCGATGGCATAGACGCCGCGCATCGAGGTGCGGCACTGCTCGTCGATGCGCAGGAAGGGGCCGGCCATGTCGAGATCGAGTTCCTCGAGGCCCCAGCCGTCGGTGACGGGGCGGCGGCCGACCGCCACCAGAACTTTCTCCGCCGGGATGCGCTTCTCGCCGCCGGCGGTCTCGACGACGAGCGCGTTGCCCTTGCCGGACAGGCCGCGTGCCCTGGCCTGTGTCAATACGGTGACGCCGATGTCCTTCAGGCGCCTGGCGATGGGCCGCGTCAGCTCCGCGTCGTAGAGCGGCAGGATGCGGGACTCGGCCTCAACCACCGTGACGGCGGAGCCGAGCTTGGCGAAGGCCGTGCCAAGCTCGAGGCCAATGTAGCCGCCGCCGATCACGGCAAGCGTCCCCGGCAGTCTCGTCAGCGCCAGCGCCTCCGTGGACGAGATCACGGGGCCGCCGAAGGGCAGGTCCGGCAGCGGTGCGGGCTCCGAGCCGGTGGCGATGACGATCGCCTGCGCGCGGACGAGCTGCACGCCCGTCTCGGTCTCGACGGTCACGGTCTTGCCATCCCGGAAGCGCGCCCGCCCGTGCAGCGACTTCACGCGCGCCCTCTTGAGAAGGCTGGCGACGCCGTTGTTGAGGCGGCCGACGATGTGGTCCTTCCACGCGATGGTCCGGGCGAGGTCGAGTGTCGGCGCGCAGACCGAGATGCCAAGGGAGCCATGGCCGCTCGCCCAGTGCACGGCCTTCTCGAACTCCTCGGCGGCGTGGATCAGTGCCTTGGACGGGATGCAGCCGACATTCAGGCAGGTGCCGCCGAGCCTCGTGCGTTCCACGATCACCGTATCGAGGCCGAGCTGGCCGGCGCGGATGGCGCAGACATAGCCGCCGGGGCCGGCCCCGATCACGAGCAGAGAGCAAACGATCTCGTTCATCGTCTCAGCCTTCCATGAAGATCAGGGCCGGCGTCTCCAGCAGGGCCTTGATGCGCTGCACGAAGACGGCGGCATTCCAGCCATCGACGATGCGGTGATCGAACGAGGACGACAGGTTCATCACCTGGCGCGGCACGAACTCCCTGCCGTCCCACAGCGGCCGCACCGCCATCCGGTTGACGCCGACGATGGCGACCTCTGGCCGGTTGATCACCGGCGTCGAGGCGATGCCGCCAAGCGCGCCGAGGGAGGTGACGGTGATCGTCGAGCCGGTCAGCTCCTCGCGTGTTGCCGTGCCATTGCGCGCCGCCTCCGAGAGGCGGGCGACAGCGGCCGCGCAGTCCCAGATGTCCAGCGTTTCGACGTGCCGGACGACAGGCACGAGAAGGCCGGCGTCGGTCTGTGTCGCTATGCCGATGTGGACGCCGCCGAAGCGGCGCACGACGCCGGCCTCGTCGTCGTAGTGGGCGTTGATCATCGGCTGCTCGCGGATGGCCGTGACCATGGCGCGCATGAGGAAGGGCAGCAGCGTCAGGCGCGGGCGGTCTATGCGCTTGTCGGCGTTGAGCCTCGTTCTCAGCTCCTCGAGCGCGGTCACGTCCACCTCTTCCACATAGGTGATGGGCACGATGCGGGTGTGGGCCTGCTCCATCCGCTCCGCGATGCGCCGGCGCAGGCCGATGACCTTGATCTCCTCGACCGTGTCGTCCGGCGCGAGCCCCGGCCGTGGCGCTGCTCCGGGGCCCTGGCGCAGGAAGGCGTCAATATCCTCGTGCGTGATGCGGCCAGCGGGGCCCGTGCCCGGCACCTGGCGCAGGTCGATGCCGGCCTCGCGGGCCCGGTGGCGAACGGCGGGCGAGGCGAGCGGCTTCTCCCCCGGCGGCCGCGGCGCTGCCCCGATGGCGGGCGCGCGCGGTGCGGGCGCGCGTTGTGGTTGTGGCTTCGGCTCGGCCGTGGCCGCCGCTGGTGCGGCCGGTGGCGGCGCCTCGTCGGCGGCGGGCCCGGTCTCGTCCTTCTCCTCCTTAGCTTCCGGTGCGGGCGCGTCAGTGTCGCCGCCGGCGGTCCTGAGCCGGACGAGCGGCGCACCGACGGCCACCTTGTCGCCCACCTCCGCGCCGATCCAGGCAACCTCGCCATCGACGGGCGAGGGGATCTCCACGGTCGCCTTGTCGGTCATCACCGCGGCGAGGACCGTATCCTCGCGCACGAGATCACCGACCTTCACGTGCCATTCGACAAGTTCCGCCTCCGCGATGCCCTCGCCGACGTCGGGCAGCTTGACGATGCGCTCGCCCATTCAGGCCTCCATGGCTCGCACCAGCGCCTCGCCGACGCGGGCGGGACCGGGGAAGTAGTCCCACTCCTGCGCGTGGGGGTAGGGCGTGTCCCAGCCGGTGACGCGGCCGACCGGCGCCTCGAGGTGGTAGAAGCAATGTTCCTGCACGAGGGCGGCGAGTTCCGCGCCGAAGCCGGAGGTCAGCGTCGCCTCGTGCACGACGACGCAGCGCCCCGTCTTGCGCACCGACTCCACGATGCAGTCGAGATCGAGCGGCAGGAGCGTTCTGAGATCGATGATCTCGGCGTCGATGCCCGTCTCCTCTGCGGCGGCCTCGGCCACGTAGACCATCGTGCCGTAGGCGAGGACGGTGACGCTGTCGCCCTTTCGGCGCACCTCGGCCTTGCCGAGCGGCACGGTGAAATGGCCGGCGTCGACCTCGCCCAGCGGGTGCCGCGACCAGGGCGTCACCGGTCGCTCGTGGTGGCCGTCGAACGGCCCGTTGTAGAGCCGCTTGGGCTCGAAGAAGATCACCGGGTCCGGATCGTCGATGGCAGCGATCAGCAGCCCCTTGGCATCACGCGGGTTCGACGGCACAACCACCTTGAGGCCGCAGACGTGCGTGAACAGCGCCTCGGGGCTCTGGCTGTGGGTCTGGCCGCCGAAGATGCCCCCGCCCGAGGGCATGCGGATGACGATGGGGCAGGTGAACTGGCCGTTGGAGCGGTAGCGGATGCGGGCCGCCTCCGAGACGATCTGGTCGTAGGCCGGGTAGACGTAGTCCGCGAACTGCACCTCCACACACGGCTTCAACCCGTAGGCCGCCATGCCGATGGCGGTGCCGACGATGCCAAGCTCGCTGATGGGCGTGTCGAAGCAGCGCGTCCTGCCGTACTTCTGCTGCAGCCCGGCCGTGCAGCGGAAGACGCCGCCGAAATAGCCGACATCCTCGCCGAACACGACAACCCGCCTGTCCCGCTCCATCGCTATGTCGATGGCCGAGCGGATGGCCTCGATCATGGTCATGCGCGGCATGGCTCAGACTCCGGCCTGATGGCGCTGGCGCCTGAGATGCGGCGGCATCTCGGCATAGACGCCCTCGAACATGTCGCGCACCGAGGGCTTGCCGCCGGAGTGCAGCGTACCGTGCTTCTCGGCCTCCTTCTGGGCCGCGATGACGCTGTCCATCACCTCCGCTTCCGCCTGCCTGTGCCGTTCCTCGCTCCAGGCGCCGCGCCGCACGAGGTGGTTCTTGAGGCGGATGACGGGATCGCCGAGCGGCCAGGCCTCGGATTCATCCTTGGGCCGATAGGCCGAGGGATCGTCGGAGGTGGAGTGGGCGCCGACCCTGTAGGTGACGTATTCGATGAGGGTGGGGCCCAGGTTGCGACGGGCCCGCTCGACCGCCCAGCGCGCCACGGCATAGACAGCGAGATAGTCGTTGCCGTCCACCCTGAGCGCCGGGATGCCGAAGCCGAGGCCGCGCGCGGCGAAGGTGCCGGAGCCGCCGCGCGCGATGCCCTGGAAGGTGGAGATCGCCCACTGGTTGTTGACGATGTTGAGCACGACCGGCGCCCGGTAGGTCGAGGCGAAGACGAGGGCGGCGTGGAAGTCGCTTTCCGCCGTCGAGCCGTCGCCGATCCACCCCGCCGCGATCCGCGTGTCGTTACTGATGGCAGAGGCCATGGCCCAGCCGACGGCCTGCACGAACTGCGTGCCGAGATTGCCGGAGATGGAGAAGAAGCCGCGCTCCTTCGAGGAATACATGATGGGCAGCTGCCGGCCCTTCAGCGGATCGGCCTCGTTGGAGAAGATCTGGTTCATCATGTCGACCATCGGGTAGCCGCCCGCGATGAGGAGGCCGGCCTGCCGATAGGTCGGGAAGTTCATGTCGCCGGGCTCCAGCGCCTTGCGGAAGGCGCAGCTCACCGCTTCCTCGCCCATGTGCTGCATGTAGAAAGACGTCTTGCCCTGCCGCTGGGCCATCAGCATGCGGGCGTCGAAGGCACGCAGCGTCATCATGTGCCGCAGCCCCTCCAGCAGCTCCTCGTCGCAGAGCAGGCCGCTCCAGGGGCCGACCGCCTCGCCCTCCCGGTTCAGGACGCGGATGATGGAGAAGGCGAGGTCGCGGATGTCGCGCGGGTCGACGTCCACCGGTGGCCGGGGCACGGAGCCGGCCCTGGGGATCGGCACGTTGGAGAAGTCCGGCGTGCCGCCGGGGCGCACCTCCGGCTCGGGGACGTGCAGGCTGAGAGGGGGAAAGTCGTCCATCGTGAAAGCCCCTGTGTTGCCGGGCTACGGGCACGCAACCGTCACGGGACGCGATCAGGACTTCTCTGGCCACGCAGCGCGTCAGGCGAAGCGAATGCAACGAGCGACGCCGGAACTGATCATCCGCCGGATCAGCTGCAAATTCCACCCTGCGAGCATCCGAAGACGCACGGGCAGCCGTCAGGCCCGATCCCCTCTGGGAGGGAAGGCGATGCCGGAGCGGCTGCAAGCGGCCTGAGCGGCGCGGGCTATTCGGCCATCTGCGTCGTCGAGCGCTCGTAGCGGGTCTCGCCGGTCGTGGCATCAATGCCGGCGAGACTGACGTCGTAGCCCCACAGGCGGCGCACGTGGCGCAGCGTGGCGTCCCGGCTCTCCTCGTCGAGCAGGATGCCGTTCTTGATGTAGTGGGCGAGCCTGAGGTGCCGGTTGCCCAGAAGATCGACGTCCACCACCTGGATGTCGGGCAGGTTGGCACCGGTCTCGTAGCTGCGTGCGAGCGCGGCGCGGATGGCTTCGTAGCCGCGCTCGTTGTGGATGGAGGCCACCTCGCAGAAGTTGTCGCCCGCCTTGTCCGACAGGACGAACAGTCGGAATTTCCGGATCAGCATCGGGCTCAGATACTGCAGGATGAAAGATTCATCCCGATGGTTGGCCCAGGCGTCGAGCAGCGTGTCGAGCCAGTTGCCGCTGCCGGCGAGATCGGGAAACCAGTCTCGATCCTCGGGTGTCGGATCCGTCGCGATGCGCTCGATGTCCTGCATCAAAGCAAAGCCCAGGGCATAGGGGTTGATGCCGGAGAAGCGCGGGTCGTCGAAGTCGGGCTGGAAGACGACATTGGTGTGGCTCTGCAGGATCTCCAGCATCGTCCCTTCATCGATCTTTCCCTGATCGTAGAGGCGATTCATGATATAGTAATGGACAAAGGTCGCGCAGCCCTCGTTCATCACCTTCGTCTGCCGTTGCGGATAGAAATACTGGGCGATGACGCGCACGATGCGCAGGATCTCCCGCTGCCATGGCTCCAGGACGAGGCTGTTCTTCTCGAGGAAATAGAGAAGGTTCTCCTCCGGCAGGTTGAGGGTCTTCTTGCGCTCCCTCACTTCGCGTTCGGCCTTCGAGATGCTTTCCCCGTCAGCGCTGCCCATCGGTGTGGGCAGGGTCCGCCACAGGTCGTTGTAGGTCTGCTCCTCGTATTCCAGCCGCTCGCGGGCGCGCTCGCGCTCCTTCTCCGTCGAGAGGCGCGGCGGGCGACGGTAGCGGAACACGCCCTGGTCCATGATGGCGTGGGCGGAATCGAGGATTTCCTCCACGGCGGCGGTGCCGTAGCGCTCCTCGCATTTCGCCACGTATTTCTTGGCGAATTCCATGTAGCCGAGGATGGCGTTGGCGTCGGTCCACTGCCTGAACAGATAGTTGTTCTTGAAGAAGTGGTTGTGGCCGAAGGCCGCGTGCGCCGTCACCAGGGCCTGGATGGCCATGGTGTTCTCCTCCATCAGGTAGCTGATGCAGGGGTTGGAGTTGATGACGAGCTCGTAGGCGAGGCCGCGCAGGCCCTTGCGGTAGAGATGCTCCTCGAAGACGAAGCGCTTGCCGAAGGACCAGTGCTGGTACATCAGCGGCATGCCGACCGAGGAATAGGCGTCGAGCATCTGCTCGGACGAGATGATCTCGATCTGGTTGGGATAGACGTTCAGCTTTAGCTCCTCGAGGGCGATGGCCTCGATGGCTTCGTAGGCGCGCGCGAGGGTGGCGAAGTTCCAGTCGGAACCGGAAAAGAGGAGCGGTGAGGCTGGCTGTTTCGTCATCCCGATCCCCGTTTACTTGCGCTGCTGTGTCGTGGGCTGGCGGGAGAAGAGCTTGCGGAAGACCGGGTAGATGTCGGCCGGCCGGGCGATCCGCGTCATCTGGAAGTTGGGCCAGGCCTCGTTCACCGTCCGGTATGCCCGCCACAGCGATGTGCCGTTGTCGGTCGCGCCAAAGATCTCCGTCTCCCGCTCGTCGATGATCTCGACATAGGCGTAGTACTGGCAAAGGTGCATCAGCCGCCCGTTGAGCAGGCCGGCGCAGCGCTCGGAATCGCCGGCGATGTTGTCGCCGTCCGACGCCTGGGCGGCATAGATGTTCCAGTCCCGCGCGGGGTAGCGTTCCTCGATGATGCGCAGCATCTCCTCGAGGGCGGTGGACACGACGGTGCCGCCGCTCTGGGTGGAATAGAAGAAGGTGTCCTCGTCCACCTCCCGCGCCTCGTCCGTGTGCCGGATGAAGACGATGTCGATGCGGTCGTAGCGGCGCTTGAGGAAGAGGTGCAGCAGGACGAAGAAGCGCTTGGCGAGGTCCTTCTCCCGCTCGCCCATGGAACTCGACACGTCCATGAGGCAGAACATCACCGCATTGGCGTTGGGCAGTGGCTGCGGCTCGAAGCGGTTGTAGCGGATGTCGACGGGGTCGACGTAGGGGATGCGCCGGCGCCGGCGCTCCAGCCGCTCCAGCTCCCCGCGCAGCTCCTCCAGCCGCTTTCCGGTGCCGGGCGAGGGAGGGGCCGCCTCGAGCGTTTCGATCTCCCGCGTGATCGCCTCGATCTCTGACCGGCGCGGCCGGTGCAGGGCGATGCGCCGGCCAAAGCTGTTGCGCATGGTGCGGCCGACGTTGATGTTGGTTGGTGCGCCGCTCGTCGCAAAGCCTGCCCGCCGCGGCTTGTAGGACACGGTCTCCTTCAGGGAGAGCTTGATCATGTCGGGCAGCTCCAGGTCCTCGAAGAAGAGGTCGAGCACCTCCTCGCGCGAGAGAACGAACTGGAACTCGTCTTCCGCAACGCCGCGGCCGGCGCGCGAGCCGGCTCCGCCAGCTCCTCCGCCGGGCTTCGCGATGCGGTCACCCGGCGTGAACTCCTTGTTCCCCGGCAGGATGTATTGCCGCTGTCCGCTGGAGCGGGAGGGCTGGAACGTAGGCTCGTCGGTGCCGCGCGCGGGCATGGGCACGCCCTGCTCGGCGTCGATATCGGCGATCCTGCCCGACCTGATGCGCTCCTTGACGACGCGCTTCAGCTCCTCGTGGGCGCGCCGCATGAAACGCCGCCGGTTCCCGAGGCTCTTGTCCTTCGGGTTGAGGCGACGATCGATGAAGTTCGGCATCCGCTGACCTTCCCCATTGGCGCCTCATCCGGCCTTGTTGACGCGCATGTACCAGTCCACCAGGCGCCTGACCTGCCGGCGGGTGTAGCCGCGCTCGATCATGCGCTGCACGAATTCGTCGTGCTGCTTCTCGGTGGCACTGTCCTTCTTGGAGCCGAAGCTGATGACGGGCAGCAGATCCTCCACCTGGGCGAACATGCGCTTCTCGATGACCTCGCGCAGCTTCTCGTAGCTCGTCCACGACGGGTTGCGCCCGTGGTTCCGCGCCCTGGCGCGCAGCGTGAACTTCACCACCTCGTTGCGAAAGTCCTTCGGGTTGGCGATGCCCGCCGGCTTCTCGATCTGTGACAGCTCGCTATCCAGAATCTCGCGGTTGAGAATCTGGCCCGTGTCGGGGTCCTTGAAGTCCTGGTTCTCGAGCCAGGCATCAGCATAGGCGATGTAGCGGTCGAAGAGGTTCTGGCCGTACTCGCTGTAGGATTCGAGATAGGCCTTCTGGATCTCGTGGCCGATGAACTCGGCATAGCGCGTGGCAAGCTCGGTCTTGATGAAGTCGAGATAGGCCGCCTCGGTCTCCTTCGGGAACTGCTCGCGCTTGATGGCCTGCTCGAGAATGTACATGAGGTGCACGGGGTCGGCCGCCACCTCCTTGGTGTCATAGTTGAAGGTCTCCGACAGCACCTTGAAGGCAAAGCGGGTGCTGACGCCTGTCATGCCCTCGTCGACGCCCGCCGCGTCGCGATATTCCTGGACGGGCTTGGCCTTGGGGTCGAGGTCCTTCAGGTTCTCGCCGTCGTAGACGCGCATCTTGGTGTAGAGCGGCGAGTTCTCGTGCTCCACGAGGCGTGTCGAGACGGTGAAGCGGCTCAGGATCTCCAGCACCTCCGGCGCGCAGGGCGCGTTGGCGAGCGCGCTTTCCCGCAGCAGCTTCTCGTAGATCTTCCGCTCCTCCGTCACCCTGAGGCAGTAGGGTACCTTGACGACGAGGATGCGGTCGAGAAACGCTTCGTTGTTCTTGTTGTTCTTGAACTGCTGCCATTCCGACTCGTTGGAGTGGGCGAGCACGATGCCCTGATAGGGGAAGGCGCCGAAGTTCTCCGTCCCGTTGTAGTTGCCCTCCTGGGTCGCGGTCAGCAGCGGGTGCAGCACCTTGATGGGTGCCTTGAACATCTCGACGAACTCGAGCAGGCCTTGCGTCGTGCGGTTGAGGCCACCGCTGTAGGAATAGGCGTCGGGGTCCGACTGGCTGTAGTTCTCGAGCTGGCGGATGTCGACCTTGCCGACGAGCGAGGAGACGTCCTGGTTGTTTTCGTCACCCGGCTCGGTCTTGGCAATGGCGATCTGCCGCAGGCGGGAGGGCATCAGCCTGACGACGCTGAACTTGGAGATGTCGCCGCCGACCTCGTCGAGCCGCTTCGTCGCCCAGGGCGAGATGAGGCCAGTGAGGCGCCTCCTGGCGATGCCGTACTTGTCCTCCAGCAGATCGGCCATGCGCTCGGGATGGAAGAGGCCAAGCGGAGACTCGAAGATGGGGCTGATCTGGCCATTGATGGCGAGCGTGTAGATGGGGCGCTGCTCCATCAGCTTCTTCAGGCGCTCGGCCAGGGAGGACTTGCCGCCGCCGACGGGGCCGAGCAGGTAGAGGATCTGCTTGCGTTCCTCGAGCCCCTGGGCAGCGTAGCGGAAGTAGCCCACGATCCGCTCGATCGTGTCTTCCATGCCGTAGAAGTCGGCGAAAGTCGGATAGATCTTGATGGTGCGGTTGGAGAATATCCGGCCGAGGCGTTCGTCGGCACTCGTATCGACGAGCGTCGGTTCTCCGATTGCTTCCACCATCCGCTCCTGGGCGGTGGCGTACATGCTCTTGTCATCGCGGCAGGCCAGAAGATAGTCCTGCAGACTCATCTCCTCCTGCGCCGTACTCTTGTATATCTCCGAAAACAGATCGAAGACGTCGGACTCTCTCCTTTGCATAGTGCTCTCCCGCGGCAGGCCCGGTCGATTGCGACGGGATGGCCATCGGCTCCTGCTCTCGGGGGCGAACGATCTTGCGCACCCACTGTTCCCTGGGGAACGGGCACCGGCGGGGCCCTAGCAGTCACCTTCGGGCTGTCACATCACACCTCCGGAACGATCGGTTGCCGACTCAACAGGAGAATAATATAGGGTCCGATCCCCCTTCTGGAATCGTTCCCTTACCAAATGTGATCGGAAGTCCTGTCGCCGGTCATGGGATGAACGCGGCCAGGGCGAGCGCGGCGGGGATGGTGAAGGCCGCCAGCACTGTCTGCGTGGCCGTGATTCCGGCCATCAAGGGAGCATCGCCGCCGAGTTGCCGGGCGAGGATGTAGGACGAGGAGGCGGTCGGCAGGGCCTGGAACAGCAGGACGACGGTGGCGGCCGGCGCCCCGAGGCCGGCGAGCCGTGCGACGAGCAGCGTAGCCACTGGCATCACGAGGAATTTGGCCACGGAGGAGGCGGCGACGGGCTTCACCCAGGAGCGAGCCGCGCCGAAGTCGAGCGCCGCGCCGACGCACAGGAGGCCAAGCGGCATAGAGGCCGCGCCGAGGGCGCGCAGCGCAGGCCCGAGCCACTCCGGCGGGCGCAGACCGAGCCCTTGCAGAAGGATGCCGCCGAGGCAGGCGACGACGAGCGGGTTCGTGACAATCAGCCGCAGGACGCCGAGGGCTGCGACCCGCGCCGTGGCGAAACGCGCGAAGACGAGGATGCACAGCAGATTGACCGTGGGCACGAGCGCCGCGTTGCACACGGCAGCGAGCGCGATGCCCGGCGGCCCGAAGATGCCGGCCGCGAGGCTCAGCCCGATGTAGTTGTTGAAGCGGATGCTGCCCTGGAAGATCGAGGTGAAGGCCGCGCCGTCCACGCTCAGCAGGGGGCGGGCGAGAAGGACGGTGAGCGCCACCACGGCGGTGGCGACGACGAGCACGAGCGCCATGTCGCGCACGGGCAGGGCACCGAGGTCCGCCGTCGCAAGGCCGTTGAGGAAGAGCGCCGGCAGCAGGACGAAGTAGCAGAGCCTCTCGGCCTGCGGCCAGAACGCCTCGGCAATGAAGCCGGAACGGCGCAGCCCGTAGCCCAGCGCAATCATGAGGGCGACGGGGATGAGCGCGATTGCGACCGTGCCCGTCACGCGCACAGCCCCCGACAGGGATCTGTGCCGGCCGGCCGACGGGCTTCGATCGGTGCAGCGCTCGTCGTCGGCGTCATGGCTCACCCTGCGCTCGCGGAAATGGCGGTTGCACTCCTGCGGATAACGCCTGCCGGGCCGGCCGGCAATTCCCGGTGGTGCATGGGAGCGGCAACCGCGCCTCATGGCTGCGGCGGGGTTTGTGGCCCGTGGCCCGCGGGCTAGGATTGTCGGCTCATGTCGCTGCCGAAGGAGTTCGCGATGACGGATCTGTCCGCCTTCCCGATCACGAAACGCTGGCCGGCCGCCCATCCCGAGCGCCTGCAGCTCTATTCCGCGCCGACGCCGAACGGCGTGAAGGTGTCCATCATGCTGGAGGAGACCGGGCTTGCCTATGAGCCGCATTACGTCGACATCGGCGCCGACGAGACGTGGACGGCGGAGTTCCTCTCCCTCAATCCCAACGGCAAGATCCCGGCGATCATCGACCCGGACGGGCCCGGCGGGGCGCCGCTTGGACTGTTCGAATCTGGTGCCATTCTCCTTTACCTCGCCGAGAAGACGGGGCAGCTGCTGCCGCGGGATCCGGCCCGGCGCTGGGAAACTGTCCAGTGGGTCTTCTTCCAGATGGCCGCCATCGGGCCGATGTTCGGGCAGGTCGGCTACTTCCACAAGTTCGCCGGCCGCGAGATCGCGGACAAGCGGCCGCTGGAGCGCTACGTCAATGAAGCGCGGCGCCTGCTCGGCGTGCTCGAGAAGCGGCTCGACGGCCGCAGCTGGATCATGGGCGAGGAATACACCGTCGCCGACATTTCCATGCTGGGCTGGGTGCGCAACCTCATCGGCTTCTACGAGGCGGGCGATCTCGTGCGCTTCGGCGAGCTGAAGCGCGTGCCCGCCTGGCTGGAGCAGGGCCTCGCGCGCCCCGCCGTGCAGCGCGGCCTCGCGATCCCGCAGCGGCCCTGATCGTTCCCCGAGGGAACTCCCGCCCGCCTTGGCCGGTTCGTCCGTCATCGCAGGAAGGAGTTGAACGATGGATGACGACGCGCAACGCGTATGGGATCTCGTGGAGAAGATCGGTTTCTGCATGCTCGCCACGCGCGATGGCGAGGACATCCGCTCGCGACCCATGGCCGCCTTTCCCGACCGGGATGGGCGGGTGATCCATTTCCTCACCGATGCAGACAGCTGGAAGGACGAGGAGATCGAGCGCAACCCGAACGTGGGCCTCGCCTTCGCCGATACGGATGCGCAGACCTATGTCTCGCTGACGGGCATGGCGTCCGTTTACAACGACCGTGGCAAAATCCACGAGCTGTGGTCAGCACCGGCCAAGGCCTGGTGGGACGGTCCGGACGATCCGTCGATCCGCCTCCTGACGGTGCGGCCGAAGGATGCCCAGTACTGGGACAGCCCCGGCACGGTCGTGAGCTACATCAAGATGTTGGCCGCAGCCGTCACCGATGCGAAGCCCGCGCTGGGCGACAACGCAAAGGTGCAGCTGTAGGGGCGGGCCCCTCAGGCCGCTCGCAACACGGTGCGCGTAACGTCGATGAACGCGCGCAGCTTGGGCTGAATGCTGGCCCGGCGCGGAAAATAGAGGAAGAGGCCCGGGCTGCGCGGCAGGAAAGGCTGCAGCACCGGCCGCAGCCGATCCGCCTCGATCTCTTCCTCGGCCGCGATGTCAGCGACATAGGCGAGGCCGAGCCCGGCCAGGGCGAAGGAGATGAGCAGGGCACCGTCGTTGACGACGAGGCTGCCAGGGGGGTCGACCGTCAGTGTCCGGCCGTCGCGCTCGAACTCCCATCGGTAGATGGCGCCGGAGGTGGGGAAACGGTAGCGGATGGCATCGTGCTGCGTCAGGTCTTCCGGCTGCTGTGGGGTGCCGCGGGCCGCGAGATAGGCCGGGCTCGCCACCACCGACCAGACGATGTCCCGCGTCAGGCGCACCGCCACCATGTCGCGCTCCACCATCTCGCCGATGCGGATGCCCGCGTCGTAACCATGGGCCGGCAGGTCCATCGCCGCATCCTCGACCGCGATCTCGACTGCCACCTTGGGGTGTGCACGCCGAAGCACCGGGATGACCGGCTCGATAACGAGCGGCACGGCCATTCGTGGCACGGTGAGCCGCAGCACGCCGGCTGGTTCCTCGCCCATCTCGCCCGCGGTTTCGAGGGCCTGCCGGATCTCGGCCGCGGCGGGCCGGGCGCGGATGAGCAGTGCCGCCCCCGCCTCCGTGAGGCCGACCCGCCGGGTGGTGCGCAGGAAGAGCGGCGTGCCGAGCCTGTTCTCCAGCGCCTTCACCGTCTGGCTGACTGCGGCGGGTGAGACGCCGAGCCGCGCGGCTGCGGCTGTGAAGCTGCCGGTTTCGGCAACGGCCAGGAAGGCGGCGAGGCCCGCGAAAGGGTCGGTCGATGTTCCGGGCATGCTTCCACTATAAAGCTGTGCTTAAAGGTTCACAAAGAGAGACACGATTTTTCAGAGTAATCTGCGTCATTAGCCTTCTGTCCCGCAAATGAGGGAGAGAAGCATGGACGTTCAGTCTGGAACAGGAACGGGTGGTGTGCCGCGGCGGAGCATGCTCGGCGCCATGCTGGCCGCAGGAGCCCTGGCTGGCACCGGCGTCGTCGGGAGCGCCCGCGCGCAGGGGGCTGCCGGCAGGCTGGCGGGCAAGGTGGCGATTGTCACCGGTGGCACCTCCGGCATCGGCGCGGCGACGGTCGAGGCGCTCGCGGCAGAGGGCGCGAGGGTCGCCTTCAATGGCCGGCGAGAAGAGCTCGGCCGGGCGGTCGAGCAGCGTGTCCTCGAGCGGGGCGGCGAGGTCGTCTATCTAAAGTCCGACGTGCGCGCTGCAGACCAGATGGAGCAGTTTGTCGCCGATACAGTGGCGCGCTTCGGCCGGCTCGATATCGCCTTCAACAATGCCGGCATCGATCTGCCACCGGCACCGATCGCCGAAACGGAAATCGCCGGCTTCGACGACCAGATCGCCACCAACCTGCGTGGCGTCTTTCTCTCGATGAAGTTCGAGCTGCCGCATCTCGTGCGCACGAAGGGATCCATGATCAACATGGCCTCCATCGGCGGGCGGCACGCCTTTCCGAACATCGTCGCCTACGGCGCCTCCAAGGCCGCCGTCATCCACATGTCGCGCGCCGCCGCGCAGGAGTACGGGCGCGATGTGCGCATCAACGCCATCGCGCCGGGCCCCATCGAGAGCCCGATGCTGGAGCGTGTCCGCCGCGACTGGAAGGTGACGGCCGAGGAGCTCGTCGCGCCCTATCCCATGCAGCGTGCCGGCACGCCCGAAGAAGTGGCCGCTGTGGTGGTCTTCCTGGCGAGCGACGAGAGTTCCTACGTGAGCGGACAGGTCATCGGCATCGACGGGGGAGACTTGCCGTGATGCTTTCCCCGCACCTGCCGACCGTCAGCGCCCACCAAGGGCCCGGTAGATCTTGGTGCCGGCGCGGCCCGTCGCAGGCAGGCCGAGGCGCCGCTCCGCATCGGCGATCGCCTCGCGCGTCGCCGGGCCGATCTTTCCGTCTGCCTCGCCGATGTTGTAGCCGCGTGCGATGAGGAGCTTCTGCAGCTGCAGACGCTGGGCGCGCGACAGGCCGGGGTCGTCCGTCGGCCAGGGCGTGCGCAGCGGCGGGTAGCCGGCCAGACGGTCGGCCAGATGGGAGATGGCGAGGGCGTAGGATTCCGCCTGATTGTAGGAATAGATGGCGTCGAAGTTGCGGAAGACGAGGAAGCCCGGGCCGTCCGGCCCAGCTGGCAGCAGGAGGCCGGCCTGGGCCTCGCCGGAGAGTGGCTTGCCGTCGGCGCGCGTGATGCCGCGCTGCGCCCAGGTGGAGAGTGGAGCCTTGTTGCGACGGCCGGTGGGGCCCTTGTAGCCCGGCGGCACGCGCACCTCGAACATCCAGGATTCGCCGGTGCGCCAGCCCGCTCGCTTCAGGTAGTTGGCCGTGGAGGCGAGCGCATCGGCCACGGAACTGACGAGGTCGCGGCGCCCGTCGCCGTCGAAATCGACCGCGAGGCGCTGGTAGGTGGAGGGGATGAACTGCGTCTGGCCGAAGGCGCCGGCCCACGAGCCGTAGAGCTTGTCGAGCGAGAGGTCGCCGCGCTGGACGAGCCTGAGCGCCGCCATCAGCTCGCCCTTCCAGAAGGCGGTGCGCCGATTGCTGGCGCAGGCGAGCGTGGCGAGCGCATGCGGCAGGAAGTAGCTGCCCGTCTCCTGTCCGAAATCGGTTTCCACCCCCCAGACGGCCGCGATGACGAAGCGGTTGACACCGAACTGCCGCTCGGCAGCGCGCAGGATGCTGTCGTAGCGGCGCATCATGGCGCGCCCCTCGGCCACCCGCTCGTCATCGACGAGGAAGGCGAGATAGTCCCAGATCGGCGTCTTGAACTCCGGCTGCACCGTGGAGAGGCGCAGCACCTTCTCGTCGGGGGCGGAAATGTCGAGCGCCCGGTCGAGAATGGCCCGGCTGACGCCCTGCCGGGCGGCTTCCTGCTTCAGCCCGGCGACGCAGGACTGGAACGAGGCGGCGGCGGGGCTGGCCAGTGTGGCGGCGAGCGCGGCCCCGAGCAGCATCGATCGCATGCGTCTTCCTCCCGTGCGTGTGCCGCTTCTTCTTGCGGGAGTCTAACCGATTCTTTTCAGGAGCCGACCCGCGTTCAGCGGTGCGCCCGCATCAGCATCATCAGGACGCCGCCGACGACGAGCGCCCAGAACGCAGCGCCGATGCCGAGAAAGGAGGTGCCCGAGGCCGCGGTGACGAAGGTCGCGACGGCGGGCAGGCGCTCCTTCTCGCCGGAGAGGGCAGCGACGAGCGCACCGGCAAGGCTCGCGAGCAGGGCAAGGCCCGCCACCGCCTCGATGAGCAGCGGCGGCGAGGCGGCGATGAAGGCCGCGGCAAAGCCTGCGCCGAGGCCGAGCAGCACATAGGTGCCGCCGGCGACCGTCGCCGCGATGTAGCGCCGGCGCTGATCGGCATGGGCCTCGGGCCCGGCGCACAGGGCGGCCGTTATGGCGGCGAGGTTGACGAGGTGCCCGCCGAAGAGGGCGATGATGCCGCTCGCGAGGCCGGTGGACACGAAGATGGGCTTCACGTCCGGGTGGTAGCCGTTGGTGCGCAGCACGGCCAGGCCGGGGATGTTCTGCGACGCCATGGTGACGATGAAGAGCGGCAGCGCGATGCCGACCAGCGCATCGAACGTGAAGACGGGCATCACGAACAGGGGCCGCGGCCAGATATCGGCCAGCGCGCCGTCGGGGATCGACGTGGCGAATACGACGATGAGAGCGGTGACGACCACCGCCACCGGCACGGCATGGAGCCGGGCGACGCGCATGGTCACCGCCCAGGCCAGCACGATGGGCAGGGCGAGCAGAGGCATGGTGCCGACGGCGCGCACCGGTGCGAGGCACAGGTCCATCAGCACGCCAGCCAGCATGGCGCTGGCGAGCGAGACGGGAATGGCAGCGACGGCGCGGCCGAAGGTGCGCCACAGGCCGGCGACCACGACGAGCCCGGCGGCGACTGTGAAGGCGCCGGTTGCCGCGGCATAGCCGCCTTCGACCGCGCCCGTTGCGACGAGCAGCGCCGCGCCCGGCGTGGACCAGGCGATGCTGATCGGCATGCGCGAGCGCAGGGACAGGAAGGCCCCGAGGAGCCCCTTGATGACGCAGAGGGCGAGGAGGCCGGAGGCAGCCTGCGCGGGCGTTGCCCCGGCAGCGGTGAGCCCCTGCAGCACGATGGCGAAGGACGAGGCAAAGCCCACGACCGCCGCGAGAAAGCCGGCGAAGATGGGCTGGGCGGCGGGGCCGCTCGCAGGTGCGGAGGCGCCGGCGACGGAATGGGCGGGGGCGGCGCCGTCCCCGGCGGCGGTGGTGGTTTCGGAGCGCATGGCAGTGCGACGGGCTTGCCGGTTGAAATGCGGCCGGGAGTATTGCTAAATTGGATCCAATCGACAAGTAGATATTGGATGCATGCCGATGGATGATGCACGGCGCCCCGGCATGGCTGACGGAAGCGAGGCAGTGGCGGCCCTCGTGTCCGATGCCCCGCCGCGCTACCGCACCGCGACCGAGTTCGTGGAGGCGACCCTGCGCCGGGGGATCCTGAGCGGGCGGCTGCCCGGTGGCACGCCCCTTCGGCAGGAGGAGCTGGCGCGGCTCTTCAACGTGAGCCGCATGCCGGTGCGCGAGGCGCTGCGGCAGCTCGAGGCACAGGCGCTTATCGACTTCGTGCCGCACAAGGGCGCGGTCGTCACCGACATCTCGGCCGAGGATGCGGCCGACAACTATGCCATCCGCCGGGCGCTCGAGCCCGTGGCGCTCACGCTCTCCATACCGCATCTCGACGCGCAGGACTTCGCTCGCGCCGAGGAGCTGATCGTGGAACTTGACTCCGAGCAGGAGCCGGGCCGCATGGGCGAGCTCAACCGGCGCTTCCACATGTCGCTCTATGCGCGTGCCGGGCGCCCGAGGCTGCTGGCGCTCACCGAGCAGCAGCTCGCCGCCGCGGACCGCTACGTGCGCTTTCACCTTGCCGCCAAGGGGCAGGAGCACATGGCCCAGGATGATCACCGCGCAATGCTGGCGGCGGCGCGCGAGCGCAACGTGGAGCGGGCCGTGGCCGTTCTCCTCGGCCATCTCGATACTGCGGCCGCCACCATCGACGCCTTCTTCCGCGAGCGGGCCGGCTGATCCGGCATTTGGCAGCGGCGTTCGCCTGCGCTAGATGGCGGGTGACGGCTCACGCGTGAAAAGCATCCGAGGATCATGGCTCCGCCCCTCCTGCAACTGACCGACATCCACCTGACCTTCGGCGGCACGCCGCTCCTGACGGGCGCCGAGCTCAGCGTCGGAGAGGGGGAGCGGCTCTGCCTCGTGGGCCGCAACGGCTCGGGCAAGTCGACGCTGCTCAAGATCGCCGCCGGTCTGGTGGAGCAGGACCGGGGCGAGCGCTTTGTCCAGCCCACGGCGACGATCCGCTATCTGCCGCAGGAGCCGGACCTGTCGGCCTTTCCCACGACACTCGCCTACGTGGAGGCGGGGCTCGCGCCGGGGGACGACGCCTATCGGGCACGCTATCTCCTCGAGCAGCTCGGCCTCACGGGCGAGGAGGCGCCGGCGAACCTCTCGGGCGGGGAGGCCCGCCGCGCCGCGCTGGCGCGCGTGCTGGCGCCTGAGCCGGACATCCTGCTTCTCGACGAGCCGACCAACCACCTCGACCTGCCAGCCATCGAATGGCTGGAGAGCGAGCTCAAGGCCATGCGCTCGGCGCTCGTGCTCATCAGCCACGACCGCCGTTTCCTCGAAAGCCTGTCGCGCGCCACCGTCTGGCTCGACCGCGGCGTCACACGCCGGCTCGATAAGGGCTTCGCCGCCTTCGAGGCCTGGCGCGACGAAATCCTGGAGCAGGAGGAGCGCGAGCGCCACAAGCTCGACCGCAAGATCGCCATGGAGCTCGACTGGCTGCGCTACGGCGTCACCGCCCGCCGCAAGCGCAACCAGCGGCGCCTCGCCGAGCTGGGCGCCATGCGCCGGGAGCGGCGCGAGCAGCGCCGGGTGCTCGGCAACGTCGACATGACGGTGAGTGAGGCAGACCTGTCGGGCACACTCGTCATCGAGGCCAGGCACATCAGCAAGTCCTACGGCGAGCGCCGCATCGTCGACGATTTCTCCATCCGCATCCTGCGGGGCGAGCGGGTCGCCATCGTCGGCGCCAACGGCGCCGGCAAGACGACGCTCGTGGAGATGCTGACGGGCCGCCTCGCGCCCGATACCGGCACGGTGCGGCTGGGGTCCAACGTTGTCATGGCGCGGCTCGACCAGACGCGCTCGGCCCTCGACCCCGAGGCGAGCCTGACGGATGTGCTGACCGATGGCGCCGGTGACACCGTCGTGGTGAACGGCCAGTCCCGCCATGTCGTCAGCTACATGAAGGACTTCCTCTTTTCGCCGGAGCAGGCGCGCACGCCGGTCAAGGTGCTCTCCGGCGGCGAGCGGGCACGGCTGCTCCTGGCCAAGGCCCTCGCCAGCCCGTCCAACCTGCTCGTGCTCGACGAGCCGACCAACGACCTCGACCTCGAAACGCTCGACCTGCTACAGGAGATGCTGGCCGATTATGCCGGCACGGTCCTCCTCGTCAGCCACGACCGCGATTTCCTCGACCGGGTGGCGACATCAGTCCTGATGGCGGAAGGGCAGGGGCGCTTCGTCGAATATGCCGGCGGCTACAGAGACATGGTGGCCCAGCGCGGCAGCGGCGTCGGCGCGCGCACGGTGGAGAAGGCCAAGGCCCAGAAGGCGCCGAAGCCCGCGGCCGAGAAGCCGGCCGCGCCGGCCCCTCGCCGGAAGCTGAGCTTCAAGGACAGGCACGCGCTCGAAACCCTGCCCGCGCGCATTGCGGAGCTCGAGAAGGCGGTGGCCGAGCTGGCGGCAAAGCTCTCCGATGAAACGTTCTACGCCCGCGATCCGGAAGGCTTCGCGCGCGTGAGCGCCAGGCTCGCCGAGGTGCAGGGCGAGCTTTCCGCCGCGGAGGAGCGCTGGCTGGAGCTCGAAATGTTGCGTGAGGAGCTGGAAGGCTAGGGCGCGCTTGTCCTCGCCGCGCTGCTCTGCATAGTGGTGCTGCCGCGCCTTGCGGCAGTGCTGGGCCGCTGCTTTGTCCGAGAACATTGCCAGACTGCGTCCGTTTCTCGTGCTCGTCGCAGTGCTCGGGCTCGCGGGCGGGTTCGTGCTCCGCTTCCTGGGCTACGGCGATGCGGCGCCCTATGTCTGGGCGGCGGCGACGGTGCCGGTTCTCGGCGCCCTCGTGGCCGAGATCGTCACCAGCCTGCGGCGCGGCGACGTCGGGCTCGACATCGTCGCGGCCCTGTCCATGTCGGGCGCGCTCGCACTGGGCGAGACGCTTGCAGGCGCCGTCGTGGCGCTGATGTATGCCGGCGGCCAGTATCTCGAGTTCTATGCCGAGGGGAGGGCCCGGCGGGAGATGCGGGCGCTGCTGTCGCGCGTGCCGCGCAGCGCCCTGCGCTACGACGGGGAGGGGCGCGTTGTCGAAGTGCCGCTATCAGACGTCCGGCCCGGCGAGCGTCTCCTCATCCGCCAGGGCGATGTGCTGCCCGTGGACGGCCGGGTGATCGACGAGGCGGCGACCATTGACCAGTCCGCCATCACGGGGGAATCCGTGCCGGTGCACCTGTCGCCGGGACGCGAGGCCCTGAGCGGCACAACCAACATCGGCGCGGCCTTCGACCTGCTCGTGCTGAGGCCGGCGGCTGCCAGCACCTATGCCGGCATCGTCCGCCTCGTCGAGGAGGCGCAGAAGGCCAAGGCGCCGATGACGCGCCTCGCCGACCGCTATGCCATCGCCTTCCTCGCCGCCACCGTGCTGCTCGCCGGCGCTGCCTGGTTTCTCAGCGGCGATCCGGTGCGGGCACTCGCCGTTCTCGTCGTGGCAACGCCCTGCCCGCTCATCCTCGCTGTGCCTGTCGCGCTGGTGGCCGGGTTGTCGCAGGCGGCGCGGCACGGCGTGCTCATCAAGGGCGGAGGGGCGCTCGAGGCGCTGTCGCAGGCGCGCACGGCCGTTCTCGACAAGACGGGGACGCTGACGTTCGGCCGTGCCCGCCTTGTCGACGTGCGCGTTTTCGCCAGCACGGACGGGGAGGGCGATGCCGACGAGGCGTTGCGGCTCGCCGCCTCGCTCGACCAGGCGTCGGCCCATGTGGTTGCCGAGGCGCTGATCGAGGCCGCGGAGGAGCGCGGGCTCGCCCTGTCCGCGCCGCATGATGTCCGCGAGACCGCGGGCAGGGGACTCTCCGGCCGGGTTGAGGGCCGGATGGTCGCCGTCGGCAGCCTGTCCTATGTCGGCGAGCATCTCGGCGGGGCCCTGCCCTGGATCGAAGGCATCGATGGCCGCATGACGGCGGTCGCCGTGGCGGTGGACGGGCGCCTGCGGGCGGTGCTTCTGCTCGCCGATCTCCTCCGGCCCGATGCTGCAGCCCTGCTTGCGCGTCTTGGTGAGGAGGGGGTGTCGCGCCTTATTCTTGCTTCCGGCGACCGCAGCGACATCGTCGCCGAGGTCGCTGCCGGCCTGCCGCTGTCGGAGGCGCACGGCGACCTGACGCCCGCGGACAAGCTGGCCATCGTGCGGCAGGAGCGCCGCAGGGGTGCCGGCGCGGTAATGATGATCGGCGACGGCATCAATGACGCACCGGCCCTGGCGGAGGCGGATGTCGGCATCGCTGTCGGCGCCCGCGGGGCAAGCGCCTCGGCTGAAGCGGCCAATGTCGTGCTGCTGGTGGACGGCCTCAAGCCGGTGGCCGATGCGCTTCTCATCGCCCGGCGCTCCCGCCGCATCGCGCTGCAGAGCGTCTATGTCGGCATCGGCCTTTCCGGGCTCGGCATGCTTGCCGCCGCGGCCGGCTTCCTCGCCCCCGTGCAGGGAGCGCTGCTGCAGGAGGCGATCGACGTGGCCGCCATCATGAACGCGCTGAGAGCACTGGCGTCGGCACCGGGGGCGAGGCGGAGTGCTCCGGACAAGGTGTCGTGAACAGCTGGTGGCGACAGCCGCACCGATTGGGCGTGGCCCGCGGCGCTGCTCTGCGCTAAACGGGGGAGCCTGAATCGGCATGTCCCGCCGCCTGCCCGGAGGAAGCGATGCGTCTGGTCGAAGCCCTGGCAATCCGCCCGCTCGTCGCCATCCTGCGCGGCGTGACGCCGGAGGAAGTCGTCGCCGTCGGCCAGGTACTGGTCGATGCCGGCTTCTCCATCGTCGAGGTCCCGCTCAACTCTCCCCGTCCGCTTGAGAGCATCGCACGCCTTGCGGAGGCCTTCGGCGAGCGGGCGCTGATCGGTGCCGGAACAGTGACGACGACGGCGGAGGTGAAGGGTGTCGCCGAGGCGGGCGGACGCATCGTCGTCAGCCCCCATTTCGATGAGGCGGTGGTGACGATGGCTCTCGGGCGCGGGCTCGACGTGCTGCCAGGCTGCATGACGCCTTCGGAGATCTTCGCGGCGCGCCGGGCTGGTGCCGAGGCTGTCAAGATATTCCCGGCGGAAATCGTCGGCGTCGCGGGGGTCAAGGCGCTGCGTTCCGTCCTGCCCCGGGATCTCAGGATCATGCCCGTCGGCGGCATCTCCCCGGAGAACATGGGCGCGTTTGCGCGGGCGGGCGCCGACGGCTTCGGCATCGGCTCAGCCCTCTACAAGCCCGGCATGACCCTCGACGAGATCGCCCGCGCGGCTGAACGCTTCGTGGCCGCCGGCAACGAGGCCTTCGGCGCCGCGTAGCCACTCCTCCCTCGTCTTTCGTCTTTTCTCGCCCTCCTGCTTCTCCGGCGCAGCGCTCGCGCGCGCACGCATACCGTCTTCTTGCGTGCGCCGTTCGAGGGGGGGCGCCGGAGCCTGCCCTCGTCCCTGCTAATCGAAACGCATTAGTTGATAGGCTTCTCCTCCTCCACGGGAGTGACATACTCGAGCGGTCAAGAAGAAGCGACAAAATGGCTGGTTGAAACCTTCGGGCTTCGGCAACCTCGGTGCCATTCGTCGACGCTGTGTAATCGAACCTGTCTCGTGACCATAGAGAAAAGTTCTGCGTTTCTATTCGACGAGGGAGAGACGATATGCCCCTGAACGACAATGACACCTATGGAGTCGACCAGAATAACGGTATAATCGATAACGACTTCAACATGAACGTCGGAACGGCGAGCCAGGTCGGCTTCTTCAACTTCGGCGGTGCCGTGCAGGGTATAAGCAGCGGCGGCAACGGGCAGTTCAACACGTCCGGAATCTCCGACACCAGTGGCATCGACGGTTGGTTCAACGGGAACGACTACTATTCCGTGGACCAGGACAATGAGCTTGTCGACAATGACACCAACAGCAATGTCGGCACGCTCTCCCAGGCTGGTCTGTTCAACTTCGGCGGCCTGACGCAGGGAACGACGAGTGGCGGCAACGGCCAGTCGAACACGTCCCTCATTCAGGACGGCGGCATGGGGTCAGGCTGGTTCACCGGCAATGACCAGTTCCGTGTCGACCAGTACAACGGCCTGGCCGACAACGATGAGAACACGCAGGTCGGCGACATCACCCAGATGGGCGGTCTGAACTTCGCCGGCGCCAGCCAGATCATCGGGAGCGGCGGCAACACACAGACCAACAGCACGGGCATCGGCGACGCTGCCGTTTCCTTGGGGCTGTTCACCGGCAACGACACCTACTGGACCGGCCAGTCGAACACCATGTTCGACATGGACGCCAACGCTAACGGTTCGGCCATTACGCAGATCGGCGATTTCAATTTCGCCGGTGTGACGCAGGCCATCTCGAGCGGCGGAAACGGTCAGGCCAACGTCTCCAGCATCACTGACCTCGGCCTCGGCTTCGGCGCGTTCAACGACAATGACGACTACGAGGTCAGCCAGCAAAGCCTGCTGGAAGACATCGATCAAAACATGAACGTCGGGACCATCCAGCAGGCCGGGTTCGGGAACCTTGCTGGTGTGGGACAGGGCATCGTCAGCGGCGGCAACGCGCAGGCGAATGCCTCGGGCATTGTCGACTTTGGCTCGGGCTTCGGGCTGGGGGCCGGCAACGACACGTTCCGGGTCGGTCAGCAGAACATCATGTTTGACAACGACATCAACACCAATGTCGGCGTGGTGGCGCAAATCGGCTTCGGCAACGTTGCCGGTATCGACCAGAGCATCTTGAGCGGCGGCAACGGCCAGATGAACACGTCCGCGATAAGCGACGTCGGCTTCGGCGGTCTCGGTGCCAGCAACGACACCTACACCATCAGCCAGGCCAACATGCTGGCCGACAACGACACAAATGCGAACGGGGCCAGCATTTCCCAGGCGTTCGCCTTCAACTTCGCTGACTTCGGTCAGGACATCGTGAGTGGCGGCAACGTGCAGGCCAACACGAGCACCATCGACGACGCATAACCAGACCGACCGACGGACGTGCTCGGGACGCGGACCCGGTGAAGCAGCCGGGTCCGCGTTTCCGACGCCAGCGGAGGGGACGGGACGATGCCGGTCGATCGCATTTCCGAGTTGCTGTGGAACTATCTCAGGGTCCCCCTCGAGCCGGAAGGTGAGCCGGGCTCCGTGTCCCTCGCCTATGTGCGTACCGATGCCGAGGAGCCCGAGGTGGTGCAGCTCGGGCCGGATCCTGTCTTCGCGGCGCGCATTGGTGAACTCGATGCCGCCCGCAGGCCGGACCTTCCCGTTGAGCCCGCCTTTCCGGGTGGCCTCCACCTTCTTGCCGGCACCGTTGATCTGCCCCGGACGTGGCTCGACGCCCATGTGGGGGCCGGCAGCCTCGCCGTGAATCCGGGCGTGTCCGGTGGCAACTTCGCCGATGACAGCATCGGGGCAGTGCCGGTGCCTGTCCAAGGCGCCGGCTCCCTGGTGCCCGCGAACATGGCGCACAAGGTGTCCGCGGCCTATGCGCCCGTTGAGCAACCGCCGCCCGCGCCGGCCACCGACACAACCGACACCAACGATACCGCCGACGCCCAGAACGTCCGCCCCGACCTTCCCGATCTCACAGACGCTGCAGTTGAGCAGACCGTGACGAGTGGCGGGAACATCCAGGTCAACGAGGTCGTGATCGACGTGCCGGGCAGCGTCGGCAACGGCGCGGGCGGCAATGTCGTGGTGCAGGGGCTGGATTCCTTCGATGCGCTGGTCAACGGCCTGACCGGACAGGAGCTGCTGCAGGGCTTCTCCGTCGACAGCCATCTTGGCGGAGCGGTGTCGCAGACGATCGTGCGCCAGTTCAACAACCTCGTCGATCAAGACGTGAACCGGCAGTCGGCTGATCTGGCGATGACCGAGGCAGGTCCCGACAGCGTCGGCACGGTGACCCAGGAGACGACGAGCGGCGGCAACAGCCTCAGCAACGAGGCCCTTTTGGTCTCCGGCAGCGACGGCTACGACCTCATCATCGTCAGCGGCAACTACTACGAATATAACATCATCGTTCAAATCAACCTGATCATCGACCGCGACGTCAACCACGCCTACACGCACGCGGAGATCGGCGAGGGCGAGGCTTCGCAGCAGGTGGTGGCGAGTGGTGGCAACGTGCAGATCAACGATGCCGCCATCATCGACACCAACAGCGGCGGCGGCGTGCAGGTGATTGGCGGGCTCTACAGCGAACACTTCATCGCCATACAGTCGTCCATCCTGTTCGACGGCGACATGAATGCCCTTCTGGCGCTTCTCGGCCCGGAGGGGATCACAGCAGCGGCCGCCGGCCAGTTGGCCGCGAGCGGCGGCAACATCCAGATCAACATGGCGCTGTTTGGCTTCGAGGAGGGGGGAGACTCCTGCGGGGATGCGGCCGACTGGCTCGACTTCCTGGCCAATCCTTTCGCTGGCGGCGCCTATGCCACCCAGCTCGTTGATGCCGACGGCAGGCCGATCAACGTGCTCTTCGTCGATGGCGATTACTACGACGTCAACTTCATCATGCAGGTGAATATCATCGACGACAGCGACAGCAATACGCTCGATGCCGAGGCGACCGGCGCCCACAACCTGTCGGGCGACGGTTTCGGCGCCTTCGACTTCGACCAGTTCTCCGAATCCGGAAGCAACACGACCGTCAATACGGCCTACATCATCGACGACAACGGCGGTTTCGGCGCGCAGGTTGTGGCCGGAAACTACACCGAGTTCAACATCATCGTGCAGCAGAACGTGCTCTTCGATGGAGACACCAATGTTGTGACGCAGATTGCCGGCGCGGTGGACCAGCTTGCGCGTGATGAACTGGCCGAGGCTCTGGCCCAGTCTCCGGCGGCAGCGAGCGGCGATGCGCTGCACACTCTGACAGGCTGATCCAGCAACGCGGCAGGGCATCAGAACACAGGGCCGGGAGGCGGCAGATGCGAGATCCGACGCGTGACGAAGTGACTGCCTCCGGTGCCGCAGCCGGTGGGGTGCGGCAGCCGGTGGGTGGCCTCCAGTCGGCGGGGCGCGAGTTCCCGCGGCTGCCGCGCGCCATCTGGCCGCCGGCCTTCACGGCGGCGCGGCGGTCGGCCTCTGCGGCAGCCGGCGAGCGCGGGGGCGAGCCCGGCGCCGGGGAGCGGCGTCCGGGCGCTGCTGGCGTCGGGGCGCAGAAGTCGCCGCCGGTCGATCTCGCGGGGCGGCCGCAGACGCGGGACCAGATCCTTGCGCCGAAGCGCCGCGACGCCACCGGCGGCGGCAGGAGCACGAGCCGGCGCGCCTATCAGCCCCGGCCGGATGTCATCCGTGCCGGTCTGCGCGCCTGCTGCCGCGGCATCATGCAGGTCGGCGCTTTCTCCGTCGTCATCAATCTCCTGATGCTGACGGTGCCGCTCTACCTCTTCCAGCTCTCGGACCGCGTCCTGACGAGCCGCAGCATCGACACGCTCGTGATGCTGTCGGTCATTGCCATCGGCGCGCTGACCCTGCTCGTTGTGCTGGACGGCCTGCGCCGTTTCGTGCTGACGCGCATCGCGGTGCAGCTCGAGAGCCTGCTCGGCGCCCCGGTCATGGCCGCCGCCCTGCGCTCCGCCGATGTCGGCGCGACGCGCGACATCCAGGCCCTGCGCGACCTGCAACAGGTGCGCTCCTTCATCAACGGGCCGGTGATGCTCGTGCTGTTCGACGCACCGATGGCGCCGCTCTACTTCCTCGCCGTCTTTCTCATCCATCCCATGCTCGGCGTGCTCGCGACGCTGGCCGGCCTGGTGCTCTTCGGCATCGCCGTGCTCAACGAGCGTCTGACGGCGAAGGACTATGGCGCCGCCGGCAACTATGCCATGCGCGCCAACATCCAGGCCGCGGCGCAGGCGCGCAACGCCCAGGTCATCGGCGCGATGGGCATGCTGGAGGAGGCGATCCTCCTGTGGGGGCGGGAGAATGCAGCTTCCATGAAGGCGCAGGTCAACGCCAACGACCGCAACATCTATCTCGCCAGCCTGTCGCGCTATGTGCGCCTCGTGACGCAGGTCGGCATCCTGGGCTGGGGCGCCTATCTCGCCGTGCAAGGCAGCGTCACCGGCGGCATGATGATCGCCGCCTCGCTCATCGCGAGCCGCGCCCTGGCGCCCATCGAGGGGGCCATCGAGGGCTGGCGCGGCTTCGTGCAGGCCAAGGCCGCCTACGGCCGCATCCGGTCGCTGCTCGACACGCCGACCAACGACACGGAGCGCATGCTGCTGCCGAAGCCCGAGGGCCGGTTGCAGGCGGACAAGATCCTCTACATCCCACCCGGCACGCGGCGCACCGTGCTCAACGGCGTCTCCTTCACGCTGGAGGCGGGGGACTCGCTCGCCATCATCGGCCCTTCGGGCGGCGGCAAGTCGACCCTGGCGCGCATGCTCGTCGGCTGCATCGCGCCGACGGCCGGCAGCGTGCGCCTGGACTTCATGGACCTGCGCAACTGGGACCGGCGCCAGCTCGGCGAGAGCATCGGCTACCTGCCGCAGGACATCGAGCTCTTCCCGGGCACGATCAAGGCCAACATCGCCCGCATGCGGCAGGACGCTACCGACGAGGAAATCGCCAAGGCGGCTGTGCTCGCCGGCGTGCATGAGATGATCTCCGGCTTCCAGGACGGTTACGAGACGGAGATCGCCGTGGACGGCAGCCCGCTCTCGGGCGGGCAGAAGCAGCAGATCGCGCTGGCGCGCGCCTTCTTCGGTGATCCTCGTGTCATCGTGCTCGACGAACCCAACGCCAATCTCGACACGGCGGGCGAGCGGGCACTGGCTGCGGCGCTGGCGCGCGCCAAGCGCCAGGGCATCACGGTCGTGCTCGTCACGCAGCGGCCGGCCGTGCTGCAGAGCGTCAACAAGATCCTGATCCTGCGCGAGGGCCAGGTGGCGGCTTTCGGCGAGCGCGACCAGATCCTGCCGCGCCTCATGGCGCAGACGCAGGACGAGGCGCTCGCCGCCGCAAGGGGCGTTGCCACGCCGGCGCGGGTGTAGACGGGACTTTCGGGGGAGGGATGGATGCCCCACGCGGTCATCACCGGTGAGGAATGGTGCGAGGACGTGCCGCGAGCCACGCGCTGGCCGCTGCTGCTCGGCTCCGCGGTGCTGCTGTTCGGCGTCTTCGGCTTCGGCGTCTGGGCCAGCGTCGCACCCATCGACGGGGCGGTGGTGGCCTCCGGCACTTTCGTCGCAACCGGTCAGAACAAGATCATCCAGCATCTCGAAGGCGGCATCATCTCGAAGATCCTGGTCCGCGAGGGGGATGTGGTGGAGGCCGGGCAGCCGCTGGTGCTGCTCGACGACACCGATGCCAAGGCCAATCTGCGGCGCCTCTCCCTGCGGCACGACCGCCTGCTCGCCATCAAGGCGCGGCTCGAGGCGGAGGTGGCGGGAGCCGACGAGGTGACGTTCGGCCCCGAGCTGCTCGCGCGCACCGCGGATCCCGAGGTGGCGGCCATCGTCGAGGGGCAGAAGATCGAGTTCAAGGCGCGGCGCGAGCGCGTGATGAGCGAGGTGGCCATCCTTGAGCAGGGCATCGCGGCGCTGCGCGAGAGCATCAACGGCGGGCGGGCCCAGCTGCGTGCCGTGCAGGTGCAGCTCGGCCTCGTGGCGCAGGAGCTGGAGGCCAAGCGCGAGCTGCTCAAGAAAGGCTATGTCCGCAAGCCGGATGTGCTGGCGCTCGAGCGGGCCCGGGCGGGACTCGAGGGGCAGATCGGCCAGCTCACCGCCGGCATCAGCGACGCGCGCGAGCGCATCAGCCGCGAGGAGCAGAAGATCGCGCACGTGCGCTCGCAGCTCATCCAGTCGGCGACGGAGCAGCTGCGCAACACGCTGAGCGAGCTTGACGACGTGCGCGAGCGGATGCGCATGGCCGAAGGCGTCAGCGAGCGCGTGACCATCGCGGCGCCGGTGAAGGGCATCGTCGTCAAGCTCATGTTCCACACGCCCGGCGGCGTCGTGGCTCCCGGCAAGGACATCCTCGAACTCCTGCCGGTCAACGACGAGCTGGTCATCGAGGTGCGCGTGCGCCCGCAGGACATCGACAGCGTCCACACCGGGCAGGAGGCATTGGTGCGTCTGACGGCGCTCAACCAGCGCATCACGCCGATGATCCCGGGCAAAGTGATCTATGTTTCGGCGGATGCGTTGAGCGACGAGCAGCGCGGCCCTACCCACGGCAGTGCCTATCTGGCTCGCATCTCGCTCGACAAGAAGGCCGTGTCAGAATTGCCGAAGTTTCGACCGACGCCGGGCATGCCGGCGGAAGTCTTCATCAAGACTGGCGAGCGGACGTTCTTTGCCTATCTGCTGCGGCCACTGACCGACAGTTTCGCCAGAGCCTTCAGGGAGCGATAGGCGGCGAGTCCCCCGTGTCCGGGTTCAGGTATTGGTGAATGTAGCAGGGTTTCGGATAGCGCGAAATTTTCATCAAAATTATTGCGAAAATTTTCTGTTTAATGTAATTTTAATCAAGGTTGCCACCGCTCTCCGGTTAGGTGGGGGATGTTTTTGTTCTGACGAAGTGATCGTGAGTAATACACCATAACGGGGGCGTCGATGCGTGCGAGCCAGACTTCTAGGGGTGGCCGAGAGACACCGGAGCGAAGATCTGCGCGGGCGCTGCCGGAAGGGATCGCCGCACTGCCGCAGCCGTCGGCTGCGAGCGGCATGAAGCGCGGGCGCGAGATCATCACCAGCATGGTCGATGTCTTCTGTCGTCTTTCCGGAGCGCACAGCAGCATTGCAGCACAGCTCAACGCAGCGAGCCGGACGGCGTCTCCGCTGCACGTGGCAGGACGCGAGGCAAGCGCCATCGCGAGCCATTGCCAGGCCCTGCTGCAGCCGATGGCGAGCGACGTCGGCGTTCGCGAGTCTTCGCTTTTGAACCCGTCGGCGGAGGGGCCGCTCATCGTTCATGAGCATTTTCTCGACGGGCGCCTGCTGACGGGTACCATGCGTGTCGCGCCTGATCCCAACGCCTTCGCACTGGCCTCGGTGCTCCTGCCGGTGCGGCAGGATCCCATCGTTCTCGACCAGGAGCGCCGCGCCTTCGGGACGCTTCTGCAGGGGATCGCCGATACGCTGCGGCAGGAGGTGGTGCCGTCGCGCACGCCCGGCGCCTTCATGAGCGCCGCGGTCGTCGACCGTTGCGTGCCCTGGGGCTACGTGGTGGTAGACGAGGAGGGCTACATTCTGTTTGCCAACCAGCGGGCGAGGGCGGCGATCGTCGCCGGCTGCGGCATCGAGAGCCGCGGCGGCCGCCTCAGGGCCCTGCGCTCGGTTGTCGACCGCACGCTCGCCGCCACCATCAACGAGATGGCGAAGGCTGCGCTGGAGGGCACCTCGCCGCCCTCGCGCGTCATCGCTGTTCCGAGCGCGGACGGGGAATGCCGCTTCGCGCTCAAGGTCACACCCTGCGGGCGGGGCGAGGGCACGGGCATGGGCACGGCCTATGTCTTCATCATCGACCTGAAAAGCCGGCTTCGCGCCAACCACGTGGAGCTCGCCTGCCTGTTTTCCCTGTCGGACAAGGAATCGCGCTTCGCCGAGCTTTTCTGCTCCGGCCTGCGGCTCAACGAGATCGCGGCGATGATGGGTATCACGGCGAACACGGCGCGCGTGCACCTGCATAACCTGTTCAAGAAGACCGGCACCTCGAGCCAGGTCGAGCTCGCGTGGAAGCTTGCCCGCGTGCTCTGAGGCGGGAGGCCCTCAGAGGCGGGGAGCACGCACGACGGTGCGGATCGCGAAGGCCGACTGGATCCGCGCGACGCCGGGCAGGCGGGACAGGACGTCCGTGTGGATGCGCTCATAATCGGCCGCGTCCTTTGCGGAGACGCGCAGGTGATAGTCGGCCAGGCCCGTCATCAGATAGCACTCCTGCACCTCGGGGCAGCGGCGCACGGCCGCCTCGAAACGGCGCAGGTACTCCTCCGTCTGGCGCTCCAGCGATATCTGGACAATGACAACCGTTGCCTCGCTGCGCGGCCCCTCGTCGACGATGGCCGTATAGCCGCGGATCACGCCACTTTCCTCGAGATGGTGCAGGCGCCGCAGGCAGGCTGACTGGGACAATCCGACCTCGGCGGCCAGCTTGGCGTTGCTCATGCGCCCATCCTGCCGCAGGAGGCGGATGATGCGCAGATCCGTCGCGTCAAGCTCGCGCATGCAATATCCCCCCGAAATGACGTAATAATTTGCAATATGTGAGAGAGAATTCGCATAACGTTCGATATCATGCAAGGAAATTAGAGGAACGTTGCGTGTATCCTGCGCCCGCAGCGGCGCCGCCGGAGGAATGGGCGGCGGTGCAGGATGAGCGGAGGGTTGTCGTGAAGGTGCTCGTTCTCGGCAGCGGCGTGATTGGCGTCGCGAGCGCTTACTACCTCGCCAAGGCAGGCCACGAGGTCACGGTCGTCGACCGGCAGCCGGCGCCTGCGCTCGAGACGAGCTATGCGAACGCCGGTGAGGTATCACCGGGCTACTCGGCGCCGTGGGCCGGGCCCGGTGTGCCGCTGAAGGCCGTGAAGTGGCTGATGATGAAGCATGGGCCGCTCGTGGTGCGCCCGCAGCTCGATCCGGCCATGTGGATCTGGATGGCGCGCATGCTCGCGAACTGCACGAGCGCTGCCTACGCGGTCAACAAGGCGCGCATGGTACGGCTCGCGGAATACAGTCGCGACCAGCTGCGCGCCCTCAGGGCCGAGACGGGCATCACCTATGACGAGCGCAGCCGCGGCACGCTGCAGCTCTTCCGCGAGGAGGCGCAGCTCGAGGCAACCGCCAAGGATGCGGCGGTCCTCGCCGAGTCCGGCGTGCCCTACGAGGTGCTGGACGTCGAAGGCTGCATCCGTGCCGAGCCGGCGTTGGCCCGTGTGCGCGGCAAGTTCGTCGGCGGCTTCCGCCTGCCGGACGACGAGACCGGCGACTGCCACATGTTCACGCAGAAGCTGGCGGCGCTGTGCGCCGAGCTTGGCGTCGTCTTCCGCCACGGCGTCCACATCAAGGCCCTGTCGATGGAGGGGGAGCGCCTCGCCGGGGTCTCGACCGATGCAGGCTTCCTCACCGCTGATGCCTATGTCCTGTCGCTCGGCAGCTATTCGCCGCTTCTGCTGCGCCCTCTCGGCCTGTCAATCCCGGTCTATCCTGTGAAGGGCTATTCCATCACCGTGCCGATCACCGATGAGACGGCGGCGCCGGTGTCCACCGTGATGGACGAGACCTACAAGGTGGCGATCACCCGCCTTGGCGACCGCATCCGCGTGGGCGGCACGGCGGAACTTTGCGGCTACGACCTGACACTGCGCCCCTCCCGGCGCGCCACGCTCGAACACTCGGTGGGCGACCTGTTCCCGGATGGGGGAGACCTGTCGAAGGCAAGCTTCTGGTGCGGGCTGAGGCCCATGACGCCAGACGGCACTCCGGTGATCGGGCCGACGCGCCTGTCCAACCTCTATCTCAACACCGGTCACGGCACGCTGGGCTGGACGATGGCCTGCGGTTCCGGTCGTGTGATCGCGGACATCGTCGGCGGGCGAAAGCCGGAGATCGAGACGGCCGACCTCGCCATGAGCCGCTACGGCTGAGGCACGCGCCTCATCCAAACTGGCCGGAGGCCAGCGTGTCGGGCAGCTTCTCGATGATCCTGGCGAGCCCTTCCTCGTTGACCAGCCGGGCGGCCTCTCCGGGGGAGAACCAGCGGCGTTCGCGCTCGTCCATCTCCGGCCAGCGGCGCCGCTCTTTCTCCACCGTCAGCGGAAAGAGTTCGACCTCGCAATCGACGGTCGAGTTGCGCTTCAGGCGCTTGGCGTAGACGTAGGACCCGATGGGCCGGTCCGAGATGGAGCCGTTGACGCCCGCTTCCTCGAAGGCCTCGCGCGCCGCGGTGTCATGGCCTTCGAGGCCCTTCATCGGCCAGCCTTTTGGCACGATCCAGCGGCGCGTCTGGCGCGACGTGATCAGCATGATCTCGAGCTGGCCCTCCGGTGTGAAACGAACCGGGATGGCTCCAAACTGCTTGCGGCGGGACTTGCCCATGGGCTCCTGATACATCGCGTCTCGTCGTGTACCTCGCGGGTCTGCGCGGCCTCGTCCGGTCGCTCCCGTGCCAAAACGACAATCGCCGCCCCTCATGAAGGGGCGCTGCTCGATCAAGGCGGAGGAAGCAAGCGGTACCGGTTGCCGCTATGTAACCATACGCTTCGACGCGCAGGCTGTCACGCGGGTCACGGTTGTCTTGCTCGCACCTGCCGCACGTTTGCTGCGGAAGCGAAATGAGAACCGAACGAATCGAATATAACATAACCGGCTAATGATTCGAGCGGGCTTGTGGCCGCGCTGACCCCGGTTGCGAGCTTCGCGAAAGCTTCAGAAGCCGGCCGCGGTGCCGGCCGTCGAGACGACCTGCGGGGCGGGAGCAGGATCTGGCCGGTTTCCGGCGACCGCGACCGCCGCGGGCTTGCGGGCCGCGTTCAGGATTTCCTGCGCCAGGCTCGCGGCGAGGCAGGCATAGCCCTGGTCGCTCATGTGGAAGCCGTCGGCTGCCAGCATGGGGCGCAGTCCCCCCGGCGCGCGCAGAGCCCAGGTCTTCATGAGCCCGTAGCGGGAAAAGACGCAGGCCTTAAGACGCGCACCGACATCGTCGATGATGGACACGAAGCGCTCGTAGCGAGCGGGCCGCGATATGGTGGGGTAGAACTGCTGGTCGATGAGAACGAGATCAGCGCCGGTGGCGAGCACGCTCGCGACGCCGCGCTCCACCAACTGTCGGAAGGCATCCTCGTGCATATCGGTCAGGGCGTCGTTCGTTCCCACCTGCCACAGCACCAGGTCGGGCCGCACGATGGCGAGCTGCTGCTCCAGGCGGGCGAGCGTCTGGGCCGCCGTCTCGCCGCTGACGCCCGAGACATGCATGCGCACCTCGACGCCGGGCAACGCGGTTTCCACGAGCCGCTCGAACTGGAAGGGGTAGCCGGCGCTCGGCGTCGAGGCTCCGACGCCGGCGGTCGTCGAGGAGCCGATGGCGAGGATGGTGAGCGGCGCCCCCTTTGCCAGCCGCTCGGCTGTCCGCTCCAGCGTGTCGTAGAGCTTCAGCATCGGCGGATGGGTGGCACAGGGCACGGCGGTTTCGCCCGCGACTGCCCGAGAGGGCGCCGTCATACCCTCCTGCGCGTTCGACACGCCAGAGGAGACGAGCAGCCCGACGCAGGCAACGAGAGCGCACCACGGACGAACAGGCACACGACGCGCTGCTGCCGGCATCGGTCGCAAATTGTGCAAGATGATGGCCCCCCCTCGGCGCGAGCGCGCCGTTCCAAACACCTTCATATCATGGCGGCGAGGTCGGCAAAAGATGCCCGGTCGGGCCGGATGTGGCCTTGCGGCTGGACGAGCGGCCGCCCAGACGCCACCTTGGAAGCGGACCCCGCAGGGGCGACGCAGCAGGGGAGACGAGGCGTGAACGTGATGAAGGCAGGCCATTTCGAACCCGTCGCGAGTGCGAGCGAAGCCGTGGACCGGCTTGCGGCGCTGCACGGGGCTGCCTGCCAGTCCCTGCGCGACGCGCTCGAACGGTATCTGAAGACGCGCAAGCCGCCGACGCCGGCAGAGCGCGCCACTTTCCGCTACCCGGAAGTGCGGGTGACCTACCGCCCCGAAGGGGTTATGCCGGTCTCGGCGCGGGCTTATGCCAAGTTCCAGGGGCCCGGCGTCTATTCGACGACCGTGACGCAGCCCGAGGCATTCCGGCCCTATCTCGTCGAGCAGCTCGGCCTCCTGATGCAGGACTTCGACGCGCGGGTGGAGGTGGGCGTCAGCGAGCTGGAGATCCCCTATCCCTATGTCGTCGATCGCGGCGACGAGCTGGCGGGGCACGGAGTGAGTGCAGTCGAGCTGGCGCGCTTCTTCCCGACGCCGATGCTCGCGGCGGTCGGCGACGAGATCGCCGACGGGCTGTGGGAGGGGGAAGAAGGTCAGCCGCGGCCGCTCGCCCTGTTCGACGCCGTGCGGGTCGACTTCTCGCTCCGGCGCCTCGTCCACTACACCGGGACGGATTGGCGCCTCATCCAGCCCTGGGTGCTGCTCACCAACTACCACCGCTATGTCGACCAGTTCGTGCGCTGGGCGCTGGCACGGCTCAAGGACGACGAGCGCTATGAGCGGCTGGTGCTGCCGGGCAATGTCGTCATTCCCCGCGGGCTGGCGGAAGACGAGGCCATCGCGCGCGTCACCGGCGTGGCCTGGCACCGCTTCCAGATGCCGGCCTATCATCTCGTGGCGCGCGACGGCCACGGCGTGACGCTGGTCAACATCGGCGTCGGGCCGGCCAATGCCAAGAACATTACGGATCATCTTGCCGTGTTGCGCCCGCACTGCTGGTTGATGATCGGTCACTGTGGCGGCCTCAGGCAGTCGCAGATGATCGGCGACTACGTTCTCGCCCACGCCTACCTCAGGCAGGACCGCATTCTCGATGAGGCCGTGCCGACGCATGTGCCGATCCCCGCGCTCGCCGAGGTGCAGGTCGCCCTGCAGGAGGCAGCGGCCATCGTCACCGGCGACAAGGGCGAGGCGCTGAAACGCCGCTTGCGCACCGGCACCGTCCTCACCAACGACGACCGCAACTGGGAGCTGCGCTGGTCGCAGGAGCGGCGCGTCATCAATCTCTCGCGGGCCATCGCGGTGGACATGGAGAGCGGCACCATCGCCGCCCAGGGCTACCGCCTGCGCGTGCCCTACGGCACGCTGCTTTGCGTGTCGGACAAGCCGCTGCACGGCGAGATCAAGCTGCCAGGCGCCGCCAACGCCTTCTACGAGCGGGCGGTGGGCGAGCATCTGCAGATCGGCCTCAAGGCGCTCGACCTCTTGCGCAGCCAGCGTGCCCAGCTTCACTCGCGCAAGCTGCGCAGCTTCGACGAGCCGCCCTTCCGTTAAGCGTCTGCAAATCCGGAATGCATCATCGGCATGGCATCGGCCGCGCAAGTTGAGGCAGGCTCGTGGCCCATCCTGCAGCGAGGTTTTCCATGCAACTGTCGATCGCCGAGATAGCGTCCGCGTTCCCCAGGTTCCGCGTGGCGGTGGTGGCGGTCGACGATCTCGCAATCACCGGCGCGCGTCCGCAGGCGCTCGATGCGCTCATTGCCGCGCGCGAGGCGGCCTGTCGGGAACGATGGGGCCATCTGGAGCTGTCGCAGGTGCCGGGCATTGCGGTCTGGCGCGAGGCCTACAAGGCCTTCGGCATCAAGAAGACGAGCTATCGCTCCTCAGTCGAGCGGCTGGTGAAGCGCGTCCTCGCCGGCGAGCGGCTGCCCGTCGTCAACAGCTTCGTCGATCTCTACAACGCCGTGTCCTTGGAACACGTCTTCTGCTGCGGGGCCGACGACCTCGACAAGGTGGCTCCGCCGCTCGCCTTCCGCTTCGCCCGGGAGGGGGACAGCTTCCGCGACATGGCCGCCGGCGGCGCGGAGGAGGATCCGCCGAAGCAGGGCGAGATCGTCTATGCCGACACCCGCCACGTGCTCTGTCGGCGCTGGAACTGGCGGCAGGATGCGCGCACCGGCATCGATCTCGGCACCAGGCGTGCCGTGGTGACTATCCAGGCCAACGGTGTCGGTGACCTCGAGGCGGCGATCGCCGATTTCTCGGCGCTCGTCGCCGAGTATTGCGGCGGCCGCTGCCGCGTGGCCATCGCCGACCAGGCGACGCCGGTCGTCACCCTCTGAGCCGTCAGCGCTGGGCGCGCAACGCTGCGGCGAGTGTGCGCAGCGCCAATTGCGTGCGCGGGTTGCTCGCCCGGCTGAAGCACGATGGGGGAAGGCGGGAAGTCGGGCAGACCCCAGGCCAGCCCAATGTCGGGCGGCGCATGCCTGGGCGATGCGGCGGGCGAGCGGCGCGACGGCGAGCCCCGCCTCCACTGCCACGACGGCGGCGATGCCGCTGCTGACCACGCACCATGTTATCTTCAATGGATCGGGCGCGGTAGCCTCGGCGCCCGCTGGAGGAGGCGAGGGCCATGCCGATCATTGAAGTGAAGTATGCCGCTGCGCAGGGGCGGCGTGTCGCACGCAGCGATATCGCGAAGGCGGCGAGCGCGCTTGCCGCCGATGTGCTGGGCAAGTCGCCGGCCGTCACCGCCGTGGTGGTGGAGGAGGTGGCGGCGCAGAACTGGTTCTGTGGGGGTCGCGCCCTCGCCGAGAGCGGCCTTGCGAGTTTCTGGCTGTCCATCCGCATCACGGAAGGCACGAACACCCGCGCCGAGATGGGCGACTTCGTCGCCGCGACCTTCTCGGCCATGGGCAGCCTGCTCGGGCCTGTGCACGAGGAGAGCTACGTGCATGTGATGGAGGCGCGCGGTTTCGCCTATGGCTATGGCGGCCGCACGCAGGACGAGCGGGAGACTGGAAGGCGCGCAGGCGGGACGGCCTGAGGTGAGGCGAGGGACGAGGCCGGCCCGGCTCGGTCCTTCGCCATCCGCTGCACACCATTTGTCGGCAGCGCGGCGTTCTTCCTTGCATCTGTCTCAGGTTCATATAAACATATGTTTATATCTGTTGGACCAGAGCGATGCGCCAGCCGCTGTCACTGCCATTCACGACGGTTCTTGCCGGGCTCAAGGCCGCGGCGGAGGAGACGCGCCTGCGCATCCTGGCACTGCTCGCGGACGGTGAGCTCAACGTTTCCGATCTCACCGACATCCTCGGCCAGTCGCAGCCGCGCATTTCGCGCCATCTGAAGCTGCTTACCGAGGCCGGGCTCGTCGAGCGCCACCGCGAGGGGGCGTGGGCTTTCTTCCGCCTCGACCACCGCAACGGGGCCGCGGCGGCGATCCGCGCGGTGCTTGAGAGCCTCGATCACGACGACCAGCAGCTCGCTGCCGACCGGGCGCGCCTTGCCGCCGTGCGCAAGGCGCGGGCCGAGAGCGCGCAGGCCTTCTTCGCGCGCCTCGCCGCGGACTGGGATCGCATCCGTTCGCTCCATGTCTCGGAGGAGGCGGTGGAGCAGGCGGTGCGGGAGACGATCGGCGACAAGCCGGTCAATGCCTTTCTCGATCTTGGCACCGGCACGGGGCGCATGCTGCAGCTCGTGGCGCCGCTCGCCCGCCGGGCGGTGGCTGTTGACGCCAACCATGCCATGCTCTCCGTCGCGCGGGCCAACATCGAGCGCGCCGGCCTCTCGGGCATCGAGCTGCGCCAGGGCGACATCTACGCCCTGCCGGTCGAGCGCAATGCCTTCGACCTCGTGCTCGTGCATCAGGTACTGCACTATCTCGACGATCCCGCGCGGGCCATCCGCGAGGCGGCGGCGGTGCTGGCGCCGGGCGGGCGCCTGCTGGTCGTCGACTTCGCGCCCCACGAGCTCGAATTCCTGCGCGCCGAGCATGCCCACCGTCGCCTCGGCTTCGCCCATGAGCAGATCGCCCAGTGGTTTGCCGAGGCGGGGCTCGAGCTCGTCTCGACGCGTGAGCTGAAGCCGCCGCGCGACGAGACCGACAAGCTCACCGTCTGCCTGTGGCTGGCGCGCGACAGGCGCGTCGTCACCGACTGGCCATTGCAAGCACCCGAGAAAGAGGTCGCCTGATGTCGCACGCCCCCTTCCGCCCCAGCCGTCGTGGCGCGTGCCCGGTGCGCGTCTCCTTCGAGTTCTTCCCGCCGAAGACCCCGGAGATGGAGGAGACGCTGTGGGCGTCGATCAAGCGGCTGGCGCCGCTCGGGCCTCACTTCGTCTCCGTTACCTACGGGGCGGGCGGCTCGACGCGCGAGCGCACGCACGCGACCGTCAAGCGCCTCGTCGAGGAGACGTCGCTCGCGCCGGCGGCGCACCTCACCTGCGTCTCGGCTACGCGGGAGGAGGTGAACGAGGTGGTGCGCGCCTATTGGGAAGCGGGCGTGCGCCATATCGTGGCCCTGCGGGGTGACCCGGCCGAGGGCATCGGCGCCGCCTTCAGGCCGCATCCCGGCGGCTACGAGGGCTCACCGGAGCTCGTCGCCGGCATCCGCGCCATCGCCGATTTCGAGGTCTCGGTCTCGGCCTATCCCGAGAAGCACCCCGAGAGCGTCTCCATCGACGCCGACATCGAGCTTCTAAAGCGCAAGGTGGATGCGGGCGCCTCGCGTGCCATCACCCAGTTCTTCTTCGACAACGACGTCTATTTCCGCTACCTCGACAAGGTGCGGGCCCGCGGCATCGACATCCCCATAGTGCCGGGCATCCTGCCGGTGCAGAACTTCAAGCAGGCGGCCAACTTCGCCGCGCGCGCGGGGGCGAGCGTCCCGGCCTGGCTGGCGAACCGCTTCGACGGCCTCGACAACGACGTTGAGACGCGCCGCCTCATCGCCGCGGCTGTGGCGGCGGAGCAGGTGATCGACCTCGTCGACCGCGGCGTGACGGATCTGCACTTCTACACGATGAACCGCGCCGACCTCGTCTATGCCATCTGCCACCTGCTCGGCCTGCGGCCGACGACGGCGGAGGCCGAGCCCGTGGCCGCTGTGGCGGTGGCGTAACCCTTTCGAAGGTTCTTTTCACATGACGGACGTTTGCCCCGCCGACGGCGCCGAGGTGCGCAGAGCCCTCACCGAAGCCGCGCGCCAGCGCATTCTCGTGCTCGATGGGGCCATGGGCACAGAGCTGCAGGCCTACAAGTTCTCGGAGGAGGACTTTCGCGGCGACCGTTTCCGCAACCACGGCCGGGAGCTGCGGGGCAACAATGACCTGCTCGTCCTCACCCAGCCGGAGGCGGTGAAGGCAGTGCACCTGGCCTATTTCCGCGCCGGGGCCGATATCGTCGAGACGAACACCTTCTCCGGCACCGCCATCGCCCAGGCGGACTACGGGCTCGAGGCGATCGTCTACGAGCTCAACCTGGAAGGGGCGCGCATCGCCCGCACGGCGGCCCGCATCGCCGAGGCGGAAGACGGGCGACGCCGCTTCGTCGCCGGCGCCGTGGGGCCGACCAACCGCACGCTCTCCATCTCGCCGGACGTCAACAATCCGGGCTATCGGGCCGTGACCTTCGACGAGGTGTGCGACGCCTATGCCGAGCAGGTGCGTGGCCTCGTCGACGGTGGCGTGGATATCATCCTCATCGAGACGATCTTCGACACGCTCAACGCCAAGGCGGCGATCGTCGCGGCCAGGCGGGTCTTTGCCGAGAGGGGCGTCGACCTGCCGATGATGATCTCGGGCACGATCACGGACCTGTCGGGTCGCACGCTCTCCGGCCAGACGCCCACGGCCTTCTGGTATTCGGTGCGTCACGCCGAGCCGTTCTCCATCGGCCTCAACTGCGCGCTCGGCGCGCGCGAGATGCGCGCCCACATCCAGGAGATCGGCAAGGTCGCGGACACCTTCGTCTGCGCCTATCCCAACGCCGGCCTCCCCAACGAGTTCGGCCTCTATGACGAGAGCCCGGAGGCAATGGCGGCAATGATCGCCGAGTTTGCCGACGCCGGGCTCGTCAACCTCGTCGGCGGCTGCTGCGGCTCGACGCCGGCGCACATCAAGGCCATCGCCGAGGCGGTGGCCGGCAAGGCCCCGCGCGCCGTTCCCGAGATCGAGCCACGCATGCGCCTCGCCGGGCTCGAGCCGCTGGAGCTGACGCCCGACATTCCCTTCGTCAACGTGGGCGAGCGCACCAACGTCACCGGCTCGGCCCGGTTCCGCAAGCTGATCACCGCCGGCGACTATGCCGCGGCGCTCGACGTGGCGCGCGAGCAGGTGGCTAACGGCGCCCAGGTCATCGACATCAACATGGACGAGGGCCTGCTCGACAGCCGCAAGGCGATGGTCGAGTTTCTGAACCTCATCGCGGCCGAGCCGGACATCGCCCGTGTGCCGGTGATGATCGACTCCTCCAAGTTCGAGGTGATCGAGGCCGGGCTCAAGTGCGTGCAGGGCAAGGCCATCGTCAATTCCATCTCGCTCAAGGAGGGAGAGGAGAAGTTCCTGGCCGAGGCGCGCATCTGCCGGGACTTCGGCGCGGCGGTGGTCGTCATGGCCTTCGACGAGGCCGGCCAGGCCGACACCGAGGACCGCAAGGTCGAGATCTGCACGCGTGCCTACCGGCTGCTGACGGAGAAGGTGGGGTTCCCGCCCGAGGATATCATTTTCGATCCCAACATCTTCGCCGTGGCCACGGGCATCGAGGAGCACGACAACTACGGCGTCGACTTCATCAACGCCACGCGCCGTATCCGCCAGAGCCTGCCGCATGTGCATGTCTCCGGCGGCGTCTCGAACCTCTCCTTCTCGTTCCGCGGCAACGAGCCTGTGCGCGAGGCGATGCACGCCGTCTTCCTCTACCACGCCATCGCGGCGGGCATGGACATGGGCATCGTCAACGCCGGCCAGCTCGCCGTCTATGACGAGATCGAGCCGGAGCTGCGCGAGGCCTGCGAGGACGTGGTCCTGAACCGCCGCAAGGACGCGACCGAGCGACTGCTGGCGCTCGCCGAGAACTTCAAGGGCAAGGGCAAGCAGGCGAGGGAGCAAGACCTCGCCTGGCGCACGTGGCCCGTCGAGAAGCGACTGGAGCACGCACTCGTCAACGGCATCACGGACTATATCGAGGAGGATGTCGAGGAAGCGCGCCTTGCCGCGGAGCGGCCACTGAACGTGATCGAGGGGCCGCTGATGGCCGGCATGAACGTGGTCGGCGACCTCTTCGGCGCCGGCAAGATGTTCCTGCCACAGGTCGTGAAGTCCGCCCGCGTCATGAAGCAGGCCGTGGCCTATCTCATGCCCTACATGGAGAAGGAGAAGGAAGGCAGCGGCTTCGCCGACCGGCCCGCCGCGGGCAAGGTGCTGATGGCGACGGTAAAGGGCGACGTGCACGACATCGGCAAGAACATCGTCGGTGTCGTCCTGCAGTGCAACAACTACGAGGTCATCGACCTCGGCGTCATGGTGCCGGCGCAGAAGATCCTCGAGACTGCGCGCAGGGAGAAGGTCGACATCATCGGCCTGTCCGGTCTCATTACGCCGTCGCTCGACGAGATGTGCTTCGTCGCCTCGGAGATGGAGCGCGAGGGCTTCGACATTCCGCTTCTCATCGGCGGGGCGACGACGAGCCGCGTGCACACGGCGGTGAAGATCCATCCCAATTACACCCGCGGGCAGGCGGTGCATGTCAACGACGCGAGCCGTGCCGTGGGCGTCGTCTCGTCGCTTCTGTCTTCCGAGCAGCGCGGCCCCTACATCGAGGCTGTACGCAGCGAGTATGCGCGGATCGCCAATGCCCACGCGCGCAGCGAGGCCGACAAGCAGCGGGTGCCGCTGGCGAAGGCCCGCGCCAATCCGGTCAGGATCGACTGGGCGACCTATACGCCGCCCAGGCCCACTTTCCTCGGCACGCGCGTGTTCCGCTCCTACGACGTCGGGGAGCTCTTGCGCTACATCGACTGGACGCCCTTCTTCCAGACCTGGGAGATGAAGGGCCGCTTCCCGGCCATCCTCGAGGACGAGGAGCAGGGGGCGGCGGCGCGCCAGCTCTACGAGGATGCGCAGGCGATGCTGAAGCGCATCGTCGAGGAGCGGTGGTTCAACCCCAAGGCGGTGATCGGCTTCTGGCCGGCGAATGCCGTGGGCGACGACATCGTGCTCTATACGGGTGAGAGCCGGCAGGAGAAGCTCGCCACCTTCTTTACCCTGCGCCAGCAGCTGTCCCGGCGCGATGGCCGTCCCAACGTCGCGCTCGCCGATTTCGTGGCGCCCGAGGGGATGAAGCCCGACTATGTCGGCGGTTTCGTGGTGACAGCCGGCATGGAGGAGGAGCGTATCGCGCGGCGCTTCGAGCGCGCCAACGACGACTATGCGTCGATCATGGTCAAGGCGCTCGCCGACCGCATCGCGGAGGCCTTCGCCGAGCGCATGCACGAGCGCGTGCGCAAGGAGTTCTGGGCCTATGCCCCGGACGAGGAACTCGACAACGAGGCGCTGATCCGCGAGGAATATGCCGGCATCCGGCCCGCGCCGGGCTATCCGGCTCAGCCGGACCATACGGAGAAGGCGACGCTCTTCCGCCTGCTGGAGGCAGAGCGGCGCATCGGCGTGAGGCTCACCGAGAGCTTCGCCATGTGGCCCGGCTCATCCGTCTCCGGCCTCTACATCGCCCACCCGGAGTCATTCTACTTCGGCGTCGCCAAGGTGGAGCGCGACCAGGTGGAGGACTATGCCCTGCGCAAGGGCATGGAGATTGCCGAGGTGGAGCGCTGGCTCGCCCCCATCCTGAACTACGATCCCTCGGCCTACACGCGCGAGGCGGCGGAGTAGGCCGGCGCGACCTCCATCATGCGATGGTGGTCGCTGCCGGGCGGCTGGCGATGAGGTCGCGCAAGGTGGTGATGGTTGAGGCGTCTGCGATGCCGTCGACGCGTTCGGGCCGGAAGTGACGCTGGAAGGCGGTGACAACAGCCTTCGTCGCCTCGTCATAGATGCCGGAGATGGGCACGTCATAGCCATACATGGCGAGCATCGCCTGCAGCGCCTCGATCGGCTGGCCACGCTCGCCGGGACTGAGGAAGCGCCCGCTGCGGATCGGGGCGGGGCGCACGAAATGGCCGACGCCGGCGCGGTGGAGCTCCTCCCACGGAAAGAGTTCGCCCGGATCCTGCTTGCGCAGCGGGGCCACGTCCGAATGCCCGAGGACGCGGTCGGCCCGGATCGACCAGCGGTTGATGATGTCGCGGCAGAGCGCGACGACCGCTGCGATCTGCGCCGCAGGGTAGGGCGGCAGGCCGCCGTCGTGGCCGGGGTTGGCGATCTCGATGCCGATGGAGGCCGAGTTGATGTCGCGCTCGCCCGTCCAGCAGGCCTTGCCCGCATGCCAGGCGCGGCGCGCCTCGGGCACGAGCTGCAGCACATGGCCATTCTCGAAGACGAAATAGTGCGCCGAGACCTCGGTGGTGGGGTTGCACAGGCGCTGCAGCGCCTCGCCGGCATCGGCCATGCCGGTGTAATGCAGTACCAGCATGTCGGGCCGGCGCGGCCTGCCGTCCGCTGTCAGCCGCTCACTGTGGTTGGGGGATGCAAACACCTTGGCGGCGACGGGGCTGTCGGGAGTGGGCTGCTGGCTCATGACGCGGTCTCTGCGGGGTCTTTCTCGTTCATGCGGCGCTGGCGCACGATCTCGTCCCAGGCGGCATTGAGGGCGGCGGCACGCTCGGTGGCGATGCGCACGGCCTCCGCTGGCAGGCCGCGGGCGATCTGCCGGTCCGGGTGGCTCTCGGCGATGCGCCTGCGGTAGAGGCGGCGCAGCTCCTCGTCGCTCATGCCCCGGTCTGCCCCCAGGATGACATAGGGATCGTCGGCGCGATGCACGTGCCGCGCCTCGATGCGGCGGAAATCCTCGTCACTCAGGCCGAAGATGGCGGCGACGGTCGAGAGGTAGGCGAGCTCGTCCTCGTGCAGGGCGCCGTCGGCCGCCGCGATGAGGAAAAGGCCATCGAGGACGTCCTCAAGCAGCGCAGGCTCGTCGGCGAACAGCGTGGCGAGCTGGCGGGCATAGGCCTCGAAGCCGGCGGTGGTCGCCTTGGCAATGTTGAAGAGGCGGGAGATCTGGGCGAATTCCTCGGCCGGCGCGTCGATGATGGCATGGAAGGCGCGGATCTCGGAGCCCGTGACCACGCCGTCGGCCTTCGCCATCTTGGCCGCGAGCGCGACGAGACCGGTCGTGAACACGACCTGCCGCGGCGGCGGCCGGAAGAGGGCATTGGCGTCGTCGATCAGCAAATGCCCTGCAAGAGCGCCGATGAGGGCGCCCAGCGGCCCGCCGATGGCCAGCCCGATGCCGGCGCCGCCGAGCTTGCCCCAGCCGAATTTATCCCACATGGGTCGAGACCGTTTCCCGGGTGCTGCCTTTCATGGTGCGACGCTCGCGGCCCTCGTCGTGTCGGGCGGAGCGGCGCCGGTCCACAGCAGGGCAGGGGGACAGCTAGCGGGGCGCCGGGGCCTTGGCAAGGCGGGAAGGGGAGGCGTGCGCGCGGCCAGGCACGGCCGCGCGCCCGTTGTCAGTAACACTCGCGATAGCGACGGCCGCGATAGTAATAGTACTCGCAGCGCGGGGCAGTTGCCGCTCCGACCACGGCGCCTCCGGCCGCGCCGATAGCACCGCCGACGAGCGCGCCGCCGACGTCGCCCGTCGCAGCGCCGCCGATGACCGCGCCGGCCGCGCCGCCGATCAGGGCGCCGCCGACAGCCCGATCCTGCGGTGTATTGCAGGCTGTGAGGCCGAGCGCCATCAGCCCGAGTAGGGCTCCCTGCCAGAGGTGACGCTTCATCATGTTACTCCTGTTTCGCTGGGCTGGCCGCCGTGGGCGCAGCCGAGAATGCCATTTTACGCGTCACGAGTTGCAACACAATTTCTCCTCGTCACGCAGTGGTTGCTTTGTGCACCGAAAGTTCTGCAAGTTTCCTGTTGATAATTTCTTATTATTACAAATAATAGTATACGCAATATAAATATTTAGCAATGCGGCATTCATAAAAAGTGTATGTCGTCTACTTTAACATTTAAATTCCCCGGCATTGCCCGATATATGCCTCATTCGTGAGAGAATTCCTCCGTCTATTCGATGGATATAGCATCAGTGACGGGGTGTTTATGGTAGGGCGGCTGGCGATCTGTTGCGCCGCGCTCGCGGTGTCAACTTCGGCCTGCGTTCAGGCGGATGGGGATGGTGCGGCGGGGGTCGCGGGCGACATCGTGGACGCGGTTGTCATGCCGGTTCCGCGCCCTGCGGATCTCGGCAGGCGCGTGGCGGCGGAGGAGGGGCGGGCACACGTGCGCGCGCTCATCGCCCGCCATGCGGCCGGGCGTGGCGTTCCTGTCGACCTCGCCGATGCCGTCGTCCGCCTCGAGAGCAACTACAACCCCCGGGCCCGCAACGGCGACAATCTGGGGCTGACGCAGATCAGTTACGCCACGGCGCGGGCCTACGGTTACGAGGGACCGCGCGAGGGTCTGCTGGAGCCCGAGACCAATCTGACCTTCGGAATTCGCTATCTCGCCGAGGCCTATCGCCTCGCGGGTGGGGACACCTGCGGCACCGTCCTTCGCTATCAGGCCGGCCATCGCGCCCGGTCCATGACGGAGGCTGCACGGCGCTATTGCGCAAAGGTGAGGCCCCTGTTGGCGGCTCGATCATGAGGAGAAGCCGCACGACGAGCCAGTAACGGTCGATCCCGAAACAGCGCCGAGTGAAGCATGGCCGGAGCGCCTCGCTCCAGACGGGATGTCCTTTTGTGTGTGTAAGGGTGTAAGGGTGTAAGGAGTACGCGTTTTGAAGAGTTTGCGATCCGCCGCTTTTGGCATTTCTTCCCTCGTCCTCGTTTCTACAGCGCCGGCGCTTGCCGAGCAGGCGGACCAGTATGAGGTTCTGTTCCAGCCGCGGACCGATATCAGCAAGATCGAGCAGAGTGTGTCGGCACCCACGCGCGAGGCAGCCCGCAGGACCGTGAAGGCGCGCACGCGGTCGCACCAGGAGGCGCTCGCCCGGGCCGAGGCGGGCGAGGACAGGGCAGGCCCGAGAAGGGGCCGGAACGTGGTGGTCAAGCATGGCCGTGCCTTGGGCTACGTTCACGCCAGCCGCGAGCGCTACCGCGCGCTCATCGCCAGGCATGCCAAGGCGCATGGCCTGCCGTTTGCCCTCGTCGATGCGGTCGTGCGGGTCGAGAGCCGATACAATCCGCGCGCCTACAACGGTGGCGCCTACGGCCTCATGCAGATCAAGTATCAGACGGCCCGTGGCCTCGGCTACCGCGGCTCGGCAGCCGGTCTCTATGATCCGGACACCAACCTGCGTTATGCCGTGAAGTATCTCGCCCAGGCCTACCAGCTGTCGGGCGGGGACACCTGCGCCACCGTGATGCGCTATCAGAGCGGACACTACGCCAAGCGCATGAACAGCGCGAACCGTGCCTATTGCTCCAAGGTTCGTACGATCGTCGCGACCCTCGGTTCGCAGGAGTCCTGATCGATCCGGCCATGATCCGTGGCGCATGCCGCCGGTGTCCTGCGCACGGCGCTTGACCCCGGCGGGTGCCATCCCATATCCGGGTTGCGCCAGTCGGCCGGGCGGCCGCTGCACCGGCCGCGCCGGTGCAGAGGAAAGTCCGGGCTCCTAGGAAACACGGTGCCGGATAACGTCCGGCGGGGGTGACCCCAGGGACAGTGCCACAGAAAGCAAACCGCCTTTCGAAGCCTTTGGCGCAGAAGGGCAAGGGTGAAAGGGTGCGGTAAGAGCGCACCGCGTCGGCGGCAACGTCGACGGCACGGCAAACCCCACCGGGAGCAAGACCGAATAGGGACGACGGGGCGCGCAAGCGCCCGGGCCTGTTTCCAGCCTTGTCGTCCGGGTTGGTTGCTCGAGGCGGTCGGTAACGACCGTCCCAGATGAATGGCCGTCACGTCCGGGGCGACCCGGGCCATACAGAACCCGGCTTACAGGCCGGCTGGCACCTTTCTTCCCCCGCTGTCATCGCAGCAGCTGCGGAGCGCGCCGGCGCCCCGCGTCCTCGTCCGTTCCGCCCTTTCTGCCACGCGCTGCCGCGCGGGCATGGGAGCGTGCGCCCCCGCGACAGGCATCTGGCACGCCGTCGGTCGCGGGCCCGGACGGATCACCTGCCGGAAATCATTGCCCCGATTGCGAAAATTCTTTGAGCAAGCCCCCGCGAGGAGGGCTTCCGAAACGCTTCGTTAACCATGTCGCGCTGTCATCGAAGCTGCTTCGACGCTTGCGCCGGAGTGCTCGATTCCATTGACGACCATAATTTCCCATGATATCCCAAATCATCCCGTCGCTGGACGTCTGGTTCGAGCTTCGCGGGGCCTGCGCCGGGGCGGCGCCGGGCTCGCGGCCGGTCGGATTCGGCGTTGGCGGCGGGGTGGGGTGCGGCAGTTGGGCCGTGGCTCTGGTGGAAGCGAACGGTGCCGTAAGGGCAGGGGGCCATGGACCGCTTCGTGTCCAACTTCACGAACCGGGTGGACGCGAAGGGGCGCGTTTCGATCCCTGCGCCGTTCCGGGCCGTGCTGGCGCGCGACGGTTTCGAAGGTCTCTATGTGCATCCGGCGCTCGACGCGCCGGCTCTGGATGCGGGCGGCAACGCCCTGCTGGCGGAGATCGATGCCCTTCTGTCGACGCTTTCACCCTATTCGGAGGAGCGCGACCATCTCTCGACCGCACTCTTGGGCACCAGCGAGGTGCTCAAGATCGATCCGGAGGGGCGCGTGATCCTCACCGACACGCTCAGGGAGCATGCGGGGCTGACCGACGCGGTCACCTTCGTGGGCCACGGGCACAAGTTTCAGCTTTGGGAGCCGGAGCGGTTCCGTGCGCATCTCGAGGAGGCGCGCGCCAAGGTCCGGGATCTCAAGAAGTCGCTCGGCGCGGTGAGGGGGTTGGCCACGCCTCTCGCCTCGAGGCTGGGCGGCATGCCTCCCGGAGCGCGGGAATGATGACGGGCCGCGGCGACGGCTCGGCCGACGCCGCTGGCGGACCGGCCCGTCATGTTCCCGTGCTCCTGGGGGAGGTGCTGGCGCATCTTTCTCCGCGCGCCGGCGGTCTCTACATCGACGGCACTTTCGGCGCTGGCGGCTACACGCGTGCCATTCTTGCGGCGGCGCCCGACCTGCGCGTTCTCGGCATCGACCGTGATCCCGACGCCATCGCGGGCGGGCAGGGGCTTGTGGCCGAGTGCGGCGGGCGGCTGGTGCTCGCCCACGGGCGCTTCGGCAATCTCGACGTGCTGGCACAGGAGGCGGGCTTCGCGCCGGTCGACGGTGTCGTTCTCGACATTGGCGTATCCTCCATGCAGCTCGACGAGGCGGGGCGGGGCTTTTCCTTCCGTCTCGACGGGCCGCTCGACATGCGCATGGAGCAGCGCGGTCCGAGTGCGGCCGACCTCGTCAATACTGCCGACGAGCGCACCCTCGCCGACATTATCTTCCACTACGGCGAGGAACGGCGGTCGCGTGTCGTGGCGCGGGCCATCGTCGAGGCCCGGAAATCTGCCCCCATCAAGACGACGCGCCGTCTGGCCGAGATCGTCGCCGGTGTCGTCCGGGCCGATCCCCACGGCCCGCACCCGGCGACGCGGACGTTCCAGGCCCTCCGGATCGCGGTCAACGACGAACTCGGTGAGCTGGTGCGGGCGCTTGTCGCGGCCGAGCGCATCCTGAAGCCGGGCGGCAGGCTCGTGGTCGTCACCTTCCACTCGCTGGAGGACCGCATCGTCAAGCAGTTCCTGGCTCGGCGCAGCGGCCGCGCGGGTGGCGGCTCGCGGCACATCCCGGGCCTCGCGGGGCCGGAGCCGACCTTCACGCTCGTCTCGCGCGGCGCCGTCGCCCCGCAGGAGGCAGAGGTGGCGGCGAACCCGCGCGCGCGCTCGGCCAAGCTGCGCGCCGGCGAGCGGACGGGCGCGCCGCCGCAGGGCGACGACGAGGCGCTGGCGCTGCTCGCGAGCCTGCCGGAGCCGAAGCGGAGGGGCGGACGATGATCGTACGGTTCCTGCACATCGCCGCCATCGGCGCGCTCGTCGCCTCGGCCGGCTACGCCTATTCCATCAAGTACGACACCATCTACCTGTCCGAGCAGGTGGCGAAGCTCAAGGCGCAGGTGCAGCGCGAGAAGGACGCGATCGCCGTGCTGCGGGCGGAATGGCAGCTCCTCACCCGGCCTGACCGGGTGCAGGCGCTGGCCGCGACCCATCTCGACCTGCAGCCGCTCTCGGTGCGTCAGATCGTGCGGCTGCAGGATGTTCCCGAGCGCAAGCCAGAGGTCGACGCTATCGGACGCAAGCTGGAAGACCTCGGTCTTGCGGCGCCGACCGCCACACCCGGCGCCGCCGACGCCGATGCGCGCACGCCCTCGACCCCCAGCCGGTGATGGAGCCATGCACGACACGGATCCGACCGTCCTGCCGCAGACCCCCGACGAGACGCCGGCCCCGCAGACGCGGGCCGCACGCCTGCGCCGCTTTCTTTCCGGCGTCTTCAGCCTGAGGGCGGAGAAGTCTCAGGCGCGCGTCGGGGTGGTGGCCCTCGGCTTTTCGTGCCTCTTCGTCGTCATCGCCGGGCGTCTCGTCATGCTGGCGGTGACCCCCGACGATCCGGGCGACCTGCGCCGGGCCTCGGCCGAGATCTCCATCGTGCGTCCCGATATCGTTGACCGCAACGGCATCCTGCTGGCGACGGACGTCAAGACCGTGTCGGTCTATGCCGAGCCGCGCAACATCATCGACAAGGACGAAGCGACCGAGCTGCTGACGGCGGTTCTGCCGGACCTCAACGCGCGCGAGCTGCGCGAGAAGCTCGGCACCAAGCGCGGCTTCGTCTGGGTCAAACGCGAGATCACGCCGCGCCAGCAGGCGGAGGTGCATCGTCTCGGCATTCCTGGCATCGGCTTCCTCACCGAGAACAAGCGTGTCTATCCCAACGGCCCGATCGCCTCGCACGTGCTCGGCTTTGCCAACGTTGACAACGAGGGCATCGCTGGCATCGAGAAATACATCGACGGGCTCGGCCTGAGGGCGCTGGCGGGGGCGGGCTTCGCCACCCAGGCGACCGACCTCGAGCCCATCAAGCTCTCCATCGACCTGCGCGCCACGCACGCGCTGCGGGACGAGCTCATCAAGGGCATGGAGAAGTACAAGGCCAAGGCCACTGCCGGGCTCATCCTTGACGTCAAGACGGGCGAGGTCATCGCGCTCGCCTCGCTGCCGGACTTCGACCCGAACAACCCCGTCGAGGCACTCGATCCCGAGCGGATCAACCGCATCAACGTCGGCGTGTACGAGATGGGGTCGACCTTCAAGGCCATCACCACGGCGATGGCGCTCGACTCCGGCAAGGTCAACATCAACTCCACCTTCGACGCCCGCGGCGTCATGCGGTACGGCCGCTTCACAATCCGCGACTATCACGGGCAGAACCGTATCCTCACGGTGCCGGAGATTTTCATCCACTCGTCCAACATCGGCACGGCCAAGATGGCCCTGACCGTGGGTGTGGAGGGGCACAAGGCGACGCTCAAGAAGTTCGGCCAGCTCGATCGTCTGCGCACGGAGTTGCCGGAGAGTGCGGATCCGATCATTCCCCCGCGCTGGGGCGAGCTCAACACCATCACCATCTCCTACGGCCACGGTCTCGCCGTGGCGCCCATCCAGGCTGCGGCAGGCACGGCGGCCTTGGTCAACGGCGGCTATTTCATCACGCCCACCTTTCTGAAACGCACCGAGGAGGAGGCGAAGGCCATCGCCCGCCAGGTCGTGAGCCCCAAGACGAGCGAGGCCATGCGCTACATCATGCGCCTCAATGCCGAGCGCGGCTCCGCCCGCAAGGCGGCGGTGCCCGGCTATTACGTGGGCGGCAAGACCGGCACGGCCGAGAAGGTCATCAACGGTCGCTACGACCGCACCAAGAACTTCACGACCTTCATGGCCATCGCCCCGGCGGACGACCCGAAGTATCTTTTCGTGGTGCTGTACGACGAGCCCAAGGGCCTGCCGGAAACCTACGGCTACTCCACCGCCGCCTGGAACGCGGGCGTGACCACCGGCAAGGTGATCGAGCGCGTGGCGCCGCTGCTCGGGCTTCCGCCGCGCTTTGAGAAGCCGTACCGGCCATTCCCGGCCATGGCGCAGGCCGGCGCCTGGGGTATCCAATGACGGACACCGCACACATCGACGGTTTCGCCCTCGGCGACATTCTGCCGGATGCTTTCGCCGCGACGCTGCATGCATCTGTGCGCGTGCGGGGGCTCGCCTTCGATTCCCGCAGGGTCCAGCCGGGCGACGTCTTCGTCGCGCTTGCCGGCGCGCGGGAGGACGGCCGACACTACATCGCCGATGCGATCGCGCGCGGCGCCGTCGCCGTGGTTGCGGAAGGTGGCCGGCCGGCGGACCTCCCGTCGGGGGTGGTCTTCGGCTCCGTCATCGATGCGCGCCGGGCGCTCGCGCTCGCCGCCGCTCGGGTCTTTCCCCGACAGCCCGGCACGGTTGTCGCCGTGACCGGCACGAGCGGCAAGAGCTCGGTGGCCGAGTTCACGCGGCAGCTTTTCGCCGCCTGCGGCCATCAGGCGGCGAGCCTCGGCACCATCGGCGTCGTGGCGCCTTCCGGCGCCCATTACGGCTCGCTGACGACGCCCGATCCGCTCGCCCTGCACAGGACGCTCGACAGGCTCGCCGGCGAGGGCGTGACGCACCTGGCCATGGAGGCGTCCTCGCACGGGCTCGACCAGCGGCGGCTTGATGGCGTGCGCCTTGCCGCCGCGGCCTTCACCAACCTCGGCCGCGACCACCTCGACTACCACCCCACCGTCGAGGCCTATCTCACGGCCAAGCTGCGGCTGTTCCAGCGCCTGCTGCCCGAGGGCGCGACGGCCGTCGTCAATGCCGATGCGCCGGAGGCTGCGCGGGTCGAGAGCGTTGCCGCAGCACGGGGCCTGAAGGTCGTCAGCGTCGGCCGCACGGGCCGCGACATCGCCATTGCGGAGGCCGCGCGCGAGGGCTTCTCGCAGCGGCTCAGGCTGGCGCACGGGGGCATGATGCACGAGGTGCTGCTGCCGCTCGCCGGTGACTTCCAGGCCGCGAACGCGGTTGTTGCGGCCGGGCTCGCGCTCGCTGCCGGCTGCGCCATGCAGGACATCGTGCGCGGCCTCGCCGGTCTCGCCGGCGTCAGGGGGCGCCTCGAGCGGGTGGCAGAGGTCAACGGCGCGCTCGTCGTGGTGGACTACGCACACAAGCCCGATGCGCTCGCCCATGTGCTCGATGCGCTGCGACCCTATGCCACCGGGCGGCTGGTCGTCGTCTTCGGCGCGGGGGGCGACCGCGATCCGGGCAAGCGACCGATGATGGGCGCCATCGCCAGCGAGAAGGCCGATGTCGTCATCGTCACGGACGACAATCCGCGCTCGGAGGATCCCGCCGCGATCCGCGCTGCCATCCTCGCCGCAGCGCCCGGTGCGCGCGAGATCGGCGACCGCGCGGAGGCAATCCGCACCGCCGTCCGGGAGCTCGAGCCTGGGGATGTTCTCGTCGTCGCCGGCAAAGGTCATGAAACGGGCCAGATCGTCGGCTCAACGACCATACCCTTTTCCGATCACGAGGCCGTGCTCGCGGCCGTTGCAGATGTAGAACAATGAACGACGCCCTCTGGACAGGCCTCGAAATCCTCGGTGCTCTCGGCGCACGCGCCCACGGCGGCCTGCCCGACACCATCTCCGGCGTCTCGATCGACACGCGCACGATCGCGCCGGGTGATCTGTTCTGCGCGCTCGCCGGCAACCGTGACGGCCACGAGTTCGTGGCCGATGCGCTGGCCAAGGGCGCGGCGGCGGCGCTCGTCGACGAGGCGCATTTTGAGGCCCTGTCGCATCTGGGCCCTCTGCTTGTGGTGCCGGACGTACTCGAGGCGATGCGTGCTGCCGCGCGCGCGGCGCGGGCACGCACGAAGGCACGGATCGTCGCCGTCACCGGATCCGTCGGCAAGACGGGCACCAAGGAGGCCCTGCGCCTCGCCCTCGGCAAGCAGGGCAGGACGCACGCCGCGGTTGCCTCCTACAACAACCACTGGGGCGTGCCGCTGACGCTGATGCGCATGCCGCGCGACAGCGACTTCGGCATCTTCGAGATCGGCATGAGCGCGCCGGGCGAGATCGCCGCGCTGGTGGAGCTGGTGCGGCCGCATGCCGCCATCGTCACCACCGTCGAGCCCGTGCACCTCGAATTCTTCCCCTCGGTCGAGGCCATCGCCGACGCCAAGGGCGAGATTTTCTCCGCCATCGAGCCGGGCGGCGCGGCCATCATCAACCGCGATAATCCCCATTTCGAGCGGTTGAAGCTGCACGCGGCGGCCTCTTCTGCCGGTAGCCTCGTCTCCTTCGGCGAACATGAGGAGGCGGACGTGCGCGCCGAGCGGATCATCCTCAAGTCCGACATGACCATCGTCGAGGCTCGCGTCTTCGGCGAGGCCATCACCTACCGGCTCGGCAGCCCGGGGCGCCACGTGGCGCTCAACAGCCTCGCTGTCATGGCGGCGGTCAAGGCACTCGGCGCCGACATCGCCCTGGCCGGGCTCGGCCTCGGCGACCTTGCGCCAATCGCCGGGCGCGGCGAGCGCACGCTGATGAAGGGGCCGGGCGGCACGATCACGCTCGTCGACGAGAGCTTCAACGCCAACCCCGCCTCCATGCGCGCGGCCATCAACACGCTGTGCGAGGCGGATGTGGGGCTGCGCGGCCGCCGCATCGCCGTTCTCGCCGACATGCTGGAGCTCGGCCCTGACGGACCGGCCCTGCACCGCGCGCTCGGCGAGTTCGTGGCCGAGAGCGGCGTCAATCTCGTCTTCGCCTGCGGGCCACTGATGAAAAACCTGTGGCAGGCTCTTCCGCCGGAGATGAGGGGGCGCTATGCGCAGACCCCCGCGGAGCTCGAGCCGGAACTCTTCGGCGAGTTGCGTGGCGGAGACGTCGTGATGGTCAAGGGCTCCAAGAGCACCTACGTCTCGCGCATCGTCACCACCCTCAAGGAACGCTACCCCCGTGAAGCGGCGCATGCCGAAGCGGACATGTAAGCGGAGTAAAGAAGGGCATGTTCGTCTGGCTCGCCGAATTCAGCGACATCATCCCGGGACTCAACGTTTTCCGGTATATCACCTTCCGCACGGGCGCCGCGACGGCGACTGCGCTGTTCTTCGTCTTCATGTTCGGCCCTGCCATCATCGCCGCGCTGCGCATCAAGCAGGGCAAGGGCCAGCCGATCCGTGAGGACGGGCCCCAGTCGCACCTGCTGACCAAGAAGGGCACGCCCACCATGGGCGGGCTGATGATCCTCTCCGGGCTCGTCGTCTCGACCCTGCTGTGGGCCAATCTCGCCAATCCCTATGTGTGGATCGTGCTTCTGGTGACGCTCGGCTTCGGCGCCATCGGCTTCTACGACGACTATCTCAAGGTCACCAAGCAGTCGCACAAGGGATTCTCCGGCCGCTCGCGTCTCGCCATCGAGGCGCTGATCGCCGGCATCGCCTGCATTGCCATCGTCCTCGTCGCGCGGGCGGACCTGCCGCCGACGCGCGATCTGCTGGCCACCTCCGTCGCCATTCCCTTCTTCAAGGATCTGCTGATCGACCTCGGCTGGTTCTTCATCGCCTTCGGCGTCTTCGTCATCGTCGCCGCCGGCAATGCGGTGAACCTGACGGACGGGCTCGATGGCCTTGCCATCGTGCCCGTGATGATCGCGGCGGCGACCTTCGGCTTCATCGCCTATCTCGTCGGCAACGCCATCTTCTCCAACTACCTGCAGATCAACTTCGTGCCGGGCACGGGCGAGCTTGCCGTCATCTGTGGCGCCGTGATCGGGGCGGGCATCGGCTTCCTGTGGTTCAACGCACCTCCGGCGCAGATCTTCATGGGAGACACGGGCTCGCTCGCCCTCGGCGGCCTGCTCGGCACCATCGCGGTGGCGACCAAGCACGAGATCGTGCTCGCCATCGTCGGCGGCCTTTTCGTCGTCGAGGCGCTTTCGGTCATCATCCAGGTCGCCTCCTTCAAGCTCACGGGCAAGCGCGTCTTCAAGATGGCGCCGATCCACCATCACTTCGAGCAGCTCGGCTGGACGGAACCGCAGGTGGTGATCCGCTTCTGGATCATCTCGGTGGTGCTCGCGCTCGTCGGCCTGTCGACGCTCAAGCTGAGGTGAGGCGATGATCCCCGTCACCTCCTTTGCCGGCAAGCGCGTCGCCCTCTTCGGGCTCGGCGGCTCGGGCCTCGCCACGGCCGAGGCCCTGGTGGCGGGTGGGGCCGAGGTCGTGGCCTACGATGACGGGGAAACGGCGCGCGTCGCCGCCACGGCGCGGGGCATCACCGTCGAGGACCTGCGCGGCATCGCCTGGGACGAGGTCGATGCGCTCGTGCTCTCGCCAGGCGTGCCGCTGACCCATCCCGAGCCGCACTGGACGGTGCCACTCGCCCGTGCAGCCGAGGTCGAGATCATCGGCGACGTCGAGCTGTTCTGCCGCGAGCGGGCGAAGCTGATGCAGGACGTGCCGTTCATCGCTGTCACCGGCACCAACGGCAAGTCGACGACCACCGCGCTCACCGCACACCTTCTCAAGGTCGGGGGGCTCGACGTGCAGACCGGAGGCAACATCGGCACGCCGGTGCTCGCCCTCGAGCCTTTCTCTGCCGGCCGCGCCTATGTGATCGAGTGCTCGTCCTTCCAGATTGACCTTGCGCCTTCGCTGGCGCCGAGCGTCGGCATTCTTCTCAACATCACGCCGGACCATCTCGACCGCCACGGCACGATGGCGAACTATGCCGCCATCAAGGAGCGGCTGATCTCTGCCTCCGCCCTCGCCGTGATCGGCGTGGACGACGACTTCTGCCGGGCCATTGCATGCCGGAGGGTGGCACTCGCCCGGCCGCTCCAGACCATCTCCGTCGAGCGCATTCTGGAGGAGGGCTGGTCGTGGGAGCCGCACTGCATCACCTTGCGGGCGGCGGGGCCGGATGGCTCCACCGCCGTTGAGGCGCGCATCGACCTCTCCGGCATCGGCTCGCTGCGCGGGGCGCACAACGCCCAGAATGCGGCTGCCGCTGTTGCCGCGGCGATGGCGACGGGGGTGGATCTCGGGGTCATCCGCACCGGGCTGGCGAGTTTCCCCGGTCTCGCCCACCGCATGGAGCAGGTCGGGCGGGCCGGCAAGGTGCTGTTCGTCAATGATTCCAAGGCGACCAACGCTGACGCGACCGAGAAGGCGCTCTCCGCCTTCGACGGCGGCATCCACTGGATCGTCGGCGGCAAGGCGAAGGAGGGTGGCATCGCGCCGCTCGCTCCGTTCTTCCCGCGCATCGCCAGGGCCTATCTGATCGGCGCCTCCAGCGATGAATTTGCCGCAACGCTCGAGGGCAAGGTGCCCTACGAGCAGTGCGGCACGCTGGAGGTCGCGGTGGCGCGGGCGGCGGAGGAGGCAGCTGCATCGGCGCATGCCGAGCCTGTGGTGCTGCTGTCGCCCGCCTGTGCCTCGTATGACCAGTTCCGCAACTTCGAGGTTCGCGGCGACCGGTTCCGCGACCTCGTCCTCGGCCTGCCCGGCCTCGTGCCTTTCGGGAAGGAGTGAGCGATGGTCTCGCGCGCAGAACGGACGGTGCTCGCAGACTGGTGGTGGACCGTCGACCGCTACACCCTCGGCGCGCTCGGCGTGCTCATGGTGGCCGGTCTCGTCTTTCTCATGGGCGGCGCGCCTCCCGTCGCCGAGCGGCTCGGGCTGCCCACCTTCCACTTCGTCAACCGGCAGGTGCTCTATCTGGTGCCGGCCATCCTCCTGCTCGTCGGCACGTCGCTGCTGTCGCCGCGCCAGGTGCGGCGCATGGCGCTGATCGTCTTCCTGGCCGGCATGGCGCTCATCGTGGCGGCGCTCTATGTCGGTCCGGAGGTCAAGGGCTCGCGCCGCTGGATCTCGCTGGCCGGCATCACCGTGCAGCCGTCCGAGTTCGTGAAGCCGGCATTCGTCGTCCTCGTCGCCTGGCTGTTCGCGGAGGGCGGGCGGCGCCGGGACATGCCGGGCACCATCCTGGCCGTCCTGTTGCTGCCGCTGACGATCGTGCCGCTCATCCTGCAGCCGGACATCGGCCAGACCATGCTGGTGACGGTGGTGTGGGCCACCGTTTTCTTCGCGGCGGGGCTGCACATCTTCTGGGTCGCCGGCATCGGCGGCATGGGCCTGGCCGGTCTCGTCGCCGCCTACGAGTTCATCCCCCACGTGCGCGCCCGCATCGAGCGCTTCTTCAACGACGACGTGGGCGATACCTTCCAGGTCGACATGGCCATGGAGTCCTTCGCCCAGGGAGGCTGGCTCGGCAAGGGACCCGGCGAGGGCACGGTCAAGCGCATCCTTCCCGACGCGCACACCGACTTCATCTTTGCCGCCACGGCGGAGGAGTTCGGCATTGTCGTGTGCATCGCCATCGTGCTGCTGTTTGCCTTCATCGTCATCCGCAGTCTCATTCTCGCCCAGCGCAACGATGATCCCTTCTGCCGCCTGGCGGTGACGGGCCTTGCGACGCTCTTCGGCATTCAGGCTTCGATCAACATGATGGTGAACGTGCACCTCCTGCCGGCCAAGGGCATGACGCTGCCCTTCATCTCCTACGGCGGCTCCTCGCTGTTCTCGCTCGCCATCGGCATGGGCTTCCTCATCGCTTTGACGCGCCGCAGGCCGCGGGCGGAGATCTTCGACGCCACACCGCGCTGGGGCGAGGTGCGATGAACAGGGATCGCTTCGTCCTCCTGGCCGCCGGCGGCACGGGAGGCCATCTCTTCCCGGCCGAGGCGCTGGCGGCGGCGCTCGGCCGGCATGGCATTGCGGTGGCGCTCGCAACCGACGAACGGGCGGCCGCCTATGCGCACCATTTTCCGGCCGCCGAACGGTTAGTGATCCCCTCGGCGACGCCGTCGAGGCGCTCGCCCCTTGCAGCCGCGCAGTCCTTTGTGACGCTGGCGCGCGGCATCTGGCGGGCGCGGAGCCTGATGCGCGAGCGCAGGCCGGCCGTGGTCGTCGGCTTCGGCGGCTATCCCACCGTGCCGCCCGTGCTCGCCGCCACCATGGTCGGCGTGCCGAGCATCATCCACGAGCAGAACGCCGTCGTCGGCCGCGCCAACCGTTTCCTCATGAGCCGCGTCACGGCCATCGCCACGGGCTTCGCCGAGGTGAGGGGGCTGAGCGAGGTCGCGCGCGGCAAGACCACGCACACCGGCAACCCGGTACGCCCCAGCGTGCTCGAGGCCGCGGCCGTCCCCTTCCGGCCGCTCGCGCGCGGCGAGCGCCTCTCGCTTCTCGTCTTCGGCGGCAGCCAGGGCGCGCGGGTGATGAGTGATGTGGTGCCTGTCGCCATCGAGCAGCTCGACGAGATGCGGCGCGCGCGCCTGCACATTGTGCAGCAGGCCCGCCCGGAGGATCTTGAGCGGGTGCGCAGCATCTATGCGCGGCTCGGTGTTTCGTGCGAGGTGGAGCCGTTCTTCAACGACCTGCCGCGTCGCATGGCCGCGGCGCAGCTCGTCGTCTCCCGCGCCGGCGCCTCCACGGTGGCCGAGCTTTCCGTCATCGGCCGCCCATCCATACTCGTGCCGCTGCCCGGCGCCCTCGACCAGGACCAGGCGGCGAACGCCGCGAGCCTCGGGGCCATCGGCGCGGCCGTGGTCATCTCCCAGACGGATTTCACGCCCGCCCGCCTCGCGGCCGAGATCGCGGCGCGCCTCGACGCCCCCGAGGCATTGACGCGGGCGGCCGAAGCGGCCAAGAGCGCGGGCATCACCGACGCAGCGGAGCGTCTTGCCGCGCTTGTCATCCGCATCGGCAAGTTCGCCCAACAAGAAGCCCCGCAAACGGAGACGACGACATGAAGCTGCCGCGCGAGCTCGGCCCCATCCACTTCATCGGCATCGGCGGCATCGGCATGTCGGGCATCGCCGAGGTGCTCCTCAACCTCGGCTACACCGTCCAGGGGTCGGATGCGAACGACAATGCCAACGTCAAACGCCTGCGCGACAAGGGGGCGTCCGTGTCGATCGGCCACGCCGCGGAGAACCTGGGCGACGCGGAGGTCGTCGTGGTCTCCACCGCGATCAAGCGGGACAATCCCGAGCTCGTCGCCGCGCGGGAGAAGCGCCTGCCGGTGGTGCGCCGGGCCGAGATGCTGGCCGAGCTGATGCGGCTGAAGACCTGCGTCGCCATTGCCGGCACGCACGGCAAGACCACGACCACATCGCTCGTCGCGACGCTGCTCGATGCCGGCGGCTTCGACCCCACCGTCATCAATGGCGGCATCATCAACGCCTACGGCACCAACGCCCGCCTCGGGGCCGGCGACTGGATGGTGGTGGAGGCCGATGAATCAGACGGCACCTTCCTCAAGCTGCCGGCGGATGTGGCGATCGTCACCAACATCGACCCCGAGCACCTCGACCACTTCAAGACCTTCGACGCCATCAAGGCGGCCTTCCGCTCCTTCGTCGAGAACCTGCCATTTTATGGCTTCGCGGTGATGTGCATCGACCACCCGACGGTGCAGGATCTCGTCGGCCAGATCGAGGACCGGCGCGTCATCACCTATGGCGAGAACCCGCAGGCGGACGTGCGGCTCATCGACGTCGATCTGAACGGCGGCAAGAGCCGGTTCAAGGTGCTGATCCGCGACCGCAAGACGGGAGTGGAGACGGTCATCCCCGATCTCCTCATGCCCATGCCTGGCCACCACAATGCGCTGAACGCGACCGCGGCCATCGCGGTGGCGCACGAGCTCGGCATGAGCCCGGATGCGATCCGCACCGCGCTTGCCGGCTTCGGCGGCGTCAAGCGGCGCTTTACCCGCACGGGGGAGTGGAACGGCGTCACCATCTTCGACGACTACGGCCACCATCCGGTGGAGATCGCGGCTGTCCTGCGGGCTGCCCGTGCCTCGACGAAGGGGCAGGTGATCGCGGTGATGCAGCCGCACCGCTACACACGGCTGAAGGCCCTCTTCAACGACTTCTGCACCTGCTTCAACGATGCGGACGCCGTGATCGTCGCGCCCGTCTATCCGGCGGGAGAGCAACCCATTCCCGGCGCGGAGCGTGACGATCTCGTCGCCGGTCTCAAGGCGCGCGGCCACCGGCAGGTGATCGCCCTCGAGGGACCGCAGGCGCTCGCCGGCATCGTGCGTCGCCTGGCGCGCCCCGGTGACTATGTGGTTTGCCTCGGCGCGGGCACGATCACCAACTGGGCCTATGCCCTGCCCGGCGAACTGGAGGCGGGGGAGGGGGCGTGACGCGGCGCTCGCGCCCCGGCCAGCATGAGGCGATGCCATGAGCTTTCCCGACATCACCGCCGAGCTTGCTGCCGCGATGCCGGGCCTGCGAGGGACGCTCGTGGCCAATGCCCCGCTTGCGCCGCTGACCTGGTTCCGCACCGGCGGGCCGGCGCAGGTGCTGTTCGCGCCGGCGGACGAGGACGACCTGGCGCTCTTCCTCGCCAACCTGCCGGAGCGTGTGCCGCTCACCGTCATCGGGCTCGGCTCCAACCTCCTCGTGCGTGACGGCGGCGTGCCGGGCGTCGTCCTGCGGCTCGGCAAGGCCTTTGCCGAGGTGAGCGTGGAGGAGGGCTGCCGCGTGCGGGCCGGCGCTGGTGCGCCCGACGTAAAGGTGGCGCGCGCCGCCGCCGAGGCGGGCATCGACGGGCTCACCTTCCTGCGCGGCATCCCCGGCGCCATCGGCGGCGCCCTGCGCATGAACGGCGGCGCCTACGGCGGCGAGGTTAAGGACGTGCTGGTGGAGGCGCGGGCGCTCGATCGCAGGGGCCACCGGCACGTGCTCTCCCGCGAGGACATGAGGTTCTCCTATCGCCATTGCGGCGCACCGGAGGATCTCATCTTCGTGGAAGCGCTGTTCGAGGGCTGGCCCGGAGATCCGGCCGAGATCCTCGCGCGGATGAACGAGATCACCGAGGCGCGGGCGGCGACGCAGCCGGTCAATACACGCACCGGCGGTTCCACCTTCAAGAACCCGGATGGCGCCAAGGCCTGGCAGCTCGTCGATGCCGCCGGCTGCCGGGGGCTCCGGATCGGCCAGGCGCAGGTGTCCGAGATGCACTGCAACTTTCTCGTCAATCTCGGCGGCGCCACGGCGGCAGAGATCGAGAACCTCGGCGAGGAGGTGCGCCGGCGTGTCAAGGAACACTCCGGCGTGACGCTCGCCTGGGAGATCAAGCGGGTGGGCGTGGCCTGAGGCTTCGCCGTCCCCCGGCCCGGTTGCTCTTGCGGCGGCCGGTGCGGCACCTCGATGGACAAGGATGCGAACGATGACCAAACACGTTGCGGTGCTGATGGGCGGTTTGTCCGCCGAGCGTGAGGTCTCCCTGGCCTCGGGCAAGGCCTGTGCCGATGCGCTGGAGGCGGAAGGCTACCGCGTGACGCGCATCGACGTGGGTCGTGACATCGCCGCGGTGCTGGAGCGCGTGCGGCCGGATGTGGTGTTCAACGCGCTGCACGGCAGCCCGGGCGAGGACGGCACCATCCAGGGCATCCTGGAGACGATGCGCCTGCCCTACACCCATTCCGGCGTGCTCGCCTCGGCGCTCGCCATGGACAAGGCCAAGGCGAAGGTGGTGATGGCGGCGGCCGGAGTGCCTGTGGCACACGGCATCGTGGTACACCGGCGCGAGGCGGCCGAGCGCCACGTGCTGCCGCCGCCCTACGTGCTGAAGCCGGTCAACGAGGGCTCCTCGGTCGGCGTCATCATCGTGCGCGAGGATCGTTCGCATCCGCCCCAAGAGTTAATGCGGCCCGACTGGCCCCATTCCGACTGGCTGCTGGCCGAGGAGTATATCGCGGGGCGGGAGCTCACCTGTGCCGTGATGGGCGACAAAGCCTTGGGCGTCATTGACATTCAGCCAGCCACAGGGGGCTTCTACGACTACGACGCCAAATATGCGAAAGGCGGCTCGATCCACATCCTCCCCGCAAAAATTAAACCAAATATTTACCATCAGATCCAAGAGTTGGCGTTAACGGCGCACCAAGCACTCGGCTGTCGTGGCGTCTCCCGCGCCGACTTCCGGTACGACGACCGGCCAGACGGCACTGGCAGGATCGTCTGTCTCGAGGTCAACACGCAGCCAGGCATGACCGAGACCAGCCTGGTGCCCGAACTGGCCGCGCATGCGGGGTATTCATTCGGCGAGCTTATGCGATGGATGGTGGAGGACGCCTCCTGCGACCGGTAGGAACGAGAAGCCCGCGCGGGGCGGTCTCGGCCGCGGTGACCATGCCCGCCGGCATGCTGTTCGCCGCGCCGGAATGGCCGCGCCTGCGGCTGTTCCGTGCGTTGCGCCGGCGCGGCTATGTGCGCGTCGGCGGCCGCCGGCGGCTGCCTCGCGGTCTCGGTAGCGCGCTCACTCTCGCTCTCTTCGCTTCTGTCGGTCTCTACGGTGCCTTCGTCGGCGGGCATGTCGACCGCTTCAGGGCCGAGAACGGCACCTTGAGCGATGCCGTCGCTCGTGCCTTCGGCTTCGGTATCAAGCAGGTCGTCATCTCCGGCCTGGCGGAACTGCGGCCGGCGGAGATTCTGGAGGCCGCCGGCATCTCGCCCAATCGCTCCGTGCTGTTCATTGACCCGGCCGAGGTGCGCCGCAACCTTGAGGCCGTGCCGATGATCCGCGAGGCGTCGGTGCGCAAGCTCTATCCGAACGAGCTCGCCATCACCATCACCGAGCGCGAGCCCTTCGCGCTGTGGCAGCGTAACGGCGAGGTTTTCGTCGTCGCTGCCGACGGGACGGTCATCGACTTCCTCAACGATGCGCGCTACGCACGCCTGCCCCTCGTCGTCGGCGACCGCGCCAACGAGCGCTCGGCGGACTATCTCGAGCTGCTGGACGCCGCAGGCTCGCTGCGCGAGCGAGTCAAGGCCGGCTCGCTCATCGCCGGCCGGCGCTGGAACCTCATTCTCGACAACGGCCTCGAGGTGCGCCTGCCGGAATCGAACCCGACGGCGGCCGTCGCCCGGCTCGCCGAACTCGAGGAGAGCGAGCGCATCCTGGAGCGGGACATCCTCGTCATCGACATGCGCCAGTCTGACCGGGTCGTGATGCGTCTGGGTGCCGAGGCAGCGGCCGCGCGCGCCGAGGCGGCGAAGAAGAAGCCCGTCGCCAGCGCCAAGGAGGCGGACATATGACCTCCTTGCGCAACGGCTTGACGCCGCGCCTCAAGCCCCTCCCGGCGCGCAAGAGCACCCTCCTGTCGGTGCTCGACGTCGGCACCAGCAAGGTCGTCTGCCTCATCGCGCAGCTCATCCCCGTGAGCGAGAGCGACGTACTGCGCCGCCGGACGCACCAGGTGCGCGTGCTCGGCATCGGCCATCAGCGTTCGCTCGGTCTCAAGGGCGGCATCGTCGTCGATCTGGAGGCGGCCGAGCAGGCGATCCGCCAGGCCGTCGATGCCGCCGAGCGGATGGCGAAGGTCGAGGTCCAGTCGGTCATCGTGAACCTCACGGGCGGGCGGCTCGCGTCGCAGAGCTTCACGGCCAACGTAGCTACCCGTGGCACGGTGACGAATGCGGACGTGCACCGCGTGCTCGATGCCGCGAGTGCGCACAGCCTGAAGCCTGGGCGCGTGGTGCTGCACGCCTTGCCGACGGCCTATGCGCTCGATGGGCAGAAGGGCGTCCTCGACCCGGTGGGCATGATCGGCGACAACCTCGGCGTCGACCTCAACGTCGTGACGAGTGATGCCTCGGCCGCGCGCAACCTGATGCTGGCGGTCGAGCGCTGCCATCTCAATGTCGAGGCCATCGTGGCGAGCCCCTATGCGGCCGGCATCGCCACGCTCGTCGACGACGAGGCCGAGATGGGTGGCCTTGTAATCGATCTCGGCGGCGGCACGACGAGCTTCGGCGCCTTCTTCGCCGGCCATCTCGTCCATGCCGACGCTGTTGCGGTCGGCGGCCACCATGTCACCATGGACATCGCGCGGGGGCTGTCGACGCACATCGCCGCGGCGGAACGGCTCAAGACGCTCTACGGCGCCGCTCTGCCTTCCGCGTCGGACGAGCGCGAGATTATTGCCGTGCCGCTCGTCGATGAGACTGAGCGGGACGTGCCGAACCATATGCCGAAGTCGCATCTGGTGCGGATCATCCGCCCGCGTGTCGAAGAGATTCTCGAGCTGGTGCGCGACCGGCTGAAGGCGGCGGGGTACGCCCCGGCCGACGGGCGGCGCGTTATCCTGACCGGCGGGGCTTCACAGCTGACGGGCCTGCCGGAAGTTGCCAGGCGCATCCTGGCCGGCCCGAAGGGCTCGGCCCGGGTGCGTATCGGCCGCCCTCTCGGCATCAAGGGGTTGCCCGAGGCCGCGAAGGGCCCCGCCTTTGCGGCGGCGGTCGGTCTGCTGGTGTATCCGCAGATCGCCCACATCGAGCATTTCGAGCCCAAGGCTGCTCGTACCATGCTCGCGACAGGCACGGATGGTTATCTGTCCCGCATGGGACGTTGGTTCAGGGAGAGCTTCTAAGACTAGAGCGGCGCGGCGGCCGCAACAGTCTGGAACCGGAGTAAGAGGGGCGCGCAGCCGGGCGCCGTTTGAGAAGAAGAGGCCACGACCATGGCGATCAATCTGCAAGCCCCGGATATCCGGGAACTTAAGCCCCACATCACGGTGTTCGGCGTCGGCGGCGCCGGCGGCAATGCCGTGAACAACATGATCGAGTCGGGGCTGATGGGCGTCGAGTTCGTCTGCGCCAACACCGACGCCCAGGCGCTCTCGAGCTCCCGTGCCCAGCGCATCGTGCAGATGGGCCTGCAGGTGACGGAAGGTCTCGGCGCCGGGTCGCAGCCCGAGGTCGGCCGCGCGGCTGCCGAGGAGGTGATCGACGAGATCCGCGACCAGCTGTCTGGCGCGCACATGGTGTTTATCACTGCCGGCATGGGCGGCGGCACCGGCACGGGCGCCGCCCCGGTCATCGCCCGCGCCGCGCGCGACATGGGCATCCTGACTGTCGGCGTCGTGACCAAGCCCTTCCACTTCGAGGGCCAGCGCCGCATGCGGGTGGCTGAAGCCGGCATCGCCGAGCTGCAGCAGGCGGTCGACACCCTCATCGTCATCCCGAATCAGAACCTCTTCCGCGTCGCCAACGAGAAGACCACCTTCGCCGATGCGTTCGCCATGGCGGACCAGGTGCTCTACTCCGGTGTCGCCTGCATCACCGACCTGATGGTGAAGGAAGGCCTCATTAACCTCGACTTCGCCGACGTGCGCGCCATCATGCGCGGCATGGGCAAGGCGATGATGGGGACGGGCGAAGCCTCGGGCGAAGGGCGCGCCATCACGGCGGCGGAGGCTGCCATCGCCAACCCGCTCCTTGACGACGTGTCGATGAAGGGTGCGCGCGGCCTGCTCATCTCCATCACGGGCGGCCCGGACCTGACGCTCTACGAGGTGGACGAAGCCGCCACGCGCATCCGCGAGGAGGTCGATGCCGAGGCCAACATCATCCTCGGCGCCACCTTCGACGAGAGCCTCGAGGGCACGATCCGCGTCTCCGTCGTCGCCACCGGCATCGACCACGAGATGGTTCACAACGCGCAGGACCTGTCGCTCACCGAGCAGCGCATCGCCGAAGTCGCCGAGCGCCTGCGCTCGGAGGCCCGCCAGCGCGCCGCCCATGCGGCCGCCGCGCCGCGTCCGGTGGTCGTGGAGACGGCGCCGCGCGTCGCCGCCGCGCCCGTCGCGCCCGAGCCTGCGCCGGCTGCCGAGCCGGTCGTTGCCCCGGCTGCGGTCGAGCCGGTCGCCGCTCCCCAGGCTCCGGCTGCCGAGTTCGTCCAGCCGGTTGCCGAGCCGGCGCCGGCTCCGGTCGCGGCTCCGGTCGCTGCGGCCGCGCCCCGCGCCGAGCAGGTGCGCAGCGACGTCATGATCGCCCCGGCCGCTGCGCCGCGTGCGGCAATGGCGGCGGCGGCCGTGGCCCCGGCCCCGGCCCCGGTCATGCAGGAGGAGCCGGAGCCGGTGATGCAGGACCATTTCATCCCGCCGCAGCCCGAGCGGGCCGTGGTGCGCCCCACGCGCATGCCGCGCGTCGATGAGCTGCCGCTGCCGGTGCAGAACCAGATCCGCGCCGCGCGTCAGGAGCATCAGGAGCAGGGCGGTGACCACAAGCGCATGTCGCTGCTGCAGCGGCTTGCCTCGGTCGGTCTCGGCCGCCGTGACGACCACCACCACCAGCCCGCCCAGGCGCCGGCGCCGCAGCCGGTGCGCCAGCAGGCCCCGCAGCCCGCGCCCTCGCCGGTGCACGCCGAATATGCCAAGCGCCCGCAGGCGCAGGGCTATCGGCCGGCCCAGGGCGCGCTCGATCCGCACGGCCGGGCGCCGGCGCAGAACCGGACGATCGACGACGACCAGCTCGAGATTCCGGCCTTCCTGCGCCGCCAGGCCAACTGAGCACCTTTTCCACGCCATGACGCGAACCCCGGGAGCAGTCGCTTCCGGGGTTTCATTCGTTAATGTTTTTCAAACATTTAGCGGTATGGTGGCGACCTGACGATAAGTGTAACAGACAGTAAGAAAGCGTGATTTGGCCGCTCGGGGCGGCACGTCTATGGTCCACGCAACTCGCACGGGATTCGTGACGGCGACGTAACGGATCGCGTGCCTCGCACGAGCCCCAGGCCCGTGTCTGTCTTGAGCAGATCTGCCCGCAGAGGGCGACAGGACCGAGAGAATGAAAGCCAGCAGCCAGACGACGCTCCGCGATACCGTGACCCTGGCGGGCAACGGCGTTCATTCCGGCAAACCGGTCCGGCTCACCATCCATCCGGCGGAGGTCAACCACGGCATCGTCTTTCTGCGGACCGGGCTCGCCAACGGGCGCGAGCGTCTCATCGAGGCGCGCCATGTCTCCGTGAGCGCGACGGAACTCTGCACCCGCATCGGCGAGAGCGAGTCCGGCGCGGTGGCCACCATCGAGCATCTGATGTCCGCGCTCGCCGGCCTCGGGATCGACAATGTGCTGATCGAGGTCGACGGTCCTGAGGTTCCTATCCTCGACGGCAGCGCTGCCCTTTTCGTGGAAGCCTTTGATCGTGTCGGCATCGTCTCGCAGCCTGCGCCGCGCCGCTACGTGAAGGTGCTGCGCCCGGTGCGCGTTCAGCAGGGCAGGGCCTTCGCCGAGCTCACGCCGCGCGACAAGGGTTTCCGTCTCGATGTCGAAATCGACTTTGACACGCCGGTGATCGGCCGCCAGCGCAAGATCGTCGACCTGTCGGCTGCGGTCTATCGCCGCGAGATCGCCAGCGCCCGCACCTTCGGCTTTATGCGCGACGTGGAGCGGCTGTGGAAGGCGGGCTTCGCGCTCGGCGCCTCGCTCGAGAACACCGTGGCGATCGGCGAGGACCGCATCCTCAACGAGGAGGGGCTGCGCCACCCTGACGAGTTCGTGCGCCACAAGCTGCTGGACGCGATCGGCGACCTCGCGCTCTCCGGCCTGCCGCTGATCGGCAGCTATCGCTCCTATTGCGGCGGGCACCGCCTGAACTTCATGGTACTCGACGCGCTCTTCGCGGACCGCGCGAATTACGCGATCGTCGAGAGCGAGCCGCGCCGCGAGCCGCGCCATGCGGAGATTGCCTCGGGCATCGCAGTTCCGGCATACGCGCCCGATATTCACTGACGCCCCGGCCATCCGTTTCGCCGCGCCATCGAAACGCCGTTTTCGGCCGCGCAGGTGTCCGGCGTCGAAATCGGCTCACAAAACTTTTCCAGACCTTGGCGGAACCGGTGGCTTTGGGTTAAACAGCCCAACCGTCCGACGACGGCGAGCCGTGGCCTTGGGGCCGCAGTGGAGGAAGGTGAGGTAATGCGCTCTGCATTTTCGTCCAAGACCGCCCGGACCGGCGCGCGGCTGCCGATCGGCAGGCTGCTCGCATGCGCGGCGCTGGGCCTCTCTCTGACGGCGTGCGACACGCTATCCTCGCTCAATCCCTTCGGGAAGGACGACGAGTACAAGCCCGAGCTTGTTCCGGACGTGCCGGCGGCGAACCTCTACAACGAAGGCCTCGCGCTGCTGGCCAAGAACGACTATCCGGAAGCGTCGAAGAAATTCGACCAGATCGACAAGACCTACCCGCGCAGCGAGTGGGCGCGCAAGGCGCTGATCATGAAGACCTACGCCTCCTACGAGGGCGGGGAGTTCAGCGAATCGATCAACGACGCCCGGCGCTATCTGACGCTCTATCCCAATGGCGAGGATGCTGCCTATGCGCAGTATCTGCTCGCCATGTCCTACTACCGCGAAGTGCCGGACGTGACGCGCGACCAGGAGCGCACCGAGAAGGCGCTCGCCGCCTTCCAGGAGCTCGTCGAGCGTTATCCGCGCTCCGAGTACGCCGAGGACGCCAGGTTCAAGCTGCAGGTGTTGCGGGACCAGCTCGCCGGCAAGGAGATGGAGATCGGCCGCTTCTACCTGGAGCGGCGCAACTACACCGGCGCCATCAACCGTTTCCGCGACGTCGTCAGCAAATACCAGACGACGCGGCACGTGGAGGAGGCGCTGGAGCGCCTGACGGAGGCCTATCTCGCCCTCGGCGTCGTCAGCGAGGCGCAGACGGCGGCCGCCGTGCTCGGCCACAACTTCCCGGACAGTCCCTGGTACAAGGACGCCTACAAGCTGCTGCAGAGCGGCGGCCACGAGCCGCGCGAGGACACCGGCTCGTGGATCAGCCGGGCGTTCCGCGGCTTCTCGCGGACCGTGGGGCTCGGCGGCTGATCGCGGCGCGGGCGGCATGCTCGTCCAGCTCGCCATCCGCGACATTGTCCTGATCGATCGGCTCGATCTTGCCTTCGATCGGGGGCTCAGCGTCCTCACCGGTGAAACCGGCGCCGGCAAGTCAATCCTGCTCGACGCCTTCGCGCTCGCCCTGGGTGGGCGCGGCGACGGCAGTCTTGTGCGCCACGGTGAGGCGCAGGGGCAGGTGACGGCCGTCTTCGAGGTGCCGCCGGAGCATCCCGCCTGGCAGACGGCTCGCAGTCTCGATATTGCTGACGATGGCGCCCTGATCCTGCGCCGCATCCAGCATGCCGACGGGCGCACACGCGCCTTCGTCAATGACCAGCCGGTTTCAGTGCAGGCGCTGAAGTCGATCGGCTCCGCACTCGTGGAGATCCACGGCCAGCACGACGACCGGGCGCTCATCGATGCGGCCACGCACCGCCACATCCTCGATGTCTTCGGCGAGCTGCAGCAGGAGGCTGCGGCGACGGAGGCGGCCTATGCGCGCCTGCGCGAGGCGCGGGCGGCGCTCGTGCGCCATCGCGCCCGTGTCGAGACCGCGCGCAAGGAAGCGGATTTCCTGCGCCACGCTGCCGAGGAGCTGGAAGGGCTCAGCCCGCAAGCCGGCGAGGAGGAGGCGCTCGCCGAGCGTCGCCAGCTCATGATGCAGGCAGAGAAGGTGGCGAGTGACCTCAAGGAGGCGTTCGACGCTGTGGCCGGCAATGCCTCGCCCGTGCCCGTCCTCTCGGCGGCGGTGCGGCGGCTCGAGCGGCGGGCCCAGCAGGCGCCGAGCCTGGTCGAACCCAGTGTCGCGGCCCTCGATGCCGCGCTCGTCGCGCTGGACGAGGCTCGATCTGTGCTCGAGGAGGCGCTGCGCGCCGCCGCCTTCGACCCGCGCGAGCTGGAGCAGGTGGAGGAGAGGCTGTTCGCCCTGCGGGCCGCGGCGCGCAAGTATGATGTGCCGGTGGACGAGCTCGCGCCGCTGCGCGAGCGCTTCCTTGCCGATCTCGCCGCCATCGACGCGGGCGAGGAGGAGCTGGGCCGCCTCGCCACGGCGGTGGAGGAGGCGAGCGCCGCCTACCGCGAGGCGGCGGCGCGCCTCAGCGCCGGCCGTGCCGAGGCTGCGGCCCGCCTCGAGGCCGCTGTCAACGCCGAGCTGCCGCCGCTCAAGCTGGAGGGGGCCCGCTTCATCGCGCGCGTCGAGAGCGACGACAGTGTCGAGGCCGCAGAAGGCTTCGACCGTGTGGAGTTCTGGGTGCAGACCAACCCCGGCACGCGGCCTGGGCCGCTGATGAAGGTTGCTTCCGGTGGTGAGCTGTCGCGCTTCATGCTGGCGCTCAAGGTGGTGCTGGCGGACAAGGGCTCGGCACCGACGCTGATCTTCGACGAGATTGACTCGGGTGTGGGCGGCGCGGTGGCCGATGCCATCGGCCAGCGCCTGAAGCGTCTTGCCGCGCGGGTGCAGGTCATCGCCGTCACCCACGCGCCGCAGGTCGCCGCCCGCGCTGCCAACCATCTCCTCATCGCCAAGGAGGCGGCAAGCGCCGACAAGGTGGCGACACGCGTGACGCCTCTTGCCGAGCGTATGCGCCAGGAGGAGATCGCACGCATGCTGGCCGGCGCGACCATCACGGACGAGGCGCGCGCCGCCGCCGCGCGGCTGCTGGAGGCGGAAGGCTGAGCGCACGGCAACGCTAGGGTACACACTGGCTGGAGGTTCTGCGACAATCTTCTAGCCGAAATCGGATCAACTTCTCACGCATCTTTATGTATCGAAATACAGACGTGTGTCGGCAATACGGGGTCTGAAAATTATGAAATCAAAAGCCGACGAATTCACGAGGTATGAGAAAATAAATTTAATCGCGGATGATTTTATCATATTGAATCCGCGAGCCGTTAAGGCTGATTATGTAGCTGTTTTTTCTGGACTTAGTGATAGAACTTTGAATGCTTTATTTGATAGGGTGCATCGTCCGTTTGTGGGAATGGAGGCTAGCGAGAAGCGCAATATACTGCGCCACGCTGATGGGGCGGTCGTCGCGGATCTGATTCCTGTTGTTAAGAAGATTAATGCATTTATACAGTACGCAGATAGATCTTATTATAGGTATAATAAGAGCATTATTTCTGATGCGGAATATGATGCGCTAAAGGCTGCACTTAAGGCTTTGACGTCGCGTGTGCATTCTTTGGCGCGGCGCACAAAGCGCATTTATCGAGAAGTGGGCTACCCTCCGAGCGAGAAGTTCGCCAAGGTGCGCCACCGCGTGCCCATGCTGTCGCTCTCCAACGTCTTCACCGACGAAGACGTGGCGGAGTTTGTGCAGCGCATCCGCCGCTTCCTCGGCCTTGCTGCCGATGCGCCGCTCATCATCACGGCCGAGCCGAAGATTGACGGCCTGTCTATCAGCCTGCGCTACGAGAAGGGGCGCCTCGTGACGGCTGCCACGCGCGGCGACGGGGAGGAGGGGGAGGACGTGACCGCCAATGCCCGCGTGGTCGACGCCATCCCGAAGGAGATCGACGCGCCGGACATGCCCGAGGTGTTCGAGGTGCGCGGTGAGGTCTACATGCGCCATGCGGACTTCGCGGCGATCAACCAGCGCCAGGCGGAGGCGGGCAAGCCGCTCTTCGCCAATCCGCGCAACGCTGCGGCCGGCTCGCTGCGCCAGCTCGATCCCGCCGTCACCGCACAGCGGCCGCTCGCCTTCTTCGCTTATGCCTGGGGCGACGTTTCAGCCCTGCCGGCCGACACGCAGATGGGGGTCGTCGAGGCGATGGGGCGCTGGGGTTTTCCCGTCAACCCGCTGATGAAGCGCTGCCAGAGCGTCGAGGAGTTGCTCGCGCACTACCACGCCATCGAGGCTGACCGGGCGAACCTCGGCTATGACATTGACGGCGTCGTCTACAAGGTGGACAGCCTGGCCCTGCAGGAACGCCTCGGCTTCGTCTCCCGCTCGCCGCGCTGGGCCACGGCCCACAAGTTCCCCGCCGAACGGGCGATGACGGAACTACTCGACATCGAGATCCAGGTGGGGCGGACCGGGGCGCTGACCCCTGTGGCGAAGCTGAAGCCCGTCACGGTGGGCGGCGTCGTCGTCTCCAACGCAACGTTGCACAACGAGGACTACATCCGCGGCATCGGCGGCGACGGCCAGCCAATCCGCGGCGGCGTCGACATCCGGATCGGCGACACGGTGGAGATCCAGCGCGCGGGCGACGTCATTCCCCAGGTGCTCGGCGTCGTTTTGGACAAGCGTCCGCCGGACAGCAAACCCTACCGCTTCCCCACCACCTGCCCGGCCTGCGGCAGCCATGCGGTGCGCGAGGTCAACCCGCGCACGGGGCGCGAGGACGCGGTACGGCGCTGCACGGGCGGACTCACCTGCCCGGCGCAGGCCATGGAGCGGCTGAAACATTTCGTCTCGCGCAACGCCTTCGACATCGACGGGCTGGGCGACAAGCAGGTTGAGCTCTTCTTCCGCGAGGGGCTCGTGCATGGTCCGCAGGACATCTTCACCCTGGCGGAGCGTGATGCGACGAGCCTGAAGAAGCTGAAGGACCGCGAGGGCTTCGGCGAGACGAGCGTGCGCAACCTCTTCGCCGCCATCGAGGCGCGCCGGCAGGTGCCACTCAACCGCTTCATCTTCGCCCTCGGCATCCGCCACGTGGGCGAGACGACGGCGAAGCTCCTCGCTCGCCACTACGGCACGTTCGAGGCGTTGCGCACGGCCATGATCGCGGCGCGCGACCGCACGTCCGAGGCCTGGGCGGAGCTCACCGCCATCGACGGCATCGGCGAGGTGGTGGCCGAGGCGCTGGTGCAGTTCTTCGCCGAGCCGCACAACGAGACGACGCTCGACGAACTCCTGAAGCAGGTGACGCCGCAGGAGATGGAGCGCCCGACGATGGTCGACAGCCCCGTCGCCGGCAAGACCGTGGTCTTCACCGGCACGCTGGTGCGCATGTCGCGCGACGAGGCAAAGGCCATGGCCGAGCGTTACGGCGCCAAGGTGGCGGGCTCCGTGTCGAAGAAGACGGATCTGGTGGTGGCCGGGCCCGGCGCCGGCTCCAAACTGGCCAAGGCGCAGGAGCTCGGCATCGAGGTGATCGACGAGGATGCGTGGTTCAAGCTCGTGGGAGCGTGAGCCGTCCGCCCTTTCCTCCGGCGGCGGCAGGGTCTAAGACACACGCTTCTCTCGATCGGAAAGTGTCCCATGCTCGAAGGCCTGCCGCCGCACAAGCCCACCTATTCCATGCGCCTTGTAACGGACGAGAAGTCCGCCCAGGCCATGGTCGAGTTGCTCGGGGAGTTCTTCGACCCTGCCGAGACGGCGGTCGCCGCCTTCGAGGCGCCGGACGGGCGCTGGCATCTGGAGGTCTATTTCTCTGACCGACCGGATGAGGCGGCGCTGCTCGGCCTGCTGCGCCCCGTGGTGGGCGATGTCGTCGATGCCGCGGTGTTTGCGCCGATCGAGATGAAGGACTGGGTGAAGGCGAGCCTGGAGGGCCTGAAGCCGGTGCGAGCCGGGCGTTTTCTCGTCCACGGCAGCCACGACCGGCATGTGGTGCGGGCGAACGACATCGCCATCGAGATCGACGCGGCGCTGGCCTTCGGCACCGGCCATCACGGCACGACGCTGGGCTGCCTTCTCGAACTCGTGAAGGAACTGAAGCGGAGCCGCCCGCGCCATGTCCTTGATGTCGGAACGGGCACCGGCATTCTCGCCATTGCCGCGGCGCGCGCGCTGCACAGGCCAGTCGTGGCGGGGGATATCGATCCGGTGGCCGTCGCGGTCGCGCGCGCCAACGCGAGACTGAACGGCGCCCGCGACCACGTGCGGCTCTACGCAGCGCCGGGCGTGCGGCATCGTCTTGCCGCCCGCCCCGGCTACTACGATCTGGTCTTTGCGAACATCCTGGCCCGGCCGCTCAGGCTGCTGGCGCCTTCGCTCTGCAACGTGCTCGCCCCGAAGGGCATTCTGGTGCTCTCCGGGCTGCTGATCCGCGATGTGCCGGGTGTGATCAGCGCCTACGCCGCACAGGGGCTGGCGCTTGTCAGGCGTGCCGAGCGCGAAGGCTGGGCGACGCTGGTTCTGCGGCGGGGAGGGGCAGCCCCCCGCCGGATTTCGTGAATGCCGCTTGTCAGTAGTCGATGGCCGGGTAGCGGCGGCGCATCTGCCGGCGCATGGCCTGCGCCTCAGCGACGGCTTCGGCCATCGTGACCGTAAAACGGCCGATAGCCCTGAGAATGGTCACGATGAACATGGCGGGTACCTTTCCGTATGAGACGAGCCGGTCGTGCGCTCACCCGTTCAGCGGGCGAAGGGCAGCGTACCGGAATTGCCGAGGCTGACCTTGTCGAGACCCGCGTCCCGGAGGGACAGCGGACCATAGATCGCCTCAAGGCGGCGGATTTCACGGTCTGCGGCGCGCATGCGCGCCTCCATGACAGCATTGAGGATGCGCTTGAAGACACTCGTCTTCCTGGGCGTTACATAGGCGATATCGGTGCTAACGTAGGCCATGGGTCCATCTCCGATCGTTGGAGGACAGCCCGGAACGCTTCCTCTCGTCGTTATGATCGCAATATAGGAAATGCTGCAGGTGCGAAAAAGATAGGTCAGCGCATATGACCTATGCGTGTTGCGCGACCCTATTCACCGATTGCCAGACAGTCCGGCATGGGGTGCATGCCAATTGTGCGACCATGCCTGTGCATTAGGCAATCTCGCCAGAAAATCCGGTTACGCATGAAACAGTTGCATGAAGGAGTCGGGAGTCGATGAGCCAGAGCCGCTTCCAGGTTTTCGACAACATACGCGACCCGGCGGCCTGCGCACCGCGTCTTGCTGCGCTGCGAAATGAATTGCGCCGCCGTGGCCTGGACGGCTTCATCGTGCCGCGGGCCGACGAACACCAGGGCGAGTATGTGCCGCCCCATGCCGAGCGGCTCGCATGGCTCACCGGCTTCGGCGGCTCGGCAGGCACGGCCGTGGTGCTGCTGGACAAGGCGGCGATCTTCGTCGACGGGCGCTACACGCTGCAGGTGCGCGAGCAGGTCGACACTGCCCTCTTCACGCCGGTTGCCAGCAACGACACGCCGCCTTCGGCCTGGATCGGCGAGAACCTGCCGGCAGGGGCGAAGCTTGGCTACGACCCGTGGCTGCACACGCCCGCGGCGGTGGACAGACTCGCCAGGGCGGCGGAGGAGGCGGGCGGCACGCTCGTGCCCGTGGCCGACAATCCCGTCGATGCTGTCTGGAGCGACCGCCCTGCGCCGCCGCGCGCGCCGGCACGGCCCTATCCGCTCGCCTTCGCCGGGGTCTCCGCCGCCGACAAGCTGACCCAGCTGCGCGAGAAGCTCGCGAAGGCGCGCAGTGATCTCCTCGTCGTCAGCGATCCGCACAATCTCGCCTGGCTCTTCAACCTGCGGGGGGCGGACCTCACCCATACGCCGCTGGCGCTAGGCTATGCCCTCGTGCCGCGTGAGGGCAGGGCGACGATCTTCATGGATGAGGTGAAGATCGGCGCGGACCTGCGCGAAGCGCTGGAGCCGCTCGCCGACATCGCCGGGCCGGAGGCCTTCCCCGCCGCGGTGGCCGCCGCGGCGGCCGGCGGCCGGCGCGTGCGGCTCGATGCGGCGACGGCGGCGGCCGCCCTGCGCGAGATCGTGACCGCGGCGGGGGGCACGGCCGACGTCGGCGACGACCCCGTCAGCCTCATGAAGGCGGTCAAGAACGAGGCGGAGAAGGCAGGCGCCCGCGCCGCGCAGCGCCGTGACGCCGTGGCGGTGGCCCGCTTTCTCGCCTGGTTAGCCCGCGAGGCGCCTGGCGGCCGCCTTACCGAGATCGACGCTGCGGTCGCGCTGGAGAACTTCCGCGCCGAGACGAATGCGCTCGTCGACATTTCCTTCGACACCATCGCCGGCGCCGGGCCGAACGCCGCCCTGCCGCACTACCACGTCACGACGGCGAGCAACCGGCGCATTGGCGAGGGCATCTTCCTCGTCGACTCCGGCGCGCAGTACGAGGACGGCACGACGGACATCACGCGCACGATCGCTGTCGGCACGCCCACGGCGGAGATGCGGGACCGCTTTACGCGCGTGCTCAAGGGGCACATTGCCATTGCCACCGCCGTCTTCCCCCGCGGCACCAGCGGCGCGCAGCTCGACAGCTTCGCCCGCCGGCCGTTGTGGGAGGCGGGGCTCGACTTCGACCACGGCACGGGGCACGGCGTCGGTGCCTTCCTCTCGGTACACGAGGGGCCGCATCGCATCTCCAAGCTGGGCACGACGCCGCTGGAGCCTGGTGTCATCCTTTCCAACGAGCCGGGCTACTACAAGGAAGGGGAGTACGGCATCCGCATCGAGAATCTCGTTCTCGTCGAGGAGCGCGACATCCCCGGCGCAGACCGGCCCATGCTCGGCTTCGAGACGCTGACACTGGCGCCGATCGACCTTGCGCTGGTGGAGCCGTCGCTGCTGACGCAGGAGGAGCGCGCCTGGCTCGATGCATACCACGCCCGCGTGCGCGAGGAGCTGATGCCGGCGCTGGAGGGAGCCGACCGGGTCTGGCTGGAGCAGGCGACGCGGCCCGTCGGGCAGTAAGTCGATAGAGCCGGATGCCGGCCTAGCCGGCCAGCATCCGCAGCAGGACCACGCTCGCGACGCCGACGGCCATGGTGGCGAGGAGCGGCAGGCGCGTCGCGACCGCGGCCGCCGCGAAGGCGGCGAGCGTCTCCGGCCAGCCGGTGGCGAGCGCGGTCGGCGCGATGACGGACACCAGCACCGCCGGCGGGATGGCGTCGAAGGCGGCCTTGGCGCGGCCGGAGAGGGCAAGCCGCCCGACGAGGAAGATGCCCGCGATGCGCGTGAGGTAGGTAACGGCCGCCATGGCCAGGATGGCGGCGAGCGTCGTCGGGTCGATGCTCATGCGGCCTCCGGGGCGTTGGTACCGGCGGGGGCGGCGACATAGGCGGCGGCGATGCCCGACAGCGCGCCGGCCGCCACGTGCCACGGCGGGCCGAAGGCGAGATAGGTGGCGGCCGAGGCGGCCGCGCTCGCGCCGATGGCGGCGGCACTGACGCGGCCATTCCAGAAGCCGGCGACGAGGCCGATGAAGAGCGCCGTGAAGGCAAAATCGGCACCGATGCGCGAGGGATCGCCGAGGAACGAGCCGAGGATGGCCCCCGCCACCGTCGAGCCGACCCAGGACAGGGGCAAGAGCCCGGCGACGGCGAACCAGTAGGCGGGAGTGAGCGGCCGCTCCTTCGCCCGGCGCTCCGCGAGCGCCCAGGATTCGTCGGTGAGGAAGTAGAAGCCCGCGAGCTTCTGGCCGAGGGAGAAGCTGCGCATCTTGGGCGCCAGCGAGGCGCCCATCAGGATGTGACGGGCGTTGATGAGCAGTGTCGACAAGACGAGCGTGGCGACAGGGACCGGCCAGGTCCACAGCTCGAGCGCGGCGAACTGGGCTCCGCCGGCGAAGACGAGAACGGACATGAGGCAGGCCTCGGCCGGGCTCAGCCCCTTGCCGGCGCACAGGGCGCCGAACAGGAGGCCGATGGGTGCGGCCGCCACCATCACCGGCATGATGTCGCGCACGCCGGCCGCGCGTTCGCGCGGCATGTCGAGCGGCGCGGAGGGCGCCAGGGGCTTGTTCATCGGGCAAAGGCCATTCGGTAGGCGCCGGGCGTGACGCCGCGGCGTGCCTTGAAGGCGCGGGTGAGATGGCTCTGGTCGGCGAAGCCGGTCGCCTGCGCCACCTCGGCGGGCGACAGGCCGGTGCGCAGCAGCGCCTCTGCGGCGTTGATGCGGCGGTTGACGAGGAAGGCGTGCGGCGTCATCCCCGTCTCGCGCGCGAAGGCGCGGATGAGATGGTGGCGCGACAGGCCGGCTTCCGCCGCCAGTTCCTCCAGGGTGAGGGGCTCGGCGAATCGCTCGGCAAGGAGCGTCCTGACGCGCGCGACGGGGCCGTGTTCCCGCCCGGGCTCGTGCGCAGGCAGGCGGGCGTGGCGCACGACGGCAAGGGACAGGAAGCGATAGAGGAGCTCGGCGCCCTTGAGCGCGTCGTCCCCCTCCTGCAGCGCAAGGTGCGCCTCCACGAAGAGGGAGAAGCCGGCCGGGTCCCGCACCACCGGCTCCGGGAAGTAGGGCGTGCCGAGGTTGGAGCGACCGCTCACCTCCGCAGCGATGGTGCTCAGCGTCTCGATCGACGGGTAGCTCATGCGGTAGGCGTAGCCGCCGTCATAGGGGGCGCCGTCATGCACCTCGTGCGGGTTCATGAAGACCAGCTCGCCCGGCCCCGCATAGCCGCGGCCCCTGCGGCTCGAGAAGGTCTCGCAACCGGCGAGGACGGCGCCGACGGCATAGGTCTCGTGCGCGTGGGGGGCGTAGCGGTGCGAGCGGAACGTGGCGGTCAGGCATTCGAGGCCGCCGAAGGGCGCGGCTGCGAAGAAGCGCGCCCGCTCGTCCCGTGCGAGAGGCGTTGCCGCGACAGCCTGTTCCTGAGTCACCGTGTCCATACCGGCATCATATGCGAAAGCGTCCGCGGCCGGTCTTGAACAAAAGTGATGCGAACGATCTCAATCCCTGAAGAGGCGCTCGCCCTGCTCGTCGATGATCTGCCGGCCCTTGGTGAGCGCGAAGTTCTCCGCATCGCTGCGGCTGGCATGGGTCTCCGCGCGCACGAAGCGGTACTGCTTCGTCTCGCCGTCGATATCCTTCTCGATGATGCCGGCGGTCTGGAACTGGTTGCCGGCGGGATAGGGGGCCGGGCGGATGCGGAAACCCTTGTATTCCACGGCTTCGCCCGCCGGCGCATCCTCGGCCGGGGCCTGGCGCCCGCCACCGAAGAGCCCACCCAGAAGTCCCTTCAAGAAGCTCATGGCTGATGTCCCCTTCAGCTGCCGCGTTCGACGAAACTGTCGAGCACCATTTTGCGGCCGGCCTTGTCGAAATCGACCGTGAGCTTGTTGCCGTCCACAGCCGCGACGGTGCCGGGCCCGAACTTGAGATGGAACACACGGTCGCCCGCGCTGAAGGACGAGGTCGTTCCGGTGGACTTGGCGACGAGTTCGCCCTCGATCATCAGCGGACCGCCGCGCCGGGCACCGGAGCCGCGGCCCGCGGCGAAGTTGCCCGCGCCGCGCCCGCTGGCCCAGCCGGCGCTGTTGGCCTGCGCACGCTGCCAGCCGGGCGTCGCATAGGACGAGCGGAAGGGCTCGGCCATGTCGAAGCGGCTCTGGCCGTAGCTGCCATAGGTGTAGGCGACGGGCGCCTCTGTGATCTCGACGTTCTCCTCCGGCAGCTCGTCGATGAAACGGCTCGGAATGGTGGAGCTCCACAGGCCGTGGATGCGGCGGTTGGAGGCGAAGTAGAGCTTGGCTCGCCGCCGGGCCCGTGTGAGGCCGACATGGGCGAGACGCCGCTCCTCCTCGAGGCCGGCGCGGCCGTTCTCGTCGAGGGCGCGCTGGTTGGGAAACAGCCCTTCCTCCCAGCCGGGCAGGAAGACGGTGTCGAACTCGAGCCCCTTGGCGGCGTGCAGGGTCATGATACTGACGCGGTCATCGGTGTCGTTCTCGACCGCGTCCATGACGAGTGAGACATGCTCGAGGAAGCTCGGCAGGTCCGGGAATTCCTCGAGCGAGCGGATGAGTTCCTTGAGGTTCTCCAGCCGCCCGGCCGCCTCCGCCGAGCGGTCCTTCTGCCACATTTCGGTATAGCCCGACTCCTCCAGCACCATCTCGGCCAGCTCGGTGTGGGGCATGGTCTCCAGGCTCTGCGACCAGCGCGCGAAGCTGGCGAGGAGATCGCGCAGCGTCTTGCGCGCCTTCGGCTTCAGCTCCTCCGTCTCGACGATGAAGCGCGCCGCCTCCATGAGCGGGATGCGCGCTGCCCGCGCGTGGGCGTGCAGCACCTGGAGCGTGGCGTCGCCGAGACCGCGCTTGGGCGTGTTGAAGATGCGCTCGAAGGCGAGATCGTCCGCCGGCTGCACCACGCAGCGCAGATAGGCGAGGGCGTCGCGGATCTCCAGCCGCTCGTAGAAGCGCGGGCCGCCGATGACGCGATAGGGCAGGCCGAGCTGGACGAAACGGTCCTCGATCTCGCGCATCTGGGCCGAGATGCGCACCAGGACGGCCATCTCGGAGAGCGGGTGCCCCTTCCGGTGCAGCGCCTCGATCTCCTCGCCGATGAGGCGGGCCTCCTCCTCCGAGTCCCAGGCGCCGGTGATGGTCACCTTCTCGCCGGGCACGTCCTCGGTGCGCAGAGTCTTGCCGAGACGGCCCTCGTTGTGGGCGATGAGGTGGGACGCCGCGGCGAGGATGTGGCCGGTGGACCGATAGTTGCGCTCGAGCCGGACGACGGTGGTGCCGGGGAAGTCGTGCTCGAAGCGCAGGATGTTGTCCACCTCCGCGCCACGCCAGCCGTAGATGGACTGGTCGTCATCGCCGACGCAACAGAGGTTGCGGTGCGCCTGGGCGACGAGGCGCAGCCACAGGTACTGGGCGACGTTGGTGTCCTGGTACTCGTCGACGAGAATGTAGCGGAATCGCTGCTGGTAGTCGGCGAGGACGTCCGGGTGTTCCTGGAAGAGACGGATCGATTCCAGCAGCAGGTCACCGAAGTCGGCGGCGTTGAGGATCTTCAGCCGCTCCTGGTAGAGCGCATAGAGTTCCGCCCCGCGGCCATGGGCGAAGGCGGCGGCCTCGCCGTGTGGCACCTTCTGGGGCGTCAGGGCGCGGTTCTTCCAGCCGTCGATGAGGCCGGCGAGCTGGCGCGCCGGCCAGCGCTTGTCATCAATGCCTTCTGCCTGAAGCACCTGCTTCAGCAGGCGGATCTGGTCGTCGACGTCGAGGATGGTGAAGTCGGACCTGAGCCCCACAAGCTCGGCATGGCGGCGCAGGATCTTCGTGCCGATGGCGTGGAAGGTGCCGAGCCAGGGCATGCCTTCCGCCGCCGGGCCGACGAGATGGGCGACGCGCTCCTTCATCTCGCGCGCGGCCTTGTTGGTGAAGGTCACAGCGAGGATGCCGGACGGGCGCGCGAGCCCCGTGGCGATGAGATGGGCGATGCGCGTCGTCAGGACGCGCGTCTTACCCGTTCCGGCACCCGCGAGTACGAGGACGGGGCCCTCCGTTGCCTCGACGGCCCGGCGCTGTTCGTCGTTGAGGCCGGCCAGATAGGGGGCCGGTGCCGCAGCCGCACGCGCACGCGCGGCGAGGGAGCCGGGACGGGGCGTGTGGGCGAGATCGTCGGGGCCTGACGCAGGGCCCTGTGTGGGTACGCGAGTCATCGGTCGGACCATGGACCAAAAGGCGAACGGCGTCGAGTGTCAGGACGCTCGCCGGCCTAGGAGGGGCGGCATGCAGCCCCTATATAGGGGACATGACGGGAGGAATGGACAGGATGCCCCGCACGATGGTCTTGCATGTGCCGGCCCTTGGCGCCCTCGCAGCACTGGCAGCTGCGCTGGCCGGCCCGCTGCCGGCCTATGGCCAGGAAGGGGCGCTCAATCGTGTCGAGCGGCAGTACCGCCAGTCCGACAGGGCCATCTCGCGCGAGCTGCAACGCTCACAGGACCGGCTGCAGCAGCAGTTCGAGTTCAACCAGCTGCGCCAGCAGCAGCAGCTCGACCGCTTCCAGCAGCCGTTGAGAACCTTCGACTGCCCGCGCTGCTGAGTGTTGTCAGTGGCGCGTGCCGGCGGCGAGCTGTGGTTCAGGCTCGTCCTCGCCACGGCGTGGCATGGCGATGGCCTTGCCGGCATCCTGCGGATGCGGAAGGCGGGCATGCGCCGCGCGCATGACGGCGAGGTTCGCCAGGATGTCGGGCGGGAAGGGCGCCACCTTGCGCGTGGTCATGTCGACATGCAGCGACAAGTTTTCGCACGAGGCCGCGAGCCAGCCCTCGGTGGCGTGGTGCAGTTCCATGAAATAGTGGATGCGCTTGTCGTCGAAGGCGAGGAGCTGCAGCGTTACGCGAACCGGGTCGTTCTCGCGCAACTCGCGCCGGTAGCGGATGTGGCTCTCCACCACGAAGAAGGAGGCCTTGCGCTCCTCCACATAGTCGGGGCCGAGACCGACGAGGCCAAAGGCCTCGTCCACCGCCCGGTCGAAGAAGACGTTGTAGTAGGCGGCGTTCAGGTGGCCGTTGTAGTCGATCCAGTGCGCCTCCGCCCGCATGATCGAGGAGACGAAGGGGGCAAAGAACAGGGCCGGTGCTTCTGCCGGGTTACGCAAGGAACCTCTCCGGATCGTGCTGGCCGGGGCCGCGAGTTGCCCCTGCCCCAAGTTTAAGCATTCCAGTCTGAATGCAAACCTAATGAAACGCGTCGCCTTGCGACGAATGCGCACTTGTGCGCCGCGCGCGGGCATAGAAGATGCGCTCCACCTTCTGATCAACAGCCCGAGGATTCGCGCATGACCACCGCCGCAGAACGGCCGGCAAGGCCCGACGGGACGACCGTGGCGGCCGTCGTTGCCGCTCTCACCCAGCGTTTCGGCAATCGCCTCGTCACGAGCCAGGCCGTGCGCGAGCAGCATGGCCACACCCTCACCTGGATTACGAACCAGCCGCCGGATGCGGTGGTCTTCCCGGAGAGCAGTGAGGAAGTGGCGGAGATCGTGCGCATCTGTGCCGCCCATCGCATGCCCGTCATCCCCTTCGGCACGGGCACCTCGCTCGAGGGTCACGTCAACGCGCCCTACGGTGGCGTGTCGATCGACATGAGCCGTATGAAGCGCATCATCGCCGTTCACGCCGAAGACCTCGACTGTACGGTGGAGGCGGGCGTCACGCGCAAGGAACTCAACGAGCACCTGCGCGACCAGGGGCTGTTCTTTCCCATCGATCCGGGGGCGGATGCCTCCCTCGGCGGCATGGCGGCGACGCGGGCCTCCGGCACCAACGCCGTCCGCTACGGCACGATGAAGGACAACGTGCTGGCGCTGAAGGTGGTCACGCCGGCGGGCGAGATCGTGAAGACGTCGACCCGCGCCCGCAAGACCTCGGCGGGGTACGACCTCACGCGGCTCTTCGTGGGGTCGGAGGGAACGCTCGGCGTCATTACCGAGGTGACGCTGCGGCTCGCCGGCATTCCCGAGGCGATGTCGGCCGGAGTCTGCCCGTTCCCCTCCGTGAAGGCGGCCTGCGACGCCGTCATCGCCACCATCCAGATGGGCCTGCCGGTGGCGCGCATCGAGCTTCTCGACGAGGTGATGATCCGCGGCGTCAACCTTCACGCCAAGCTCGGCCTGCCGGAGACGCCGATGCTGTTCGTGGAGTTCCACGGCACGGAGGCGAGCGTGAAGGAACAGGCGGAGCGCTTCGGCGAGATCGCGGCGGAGTTCGGGGGCGGGGACTTCCAGTGGGCGACCCAGCCGGAGGACCGCTCCCGCCTGTGGCAGGCGCGGCATGATGCCTACTGGGCGGCGCTGGCCCTGCGGCCCGGCGCCCGCTCCGTCGCCACGGATGTTTGCGTGCCGATCTCGCGCCTCGCCGAATGCGTGGACGAGACCAAGCGGGACATCGAGGCGAGCGGCCTCATCGCGCCGATCGCCGGCCACGTGGGCGACGGCAACTTCCACTGCCAGCCTCTCCTCGACCTCGACAACAAGGAGGAGGTGGAGCGGGTGAAGGGCTTCATCGACAGGCTCGTGCGCCGCGCCATCTCCATGGGCGGAACCTGCACCGGCGAGCACGGCGTGGGCCAGAAGAAGATCGCCTATCTTCTCGACGAGCACGGTGCGCCGGCAATCTCGCTGATGCACACCCTCAAGGCCGCCCTCGACCCGCTCAACATCATGAATCCGGGCAAGCTGCTGCCGCCGCTTCCTTGAGAATGGCGGGCGGAGACGCGAGCGGTGTCTCCGCCCATGCGCCGGACGATCGCGAATGGAGGGCTCCGCGTTCGGCAATGTTCACGGGCCGTCCGGTTGGGCCAAGGCGGCGTGCATTCCCGTCGGCCTCCTTCGAGCAAGACCGTTTCAGATGCCGCGGGTTCCTGGAAGCAGCAGGCTTTCGGCGTCGCCGGATCCCCGGGCCGCGTTCACCGCGTTGTCGCACCCTGTGCCTCGAGGACATGAGGCGGCATCTTACGCCGGCCATCACCCGCGGCCAGATCAAGTTCTCCGCGACGGCGGCCTGCCCCGCGCCTTTGCACCTGGGCCTGTCTGAACGCGCAAAGCCGTCGTGGGGAGGGAGGCGGCCCAGCGGTGGCTGCCGGAAGGCGCTCACCGAGTTGCTGGGGAGCGCACCGTCCATTGAGCTTGTCAAGCTGTCGTGCCAGAGATGAAGGGCCGAGCCACGGTTGGCGACGCAGGGCTCGCCACAGCCGTGCCGTCAATTCCGTTAGAGTGAGGTGAAATCTCGATCAGCCGAGCCGAACGAGCGTGCGCGACTTCCTGACGGTCATTGCCATCCTCATCATCCTCGTGTTGAGCGCGGCTCTCGCGGTGCCCTATTTCATCGATTGGGAGGCGCGCCGCGGCCAGGTGGAGAGCGTGCTCGGCGAGGCGCTGGGCCTGCCTGTGCATACGGGCGGGGCCATCGAGCTGCGCCTGTTGCCGACGCCGGAGATCATGCTGAGCGACGTGAGTCTGGGCGAGAGCGGCGGGGCACGCCTCACTGCCCGGAGCGTCTCGGTCGAGGTCGCGCCCATGCCGCTCGTCAAGGGCGAGGTGCGCGTGATCGAGGCCGCGCTGGATGCGCCCGTGCTCACGGTGCGGGTCGGCGAGGACGGGGCGCTCGCCGTACCGCGCCCGCGTTCCATTTCCGCGGCCAACGTGGAGATCGCCATCGAACGTCTTGGCATCTCGCGCGGCGAGATCCGCGTGGAGGATGCGGCCGGCAGCGAGATCGCGCGCATCGGCGGCATCGAGGCCGAGGTCGTGGCGGCGAGTCTCGCCGGGCCCTGGCGCATCGAGGGCGAAGCGCAGGGCGTGCCGCTGCGCATCGCGACCGGGGTGCGCGAGGCCGGCGGCGACATGCGGCTCAAGGCCGTTCTCGGCCATGCGGGAGAAAGCCATCTCGACATCGACGGCGCGTTGAAACTCACCAACGAACCCGGCCGAGGGTTGCTGCCCCGTCTCGCGGCCGCGGTGCGCTACACCGAGCCGTTACCCGGCGCAGGCCCTGAGCCGCGCCAACTGGCCCTTGCCGGCACCGTCGAGGGCGATGTCCGCAGCCTTACGGTGCGCGATCTCGAGCTCGACCTGACGCACGGGGAAGGCGGCAAGGATCTTGCGCTGACGGGCACGGCGACACTGACGCTCGCCGGCCGCCCGTCCTTGCAGGCGAGTCTTGGCGGCCGGCGCGTCGACCTCGACGGGCTGCGCGAGCGGGTAGGCGAGGCCGCCTTCGGGCTGCGGGCATCGGCCTTGCTTGGCCGGCTGCCGATCGGCCTCGACCTCTCGCTCGAGACCCTGGTCGTGGAGGGGGAGGAGTTCGGCCCGCTGACGGCCGCGCTGCACCGGGATGGGGACGTGCTCGCCCTGTCCCGCTTCGACCTCGGCCTGCCGGGAGAGACGCGCATCGCAGGGCGAGGCGAGGGGCTCGTTCCCTCCGGTGAGCGCCGGGACGATCTCGCCGGGACCGGCTCGGTCTCGCTCAACATCGGCCAGCCGCTCGTGCTGGCGCGCGCCCTGGTCCGCATTGGCGTGCCGCAATCCTTCGCCGAGGCCCTGGCGGGTCTGCCTGGGCTCGCCGCAAGTGCGGAGCTGGCCCTCGATCACGGCAGCATCGCCGCGCGCAACATCACCGTGAAGGCGGGCGAATCCGAGGTCGGTGGCGCGATCCGCTTCCTGCCCGCCGACGGCAACGGCGGGCGCCCGCGCTACGAGGCGGAGGTGAACGCCCGCGGCGTCGACATCACGGATCTGCCGCGCCTCGACGGGCTGCTGGCGCTCGCTTCCGGCGCCGACATCGGCCTGTCGCTCGATGCGCGCGACCTCCGCATCGGCCAGGCCGGTGGTGACGCGCTCGGCCGGCTCAGCGCGCTGGTGGAGGCCGGGTCGCAGGGCATCGTCGTCGAATATCTCAACGCCTCGGGCTTCGGCGGGGCGCAGATCGAGGCGCAGGGGCGCATCGATGCCGCGGGTGGACGCCTTGGGGCGACCATCGACGCCGAGCACCCGCAGCCGCTCGCGCAGCTTGCGGCGCGCTTCCTGCCGGCGCGCGCCGGGGCGGCGCTGACCCGCGCTGTCGCCGATGGCGGTGCGCTCCATCTCACGCTCGAGGCAGGGCGCGTGGATGCCGGGGCGCCGCTCTTTGTCAAGGCGAGCGGCAAGATTGGTCAGACCGCCGTCGAGATGGGCCTGTCACTGCCGCCTGCCGCCGGCGTGGGGGCGGAGCTCGACGTCAGCCTGACGGCTGGCGACGGAGCGCAGCTGCTCGGCCAGCTCGGCTTCGACGTTCTGCCGCTGCCGGATGGCGAGGGGGGACGGCTGTCGCTGCGGGCTCGCGGGCCCTCGCTCGACGACATGGCCGGACGTTTCTCGCTGGCAGCGGCCGGCGCCAGCCTGAGCGGCGAGGGAACCTTCAGCTTTTCCGAGGCGCGGCCGCTCTTCGCGGGCCGGGTGACGATGACGGCGGGCGACCTCGGCCGCCTCGCGGAGGTGATGACGAGGCCGCTGCCAGGCGGTGGGGCGCTGCCCCTCGAGCTTCAGGCGGATGCGACGTTCGGCAGCCATGGGCTGTCGTTGGTCAATCTCTCCGCGACGGCCGGCGGTATGCCGCTGCAGGGCCGCCTGACCTTCGGGGAGGACGGGCGCGTTGAGGGCGCCATCCGCTTCGAGCGGCTGGCGCTCGCCGATGTGGCCGCGCTCGCCCTCGGGCCTCTGCCGATCGCGCCGGAAGGGCGGGCCTGGTCCGGTGAGCGTTTTGCCGCCGCCGCTCCTCCCGTCGATGGCGTCCTGACGCTGTCCGTTGATAGCCTGAGCCTTTCGCCCCGGCTTGCCCTGAGCGACGCGGCGCTGCGGCTGTCGTTGCAGCCGGCTGGCCTCGCCATCGACGAGCTCGCCGGTGAACTCTCCGGTGGCCGGATCGAGGGCAACCTCTCGATCCGCCGCGAAGGGTCACTCGCCGTGCTCTCGGCGCGCGGCAGGTTCACAGCCATCCCCCTGTCGAGCCTTGCCGGAGGCGCCCTCACCGGCACGCTGAGCGGCGACTTCGAGGTTGGCACGGCGGGCGAGAGCCCGGCGCAGCTGATGGCCAACCTCGCCGGCGGCGCAACCGTGTCGGTGGCGAACACGTCGCTGCCGGGGCTCGATCCTTCCGCCCTCGCGCGCATGGTTTCGCAGGCGCTCGCCGCCGAGACGCTGCGGCCGGACCTGCCGGCGGTGACGGCCGCTCTCGCGGCGGAACTGGACAAGGGGGCATGGCCGGTGCCGCAGATTGCCGGTCCGGCCAGCCTTGCAGGCGGCATCCTGCGCTTCGGTCCGCTGACGCTGCCGGCGCAGCCGGGTACGGCGGAAGGATCGCTCTCCGGCACGCTCGATCTGCGCAGCCTCGCCATCGACCTCAGGGCGACGGTCGTCACCGCGACATCGCCGAAGGGCTGGTCCGGCCCGCCGCCGCAGGCCACGGTCATCTGGTCAGGTCCGCTCGACGCGCCGGCGCGCAGCCTCGACGCGGGCGGTCTCGCCAACGGTCTCGCCGCCATCGGCATTGTGCGCGAGCTGGAGCGCATCGAGGCGATGGAGGCGGATGCACGCGAGCGCGCTTTCCATAATCGGCGCCTCCGGGCGGAGCGGGAGCAGCGCGCCCGTGAGGCGGAGCGTCGCGCGGCCGAGGAAGCGCGGCGGCGCGAGGAGGAGGCGAGGCGGCAGCAGGAGCTGCAACGCCAGGAGGATCGCAGGCGGCTCGAGGAGCTGCTGCGTGAGGACAGCGGGCAGCAGGGGCCGTTGCCGGCGCCGGCCGACACGCCGTCCCGGCTGCTGCCGCAGTCGCAGGAGGGGCTCGCTCCGAGGCCGCTTCAGCTCCCAGCCATCCACCACCTGCCGGAGCTTGTGCCCAATGGTGCGCAGCGGCCGTCGATGTCGCCGACGGGTGGCGGACAGGACTCCGGAGCGGCGAGGCCCTCGTCCCGCCCGCCCGCAGGCCCGCCTCTCGACATCCGGCCGACGATCCGCTGACGTTCAGCCGCGCGGGGCCGAGCGCACGTAGGCGAGCACGGCGACCCGGATGGCCGAGGACAGGTTCTGCTCGCCGCGCGTTTCGTCGATCGCCGCCACGGCCCTGGCGATGGAGATGCCGCGCGCCGCGGCCATCTCCTTGAGCGCCTCCCAGAAGGGCTCCTCCAGCGACACGCTCGTCCTGTGGCCGGCGATGACCAGCGATCGCTTGACGATGCCGGCGCGGCCGGGTGGCGTCATGCTTCCTCGCCGGGCGTCTCGCGGCGATGGCCCTCATGGATGCGGGCGGCCCGCTCCAGCTCGCGCTCCATCTTGAGACGCTCGGCCTTCGGCCGGCCGAAGCGGGCGCGGTTGGCCTCGGCCTCGGCCTCCTTGAGCTTGCGGGCCCTGGCCTTGCGGGCCATGCGCAGGTTCACGATGTCGGCCATACGGTTCTCCTCAGCGCGGGCCGAGCATGCCAGCCGGATCGACCCAGCGGTCGAAGTCCTCGGCGCTGACGAGGCCGGAGGCGATGGCTTCCTCCCGCAGCGTCGTGCCGTTGTGGTGGGCTGCCTTGGCGATCTTCGCTGCATTGTCGTAGCCGATGTGCGGCGCGAGCGCCGTGACCAGCATCAGCGAGCGGCTCATCAGCTCGCCGATGCGTGCCTCGTTGGCCTTGATGCCGGCGACGCAGTTGTCGGCGAAGCTCCTCGCCGCATCGCCCAGAAGGCGGATGGACTGCAGCAGCGCGTGGGCGATGACCGGCTTGAAGACGTTGAGCTCGAAGTGCCCCTGGCTCGCGGCGAAGGTGACGGTGGTGTTGTTGCCGAGCACCTGGGCGCAGACCATGGTCATCGCCTCGGCCTGGGTGGGGTTGACCTTGCCGGGCATGATGGAGGAACCGGGCTCGTTCTCGGGCAGCGACAGCTCGCCAAGGCCCGAGCGCGGGCCCGAGCCAAGCAGGCGGATGTCGTTGGCGATCTTGAACAGGGCTGTCGCTGTGCTGGCCAGGGCGCCGTGCGCGAAGACGGCGGCCTCATGGCCGGCGAGGGCGGCGAACTTGTTGGGCGCCGAGGTGAAGGCGAGCCCCGTCCGCTCGGCGACGCGCGCCGCGAAACGGGTGGCGAACTCACGATGGGCATTGAGGCCGGTGCCGACGGCCGTGCCTCCCTGGGCGAGCGCGAGAAGGCCCGGCAGGGCCGCACGGATCTGGTCCGTGGCGAGCGCGATCTGCGCCGCATAGCCGGAGAATTCCTGGCCGAGGGTGACGGGCGTCGCATCCTGCAGGTGGGTCCGGCCGATCTTGATGATTCCGGCGAACTCCCGGGCCTTGGCATCGATGGCCGCGCCGAGGTGGCCGAGGGCGGGCAGCAGGTGGCGCTCGATCTCGGTGGCGGCGGCGATGTGGATGGCCGTCGGGAAGGTGTCGTTGGACGACTGGCCGAGATTGACGTGATCGTTGGGGTGGACGGGGCTCTTGCCACCGCGCCCCGCGCCGAGGATCTCGTTGGCCCGGCCCGCGATCACCTCGTTGACGTTCATGTTCGTCTGGGTGCCGGAGCCGGTCTGCCAGACGACGAGGGGGAACTCCCCGTCGTGTTTGCCCGCGAGGATCTCGTCGGCGGCGGTGATGATGGCCTCGGCGAGGCGCGGCTCGAGCAGGCCGAGCTCCCTGTTGACCTCGGCAGCGACACGCTTGATGAGGGCGAGCGCGCGGATGAGTGGTACCGGCATGCGCTCGCCGCCGATGCGGAAGTTCTGGCGCGACCGCTGGGTCTGGGCACCCCAGTACCGGTCCGCGGGCACGTCAATGGGGCCGAAGCTGTCCTGCTCCTGCCGGACGTTTCCGCTCTCGGCCTCGGTCGTCATTCCGGATGCATCGGACATGGCAGTCCCTTTCATCTCGAGAGCCAACCGGCACAGGCCGAGTCGCCGCGAACCGACGAGAGCGGGCGGCGGGGAAGTCCTGTGTCAGGTCTTCTTGCGGAAGGCGTCGAGGCTGACCACCTGGGCGCCCTTGCTGTCCGCACGGTCGTCGGGCCGGCGCTCCTCGGCAGACGGGGCAGAGGCCGCAACCGGCTCCTTTGCAGCGGGCTCCTCCCCAGCCGGAGCCTCCATCCTGGTCGCCGGGGCCGCCGCCTCGGCAGGCTCGTGATGGGTCTCGTGCGCCTCGGCAGCAGAGGAGGCGCCCGTGGCGGCTTCCGTCTCGCCAGCCTCGCCATCCTGGCCGAACTTGAGACCGAACTGGACGGACGGGTCGTAGAAGCCGACCACCGCATCGAAGGGGATCAGCAGCTTCTCGGGCACGCCCTGGAAGGACAGGCCGACTTCGAAGGCCTGCTCCGTCACGGAGAGATCCCAGAACTGGTGCTGGAGCACGATCGTCATCTCGTGCGGGTAGCGTTCCCGCTGGCGGCTCGACAGACGCACGCCCGGATGGTCGGTGCGGAAGGAGATATAGAAATAGTGATCGCCGGGCAGGCCGTCGCGCTCGGCATCGGCCAGCAGTTTGCGCACGACGCCCCTGAGCGCCTCCTGGACGAGCAGGTCGTAGCGGATGAGATCCTTCGCCATGTGTTCTGGAGCGATGCCTTCTAGCCGGCGATTGACGAGAAAGTGGAGGCTTCTGTTGCCAGGTGCCTCCGAACCCCGCCTGCCGGGGCTAACCGGCAGGACTTTGGATCGGTTGCCTAAGCTGCATTACGCAGCCGCGGCGACCGGAGCATAGTTGTCGTTGGCAACTATAAGTTCGGCCCGATAACGGCGGAACCATGCCGGGCGAAAGCGCATCCTTTACACCCTCGTCGATCCTATTTCGCCCCCGCCGAAACGCGAGGCCCGCCCGCGTTTTGGTGGAGGCGCCGGGTACCGCCCCCGGGTCCGATGGGTTTATTGCGATGGCCATTTATCGCCATAGCCGCCTCGCGGCGGCACCCAGAATATAGGGGCCTTCTCCGCCCGATGGAAGGCCTCGTCCGCCATTCTCGCGCAGTTGCCGACAGGCACCGAAGGGGCGGGCGATGCGCCGCTGCAGCGGCCATTTTTCTGCGCCCGCCGGAGCAGGAATGTGTCTGAAGGACACCGAGATGCGGACGTTAAATATATGTATCAGCGTGTATATTTATAGATAAAATATGCTTATGTGCGTTAGTGCATATTGACATGTAGTGTACATGAAGGATTATCTGGGTTCCGTCCGGTTTTCCGTGTGTATATTAAAATAATGATAACCTTGTGTTTACATGCGGGCCGGAGCGTTGTCGTGGCGGCCACCTCGTGCATTGCGGCGTCACGGCTTCATTGCGAAGAAGGGTCTCTTCGGGCGCAGGTGGTTTGCCTGCGCCCGCTCTTTCTCGCGCGTGGGCTGTACCTGGCAGCTGCTCCCGGCGCAGTCGGTAGACGTTTTCCGGCGCGGTCGCCGATGCTATGCCTCGATATCAGGAATCATGTGAGGCGACGATGCGCGCTTATCTCGACCTGCTGCGCCGTGTGCTCGACGAGGGCGTGCGAAAGGACGATCGGACCGGCACGGGCACCCTGTCCGTCTTCGGTCACCAGATGCGGTTCGATCTCGCCGAGGGGTTTCCGCTCGTCACCACCAAGAAGCTGCATCTGCGCTCGATCATTCACGAGCTGCTGTGGTTCCTGAAGGGCGACACAAATGTGCGCTACCTGCAGGAGAACAAGGTCACCATCTGGGACGAGTGGGCTGACGAGAACGGCGACCTCGGCCCCGTCTACGGCAAGCAGTGGCGCGCGTGGGAGGGCGCCGACGGCCGGACCGTGGACCAGATCGCCTGGGTGGTGGACGAGATCCGCCGCAACCCCGATTCGCGACGCCTCGTGGTGTCGGCCTGGAACCCGGCCGAGCTCGACAGGATGGCGCTGGCGCCCTGCCACTGCCTCTTTCAGTTCCATGTGGCCAACGGGCGCCTGTCCTGCCAGCTCTACCAGCGATCGGCCGATGTCTTCCTCGGCGTGCCCTTCAATATCGCGAGCTATGCTCTGCTGACGCACATGATGGCGCAGGTCACGGGACTCGTGCCCGGTGACTTCGTCCATTCCTTCGGCGATGCGCATCTTTATCTCAACCATCTTGACCAGGCGCGCGAGCAGCTCTCGCGAGAGCCGAGGCCGCTGCCGCGTCTGGTGCTGAATCCGGCCGTGCGCTCGATCTTCGATTTCGCCTTCGAGGACATCCTGATCGAGGGCTACGATCCGCATCCCGCCATCAAGGCCCCCGTCGCCGTCTGAGGAGCCGCCCCGCGCGGTGCTGTCCGGAAGAAACCCCCATGTCTCTCGTCATCCGTCCTGCACGTCCGGCCGACGTCGGCCTCGTCACGGCGCTCGTGCGCGAGCTTGCCGAATACGAGAAGCTGGCCCACGAGGTCGAGGCGACGGAGGGCCATTTCGAGGCGGCCCTCTTCGGACCCACCCCCCGCGTCTTCTGCGACATTGCCGAATGGGGCGGGGAGCCGGCGGGCTTCGCGCTCTGGTTCTACAATTTCTCGACCTTCCTCGGTCGCCACGGCATTTATCTCGAAGACCTTTTCGTGCGCCCGGCCTTCCGCGGCATGGGCATCGGCAAGGCCCTCCTCGCGCATCTCGCCCGGCGCTGTGTCGCAGAGGGGCTGGGGCGCCTCGAGTGGTGGGTGCTCGACTGGAACGAGCCGGCCATAGGCTTCTACAAGCGACACGGCGCGCGCATGATGGACGAGTGGACCGTCTGCCGCGTCACCGGCGAGGCGCTGACGAAACTGGCGGAGGCGGCGCCGTGAGCACCTGCGCCCCCGTCTCGCTCGCCATCATTGTGGCGGCGGCGGACAACGGCGTCATCGGCCGGGACAACCGCCTTCTGTGGCGGCTGCGCACCGACATGCGCCGCTTCCGCAGCCTGACGATGGGCCATCCCGTCCTGATGGGGCGCAAGACGTTCGAATCGATCGGCAAGCCTCTCCCAGGCCGCGAGACGATCGTGCTCACGCGGGCGGGTGCGGACCTGCCGGCGGGCGTCATTCGGGCGTCCAATCTCGAGGAGGCGCTGGCGCTCGGGCGCGAGGCGGCAGAGCGCCTCGGCGTCGGGCGGCTGATGGTGGCTGGCGGCGCGCAGGTCTATGCGGAGTGCCTGCCGCTGGCAGACGAGATCCTGCTCACCCGTGTCCATGCCTCGCCGGAGGGTGACGCCGTTTTCCCGGCGATCGACCCCGACCTCTTCGAGGAGACGGCCCGCGAGGCGCATCCGGCCGGCTCCGAGGACGAGCATGCGTTCACCTTCATCGATTACAAGCGCAAACGTGAACGGTCGCGGGAGGTTTCGGCCGCGGCGAACCGTTGACGTTCCGCTTTCCATTCCCCACTTCCGGCCTTGACAGGCCGGGGATGGACAACCCATCAACGCTGGCAGATCGTTGCAATGTTGCGGCTGCGGCCGCTCCCGGAAACAGGTGAGGAACGTCTCAGCATGCCTTGGAGCAACCAGAGCGGCGGTCCGTGGGGCCAGAGGCCCGGCGGTCCGTGGGGTACGGGACCGCAGGGCGGTGGGGGCAGTAACCCTCCGGACCTCGAGGAATTGCTCCGGCGCAGCCAGGACCGCCTGAAGACGATGCTGCCGGGTGGCGGCATGGGCGGACGGGGCATCGCGTTCATCGTGCTGGGTGCCGTCCTGCTCTGGCTGGCGACGGGCTTCTACACGGTGCGGCCCAACGAGGTGGGCCTCAACCTCATCTTCGGCAAGTATGTGGGCAAGACCAACGAGGGCCTGCGCTACAACCTGCCATATCCCATCGGTACGGTGCTGAAGCCCGAGGTCACCACCGTCAACACCATCGAGGTGGGCATGCGCACGGGCGACACCTCGCGCCGTGTCTCGGCCAGCCGTGAGGTGCCGGAAGAAAGCCTGATGCTGACGGGCGACGAGAACATCGTCGACATCAACTTCGCCGTTCAGTGGCAGATCGACCCGGCGCGGCCTGAGGACTACGTCTTCAACCTGCAGAACCCCGATGCCGCCATCAAGGCCGTGGCGGAGAGCGCCATGCGCGAGGTCGTGGGCCGGCGCAACATCCAGAGCGTTCTGACGACGGACCGTGTTGCCATCGAGGGCGAGGTCCGCCAGCTCATGCAGGAGACGCTCGACAGCTACGGCGCGGGTGTGCAGGTCCGCCTCGTGCAGCTTCAGAAGGTCGACCCGCCGCAGCAGGTCATCGATGCCTTTCGCGACGTGCAGGCGGCCCGCCAGGACCAGGACCGCATGCGCAACGAGGCCGAGACCTACGCGAGCCGCATCGTGCCCGAGGCCCGCGGCCAGGCGGCGCAGATCCTGCAGTCAGCCGAGGCCTATCGCGAGCGCGTCGTGGCCGAGGCGCAGGGCGCGGCCTCCCGCTTCATCCAGGTCTACGAGTCCTATCGCGCCGCGCCCGAGCTGACGCGTGAGCGCATCTTCCTCGAAACCATGGAGCGCGTGCTGGGCGGCATGGACAAGGTGATCATCGACCAGAAGGAGGGTGGCCAAGGCGTGCTGCCGTATCTGCCGCTGAACGAGCTCATGCGGTCGCAGCCGCAACAGCCGCAGACGCGCGGCAATTCGCAGCAGGGAGCGGCCCGATGAACGGTAACGTCTGGAAGATGGGCGGCCTCATCCTCGCCGTCGTCGCCGCCATTCTCGTCTACGCCTCGACTTTCGTCGTCTATCAGACGCAGTCGGCCCTGGTGCTGCGCTTCGGTGGCGTGCGCAACGTCATCACGGAGCCGGGGCTCTATTTCAAGGTCCCGCTGGTCGAGAACGTCGTCTACGTTGACAAGCGCGTGCTCGACCTCGACCTGTCGGAGCAGGAGGTCATCGCCGCTGACCAGAAGCGCCTCGTCGTCGATGCCTTCACGCGCTACCGCATCACCGACCCGGTGCGCTTCTACCAGACGGTGAACAACGTCGCAGGCGCCAACCTGCGCCTCGGCAACATCGTCAACTCCACGGCCCGTGCTGTGCTCGCGGATGCGACCTTCACCGACATCGTGCGCGAGAAGCGCGCCGCGCTGATGCGCGAGATCCGCGACGACGTGAATGCCCAGGCGCAGGGCTTCGGCATCAGCGTCGTCGACGTGCGTCTGCGCCGCGTGGACCTGCCGCAGGCCAACAGCCAGGCGGTGTACCAGCGCATGCAGACGGAGCGTCAGCGCGAGGCCGCGGACATCCGCGCCAACGGCTCGCAGATTGCACAGAGCATCCGCGCCCGCGCGGACCGCGACGTGGTGGTGATCAAGGCCGAGGCCGACCGCAAGGCGCAGGAGCTGCGCGGCCAGGGCGACGCCGAGAGCAACCGCATCTTCGCCGAGGCTTACGGGCGCGATCCGGACTTCTTCGCCTTCTACCGCTCGATGCAGGCCTACGAGACGAGCTTGCGGGCTTCGGACACGCGGCTCGTGCTGGCGCCGGAAACGGACTTTTTCCGCTACTTCGGCAACGCCTTCGGCCGCAATTCCACTCCGGCCCGGGGCGGCCAGTCGCCTGCGCCGCAGCAGCCCGCGCCCGGTCCGCAGTCGAGCCTGGCCACTCCCTGACGGTGCGAACGAGGGGGGCGCTGTGGCATGACGGATTTTCTCGCAGCGCTCGGCCTCGTGTTGGCTATCGAGGGACTCATCTTCGCGGCCTTCCCGAGCGCGGCCAAGCGGGCGCTGGCGGAGGCCGCCGAGGCGCCCGTCGAGCGCATGCGGATCGTCGGCATCGTCTCGGCGATCGTCGGGGTCATCGTCATCTGGTGTGTGCGGTGGGGCAGCTGGTGAGGCCGGTTCCTCCGCGCCGGACAGGTGGCGGTTGCCGAGGCCGGCCCTGCGCCGGAGCCTTGCGACGGAGGGCGCAATCACGCACAGTTGCGCGTGCGAGCCGCTGTTCCGCCGTAATTGAAGACTGAAACCTCGCAGACCGGAGGGGGCGGCGGTGCGGGCCGCCGCCGGGCAACCAGTGACGGGTGGCGCAGGCCAGCGCCCCCAGGGAACGAGGATCACAATGACATTTCTTCCGCCCATTCCACGCGCTCTCGGCGGCACGGGGCTGCGGCGCGCGTTCTCCGCCATCGCGGTGGCGGCCATCATGGCCGTGCAGCTTCCGGCCGCCGCTTTCGCTCGCGGACCGGAATCGCTGGCCGATGTCGCGCAGGAGGTCATCGACGCTGTGGTGAACATCTCGGCCTCGACGACCGTGGAGACGCGTGGCCCGACCTTTCCCCAGCTGCCGCCCGGTACGCCGTTCGAGGATCTGTTCGAGGAGTTCTTCAACCGGCGCGGCCAGGGTGACGCGCCGCGTCAGCAGCGCCGCTCCAACTCGCTCGGCTCCGGGTTCGTCATCGATCCCCAGGGCATCATCGTCACCAACAACCACGTCATCGGCGAGGCCAACGACATCACCGTCGTCTTCACCGACGGTAGCAAGCTGAAGGCGGAGATCGTCGGCAGGGACAGCAAGCTCGACCTCGCCGTGCTCAGGGTGAAGCCCGACAAGCCGCTGAAGGCCGTGCGCTTCGGTGATTCCGAGGCGCTGCGTATCGGCGATTGGGTGCTCGCCATCGGCAACCCCTTCGGTCTCGGCGGCTCCGTGTCGGCCGGCATCGTGTCCGCCAACAAGCGCGACATCGATTCCTCGGCCTTCGGCAACTACATCCAGACCGACGCCGCCATCAACAAGGGCAACTCGGGTGGCCCGCTGTTCAACATGAACGGCGAGGTCATCGGCATTAACACCGCCATCCTGTCGCCCACCGGCGGCTCGGTCGGCATCGGCTTCGCCGTGCCGTCGTCGCTCGCCGAACCCACGATCCGCCAGCTCATCGAGTTCGGCGAGACGCGCCGCGGCTGGCTCGGCGTGCGCATCCAGAACGTCGACGACGCCACGGCCGAGGCTCTGGGCCTCGACAAGGCGCGCGGCGCCCTCGTTGCGGGTGTCGACGAGAAGGGCCCGTCCAAATCCGCCGGCATCGAGGTCGGCGATGTGATCGTCTCCTTTGACGGCAAGCCGGTGGCCCAGTCGCGCGATCTGCCGCTGATGGTGGCGCAGACGCCGGTCGGCAAGGAAGTCGACGTGGTCGTCATCCGCAAGGGCAAGGAGGAGACCAAGCGCGTCAAGCTCGGCCGCCTCGAGGAGGCGACGGACGAGTCCTCCCCGAGCCAGGGCGGACAGAGCGAGAAGCCGGCCGTCAGCCAGGTGCTGGGCCTCGAGCTGTCGAGCCTCAACGGCATGCTGCGCCAGCGCTACAACATCAAGGAAGACGTCAAGGGCGTGGTCGTTACCCGCGTCGATCCCAACTCGGCCGCTGCCGACAAGCGCATCCAGCCCGGTGACGTGATCGTCGAGGTAAACCAGGAGCCGGTGGCGAGCCCGCGGGATGTGACCAAGCGCATCGAGGCCGTGAAGAAGGAGGGCAAGAAGTCGGTTCTTCTGCTCGTCTCTTCCGCCCAGGGAGAGGTGCGTTTCGTGGCGCTGAGCCTGCAGTGAGCCGGCCACGTTCTGAAGCAGAAGGGGCGGCCCTCGGGCCGCCCTTTCGTTTTGGCCTCAGTCCACGAACTCGTCGCGGCGGTAGCCCTGCAGATAGAGGAGGGCGCTGAGGTCGCCATGGTCGATGCGGGCATGGGCGGCGGCGGCCACTGCGGGCTTCGCGTGGAAGGCGACGCCGAGCCCCGCTTCGCCGAGCATGGCGAGGTCGTTGGCGCCGTCACCCACGGCAAGCGTCTCGCTGTCGGCGAGGTTGAAGCGGGCCCGCAGCTCGCGCAGCGTCGCAAGCTTGGCCTCGCGCCCGAGGATGGGCTCCTCCACCCGGCCGGCGAGGATGCCGTTCTCCTCGACGAGGCGGTTGGAGCGATGCTCGTGAAAGCCGATGCGGGAGGCGATGGGGCCGGTGAACAGGGTGAAGCCGCCGGATACCAGGCAGGTGTAGGCTCCCTGCGCGCGCATGGTGCGCACAAGCGCGGTGCCGCCCGGCGTCAGCGTGATGCGCTCGGCAATGATGCGGTCGATGACGGAGACGGGCAGGCCGCCGAGAAGCGCGACACGTTCGCGCAGGGCAGGCTCGAACGGCAGCTCGCCGCGCATGGCCCGCTCCGTGATGGCTGACACCTGGGCCTTGAGGCCCACCATGTCGGCAAGCTCGTCGATGCATTCCTGCCCGATCATGGTTGAATCCATGTCGGCCAGGAACAGGCGCTTGCGCCGTCCGGCGCGCGGCTGCACGACGATGTCGACGGGCGCATCGCCGAGCGCCTCGCGCAGGCTCGCCGCGGCATCGACGCCCTCGCGCGGGGAGAAGGGGATGTCGGCCGCCACGCCTTCGTCCAGCCAGACGGGCGCCGAGCCTGCCCCGAGGTGCCGGGCAGCCGCCTCGACGAGATCTTGGCTGAGGACGGGCGTGGCCGGATTGGTTATGAGAGTGGCGACGTGGGTCAGGGTCTCAGTCATTGCCGGAGAAGATCGTGACGGAAAGGATGCGAGCCGTCCTCATCGCAGGGCCGACGGCTTCCGGCAAGTCCGCATTGGCGATCGCCCTCGCGCAGGAGCACGGCGGCATCGTCGTCAATGCCGATTCGATGCAGGTCTACGAGGACCTCAGGATCATCACCGCCCGGCCGACCGAGGCCGAGGAGGCGATGGTGCCGCACCGGCTCTACGGCCATGTGGATGGCGCGGTGAACTATTCCGTCGGGCGCTATCTCGCCGACGCCGCGACGGTGCTGGCGGAGGCGCGGGCGAAGGGCAGAATGCCCATCTTCGTCGGCGGCACGGGGCTCTACTTCAAGGCCCTCTGCGAGGGGCTGTCGGAGATCCCGCCTGTGCCGGACGAGGTGCGGGCGGCGGTGCGCGCCGCGGCAGAGGGCAGGGAGACGCCGCTGCTCTATGCCGATCTTGCGGCGCGTGACCCCGTCACTGCCGCGCGCCTCAACCCGACCGACCGGCTGCGTATCCTGCGTGCCCTGGAGGTTTTTGCGGCGACGGGCCGGCCCATCGTGAGCTTCCATGGCCGGCGCGGACGGCCGCTCCTCTCGGGCTGGCGCCTCGGAAAGTACTTCCTCGCACCCGAGCGAGCGGCGCTCTTTGCGCGCATCGACCGCCGCTTCTCGGCGATGATGGAGGCGGGGGCGCTCGAGGAGGTGAGGGCGCTCGCCGCGCGCGGGCTCGATCCGGCCCTGCCGGTGATGCGGGCTCACGGCGTGCCCTGGCTGATCCGTCACATCCGCGGCGAAGTGAGCCTGGAGGAGGCAGTCGGCAAGGCGCAGGCGGACACGCGCCATTATGCCAAGCGGCAGTTCACTTGGGTGCGTCACCAGCTGCCGGATTTCGCCTGGCTCGCGCCGGAAGTGGCCGAGGACGCGATCGGCGAGGCTCTGCGGGGCGCAGATCCTGCCGATGAGCAGCGATCTTCTGCTTGACCGGCTGGCGAGCCTCGTTTAGCGTGCCCGCCACAGACGTGGAAGGAACGTGCGGCTTATGCGCGCAATTCTTATTGTAACGGGGGCGCCATCGACGGAGCGGAGATGATCCGCAGGTCCGGCTGGTGGCGCATGCAGGGTCCTTCGGGGCCCTTTTTTATTGCCCCCGGTCCGACCCGTCCGGCCACGCCGAGGAACGGAGAAGACGATGAGCGAGACGATGACCGGCGCCGAAATGGTGGTTCGTGCGCTGCAGGATCAAGGGGTGGAGTACATCTTCGGCTATCCTGGCGGTGCGGTGCTGCCGATCTATGATGCGCTGTTCCACCAGGACAAAATCCGGCATGTGCTCGTGCGCCACGAGCAGGGCGCCGTGCATGCGGCCGAGGGCTATGCACGCTCGTCGGGCAAGGTCGGCGTCGTGCTGGTGACGTCGGGCCCCGGCGCGACCAATGCGGTCACCGGCCTCACCGACGCGCTGATGGATTCGATCCCGATCGTCTGCCTCACCGGCCAGGTGCCGACGCATCTCATCGGTTCGGACGCCTTCCAGGAGGCCGATACCGTCGGCATCACGCGCCACTGCACGAAGCACAACTATCTCGTCAAGCGCATCGAGGACCTGCCGCGCATTCTGCACGAGGCCTTCTATGTGGCGGCGAACGGCCGGCCCGGCCCGGTGGTCATCGACCTGCCGAAGGACGTGCAGTTCGCCACCGGCACCTATGTGCGTCCGGCGAGCAACCAGCACAAGACCTATCGCCCGCAGGTGCAGGGCGACATGGACAAGATCAAGGCTGCCATCGAGCTGATGGCCTCGGCCAGGCGGCCCGTGTTCTACACCGGCGGCGGCGTCATCAACGCCGGGCCGCAGGCCTCGGCGCTGCTGCGCGAGCTGGTGCGCCTCACGGGCTTCCCCATCACGTCGACGCTCATGGGCCTCGGCGCCTATCCGGCTTCCGATCCGCAGTTCCTCGGCATGCTGGGGATGCACGGCACCTACGAGGCCAATCTGGCGATGCACGGCTGCGACGTGATGATCGCCATCGGCGCCCGCTTCGACGACCGCATCACGGGCCGGCTCGACGCCTTCTCGCCCAACTCGCGCAAGATCCACATCGACATCGACCCCTCGTCGATCAACAAGAACGTCAAGGTCGACATCGGCATCGTCGGCGACTGCGCCCACGTGCTGGAGGACATGGTGCGCCTGTGGCGCTCCTCGGCGCCGCAGGTGGACAAGGCGGCACTCAAGGCGTGGTGGGATGACATCGCCGGCTGGCGGGCCCGCAACTGCCTCGCCTATCGCCAGTCCGGCGACGTCATCAAGCCGCAGTACGCCATCGAGCGGCTCTACGAGCTGACGAAGGACCGGGACGTCTACGTCACCACCGAGGTGGGCCAGCACCAGATGTGGGCTGCCCAGTTCTTCAAGTTCGAGGAGCCGAACCGATGGATGACCTCCGGCGGGCTCGGCACCATGGGCTATGGCCTGCCGGCCGCCATCGGCGCGCAGCTTGCGCATCCGGGCTCGCTCGTCGTCGACATCGCGGGCGAGGCCTCGATCCTCATGAACATGCAGGAGATGTCGACCGCCCTGCAGTATCGGCTGCCCATCAAGATCTTCATCCTCAACAACCAGTACATGGGCATGGTGCGCCAGTGGCAGGAGCTGCTGCACGGCGGCCGCTATTCGGAGAGCTACTCGCATTCGCTGCCCGACTTCGTGAAGCTGGCCGAGGCCTACGGCGCCGTGGGCATCCGCTGCGAAAAGCCCGACCAGCTTGACGATGCCATTCGCCAGATGATCGACACGCCCCGTCCGGTCATCTTCGACTGCATCGTCGACCAGGCGGAGAACTGCTTCCCCATGATCCCGTCGGGCAAGGCGCACAACGAGATGATCCTGGGCGACGCGGCCGAGGACATCGGCTCCGTCATCGACGCCAAGGGCAAGATGCTCGTTTGAGCGGACGCGCGGGTCGCGGGAGGCGGCAGATGACGATCGGCCTGATCGGCGGCATGAGCTGGGAATCGACTGCGGTCTATTACCGGCTCATCAACGAGCGGGTCCGCGCCCTGCGCGGGGGCCTGCACTCGGCCGACGTGCTGCTGCATTCCCTCGACTTCGCGCCCATCGCCGAGATGCAGGCGAACGGCGACTGGGCGGCAGCGGGCGACATCCTGGCGGACAGCGCGCGCCGGCTGGAGCGGGCGGGTGCCGACTGCATCGTGCTGTGCACCAACACGATGCACAAGCTCGCTGACAGGATCACGTCCGCGACGCGGCTGCCCTTCCTCCACATCGCCGACGTCACCGCGGCGGCGATTCTGGAGAGCCCGTCGCGGCGGCCGCTGCTGCTTGCGACGCGTTTCACGATGGAGGAGGACTTCTACCGCGAGCGGCTCGCCAGCAGGGGCATCAACGCAATCATCCCCGGTCCGGCGCAGCGCGAGGATGTGCATCGCATTATCTACGAGGAGCTGTGCCGCGGCCGGATCGAGCCCGCCTCGAAGCAGCGCTACCTTGACATCGTCGCCGAGGCCGTCGCTGCCGAAGGTGCGGACGGGGTGATCCTCGGCTGCACGGAAATCACGCTGCTCGTATCGCAGGTCGACTTCGCCATTCCGGTCTTCGACACCACGGCGCTGCACGTGGAGGCTGCGGTCGCCTTTGCGGAAGCGCAAGAAAGTCGCGCGGCATGACGCCGGTCTGCCATCCGAGGGGGCTGCGCGGCGCCGCGCCGTCGCGGACGGCGAGCCGGCGGTTTGTGATCGTTCGCCTCACATCGCTTGATTGGACGGGCGCGGGGCGCCGCCCCAGTCTGGGCGCCCCACAGACGAAACCGGACGAAGGCCCATGAAGCTCGTCATCGCCAACAAGTGCTATTCCTCCTGGTCGCTGCGCCCGTGGCTCCTCATGCGGCACTTTGGAATCGCGTTCGAGGAGGTGCAGGTGCCCTTCGGCCCCACCTTCGACGATCCGGCGTGGAAGGCACAGATCGCGCGCTATACGCCGGCCGGCAAGGTGCCGGCGCTGGTCGACGGCGACATCACCGTCTGGGAATCGCTCGCCATCATCGACTATCTGGCTGACACGCACCCCGAGCTGCCCATCTGGCCGCGCGAGCGGGCGGCACGGGCCATGGCCCGTGCCATGGCGGCGGAGATGCACGCGGGCTTCGCGGCGCTGCGCGGGGCGTGCCCGATGAACCTCGGCAAGAAGTTCCCCGCCAGGGATTATGGCCCTGCGGTCGCGCGGGACGTGGTGCGCATCGCCGTCGCCTGGCGCGAGGCGCGGGAGCGCTTCGGCGCTGGCGGCCCCTTCCTGTTTGGCGCGTTTTCGGCGGCCGATGCGATGTACGCCCCGGTCGTCACGCGCCTGGAGACCTATTCCTTCCCGGTCGATGCGTCGACGCGCGCCTATATGGACGCGATCCTCGACCTTCCCGCCTTCCGCGCATGGCGCAAGGAGGCGCTGGCGGAGCCATGGATCGTCGCCGAGGACGAGGTGGACGCCGAGCCCATCGCCAATTATCGCAGTAGTGCGTGAGGACTATCATGCAGCACGTTCAGCCCCCTTTTGCAGGTCCGCCGATGAAGTCTCACTATTCAGATGCCCCCGCCGCCGAGCCCATCGCCCGCCACACGCTGGCGGTGATCGTCGACAACGAACCGGGCGTGCTGGCGCGCATCGCGGGCCTGTTCTCCGGCCGTGGCTACAACATCGAGAGCCTCACGGTTTCCGAGACCGAGCACGAGAAGCATCTCTCGCGCATCACCATCGTGACGACGGGCACGGCCAACGTCATCGAGCAGATCAAGGCGCAGCTCGCGCGCCTGGTGCCTGTGCACCGGGTGAACGATCTGACGGTCAGCGGCGACGCGATCGAGCGCGAGCTGGTGCTGGTCAAGGTGGTGGGCAAGGGTGAGACGCGCGTGGAGGCGATGCGCCTCGCGCAGGCCTTCGGCGCCCGCACTGTCGATGCGACGATGACGTCATTCGTCTTCGAGCTGACGGGCACGAGTGACGAGACGGAGCGCTTCATCAACCTGATGACAGGCTGCGGGCTGACGGAAGTGGCCCGCACGGGCATCGCGGCCATGGGCCGCGGCGCCGATCCGATGTGAGAGCGGGGCGCCGGCCGGGCCGTGGTGCCTGCTGGCGCCGACGCGGGCAGGGCGCTCGCCGGGCTTCCGGCGTGCGCTAGCCGGAAAAGCCGCCGCTCGTGAGGAAGGCGGCTTCCTCCTCCGTCATGGTACGGCCGAGGATGGGGTTGCGGTGCGGAAAGCGCCCGAAGCGGGCGATGATGTCGCGGTGCTCGACGGCGTGAGGTTGCCCCCGCTTGTCTCCCGCTGCCTCGTAGAGGGCGACGCAGCGCTCCTGGTCCGCGAGGCTCTCCGAATGCATGAACGGCAGGTAGAAGAAGCCCCGCATCTCGGGCGGCACCTGCCGATCAAAGCCGTTCGCCAGGGCGCGGTCGGCGATGGTGCGGGCCAGCGCATCCGTTGCGAAGGCGCGCGGCGTGCCGCGGAAGAGATTGCGCGGAAACTGGTCGAGCAGGATGAGCAGGGCGAGCGCCCCCTCTGCCGTTTCCTCCCAGCCGCTCACCGCACCGGCTGCGGCCGCCTCATGGGTGGCGAGAAAGCGCTGGCGGATCTCCTCGTCGAAGGCCTCGTCGCGCGTGAACCACCGTTCGTAGCCCGCGTCCCGCCAGAAGGAGACCACCTCGTCGGCCTTTGCGACAACCATGATGCGATCTCCCCTTCTCGTTGTTTCATATTGCGGACCGTCGGTGCGCGTTTCGGACCGCTCGCCGCCTTGGGCGCCGAATTTTACTTGACCCACAGCCCTTCTCGGGCTTTACCGCCGTCTCACAAACGTTCCACGACGCGACCCGTGACCTGACGACAGGCTGGGCCGACGTGCCATCATAACCACCTTGCCAAGGAAAGGGCCCAACATGCGTGTGTATTACGATCGCGATGCCGATCTCAATCTGATCAAGGGCAAGAAGGTGGCCATCGTCGGCTACGGCAGCCAGGGCCATGCCCACGCGCTCAACCTGCGCGACAGCGGCGTCAAGGAAGTGGCGGTCGCCCTGCGCAAGGGCTCCGGCTCGGTCAAGAAGGCCGAGGCCGAGGGCTTCAAGGTGATGGAGGTGGCCGAGGCCGCCAAGTGGGCCGACGTCGTCATGATGCTGACGCCGGATGAGCTGCAGGCTGACATCTACCGCGACCACCTGCACGACAACATGAAGCAGGGCGCCGCGCTGCTCTTCGCCCACGGTCTCAACGTGCACTTCAACCTCATCGAACCGCGCGCCGACCTCGACGTGCTCATGGTGGCGCCCAAGGGCCCCGGCCACACGGTGCGGTCGGAGTACCAGCGTGGCGGCGGCGTGCCGACGCTCATCGCCATCCACCGTGACGCCTCGGGCAACGCCCATGATCTCGGCCTGTCCTACGCCTGCGCCATCGGCGGCGGCCGCGCGGGCATCATCGAGACGACCTTCAAGGAAGAGTGCGAGACCGACCTCTTCGGCGAGCAGGTGGTGCTGTGCGGCGGCCTCGTCGAGCTCATCCGCGCCGGCTTTGAGACGCTGGTCGAGGCGGGCTACGCCCCCGAGATGGCCTATTTCGAGTGCCTGCACGAGGTGAAGCTGATCGTCGACCTCATCTACGAGGGCGGCATCGCCAACATGAACTACTCGATCTCGAACACGGCCGAGTACGGCGAGTACGTCACCGGCCCGCGCATCATCACGGCCGAGACGAAGGCCGAGATGAAGCGCGTGCTGGCCGACATCCAGTCCGGCAAGTTCACGCGCGACTGGATGCTCGAGAACAAGGTCAACCAGACCTCGTTCAAGGCCACCCGCGCCCGCGTCAACGCCCATCCGATCGAGGAGGTCGGCGAGAAGCTGCGCGCCATGATGCCCTGGATCAAGGCCAAGGCGCTGGTCGACAAGTCGCGGAACTGAGGTTCGACTGCCTTGCCCGCGTGGCCGCGACGCCGGCCACGCGGGTGTGGCGTGCGCAGCGAGGCGCGGGCTGGACAGGCTCGCGCCTTTGCCGTGTTGACCCCTTGCCGTTCTAGAAGAAAGGAAGGGCGAAGGCTCCGGGGGCGAGCAGCACGAAGGCCCACACCATGGCCGAGGCGATGTTCGCCATCTGGAACAGGAACTGCGGCATGGCGAAGATGCCGGCAATCAGCGGCACCACTGCCCTGAGCGGCCCGAAGAAGCGGCCGATGAAGATGCCCCAGGCCCCCCAGCGCATGAAGAAGCTGTGGCCGCGCTCCACCATCTGCGGGTGGCGCGACAGCGGCCACACCCGCGTCGCCGCGTCCTTGAAGTGAAAGCCGATGAGGTAGGACACCCAATCGCCGAGGCTCGCCCCCGCGGCGGCGCCGAGCCAGACCGGCCAGAACTCGAGGCCGCTGGCGCCGACGAGGGCGCCGATGCCGACGAGGATGCCCCAGGCCGGCACAAGCAGCGAGATGAAGGCGAAGGATTCGGCGAAGGCGAGCCCGAAGACGATGGCCGGGGCCCACTCGCCATGATCGCGCACGAAGGCCACCGTGCCGGAAACGATATTCTCGAAGGTCATCGTGCGCCCGGATGGAAAGAACGGCCCCCTTATGTCGGGTGCAGGCGGTAGAGTGCAAGAGAAAGAGCGGCGAAAGGCGGTGCCGGGCCGCAGTTGCGTCGCGGAGTGTATCGGGTAACGTCTGCTGCGCCCAACGAAGACAAAGGAATCGGAGGGGGTCGAGGATGGACGGGAATGCACGCTCCGGCTGAGGTAAGGGGAACGGATACCCCCGCGGTGCGGCTGTCACAGGTGGCGATCACCTTCGCCCTGAAGGGCGGAGGGACCTATCAGGCCGTGCGCGACATCAATCTCTCCGTTGGTGCCAACGAGTTCGTCGCCATCGTCGGCCCGACGGGTTGCGGCAAGTCGACCCTGCTCAACGCCGCAGCCGGGCTGCTCAAGCCGTCGGCTGGCGGAACGGAGATTTTCGGCGAGCGGCTGACGGGCCTCAACGCCCGCGCTGGCTATCTCTTCCAGCAGGATGCGCTCATGCCCTGGAAGACGGCCGTCGACAACGTGGCTGTGGCGCTGGAGCCCAAGGGCGTGCCGCGCGCCGAGGCGCTCGCGCGCGGGCGGGAGTGGCTCGGCCGCGTGGGCCTCGCTGCCTTCGCCGACCGCTACCCGCACATGCTCTCCGGCGGTCAGCGCAAGCGCGTCGCCCTGGCGCAAATGCTGATCCGCAACCCGCAGATCCTGCTGATGGACGAGCCGTTCGGGCCGCTCGACGCCCAGACGCGGCAGATCATGGGCAACCTGCTGCTCGAGCTGTGGGCGCAGGACCGCAAGGCGGTGATGTTCGTCACGCACGACCTTGAGGAGGCCATCGCGCTGGCCGACCGGGTGGTGGTGATGTCCGCCGGGCCGGCGGCTCGCATCGTCGGTGATTATCCGGTCTCCCTGCCGCGGCCGCGTGACATCGCCGAGATCCGCCTCGATCCGGCCTTCCATGACATCCACAAGGCCATCTGGGCGACGCTGCGCGTCGAGGTGCAGAAGGCCTACGCCCAGGGAGAGGGGGGGAAGGCATGAGACGCGCGCCGCTCATCGCGATGCAGGTCGGCGTCGGGCTCGCCTTCCTCATCTTGTGGCATCTGCTCACCGCCGTGCCGATGGCCGGCGGCAAGCCGCTGTTCGACCCGTTCTTCTTCTCAACGCCGCTCGATGTCCTCCTGCGCACGTGGAAGGATCTCGTCTCGGGCGAGCTGTGGTATCACCTCGGCATCACGCTGACTGAGACGGTGCTCGCCTTCGCCTTCGGTGCCATCGGCGGCATCGCCTTCGGCTTCCTCTTCGCGCGGCGCGAGATCCTCGCCAATGTGTTCGACCCCTACATCAAGGCGGCGAACGCCCTGCCGCGCGTGGTTCTGGCGCCGATCTTCGCCCTGTGGTTCGGCCTGGGCATCTGGTCCAAGGTGGCGCTCGGCTTTACGCTCGTCTTCTTCATCGTCTTCTTCAACGTCTACCAGGGCGTGCGCGAGGTAAGCCCCGTGGTGCTCGCCAATGCCCGCATGCTGGGGATGAACGAACGTCAGCTCCTGCGCCACGTCTACTGGCCGGCGGCGCTGACCTGGATGTTCTCGTCGCTCCACACCTCGGTCGGCTTCGCGCTGGTGGGGGCCGTGGTGGGCGAGTATCTCGGCGCTTCGGCGGGGCTCGGCTACAAGATTCACGAGGCGGAGAGCGTCTTCGACGTCACCGGCGTGTTCTCGGGCATGCTGGTGCTCGCCATCTTCGTCATCGTGATAGACACTTTCGTCACGGCTATCGAGAAGCGGCTGACCGTCTGGCGGCCAAGCTCCGGTACGGCGACGGCGCAGGGGTAGGCGCGTAACAGCAGACAGAACGACGAGGGAGGAAAACAATGACATTCTGGAAGACGATCGCTGCAGCGGCCCTGATGGCTGTGGCCGGCAGCGCCGCACAGGCGGCGGACCTGGAGAAGCCGAAGCTTACGCTCGGCGTCGGTGGCAAGCCGCTGCTCTATTACCTGCCGCTGACCATTGCGGAGCGGAAGGGCTTCTTCAAGGAGGAGGGGCTCGACGTCGAGATCAATGATTTCGGCGGCGGCGCCAAGTCCCTGCAGGCCCTCGTCGGCGGGTCCGTCGATGTCGTGACGGGGGCCTACGAGCACACCATCCGCATGCAGGCGAAGGGCCAGGACATCCGGGCCGTCATCGAGCTCGGCCGCTTCCCCGGCATCGTGCTGGCGGTGAAGAAGGAGAAGGAAAACGCCATCCGCTCCCCGGCCGACCTTAAGGGCGCCAAGGTCGGCGTCACGGCGCCGGGCTCGTCCACCAACTTCTTCGTCAACTATCTCATCGCCAAGGCTGGCGGCAATCCGAAGGATGCGGCCTACATTGGCGTCGGCGGCGGTGCGGGCGCGGTCGCGGCCATGAAGAAGGGCGAGATCGACGCCATTTCGAATCTCGACCCGGTCATCTCCAAGCTCGAGGCGGACGGTGACGTTGTCATTCTCGCGGATTCGCGCACGGAGCAGGGGACCAAGGAGATCTTCGGTGGCTCCAACCCGGCCGCGGTGGTCTATCTCAAGCAGGACTTCATCGAGAAGAACCCCAAGACGGTGCAGGCCATCGTCAACGCCTTCTACAAGACGCTGAAGTGGCTGGAGACGGCGAGCACCGCCGACATCGTCGCCACCGTGCCGGAGGCCTACTACCTCGGCGACAAGGAGCTCTACGAGCGGGCCGTTGCCGCTTCGCGCGAGACCTATTCGCGCACGGGCATCATTCCCGAGAGCGGCATGAAGAGCGCGCTCGACATGCTCGTGCAGTTTGATGAGGAGCTCGCCAAGGCTAACATCGACCTGTCGAAAACCTTCACCGACACCTTCGTGAAGAAGGCAGCCAGCGGCAGCTGAGCCGGCTGCTGCGGGAAAGGAGGCGGCCATGGACGAAGAGAAGTTCAACATGGCGCTGCGCAAGTTCCTGAAGCAGGTGGGCGTCACCTCTCAGCGCGAGATCGAGCGCGTGGTGCGCGAGGGGGCTGTGCCCGGCGGCCGGCTGAAACTGCGCATGCAGCTCACGGCCGAGGGGGTGCCGCTCAACCATGTCGTCGAGGAAACGATCGAGCTGAAGTGAGGGCGCCTCGCTGCCTCACCGCCGCCGGCCGGGCGGAATCGCCCGCCGGCGGTGGGCCCGAGCAAGTCAACAGACGATCCATCGCGCAGGCGTGGGGCAACCCTCACGCCTTTTCATTTTTCCTCGCCGGCCGGTGCAGCTAAATCGGTGCTCTCCGCTCGGGAGGCATCCGCATGAACGTTCTTTCCATTCAGTCGCACGTTGCCTTCGGCCATGTCGGCAACGCCTCGGCCGTGTTTCCCATGCAGCGACTGGGCGTCGAGGTGTGGCCGATCCACACGGTGCAGTTCTCCAACCACACCGGCTACGGTGCCTGGAAGGGGCGGGTCTTCGATGCACCGATGATCGAGGAGATCGTCGACGGAATCGCGGAGCGGGGCGTGTTGCCCATCTGTGACGGCGTGCTGTCCGGCTACATGGGCTCCTCCGACATCGGCAACGGCATCCTCTCGGCCGTGCGACGGGTGAAGGAGGCCAATCCGGCCGCGCTCTACTGCTGCGACCCGGTGATCGGCGACGTGGGGCGCGGCGTCTTCGTGCGCCCCGGCATTCCCGAGTTCATGCGAGACCATGCCGTGCCGGCTGCGGACATCGTCACGCCGAATCAGTTCGAGCTCGACTTTCTCTCCGGCCGCAGCTCGGCGACGCTCGCCGAGGCGAAGGCGTCGGTGGCGGCGGTGCAGGCGATGGGGCCGCGTGTCGTGATGGTGACGTCCCTCCACACCGAGGAGACGCCGGCCGATGCCCTGGACCTGCTGGCTGCCGACGGCGAAGGCGTCTGGCGCGTGCGCACGCCACGCCTCTCCCTTGGCGTCAGCGGCGCGGGAGACGCCATCGCAGCGCTGTTCTTCGTCCACTTCCTGCGCAGCCGCTCGGCGGCGAAGGCGCTCGCGGCGGCGGCGGCCTCCGTCTACGGCCTGCTCAAGCGTACTCAGGAGGCCGGCTCGCGCGAGATCCTGACCGTGGCGGCGCAGGATGAATTCGTCACGCCGAGCCATAGTTTTCCCGTGGAGGCCGTCTAGAACCGGTTCCGTCGGCCAACCGGAGGCTTCACACTCCGGCGCGCGAGGCGCCTAATGGACGTTGCGGCTTCGCCGCGCGGGCCGGACGGGCGAGACTGGCAGGAGCGAGGGCTTGGGATGCGGCTGCGCGTGGCGACGTTCAATGTGGAAAATCTCATTGCGCGCCACCGCTTCGGGACGACGCCGCGTTTCGAGACAGCCGCTGCGATGTCCCTGTTCGACTTTCCCTCCAAGGAGCATCGTGAAGCCGTGGAGCGCTCGGTGGCGGTGGCACTGGAGGACGACAAGCGGCAGATGACGGCGCTTGCCATTGCCGAGGCCCATGCCGACATCCTGTGCCTGCAGGAGGTGGACAGCCTCTCGGTGCTGGAGGCGTTTTTTGCCAACTACGTGCACCGCCTCGCCGACAAGCGCTACGGCCATTTCCGGCTCAAGCATGGCAACGACGTGCGCGGCATCGACGTGGCCTGCGCCCTCCGGCGCGATCTGGTGTCCGGGTCGGGCGCGGTGCGCGCCACCTCGCATGCGGGCCTCACCTTCCGCGACCTCGATGTGTTCGATGACGACCTTGCCGCCATGGGGCGTCTGGAGACGGACCGGGTCTTCCAGCGTGACTGCCTGATGGTCGACATCGACCTCGGTGAGGCCACGCTGACGCTGTTTGTCTGCCACTTCAAGTCCATGAGTAACGGGCGTGAGGACGGCCGCGTCGCCACACTGCCGCTGCGCCGTGCCGAGGCGCGGGCGGTGCGGCGCCTGGTCGAGGCGCGCTTCGGCCCTGCCGTCGCCGAGGCGAACTGGCTCGTCGTCGGTGATCTCAACGGCTGCGAGGAGACGATCGGCCCCGGCGCCCGCGTGATCCCGGAAGGGGAGAGCGGCCTCGAGCCGTTGACGCACGGCTTCGCCGTCAACCCGCTGGCCGCCCTGCCGGCACACGAGCGGTGGACGCATTTCCGCCGCGCCTGGTCGGAGCGGGAGGGGCGCATCGTCGAGCGGCACATGCAGCTCGACTACATCCTGCTCTCGCCCGCGCTCGCCGCGGCCAATCCGGCTCCCGGGGTCGAGATCGTGCGCCGCGGGCTGCCCTATCGTGTGCCGCTCGACCCGCGGCAGGAAAATCGCTCGCTGGCGGCACTCGCAACCTCCGGCGATCGTTATCCCCGTGTTGGCTGGGACAGGCCGAAGGCGAGCGACCACTGCCCGCTCGTCGTCGAGCTCGACCTGCCGACCCGACGCAATCCGCCGCAAGCATAGGAATGGAAACGATGGGACGCCGCTTCTTCACGCTCGACGTCTTCACCGACACTGCGCTCGGTGGCAATCCACTCGCCGTCGTGCTCGACGGGCAGGGCCTCGGTGATGCCGGCATGCAGGCGATCGCCAAGGAGTTCAACCTGTCTGAGACGGTCTTCGTGCTGCCGCCTGACGATGCGAACCATCGCGCCCGTCTGCGTATCTTCACGCCGACGGCGGAACTGCCCTTCGCGGGCCATCCGACGGTCGGTACGGCGGTGTTGCTCGGCCTCATCGACCACGGGGCGAGCCCCGGGGCGCTCGCCTTCACGCTGGAGGAAAAGGTGGGGCTCGTGCCCTGCGCCGTGGAGGTCGTCGGCAAGGGCAAGGGGCGCGCCACCTTCACCCTGCCGCGCCTGCCGGAGCGGCTGAGCGACCTTGCCTCGCCGGCGGCCCTGGCCGCAGCGCTTGACCTCGCTGTGGACGAGATCGGCTTCGGCGTTCATCGGCCGGCCAAGTATTCGGCCGGCGTGCCCTTTGCCATCGTGCCGGTGGCGGGCCGGGCAGCGGTCGACCGGGCCCGGCGGCGCGTCGCCGCCTGGGATACGGCCTTTGGCGATGGGCCACGGGCAAACGCCTTCATCTATTGCCGCGAGCCGGTGGTCGAGGGGCACGCCTATTACGCGCGCATGTTTGCGCCGGATCTTGGCATCGGGGAGGACCCGGCCACGGGCTCGGCGGTGGCGGCTTTCGCCGGCGCTATCATGGACTACGACAAGCCCCCGGACGGGGAGCACACCCTCGTCATCGAGCAGGGCTATGCCATGGGGCGCCCCTCGCAGATCGAGCTGACGCTGACCGTCACGGACGGGGCGCTCGTCAAGGCCTCCATCGGAGGCTCGGCCGTGGTCGTCAGCGAGGGAGCGCTTTTCCTGTGAGCGAGGAGGCCGCCATCCTGCCGCTGGTCGGCGTCGAGGCCTGGTTCGATGCCGGGCCCTGGCCCTGGGCCGAGGAGCACAGGGCAGAGATCGATGCGCACTGGGCGCGCCGGAAGGCTGAGAGTCCGGCACTCTACAACGGCCGGGTGCTGGTCTGCTGCGAGCGGCGGGTGGAGGGCGGCATCCTCAAGGTGCGCTATCGGGAAGCAGACTATGCAAGCTTTCTCGCCATGCGCGACCTCGGCTTTCCGCCCGGCAGCGCCGGCAACTGCTTCGCCATGGCGGCGCTGCAGGCGGCCGACGGCGCCTATCTTCTCGGCATCATGGGCGGCCACACGGCCAATCCGGGGCGCATCTACTTTCCTGCCGGCACGCCGGACCCCGGCGATGTCCTGCCCGACGGGAGGGTGGATCTCGCCGGCAGCGTCAGCCGGGAGCTTCTGGAAGAGACGGGCCTCGGCGCGCGGGACGTCACCATCGAGGAGACGTGGACTGCCGTCATTGACGGCGCGCGCACCGCGCTGATGCGGCCGGTGCGCTCGCCCCTGCCGGCGGCGGTGCTGAAGGCGCGGATCGAGGCCTGGCTGGCGCAGCAGGATCAGCCGGAACTGTCGGGCATGCACATCGTGCGCACGCCGGCGGACATCGATGCCGAGCGGATGCCCTGTTTCACGCAGCTCTTCCTGCGGCACCTGCTGAGGGGCTGACGACGCAGGATTCGGCCAGCTGCCGTTTGGCCCGGTTGGCCCCGCCGCGGCGGCCGCAAGCGGCGCGCGGCGGGGAGGCGGTGCGATCAGCGATAGCCGTAGCGCGACTTGGTGGCGGCCAGCATCGCGCGCGCGTCGCGGTCAGCGCCGCTCATGCAGGTGCTGGCGGCCTTGTCCACCTCAGGCGTGAGCCTGGCGTAGACGCTGGGGTTGAGGTAACCGGTATCCACGTCGCGGCGGGTGATCTCACGGAAGGTGTTGATCTCGCGGGCGCAGGCACTGTCGCCCGGCAGCTGCGGCACGGCCGGGGTGGCGGCCGCCTGCTGCTGCGCCGGGCCCTCGCCTGTCGTGTTGCAGGCGGCGAGGGAAAGGGCCAGCACGGTTGCGCCGAAAAGCGTCGGCAGCGCGCGGATCGACATGTCTCAACCTCTCCAGATGGGTGAATCGTGAGTTGCAGCCTTGGCGGGCAATTGGGACGCGTCAATGGCAAGAGACGGCGCGAAGGGCGCTGCCGTGCATTCCCCGACAAAGTGTTGCTTGTCAGCACGTGGTCTCGTCGTTTAGAAGCAGTCTGGATATGTCGCCAGCGCGACGGGTGCGCTGGGCGAGCGCGAGGGGAACGGGCCGTGGTCATTTCCGGCTCCAGCACGACGATGGCAGGCGCGGCGTCCGCCGCCGCATCGCTGCGCGCGCTCGACGTGCTTCGTCTTTCGGGCCTTCTTCTTCTCCTTAGCCGCCCCTGAGAGCCGGCTGGGCACGCGTGCCTGGGCACTCAGGGGACGACGCAAAAGGCCAACCACCGACGAACCAGACGACACGCCGGCCGCAGTGCCGTGCCGCCCGAAGAGGACATTCACCATGACCAATCCCACCACCGACGCCGCGAAGAAGGACCGCGTCATCATCTTCGACACGACGCTGCGCGACGGCGAGCAGTGCCCCGGTGCCTCGATGACCTTCGAGGAGAAGCTGGAGGTCGCGGAACTCCTCGACAACATGGGCGTGGACGTGATCGAGGCGGGCTTCCCCATCGCGTCGGTCGGTGACTTCGAATCTGTCTCCGAGATCGCGCGTCGCACCAAGCGAGCCGTGGTCGCCGGCCTCGCCCGCGCCATTGCGGGCGACATCGACCGTGCAGGGGAGGCAGTGCGCCACGCCCAGCGCGGCCGCATCCACACCTTCGTATCCACCTCGCCGATTCACCTCGCGCACCAGATGCGCAAGAGCGAGGAGGAGGTGCTGGAGATCATTGCCGCGACGGTGGCCCGGGCGCGCAACCTCGTCGAGGACGTCGAGTGGTCGGCCATGGACGCCACGCGCACGCCCATCGAATATCTGTGCCGCTGCGTGGAAACCGCCATCAAGGCCGGCGCCAGCACCATCAACCTGCCCGACACGGTGGGTTACGCCACGCCGGACGAATACCGCAACATGTTCCAGACCATCCGCGAGCGGGTGCCGAACGCCGACAAGGCCATCTTCTCCGTGCACTGCCATGACGACCTCGGCCTGGCCGTGGCCAACTCGCTGGCCGGCGTCGAAGGTGGAGCGCGCCAGATCGAGTGCACGATCAACGGCCTTGGCGAGCGCGCCGGCAATGCCGCGCTCGAGGAGATTGTCATGGCCATCAAGACGCGCGGCGATGTCCTGCCCTACGAGACGGGCATCGAGACGACGATGCTGACGCGCGCCTCCAAGCTCGTCTCGGCCGTTACGTCCTTCCCGGTGCAGTACAACAAGGCGATTGTCGGGCGGAACGCTTTCGCGCACGAGAGCGGCATCCACCAGGACGGGATGCTGAAGAACGCCTCGACCTACGAGATCATGACGCCCGAATCGGTGGGCGTGACCAAGACCTCGCTGGTCATGGGCAAGCACTCCGGTCGCCATGCCTTCCGCGAGAAGCTGAAGGCGCTGGGCTACAACCTCGGCGAGAACGCGCTGGAGGACGCCTTCCGCCGCTTCAAGGACCTCGCAGACCGCAAGAAGCATGTCTACGACGAGGACATCGAGGCGCTCGTCGACGAGGAGATCCTGACGGCGCACGACCGGGTCAAGCTGGTGTCGCTGTCCATCATCGCCGGCACGCGGGGACCGCAGCGGGCGACGATGAAGCTCGATGTGGGCGGCGAGATCCGCACGGAGGAGGCAGAGGGCAACGGGCCCGTCGACGCCACCTTCAACGCCATCAAGGCACTGGTGCCGCACGAGGCGACGCTGGAGCTCTACCAGGTGCACGCGGTGACCGAGGGCACCGACGCCCAGGCCGAGGTCTCTGTGCGGCTCGCGATGAACGGTTCGTCCGTGACCGGCCGCGGGGCAGACCCGGACACGCTGGTGGCCTCGGCGCGGGCCTATCTCGCCGCGCTCAACAAGCTGCTGGTGCGCGGCGAGCGCCTGCACGCCCACGCCGCCGAATGATGAAAACGGCCCGGCAGCGCCGGGCCGCACCCCTTCGACCCGCGGCTATCCACAGCCGCGGGGCGGGACGGAAAAAAGTTCAGGACCTGCTGGACAAGCCGCACGGTCTTTGATACTTCCCCGCTCGTTCCGGCGGCGCTGGTCGCCGCAAGTTGATGGGCGCATAGCTCAGTTGGTAGAGCAGCTGACTCTTAATCAGCGGGTCCTAGGTTCGAGCCCTAGTGCGCCCACCATCAACTCGCTGATGTTGCTGGATTCCCATCGCTCGCGCTGACGGGCGATGATGTTTTCCGGTCTCACTGACCATTTTCCGATTCCCGTTCCGTCCCTGTTCTAGGCAACGTCGTCGGCAGTCCATCAGGCCGGCTCCCGTCAGCTTTCCACGGCTGTTTCGACTGGAAGCATCGTCCGCGCGGCGGCGGGCGCTGCGGGAACAATGCGCGGCAGGAGATGTTCGCTGGTCCTCGGCTGGGGTAGCTGAGGAGAGCCATCATGAAACGAATGCTCATTGGCGTCGCCGCGCTTGCACTCAGCGCCAGCGCCGTCCTGGCGCAGGATATCGTCTGCTATGATGCGCGCGCCGGCGCCGCGCCCTATCCGCCGACCCGGACGGCCGCCGGTGCGGCCTTCTACGACGAGCCGGTGGCTGCGCCAGCGCCGGTCGCGGATGTGGAGCGGGAGGCCGGCCCCTGGCGCCGGAACTGGGCGTGGGAAAGCTGCGCAGAGCTCTATCCCAGCTTCGATCCCGCCACCGGCACCTTCGTCGGCGAGGACGGTCTCGTCCATCTCTGCCAGTGAGCGTCTGTCGGGCGGTGGCGACACTCCCGCCGCCCAAGCCTGTGAGCGGAGCGGGCCCGCCAGCAACGGGCCCGCTTCGCTTGTGGGCCCACGATCGCACGGCAGTGCCGAGGCCATGTGACATTCGTGCAGTGGACAACGATTCAGTTGCCGCGACAGCACAACCCGCGCCTGCATCCGGCGAATGGCAATCGGCGCCGACATGTTCGATGTTAGAATCAGCGCTGCGACTATCGTAACGACACAAGAAGGCCGAAGCGCTGCAGCGCCGGGCGACGCGATGGAGGAAACATGACGGCAACGACACCGGGCGAGCGCCCGGCGATCACAAGGGCTTTCGCGGATGATCTCTTCGCCGGGCGGACCGTGCTGGTCACCGGAGGCACGAGCGGCATAGGCCTCGGCTGCGCCACGGCCTTTGCGGCAATCGGCGCGCGCGTCGTGGCGACCGGTGCGACGGCTGCCGAATGCGAGCGGGCAGCGGCGGCCGAGGGCGACAGAATCAGCTTTGTGCCGCTCGACGTGCGCGATGGCGATGGCATCGGTCGCGTCATCGCGGGTCTCGAGCGCCTCGACGTGCTGGTGAATGCGGCGGGTGTCATCCGGCGTGACGTCGAGTTCCAGCCCGAGACCTTTGCCGACGTGGTCGACATCAACCTCAACGGCACGATGCGCGTCTGCGCCGCGGCGAAGGCGAGGCTCGCGCAGGCCGGCGGTGGCGCTGTCGTCAACATCGCTTCGATGCTCTCCTTCTTTGGTGGCCCGCGCGTGCCGGCCTACAGCGCCTCGAAGGGCGGCATCGCCCAGCTCACCAAGAGCCTCGCGGCTGCCTGGGCAGCCGACGGTATCCGCGTCAACGCGGTGGCGCCGGGCTGGATCGCGACGCCGCTCACCGCCGAGCTGCAGAACGACGAGGCGCGCAGCAGCGCCATTCTTTCCCGCACGCCGATGGGGCGTTGGGGCACGCCAGAGGATGTGGCCGGAGGCGCCCTTTTCCTCGCGTCGCCGGCGGCCCGATTCATCACCGGCGCCATTCTCGCCATCGACGGCGGCTATCTGACAGTCTGACTTTCGGAGGAAACGACATGAACGGGCAAGGACCGGCCGCAGGCAGCATCGACGAGAAGTGGGTGCCCTACCGGCATCCTCAGCCGAAGGAATCACCGCCCGAGCTCGTCATCCCCAACGCCATCCCCACCGACGAGCGCATCTGGGTGCCGGTGGAGGAGAACGTCTGGTTCCGGCCGCTGCTGATGTCGGTCTCGCGCGGCTACTGGATGAACCTGCTCAGGGTGCGCAAGTCGGGCGTGCTCTCGCGCCACCGTCATCCGGCGCCGGTGCATGCCTTTGTACTGAAGGGCGAGTGGCGCTATCTGGAGCATGACTGGGTGGCGCGCGAGGGCACCTATGCCTACGAAGCGCCGGGCGAGACGCACACCCTCGTCGTCGATCCGCACGTGGAGGAGATGATCACCCTGTTCCAGGTCAACGGGGCGATGATCTACGTCGACCCCGATGGCAAGGCCGTGGGTTACGACGACGTCTTCACGCGCATCGACAAGTGCCGGGCCCATTATTCCAGGAACGGCCTCGGCGCCGACTACATCGACCAGTTCATCCGCTGAGAGCCGGAGCGAGGAAGGGACATGGATCTGGGTATCGCGGGGCGCAACGCCCTCGTCTGCGCGGCGAGCAAGGGCCTCGGCAAGGGCTGTGCCCTCGCACTGGCGCGCGAAGGCGTCAACGTCACGATCACGGCACGCACCGCATCGGAGCTCGAACGGACGGCGGAGGAGATCCGCCGTGCGGCACCGGGCGTGACGGTGCAGACGGTGGTGGGCGACATCACGACGGCCGAGGGGCGGCAGGCCGCCCTGGCGGCCTGTCCGGCGCCCGACATCCTCGTCAACAATGCCGGCGGGCCGCCGCCCGGCGATTTCCGCGACTGGACGCGCGAGGACTGGATCAAGGCGCTCGACGCCAACATGCTGACGCCGATCGAACTCATCAAGGCGACGGTCGACGGCATGATGGAGCGCGGCTTCGGCCGTATCGTCAACATCACTTCGAGCGCGGTGAAGGCGCCGATCGACATCCTCGGCCTTTCCAACGGCGCGCGCTCCGGCCTCACGGGCTTCATCGCCGGCCTGTCGCGCAAGACGGTCCGGCGCGGCGTGACCATCAACAACTTGCTGCCGGGTCCGTTCGACACGGACAGGCTGCGTGGCACGGCGACGGCGCGCGCCGCCCAGAGCGGCCGCACGCCGGACGAGGAGATCGCAGCCATCGCAGCGGCCAACCCGGCCGGTCGTCTCGGCACGCCGGAGGAGTTCGGCGCTGCCTGTGCTTTCCTGTGCAGCGTCCATGCCGGCTACATCACCGGCCAGAACTGGCTTCTGGACGGCGGCGCCTATCCGGGCACGTTCTGAGCCGCCTCGCACATTACGGGAGGGGCGGGGGCCGCAGCAGGGCGGCTGCCCGCCCTTCTCGCATCCACAGCTGAAGGCAAGGGGGCTGTCAGCCGGTGCGTTTCGGCCAAACGTCCCTCAGGCGCGGGCAGCGGCCTGGCAGGCCATCAGGATCGCCCCCTCGGTCGCGTCGGCTGCAGCCGGCACGATCCTGTCCGCAATGTAGGGGGGCAGCCAGGGTTGCAGGGCGCCGGCCACGCCGCCCAGAAGGCAGAGCCGCGGCGCCCCGGTGGCGAGCAGGCGCTCGGCGATGCGCGTGATGTCGCGGGCTGCTGTCTCCACGAGCTCGATGGCCAGCGGGTCGCGCCGGCCCGCATGGTCGAAGACGAGCGGCGCCAGACGCGCGAAGTCGGCCGGCCGGGCGGAGCGGGCCCAGTCGATGATCGCCTCGGGATTGTGGCCGAAGCCTTCAAGCAGCGTCTGCGCCAGCGCCGTCATCGGCGCGCGCCCGTCATAGGCCCACAGCGCCCGCCGGATCGCCTCGCGGCCGATGGCAAGCCCGCTGCCTTCGTCCGAGATCTCGGCTCCCCAGCCGCCCACATAGGTGCGCGCTCCGTCGACGACCGACAGGCCGCAGGAGCCGGTGCCGACGATGAGGATTGCCCCGTTCTCGCCGCCGAACGCGCCAAGCCAGGCGGCATAGGCGTCCGTATCGAGTGAGATCGAGCGGAAGGGCAGGTGGTTCGCCAGGAACTGCTCGCGCGCCGAGGTCTGTGCTGCACCGGCGAGGCCGAGGCCGGCGTGGATCAGCGACGTCGCCTCGCGCGGGAGGCCGGCACGGTCGAGGATCGAATGGCAGGCGTCGACGATGGACCGGGCCACCGTTCCCGGATCGAACCGGATGTTGGAGGGCCCGCCCCGCGCCTCGCCGACCAGGGTGCCGTCGCCGGAGCGAAGGCGCAGGCGGCACTGGGTGCCGCCGCCGTCGACGCCGAGAAGAAGGGTGTCTGCCGGGCCCGATACGCACATCCCGGAACTATAGACGGATTCGGGCGCTACGCGGGAAGTGGCATCGCGCCGCCGCCGTTGCCGTCAGGCGCCCTTCTTGCGGGCGTTGGGGAAGAAGAGCTGCTCGCCCTCGATCTTGTAGGAGGCGATGGCGGCCTGGCCCTCGGGCGAGAGGACCCAGTCGATGAAGGCGCGGGCTTCCTTCTCCTTCACGTGAGGATGGCGCGCCGGATTGACGAGGATGATGCCGTACTGGTTGAAGAGCCGGTCGTCACCCTCGACAAGGATGGCAAGATCGCCGCGGTTCTTGAAGCTCAGCCACGTGCCGCGGTCGGCCAGGATGTAGGCGTCCATGCCGGCTGCGGTGTTGAGCGCGGGGCCCATGCCCGAGCCCGTCTCGCGGTACCAGCTGCCGCCGGCCTTCGGATCGATCGCGGCGAGCTTCCACAGGGCGAGCTCGGCCTTGTGGGTGCCGCTGTCGTCTCCGCGCGAGACGAAGGGGGACTTCTTCTCAGCGATGGCCTGGAAGGCCTTGACGACGTCGCCGGTGCCCCTAACGCCGGCGGGGTCGCTCTTCGGCCCCACGAGGATGAAGTCGTTGTACATCACCTCCAGGCGCTCGACACCGAAGCCCTTGGCGACGAACTCCTCCTCCGCGCTCTTGGCGTGGACGAAGACGACGTCCGCATCGCCGCGCTCGCCGATCTTCAGCGCCTGGCCGGTGCCGACGGCGACGACGCGCACCTCGATGCCGGTCTTCTCCGTGAACTGCGGCAGCAGATGCTTGAAGAGGCCGGACTGCTCGGTGGATGTGGTGGAAGCCACCGTGATGAAGGGCTTTTCCGCCGTCTGAGCTCCGGCTGCACCGGCAGGTCCGAGGAAGGCGGCGCCCACGGCGATGGCCATGACGGCACGACGCGTCGTTTCGAACAGCTTCATGATAATCCTCCCATCCGTTCAGCCCACGATGTCACCGCGCAGGAAGGCGGCCGCCTGTGGCGTGCGCGGGCTTTCGAAGAATTCGTCCGCCGGCGTGTGTTCCAGCAGCCGGCCGTGGCAGAGAAACAGCACCTCGTCGGCGAGGCGCCGGGCCTGGCCGAGATCGTGCGTCGTCATGATGATCTTGGTGCCGGCGGCGTCGATGGCGCGGATGGCGTCCTCGATGGCGCGGCAGGCGCCGGGGTCGAGGCTGGCCGTTGGCTCGTCAAGAAAGAGCACGTCGGGCTTCAGCGCCGCCGCGCGGGCGATGGCGAGGCGCTGCTGCTCGCCCCCCGACAGCACGTGCGCCGGCCGCTGGGCGACGTGGGCGAGGCCGACGCCGGCGAGCGCCTCGTGCGCGCGCGCCAGGCGTTCGGCGCGCCCGAGGCGTCCCTGCAGCGACAGGGCATAGGTGATGTTGGCGAGCGCCGAACGGCGCAGCAGCACCGGCCGCTGGAACACCATGGCCTGCCGCCGGGCGACGTCGCTGCGCCCGAGGGTGTCAGCACCGGCCCAGCGCACGGCGCCGGCCGTCGGCGCGATGAGGCCGTGGCAAAGGCGCAGCAGCAGGCTTTTGCCGGCGCCGTTGGGGCCGAGGATGATTGTGCGGCTCGACGCGCCGATGACGGTCGAGATGCCGTCGATGAGGACCGTGCTGCCGTGTGCATAGGTCACGCGGTCGAGCGTGAGCGGAAGGATGGTCGCACGGGCGTGCATCGGACGCCTCATCCCGCAGCGCGGCGGGCCGTTGTGCCGAGGAGGTGGGCTGCGGCGTTGATGGCCAGCACGATGACGAGCAGCACGATGCCGAGGCCGAGCGCGAGGGGCAGGTCGCCCTTGCTCGTCTCGAGCGCGATGGCCGTCGTCATGGTGCGCGTGACGCCGGCGATGTTGCCGCCGACGACAAGGATGGCGCCGACCTCCGCCATCGCCCGGCCGAGCCCGGCGAGGACAGCGGTGACGAGGCTGAAGCGCGCGTCCCACAGCAGCGTCGGCACGGCCCTGAGCCGGCTGGCGCCAAGGGAGGTGAGCTGCTCCCGGTACTCCTGCCACAGGTCGGCGACCACCTGCCGCGTCAACGCCGCGATGATCGGCGTCACCAGCACCGTCTGGGCGATGATCATGGCCGTTGGCGTGAAGAGAAGGCCATAGGGGCCGAGCGGGCCGGCCCGCGAGAGAAGCAGATAGACGAGCAGGCCGGCGACCACCGGCGGCAGGCCCATCAGGGCGTTGATGGTAACGACGAGGGCGTTGCGTCCCGGGAAGCGGGCGAGCGCGAGCGCCGCGCCGAGCGGCAGGCCGATGAGGGCCGCGCAGACGACGGCGGTAAGGCTGACCTTCAGTGAAAGGGTGGCGATCTCGACGAGGGCTGTGTCGCCCGTGACGATCAGCCGCCACGCCGCCGCCAATGCTTCGTCGAACCCGTGCACTTTCGCCTCTCATCCGGCCACGGCCGCACTTCGCGCCCGGGCCCCACCGGCCATGTTGCACAACCGGCGCGGGAAACCGATATGAAAACTGATACATATCGGCGATAGGTGAGGCCTATCGTTGCCGCTTTCGGCAGCAGGCCCGTGAGACGCCAATGCGGCATGTCACAGGGCGAAAGAGACGGGATCATTCCTGCGGCGCATCGCGCATCATGGCGCGCAGTCCGGCGGCTTCCTCCGCGATCGATTGCAGAGCCTTGCGTTCCATCTCCTCGTAGAGTGCGAGGACGCGCAGGCCGGCATCGGTGAGGCGCGCACCTCCGCCGCCCGAGCCGCCCTTGGTGGCGTCGACGAGCGGCTCGCGAAAGCAGGTGTTCATGGTACGCACGAGGAGCCAGCTGCGCCTGTAGCTCATGTTCATGCGGCGGCCCGCGGCCGCGATGGAGCCCGTGTCGCGGATGCCGCGCAGCAGCTCCGCCTTGCCGGGGCCGATGGCGATGGACGAGCCCAGCAGGAGGCGCAGACGAATCTCGACTTGCTCCTCCATGACCGTATGGCTGCCTCCTCGCGCGGAATCGAGGAGGGATTATACGGCGACGAGCGGCGCTTTCACCTGCGTGCCGCGCTCGAGCCAGGCCGGCACGGGCAGGCCCTTCTCGCGCAGGAAGGCCGGGTTGAACAGCTTCGACTGGTAGCGGGTACCGTAGTCGGCGAGCACCGTCACGATGGTGTGGCCGGGGCCGAGATGGCGCGCGAGGCGGATGGCGCCGGCGACATTGACGCCGGACGAGCCGCCGAGGCAGAGCCCCTCGTGTTCCAGAAGCTCGAAGATGAGTGGAATCGCTTCCTCGTCCGGAATCTGGAAGGCGACGTCGATGGGCGCCCCCTCGAGGTTGCCGGTGATGCGTCCCTGGCCAATGCCTTCCGTGATCGACGAACCCTCGGCCTTCAGGCTGCCGTGCGTGTAGTAGTGGTAGAGTGCAGCGCCCATCGGGTCGGCGAGGCCGATGGTGATCTCGGGATTGCGCTCCTTGAGCGCCATGGCGACGCCGGCGAGCGTGCCGCCCGTACCGACGGCGCAGACGAAGCCGTCGATCTTTCCGCCCGTCTGCTCCCAGATCTCCGGGCCGGTGGTCTCGATGTGCGCCTGCCGGTTGGCGACGTTGTCGAACTGGTTGGCCCAGATGGCGCCCCTGGGGTCACTCGCGGCGATCTCCTCGGCAAGGCGGCCGGAGACCTTCACGTAGTTGTTCGGATTGGCGTAGGGGACGGCGGGCACCTCCACCAGCTCGGCCCCCAGCAGGCGCAGCGTGTCCTTCTTCTCCTGCGACTGCGTCTCGGGAATGACGATGACGGTGCGGAAGCCCATGGCGTTGCCGACAAGCGCCAGGCCAATGCCCGTGTTGCCCGCCGTGCCCTCGACGATGGTGCCGCCGGGCTTGAGCGTGCCCCTGGCCAGCGCATCGCGGATGATGAACAGCGCCGCACGGTCCTTCACGGACTGCCCGGGGTTCATGAACTCCGCCTTGCCCAGAATCTCGCAGCGCGTCAGCTCCGAGGCCCGCTTGAGGCGGATGAGGGGGGTGTTGCCGATGGCTTCCACAACGCTTGCCTTGATGCTCATGGGCGGGCTCCCGTTGCTGCTCCGACCGCTGACCGCAGGGAATAAGCCATGGCGGGTGAATTGTCCAACGATCCCGATGTGTTTGGATAAAAGTACATTTGTGGGTGTGTTTTGCGCGGTTGACGCACCCGGCGCCTTGCCGGAAAAATCACTCCGCAGGAGGAATCCATGGGGCGGCTGACTACGCATGTGCTCGACACTGCCGCCGGCCGGCCGGCTGAGGGCATCCGCATAGCACTCTTCCGTCTGGAAGACGGCGGCGCCCGGACGCTGGTCACCGAAGCTGTGACGAACGTTGACGGTCGGACGGACGCCCCGCTCCTTGCCGGCGAAAGCTACAGACCCGGACGCTACGAGCTCGTCTTCCGCGTGGGCGAGTACTTCAGGCGCGACGGGCGCGGCGGCGCTGACATTCCCTTTCTCGACGAGGTGCCCGTGCGTTGCGGGCTCGCCGAAACGGACGGGCACTACCACGTGCCGCTGCTCGTCTCCCCCTGGAGCTACGCTACCTACCGCGGCAGTTGACGCGGATTGCTTGGAGCGAGAGTTCGCCTGTTTGCAAAGAGGAGTGCTGTCATGGGTTTGTTCAGCTTCATCAAGGAAGCCGGTGAGAAGCTCTTCGGTGCCAGCGAGGCCAAGGCCGCGACGCCCGACGAGCTGAAGAAGGAAATCGCCAAGCACGGCCTCAAGGTCGACGGGCTCGACATCGCCGTTTCCGGCGACACCGTGAAGGTGTCCGGCAAGGCGCTGTCGACCGAGGAGGCTGAGAAGGTCATCCTCGCCCTCGGCAACACCGTCGGTGTCGCCGCCGTGGAGGACGCGCTCATCGTGGAGCAGGAGGCGCCCAAGGCGACCATGTACACTGTGGTGAAGGGCGACACGCTCTGGAAGATCGCCGAGAGCCACTACGGCAAGGGCAACGGTGCCAAGTACACCCTCATCTTCGAGGCCAACAAGCCGATGCTGACGCACCCGGACAAGATCTATCCGGGCCAGGTGCTGCGCATTCCGCCTCTCTCCTGAGGCGTGGTTGGCGCCCGCTGTCCGTCGGGGCGGGCGCTTCTGCGAGATGCACTTGTCTTGCGGGGCGGGGAACGACAATCTCCCGCCCTCGCGTTCGAATCGGCGAAGGCGGGATTGGCGACGGCGAGGGCAGGGCATGACGACGGTGATCGATCTGGACCGCGAGACCGTGGCGGCGGGGCTTGCCGACGGCTCCCTCGTGATCGTCGACGTGCGCGAGCCGCACGAGTTCGCCGCCGGGCACATCCCCGGCAGCGTCTCCCAGCCTCTTTCCCGGTTCGATCCGCGGGAGCTCGCCGCCTATGAGGGGCGGCGAATCGTTTTTTCCTGCGCGGCGGGAGTGCGCTCCCTGCAGGCGCTGATGCTCAGCCAGGCGGCTGGCCTTGATCTGGCGGAGCACTATCGGGGCGGTTTCAAGGACTGGGTCGCGAGCGGCGGCCCGGTCGAGACCTAGGCCGCCGTGGCGCCGTCCTGGCCGGAAGCGATACTCCCGCCGGCCGAAATGTATTATCATCAAAAAGATAGGCTGATCTTCCGCGTGGCGGAAACTCGTCCTTCTGGGGCAAGCAGGCCGCGTAAAAGGGGCTGAAACGCGGCGTAAAGACGGTTCACTGCCCGGAATTGTCAGTGTTGCATCGATGCAACAATGGCAATTCGGTGGCAATTGTTGCACCTGCTACCCTTGTTATTGCGATGCACACAATCGATATAGGCCCCTTGCACACGTCCCCGGGCGGTAGTGTCTCAAATCCCTTGCTGAACTGGTGGAATTCATGCGCGCGATGCGACCTCTTCTCCTTTCGCTCATCGTCGCTGGGCTGGCGGCATGTTCCGACTCTGGCCAGCAGCAGGCCGGGCAGAGCGCACCGCCGCCGCCGCCGGTGACAGTGGCCAAGCCCGTCGTCAAGGAAGTGGTTGAACGGGACGAGTTCACCGGCCGGTTCGCTGCGGTCGACATGGTCGAGGTGCGCTCGCGCGTGTCGGGCTACCTCGAGCGTGTGGACTTCGAGGACGGCGCCACCGTCAAGGCTGGCGACGTGCTGTTCGTCATCGACCGGCGCCAGTACAAGGCGCTGCTCGACCAGGCGCAGGCGACGCTCGTCTCCGCCCAGGCGCGGCTGAATTTTGCCGAGAGCGATCTGGAGCGCGCCGAATCCCTGCGCCGCACCGGCAACATCTCCGATCAGCTGCTCGACCAGCGGCGGCAGAACTACCTCACCGCCAAGGCTGAGCTCGACAGGGCCCAGGCCGCGCTGCGCGAGGCGAGCCTCAACTACGAGTTCAGCGAGGTAAGGGCGCCGATCTCCGGCCGCATCAGCCGGCGCTTCGTCAGCGTCGGCAACCTCGTCAACGCCAACGACACGCTGCTGACCACCATCGTCAGCCTCGACCCGATCTACTTCTACTTCGACGTCGATGAGCGGTCCTTCCTGGCCTACAACCGTGTCTTCAACCTCGGTGCGAACAGCGGCGCCGAGCCGGTTTCGGTGCTGATCTCGCTCACCGATGAGACGAAGCCGGCGCGCGAGGGCAAGCTCGATTTCGTCGACAACCGGCTTGATGAGGCGAGCGGCACGATGCGCCTGCGCGCCATCGTGCCGAACAAGGATCTTTTCATCACGCCGGGCCTGTTCGGCCGCGTCTTGGTGCCTGGCTCGCCACCCTACCAGGGTGTACTGGTGCCCGACGAGGCAATCGCGACCGACCAGGAGCGCCGTCTCGTCTGGGTGGTGGGCGAGGACAACAAGGTCACGGCTCGGCTCGTGCGCCCCGGTCCGCGCATCGACGGCTACCGCCTGATCCGTGACGGGCTGAAGGGCGACGAGACCATCGTCATCAACGGGTTGCAGCGCGTGCGTCCGGGCGCGACCGTGACGCCGCAGATGACGACGCTGCCACCGACGGCGGACTGACGCTTCCGTTCTGATCACTGCGGCCGCCGGCACGGCCGCCCGTATTGCCGCTGGAGTTCTCCGCGATGAAGTTCCCGCATTTCTTCGTCGACCGGCCGATTTTCGCCTCTGTGCTGTCGATCGTGACGTTGCTCGTCGGCTTCATCGCCTACGTCAACCTGCCGGTGGCGCAGTATCCGGACATTGCGCCGCCGACCATCGTCGTCAGCGCGCAATATCCGGGTGCCGACGCCAAGACCGTGGCCGAGACGGTGGCGACGCCGATCGAGCAGGAGGTCAATGGCGTCGAGGGCATGCTCTACATGTCGTCGTACTCGACGGCGGACGGGACAATGCGGCTCACGATCACGTTCGAGATCGGCACCGATCTCGACGAGGCGAACGTGCTCGTCCAGAACCGCGTCGCAGTGGCGTTGCCGCGCCTGCCGGAGGAGGTGCGCCAGCTCGGCGTGACGACGCGCAAGAGCTCGCCGAACTTCCTCATGGTGGTGCACCTCCTGTCGCCGGACAACACCTTCGACGAGCTCTATCTCTCGAACTACGCGCTCATTCGGGTGCGCGACCAGCTGCTGCGCCTCGAGGGCGTCGGCGACATCACCGTCTTCGGCGTGCGCGAATATTCGCTGCGCGTCTGGCTCGATCCCAACCGCCTCTCGTCCTACGGCCTGTCGGCCGGCGACATCGTCCAGGCCCTGCGCGAGCAGAACGTGCAGGTGTCGGGCGGTGCGCTTGGCCAGCAGCCGGCGCCGGCGGACCAGGCCTTCCAGATCACGGTGCAGACGCAGGGCCGTTTCAGCGACGTGCGCCAGTTCCGCGACATCATCGTCAAGGCGACTGAGGGCGGGCGGCTCGTGCGCCTGCAGGACGTGGCGCGGGTGGAGTTCGGTGCGCGCGACTACGTGACCAACTCCTACCTCGACAACAAGCAGGCGGTGGCCATCGGCGTGTTCCAGCGGCCGGGCACCAACGCCCTGCAGGCGTCGCGGGAAATCATCGCCAAGATGGAGGAGATCAAGAAGGATTTCCCCCCGGGCATCGACTACACCATCGTCTACAATCCGACGGAATACGTCGCGGCCTCGGTCGACGAGGTGTACAAGACGCTCTTTGAGGCGGTCATCCTTGTCGTCATCGTCGTCATCGTCTTCCTGCAGTCGTGGCGCACAGCGATCATCCCGATCGTCGCCATCCCGGTGTCGCTCGTCGGCACCTTCGCGGTGATGTCGGTGATGGGCTTCTCGCTCAACACGCTGACGCTGTTCGGTCTCGTGCTCGCCATCGGCATCGTGGTCGACGACGCCATCGTCGTGGTCGAGAACGTGGAGCGCAACATCGCCCTCGGCATGTCGCCGCGCGATGCGGCGCACGAGACGATGGACGAGGTGGGCACGGCGCTCATCTCCATCGCGCTGGTGCTGTCGGCGGTGTTCATCCCGACAGCGTTCATCCCGGGCATCTCCGGGCGCTTCTACCAGCAGTTCGCGCTGACCATCGCCGTCTCGACGATCATCTCGGCCTTCAATTCGCTGACGCTGTCGCCCGCGCTTTGCGCGCTGCTGCTGAAGCCGCACGATCCGCACCACCAGCCGCGCTCGCTGCTGGCGCGCATCGGCAAGGGGCTGGCGGGCGGCTTCAACCGCAGCTTCGACAGGGCCTCCAACAACTATGCGCGCTCTGTGCGCGGGCTCGTGGGGCGCAAGTCGCTGCTGGTGGTCGCGCTTGCCGTCTACGGTGGCCTCGTGGCCGCGACGGCGCACATCACGCAGCGCGTGCCGACGGGCTTCATCCCGGCGCAGGACCAGGGCTATCTCATCGTTGTGCTGCAACTTCCGGACGGCGCGTCGCTCTCGCGCACGGACGCGGTCACCAAACGCGCCAGCGAGATCGCCATGAAGGTGCCGGGTATCGCCCACGCCGTCGGCATCGTCGGCCTCAACGGTGCGACCTTCACGACCAACTCCAACTCGGCCGTGGTCTTTGCGACGCTGACGCCCTTCGAGGAGCGCCTGCCGCAGGGGCTGACCGCCAACGCCATCGCCGGCCGCCTCATGGGCGAGCTGCAGCAGATCCAGGAAGCCTTCACCATCGCCGTCCCGCCGCCGCCGGTGCAGGGCCTCGGCAACGCGGGCGGCTTCAAGATGCAGCTGCAGGATCGCACGGGCATCGGGCTCGAGCAGCTCCTTGCGGTGACGCAGGAGGTGATGATCGCGGCCAACCAGAACCCCAACGTGACCCAGGTATTCACGACTTTCGGGGCGAACACGCCGCAGATCTACCTCGACATCGACCGCACCAAGGCGCGCATGCTCGACGTGCCGCTGTCGAACGTGTTCGAGGCGCTGCAGATCAATCTCGGGTCGGCTTATGCGAACGACTTCAACGCCTTTGGTCGCGTCTACCAGGTGCGCGTGCAGGCGGACGAGCGCTTCCGCATCGAGCGGACGGACATCGAGCGGCTCAAGGTGCGCAGCGCGAGCGGCGCGCTCGTGCCCCTTGGCTCGCTGGTGCAGATCCGCGACGTGGCGGGCCCGGTGCTGATCCAGCGCTACAACATGTTCACCAGCGTGCCGCTGCAGGGCGAGGCGGCCCCCGGCGTGTCGACCGGCGCCGCCCTGGACGCCATGGAGCAGGTGACGAACGCCACGGTGCCGCCAGGCGTCGGCTTCGAGTGGACGGACCTCGCCTACCAGGAGAAGGCGACGGGCAATACCGCGATCTACATCTTCGCGCTCGCGGTGGTCTTCGTCTTCCTGGTGCTGGCCGCCCAGTACGAGAGCTGGGCCCTGCCGCTCGCGATCGTGCTCATCGTGCCGATGAGCGTGCTGGCGGCCATGATCGGCGTGATGCTGCGAGGGATGGACAACAACATCCTGACGCAGATCGGCCTCGTGGTGCTCATCGGCCTTGCCGCGAAGAACGCGATTCTCATCGTGGAGTTCGCCAAGCAGGCCGAGGAACAGGGCAAGCGGCCCGTGGAGGCGGTGGTGGAGGCGGCGCGCCTGCGCCTGCGTCCCATCCTGATGACGGCCTTCGCCTTCATTCTGGGCGTGGTGCCGCTCGTCATCGCCACCGGGCCGGGCGCCGAGATGCGCCAGGCTCTGGGCACGGCGGTTTTCTCGGGTATGCTCGGGGTGACCTTCTTCGGCCTCTTTCTGACCCCCGTCTTCTACGTTGCGCTGCGTTATCTCGTGATCGTGCTGCGCGGTGGACGCCGGGCCCTCAGGGAAGCCTCGCAGCCTGTGGGAGAGGAGGCCGGCAGAGCTTAACGACGGACGAAAGGGGCATGCGATGCGTGCGATGAAGTTCGGTGTAGGGCAGGCAGTGCGGCGCGTCGAGGATGCGCGCTTCGTGACAGGAACCGGACGCTACACGTCGGACATCTACGCCGAAGGCATGGCCCACGCCATCGTCGTGCGCAGCCCGCACGCCCACGCCCGCTTCACCATCGAGAATGCGGACGAGGTGCGCGCCATGCCCGGCGTGCTCGCGGTCTACACGGCGGAGGACGTCGCCCATCTCGGCGATATCCCCTGCCTCGGGGCCGTCAAGAACAGCGACGGCAAGCGCATGGTGCTGCCGCCCAACCCCGTGCTGCCGAAGGACACCGTGCGCCACGTCGGCGAGGCCGTGGCTTTCATCGTGGCGGAGACTGAGGCCGCCGGACGGGACGCGGCCGAGGCACTCGCCATCGACTGGGAGCCGCTGCCGGCCGTCGTCGGCATGGAGGCGGCGCTCGCCGATGGGGCCCCGCAGGTGTGGCCCGAGGTGCCGGGCAACGTCGCCTTCGACACCCGCCACGGCAACAAGGAGAAGACGGACAAGGCCTTCGCCAAGGCCCACCGCGTCGTCTCGCTGACGCTCGTCAACAACCGTCTCGTGGCCAACTTCCTCGAGACGCGGGCCTGCCTTGCGGAGTACGACGCCGATCAGGGGCGTTGGACGCTGACGCTCGGCAGCCAGGGCAGCCACGACATCCGCAACATCCTGGCGAAGCACATATTCAAGGTCGATCCGTCCAGCATTCGCGTCGTCACGCCGGATGTTGGCGGCGGCTTCGGCACCAAGATCTTCATGTATCGCGAGTATCCGCTGACGATGTTCGCGGCCAGGCAGCTCGGACGCCCCGTGCGCTGGGTGGCCGAGCGCTCCGAGCATTTCCTGGGCGACGCGCAGGGCCGTGACAACGTGACGACGCTGGAGATGGCGCTCGACCGGCGCGGCCGCTTCCTCGCCATGCGCGTCGACCTCAGGGCCGATCTTGGCGCCTATGCCTCTCAGTTCGGGCCCTACGTGCCTGCGGCCGGGGCGACCATGTCGCCAGGCTGCTACGCCATTCCGGCGATCGACGTGCGCGTGCGCGGCATCTACACCAACACCGTGCCGGTGGACGCCTATCGCGGCGCGGGCCGGCCGGAGGCCGCCTATGCCATCGAGCGCTTCGTGGATTACATCGCCCATACCATCGGCAAGGCGCCAGAGGAGCTGAGGGCACTCAACTTCATCAAGCCGGAGCAGATGCCGTACAAGACCGCGACGGGTCGGGTCTACGACACCGGTGAGTTCGAGGGGCACATGCGCCGGGCGCTCGAGTTGGCCGAATATGCGAGCTTCAGGGAGCGGCTGCGCGCCTCGCGCAAGAAGGGGCTGCTGCGTGGCATCGGCATGGCGTCCTACATCGAGGCGTGCGCCGGTGGCGGGCCGGAGGCCGCCGAGGTGCGGATCGAGGAGGACGGCTCTGCCACGGTGCTGATCGGCACCCAGTCAACGGGACAGGGGCACCTCACGGCCTATGCCCAGCTCGCCTCCCAGCAGCTCGACCTGCCGATGGACAAGATTCGCGTGCTGCAGGGCGATACGGACGCCATCGCGACGGGCAGCGGCACGGGCGGCTCGCGTTCCATTCCCGTCGGTGGAGCGGCTGTGCAGAAGGCGTCCGTCAGCCTCGCCGAGAAGCTCAAGCAGCTTGCCTCCGAGGCGCTGGAGGCGGCGACTGCGGATCTGGAGATCGCGAACGGCGGCGTGCGCATCGCCGGCACCGACCGCAGCATCTCCTTCGCCGATCTCGCCAGGCTGCCGGGCGCGACGCCGGACATGCTCAAGGCGCGCGAGGACTGGACACCCCCGGCCGACACCTATCCCAACGGCACCCATGTCGCCGAGGTGGAGATCGACCCGCAGACCGGCACGGTTGACATCGTCCGCTACACGGTGGTCGACGATTTCGGCGTCACGCTCAATCCGCTGCTGCTGGCGGGGCAGGTGCATGGCGGCACGGTCCAGGGCATCGGCCAGGCGCTGCACGAGCGCGTGGTCTATGATGAAGGCGGCCAGCTCGTTACGGCCTCGCTCACCGACTACTGCCTGCCACGGGCTGATGACGTGCCGTCCTTCACCTTCGAGACGCGCAACGTGCCCTCCACCACAAACGTGATGGGTATGAAGGGGGCGGGCGAGGCCGGCGCCATTGGCGCAACGCCCGCGACGATGAACGCAGTGATCGACGCGCTGCATCGGGCCTACGGCGTCATGCACATCGACATGCCGGCGACGCCCGCCCGCATTTTCGCGGCCATCCGCGCGGCAGAGGCGAAGCGGGCGGCATAAGCGGCATTTGCCGGAACGGGCGGTGGGAATCACCGCCCGTTCACGAGCTCGTCATTGGAACGACTCCAGATCATGCGCTTTGTATCCGCCCAGCCCGGCCGTGGAAGCGGCCGGCGAATCGTTTCGACGAGGGAGAAAGGACGCATGAAGCGGATCGTTACGGCTGTCGCCGTTGCCGTCATTGGGGCCACGGCCGCGCTGGCGCAGGAGAACGTCATCGGCCAGCGCCAGCAGCTCATGAAGGATGCGGGGGCCGCAACGCGCACCGGTGCTGCCATGGTCAAGGGCGAGGCGCCTTTCGAGCTCGAGAAGGCACGCCAGGTGCTGTCGACCTACGTCACCGTCGCCGAGAAGGGGGTGACGCTGTTCCCTGCGGGCAGCAACGTGGGCGAAACGACGGCGGCTCCGGCGGTCTGGCAGGACGAGGCCGGCTTCAAGGCGGCCTTCGCCAAGTTCGAGGCAGACGCGAAGCAGGGCCTCGAGACGACCAAGGATCTCGACAGCTTCAAGGTCGCTTTCGGCACCGTCACCAAGAACTGCGGCGGGTGCCACGAGACGTTCCGCGTCAAGAAGAACTGAGGCTGCCATGCGGCGGGCACTCATGGCCGTCCTCGGGCTCGCTGTCGTCGGGGCCGGGGCGTTCTGGATCGCCACGAGCCCGGCGCTGACCGCTTCCGGGGCCGACGAGGCCCCGGGCGGAGTGCCCGATCTCGCCAACGGCGAGCTGATGTTCCATGCCGGCGGCTGCTCGTCCTGTCACGCGACGGTGGGACAGGATGACAAGCTGAAGCTCGGCGGCGGCCACGCGCTGGAGACGGCCTTCGGCACCTTCCACGTGCCGAACATCTCACCGCATCCGCGCGACGGCATCGGGGCGTGGAGCGAGGCGGACTTCATCCGCGCGATGCGTCACGGCGTTTCGCCGGACGGCGAGCACTACTATCCGGCCTTTCCCTACACCTCATACCAGCGCATGACGGCGCAGGACCTGCGCGACATGTTCGCCTTCATCCGCACGCTCCCGCCAGTGGAGGGGAAGGCGCCGCCCCACAACCTTTCCTTCCCCTTCAACATCCGCCGTGGCCTCGGCCTGTGGAAGCTCGCCTTCCTGGACGGCAAGGAGTTCCAGCCAGATCCTTCAAAGAGTGAGGCATGGAACCGGGGCGCCTATCTCGTCGAGGGGCCGGGCCACTGCGCCGAGTGCCACAGCCCGCGCAACGCCCTGGGTGCCATCATAGAGGACGCGCGCTTTGCCGGCGGGCCCTCGCCCGATGGCAAGGGCAGCGTGCCCAACATCACGCCGTCGCCCGACGGTATCGGCAGCTGGTCGAAGGATGAGGTGGTGGAGCTCCTGACGAGCGGGTTCACGCCGGAGTTCGACTCCGTCGGCTCCACCATGGCGCCCGTGATTGGCAATACATCAAAGCTGCCGCAGGCCGACCGCGAGGCGATGGCGGAATATCTCCTGTCCCTGCCTCCGCGGCCGAAGGCGACACAGTAGGTGCTGCTGCCGCTTTCCCGGCGTCGTTCCGGGAAGCCGCGTCAGTCCATCACAGCGGCTTTGAGGATGCAGACCATCACCGCCCGGCCGGGGGTGCTGCCGACGCAGCGCACCGTGTGCGGACGGTCGCAGCGGTAGCGAAGGCTCTCGCCGGTCTTCGCCTGCTGCACGACGCCGCCGACCTCGACCTCAAATTCGCCTTCGAGCACGGACAGACACTCGACGGAGCCGCGCTGGTGGCTGTCCGATTCCAGGACGGCGCCGGGCTCGGCCTGTACGTCGTACCATTGCAGCCATTCCACCGTCTTGATCCAGCCGATGATGGCAAGCCGCATCTTGCCGTCCTCGGAGACGAGAATGGGTGTGTCCGCCCGCGACGCCTTCTCGATAAAGGGCTCATCGTCGGCGCTCGACAGCACCCGGTCGATGGAGATGTCGAGCGCCTGGCTGAGACGCCAGATGGTGGCGAGCGTCGGATTGGTCTCGTTGCGTTCGATCTGGCTGATGATCGACTTGGCGACGCCGGACTGCTCGGCGAGTTCCGACAGTGACAGATTGTAGGCCTTGCGCAGGCGCTGCACCGTCTTGCCGAGCTGGCCAGAGAGCATCTGGGCGCCCGCCTCCAGAGCCTTGCTGCGATCCTTGCCTTCGACGGCCATGCGACAGATCCTTGCGGTCCGCTAAAGCGGACGGATGTTTGAAACGTCGGACGCAATGTGGCCGACCGGATGCGCCGGATCAAGCGCCGACTGCAACTGGCTCTCGCCTGTGTGTGACGGGAGGCGCTCAGTGGGTGGCCAGTGCCGCCGCCATGCCGGCGGCGAGGCCGGCCCAGGCGCGGCCACCTTCCTGCGCCTCGCGGTAGCTCCGGGCAATCCGTTCCGCGAGGGGACTGGTCGCGGCGATGCTTGCCAGGATCTCCTCTGCCGCGGCGCGCGCGGCATCGAGCACCGGCCTGGGGAACAGGGGCGTGCGCACGCCGTGCCGCTCGATCAGCACCTTGAGCGCCTCGCCGTTGAGGCGCGCTGCATCTGCGAGGGCTTCCGCATGTTCGGCGCGGCAGGCGTCGCGGACGACGGCCTTGAGGTCGTCGGGCAGGTTGTTCCACGCCTTAAGGGAAATGAGGCACTCGCCCGCGCCGTTCGGCTTGTTGAAGCCGGGCGCGTAATAGAGCTGCGTGCCGCGGTGGAGGCCGAGGGCGAGGTCGCTTGACGGGGCGAGGAATTCCACCGCGTCGATGGCGCCGGTCGACAGACTGGTGGCGATCTCGCCGGGCGGCAGCGTCACGGGCGTTGCGCCGAGGCGGCGGAACACCTCGCCGCCGAGACCCTGGACACGGATACGCAGGCCGTGCAGATCATCCGGGGTCTCGATCGGCCTGCGGAACCAGCCGCCCATCGAAGGGCCCGTGTTGCCGGCGAGGAAGGCGCGCACGCCGGAGGGGGCGTAGAGTTCGTCCCACAGCGCTTGGCCGCCGCCGATCTCGATCCAGGCCAGATGCTCAATGGGCCCGAGGCCGAAGGGGACGCTCGTGAAGAACACGGCGGCCGGCATCTTGCCCTGCCAGTAGAAGGCCGCGGTATGGGCCATCTCCACCACGCCGCCTGCTACGGCATCGAAGACCTCGAAGGCGGGCACGATCTCGCCGGCAGCGAAGACGTCGATGACGAGGCGCCCGCCGCTGGCGGCGCCGATGCGGTCGGCGAGCCGCTGGGCCGAGACGCCGGGCCCCGGCAGGTTGCGCGGCCAGGAGGTGGCCATGCGCCAGTGCAGGCCCGTCTGCGCCCGCACGATCGCCGGCGCCGAGAACAGGCCGGCGGCCGCGAGTCCTCCGCCCGCGAGCAGCCGGCGACGGTCGGTCGGCGTGTCGGTGACCTTTCTCCTGCCCATCTCAGTCGACCCACCACTGATGGAAATGGTGCACGGGGCCGTGGCCGGCGCCGATGGTGAGCCGTTCGCTGGCGGCGATGGCAGCGCTGACATAGGCCTTGCCGCCGGCCACCGCCTCCTCGAGTGTCGCGCCGCGCGCGAGCAGGGCGGCGATGGCAGAAGAGAGGGTGCAGCCCGTGCCGTGCGTGTTCTTGGTTGCCACGCGCGGCGCCGAGAAGCGCCGGATGCCGTCCGGCGTGACGAGCAGGTCGGTGCTTTCCGGCCCGTGTCCGTGACCGCCCTTGACGAGCACCGCCTTGGGGCCGAGCGTCAGGATCCGCTCTGCCACGGCCTGCATCGCCGCCTCGTCGTGCGGCACCGGCATGTCGACGAGCGCGGCGGCCTCGGGCAGGTTCGGCGTGACGATGACAGCGCGGGGCAGGAGCAGATTGCGCAGGTTGTCGACGGCGGCGGGCGCGAGCAGCCTGTCGCCGCTGGTTGCCACCATGACGGGATCGACGACGACGCGCGTCGCGCCGTGGCGGTCGAGCCCCTCGGCGACCGCGGCGATCACGTCCGGCTGCGAGAGCATGCCGATCTTCACCGCGCGCACCGAAAGGTCGGAGAAGACGGAATCGATCTGCTGGGCCACGAAGCCTGCCGGCACGTCGTGGATCGCCTGCACACCGAGCGTGTTCTGTGCCGTCAGCGCCGTGATCACGCTCGCGCCATAGACACCGAGTGCCGAGAAGGTCTTGAGATCGGCCTGGATGCCGGCGCCGCCGCTCGAGTCGGAGCCGGCGATGGTTACAGCGATCGCCGTCATGGTTCCCTTGGTTTCCTTCTCTCAGCGTTCCGTGCCGGACGCGCGACGCGCAAGCGACGCGTCGACGATGCCGCGCAGGTTGCGCGTGGCGGCCTTCACGTCCTGCGCCATGAAGATTGCGGAGATGACGGCGATGCCGTCGGCACCCGCGCCGATGACGGCCGCGGCATTGGACGCATCGATGCCGGCAATCGCGCCGACGGGCAGGCCGGGGCGGGTCGTGCGGGCGCTGCTGGCGAGATGCGCGAGGCCCGACAGGCCGACCGGCGGGTCCGGGTTGTCCTTGCTCGCGGTGGCGAAGACGCCGCCGATGCAGCCGTAATCGACCGGCAGGGCCGCGAGTTCCGCGACATGCTCGGGCTTCTTCAGCGTAATGCCGATGATGGCCTGCGGACCGAGCAGGCGGCGGGCATCGTCGGCGTGCATGTCGTTCTGGCCCACGTGCACGCCGTCCGCGCCTGCGGCAAGTGCGACATCGACCCGGTCGTTGACGAGCAGGGGCACGCCGGTGCCTGCGAGCGCCGCCTTGATAGCCCGGGCACGGGCGACGAGGTCGCGCGTGTCCGCGTACTTGTCGCGATACTGGAGAAGGGTCGCACCACCCGCCGCTGCGGCCCGCGCAAGCTCGGCGAGGTCGCGGCCGTGTGTCCGTTCCGGATCGAGGATGGCATAGAGCCGAAGGTCGACTTTCATTACTCGCACCTCAGGCGGGCGGCGATGGTCGGCTCGTCGAGGGCATGGAGCGCGTCGAGCAGCAGCGGGGGGAATGTGCCCGGCCCGCCCGCCTTCTCGCCGGCCATCTCGCCGGCGATGCCGACGAGAGCGAGGCCGGAGGCGGTGGCAAGGAGGGCGTCATCGCCCACGGCGACACAGGCGGCCACCACGGCGGTTGCGGCGCAGCCCATGGCCGTGATCCTCGCCATGAGGCCGTGGCCGTTGGCGATGGCGATGGTGCGCCTGCCGTCGGTGACGATGTCCGTCGCCCCGGTCAGCGCAACGACGCAGCCGCTCTCGCGGGCGAACGCCATGGCGCTCTTGCGATCGGCAGGCCGGCGCGTCAGGGCCGCGAATTCGGTGGCGTTGGTGCGCAGCACGTTCGGCTTGCGGGAGAGGAGCTGCTGGGCGACCGCGAGGCGGCGTGGCGACCGCTCGACGAAGACCGGATCGAGCAGCCAGGGCACGGCCGCATCCTGGGCGGCCGCGATGGCGAGCGGGATGGCGGCGCGACGCTCAGTATCGAGCGTGCCGAGGTTCACGAGCAGCGCATCAGCGTGGCGTGTGAAGTCGGCCACCTCGTCGGCCACGATGGTCATCGACGGGACGGCGCCGGCCGCCAGCAGCATGTTGGCGGTGAAGTTCTTCGCCACTGCATTGGTAATGGCGTGGACGCGGGGCTGGCGCTCGCGCAGCCGTACGAGAAAGTCGTGGGCGATGCGGGCGGAAAAGTCGTCGGATCGCGTGGTCCTGTCGGCTTGTCCGGGCGGGGGCCCGTCGTTTCGCATCTCGCATTCCTCCGCCGGCACGACCCGGTTCAGGTTCGATGGGTTGGCGCGTCGCGCCTCTCAGCCCGCCTTGCGGGCACCCCAAGGAGATCATTGAGGCTTTAAGGCCGCCCGCCCCGCAATGCAAGGGCGGCTCAGGTGGCGCGCGGCGGGGCGGCGGCGTTGGCCCGGCGGCGCTCGAGGCCGAGGCGATGCTCGCGCCAGATGACGAAGAGGCCGGAGCCGATGACGATGGACGAGCCGATGAGGACCGCCGGCACCGGCAGCTCGCCGAAGACGAACCAGCCGATGAGGATGGCCCAGACCATCGTCGTGTACTCGAAGGGCGCGACGAGCGAGGCATCCGCATAGCGGTAGCTCTGCGTCAGCAGGATCTGGCCGAGGCCCCCCATGATGCCGACACCGACAAGGATGCAGAAGTCCGTGAGCGTCGGAACGTTCCAGCCGAGCACGATGGTCGAGAGACCGAGCAGCGTCGTAAGCATGGAGAAGTAGAAAACGACCGCGCCCGTCTTCTCCGTCGTGATGAGCCGGCGTACCTCCACCGTCGCTCCGGCCGCGCAGCAGGCGCCCACCAGCGCGAAGATGGCGCCGATGGCCGCACTGTCGCCGGCGAAGCCGTTGACGAGCACGCTCGACTTGAAATGGGGGGAGAGCATGATGAGCACGCCGACGAAGCCGATGGCGACAGCGGTCCAGCGGTAGATGCGTACCGTTTCCTTCAGTACGAGCGCCGCCAGGATGACGACGATGAGCGGTGCCGTGTAGCCGATCGAGATGGCATCGGGCAGGGGCAGGTAGGACAGGCCGACGAAGCCGCAGAACATGCCCGTGGAGCCGATGACGCCGCGGCGGGCATGGCCGAGGATGTTGTTCGTCCGCACGGCGTCGATCAGCTCACCGCGCCAGCCAAGCCACAGCAGGAGGGGCACCAGGGCGAAGGCAGAGCGGAAGAAGACCAGCTCGCCGGTCGGAAACTTCGCGCTGACCAGCTTGATGCCGGCCGACATCAGCGTGAACGACAGGGACGAGAGGACTTTAAGGCCGATGCCTAGGAGGGGATTCACGACAACTCTGCCGCCATGGATGCAAATGCAACCAAATCATGAAACACATGCGCGCCCAAGTTCATCCTGGGCAAGTCTGTCATGCATCGGCGGCACGGGACGGCGCCTGGCCTCCCTCACGTGAACCGGCGCAGTTTTTCCTGCCAGCTCAGGGCATCGAAGGCGGCGAGCACGGAGGGCTCGAAGGCGGGGCCATCGCCCTTGACGGTCGGCTCCTGCGGCTGCGGGGCAGGGAGCGGGGCCTCCTCCCGGGCGAGCGCTGCACTGCCGCGGCGCACGTGGGCGGGATCGACGAAGACGACATTGCCGGCATAGCGCCGCGGGGCGGGCGCGGTTTGCATCTCTCCAGGGCCTGGCGCTGCACGCGCAACGGGGGGCTCGCCTGGCGACGGCCCGTCCGGTGCCGCCGGCTGGGACGACGGGCTCGCGTTATCGTCCGCGCGCACAGGCGAGGGGGCTGCCGGACCGGCCGCAGGAGCAGGCGTGTCGGTGCGCCGGCGGCGCAGGCCGTTGTCGCCGGTCAGGCTCACGACGACATCGGGCTTGTCGCGTTCCGCGCGCGGTGCCTCCTCGCGGGGGGCGAGGCTGCGCAGGCGCTGTTCCACGCTGGCGATCAGGGCGAGCGCCTGGCTGAGTCGGCGCACGATGATGTCCTGCCTCTCGCTGATGGTGTGCAGGTTGCCGGCCTGCTTCTCGAGGGCTGCGCACAACGATTCCTCGGCGCCGCGCTCGCGCAGTGCCCAGGCGAGATCATGGAGCTGCTCGGTGGCGTTCGCCAGGTCGTCGGCGGTGTCGCGGGCGGTTCGCAGGACGGGATCGGCGCCTTCACCTGCCTCGGGCAGGGGATCGTCCCGCCGGGTGGCCTTGATAGCCGCCTGTCCCGAGGCGAGGAGGGCGAGCAGGTCCGCGATTTCGGATTCGAGATAGGCGAGTCGGGGCGAGCGCCCGGGAATGGCACTCTGCATCTTCTCGATGGCGCGCAGCACGGACAGCGTGTCGCTGTTGCGGTTGCGGCGCGCGAACTCGTTGAGGAACCAGCGGCCGCGCTCGCTCTCCATCACCGCGGCTTCGATGGCCTCGTAGCTCGCATCGTCGAGCGGCTTGTCGCTTCCGGTCATGCGGCCCGTCCGTACTCGTGTCACCCGTTTCATGCCGCCGCTCGCGCAGCGACGATGCCACAGGCTAGTGCAAGCATCTGAACGATCTCTTACGGCTCGGGGTGCGGCGGATGCCGCGATTCGCCGTTTGACGCGCCGGACGCGGCGCGGGGAGCCTCCCGATGGATGGCCTCGTTCGCCTGTGCCTGCTCAACGCTGTCATCTTCGTCGGCACCGGCCTCTATCTGCCGTTCTTCCCGGTCTGGCTGGAGAGCCGCGGGCTCGATGCGGCGGCGATCGGCCTTGTCCTGTCCGTGCCGATGGTCGTCCGCATCCTTGCGACGCCCTTCATCACCGGGCTCGCGGACCGGCATCTGCCGGCCAGCGTGCTGCTCACCATTGTAAACGCGGGGCTGCTCGCTGCCTACGCCCTGCTCACGCTGGTGGACGGGCTTGCCGCCATCATGGCCGTGATGGTCCTCGTCGGCCTTGCCATGGCGCCGCTCGTTCCGCTGACCGACGTTACCACCACAGCCTATCTGCGCGGGCGGCAGGGGCTGAGCTACGGCGGTATCCGGCTCTGGGGCTCGGTGGCCTTTCTCGTCACGAATCTCGTCGGCGGAGCCCTGCTGACGGTGATGAAGGCCGATGCATTTGTCTGGCTGCTCGCCGCCGTTGCCGGCCTCGGCGCCGTGGTGGCGCTCGCCGCGCCGGCGGGCGGGCAGGAGGTGGCTGCCGACCACCGCCGTGCGGTTGCCGATGCCGTGCGCCGGCAGCGCATGGCGCTGCTGGCGCTCGTCGCGGCTGCAGCCAGCGTGCAGGCCAGCCACGGCATGATCTACGCCTTCGGCACCCTCCACTGGCGCGGGCAGGGCCTGTCTGGCAACGCCATCGGCCTGCTGTGGTCGCTGGGCGTCCTTGCCGAGATCGTCCTCTTCGCCCGCGTCGGGCCGCTCGTCGGCACGGTGGGGAGGGGGCTCGCCTTCGTTGGGCTGGGCGGCGGCTCTGCCCTGGTCCGCTTCGCGCTGATGGCGCTCGACCCCGGCTTCGCCGCCACGTTGGCGCTGCAGCTCCTGCACGGCCTCAGCTTCGGCGCCACCCATCTCGGCACCATCGCGGCGCTCACCGGGCTTGCGCCACCGGGTGCGCGGGCGCGCTGGCAGGGCATCCTCACGGCCTGCAACGCCGGCGCCATGGCCGCCGCAACCATGGCGAGCGGCCCGCTCTACGGCAGTTTCGGTGCGGGAGGCTATGCCGCCATGGCCGGGCTCGGCGCGCTCGGCATGCTGTTCGCCTTCCTCGCCTTGCGGGGAACGTCTCAGCCCCAGAGCAGCGGGGAGGGCGGCGCGACAGTGCTGCCTTCGTAGACCAGGCCGTGCGGCCGGTCGCGCGCCAGCAGCAGTGGACCGTCGAGATCGACGAAACGGGCGCGCGGTGTCAGCAGCATTGCAGGCGCCATGGCCAGCGACGTGCCAACCATGCAGCCGACCATGATCGCGAAGCCCTGTGCCTCTGCCTCGGCTGCGAGCTTCAGCGCCTCCGTCAGCCCGCCCGTCTTGTCGAGCTTGATGTTGATGGCGTCGTAGAGCCGCTTGAGGCGGGGCAGGTCAGCGCGCGTGTGGAGGCTCTCGTCGGCGCAGACCGGCACCAGGCGGTCGATGTCGGCAAGCGCCTCGTCCGCGCCCGCTGGCAGCGGCTGCTCGACGAGGGCGACGCCGTTGTCGGCGCAGGCCCGCATCAGGTCCCTCATCAGCTCCGGCCGCCAGCCCTCGTTGGCATCGACGATGAGCGTGGCATCCGGCGCAGCAGCCCGCACCGCCTCGAGGCGGCGGATGTCGCCCTCGGGCTTGCCGAGCTTGATCTTCAGGATGGCTCGCTCCCGCGCTGCGTGTGCCGCCTCTGCCATTGCATCCGGCTCGGCGAGGCTGATGGTGTAGGCCGTCGTCGCCCGGCCGAGGCGGTCGATGCCGGCCAGAACATGGGCCGGCACGCCAGCGCGTTTCGCGTCGAGATCCCACAGCGCGCAGTCGAGGGCGTTGCGGGCCGCTCCGGGCGGTAATGCCTCCTGCAGCCCGTCGCGGTCGAGCCCCTTCGCGACCATCGGGCCGAGCGCCTCGATGGCGGCGGCGACGCCCTCGACCGTCTCGCCATAGCGGGCATAGGGCACGCATTCGCCGCGGCCGGTGACACCGCCGTCGCTGACCGTGGCGGTGACGACCACCGCTTCGGTGCGGCTGCCGCGGGAGATTGAGAAGACCCCGGCGATGGGAAAACGCTCGATCGAGACGGAGAGTTTGCGGTCGGTGGTGGACATTTCTCATCCCCTGCGAGAACCCGGCAGGGTTGCGATAAAGCCACAACCGCCGTCGCAAGGCACGTCCGGCGACCTGCGGGCTGGAATTCGGCGGTGCATTTGTCGACAGTCACCGTGCCGGCGCGGTATCACGGCCCCGGATTCAACGAGAATGCACCCTGGGCGAGGCATGGCAGGCATCGAGGCGATGAATTCCGGTCCGGCGATCACTGTCGAGGAGCACGGCGGCGACGTGCTTCTCGTCGTGTCCGGACGCTGGACAGCCCCCCATGCCGCCGAGGTCGAACGGCTCGCGGCCATGATCCTCGAGGCGACCCGCGGCGGCGGCAGCGTGCGCATCGACCTAGCTGCGGTCGAGCGGCTCGACACGCTTGGTGCCTGGGTTCTCGACCGCACGCGGCACGAGCTGGGCGACCGGGGGCAACCGGCCGATTTCGTCGGCGCCCGGCCGGAGCATCAGACGCTGCTCGACGAGATCGCCTATCGTGGCTTCCAGGAGCCTACGCGCGTGAAGACTTCGCGCGTTGTCGACTTTCTCGCCGATGTCGGCCGCGCGGTCGTCGACGCGGGCAAGGATTTCGTGCGCGGCGTGAGCTTTCTCGGCGAGGTCGTGGTGGCGCTGTTCGCGGTGCTCATCAACCCGCGCCGCTTCCGCTTCCCCGCGCTGGTGCACCAGCTGGAGTTCATCGCCTTCCGCGGCGTGCCCATCATCGCGCTGATCTCGTTCCTCGTCGGCGCCATCGTTGCCCAGCAGGGCATCTTCCAGTTGCAGCGCTTCGGCGCGACTCCCTTTGTCGTCGACCTCATCGGCATCCTCGTGCTGCGCGAGCTGGCGGTGCTCCTCACCTCCATCATGATCGCCGGCCGCTCGGGCAGCGCCTTCACGGCCGAGATCGGCTCGATGAAGATGCGCGAGGAGGTGGACGCGCTGCGTGTGATGGGGCTCGACCCCGTGCAGGTGCTGATCGTGCCCCGCGTCCTGGCGCTCATCGTCAGCCTGCCGCTGCTGACCTTCCTGTCGATGATGTCGGCGCTGCTCGGCGGCGGGCTCGTCTCCTGGTTCTACGGCGGCATCAGCCCGGAGATCTTCCTCGCCCGCTTGCAGGGCGCGATCGCGCTCTCCACCTTCCTCGTCGGCATCATCAAGGCGCCCTTCATGGCGCTGGTGATCGGCCTCATTGCCTCGCTCGAGGGGTTGGCGGTGCAGGGCTCCGCCGAGTCGCTCGGCCGGCAGGTCACCTCCTCGGTGGTGAAATCCATCTTCATGGTGATCGTGGTCGACGGCCTCTTTGCCATGTTCTTCGCGGCCATCAATTACTGACCATGGACGACGCACCCCACACACCCCTCAGAAGCGCGGACGAGCGCGAGGTTGTCATTCGCGTGCGCGGGCTTGAGGTCGGCTTCGGTGAGAAGACGATCATGAAGGGGCTCGATCTCGACGTCTATCGCGGCGAGATCCTCGGTTTCGTCGGTGCTTCCGGCACGGGCAAGTCGGTCCTGACGCGCGCCATTCTCGGCCTTGTGCCGAAGCGGGCCGGCACCATCGAGGTATTCGGCGAGGATCTCGACGGTCTCAACCCCGCCTCGCGCAGGGCGATCGAGCGGCGCTGGGGCGTGCTGTTCCAGCACGGAGCGCTGTTCTCCTCGCTGACGGTGAAGCAGAACGTTCAGGTGCCGATGCGCGAGTACCTCGACATGTCCGACCGGCTGCTCGAGGAGCTCGCCATGCTCAAGATCGAGATGGTGGGCCTCAGCCCCGACGCGGCGGACAAGTATCCCTCGGATCTGTCGGGCGGCATGATCAAGCGTGCGGCGCTCGCGCGCGCGCTCGCCCTCGATCCCGAGATCGTCTTTCTCGACGAGCCGACCTCCGGCCTCGATCCGATCGGGGCGGGCGACTTCGACGACCTCATCGCCACCCTGCAGAAGACTTTGGGGCTTACGGTTTTCATGGTAACCCACGACCTCGACAGCCTTCATTCGGTCTGCGACCGTATCGCGGCTCTCGGGGAGGGCCGAATCATCGCGTCGGGCACGATCGAGGACATGCTCGCCTCCGATCATCCCTGGGTGAAAGCCTATTTCCACGGCAAGAGAGCCCGCGCCGTGATGGCCGAGTGAGAAAGAGACAACAGGCGGCATGGAGACACGGGCGAACTATGCTCTGATCGGTTTGTTCACGCTGGCGGTGATCGCTGGCGCGTTCCTGTTCGTCTACTGGTTCGCCGGGGCGGACGTGCGCGCCAACCGCGTGAGCTACCGCGTCATCTTCTCCGGCTCCGTCTCCGGCCTGTCGCGGGGCTCGCTCGTGCTCTTCAACGGCCTCAGGGTCGGTGAGGTGTCCACTATCGAGCTCCTGCCCGAGGATCCGCGCCGCGTCGTGGCGCTCATCGACGTCGACCGCTCGACTCCGATCAACACTGACACGAAGGCCCGGCTTGAGTACCAGGGCCTGACTGGTGTCGCCAACATCCAGCTCACCGGCGGCAACCCCGACGCGCCGCGGCTGGAGGCTGGGCCCGGCCAGCCGCTGCCGACGATCTTCGCGGATCGCTCGGATTTCCAGGATCTCCTGGAGACGGCGCAGCGCCTCGCAGGCAAGGCGGACGACGTGCTGACGAAGTTCGACCGTATCGTGGGCCAGGCCGAGGACCCGATCACCCGCACGGTGCAGAATGTCGAGCGGTTCTCCAAGGCTCTCGCTGACAATGCGCCGGGCATCGAGCGGCTGCTCGCCAACGCGGCCGACCTGTCGAAGCGGCTGGAGACTCTCGCGGCCGACCTCGACGAGGTGGTGAAGGCGGTTCCCCCGGAGAGGGTCACGCGCATTGTCGACAATGTCGACCGCTTCACGGCGGCGCTCGGCAACTCCAGCGGCGACATCGAGTCGACGCTGAAGGACATCGCTTCCATCTCCAGGCAGCTCGAAGCGGCAGCCGGCCGTGTCGACGGTGTCCTTGCCGCCGCCGAGGGCTTCCTGTCCTCGCCCGAAGGCAAGGGGGCGTTCCAGGAGGTGGCGGAGGCTGCCCGTTCCATCCGTGTGCTGGCCGACAATCTCGACAAGCGCACGGCCGAGATCACGGCGGGTATCAGCCGCTTCACCGGCCCCGGCCTGCGCGATTACGAGGCGCTGGCGACAGAGGGCCGCCGCACCCTGAGCGAGATCAACCGTGTGCTGCGCAGCGTCGAGCGCAACCCCCAGCAGTTCATCTTCGGCAGCAAGCCGGGATTGCCAGCCTACAGTGGTCGCTGACATGAACCGCAGATCGTCTGCCGCTTCCTTCGGCGGCTCCGTTCGTCCCGGCGCCTGCGCGCTGCTCGCGGCGGCCTTCGTCCTCGCGGGCTGCTCCGGGCCGGCGCCCGCCACCTTCGATCTTTCCGCGCCGCGGGAGGTGACGGGTGCAGCCCGCATCGGCGGCGACCAGCTCATCGTCACCGAGCCGCTGGCGTTGCAGACGCTCGATGGCAACGCGATCATCGTGAAAGGGTCGGACGGCTCCGTCTCCCAGCTCGAAGGCGTGCAGTGGGCTGACCGGCTGCCCAAGCTGGTGCAGACGCGCCTGATCCAGACCTTCGAGAACGGCAGCCGCCTCGGCCGCGTGGCGCGCCCGGGCGAGGGGGTTGTCGCCAACTATGCCCTCGGCACCGAGATCCGCCACTTCGAGATATCGAGCGCCTCCTCGGAGGCGGTGGTCGAGATCTCGGCGCGCCTCATCGAGACGCTCAGCGGCCGCGTGGTCTCGGCCAGGCTCTTTTCGGCGCGCGTGCCGGTCAACGGCATCACCGGTCCCAACGCGGCCCGCGCGCTCGACGAGGCGTTGTCGTCGGTGCTGCTGCAGATCGTGCGCTGGTCCCCCGCGCGGGCCTGACGGCTTCTCTCATCCCACGAGCGGCAAGCAAATGTCGGTGCGCAGAGCCGTCGGCGGCACCGCCTGCGGATCGTTTAGATATTCGTTGAACGGGGCTCGCGCAGCGCGCTGCCCGTTCCGCGGCAACCATGTCTCGATGAGCCAGCGCGTGGCCTGCGGCACGCGCGAGTAGGGGCCTTCCAGCATCAGCACGGCGTGGCATCCGCCGGGAATCTCGCGGACCGTGACGACGTCGTCGCTCTTGACGTCCGGGCCGATGTACATCGCTGCGTCGCAGCGCAGGCGGTCCGCCGGCACCAGCGCCGGATCGTCGTGATAGATGCTGAACACGCGCAGGCCGGCCGGAATGGGGCCGCGTTCGCGCAGCCAGTCCCAGAGCCGCTCCAGGGCGGCATCGGCAGCCTCGTAGGGGCCCACATGGCGGATCGCCACGACCCTGACGGGGGAGAGTTCGCGAATCTGGACAGGATACATGACGGCTCCTTCCGGGCCTGACAGTCGATGCGAACGTTTTGCCTAGGGCCGAAAGATTACGGGAGCCATACCGCATCATTCGCGATTTGACCGTCTATACAAGATTTTGTATAGGTGCTTCATGAAGCCGCTTGCCTTCCGGGGTACGAGCCTTTCTGACCTGCGGGCCTTTCCCGAGTCGGCGCGGCGGGACACTGGCTACCAGCTTCATAGGGTGCAGTGCGGTCTGGAGCCGTCCGACTGGAGGCCCATGAACACGATTTGGCCCGGTGTGCAGGAAATTCGGATTCGGGACGAGGCGGGCGCGTTCCGGGTGATCTACGTCGCCAAGTTCCGCAGCGCGGTGTACGTGCTGCACTGCTTTCAGAAGAAAACCCAAAAGACCAGCAGAGTGGACCTCGATGTGGCGGCCAAACGTTACGCCGATCTCGTAAGGGAGTTAGGCAAATGAACCAGAAGACCTTCTCCAGCGTTTGGGACGCCATCGAGAACACGGCGGCAGAGGCCGAGAACATGAAGCTGCGCTCGTCCCTCATGATGGCGCTTGAACAGCACATCCGCGCCAAGGGATGGTCGCAGACCGAGGCGGCCCGCCGCCTGGGCGTCACTCAGCCACGCATCTCGGATCTGCTGCGCGGCAAGATCAACCTGTTCGGGCTGGATTCGCTCGTGAACATGGCAGCCGCCGCGGGTCTGCATGTCGAATTGCACCTTCGCGAGCTGGACCCCGCCTGAGAACGCATAACCGGACGATCGGGTTCAACCGCTTCGATTGCCTCCAACGATCGGCAGAGGCCGACATGGCAGCCGGTCTGTGAGCGCCAAAGCAGAGGGCGTCCATGGCGCCGAGGCAGACGCCTCGAGCACCTGCCGGAACGCTCCAACCGGCAGCGTCTCTTCCCGCCCGTAGATGATCTTCAAGGTGTCGCCATCGCTGTCCTTCCCACACCTTGCCGGCCCATACATCCGCGGGTGGAAAGCCGGCGCTGCCGGCAAGGCCCCAAAAGCAAAGGGCGCGGCCGTATGAGCCGCGCCCCTTTTCCTTCATTCCTTGCTTGCGGTCACTCGAAGCGGCCGGTGGCGTGGGCGAGCATGGTGTAAACCTTGCCCGTCTCCGAGGTGAGGTAGGTCTTGGCCATCATCGAGTCACGGTCCTGGCGCGAGACCTCGGCGAGCAGGCGCTCGAACTCGTCAATGTAGCGGTCCACCGTTTCGCGGAACTCTGCGTCCTGACGGTACTTGCGGCGGATCTCCTCGAAGGTCTGCTGCCCCTGCAGGGTGTAGAGCCTGCGGGTGAACACGTTGCGCTCGCCCCGCTTGTAGCGGTCCCACAGCTCCACCGCGGCATCGTGATCGATCATCCGGGCGATATCGACCGAGATGGAATCGAGCAGCTCGATGGTGCGGCGCTGGTTGGCGGGCGCGGCGGCCGTCTGGGCGGCGAGGGCCGCGGGCTTCGCCGCCTCGCCCTCGTCGCGCGAGGCGCGCACGAGGAGATCCGACAGCCAGCCGCGCGAGCCGCTCTGCTGCGGCGCAGCCTCACGCTGCGGGGCAGGGGCGGCCGGGCGCGGCGCCGGCTGCGGCGCGGGCTGGGCGGCCTGCGGTGCCGGCTGGGGCCGCGGCGCCGGCGCAACCGGGCGTTCGATGGTGGGGCGCTCGGCCGGGGCCGGGCGGCGCGGCTGCGCGGCCTCCACCACGTCGACGGCGCGGCCCGAGCGGGTGACGATCTCGGTCAGCTCGTTGAGCGCCTTGATCTGGTCGGCGACGACACGGCGCATGGCGGCGGTCGTCTCCTGCGTCTCACGCGGCATCTCGATCACGCCGCGCTTCAGCTCGTTTCGGGTCGCCTCCAGCTCCTCGTGGATGCGGGCGGTCATGCCGCGCATCTCGTTGGCGACGGAGTGGAAGCGCTCGGTCGCCTGGGCGAGGCCCTGGCTCATCTCGGCGATGACCTGCTCGTAGGCCTGGCGCAGGGCGGCGGCCGTACGCTCGCGCTCCTTGCCGGTCGTCGTGCGGATGAGGTCGAACTGCTCGCCGATGGCCTGGGTGGCCGACTGGGCGTTCTCGGCCAGCACGGAGCCGATCTGGCGCGCCTTGCGCTCCGCCTCCTGCAGCGTCTCGGAGAGGAGGGCACTGAAGGAACGGGTGATCGATTCCATGTCGTCGGCGCGCTCGCCGACCAGCGACACAAGGTTCTCGAGCGTCTGGCGGCGCTCGTCGAGGGCAACGCCGATGCGCGATTCCACGCCCTCGAGCAGGCGGGTCGCCTCGGAGATGGCCTTGATGTGCTCGTTCGTGATCTCGGCGACCGCCCGGCCCTGCTGGCCAAGCTTCTCGGCGAGGCTGGCGGCCTGCGACAGCGTCTGGCCGGAGATGGCGCGCAGCGCCTCCACCTGGGCTGCGACGTCGTTCGCCGCGCGACCGGTCTCCTCCCGCACTGCGCCGAGCACTTCCTGCAGCTCGCCGACGCGGCTCGACAGGCCGTCCTCGACCTGGGCGAGGTTGGCGCTGGCGCTGGCTGCCATCTGCTGCAGCAGGCGGTTGGCCTCGGACAGGCGGTCGAGCACGCCTGACAGCTCGCCCTTGAGGCGATCGTTGGTCGACATCAGCGTCTCGATGGAGCGGCTGGTGCCGTCCTCGATGACACGGCGCAGCGACTCGCTCGACGAGCCGAACAGCTCGGTGAGCTCCTGCGAACGCTCCTGCACCGCCTCCACGATGGAGCGGCCGCGCGTCTCGAGCGTGCGCACCACCGCCTCGCCCACCGAGGCAACCTCGCGGGCGATGCTCTCGCCACGGTCGGCGAGGGCGCCGACAAGGCCGAGGCCCTTCTCGTCAAACAGGCGTTCCAGCTCCTGCGCACGGTTGCCGAGGGTGGCGTTGATGGCCTCGGCGCGGGCCGCAAGGTTCTCGGAAATCGCCTGGCCGCGCTCGTCGAGCGTGGCGCTGACGGTGTCGAGCCGATCGACGACCCGCTCCTCGAAGCGGGCGACGCGCTGGTCGAGCGTCGCGGCGATGTCGAGGGCTCGGCCGCCGAGCGTCTCGTTGATCTCCTGCGCCTTGCCGGAGAGCACCTCGGTGAGCTGCGCGCTCTTCTCGGTGATGACGCCGCTGATCTCGTCGACCTTGGCGGCGAGCGCCTGGGTGACGTCGCGGCCGCCCTCGGCCATGACGCGGGCGATCTCCTTCGTGCGCTCCACGAGGGCGTCGTTGAGGGCATTGGCGCGGGTGCCGAGATTGTCGTCAATGCGGACGATGAGCCCGTCGAGCGACTTGGCAATCTCCTGGCTCTTAGTGGCCGCACGCTCCTCGAAGCGCGCGATGTGCGCCTCCATGAGGTCGCCGGCCTCCTTGGTACGCTCGGCGAGCGCCTCGGCCAGGCGGGTACCGTGGGTCGCCAGCAGGTTCTCGACTTCGGCAAGGCGCGCCGTGACGGTCGTCGTGAAGCTGGAGGTGTCGTTGGCGATACGCTCGGCGAGCGCCTGGCCCTTGGTGACGATGACATCCTCGAAGCCGGCGAGGCGCATGGACAGCGCCGCATCAAGCCGGTGGCCGCGCTGCTCGATGGTCTCCTCGAGGGCGGCAAGGCGCGCGCCGAGGGTGGCATCGAGGGTGCGGGCGCCGCTCTCGACGAGCTGCTGGAATGCACCAAGACGGGCCGACAGGGTCTCGTCGAGAGAGCCGGCGCGCTCGTCCACCGTGCGCTCGAAGCTGGACAGCTTCTCGGACAGGCTCGCGTCGAGGGCCGAGGTGCGGCTCTCGATGGCGTTCTCGAAGGCCGACAGGCGCGTGTCAAGCGTGTTGTCGAGGCTGACCGCCCGGCTCTCGATGGCGTTCTCGAAGGCGGACAGACGCGCGTTGAGCGTGTTGTCCAGGCTGAGGGCGCGCTTCTCGATGGTCTCCTCGAAGGCCGAGAGGCGGGCGTAGAGCGTCATCTCGAGCTTGTCGCCGCCCGTTTCCATCGTCTTCTCGAAGGCGGCGAGGCGCTCGCCCAGCTTCTCGTCGACGAGGCGGCCGCGGGTGTCGATGGTCTCGGCCAGCGCCTCGGCGTTGCGCGCCAGGGCCTCGTTGACGCGCGCAGCCTGGGTAGCGATGGCGAGCACGACATCCTTGCCGGTGCCGGCCATGAGGGCGCGGGTCTCGTCCGTCTGGCTCGCGAGCATGTCGCGCAGCTCGGTCGTGCGGCCGGCGAACTCCTCGGCGAGCTTGCGCGCGCTCTCCTCGAAGGTGACGCGGGCGCTCGCCGTGCGCTCCTCGAGCAGCGAGGCCACGTGCGTGCCGGTCGTCGACAGCGTGGTCTCAAGCGCGCGGGCGCTCTCCTCGAAGGCCGAGCGCACGAGATTGGTGCGATCCTCGACGAGCGAGGCGAGGCGATCGCCCACCGTCTGGAGGCTCTCCTCGATGCCGCGCGTGCCGTTCTCGAAAACGGAGCGCACGGCTTCGGCGCGCGTCTCGATGAGACCGGCAAGGCGCTCGCCGGTGCCGGAAAGGGACTCGTCGAGCGTGCGGGTGCCGTTCTCGAAGGCCAGGCGGATGCTCTCGGCGCGGCTCTCCAGCAGGCCGGACAGCTGCTCGCTGGTGTTGGCGAGGCTGCGGTCGATAGTCTGGGTGCCGTTCTCGAAGGCGCGGCGCACCTCGTCCGAGCGGCTCTCGAGCAGGGCGGCGAGGCGTTCACCGGAGCTGGAGAGGGATTCGTCGAGTGCGCGGGTGCTGTTCTCGAACAGTTCGCGGGCGACGTTGGTACGCTCCTCGACGAGGCCGGCGATGCGCTCGCCCGCCGCGTTGAGGGTCATCTCCAGCGCCTGGGCGCCGTCCTCGAAGAAGCTGCAGGCGGCGTTGGCGCGCTCGGCGATGAGGGCGGCCATGCGCTCGCTGGTGCTGGTGAGCGTCGTCTCCAGCTCCGTCGCGCTCTGCGCGAAGACAGTGCGGGCGGTGCTGGTGCGCTCCTCGATGAGGCTGGCGAGGCGGTCACCCGTCTCGGCCAGCGTCTGCTCGAGGGCGCGGCCATTGACGTTGATGACCTCGTGGATGCGCTCGCCGGTCTCGGCCAGGCGCACCGCCAGACCTTCGCCGCGCGAAGCGATGGTTTCGGCGATCTCGCGGCCGGTGATCTCGATGCGCTGGGTCACCTCCTCGCCGCGGGCGCCGATGGCGACGCTGAGCGTCTCGCCCGTGGAGCGCAGGGTCTCGTTGACCTCCATGGCCCGCTGGGCGATCTGCTCGGCGACGCTCGTGCCGGTCTCGGCAAGCGTCCGGGTGAGCTCGGCCGCGCCTTGGTTGAGGCCGGTTGTCAGCACCTGGCCGGTGCGCTCGATGGCCTCGGTGATCTCGCGGGCCTTGCCGTCGAGTGTCGCGGTCACGTCCGCGCTGGCGCTGGCAAGGCGGGCGCCGACGGCGTCGCTCGTGGAGCCGAGGCGTTCAACCAGTTCGCCGCCACGCGAGGTGATCTCGTCGATCATGCGATCGCCGGCGCGGCCGAGCGCGAGCGTGATCTGCTCGCCCTTGGAGCCGAGCTGCTCGGTGACGCGGGAGCCGGCGGCGGCAACCGCTTCGGCGAGGGCGCGGCTGGCGTTCTCCAGCTCCTGGGCGAAGTTCTGGTGAGCGCCGGAGATGGCGGCCTTCACCCGCTCGCCATTGCTGATGATGGCCTCGCGCTGGGCGACTAGCTCGTCGAGCAGCGAGCGGATGCGAATCTCGTTGTCGCCATAGGCGCGCTCGAGCGTCGAGATCTCGGTGCGCACGAGCGTCTCCAGCTCGCCGGCGCGGGCGAGGGCGCGCTCGAGGCCGTCGCCCATCGCGGCCACCTCGCGGCGCACAGCCTGCGAGAGGTTCACGACCGAATCGGCGGCAAGATTCTCGGGCTGGGCGAGGCGCACGGCGACGCCCGTCATGGCGCGCGCGACGAGGCGCATCTCCTGGGCCCTCGTGTGCAGCGTCGCGAGCACGAAGAACAGCACGACGGGGCCGAAGACCGTCAGGGCGAGCAGGGCGCCCTCGACGGCGCCGATCGCGCCGATGGCCCCCTCGATGCCTGTCGTGCCGAGGTCATAGCGCTGCCAGATGCCCGCGCCGGTGAGGCCGAGCCACACGAGCGAGGCGAGGGTGGCAAGCCAGTAGGCACGGGGCGAGGGGCGGGCCTGCAGGGCCTGCAGCAGGGCGCCGACCGTCTCCTTGTCGTCGTTGGCAACGCGGGAGGGGTCGGGCGCGACGACGCCGGCCGGCTTCTGGCCGGCCGGGCGCGCGGTGGCGTCGCGTGCGGCGTTTTTCTCGGCGGGGCGGGCGCTCATCGGCTTCTCGTCGTCCGTGGCAGGCGCGGTGTCTTTGGCGCCGGGCTTCGCTGCCGGCATCTTGAGGGAAGGCTTGGACGGCGGGAGCGGGCTCGCCTTGGGCATGGCGGGGGCAGCTTCCGCCGGCTTGTCGGCCGGCTTCTCTGCCGAAGCGCCGGTGACGGAGGCGAAGAAGGCTTCTTCGTCGATCGCGGGCAGGCGCGGCTCCTCCGCCGGATCGGGCAGTTTGCGCGCCGTCGCTGCCCGGCTGTCGAGGGCCGTCAGGTTCAGTGCCTGCTCGATAGCCGACAGGGCTGCCTCGGTCGGGTCCTTTGCCTGATTGTCCTTGGCCATGATCGCCGCCTCACTCACGCCACACCACCGGTCCGCCGCCGTTGCCGGTTGCCGGCAACGGCGCCTTGCGGCGGACGGGGCCTCCTCGCTCGCGCAAGACCGCCCGGCCGCATGGACCGCCATTTACCAAACAGTCTATCGTTCGGCTCAGGCGAAAGAAACCCGACCGGAAGGCCACTTGAATGTTTCGTTAACGCCTTGTTTACCATTTGATAGGTCAAGGACTTATGGCGGGAGAGTGGCGTGGTTGACGGGGCGGGCGGCAAGCGGCTCTCTTAGGTGTGGACAAGCCCGATCACCCGTGCTGCCGGATAGACGGCGAGGCGAGGACAGACGATGTCTGGCGAGACGGACGGGGCGGCTTCGCCCTTCGACGAGGAGTTCCTGCTGCGCCAGGCCGCCGGCGACCGTGCCCTGATGCGCGAGGTGGCCCAGCTCTTCCGCGACCAGCTCAAGGCGCAGATGGCCGTCATCACCGGCGGGGGCGAGGCCATGCTGCGCTATGAGGCGGCCCATACGCTGAAGGGCGCCTCGCTCTCCATCGGCGCCCGCCCGCTCGCCGAGGCGGCGAGGAAGATGGAGGCCGGCCTGCGGCGGCTTGCCGAAGGCGGGGAGACGGCGGGGCTCGACGAACTCCTGGCACCGCTGGAGGCGGCCGCGGCCGAATGCGACGCCGCCCTTGCCGCGTTCCTGGCCCGCGCCTGACCGGAGCGCTCCTGCCGGCCTGCGACGCAGTGCCGGTGTTCACATCGCCTCCAAATGTTCTAAAGAGGGCCGAAAACGCCACGGAGCTGGGGCATGCCCAAGATCACCTTCATCGATGCCGCCGACGTCGCCCGCACTGTGGAGGCGGAGGTCGGCTCCACAGTGATGGAAACGGCCATCCGCAACGGCGTGCCTGGCATCGATGCCGAATGCGGCGGCGCCTGTTCCTGTGCCACGTGCCACGTCTATGTGGATGAGGCCTGGCGCGCGGTGGTGGGCGAACCGGAGCCGATGGAAGAGGATATGCTCGACTTCGCCTTCGACGTCAGGCCGAACTCGCGCCTGTCCTGCCAGATTCGGGTGCGGCCGGAGCTTGACGGCCTCGTGGTGCGCACGCCCGAGCGGCAGGGCTGACCGCTCCTCCTTTCAGCCCCCGGCCAGCGGCAGGCAGATGTCGGTGACGAGATCCCGCGCCGGCACGTCGCGCGGGTTGTTGCGGTAGATCTCGTAGGCCGGGCGGTCGGCCGGCTCGTATCCGCTCGTCGGCAGCCAGGCGCAGTAGAGCCAGTCGTAGGCTTTCTCCAGCTCGGCATAGGGGCCGACGTGGCGCAGCACGGCATGCTGGCCCGCGGCGATGGGCAGGATGCGGACATCGCCGTCGCCCTCCACATCCGGAGCGACGGTGATGCCGGCATCGGACCTCAGCTCGTTCGCCGGGACGCTGGCGGGATCGTCATGGAAGACGCCGACGCCCAAGGTCTCGGGGCCGAGAAGGCCGCGCGCCGCGGCCCAGGGCATCAGGCGGTCAAACGCCCGGCCGATCTCGATGTAGGGGCCGATGTGGCGGATGGCGGCGAGGCACAGCGCCGGCATGGGCTGCACGGAGACGGTCCAGGGGCTGCTCATGGGTTTATCCTCCTCATGGAGCGGTTCTGCATCCGGCAGCAGGCTGCCGCGACGCCGGTAGGTCGCCGGGCCAAGGCCGTAGGAGGCGGCGAAGGCGCGCGTGAAGGCCGCGACGCTGCTGTAGCCTGCACGGGCGGCGATGCGGGCGATGGGATCGTGCGAGGCCACGAGGCTGTGGGCGGCTCGGTGCAGTCTCAGGCGCCGCGCTGTCTCCGCCGTTGTCTCGCCCGTCATCGCCCGGTAGATGCGGTGGAAGTGGTAGGGAGACAGGCAGGCGATGCCTGCAAGCCGCTCAAGCGACAGGTCGCTGTCGAGGTTGGCGGCGATATGCGCCGCAACCCGCGCGATGCGCTCGGCATAGCTGAGGCGTGTGTGCGATTTGCGACCGATCATGTCCGTTGTCCTGCTCCCGTTGCTCCAGCCCGGTCTGCCGGCGCCCGTGGAGACTAGCGGCTGCGGCTTGATCGGCGTTGCGCATTTTCCGTGCCGGCTGGCCTGCGTTGCAGGCGGCCGAAACCGGTCTTGCCCGTGTCCGGCGGCGGTTGACCTCGATCAACGCCGCAGCGAGGCTGGGCGCATAGGTTTCACCGTCTCGATGACAAGGGGGTTCCGATGTTCAAGTCCATCCTGGTGCCGGTCGATCTCGCGGAGGTCGAGGTCTCGCGCGCGGCCATCGACAAGGCGGTGGCCTTTGCCAATGCGTCCGGCGGCGAGGTGCGCCTGATCTATGTGCGCTCGATCCTTCCCGTGACCTTCATGGAGTTCGTGCCGCCGGACTTCGACGCCGAGCAGCAGGCCGACTGCGAGGCCAAGCTGAAGGAGCTTGCCGATTCCGTGCCGCTGCCGAAGGAGCGCATCTCCTCCGTCGTCCACATGGGCGCCGTCTACAACGAGGTGCTCGAGGAGGCGGCGAAGATGAAGGCCGACCTCATCATCGTCGGCTCCCACCGCCCGGCCATGGCGACCTATCTTCTCGGCTCCAACGCCTCCACCATCGTCCGCCACGCGCCCTGCTCGGTGCTGGTGGTGCGCGAGAACCAGGCGGGCTGACCCGCGTCAGCCCGGCAGCAGGTCGGCCGGCAGATCGTCCGCGGTCGCCGGTCGCGGGCGGTTGCGCAGGATGAGCGGCATGAGCTGCCAGCAGGCAAGGGCGAGCACCAGAAGGCCAAGAAGGGCAGCCGTGCCCGCCCCCTGGCTCACGGCCTGATAGGAGAAGGCGGCCACGCCGACAACCGTGCCGATGCCGATGGCCGCCAGGAGCAGCCAGGCCACGTGGGAGCGCCCGCAGCGGATGGTGACGCCCGGATTGGCCTTCGCCACCGCCGCGACGAGGGCGCGCACGAATGCCGTGTAGGCGCCGTTCTGCGTCCGGGCGCCGGAAAGCCCGGACCAGTCGACATTGGTGAGTGACAGGCTGCGCCCGCCCGCGATGCGCAGTGTCGTGCGATAGACCTCGCGCACTGCCGTCTTCGATTCGAAGGTCAGCCGAACCTGCGTGATGGCCGAGAGCGGGATGGTGTCCACGCGCCGGCCCGTGTCGACGACCAGCCGGTCGTCCTCAAGCCGGTAGATGACCTCGAAGCCCACGGGGCGGGGCTTCTGGCGATAGACGGGGCTGGCCTGGGGCCCGGTCTCTTCCGCGATGTCGTCCTGATGCTGCATGCTGTCTTGTTGGCGAAGGCGGGCGCGCTGGCAAGTGCCGGTCAACGCAGCAGCGCGCGCATTGCCCTTTCGATGCCGTCGAGCGTCAGCGGGAACATGCGGCCGCCGATCAGCTCGCGCACCATGCCAATGGAGCGGGTGTAGCCCCAGCGCTCCTCGGGCACCGGGTTGAGCCACACGCTCTTGGGGAACTGGGTGAAGAGGCGCTGCAGCCACACGGCGCCGGGTTCCTCGTTCCAGTGCTCCACCGAGCCGCCGGGCATGGCGATCTCGTAGGGGCTCATCGAGGCGTCGCCGACGAAGACGGCACGATAGTCCGACGGGAAGGTGCGGATGACGTCGAGGGTGGGAAGCGTCTCCTCGAAGCGGCGGCGGTTCTCCTTCCACAGCCGCTCATAGGGACAGTTGTGGAAATAGAAGTGGTCGAAGTGTTTGAACTCGGCCCGCGCGGCGGAGAACAGCTCCTCCGCCTTCTCGATGTGCCAGTCCATCGAGCCGCCGACGTCGAGGAACAGCAGCACCTTCACCGCATTGCGCCGCTCCGGCACCAGCTTGACGTCGAGATAGCCCTTGTGGGCGGTGGCGCGGATGGTGTCTTCGAGGTCGAGCACCTCCGGCGCGCCCGTGCGCGCGAAGCGGCGCAGACGCCGCAGCGCCACCTTGATGTTGCGCGTGCCGAGCTCGACGGTGTCGTCGAGATCCCTGAACTCGCGCCTATCCCACACCTTCACGGCCCGGAAGTTGCGGTTGCCCTCCTGGCCGATACGGATGCCCTCGGGATTGTAGCCGTAGGCCCCATAGGGAGAGGTGCCGGCGGTGCCAATCCACTTGTTGCCGCCCTGGTGGCGCTCCTTCTGCTCGGCGAGGCGCTGGCGCAGCGTCTCGAACAGCTTGTCCCAGCCCATGGCCTCGACCTGCCGCTTCTCCTCCTCAGTGAGGTAGCGCTCGGCGAGCCTGCGCAGCCACTCCTCGGGAATGTCGGCCTTTTCCAGGGCAGGGCCCAGCGTTTCGACGCCTTTGAAGACGGCGGCGAAGACGCGGTCGAACTTGTCGAGGTTGCGCTCGTCCTTCACCAGACAGGTGCGGGCGAGATAGTAGAAATCCTCCACCTTCTTGTTGGCGAGGTCGGCCTCCAGGGCGCCGAGCAGGGTGAGGTATTCCCGCAATGTGACGGGAATCGATGCGGCACGCAGCGCGGTGAAGAAGTCGAGGAACATGCCGGCAATCTAGCAGGGCTCGCGGCGCTGCGCGACGGCATGAAAAAAGGCCGCCGGCATGCCGGCGGCCGAGGTGCTGGGTCGAGGGGTCTCGAAACGTCCGGTCGGTGCCGGGCGCATTACTGCTGCTGCTGGGCCGGGGGAGCCGGCGGGGCGCCGCGGTGGTGGAAACCGGCGTGGCGAACGCGGGGGCCATGGCCGGGGCCCATGCCGGCGCGCATCAGCACGTCGAAGCGGCCCTTCTGCGCCTCGTCGAGGCTGTCATAGAGCGGCTTGGCCGCCTCGGCGAGCTTCTTCATCTCGGCGGCGCGCTTCTCCATGAAGTCCGCCCGCATCTCGAGGCGCTCGATGGCGCCGGGGCGCAGCTTGCGCTCCGCACGGCTCTCGCGGAACTTCTTCATCGCCTCGGCGCGGTCCTTGGCCATGTCGCGCAGGGCGGTCTCGAGCGCTGGCCAGTGCTTCTCCTGCTCCGACGTGAGCTTGAGGCCGGCCTTGAGGCCTGCGATGCGCGCGTCAAGAAACGCCGCACGGTCGGCTTCGCTGAAGCGGGGCCCGCGCTTCTCGGCGTGCTCCGCACGCGGGCCGGCGCCCGGCTGGCCGCCCTGGGCCACGGCCATGAGGGGAGTGAGGGCAACGCCCGCCGCAAGAGCCGCTGCAACAATCGCTTTGTTCATCGTGGTCCTCCATTCGATGTGGACCAAAGATGGCTCCCCCGACGGCCGATTTCAAATTAAACTTCTGCAATGTTTCTGTTATCGGAGCGTTTACGAATATGAATATCCGTTCATCGCGTGCTATTTGTTATGTATTGAATATTAAGCAGCATTGAGAATAAGGATTTATGAAGTGATAAGCGCTGCGGCATGCTTGAAATTGTCGCAATCTCTGCCGGGGTGGCGCCGGTCCTGTACCCGCTCGTCTCAGTACCAGCCCGGGCCCCACACGCCCCAGTCCCAGCTCATCGCGGCCTGCTGGTTCATCATCGCCGTCATCTGCTGCTCGTCGGCGAGATTCTGCTGGAAGACCATCTGCCGATAGGTGCCGTAGGCCGTCTCGTCACCATGGTAGAGGCAGCGGCAAATGGTGCGCCCCGGGAACGCCCGAGGCGCGGACCGTTTCCGCTTCTGCTAGGCCGCCGCGAGTGCCTGCGTCAGGTCGGCGATGAGGTCTTCCGGATGCTCGATACCGATCGACATGCGGATGGTGGCGTCGCTGATGCCGATCCGCTCGCGCGTCTCCTTCGGCACGCCGGAATGGACGGTGGTTGCTGGATGGCAGACGAGCGATTCCGTGCCGCCGAGGCTGACGGCCAGCTTGAAGATGCGCAACGTGTTGAGGAAGCGGAAGGCTGCCGGCTCGCCGCCGCGGATGTCGAAGGAGAAGGTGGTGCCGCCGGCATCGCATTGGCGCTCGAAGACGCGCCGGGCCGGACTGTCGGCAGGCAGCAGCGTCGGGTAGTAGACACGGGCCACCTTCTCGTGGCCGGAGAGGAAGGCGGTGACGGCTTCGGCATTGCGGCAGGCGGCGCTCATGCGCAGGGTGAGCGTCTCCAGCGAGCGGGCGATCATCCAGGCCGAATGCGGGTCGAGCTGGGTGCCGATGGCCCCGCGCAGCAGCTTGATGGGCTTGACCAGCTCTCGCCGGCCCAGCACCGCGCCGGCCACCAGGTCGGAATGGCCGCCGACGTATTTTGTCAGCGAGTAGACCGACAGGTCCATGCCGTGGGCCAGCGGCTTCTGGAAGAGCGGCCCGAGCAGCGTGTTGTCGCAGGCGACGACCGGGCGGTGGCCCTGCTTCGCGCCGATCTCGTCGGCGATGCGGCGCACGAGCGCGAGGTCGACGAGGCTGTTGAGCGGGTTCGACGGCGTCTCGACGAAGACGACGCTGACGCGGCCCTTCGCCATCGCCGCCTCGGCCGCTGCGCGCACGGCCGCCTCGTCGACACCGTCGATGAAGCCGACCGCCTCGATGCCGAAGGGCTTCAGCGTCCGGCCGATCAGCGTCTCGGTGCCGCCATAGAGCGGCTGCGAGTGCAGGATGACGTCGCCGGGCCGGGCAAAGGTGAGCAGCGTCGTGGCGATGGCGGACATGCCGCTTGAGAAGATGGCGCCCGTTTCCGCGCCCTCGAAGATGGCGAGGCGGTCCTCGACGATCTCGCTGTTGGGATGGTTGAAGCGCGAATAGACGAGGCCCGGCTCGGTGCCGGGTTCCGGCTCGCGCCGGCCGGCGGTGAAGTCGAAGAAGTCGCGTCCTTCCTCTGCCGAGCGGAAGACGAAGGTGGAGGTCAGGAAGACCGGCTGCTTCACCGCCCCTTCCGAGAGGGCGGGGTCGTAGCCGTAGCCGAGCATCAGCGTCTCGGGATGGAGCCTGTGATTGCCGATCCGGTCCTTGTGATAGTCAGACGATGCCATGACACGGGTTTCCCTCGATTGGCGGTGCCCGTCCCGCCGGTCGCGCGGACCTGGCGGAGCTGTCCTGACGGTAGTGTGCGCCCTTTGGCATTGCTCGGCCAATCGGATCGCGCAAATGTGCTTGCCGGGGCAGAAACTGCCGAAAGGGAGGCGAAATGGGGCAGATATCGCTCGATGCGACGGACCGGCGCATGCTGCGCCTGCTCCAGGCCAATGGGCGCATGACGAACCAGGAACTGTCGGAGCGCGTTGGCCTTTCGCCGTCGCCGTGCCTCAGGCGCCTGCGGCGGCTGGAAGGGGCCGGCGTCATCCGTGGCTATTCCGCCAGGGTCGACCAGAAGGCCTATGGCCTGCCCGTGACTGTCTTCGTCTCGGTGCGGCTGACGCGGCAGAACGAGGAGGAGATCGCTGCCTTCGAGCAGGCGGTGGCCGGCTGGGATGAGGTGAGCGCCTGCTATCTGATGACAGGCACGCAGGATTATCTGTTGCATGTCGTGGGGGAGGGCATCGAGGCCTACGAGCGCTTCGTCAAGACGCGGCTGACGCGCCTCAAGTGCATCGCCGCCATCGAATCGAACTTCGTGATGGGCATCGTGAAGGAGGGCGCCGTTTTCCCGGAAGTCACGGGCTAGGGCAATGGCAGTCTCGGGCCGCTTGCCCTGCCACCCTCGGCTCCGTACTGTCGCCGGCGCGGCAGCGCCCCTCGCTTTCAGGAGACGACATGCGCTTCGACGGCACCGATACCTATGTGGCCACCGAGGATCTCAAGGTCGCGGTCAATGCGGCCATTGTGCTGGAGCGCCCGCTCCTCGTGAAGGGCGAGCCCGGCACGGGCAAGACCGTGCTCGCCGAGGAGATCGCGCGGGCCCTTGGCGCGCCGCTCATCACCTGGCATGTCAAGTCCACCACCAAGGCGCAGCAGGGGCTCTATGAATACGATGCCGTCTCGCGCCTGCGCGACAGCCAGCTGGGTGACCCGCGCGTTTCCGACATCTCCAACTACATCAAGCGCGGAAAGCTGTGGGAGGCCTTCGTGTCGGAAAGGCGGCCTGTGCTGCTCATCGACGAGATCGACAAGGCCGACATCGAATTTCCCAACGACCTGCTGCTCGAGATCGACCGCATGGAGTTCCACGTCTACGAGACGGGCGAGACCGTGCGGGCGCGCCAGCGGCCTATCGTTATCATCACCTCCAACAACGAGAAGGAGCTGCCGGACGCCTTCCTGCGCCGCTGCTTCTTCCACTACATCCGCTTTCCCGACCGGGAAACGATGGCCCGCATCGTCGAGGTGCACTATCCCGGCATCAAGAAGCGCCTCGTCGAGGAGGCACTGCGCCTCTTCTTCGACATCCGCGAGGTGCCGGGCCTCAAGAAGAAGCCCTCGACCTCCGAGCTTCTCGACTGGCTGAAGCTCCTCATGGCCGAGGACATCGACGCCGAAACCTTGCGCGAGCGCGATGCGCGCAAGCTCATCCCGCCGCTCTACGGCGCGCTCCTCAAGAACGAGCAGGATGTGAGCCTCTTCGAGAAGCTGGCCTTCATGAGCCGGCGCGAGGGGCGGTAGGTCTCAGCCGCCCTTTGCCGGCCCGCGCTGTTCCAGGAAGCGGCGCAGCGCGCGGCCGACGTTCTCGATGTGGGCGCGCAGCAGCTCGCAAGCCTCGTCGATGCGCCCCGCGCGGCAGAGCCGGACGAGCTCCGCATGCTCGGCCTCGGCCCGCTCCATCCCGCCCGTCAGGGTGAGTTGCAGGCGCGTGTGCCGGTCACAATCCTGCAGGAGGTTGGCGACGATGCTGGCAGTGCGCGGCTTGTCCGCCCGGCTGTAGAGCAAGAGGTGGAAGGCGCGGTTGAGCTCGCCCCAGCGGCTCACGTGCCGGGCGCGCAGCTCGTCGCTGTATTCGTCCAGGATGTCGTCGAGGCGCGTGTAGTCGCCGTCGGTCAGGCGCGGGGCCGAGGCGGCGAGGAGGCGCGGCTCCAGCAGCAGGCGCAGCTCGAACAGTTCGTCGATCTCGGTAAGCGACAGTTCCGGCACCACGGCGCCCCGGTGCGGGTGGATCTTCACCAGCCCCTCGGCCTCAAGCTGCATCAGCGCCTCGCGCACGGGGATGCGGCTGACAGCGAACTCGGCCGCGAGCGCATCCTGCCTCAGCTGGCTGCCGGCCGGGATCTCCCCGTCGAGGATGCGCCTGCGCAGCTCGGCCGCAACGGCGGCGGCGATGGTGCGATGCTGGACGGTCTTGCGGAGTGGGAAGGTGAGGGTGGTGTCCATCGAATCCATGCGTGCTTGACAGGGCAGATTTTATACAATCTACAATTCGTGGCAATCTGTATCCGGAGAACGGCCATGGCAGCGCGCATCGGTTGGGAAGGCGTGTTTCCCGCAGTCACCACGCAGTTCCGCCCGGACTTCAGCCTCGACATCGAGGCGACGCGCAGGGTGATGGCCGGGCTGATCGAGGATGGCGTCTCCGGCCTCATCGTCTGCGGCACCGTGGGCGAGAACACCTCGCTCTCGCGTGCCGAGAAGGTGGCGGTGATGGAGGCGGCGAAGGATGTGGCGCAGGGGCGCGTGCCGGTCATCGCCGGCGTTGCCGAGTTCACGACGGCCTTCGCCATCGAGACGGCGCGCGAGGCGGCGCGCGTCGGGCTCGACGGCATCATGGTAATGCCGGCGCTCGTCTATTCGGCCAAGCCCCACGAGACGGCGGCGCATTTCCGCGGCGTCGCCACGGCCACCGATCTGCCGGTGATGGTCTACAACAACCCGCCGATCTACAAGAACGACGTCACGCCCGACATTCTCGCGTCGCTGGCCGATTGTGACACCATCGTCTGCATCAAGGATTCCTCCGGCGACACGCGCCGCTTCACCGACATGCGCAACATGGTCGGCGACCGCTTCGTGCTCTTTGCGGGGCTCGATGACGTGGTGGTGGAGAGCGTGATGCTGGGCGCCGCCGGCTGGGTGTCGGGCATGTCCAACGCCTTCCCGCGCGAGGGCGAGACGCTGTTCCGCCTCGCGCGCGCCGGGCGCTTCGAGGAGCTGCGGCCGCTCTACGACTGGTTCATGCCGCTGCTCCACCTCGACGCCCGGCCCGATCTCGTCCAGTGCATCAAGCTGTGCGAGGAGATCATGGGCCGCGGCTCGGCCCTCACGCGTCCGCCGCGGCTGCCGCTGACCGGGGAGGAGCGTCGCTCGGTCGAGGACATCATGCGCAAGGCGCTCGCCACGCGCCCGGCGCTGCCGGACGTCGGGCTGAAGAGTGCGGCCTGACGGGGGCGGAGCATGGCGCGCCACACCTTCTTCTGCATCGACGGGCACACCTGCGGCAATCCCGTCCGGGTCGTCGCCGGCGGCAGCATCCCCCGGCTCGAGGGCGAGACCATGTTCGCCCGCCGGCAGCATTTTCTGGCCGAGTACGACTTCATCCGCACCGGCCTGATGTTCGAGCCGCGCGGGCACGACATGATGTCGGGCGCCATCCTCTACCCGCCGACGCGGGAGGACTGCGACGTCGGCATCCTCTTCATCGAGACCTCGGGCTGCCTGCCCATGTGCGGCCATGGCACCATCGGCACCGTCACCATCGCGCTCGAGAACGGCCTCGTGCGACCGAGGACGCCGGGCGTGCTGCGGCTCGACACGCCGGCCGGCCTGGTTGAGGCGCGCTATGTGGAGAACGGCCCCTTCATCGAGCGCGTGCGCATCACCAACGTGCCGTCCTTCCTGCTCGGCACGGGCTATGACGTGGAGGTCGAGGGGCTCGGGCCGCTCAAGGTGGATGTGGCCTACGGCGGCAACTTCTACGCCATCGTCGAGCCGCAGGAGGGCTATGGCGACCTCTCCGAGGTGAACCCGTCCGACATTGTGCGCTGGAGCCCGAAACTCAGGCAGGATTTCAACGCCCGCCACCGCATCGCCCATCCGGAGAACCCGGCCATCGACCGGCTGACGCACGTGATGTGGACCGGACGGCCGAAGTCGCCTGAGGGCACCGCGCGCAACGCCGTGTTCTACGGCGACAAGGCCATCGACCGCTCGCCCTGCGGTACCGGCACGTCGGCGCGCATGGCGCAGCTCGCCGCGCGCGGCGCCCTGCGCGAGGGGGACGTCTTCGTGCACGAGAGCATCATCGGCTCGACGTTCTACGGCCGCATCGAGGGGCGGGCGACGGTTGGCGGGCGCGATGCCATCGTTCCCTCCATCGAAGGCTGGGCGCGTGTTACCGGCTTCAACACCATCGTCATCGACGACCGCGACCCCTTCGCCCACGGCTTCCAGGTGGTGGACGGCATCGGCTGAGACGGAAGGTGCGGGGCGCCGCCCTTGCGTGGCCGGGCCGGGATGCCTAGCTTGGCGCCATGCTTCGCCTCATGCTCCTTCGTCACGCCAAATCCGCCTGGCCCGCCGGCATGGCCGACCACGAGCGGCCGCTCGCCCCGCGCGGGCGTGAGGCTGCGCCGCTCATGGGCCGTTACCTCGCCGGCGAGCACCTGGTGCCGGACCTTGCCATCGTCTCGACGGCGCGGCGCACGCAGGAGACGTGGGATCTCGTGGCTGCCGCCTTCGCCGAAGTGGTGGCGAAGCGCGACGAGCAGCGCATCTACGAGGCGAAGACCGACGCCATCCTCGCCGTCGTCAGGGAGACGGGCCCAGATGTGCGCACCTTGCTCGTCGTCGGCCACAATCCGGGTTTTGCCGATCTTGCCGTGCGGCTCGTCGGCCACGGCGACCGCTATGCCTTCGCCCACCTGCGCCAGAAGTTTCCGACGGCCGCTCTCGCGGTGATCGATTTCGCCATCGATTCCTGGGCGGATGTGGCCGAGCAGGGCGGGCGGCTCGACCGCTTCATCACGCCGAAGATGATCGGGGGCGAGGATGAGGACTGAAGCCGGCACGGACGCGGAGCGCGCCTGATGCCGCCGCCCTTCCTCGAAGGTGCCGTCGATGCCCTGAAGAGCTTCGCGGACTATGCGGCAGGTGCGGTGCGGCCGACGCTGCGCCTCGGCGTCACCGGCCTCGCGCGCTCGGGCAAGACCGTCTTCACCACGGCGCTGGTGCACCACCTCACCAACGTCACGCCCATGCCCGTGTTCCGCGCCTCGGCCGAAGGGCGCATCCGCCGCGCGCGGCTGGCGCCGCAGCCGGACGACACGGTGCCGCGCTTCGCCTACGAGGAGCATCTGGCGGCGATGACCGGCCCCGACCGGCAGTGGCCGCAGTCGACCAACCGCATCTCCGAGCTGCGCATCGAGATCGATTACGAGCGCCCGCCCGGCTGGCGCTCCGGCCCGGCGACGCTGGCGCTCGACATCGTCGACTATCCGGGCGAGTGGCTGCTCGATCTCGGTCTGCTGGACCTCTCCTATGCCGAATGGTCGCGCGCGACGCTGGAGGCGAGCCGGCGGCCGGAGCGGGCGCCGCTTGCGGCCGCCTGGCATGCGCATCTGGCGACGCTCGCGCCGGACAAGCCGGCCGTCGAGGCCGAGATGGTCACGGCCAGCGACCTCTTCAAGGCCTATCTCTCGGCCCTTCGGGCCGGCCCCGAGGCTGTGGCGACCACGCCGCCTGGCCGCTTCCTGATGCCGGGCGACCTCGCCGGCTCGCCGGCGCTGACCTTCGCCCCGCTCGACCTGCCGCCCGGCATGGCCTACGCGCCGTCGAGCCTGGCGGGCCAGATGGAGCGGCGTTTCGAGGCCTACAAGAACCGCGTGGCGCGGCCCTTTTTCCGCGAGCATTTCTCGCGGCTCGACCGGCAGATCGTGCTTGTTGACGTGCTGGCGGCGCTCGATGCCGGCGCGCGGGCGGTGGGCGAGCTCGAAGCCGCGCTCGACCAGGTGCTCCATGCCTTCCGGGCCGGCCGCAACACGCTCGTCAGCAGCCTCTTTGCCCCGCGCATCGACAGGGTGCTCTTCGCCGCCACCAAGGCCGACCACCTGCATCGCAGCGACCACGCGCGGCTCGACGCCATCCTTCGGCTCCTTGTGGAGCGGGCCATCCGCCGCTCGGAAGGCGCGGGCGCGCGCGTCGACACGCTGGCGCTCGCCTCCGTGCGCGCGACGCGCGAGGCAAGCGTGCGCGAGGGCGGCGAGCGGCTGCCCGCCATCGTCGGCGTGCCCTGCGCGGGCGAGCGCGTGGGGGACGAGGTATTCGACGGCCGCACCGAGGCTGCCATCTTCCCCGGCGAGCTGCCGGACGACCCGAAGGCCATCTTCTCCGGCGCGGTGGCGCCCGGCAGCCTGCGCTTTCCGCGCTTCCGCCCGCCGCTGCGGACGGCCGATGCCGCCGGCCGCATGCCGCCGCTGCCGCACATCCGCCTCGACCGGGCGCTCGAATTCCTCATCGGTGATCGACTGGCCTGACGACATGAGCAAGGGACCGCGCGCCTTCCGCCTCGACGAGCTGCCGCCCGACCGCGAGCGGCGAGCGATCGAGCTGTCTCCCGGCCTCGTGGTGGAGCCCGAGCCCGAGGAGGCGATCGCCGAGGAAGAGGCGGTGGTGTCGCGCCCGCCCCGGCGCTGGCGCCCACCGTGGCTCGGCATGCTCCTCTCCGCTCTCGGGGGGCTGCTGCTGCTGGCCCTCGGGCTTGGTGTCGAGCGCCTCGTGCGGGATCTCATGGAGAGCTATCCCGCCCTCGGCTGGCTCGCCCTCGGCCTTGCGGTGCTCGCGCTCGCCGGCCTTCTCGGCATCGTCGCGCGCGAGGGGCTCGGCATGCTGCGCGAGAGGCGCATCGAGGGTCTGCAGAAGGAGGCCGCGCGCGTGCTCGTCGAGAAAGACGAGGCGGGTGCGCGCCGGCTCGTGGCCGAAGTCGCCGCCCTCTATGCGCGCCGGCCGGAGACGGCGCGTGCCCGCGGCCGCCTCGCCGACCTCGGTGACGCCGTCATCGACGCGCCCGAACTCGTGGGCCTCGCCGAGCGGGAGCTGCTCGCGCCGCTCGACAGGCGGGCGCGGCGGCTGGTGGCGGAGGCGGCGCAGCAGGTCTCCGTCGTCACGGCTCTCAGCCCGCGCGCCATCGTCGATGTCGCCTTCGTGCTCTATTCCGCCATGCGGCTCATGCGCTGCATCGCCGCCCTTTACGGCGGGCGGCCGGGCACGCTCGGCTTCCTGCGCCTCGCCGGCAACGTGCTCTCGCATCTCACGCTGACGAGCGGCATCGCCATGGGGGACAGCCTGTTGCAGCAGGTGATGGGACTCGGGCTCGCCGCCCGCGTCTCGGCCAAGCTGGGGGAGGGCGTGGTCAACGGTCTCCTGACGGCGCGCGTGGGCCTTTCCGCCATCGCCGTCTGCCGGCCGTTGCCATTCACGGTGCTCGATCCACCGGTTCTCGGGGACGTGGCCTCGAGTTTGTTCGACCGTTCGGCGGCCAAGCCGCCGGAAACGCCATGACAGCCCGCGCCGCCGGATCGTGGCCCCAGGCGCATTGACGTCGGGGGGGCGATCTTCGACAAGGGGTGCGCTTCGCAATGCCGATCGTGCAGCTTCCCGGCTGCGCCGGCGCATGTCAGCGGCTGTGGGCACCCATCAATGCTGTTCAATTCCTTCGCGTTTCTTCTGGCGTTCCTGCCGCTGGCGCTCGGCCTGCACTGGCTCGCCGAGCGATTCGCGCCGGCCGTTCGGCTGCCGCTGTTGCTCGTCCTGTCCTTCGTCTTCTACGGCTACTGGGACGTGCGCTTCATTCCGCTCCTGGCGCTGTCGATCCTCATCAACTGGACGATGGCGCAGCTCTTCGTGCGGACGCGCGTCACCGCGCTCATCGTCGCCGCCATCGTCGCCAACCTGACGGTGCTCGGCATCTTCAAGTATGCCGCGTTCTTCGCGGACCTTGCCAATGCGGCCGCCGGGCTCGGCCTGCCGCGCTACGAGTTCGCGCTGCCCCTCGGCATCTCCTTCTTCACCTTCCACCATGTGATGTATCTCGTGGATCTGAGGGCTGGACGGGCGCCGCGGTTCGATCTCATCCGCTACGGGCTTTACATCGGCTTCTTCCCGCAGGTGCTGGCCGGACCGCTGGTGCGCTGGACCGAGCTGATGCACCAGCTCGACGAGCGGCCCTATCTGCGCAGCGACGCTGCCCAGCGCTTCGCGCAGGGGTTGATGCTGCTTACGATCGGCCTCGCCAAGAAGGTGCTGATCGGCGATCCGCTGGCGGGCTACGCCAACCCGGTCTTCGAGGCAGCGGCGAATGGCGGTGGGCTCACCACGCTGCAGGCCTGGCAGGGAACGCTCGCCTTCACCTTCCAGATCTATTTCGACTTCTCGGGCTACACCGATATGGCGCTGGGCATCGGCCTGATGTTCGGCGTGGTGCTGCCGCAGAACTTTGAGGTACCCTACCGGGCCGTTTCGCTGCAGGACTTCTGGCGCCGCTGGCACATGACACTGTCGCGCTTCCTGCGTGACTACCTCTACATCCCCTTCGGCGGCAACCGGCACGGCCTCGCCGTCCAGCTCTTTGCACTGCTCGCCACCATGACGCTCGGCGGCCTGTGGCACGGGGCAGGCCTCACCTTCGTCGTCTGGGGCATCGCCCACGGCCTGGGGCTCTGCGCTGGTGTGCTCTGGCGGCGCACTGGCGTGGTAATGCCGGCCGTGGTCGGCTGGGCGCTCACCTTCCTGTTCGTGGCGCTGACGTGGGTGCTCTTTCGCGCCACGAGTTTCGAGGCGGCGATGCGGCTCTACGAGGCGATGTTCGGCTTCGCGCCCTTTGGCTCGGGCTTCAAGTGGCGTGCGCTGGTGGTGGCGGCGCTCGTCGCCATGATCGGGCCGACCGCCTGGGCGGCTGTCCACCGCCTGCCGCCGAACCGCTGGCTCGCGGTGGCCTTCGCCATCCTCTTTGTGGTCATCCTTCTCAAGATCGGCGACGATGCCAACTACGAGTTCATCTACTTCCAGTTCTGACGCTGGTGTGGCACGGTGGCGCCGCTTCACCGCGACCTTCCTGGGGGCCGCGGTCGTGACCGTCGGCGTCCTGCTGGGGGCTGTCGTCGTCCTCGACCCCTATGATACGGGGCGCGGCCCGATCGACTGGGGCGTTGGCATCTCGCCCCAGGGGCCGCGCACCGCCAACGCCAGCCGGGGCCGCGACCCGGCCTTCGACGCCGCCATCATCGGCAACTCGCACGTCCAGCTCCTCTCGCCCGAGCGCCTTTCGTCCGGCACGGGCCTGTCCTTCGTCTCGCTGATCATCCCCGGCACCGGTGCGCGCGAGCAGGTGGCCGTGCTCGACTGGTTCCTGAGGAACCACGAGGGCACAGCAAGGGCGGTGATCCTTGGCATCGACGAGTTCTGGTGTGAGGGAGACCCCGAGCTGCCCCTGCGCCACCCCTTTCCATTCTGGCTCTACGAGGCCGACTTTCTGTCCCACCTCCAGGGCCTGCTGCGCTTCGATGTGGTGGAGCGCCTGGGCGAGCGCATCGCCTTTCTCGCCGGATACGGCGAGCGGGCGCGACCGGACGGCCACTGGGACTACACGCCGGAATACGTGGGCATGGGCTATGACACGCCGGAGAAGGTGAAGGAGCTGTCCACGCCGCGTCCGACGATGCATGCCGATCCCACGGGGCGTTTCCCGGCGGCGGCGCTGCTGCGGCAGGTCTTCGACAGGCTGCCGCGGGACCTCGTGGTGGTCCTCATCTCGCCGCCCGTCTTCGTCGCCGGGCTGCCCGCGCCGGGCACCGAGGCCGCGAGCCACGAGAGCCGGTGCCTCGCGACCTTCGCCACCCTCGCGGCGGGACGGCCACGGACGGCCTGGATCGACTGGCGCAGCGACCGGCCGGAGACCCGTGACCCCGCCAACTTCTTCGACAAGACGCATTATCGGGCGTCGCTCGCGCGGCAGCTGGAGCGGATTGCTGCCCATGAAATCAGCAAGTTGATCAGAGCCGAATGAAAAGAAGGCACCAGAAGCGTCTGATCTCGAAAATCGACTAAAGTCGCAAAAGTTTGACAAACGGAGAGTGTCAAAGCGCGTTGTCGGGGCTTGTTCGGGCCGCTATATAGGCCCCACTCCGGGGGAATGCCTCGGGCTGGTCATGAATGAGAGCAGAAGCCACGCATGCCTGAAATCGAACTCGAGGAAGGCTACCGGCCATCTGAAGACGAGCCTTTCATGAACGAGCGGCAGCGGGACTATTTCCGCCGGAAGCTCACCGCCTGGAAGGAAGAAATCCTACGGGAGAGTCGCGAGACGCTGGCTGCCCTGCAGAACGAGAGCGAGAACCACCCCGACATCGCCGACCGCGCCTCGTCCGAGACGGACAGGGCCATCGAACTCAGGGCGCGCGACCGGCAGCGCAAGCTGATCGCCAAGATCGACGCGGCGCTGCAGCGGATCGAGGACGGCACCTACGGCTATTGCGAGGAGACGGGCGAGCCCATCTCCCTGCGCCGTCTCGAGGCGCGGCCGATAGCGACCCTGTCGCTCGAGGCGCAGGAGCGTCACGAGCGCAACGAGCGGGTCTATCGGGACGACTGAGGGTCGTCGCCACGTTATCGCGAGGGCGGCGCGGGCTCCTGCGGGTCCGCGCTGTCTGCTTTCCGGCGCGCCCTGAAACGGGCCTGGTTCTCGGCTACGAGGTTGCCGTAGGTGGCGGCCCAGCGCGCGAGCGCGTCGAGCACGGGGTCGAGTGACCAGCCGAGCTCGGTGAGCGTGTATTCCACCTTTGGCGGCACGACGGGATACACCTTGCGCCGGACGAGGCCGGCCGCCTCCATCTCCCGCAGCTGCTTGGTCAACTCTTTCTGCGTGATGCCAGGTATGGCGCGGACGAGCTGCGTGAAGCGCAGCGGCTCGCCCTTGGCACGCACAAGCTCCACGATGACAGGCACCGCCCATTTGTTGGCGATGACGTCAAGCGTGCTGCGAATGCGCTGGTGGCAGATGCCCGGGACATGTTCGTCCCGCCGGGAGGCGGGTTCGTTACCGGTGTGGTCCATAGTATCCATTTGGTATGTATAGCACAAAAAGCTGCCTTATTGCATAGGGAAACCAAGCGGGCGATATCCGGCCTCCCCAACTGGAGGAACCGATGATCACGCTTCACTATGCCCCTGGTGCCTGTTCCATCGCGGCCCATATCGTGCTCGAGGAAATCGGCCAGCCGTTCGAGGCGCGGCCAATCTCGCTGCGCAAGGGCCAGCAGCGCGACCCGGGCTACCTCGCCATCAACCCGCGCGGCAAGGTGCCGGCGCTGGTGACGGCCGAGGGAGTGCTGACGGAGAATGTCGCGATCCTCACCTATCTCGCCGAAATCGCCCCGGAGAAGGGACTTCTGCCGCGCGAGGGCTTTGCCCGTGCGCAGGCGCTGTCGTGGCTCGGCTTCCTGACGAGCGAGATGCATGGCAGCTACGGCCCGCTCTTTGCGCCGCAGAAGTTCATCGACGGGGAAGAGGCGCAGGCCGCCCTCAAGGAGAAGGCGCGGGCCCGCCTCGCCGGCAATCTTGCCGACGTTGACGCACGCCTGGCGGGGCGGGACTGGGCGCTCGGCGACTTTTCGGTCGTCGATGCCTATCTCTATCCTTTCTTCCACTGGGCCAAGGCCTACATGGGCTTCGATATGACCGCCTATCCGAATTACTCCGCCCATCATGCCCGCATGCAGGCGCGGCCCGCCGTGCAGCGGGTTCTCGAGCGCGAGGCGGCCGCACAGGCGCAGCTGGAAGCGGCCTGACGGCAGCTGGCGCAGAAGGCAGAAAAAGGAACGGCCCGGGTTCGTCACCCGGGCCGTTCGCATTCTGTGTCCCGTCGCGCGCCTACTTGTCCTTGCCGGGTTCCGTCCGCCCGAGCAGGCGGGCGAACTCGGCCTCGATGCTCTCCACCGAGAAGGGGTCGGGCGTGCTGTCCTCGGGCTTCGGCGCGGGGCGGTCCGTCGGCTTCACCTCGACGGTCGCGGCGCTCTTCGCCGGGGCCTTGGCCGCAGGCTCGGGGGCGGGCTGCGGTGCCGACGGTGCTGTCGCCTCCGCACTCACTTCCTGCGCCTTCGTCGGCTCACGGCGGACTGGCTCGGCGGACGGCGGCACCGGACGGGCCGGGGCGGCGAGCGGCGGCTCGACAGCCGGCGCCTGCGAGGCTGCGGGCGGCGTCGTCGGCGCCCGTGCGGGAGCCGACGGCGGCGGGACTGCGCCCGGCCGGTCCTCCCGGCGCAGCGACCAGGAGGGGGCGGGCCGCGAGGGGGGCGGCGTCACGCCGCCTGCGGCGGCAGTTCCGGCCGAGGAAGGAGCGGAGCCGGAGCGCGGCGCGGCGGGAGTCGGCGCTGCGGGGGCCGCAGGGCGCGGGCTGGCCGGTGCCGCGGCGGGCGATTCCAGGCGGGCTGTCGGCACCGCCTTCGACAGCTCTCTCGCCAGTTCCTCGGCGAGCTGGGCCGAAAGGTCGGCGGCCGGTGCCTGCGGCGCCGCTGCCGGGGCGGGCTGCTGGGGCGGCACGGAGGTTTCCCGCGCCGCCGGACGCGGAGCGGACGCAGGCGGTGTCGGCGTTGCCGGCTGGGCCGTGGCGGCGCTCGACGGTCGGGCGGCCGAGAAGGGTCTCTTCAGCGCCTCCTCGAGCTGGCGGGCCATCGAGGACAGGGTCTTGTCCTCGTCGGGCTTCACCGGCGCAGCGGGCGCGTCCACACTCGGCTCGACTGCGGGTTCGCTGCGTGATGCGGTGAAGGTGCCGGCACTGGCCGCAGCCGTCTCGACCCGGGGCGTGGCGGCCGTTGCCGGCCGCGGGGGCTGCGTTGCGGGAGCCGTCGGGAAGGCGGGCGGCACGGGCATCACCGGGGCCGCGGGGGCCGCCGTCGCCGCAGGTGCGGCCGCTGCGGGCGCCGGGGCCTGGACGGGCGCGACGGGGATCGGCTGGCGCGGCTCGTCGAACCTTTCCTCGCCGAAGTCGTCGCGCGGCTCGACCAGAGTGGGGCGCAGGGGCGCCTGCGGCTCGAAATCCGAAGTGGGGGCGAGGGCGGCCTCGAGGCCGGACAGGGGCGCGCCGGCGCGGGCCGCGCCGTGGAGGATGTTGGCCTCGATCAGCACGTCCGTCGGCCCGCCGATCATGACGAGGTGCTCGACATTGTCGCGCCGGACAAGCACGAGCTGACGCTGACGGTCGAGGTCAAACACGTCGACGATGCCGAGCCGCGGCTGGCGGGCGCGGGGAGGAGCGGAATTCGTGACACGGCTGCGTCCGGACGTCGCCCGCCGGACGGCGAGGGCAACCAGCGCCACGACGCCGAAGATGATCGCGAATGCGATGAGATATTGGCCTGCGTTCGAGATTCCCATGCCGAACAACATGCGCGTGGCATGTTTCCCAAGTCATTCCACCACCGGACCCTTCCGGCAGTACCTCACGGAGTGTGCAGCGTAAAGCGCCTTGCCGCAAAGGTTAATGCCAGAAGGGCGCCAGTGGCCGCAGAAATACGCCATTTCAACGGCATTTACGGTGCGTTTACCATAAAGGCGGCAATTTTTTCCGCCTTTTGAGGGCGGGCCGGTTGCCGTGCGCTCCGGTTCCCGTCATGCCGGGGCACGAGCGCGCGCGGCGTGGATCATCTATGTCTTGCGGCAAATGGGCCTCGGGACAGACGCGAGAATCTGGCAATAAGTCATGCACCGAATGCCGCAGGAGAGGCCGCAAGGCATGAGCGAGACCACCGCCGCGACCACGCTCGACCGCTCGGAACGGTCTGGCCATGCCGGGCTGCTGCTGCTGCTCGCCGGACTGCTCGTCGCTGCCGTCGTGTCGCTGAGCCTCCTGTCGGACGAGAAGGCGCAGATCTTCATCGTGGCCTTCCTGGCGGTCCTCGCCGTTGCCGGCATCTTCTGCCTCTTCGGCCTCGCCGTCGGCGTGTTGCAGTTCGCCGGCCGCGTTGCCCGCAACGACCTCACCAAGCTGATGGCCGACACGGCGACGGAGGGGCTCATCGTCGTCGAGCACGACGGGCGGGTAATCTATGCCAACAGCGCCTTCCTCGCCCTGAGCGGTTGCCGCTCGCCGGCTGAGGTGCGCACCGTCGAGCGGCTCTTTACCGGCGCTCCCGAGGTGTCGGAGGCGATCTACCGCCTGTCGCAGGCGGTCCGCGAGGGACGGGCGGCGAGCGAGGAGATCCGCCTCGCCCCGGCGCTGAATGGGGCCGAGGCCGCCTGGTACCGCGTCCGCGTGCGTCCGCTCGCCCGCCCCGGCGGGCGCAGTGCTGCTCTCTGGAGCATTGCCGACGTGACGCGCGAGCGGGAGCGGCAGGAAAACGTCTTCCAGGAGCTGCAGCACGCCATCGACTATCTCGACCACGCGCCGGCCGGCTTCCTGTCCATCGATCCCTCGGGCGAGATCGTCTACATGAACGCGACGCTCGCCGGCTGGCTCGACCATGACCTCGCCGAGGTGGGCTCCGGCGGCCTCCGCGTGGCCGATGTCGTGCCGCCCAACGCCGCAGCCCTGATCGGCGCCGTCACCGGCGGGCCGGGAGAGGTACGCACGGAGATCATCGACATCGACCTGCGCCGGCGCGGCGGCCAGTCGCTGCCCGTGCGCCTCTTCCACCGCGTTGCCTTTGGCGCCGACGGGCGGCCCGGCGCCTCGCGCACCCTCGTGCTCAACCGATCGCCGGGCGAGGATGTGGCCGAGGGCCAGCGCGCGGCGGAGGTGCGCTTCGCGCGCTTCTTCAACGACACGCCCGTGGCGATTGCCACTGTCGGCCGGCGCGGCGAGATCCTGCGCAGCAACGCGGCCTTCGCCCGCCTGTTCGGTCCGCCGGGCGAGCGCACCATCACTGGCGTCGTCGCCGAGCGTGACGAGGACGCCCTCGCCAACGCACTCGCCGCGGCCGGGGAGGGGCGCGGCGACATCGTGCCGCTCGATGTCGCCATCCGCGGCGCCGAGGATCGGTCCGCCCGCATCTACGTCAGCGGTGTGGCGGATGCCGAGGGCGACGGCGAGACCGCCATCGTCTATGCGCTGGAGACGACGGAGCAGCGGGCGCTCGAGGCGCAGTTCGCCCAGGCCCAGAAGATGCAGGCGGTCGGCCAGCTCGCGGGCGGCGTGGCGCACGACTTCAACAACGTGCTGCAGGCCATCATCGGCTATTCCGACCTGCTGCTTGCCAACCACCGGCCGACGGACCCGTCCTTCCAGGACATCATGCAGATCAAGCAGAATGCCAACCGGGCGGCGAGCCTGGTGCGGCAGCTGCTCGCCTTCTCGCGCCGGCAGACGCTGCGCCCGCAGGTCATCCAGCTTTCGGACAGCCTCGCCGACCTCTCGCTGCTCCTGAAGCGCCTCATCGGCGAGCGCATTGAGCTCGAGCTGCGCCACGGGCGCGACCTGTGGCTGACCAAGGCGGACGTCAACCAGTTCGAGCAGGTCATCGTCAACCTGGCCGTCAACGCGCGCGACGCCATGCCCGATGGCGGAAAGCTGACGATCCGCACCCAGAACGTGCCCGCGCAGGAGGTTGCCTCTTTCGGCTACAAGGCCCTGCCGCAGGCGGACTTTGTCCTCGTCGAGGTGGCCGATACGGGCACCGGCATCCCCGCCCACGTGCTCGACAAGATCTTCGAGCCCTTCTTCACGACGAAGGAGGTCGGCAAGGGCACCGGCCTCGGCCTCTCCACCGTCTACGGCATCGTCAAGCAGACCGGCGGCTTCATCTTCTGCGACAGCACGGAAGGCAAGGGCACCACCTTCCGCATCTTCCTGCCCCGGCATGTGCCGGCGGAGCAGGAGGCTGCCCCCAGGCCCGGCGCGGCGAAGGCGCTGGCGGCAGATCTCACCGGGCGCGGCACGATCCTGCTCGTGGAGGACGAGGAGGCGGTGCGCGCCTTCGGTGCCCGCGCACTCACCTCGCGCGGCTACACGGTGCTCGAGGCGAGTTCCGGCACGGAGGCGCTGGCCATCGTCGAGGGGCTCGAGCAGCCGGTCGACCTCGTCGTCTCCGACGTGGTGATGCCGGAGATGGACGGGCCGACCCTGCTGCGCTCCCTGCGCGAGCGCTTCCCGGGCCTCAAGATCATCTTCGTGTCCGGCTACGCCGAGGACGCCTTCAAGAAGAACCTGCCCGAGGGTGAGCAGTTCACCTTCCTGCCCAAGCCCTTCAGCCTCAAGCAGCTCGTGGAGGCGGTGAAGACCCAGCTCAAGTGACGGGCCGGGTGCCGGGTTGCGAATAGCTTCCCAGCGTCTGTTGCTCCACCGCAACGGACAGATGCCGGCGCTTGGGATATCAGATGGTCGCCTTTGCGAATCTGCCCGTTTCGAGGGGGGACATGTTCAAGAATTTCACGGTTGTCGCAGTTGCTGCACTGATTGCTTCCGGCCCGGCTTTCGCAGCCGACCTGCCGTCCCGTTCGGCCCCTGTCGCTCCTGTCGCTCCGGCCTTCACCTGGACCGGCTTCTACCTCGGTGCCAACGTCGGGGCCGGCTTCGGCGGCGATTTCCGGCTGCGCGACACGGTCGCGGCGCTGCCTGTCGAGGCCAAGCTGAGCGCGGGCGGCTTCATCGCCGGCGGGCAGGCCGGCTTCAACTACCAGATGGGCAGCTTCGTGGTCGGTATCGAGGGCGATCTCGCCTATGCTGACCTGAAGAACTCGGTGACGGCCTCGGCGGCCGGGCATGCGACCGCGACGGCAAAGATGAGCACCGACTATCTCGCCACCGTCCGCGGCCGCATCGGCTATGCCTGGGATCGCGTGCTCGTCTACGCCACCGGCGGTGTTGCCTTCACGAAGATCGAGCTGTCCGCCCATGCGGTGGCCGGCGGCGTGGCCGCGGCCGCGAGCCAGAGCAAGACCCACACCGGCTGGGCGCTGGGCGCGGGTGTTGAGGCGGCGCTGACCGACAACATCTCCGCGAAGGCCGAATATCTCTATGTCGACTTCGACAAGAAGCGGTACTTCCCGTCCGGCATCCACTCCGGCCTGCGCGGCGATCTCAACAGCCACATCATCCGCGTGGGTGTGAACTATCGCTTCGGGCTCTGAGCCCGTCCGGTCGCCTCAGGCAGGGCCCGGCGAACGCCGGGCCTTTTTTGCTTTGGCCCGCCGTTTCGACAGGGCGCCGGAACCCGCCGCGCACGCCATTGCGCAGTGAACAAAAAAAGAACTTGTGAACGGGAACAAAACGGGTACATTAGCGTCCGCGCGCATTGAGAATTTTTCGCTTCCCGTGCAATAAGGACACTTCCCATGTCCCAGCCCACATTGCGACTCGTAGAAGGTAGTTCCATGGACAAGGCGAAAGCCCTCGATGCCGCGCTGGCACAGATCGAGCGTGCCTTTGGCAAAGGCTCGATCATGCGCCTCGGGCAGAACGACAAGGCCATCGAGATCGAGACGATCTCGACCGGCTCGCTCGGGCTCGACATTGCCCTCGGCGTCGGCGGCCTGCCGCGTGGCCGGGTGATCGAAATCTACGGGCCGGAATCGTCGGGCAAGACGACGCTCGCCCTCCACACCATCGCCGAGGCCCAGAAGAAGGGCGGCATCTGCGGCTTCATCGACGCCGAGCATGCGCTCGACCCGGTCTATGCTCGCAAGCTGGGCGTCAGGCTCGATGACCTGCTCATCTCCCAGCCCGACACCGGCGAGCAGGCGCTCGAGATCGCCGACACGCTGGTGCGCTCCGGTGCCATCGACGTGCTGGTGGTCGATTCGGTGGCTGCGCTGACGCCGCGGGCCGAGATCGAGGGCGAGATGGGGGACGTGCAGCCCGGCATGCAGGCGCGCCTCATGAGCCAGGCGCTGCGCAAGCTCACGGCGTCGATCTCCCGCTCGAACTGCATGGTGATCTTCATCAACCAGATCCGCATGAAGATCGGCGTGATGTACGGCAGCCCGGAGACGACGACGGGCGGCAACGCGCTCAAGTTCTACGCCTCGGTGCGTCTCGACATCCGGCGTGTCGGCTCCATCAAGGACCGGGACGAGGTGATCGGCAATACCACCCGCGTCAAGGTGGTGAAGAACAAGGTCGCGCCGCCGTTCAAGCAGGTCGAGTTCGACATCATGTACGGCGAGGGGGTGTCGAAGGTGGGCGAGCTCATCGACCTCGGCGTCAAGGCCGGCATCGTCGAGAAGTCCGGAGCCTGGTTCTCCTACGACAGCCAGCGTCTCGGCCAGGGGCGCGAGAACGCTAAGCAGTTCCTGCGCGAAAACCCGGACGTGGCGGGGCGCATCGAGGCAGCCATCCGGCAGAATGCTGGCCTTCTCGCCGAGCGCATCCTCGACAACATCGACCCGACCGCCGACGATCTCGACGAGGGCGAGGCCTGATCGGCACGTCTCATGAAGCCTGTCGGTCGCGGGGCCTTCGGGCCCCGTTTTCGCATCCAGCACCTGCCGGTGGCGGCCGTTGCGGGCGGCGCCGGTAGGGCAGGGTGCACGAGGAGGCACACGGTGCATGGCCGGCGTTGCCGGCGAAGAGGATTCATCCTCTCGACAAGAGCTTGGCCCCTCTCTAGAAAACAGCCCTGAATTCCCATTGTCCGGTTGCGGCTCCTCTTCCCGCGTCCGGCTGAACGGGTGGGGGCGAGCCGGTGCCCTGCGCAGGCAGGGAGCGGGCAAGCCGGAACCGGCGGCCATGCGCCGCATATCGAACGAGTGTGGGCTCAATGAGCGGCGTCAACGAGATCAGAACAACGTTTCTCGACTATTTTGCGAAGAACGGCCACGAGATCGTGCCGTCGAGCCCACTGGTGCCGCGCAACGACCCGACGTTGATGTTCACCAACGCGGGCATGGTGCAGTTCAAGAACGTCTTCACCGGCTCGGAGAAGCGGCCCTATTCGCGCGCCACCACGGCCCAGAAGTGCGTGCGTGCCGGCGGCAAGCACAACGACCTCGACAACGTCGGCTACACGGCGCGTCACCACACCTTCTTCGAGATGCTGGGCAACTTCTCGTTCGGCGACTACTTCAAGGATCGCGCGATCGAGCTCGCCTGGAACCTCGTGACGAGGGAATTCGGCCTGCCGGTCGAGAAGCTGCTCGTCACCGTCTTCGCGGAGGACGACGAGGCCTTCAATCTGTGGCGGAAGATTGCCGGCCTGCCCGAATCCAAGATCATCCGCATCCCGACCTCCGACAATTTCTGGCAGATGGGCGACACGGGACCGTGCGGCCCGTGCTCGGAGATCTTCTACGACCACGGTGACCACATCCCGGGTGGTCCGCCCGGCAGCCCGGACGCGGACGGCGACCGGTTCATCGAGATCTGGAACCTCGTCTTCATGCAGTACGAGCAGCTCGCGTCCGGTGAGCGCATCGCGCTGCCGCGCCCGTCGATCGACACGGGCATGGGCCTGGAGCGCATCGCCGCCGTGCTGCAGGGGACACACGACAACTACGCCACCGATCTGATGCGCGCGCTCATCATGGCCGTGGCGAACGCGACCGGCGTCGACCCTGACGGGGCGCAGAAGGCGAGCCACCGCGTCATTGCCGACCATCTGCGCGCCTCGGCCTTCCTTGTTGCCGACGGCGTGCTGCCGTCCAACGAGGGCCGCGGCTACGTCCTGCGCCGCATCATGCGGCGCGCCATGCGCCATGCCCAGCTGCTGGGTGCGCGGGAGCCGCTGATGTGGCGGCTGGTGCCGGCCCTCGTGCGCGAGATGGGCCAGGCCTATCCGGAGCTGGTGCGGGCAGAGGCGCTCATCACGGAGACGCTGAAGCTCGAGGAGACGCGCTTCCGCAAGACGCTGGCGCGCGGCCTCGCCATCCTCGACGAGGAGACACGCGGGCTTTCGGCGGGCGACAAGCTGCCCGGCGAGACGGCCTTCACGCTCTATGACACCTACGGCTTCCCGCTCGACCTGACGCAGGATGCGCTGCGCGCGCGCGGCATCGGCGTCGATACCGAGGGCTTCGACAAGGCCATGGAGCGCCAGAGGGAGCTCGCGCGTGCCTCCTGGGCCGGCTCCGGCGAGGCGGCCACGGAAGCGGTGTGGTTCGGCCTGCGCGAGAAGGTCGGCGCCACCGAGTTCCTCGGCTACGACACCGAGACGGCCGAGGGCGTCGTCGTCGCCATCCTGCGCGACGGGGCCGAGATCTCGAAGCTCGAGGCGGGCGAGGAGGGCTTCGTCATCCTCAACCAGACCCCGTTCTATGGCGAGTCGGGCGGCCAGGTCGGCGACAGCGGCGTTATCCGTGCGCCGGGCACGTCCGTCACTGTGCGCGACACGCAGAAGAAGCTCGGGGATCTTTTCATCCATGCGGCGAAGGTCGAAGCCGGCACGCTGTCGGTGGGGCAGGCGGTGGAGCTTGTCGTCGACCATGAGCGGCGCAGCGCCATCCGGGCGAACCATTCCGCTACCCACCTGCTCCACGAGGCCCTGCGTGAGGTGCTGGGTGACCACGTGGCGCAGAAGGGTTCGCTCGTCGCGCCGGACCGCCTGCGCTTCGACTTCAGCCATCCCAAGCCCATCGGCGACGACGAGCTGGAGACGATCGAGGCCATCGCCAACCGCGTTGTGCTGCAGAACGAGCCGGTGGTGACGCGCCTCATGGCCGTGGACGAGGCCATCGCCTCGGGCGCCCGGGCCCTTTTCGGCGAGAAGTACGGGGAGGAGGTGCGCGTCGTCTCCATGGGCACGCGGCCCGAGGCCGGCGGAACGCCCTTCTCCGTCGAGCTGTGCGGCGGCACGCACGTGTCGCGCACCGGCGACATCGGCCTCATCACCATCGTCTCCGAGGGCGCGGTTGCCGCGGGCGTGCGGCGCATCGAGGCCATGACGGGCGAGGCCGCCCGGCGGCACCTCGCGGCCGAGAGCCGGCGCCTGCGCGAGCTTGCCGCCATCCTTCGCGTGCCGCCGGCCGAGGCCGGGGCGCGGCTCGAGGCCCTCGTCGAGGAGCGCCGCAAGCTGGAGCGCGACCTCGCCGATGCCCGCCGCAAGCTCGCCATGGGCGGCTCGGGCGACGGTAACGCCTCGGCGGTCAAGGAGGTCGGCGGCGTCAAGCTTTTCGCGCGCGCGGTCTCGGGCGTTGCCATGAAGGATCTCAAGGCGCTTGCCGATGAGGGCAAGAAGCGCGTCGGCTCCGGCGTCGTCGCCATCGTGAGCGTCGACGACGAGGGCAAGGCCGGCATCGTCGTGGGCGTGACGGACGATCTCACCGGGCGCTTCGATTCGGTGGCGCTCGTGCGTGCGGCGTCTGAGCGGCTCGGCGGCAAGGGCGGCGGCGGCCGGCGCGACCTTGCCCAGGCCGGCGGCCCGGACGGCAGCAAGGCGGCCGAGGCGCTGGCGGCCATCGAGTCGATGGTGGCGGGGGCCTGACGGCGGCCGCCGCGCCGCCCCGCCATCCAAGGATCCTTCCAAAAAGAAAACGCCCGGGCGAGTGCCCGGGCGTTCCTGCTTCGAGACCCTGGCCGTCAGGCGGCCATCGCCTTCTCGAGGTTCTCGGCGATCTTGTCGAGGAAGCCGGTGGTCGACAGCCACTTCTGGTCGGCGCCGACGAGGAGGGCGAGGTCCTTCGTCATGAAGCCCGATTCGACCGTGTCGATGCAGACCTTCTCGAGCGTGTCGGCGAAGCGCTTGAGCTCCTCGTTGCCGTCGAGCTTGGCCCGGTGAGCGAGGCCGCGCGTCCAGGCGAAGATGGAGGCGATCGAGTTGGTCGAGGTCTCCTTGCCCTTCTGGTGCTCGCGGTAGTGGCGCGTCACCGTGCCGTGCGCCGCCTCGGCTTCGACGGTCTGGCCGTCCGGCGTCATCAGCACCGAGGTCATGAGGCCGAGGGAGCCGAAGCCCTGGGCCACGGTGTCGGATTGTACGTCGCCGTCGTAGTTCTTGCACGCCCAGACGTAGCCGCCCGACCACTTGAGCGCCGAGGCGACCATGTCGTCGATGAGGCGGTGCTCGTAGTGGATGCCGGCGGCCTCGAACTTGGCCTTGAACTCGTTGTCGTAGACTTCCTGGAACAGGTCCTTGAAGCGGCCGTCATAGGCCTTGAGGATCGTGTTCTTGGTGGAGAGGTAGACCGGGAACTTGCGGGCAAGGCCATAGTTGAACGACGCCCGGGCGAAGTCGCGGATCGATTCGTCCAGGTTGTACATCGCCATGGCGACGCCGGCGCCCGGGAACTTGAACACCTCCTTCTCGATGACCGTGCCGTCCTCGCCCTCGAACTTGATGGTGAGGCGGCCCTTGCCGGGCACCTTGAAGTCGGTGGCGCGATACTGGTCGCCAAAGGCGTGGCGGCCGACGACGATCGGCTGCGTCCAGCCCGGCACGAGGCGCGGTACGTTCTTGCAGATGATGGGCTCGCGGAAGATGACGCCGCCGAGGATGTTGCGGATGGTGCCGTTGGGCGACTTCCACATCTCCTTGAGGCCGAATTCCTTCACGCGCGCCTCGTCCGGCGTGATCGTGGCGCACTTCACACCGACGCCGTACTTCTTGATGGCCTCGGCTGCCTCGATCGTGACCTGGTCGTTGGTCGCGTCGCGATTCTGGATGCCGAGGTCGTAGTACTTCAGGTCGATGTCGAGATAGGGGTGGATCAGCTTTTCCTTGATGTACTGCCAGATGATCCGGGTCATCTCGTCGCCGTCGAGCTCGACGACCGGGTTGGCAACCTTGATCTTGCCCATGTGTCTCACCTCGCACGGTTGAAGCGTATTGGGGCCTCGGCGCGCATCCGTGCGAAGCGCGCGCCGGCGCCTGCGTGATACATCGCAACGGCAGCGGTTTGAAGGCCGGCTTTCGCATGGCTGGTCCCGGCGCGACCCCGTCGCCCCTTGCGGCGGCCGTCCTGGCCGCTAAAACCCGCGGGGCGAGGAGGAAACCATGTCCGAGAGTGCAGCCGTGCGCGGCCCCGTCATCATTCTGGTCGAGCCGCAGATGGGCGAGAACATCGGCATGGCCGCCCGGGCGATGGCCAATTTCGGGCTGGCCGAGATGCGCCTCGTCAACCCGCGGGACGGCTGGCCGAACGAGAAGGCCGAGGCCGCCTCGGCCGGAGCGCTGCACGTGCTCGCAGGCGTCCGGGTGTTTGGCTCCGTCGAGGAGGCGGTGGCCGACCTCAACTTCGTCTTCGCCACCACGGCGCGCGAGCGGGGCCAGCAGAAGCGCGTCCTCGGCGCCGACGCGGCCATGGCCGAGACGGTGGCGCAGGCCGCTGGCGGCGCCGGCGTCGGCGTGCTCTTTGGCCGTGAGCGCACCGGGCTCGACAACGATGCCGTCGCGTTGGCCGACGCCATCATCACCTTCCCGGTCAATCCCGCCCACGCCTCGCTCAACCTCGCCCAGGCGGTGCTGCTCGTCGGCTATGAATGGTTCAAGGCGAGTGGCGGCACGCTGCCATTTGCCGAGAGCGAACGGTCGGTCCCCGCGACGCGGGAGGCCGTGCTCTCATTCTTCAACTATCTGGAGGGCGAGCTTGACGCGGCGGGCTTCTTCACGCCGCCGGAGAAGCGCTCCATCATGGTCCGCAACCTGCGCAACATCTTCCACCGCCTCAGGATGACGGACCAGGACGTGCGCACCCTGCGCGGCGCTGTCGTGGCGCTGGTGCAGGGGCGGCGTGGCGGGCGCAACCCGCCGCGCAAGGCACGCGCGCCGGAGGCGGGCGAGACCGGCGCCTGAGTGGGTACGATCGGCCCGTGTACCGCGGCTGACTGCGCAGGCCCTTCAACCCTTCATTAACCGGCCTCGCCGCTTCATTGCCGTTCGTATCAAGCGAGCCGCAGTGCCATGCGTATCGACCTCCTTGCCGGAACGGTCTATCACCCCCTCGCAATGCCGCCGCACGTGCCGACCATCCTTGTTTTCGATTCCGGCCTCGGCGGCCTCACGGTCTATTCCGAGCTCGTCAAGGCGCGGCCCGATGCCCGCTTCGTCTATGCGGCGGACGACGCGGCCTTTCCGTACGGGCGCCTCTCCGAGGCGGAGCTCGTGGCGCGTGTCCTGGCCGTGATGGAGATGCTCGTCGACACCTACGCACCGGAGATCGCGGTCATTGCCTGCAACACGGCCTCGACGCTGGTGTTGCCGCATCTGCGGGCGCGCTTCTCCATTCCCTTCGTCGGGACGGTGCCGGCCATCAAGCCGGGGGCGGCGCGGTCGGCCAGCCGCATGATCAGCGTGCTGGCGACGCCCGGCACGGTGGCGCGGGACTATACGCAGGATCTCGTGCGGACATACGCCAGGGACTGCGCGGTCGCCCTCGTCGGCTCGACGCGGCTCGCGGCCATGGCGGAGGCGGAGCTGGCCGGCTCGCCCGCGAGTGATGCCGACATCCTGGCGGAGATTGCACCCTGCTTCTGCGAGGCGCCGGACGGGCGGCGGACGGATACGGTCGTTCTTGCCTGCACGCACTATCCGCTGCTGCTGCATCGCCTCGAACGGCTGGCGCCCTGGCCCGTCACCTTTGTCGATCCTGCGCCGGCCATCGCGCGGCGCATGGTCGATCTCATCGGCGCGCCGCTCATCGGCCACGAGGGGGAGGAGGAGGCGTGTGCCGTCTTCACCGGCACCGGCGCGAGCGACAGGCTCAAGGCGGCGCTCGCCGCGCGCGGCTTCTCGCGCATCGACACCGGTGCCCTTGCATTAGCCGTGGCCTGAAGGCCGCCGGGCGATTGACAAACCGCCGCCTCGTCGCGTATGCACGCCCATCGTTCGCGGGCTCGCACGGCCCGCGTGCATATTTCGTGCGCACCCGTGGTCCGGCAATGTCCGGCCCTGTCGCCCGCGAGGGAGAGGAGGGCGCGTTCCTCACAGTCGTTCCGTATAGAGGATACGCGATGTCGAAGAGAATTTCGGCAAAGTACAAGATCGATCGCCGTATGGGCCAGAACATCTGGGGCCGCCCGAAGAGCCCCGTGAACCGCCGCGAGTATGGCCCCGGCCAGCACGGCCAGCGCCGCAAGGGCAAGCTGTCGGACTATGGCACGCAGCTGCGCGCCAAGCAGATGCTCAAGGGCTACTACGGCAACATTTCCGAGAAGCAGTTCCGCCGCTACTACCAGGAGGCCATCCGCCAGCGTGGTGACTCGGGCGAGAACCTCGTCGGTCTTCTTGAGCGCCGCCTCGACGCTGTCGTCTACCGCGCCAAGTTCGTGCCGACGGTCTTCGCTGCCCGCCAGTTCGTCAACCACGGCCACGTGCGCGTGAACGGCCGGCGCGTCAACATCCCGAGCTACCTCGTCAGGCCGGGTGACGTGATCGAGGTCAAGGAGTCCTCGAAGCAGCTTGCCATCGTGCTCGAGGCGGTTGCTCTCGCCGAGCGTGACGTGCCGGACTACATCGAGGTCGACCACGCCAAGATGAAGGCCACCTTCCTGCGCGTGCCGTCCCTTTCGGACGTGCCGTACCCGGTGCAGATGGAGCCGAACCTGGTGGTCGAGTTCTACTCGCGCTGATTGGTTCCAGGACCACTCGAAACGAAAAGGCCGCAGCGATGCGGCCTTTTTTGTTGCCCGGAGCGGAGCGGTTCGTCAGCCGGCAGCGGCACGGCCGCGCGTTGAAGGCAGTGCCGGGTGTTACAGCCGCTTCAGCATCCCGGCGAAGCGCATCAGCCCCTCGGGCCAGGGGCCGTGGCCGCTGGCCGCATTGAGGTGGCCCGAATCGCCGGCGTCGACCAGGGCAGAGCCCCATGCGAGGGCGAGATCTGCCGCTTCGTCATAGGGGCAGTACTGGTCCGTGCGGCTCGCCACGAGCACGGAAGGAAAGGGCAGCGGCTCGCGCGGAAAGGGCGTGAAGGCGGGATCCGCGTCGGGAATGGCGCGGACGGCGCGCTCGCTCGGTGTTGCCACGAGGAAGGCTGCGCGCACCTTGCCCTGCGGCAGCTTCGGCGCGGCATGTGCGATGAGTGGCACGCCCGCGCTGTGCGCGACGAGGATGACGGGGCGCCGCGAGGCGTCGACCTCGGCCACGAGGCGCGCCGTCCATGCCGCGAGGTCGATGCGGTACCAGTCGTCCTGCTCCACGCGGCGGGCGGTGGAAAGCTTCTGCTCCCAGCGGGTCTGCCAGTGGTCCGGCCCCGAGCCCGACCAGCCGGGCACGATGAGAATGTCGCAGTCGGACGTGCGCATGGCGGTCCCGTAAGATCAAGTGTCCGCCCACTGCGGGCGGCGCGGCCCTTCGGAGGGGCAGGCCGGCGCGGAGAGTCAGGCCTCTCCGAACACCCGGCGGAAGATGGTGTCGACGTGCTTGAGATGGTAGCCGAGGTCGAACTTTTCCTCGAGCTCGGCGTCGCTCAGGTGCTTCTTCACGTCCGGGTCAGCCTTCAGCAGGGAGAGGAAGTCTCCCTCACCGCGCCACACGGGCATGGCGTTGCGCTGGACCAGCCGGTACGCCTCCTCGCGGCTCACGCCCTTCTGGGTGAGGGCCAGCAGCACGCGCTGGGAATGCACGAGGCCGCCGAGCCGGTCGAGGTTCTTCTGCATGTTCTCGGGATACACGAGCAGCTTGTCGATGACGCCGGTAAGACGGGCGAGGGCGAAGTCCAGCGTCACCGTGGCGTCGGGGCCGATCATGCGCTCGACGGAGGAGTGCGAGATGTCGCGTTCGTGCCAGAGCGCGACGTTCTCCATGGCGGGCATCACATAGGCGCGCACCATGCGGGCAAGGCCGGTGAGGTTTTCGGTCAGCACCGGGTTGCGCTTGTGGGGCATCGCGGAGGAACCCTTCTGCCCCTCGGAGAAGAACTCCTCCGCCTCGTAGACCTCGCTGCGCTGCAGGTGGCGGATCTCCGTCGCCAGCCGCTCGATGGAGGAGGCGACGACGCCGAGCGTGGCAAAATACATCGCGTGGCGGTCGCGCGGGATCACCTGGGTCGAGATCGGCTCGACAGCGAGGCCAAGCTTCTCGGCGACATAGGCTTCCACGCGCGGGTCGATGTTGGCGAAGGTGCCGACGGCGCCCGAGATGGCGCAGGTCGCCACCTCCTTGCGGGCGTTGACCAGGCGCTCGCGGCAGCGCTGGAACTCGGCATAGGCCTGGGCGAGCTTGAGGCCGAAGGTGACCGGCTCGGCATGGATGCCGTGCGAGCGGCCGATGGTCGGCGTCATCTTGTGCTCGAAGGCGCGGCGCTTGATGGCGGCAAGCAGCGCGTCGATATCGGCAAGGAGGATGTCGGTGGCGCGCACGAGCTGCACGTTGAAGCAGGTGTCGAGCACGTCCGACGAGGTCATGCCCTGGTGCACGAAGCGCGCCTCCGGCCCGACGATTTCGGCCAGGTGCGTCAGGAAGGCGATGACATCGTGCTTCACCTCGCGCTCGATCTCGTCGATGCGCGCCACGTCGAAGACGGCCTTGGAGCCCTTCTCCCAGACGACCGCGGCGGCCTCCCTCGGCACCACGCCGAGCTCGGCGAGGGCACTCGTGGCATGGGCCTCGATCTCGAACCAGATGCGGAACTTCGTCTCCGGCGACCAGATGGCGGTCATCTCGGGGCGGCTGTAGCGCGGGATCATCCTCGCCTCCTGGCTGAACGGTTGAAGATCAGACGAGCTCGCCGCGCGCGCGCTCGGCGGCGCTGCGGATGGCGGCGATGTTGCCTGCATAGGCGCTCTCGCCACCCTTGAAGACGGCCGAGCCGGCAACGAGGGCGTTGGCCCCGGCCTTGGCCAGCGCGCCGGCATTGTCGGCGGTGACGCCGCCGTCGACCTCGAGGTCGATGGGCCGGTCACCAATCATCGCCTTGATGCGCGCCACCTTGTCGAGGGCTGACGGGATGAAGGCCTGCCCGCCGAAGCCGGGGTTGACGCTCATGACGAGCACGAGGTCGACGAGGTCGAGCACGTATTCGACGGCGCTCTCCGGCGTCGCGGGGTTGAGCGACACGCCGGCCTTCTTGCCGAGCGCGCGGATGGCCTGCAGTGAACGGTGCAGGTGCGGCCCTGCCTCGGCATGGACGGTGATGATGTCGGCGCCGGCGGCGGCGAACTCCGCCAGATAGGGGTCGGCCGGCGCGATCATCAGGTGCACGTCGAGAAGCTTTTTCGTGTGCGGTCGGATGGCCCGCACCACCTGGGGCCCGAAGGAGATATTGGGCACGAAATGCCCGTCCATGACGTCCACATGCACCCAGTCGGCTCCGCCGGCGTCAATGGCGCGCACCTCCTCGCCGAAACGGGCGAAATCGGCGGCGAGGATGGAGGGGGCGATGACGAGGGGGCGCTGCATGGGGACCGTCCGCTTGAACATGCTGCAGGGGCGAAATGGCCCCGCGCGTGCCGCCTAGCACGGAGGGCGGGGCGGGGCAACGGGTCGAGGCATGAGTGAATTCCGCCCCGGCTGCGTGACTGTATGCACATTGTGCAACCTGCCTCTGGTGGGCAGGAGGCCCGACGATCTGGGAAATTGCAGGGCGATGGCCGTCGAAAGCCGGCCGCCGATTGGCCGACCGGATGTTTCATGGATGAGATTGCTATTTCTGCACAACAATTTCCCCGGGCAGTACGCGCGCATCATCAGGCATCTTTCCGGCAGGAAGGGCTTCGAGATCCTGGCCGTGTCGCGGGCCGGCAACCGCCAGCCCTCGCCCGTGCCGCGCATCGACTACGAGCCGCACCGGCGTGCCAGCGAGCAGGTGCACCCTGCGCTGCGCTATACGGAAGAGGCCGTCATTCGCGGGCAGGCGGTCTACAAGGCGCTCATGCCGGTGAGGGCGCGCGGCTGGCGGCCGGACCTGATGCTGGCCCACAGCGGCTTCGGCGACGGGCTCTTCTTGAAGGACCTGTGGCCCGAAGCGCGCTACATGCCCTATCTTGAATGGTATTATCGTGCCTACGGCTCCGACGCCTCCTTCCTCAACGGCGAGGTGAGGGATCCGAATGCCGAGCTGCGCATCCGGATGAAGAACACTGCCATCCTGCAGGATTTGGCGGCGATGGACTGGGGCCAGACGCCGACACGCTATCAGAAGTCGCAGTTTCCCGGCATCTTCCGGAAGCGGATGACGGTGCTGCACGACGGCGTCGACACGGACTACTTTGCGCCCGATCCGGGCGAGACCCTGGCCGTGGGCGGCCGTGTCTTCCGGCGGGGCGATCCGCTCGTCACCTATATCGCCCGCGGCATGGAGCCCTACCGCGGCTTTCCGCAGTTCATGGAGGCGGTATCCATCCTGCAGAAAATGCACACGAGCGTGCATGTGGTTGTCATCGGCGAGGATCGCATCGCCTACGGCCCGCGGGACAAGCCCTCCTACAAGCAATGGGCGCTCGAGAGCTTCTCGCTCGACCTTGAACGCCTCCACTTCCTCGGTCGCCAGCCGCTCGACGTGCTGCGGCAGGCGCTGCGCGTGTCGGCGGCGCACGTCTATCTCACTGTACCCTTCGTGCTCTCCTGGTCGATGATGGAGGCTATGGCGACGGGCGCAGTGGTCGTCGGTTCGGATACGGAGCCGGTGCGGGAGGTGATCGACGACGGGCGCACTGGCCTGCTCGTGCCCTTCTTCTCGCCCGACAGGCTGGCCCGCCGCCTGAAGGAGGTTCTCGATGCGCCGGAGCGCTACGAGGACATTCGCCGCCGCGCCCGTGCGCTGATGCTGGAGCGGTATGACCAGCGCGAGCTGTGCGCCCGCTATCTGCGGCTCATCGAGGCGGTCGCCGCCGGCAGCCGGCCGCGGAAGGCCGGTATGCGGATGCCGGCGAAGGCCGGCGTCTGACCGCTTCAGCGCCGCGCCGGCAGGGGCTCGCGCAGCATGCGCCGGGCGAGCGGCTCCAGAATGAGGGGCATGAGGTAGATGGGGAACTGCGCCATGGCGAAATAGAGCCAGGTGCCGTCCGGCACGGCTCCCGCCATGGCGGCGACGAGCAGACCCATGTTGCGGTGGCCGGTGGCATAGCCGAGGACGAACGCCTCGCGCGCGCCGAAGCGGGCGGCCAGCATGCCGAGACCGGCGGCGAGGCAGGCGAAGGATACCGCGAAGACGATGAGCACGTCGGTGAGGACGGCAAGCGGCTTTGCGAGCATCGCCTCGGCCACGCCGTCCATGGCCCCGACGGCGAAGATGAAGAAGAAGACGACGTTGAGCCCGTCGAGGGCCGCCCGCTCGCGCGCGATCCGTGCAAGGCCGATGAGCCGGCGCAGCACCAGCGCAAGCACCGCCGCCCCGCCGAGGAGCAGCGCGAGGCGCAGGGCGAGGACCGAGGTGTCGATCGGCACCGCAGCACCTGCGATCACCTCCGCCACCAGCGGCGCCGTCAGCGGCGTCGTCACCATGCTGGCGACGAGCACCGTGACGAGAAAGGAAGCGTCGAAGCCGAGCAGCGTGGCGACTGCCGGGGCCGAGAGGACGGGTGGGGCGGCGGCCATCAGCGCAAGGCCGAGGGCAAGCTCGGGGCCCACGAGATCGTGTCCGAGGGCAAAGACGATGCCGCCGAGGGCGAGTGCGAGCGAGGCGACGATCCAGGCCCAGGCAAGAGCGATGCGGCCCGGCTGCCGCAGGAGGGCGCGGATGGTGCCGAAGTCGGCGCGCAGGAAGGTGAAGACGAGGAAGAAGAAGACGCAGGTACCAATCAGCGGGCGGGCGAGGCTCGCGAACTGCGGCAGCGCCAGACCGATGAAGATGGAGGCGGCGAGGGCCTTGGTGCCCTGGCTGCCAAGAAGCCCCAGGGGCTTGAAGAGAATGGTCTGCAACACGTTCCTGGCCCTTCCCCTTTGTTCCCCGACTGGTCTTGAATCGTGCCCTGCGGCCTTTTCTCCCTGACGAAAGATGCGTCTGCCCCTTGCGCCGGCGGCAGGCGTCGTGCTTTCGCCATGCGGGTGTCGGCGTTGTCCGCAATGGGTCGTCGCCCCAGAATGCGCCGCCGGGTTCAGCACCAGCAAGAAGGTCAAACGCATGCAAACGGATGTCGTCGTGCTCGGAGCGGGTATCATCGGAGTGTCGACGGCGTTGCACCTGCAGGCGCGGGGCCGGTCCGTGGTGCTGCTCGACAGGCGTGGGGCTGGGGAGGAGACGAGCCACGGCAACGCCGGGCTCATCGAGCGCGCCAGCGTCGTGCCCTATGGTTTCCCGCGCGACCTCGGCTCGCTGATCCGCTACGGCCTCAACCGCTCGGCCGAGGCGCACTACCATCTCACCTTCCTGCCCAGGGTGGCTCCGTGGCTGGCGCAGTACTGGTGGCACTCGTCGCCGCGGCGCCATGCCGAGGCGGCCAAGGCGATGCTGCCGCTGATCGAGCGCTGCCTTGCCGAGCACGAGGCGCTGATGCGCGAGGCCGACATCCTGCCGATGATGCGGCGCATCGGCTGGATCAAGGGTTTCCGCAACAAGGCGGAGTTCCAGCAGGCGGAGGAGGAGGCGCGGGCGACTGCCGCGCTCTACGGCCTCAAGCTCGACGTGCTCGGCGCAGCCGAGCTGCGCGCCAGGGAGCCGCACCTTGCCGGCGACTTCGTTGGCGGCCTGCACTGGCTAGATCCAGCGAGCGTGCCCGACCCAGGCGGCGTCACGCGCGCCTATGCCGAGCTTTTCGAGAAGCGGGGCGGCCGCTTCCTGCGCGGTGACGCCCGTTCGCTCGCCGCCTCCGGCAGTGGCTGGACCGTCGCGGCGGAGGAGGGGCCTGTCACGGCGCGCGAGGTCGTCGTGGCGCTCGGCCCGTGGTCGGGCGAGATCTACCGCCCGCTGGGCTATCGCATCCCGCTCGCGGTCAAGCGCGGCTACCACATGCACTATCGCCCGGCGGGTAATGCCGTGCTCAACCACCCGTTCTACGACGTCGCGGGTGGTTTTCTCATCGTGCCGATGACGCGTGGCATCCGCCTCACCACCGGGGCCGAGTTCGCCGACCGCGATGCGCCGCCGACGCCGGTGCAGCTCTCGCGGGTGGAGCCCGAGGCACGGCGCATCTTTCCGCTCGGCGAGCGGGTGGACCCGGCGCCGTGGATCGGCGCCCGGCCTTGCCTGCCGGACATGCGCCCCGTCATCGGCCCGGCGCCACGCCACCAGGGCCTGTGGTTCGCCTTCGGCCACAACCACCACGGCTTCACGCTGGGGCCCGTCACCGGCCGTCTGCTGGCGCAGATGATGACTGGGGAAGAACCGCTCACCGACCCCTCGCCCTATTCGGTCAGCCGCTTCGGCTGGTAGAGGTCGCGCCAGGCCGGCAGGGCGCCGGGCAGCGGCAGTGCCGTTGCTTCGTAAACGCCGCGGGCGATGGCGCGTGCCAGGCAGTCGGCAGCCGCCGCGCCGAGATCGGCGAAGGCGTAGATGTCGTCCTCGGGCAGCGGTCTTGCGCCGGTTGCGGCGGCGAAGACGAGATCCCCGTCGAGCGGGGCATGGGTCGGCCGCAGCGCACGGCCCATGCCGTCGTGCGCAACCACGGCGAGACGCTTGGCCATGGCCTTGGTGAGGACGGCGTCAGTGGCGACAATGGCGATTGTCGTGTTCTGGCCCGGTCCGCCCTTGTAGCGCGGCTCGAGCGCCCGGCGGTCGACCGTCGCGGGCATGCCGTGGTTGCCGAACTCGCCGTTCTGCTCATAGGGGGCAGCCCAGAAATGCGGCCCGTCGCCGATGGTCGCCGAGCCGACGGCGTTGACGGCGACGAGCGCCGCGACGACATGGCGGGTGCGGGTGACGGTGCTCGCGGAGCCGAGCCCGCCCTTGAGGTTGACGGTCGTTGCCCCGTAGCCGGCGCCGACCGAGCCCAGCGGAAAGTCGACGCCGGCCGAAGCCACGGCGGCCCTGGCAAGGGCGCGATGCGGCGGCTCACCTTCGCCACGCGCCCAGGGCTTGTCGCCGCCGTTCAGGAGGTCGAAGAGAATCGCCTGCGGCACGATGGGCACGCGCACGTCGCGGATGGCGAAGCCCCGGCCCTGCGCCGCGAGCGCCTGCATGACGCCGCCGGCGGCATCGAGCCCGTAGGCAGAGCCGCCGGACAGGACGATGGCATCAACCGCGCTCACGGTCGCTTCCGGTTCCAGCAACGCGCTCTCGCGCGTGCCTGGAGCGCCGCCCATGATGGAGAGGCCCGCCGTCGCCGGCCGGTCGAAGACCACCACCGTCACGCCGGTTGCCGACGCCTCGTCGTGGGCGTTGCCGACACGAAGGCCAGGCACGTCGGTGATGAGATTGCGCAGATTGCCCATACCCGATGCTTGCCGTGACAGTCGGTCCATCACAAGGGGGCGAGGTGGCATTTCACCGCCTTTCGCCGGGCCGGGGCTGCGGATATGAGCAGCGCCATGACCGACGTTTCCACTTCCGCCGCGGTGTTCGCCGGCTTCGTCAGCTTTCTCAGCCCCTGCGTCCTGCCGCTCGTGCCACCCTATCTGTGCTATCTCGCCGGGACCACCCTCGACCAGCTGACAGAGCGGCGCGAGCCCAGCGTCAGCCGTCGGGCGCTGTTCGCCGCGTTCTTCTTCGTGCTCGGCTTCGCGACCGTCTTCGTCATGCTCGGCGCGACAGCCTCGGCCTTCGGCCAGCTGCTGCGCCGCTATGTCGACGTGCTCGGCACCGTGGCCGGCATCGCCATCATCGTCATGGGGCTGCACTTCCTCGGCGTCTTCCGTCTGTCCTTCCTCTACCGGGAGGCACGGCTCGATGTCGCCAAGCCGGCCGGGCTCGGGGGGGCATACGTGATGGGGCTTGCCTTCGCTTTCGGCTGGACGCCGTGCATCGGCCCCATCCTCGCCGCCATCCTGGCCGTCGCCGGCTCGGAGGAGAGCGTCGGGCGTGGCGCCTTTCTGCTTGCCGCCTATTCCGCGGGCCTCGGCATTCCCTTCCTGCTAGCGGCGCTCGCCATGAAGCCCTTCGTCGCGCTCCTGCGTGGCATGCGCTCGAAGTTCCACCTCGTGGAAAAGGTGATGGGCGGCCTGCTCGTGCTCACCGGCATCGCCTTCCTCACGGGGGCGCTGACGGACGTGTCCTTCTGGCTGCTGGAGACCTTCCCGGCGCTGGCGACGCTCGGCTGAGCGCCTGGCCGGTCCATCGTGCAGCCCGGAAAGGAAAGGCCCGCCTCGAGGAGGCGGGCCCGTTCCCGGCCGTGACCGAGATCAGTTGATCTCGTTGCCGGCGTAGTCGATCTTGCCGTCGGGGCCCTTCTTCCAGACGTACATGACGTAGTCCGGACGGGTGATGTCGCCCTTCTTGTCGAAGGAGAGGTCACCCAGCACGGTCTTGAAGACCTTGCCGGAATGGATCACCTCGGCGACCTTCCGCGGATCGAGGGAGTTGGCCTCTTCGGCCGCCTGCTTGATGATCTCGACCGCCGCGTAGCTATAGAGCGTGTAGGCCTCGGGGTCGTAGTTCTTGGTCTTCAGGAAGCGCTCGACGACCTCCTTGGCGGCCGGGTTCTTGCGCGGATCGGGGGCGAAGGTCATGAGCGTGCCCTCGGCGCCGGGGCCGGCGATGGAGACGAACTCGCTCGAGACGATGCCGTCGCCGGACATCAGGGGCGCCTGCAGGCCCTGGTCGCGCATCTGGCGGATGATGAGGCCGGCCTCGGTGTGCAGGCCGCCGAAGTAGACAACGTCCACGTTCGCCGCCTTGAGCTTGGAGACGAGGGCCGAATAGTCCTTCTCGCCGGGGTTGATGCCCTCGTAGATGACTTCCTTGAGGCCCTTGGCGTTCATGGACTTCATCGTTTCGTCGGCGAGACCCTTGCCGTAGGGGGTCTTGTCGTGGACGATGGCGACCTTCTTGCCGGCGAAGTTCTTGGCGAGATAGTCACCCGCAACCTGGCCCTGCTGGTCGTCGCGGCCGCAGATGCGGATGGTGTTCCACAGCCCGCGCTCCGTGTACTGCGGGTTCGTGGACGCCGGCGAGAGCTGCAGGATGCCCGCCTCCTCGTAGACCTCCGAGGCCGGGATCGACACGCCCGAATTGAAGTGGCCGACCACGAACTGGACGCCGTCACCCGCGAGCTTGTTGGCCACGGATACGCCCTGCTTGGGGTCCGACACGTCGTCGCCCACGATGACTTCGATCTTCTGGCCCAGGATGCCACCGGCGGCGTTGATGTCCTCGGCCGCCTGCTCGGTGCCATTCTTCATCTGGGTGCCGAAGCTGGCATTCGGCCCCGTGATGGGGGCGCCGACCGCGATCTTCACCTGGGCGTTGGCGGCGCTGGCGAAGGCGAGGCCAAGACCGAGTGCAATCCCGGTCAACAGCACTTTCTTCATCTGTTACTCCTCTGGTGGTTATATTGCCGGGCCCCGCCCCCGGGGCTCCGGTCGGCGAGCCTCTCGCCTTGGGCGCAATCTTGCGCCGATTGGGGCGAGAGTCACTCGCAAACGCGGTTTCAGCCGCTGTTCTTCTCCCGCCAGGTCAGGGGACCCGTGCGCTCGTAGAGCCAGCGGTACTGCGTCGTCATCTGCCGCACGCGTGTATAGCGGAAGCCGATGAGGCCGATGACGAGAAGAACGATCGTATCCACGATGTAATAGTGAAGCGACAGCAGCGTGCCCTCGAAGAGGGCGAAGTGGATGAAGCGCACCCCCCAGGCGAGGGCAAGCAGATAGAGCACTGCCTGCCAGGCGGGCGCCCAGATGAGCGCCACCGCCCGCCCTGTCATCCAGGCGGCCCAGCCACCCATGATGCAGGTGACAAGGAGAAAGAGGAGGATGGAGCTTTCTTCATAAAGGATGCCCTGCATCGCGCGCTCCTCAATGGGCTCCGCCTTCGAGATAGGCGGCGCGGACCTGCGGGTTTTCGAGCAACTCCTTCCCGGTGCCCTGGAGGGTGATGGTTCCCGTCACCATCACGTAGCCGCGGTGGGCGAGCTTGAGCGCGTGATAGGCGTTCTGCTCGACGAGGAAGACCGTCATGCCTTCCCGCTCGTTGAGCTCCCGGATGACGTTGAAGATCTGCTTGACCACCAGCGGCGCGAGGCCGAGCGAGGGCTCGTCGAGCAGCAGCAGCCGCGGCCGGCTCATCAGCGCGCGGGCGATGGCGAGCATCTGCTGCTCGCCGCCGGAGAGCGTGCCGCCGCGTTGGTTGAGCCGCTCCTTGAGGCGCGGGAACATGGTGCAGACGCGCTCCAGGTCCTCGTCGAAATGGGCGAAGTTCCTGATGGCGGCGCCCATCTGCAGGTTCTCGAAGACGGTCATGCGCGGGAAGATGCGCCGGCCCTCGGGTGACTGGGCGATGCCGAGATGCGCGATCTCATGCGTCGGCATGTGCGTGATGTCGCGGCCGGCGTAGGTGATCGTTCCCTCGCGGCAGCGCGGGTTGCCGAAGATCGTCATCATCAGCGTGGACTTGCCGGCGCCGTTTGCGCCGATCATCGTCACGATCTCGCCCTCGTGCACGTCGAGATCGACACCCTTGAGGGCGATGATGTTGCCGTAATAGGTCTTGACGCCCCGAATGGAGAGAAGGGGCGTGCGCCCCGCGGGCGCCTGGGCCGGCGCGGGCATGGTTGCTGCGTCGCTCACAGGCCGACCTCCGCTTCCACCTTGTCGAGTTCCTCGTCCTCGACGCCGAGATAGGCGGCGATGACGCTCGGGTCGTTGCGCACCTCCTCGGGCGTGCCATCTGCAATTTTGGTGCCATAGTCGAGCACCACGACGTGGTCGGAGATGCCCATCACCACCGACATGTCGTGCTCGATGAGCAGGATCGACGTGCCGTGGTCCCGCCGGATCGACAGCAGCAGCTCGTTGAGCTCGTGGCTCTCTCGCGGGTTGAGACCGGCGGCCGGCTCGTCGAGGCACAGGAGGATTGGGTCCGTGCACATGGCGCGGGCGATCTCGAGACGGCGCTGGGCGCCGTAGGGCAGGTCCCCGGCCGGGTCGTCGGCCCGGTCGATGAGGTTGATCTTCTCCAGCCAGAACTTGGCCTGTTCCACCGCCTGCCGCTCCGCCTCGCGGAAGCTCGGCAGGCCGAAGAGGCCGAGCAGCGTGAAGCCGGAGGCGATCATGAGCGGGTTGTGGCGGGCGACGAGCAGGTTCTCCAGCACCGTCATGCCCGTGAACAGGCGGATGTTCTGGAACGTGCGGGCAACCTTCGCCTTCCACGAGATGGCGTGGCCCGGCAGCCGCTCGAGCAGGTAGGTGGTGCCGTCGGCGTGGCGCAGCGACAGCATGCCCTCGCTTGGCCGGTAGAAGCCGGTGATGCAGTTGAACACCGTCGTCTTGCCGGCGCCGTTCGGGCCGATGAGGGCCGTGATGTCGCCACGGCCGACGCTGAAGGAGAGATCGTTGACGGCAACGAGGCCGCCGAAACGCATCTTCAGATGCTGGACCTCGAGTATGGGGTCTTCTTGCCAGCGCATCAGCCGTGACCTTCCTTGACGAGCGAGCCGGAGATGGCCTTGCGCTCGGTGAGTACCATCGACGGTTCGCGGTGCCCGACGAGACCGCGTGGCCGCCAGACCATCATGGCTACCATGGCGAGGCCGAAGATGAGCAGTCGATATTCGTTGGGGTCGAAGTCCGCACCGAAGACCTGCTTGAGGAAGCCGAGGTTGCGCAGCAGCTCGGGCGCACCGACCATGATAATGGCTGCCACGGCAACGCCCACCTGCGAGCCCATGCCGCCGAGGACGACGATCGACAGGATGATCGCCGACTCGAGGAAGTTGAAGCTCTCGGGCGATACGAACCCCTGCCGCACGGCGAAGAACGAGCCCGCGAAGCCGCCGAACATGGCGCCGATGGCGAAGGCGGTGAGCTTGGTGTTGCGGGTGTTGATGCCGAGCGAGCGGCAGGCGATCTCGTCCTCGCGCAGCGCTTCCCACGCCCGGCCCACGGGCAGGCGCCGCAGGCGGATGGTGACCACGTTGGTGACCAGCGCCAGCACCAGGATGAGGTAGTAGAGAAACACCATCCGGTGCATCGGGCTGTAGGAGATGCCGAACAGCGAGGCAAAGCCGTTCTCGCTCGAGTCGAACGGCACGCCGAAGAAGGTGACGCGCGGGATGGACGAGATGCCCGCGCCGCCGTTGGTTAGCTCCACCCAGTTGATGAGCACGAGGCGGATGATCTCGCCAAAGGCGAGGGTGACGATGGCGAGATAGTCGCCGCGCAGGCGCAGCACCGGGAAACCGAGGATGATGCCCCAGAAGGCGGCGAGAATGCCGGCGAGCGGCAGGCAGAGCCAGAACGACCAGCCGAACGTCGTCGACAAGAGCGCATAGGAATAGGCGCCGACCGCATAGAAGGCGACGTAGCCGAGGTCGAGCAGGCCCGCGAGGCCGACGACGATGTTGAGTCCCCATCCGAGCATCACATAGGTGAGGATGAGGATGCCGAGGTCGATCCAGTAGCGTGCGCCGGCGAGCCCGCCTGTCGCGAGGGAGGCGAGCAGCGGGTAGGTGAGGGCGACGCCGAGGAAGAGCGGCACGGCGATGCCGAACAGCTTCTGCACGAACGGGCTCGCCGGCGCCTTGAGGCGCGCTGGCGCGGCGGCCCGGCGCATGGCCCGCAGGCAGACTGCGAACCGCACGAGGAAGATGAGCCCGCAGACGACGGCGACGACGCCCCAGCGCGGCTGGAGGTAGAGCGCGTTCGACTGGTTCTGCTCGGTCTTGAAGGCGAGGATGGGGATGGAGAGCCCCAGCGTCAGCAGCGCGGCGATGCCGGCTTCGCGCAGGGCGGTGGCGACCTGAGCGCCCGTGACCGACGAGGCGGCTCCGGGCGCGGCGATGGCGGGAGCATGGGATGTGTTCAGGGCCATTGTCCGCGCCTCTCTCATACCTTCTCGACCTCAGGCCGGCCGAGGATGCCGGACGGCATGAAGATGAGGACGATGGCGAGCAGCGAGAAAGCCGCGACATCCTTGTACTCGATGGAGAAGTAGGCCGACCACAACGTCTCCACCAAGCCGATGATGAGGCCGCCCAGCACGGCGCCCGGCAGGGAGCCGATGCCGCCGAGGACGGCCGCGGTGAAGGCCTTCACCCCCGGCACGAAACCGTCGGCGAAGCTCACGACGCCATAGTAGAGCAGATACATGGTGCCCGCGACGGCGGCGAGGGCGGCGCCCATCACGAAGGTGAGCGAGATCGTCCTGTCCACGTCGATGCCGACGAGGGCGGCCATGCGCCGGTCCTGCTCGCAGGCGCGCTGGGCGCGTCCGAGCGGCGTCTTCTGCACGACGTACCAGAAGATGGCGAGCAGCACGGCCGTCGTGAGCATGATGATGATCTGCTTGTAGGACAGGGCCACCGCGTAGCCGTCGCGCTCGAAGAGCACGATCACGTCGCGCACCATGGGCGGGATCGGCTTGTTGCGCGCGCCCTGCGAAACCTGGACGAAGTTGGACAGGAAGATCGACACGCCGATGGCCGAGATCAGCGGCGCGAGGCGGAAGGAGCCGCGCAGCGGGCGATAGGCCATCCGTTCCAGCGTCCAGCCCCACAGCGAGGTCAGCAGCATGGCGCCGATCATGACGATGATCAGCGCAATGGCAATCGAGCCAATCCCGAGCCAGGCCGTGACGAAGAGGAAGAGCATGAGCGCGATGAACGCGCTGAGCATGAAGACATCACCGTGGGCGAAATTGATCATGCCGATGATGCCAAAAACCATCGTGTAACCGATGGCGATGAGGCCATAGATAGACCCCAGCGTCAGCCCATTGATGAGCTGCTGTACGAAGACTTCCATAATCGACCGTTCCCCTGATGGGCAGTCTCTTGTTTTTCTTATCGTCCGCCTCGTGTCGGCGAAAACACGGGGAGGAAAGAGACCACCGGAACAACTCTGTGCTTAGCAACGGCGATTGGTCAAGACAATTGGCCAGGCTGCGCCGGCGGGCAAAAAGCAACGGATGTTCCGATTGGGGCCGCGCTTGCGACCGAAAATTTCGCGAAGCCGGCTTTCGCCCTCCACAGCCATCGCGACCGGCCCCGTCGCGCCCCGAAGGAGGGCGACGGCGCGGGCGCCTTCTGTCGATTCCGCGAAGCGGCTCGTCTGCTAGTATACTATAGATGTGGAAAAAATTCTCCGTTTTCTTTGCATAAATAAATATATTATATGCAATAGATCTATTGTTGCTGCGCTCTCATCCCCCTTTCTTTCCTGCGGGCTGGTGAACGCAGGTTTCCATGATGAGTTCTATAAGCAGTGATACATGTTCACCGGGCGCGGACGAGGCCCGGTCGCTGGCCGAGCAGGCCTACCGGGCCATCGAGGACATGGTTGTGCGGCTCGATCTGCCTCCCGGCGCCCGCCTGACGGAGAACGACCTGTCGCAGCGGGTCGGCTTCGGGCGCACGCCGGTGCGGGAAGCGCTGCAGCGACTCCATTATGACGGGCTCGTGCGCGTCTTTCCCCGCAAGGGGATCGCCGTGTCCGAGGTCAACCCGCTCGACGTGCTCGTGGCACTCGACGTCTACGCCGCCGTGGAACGGCTGGTGGCGGCAGCAGCCGCCCGCCGAGCCGGCCGGGCAGAGGAGGCCCTGGCGGAGCAAATGGCGGGGGCGATGGCGCGGGCAGCTGCCGTGGGCGACATCGGCGGCTTCGTCGAGACCGACAAGGCGATCGACCGGATTCTCGCGGAACTCTCGGGCAACCCCTATGCCGCCCGGGCGCTCGTGCCGCTGCAGGCGATGGCCCGGCGGGCATGGCTCTTCTTCCGCCGCGAGAGTGACCTCGCGCCGGCGGCGGAGCGGCATGCAGAGCTGCTGAAGGCGGTGTGCTCGGGGATGCTGAGGCGGCCGAGGCGGCAGCGGAATCGCTCGTCGCCCACGTGCGCGAAACCATCAAGGAGGCCGTCAGCCGTCTCTAGCACGGCATCTTTCCCCGGTTCTCGCCCTGCGCCGGTTGCTTCGCGGTTTGTGCCGCGCCATATGGAAGGCCGCAGGAGGCCTTGATGCACCGGGTTTTCATAGACGACGCATTCGGCGATGCGCATGACGACCACGTCGCCACGCCGTCTGAGCAGGTGTTTCGGGAAGCCATGAGCCGCGTGCCCGGCGCCGTGCATGTCATCACGACGGCTGGGGCCGCGGGACGCATGGGCTTCACCGCCACGTCGGTGACGGCGGTATCGGACGGGCCGCCGACGTTGCTCGTGTGCCTCAACAGGGCGAGCCAGATCCTGCCGGTTCTGGAGGCCAACGGCGTCTTCTGTGTCAACCTGCTGCCGGGCAATGAAGAGGCGCTCGCAGATGTCTTCGCCGGGCGCACCGGCGTCTTCGGCGCCGACCGCTTTCGCACTGGCGGCTGGACCACACTGGACACGGGCGCGCCGGCACTCGTCACGGCGCGCGCGGCCATGGACTGCCGCCTCGTGGAGGCGATCGACGCCGCGACGCACCGCATCCTCATCGGCGAGGTGCGCGCTCTCGCCATGGGCGCCGAGGGAGACAGCCTCGTCTACAAGGGGCGTCGCTACCACGCCCTGTGAGGGCCCTCAGCTGCGCAGGAACGCGCCCACCACCTCGTTGAACGCAGCCTCCGCCTCGATGTTGGAGATGTGCGCTGCATCGAGCGTGACCAGCTTCGAGCCCGCGATGGCCTCGTGAATCTGCTGGCCGGCCGCCGGCGGTGTGGCGGGATCGTGCGCGCCGACGACAACCAGCACGGGGTTCCTCGCGGAGCGGATCGACCAGCGCTGGTCCATGTCGCGGATGGCGGCGCAGCATCCCGCATAGCCCTGGACCGGCGTGCCCAGGATCATCTTGCGGATGGCGGCGATCCGCTCCGGCGCCCGCTCGCGGAAGCTGGCCGTGAACCAGCGTTCGACCGTTGCATCGACGAGCGCCTCCATGCCGCCGCGGCGCGCCGTGCGGATGCGGCCGTTCCACAGCTCGGGCGGGCCCATGTGGGCGGAGGTGTTGGCGAGGACGACCCGTCCCAGCCGTTCCGGCGCGTGCGTCAGCATCCACATGCTGACCATGCCCCCCTTGGAGAGGCCGCACCAGTGGGCCTTCTCAATGCCGAAATGGTCGAGGATGGCGATGGCGTCGCGGCCGAGCTCCTCGATGGAATAGGGCCTGTCGGGTGCGACTGAGCCGCCGTGCCCGCGCGAATCGTAGCGCAGGATGCGGAACTGGCCCTGCCAGGCGCGCACCTGCGCGTCCCACATCGACATGTCGGAGGACAGCGAGTTGGAAAGCATGAGAACCGGAGCGTTCTCGGGTCCGTCGAGATGCACGTTGAACGGCTCGCCCGCGATGTCGATGATCATCTGCCCCCTCCGTCATTCAGTCTCCACGGGTCTCGCGCAGGTTGTGCCGCTGCGCAAGGGGCAATGGCGCCCCGCGTGGGAAGGGCTGGCCGCGCGCCCGTTCTTGCGTAGATTGGAGCACATCGAAACGGCCAGCTCTGAGAAGCGGCGAAGATGAGGGAGGCGACCCATGGCCATGACGATGACCGGCGAGAACATCCTGCCGGCGGACCGTGCCACGGTCTGGGCGAAACTCAACGATCCGGAGGTGCTGAAAGCCTGCATCCCCGGCTGCGAGGAACTGGAGCGGACGCAGGACAATGGCTTTCGCGCCGTGGCGAAGGTCAAGGTCGGGCCAGTGAAGGCGACCTTCAAGGGCAAGGTCGTTCTTTCGGACATCGACGAGCCGAACGGCTACACGATCACGGGTGAGGGAGAGGGCGGCGTTGCCGGTTTCGCCAAGGGCGGCGCCAAGGTGCAGCTCTCCGAGGTGCCGGAAGGCACCAAGCTGACCTACGACGTCGAGGCGCAGGTCGGCGGCAAGCTCGCCCAGCTCGGTGGGCGGCTGATCAATGGCGTCGCCAAGAAATACGCCGACGAGTTCTTCTCCAACTTCGCCAAGTTGTTGGCGCCGCAGGAGGCTACCTGACAGCCCCGGCCAGCCCGGGCCCCTCCGCGCCTGGATTCTGCTTCGCTCTCTCACTGGAAATCTGAATTCGCCGTCTGCCCGCTGACGCCGCGAAGCCGGATGTAGGACAACGGGGCGATCAAGTTCCAGTGAGAGGGTTCGACATGGGCCGGATTTCATCCTTGCACTCGCAGGTCGCCAAGGGGCAGGCGCAGGACATCGACAAGTATCGCCGCGAGATCGGCAAGAGCACCCAGTGGCTCACCGAGCATGAGCGGCCGCAGCGGCACAGCAGGCCGCTGCCGCAGTCGGCCGGCTCCCCGCGCCTGGCTCTCCTTGCCGCGCTCCTCCTGGCGGCCGAGTACGGAGTGAATGCGCATCAAGCTCTCCGCGAGGCGGGCGTTTCCGGTGGGCACAGGACCGGAGGGCGGCCGCACAAAGGGGGCGGAGAGGCGCTGGCGGCCGGAAACAGCACGGCTTTGGCGATACCAGCGCAGCCGTCCGGCGAGTCCATGCCTGTCAGAGGCCCCGCGGCGAGTGTACCCCACGCTGTCGCGCGCGGCGTTCGACCAGCCCCTCGTTCTCGCCAGGCGCAGGCGGCCGAGCCGAAAGGCACGACCACGAAGGCCAAGAAGCAGTGTGAGGACGGCCCCACCAACGAGATCCGCACTGCCATGGAGGAGGTCCCCACCCGGCGCGGCATCGGCGAGAAAGTGCTGCGGCAGCTGGGATTCGACCCGGACGAGCTCGTGCCCGTCAGTGACTACATGCCGCTCGGCGTCGGAGGTGCCGAGCTTACCACCTACATGAGTCGCATCGATGCTTATATTAACAATCAGGAATCCTCGTTCCCGTTTTTCTACCGGGAAGTGCCCGGGGCGATCGACAAGCTGCCGGAGCTGAACTCGCGCTTCTATCGGGAGTTCGATAGCCACGTCGACAAAATTGCGGACTCTCTGGCCAAGGCAGCATCCGACAAGCTGGCGCAGATCGGCGTCTCCGCAAACGATCCTGCTTCCATCATCAAGGTCATGTATTGGAGCGCGCCCGATTGGATGGACCTTGACCAGGTAATACCTTGGAGGATGCCCGGGCTGGCAAAGGCCTACCACCAGGAGGAGCGCGCCTTTTTGCTGCAGGTCGGCCGGAGCGGCGAGGAGCGTTATTTCGTGCTGTCGGACGGGTTATGCGGTCTTGTCGTCGAGATGCCTTCGAAACTGTCAGATCGTACCCGCTGGCTCAAAGAACATTCCAGACTGTTTTTTGGCGAGCAGGCCGAGCAGAATTTCGACGCTGACGAGCTGAAGAAGAGTCGGAGAGTCCTTCATTTTGCCACGACCGTCCACATGGATGGACTCGACGTTGCCGGTGCAGTGAAGGAAGTCAGTCGGTCCGTGGCCAGGAGCGCCATGCTGCCCCTGAAGGACGCGGCGTTTGCTGAAACCGCCTATGAAACCGGAATCCATATCGGGCGCGGTCTCCTTATACCCTTTCACGACACCTATCGCGCGCTGAAGGAGGGCGATGTGGTGGGGGCGCTGGTATCCGCCGGGATAGACGCCATCCAGTTCGGCTCTGGAGCCCATGGCAAGATGGTGAAGCTCGTCCACTCCGTGCAAAAGGTCTCCTCGGGGGCGAAGAAGGCCGGCAAGGCCATGAAGATTGTGGAGGATCTTGCCGGAAGCCTGCAAAAGTTCTCTTCGGGGGCAAAGAAGGCCAGCAAGGCCACGAAGACCTCGGAGACGATTGCCGACCGGGCCGTGAGCGTGAGCGGCGTCGTCCGGGGAGAGGCCAAGCAAGTGTTGGCAGGGGCAGATGACGGCTTGACAGCAATTAGGGCTCGTTCCGGCAACAGTGGTTTCAAGGCGGCGTCCGGCCACGGCAGCGACGCCAAGGTGGCAAAGGCGGCCGGCAACAGCGACGCCAAGGTGGTACAGGCGGGGGCCAGAAGTAGCGACGCCAAGGTGGCAAAGGCGGCCAGCAACAGCGACGCCAAGGTGGCCCAGGCGGGGGCCAGCAGCAGCGACGCCAAGGTGGCGCAGGCTGGGGCCGGCAGCAGCGGCGCCAAGGTGGCACAGGCTGGGGCCGGCAGCAGCGGCGCACATGCGGCGCAGGCAGGGCGGCGTGCCGGCGGCATCAAGAAGGTGCCCGGTCACGGCAGCAGCAGCGACGCACATGCGGCGCAGGCAGGGCGGCGTGCCGGCGGCATCAAGAAGGCGCCCGGTCACGGCAGCAGCAGTGGCGCACATGCGGCGCAGCCAGGGCAGAGCGCCAGCGGAGTGAAGTCGACGGGAGCGAAGGGGGCGGTGTCGTCGCTCCGGAAGGAGGCGGGGCAGTCCAGTGCGAGCGAAGTCGTCAGGACGTTCCGTGCCGGTGCCGATGACGTACTTTCGGCCGCTGCTATCAGGGATCTCAAGGAGATCGGCGATCTGATGAAAGGTGACCGGAAGATCCTGCAGCTGATGCTCAATCCGAAGGAGAACTGCGAAGCGGCGCTTGAGCCTGTCATCTCCGTGCTGAAGAGCGCCGGCTATGAAACACGCGTGCGTGGCATGTATTTCTGGAGCAACGCCGGCATCGACGCCCCCAAGAACCACTTCCTCGTCCTGGCGAAGAAGAATGGCACCGAATATGCGGTTGACGTGACTGCCGGGCAGTTCGAGGAGTTCGGCATCCACGGTCCTCTCATCATGACGGAGGAGGCTTGGGCGAAAACGTTCCACGACGCGGCCAAGCGCACGCTGATCAAGTATGCTGACTTCAAGACGCCTCAGGCGGCCAAGACGGCCTTCAGTCCGCTCAAGGCGGTCACTCCGACGGATCGCATCGACGGAGCGGTCGTCCTGTCGAGACCGGCCTGGTATGGCATCGCCAAGACTGCCGAGGCCGGCAAGCAAGTCGCCAGTCAGTCCGGGCGCCTCAAGAAGATCAAGGGGGTGCTGAGCTTCGCATCGCGGCTGCCTTACTACGTATCGGGGCTGCCTTCCCCTGCGCGCCATCCCAAAGCCTGACCCCCGCGGCGGACGCGGCCTTGCCGCGTCCGCCATTGCCTTGGCCGAAGCACCGCAGCGAGAGCATTTTGCGGCGCAGAAGGGCCGAAAAGCGCCGCTCATCGGCCCTCATTCAGCCCTTGACCCCCGATTCCGGCCAGTTCAGACTGGATTTCGACCAGTTCCAGGGAAAGGGGGAGACGACCCTGGTACCCCGTGTCCGATGTCGCCGTAAGTGACCATCGCAACGAGACGCACGCCCTGTGCGCGCTTTTGGGGAGGGTTCCGAATGACCACCGTGACAATGACGGTGAACGGCAAGACCGTGAGCGCGGATGTCGAGCCGCGCACGCTGCTCGTACAGTTCCTGCGTGAGCACCTGAAGCTGACCGGCACCCATGTGGGCTGCGACACCAGCCAGTGTGGCGCCTGTGTCGTCCACCTCGACGGTGTTGCCGTCAAGAGCTGCACGACGCTCGCGGTGAGCTGTGAGGGCGCGTCGGTCACCACGATCGAGGGGCTTGCGGCCGGTGGCAAGCTGCACCCCATGCAGGAGGCCTTCCGCGACAACCACGGCCTGCAGTGCGGTTTCTGCACGCCGGGCATGATCATGTCCGCCATCGATATCGTGAACCGGTGCGGGCACGACCTCGACGAGCGCACCATCCGCGAGGAGCTGGAGGGCAACATCTGTCGCTGCACCGGCTATCACAACATCGTCAAGGCCATCGCTGCCGGTGCGCAGGCCATGCGCGAGACATCGCTGCCGCAGGCCGCCGAATAGCATGCAGCACGGCCCGGCGGCGGCGTGCCCGCGGCCGGGAGAACGGAACGCGCGTCGAGCCCGGCCGCCGGAGAGCTGTGCCGCGCGCTGCAGTTTCTGGGAGGAAACGATGTCCGTGACGCATATCGGCGCTGCCGTGCGCCGCAAGGAAGACCAGCGTTTCATCACCGGTCGCGGCCGCTATACCGACGACCTGTCGCGGCCGGGCCAGGCCCATGCCTATTTCCTTCGCTCCCCCCATGCCCATGCACGCATCCGCTCGATCGACACGTCGCGGGCGCTGGCGATGCCGGGCGTCCTTGCGGTGCTGACGGGGGAGGATCTCGCACGGGACAACATCGGCGGGCTGATCTGCGGCTGGATGATCCATTCGAAGGATGGCACGCCCATGAAGGCGGGGCCGCATCCCGCGCTCGCGCAGGGCAAGGTGCGCTATGTGGGCGACCATGTGGCCGTCGTGATCGCCGAGAGCCTCGCCCAGGCCAAGGACGCGGCCGAGGCCATCGAGGTGGACTACGAGGTGTTGCCCGCCATCGTCGACCCGGCGACGGCGGCGAAGGCCGGCGGCGAGCCGGTGCACGAGGTGGTGCCCGACAACACGGTCTTCGCCTGGCATCTCGGCGACAAGGCGGCGACCGAGGCAGCCTTCAAGGCGGCCAAGCACGTCACGACGATCGACCTCGTCAACAACAGACTCATTCCCAACGCGCTCGAGCCGCGGGCGGCGATCGGCGAGTATGATCCGGGTACGGACTCCTACACGCTCTATACCACGAGCCAGAACCCGCACGTGGCGCGGCTCGTGCTCTCGGCCTTCGTCGGAATCGCGCCCGAGAACAAGCTGCGCGTCATCGCGCCGGACGTCGGCGGCGGCTTCGGCTCCAAGATCTTCATCTATGCCGAGGAGACCGTCTGCGTCTGGGCGGCGAAGAAGGTCGGGCGGCCGGTGAAGTGGACCGCCGAGCGCACGGAGTCCTTCCTCGCCGACGCGCACGGGCGCGATCACGTCACCCATGCCGAGCTGGCGCTGGACGAGAAGGGCAAGATCCTGGGCCTCCGGGTGAAGACCATCGCCAACCTGGGTGCCTACCTTTCGACCTTCGCGTCCTCCGTGCCCACCTATCTCTACGGGCCGCTGCTCTCCGGCCCCTACGACATTCCGGCCATCTACTGCGAGGTGGACGGGGTCTACACCAACACCGCACCCGTCGACGCCTACCGCGGCGCTGGCCGGCCGGAGGCGACCTTCGTGCTGGAGCGGCTGGTGGAAGTGGCCTCGCGCGAGCTCGGCATCGACCCGGCCAGTTTCCGCAGGCGCAACTACATCAGGAAGTTCCCGCACCAGACGCCGGTGATCATGACCTATGACATCGGCGACTATCATGCCACGCTGCAGAAGGCGCTGGAGCTCGCCGACTACAAGAACTTCGGCAGGCGCAAGCGTGAGAGCGCGCGGCGCGGCAAGCTGAGGGGCATCGGTTTCTCCTCCTACATCGAGGCGTGCGGCCTCGCGCCCTCGCAGGCGGTCGGCTCTCTCGGCGCCGGCGTCGGCCTGTGGGAGTCGGCGGAGATCCGCGTCAATCCGACCGGCTCGGTGGAGGTGCTGACCGGCTCGCACAGCCACGGTCAGGGTCACGAGACCACCTTCGCCCAGCTCGTCTCGGACCGGCTCGGCATTTCCATCGACCAGGTGACCGTGGTCCACGGTGACACCGACAAGGTGCAATTCGGCATGGGCAGCTACGGCTCGCGCTCGGGTGCGGTGGGCATGTCGGCCATCGTGAAGGCGCTCGACAAGATTATCGCCAAGGGCAAGAAGGTGGCGGCCCATGTGCTCGAGGCGTCCGAGGGCGACATCGAGTTCAAGGACGGCAGGTTCTCCGTCGCCGGCACCGACAGGTCGCTGAGCTTCGGCGACGTGGCGCTGCAGGCCTACATCGCCCACAAATTCTCCGGGCAGGAGCTGGAGCCGGGCCTGAAGGAGGGGGCGTTCTACGACCCCACCAACTTCACCTTCCCGGCGGGCGTGCATATCTGCGAGCTCGAGATCGACCCGCAGACAGGCGTCACGCGCATCGAGCGCTGGACGGCCGTGGATGACTTCGGCGTGGTCATCAACCCCATGATCGTCGAGGGGCAGGTCCACGGGGGCGTTGCACAGGGCATCGGCCAGGCGCTGCTCGAGGGGGCACGCTACGACCAGGACGGGCAGCTCGTTACGGCGAGCTTCATGGACTACTGCATGCCGCGTGCCGACGACCTGCCGTCGTTCACCGTGGACATGACCGTGACGCCGAGCCCGTCCAACCCGCTTGGTATCAAGGGCTGCGGCGAGGCGGGCGCCATCGCCGCCCCGGCGGCTGTCATCAACGCCATCACGGATGCGCTCGGCCACGAGGACATTGCCATGCCGGCGACGCCGCAAGCCGTGTGGCGCGCCTGCCGAAAGGCGCCTATGCGCATGGCGGCGGAGTAACTCGGGATCGCGACAGGCCCCGCCGTCCGGCGGCGGGGCGTCGGAAGGGGGAAAGACCATGTACGCCTTCGACTATCACCGGCCGACGAGCGTGCGGCAGGCGGCCAGCCTGCTGGCGCAGAACGAGGACGCCAAGCTGCTGGCGGGCGGGCATACGCTCATCCCGACGATGAAGCAGCGGCTGGCCGCGCCTTCGGCCCTCATCGACCTCAACGCCATCCCGGAGTTGTCGGGTATCGAGCTCAAGGGCCGGTCCCTCGTCATCGGGGCGATGACGCGGCACGGCGCCGTCGCCACCTCCCCGGTGGTGCGGCAGGCGCTGCCGGCGCTGGCAGAGCTCGCCGGGCTCATCGGCGACCCGCAGGTGCGCCACCGCGGCACCATCGGCGGCTCCATCGCCAACAACGATCCGGCGGCCGACTATCCGGCGGCGTGCCTCGCGCTTGGCGCGACGATCGTCACCAACAAGCGCAAGATCCCGGCGGATGAGTTCTTCACCGGCCTGTTCGAGACGGCGCTGGAGGAAGGCGAGATCATCACCAGGGTCTCCTTCCCCCTCGTCTCCAGGGCAGCCTACGAGAAGTTTCCCAATCCGGCCTCGCGCTATGCGCTCGTCGGTGTCTTCGTGGCCAAGCGCGGCAGCGACGTCCGCGTGGCGGTGACGGGAGCGGGCGCCAACGGTGTCTTCCGCGTGCCGGCCATGGAGGAAGCGCTGCGGCACCGCTTCTCGCCGAAGTCTCTCGAGGGCGTGACCGTGCCGGCTGAGGGGCTCATCAGCGACATTCACGCGGATGCTGAATATCGCGCCCACCTCATCGGCGTCATGGCCCGCCGGGCGGTGGCCAGGGCGGCGAGCCGCAAGTGAACGCCGGACGATGAGGGGCAGGGAGCCGTGCAGGCTCCCTTTCCCTTGTCCGCAAGCGCCCTTGCGCCGCGCAGCTGTAGTAAGGTCGTGTTCCGGCGTAACGACTCGTGATGACCGCATGACCCAGCCTGCCCAGCTTCCCACCTCCATCGACGAGACCATCCGGCTGCTGAAGACGGCCGGCTATGTCAGCGACAGGCCGCTCGCCACGGTGCTGTTCCTGGCGCTGCGGATGGAGCGGCCGCTCTTCCTCGAGGGCGAGGCGGGCGTGGGCAAGACCGAGATTGCCAAGGTGCTGGCGACCTCGCTCGGCCGCCGGCTGGTGCGGCTGCAGTGCTACGAGGGGCTCGACGTCGCCTCCGCCGTCTACGAGTGGAACTATGCGGCGCAGATGATGGCGATCCGCCTCGCCGAAGCGGCGGGCACCGTCGACCGTGAGCAGCTGGAGCACGACATCTTCTCCGAGCGCTACCTGCTGCGCCGGCCGCTGCTGCAGGCGCTGGAGGCCGACACGGCCGGCCCGCCGGTGCTGCTCATCGACGAGCTTGACCGTGCGGACGAGGCCTTCGAGGCCTTCCTGCTCGAGGTGCTGGCCGACGCGCAGGTCACGGTGCCGGAGCTGGGCACCATCCGGGCCGAGCGCCCGCCCATCGTCATCATCACGTCGAACCGCACGCGCGAGATTCACGACGCGCTGAAGCGGCGCTGCCTCTACCACTGGGTAGACTACCCCACGGCGGTGCGCGAGCTCGCCATCCTCAAGGCCAGGGTGCCGCAGGCGCCGGCCCGCCTGTCGAAGGAGGTGGTGGCCTTCGTGCAGGCGCTCCGCCGCGAGGATCTGTTCAAGGTGCCGGGCGTCGCCGAGACGCTCGACTGGGCGACGGCGCTCGTGGAGCTCGACGCCGTGGCGCTCGACCCCGCCATCGTGTCCGACACGCTGGGCGTGCTGCTCAAGTACCAGGACGACATCCAGAAGCTGCAGGGCTCGAAGGTCAAGGAGATGCTCGATGCCGTGCATGCCGACCTGAGGGCGGCGGAGTAGCCGGTCGCGGGCAGCAGGCAGCGGCCTGGCACGCGCATCGCGTGGCGAAAACCTGTATGGTGGCGGGATGCAGGGAACCGATGCCGCAGCTGACGGCAAGCTCACCGAGAACATCGCCTATTTCGCCCGGGCACTGAGAGCCGCCGGCCTGCCGGTGGGGCCGGGCAGCGTGGTGGACGCCGTGCAGGCGGTCATGGCTGCCGGCATCGGCACGCGCGAGGATTTCTACTGGACGCTGCATGCCGTCTTCGTGAAGAAGCACGAGCACAGCGTGCTCTTCGACCAGGCCTTCCGCCTGTTCTGGCGTCGGCGGGCCCTCGTCGAGAAGCTCATCGCCATGATGAGCCCCGTCGCGCCCGCGGCCCCGGAGGAGGACAAGCCGCGACCGGGCGCGGCGCGCATCGCCGATGCCATGGCGCCGCCGCAGCGCGAGCCGGAGGAGGTGCGGGAGGAGGTGGAGTTCTCCGCCCGCTTCACGGTCTCGGATCGCGAGGTGCTGCGACACAAGGATTTCGCCCAGATGAGCGCGGACGAGATTGCCCGCGCCCGCCAGCTCATTGCGCGGCTGCGCCTGCCGGCCGACCGGATGAAGACGCGCCGTTACGTGGCCGATCCGCACGGCAGCCGCATCGACGCACGCCGGAGCCTGCGGCGGACCCTGCGGGCCGGCGGCAGGCTCATCGAGCTGGCCATGCGCGAGCGGACCGAGAGGCATCCGCCGGTGGTGGCGCTCGTCGACATCTCCGGCTCGATGGCAGAGTACAGCCGCATCTTCCTGCATTTCCTGCATGCGCTCACAGAGCGCCGCCGCAGGGTGACGACCTTCGTCTTTGGCACGCAGCTCACCAACATCACCCGCGAGCTGAGGGCGCGTGACCCGGACGAGGCGCTGGCGCGGGCTGGTGCCCTGGTTCGCGACTGGGAGGGGGGCACACGCATCGCCACTTCGCTTGCCACCTTCAACCGCAAATGGTCGAGGCGCGTCCTGGGGCAGGGGGCGATCGTCCTGCTCTTCACTGATGGGCTGGAGCGCGATGTGGGGGACGACCTTTCCTTCGAGATGGACCGCCTGCACCGTTCCTGCCGCCGACTGATCTGGCTCAATCCGCTGCTGCGCTTTGAGGGGTTCGAGGCGCGGGCGCGCGGCATCCGGGCCATGCTGCCGCATGTGGACGATTTCAGGACACTGCATAATCTTGCCGCCATGGAGGAGCTCTGCGCGGCGCTTGCCGAGCCGGCACGACGGACACACGATCCGCGACGCTGGCTGGCGGCGGCCTGAGGCCGCCGGAAGGAGACGAGCCATGCTGGTGAACGAGGACGACATCCTGAGACAGGCGGAGAAGTGGAAGCGCGAGGGCCGTGAGGTGGCCATCGCCACGGTGGTGGAGACCTGGGGCTCCGCGCCGCGGCCGGTAGGCAGCCATCTCGTCATCGACGGGGAGGGTAACTTTCTCGGCTCTGTCTCGGGCGGCTGTGTGGAGGGCTCGGTGGTGACCGAGGCGCTCGAGGTCATCGAGGAGGGGGGGCCGCGCATGCTGGAGTTCGGTGTCGCCGACGAGACCGCCTGGAAGGTGGGTCTCTCCTGCGGTGGGCGCATCAAGGTCTATCTCGAGCCGCTCGACTGACGGTGCACGGCGGGGAAGGGAACATGCCACCGACCGAAACGCTGATTGCCTTTGCCGCGGCGACCGCGGTCTTCGCCTACATGCCGGGGCCGGCCATGCTCTATGCGGCGGCCCAGACATTCGCGCGCGGCCGGCGTGCCGGCCTCATGGCGGCGCTCGGCATCCATCTCGGCTGCTATGTGCATGTGCTGGCGACGGCCTTCGGCCTGTCGGCGCTGCTGGCGCTCGTGCCTCTCGCCTTCACGGTCGTCAAGGTGCTCGGCGCGGCCTATCTCGTCTGGCTCGGCCTCAGGATGATCCTGCAGAAGGCGGAGGGTGGAGCCGCCGGGACGGCGGCGCCGAAATCCGCCCGCCGCGCCTTCGTCGAGAGCGTCCTGGTCGAGGTGCTCAACCCCAAGGCGGCGCTGTTCTTTTTCGCCTTCCTGCCGCAGTTCGTGGATGCCGGCGCGGGGCTGCCGGTGTGGCAGCAGCTCCTCATCCTCGGCACCATCGTCAACTTCGCCTTCTCCTCGGCCGACATCGTGGTGATCCTCACCGCTTCGGCGGTGATGCGTCGCCTCGGACGCAACGGCTGGGGCGAAAGGCTGGCCCGCATCGCGGGCGGTTCGCTTCTCGTCGCACTGGGCGTCAAGCTGGCGACGGACAAGGGTTGAAGGGCTGAAGGGCGGACGGCATGAAGCTCGACACACTTGCGGCGATGAATGCGGAGCGCGCCGCGCGGCGCGCCTGCGTGCTGGTGAGCGATCTCGACAGCGGTGAGCAGCGGCTGGTGACCGAAGCGGCGCTCGCTGAGGATCCGCTGGCGCCGCTGCTGGCCGCGCAGCTGCGTTCGGGCAAGAGCGGCATGGTGGAGAGCGGGGGACGCCGCCTCTTCCTGACAGTGCAGGCGCCGCCGGTGCGCCTCGTCATCACGGGGGCCGTCCACATCAGCCAGGCCATCGTGCCGATGGCGCGCCAGCTCGGCTTTGATGCGGTGATCATCGACCCGCGCACCGCCTTCGCCACGCCCGAACGATTCCCCAACGTCCGCCTCGTGCCCGAGTGGCCGGACGAGGCGCTGCCGCGGATCGGACTCGACCGCTACACAGCCTTCGTCGCGCTGACGCACGACCCGAAGATCGACGATCCGGCGCTGTCGGCGGCGCTGCGCAGCGACTGCTTCTACATCGGCGCGCTCGGCTCGCGGAAGACACACGCCAAGCGCGTCGAACGGCTGATGCAGGCCGGCTTCACCGAGGTCGACCTCGCGCGCATCCATGCCCCCATCGGCCTGCCCATCGGCGCCGTCAGTCCGGCGGAAATCGCGCTCTCCATCCTCGCCGAAGTGGTGGCCAGCCTGAGGAAGGGGGACGGGGCATGAAGTTCGGCCCGCTTCCGGTCTCCGAGGCCGCCGGTGCCATCGCCGCCCACAGCGTGCGGGCCGGCGATGTCGTGATCCGGAAGGGGCACCACCTGACGCAGGACGACACCCGCCGCCTTGCGGCCGCCGGCGTTGCCTCCCTGACGGTCGCGGTGCTGGAGCCCGGCGATGTCGGAGAGGATGAGGCGGCCCACCGACTCGCCTGCGTGGTGGCAGGCGAGGGGGTGCGGGTCGAGCATCCCTTCACCGGCCGGTCCAACCTCTTCGCCGAATGGCCGGGTGTCTTCGTCGTCGAGGCCGAGGGGGTCGATGCCGTCAATGCGGTTTCCGAGGAGGTGACGCTGGCGACGCTGCCCGCCTTCAAGCCCGTCGTGGCGGGCGAGATGCTGGCAACGGTCAAGATCATCCCCTATGCGATTTCGGACAGCCTTCTGGAGCGGGCCGAGGCGGCCGCCCGCCACTCGGCGCCGATCCTCAAGGTGCTGCCGTACAGGCTCACGACGGTTGGCGTCATTTCCACGCGCCTGCCGGGCCTGAAGGAGAGCGTCATCGACAAGACGCTGCGCGTGCTCTCGGGGCGTCTCGCCCCCGCAGGGGCCGTCATCGCGGCAGACGAGCGCGTGCCGCACGAGGAGGCGCCGCTGCGCGAGGCGGTGGCGGCTGTCGCCAGGCGTCCTGACATCGACATGGTCATCATTTTCGGCGCCTCGGCCGTCGCCGACCGGCGCGACGTGGTGCCGGCGGCAATCTCCGCGGCGGGCGGGGTGGTGGACCATCTCGGCATGCCCGTTGATCCCGGCAACCTGCTGCTCATCGGCCGGCTCGCCGGCAAGCCCGTGCTCGGCGCGCCGGGCTGCGCCCGCTCGCCCAAGGAGAACGGCTTCGACTGGGTGCTGCACCGTCTGCTCGCCGGCCTTTCCGTGACCTCGGCCGACATCATGCGGCTCGGCGTCGGCGGCCTGCTGATGGAGATCGTATCCCGCCCGCAGCCCCGCAGGGGCGGCGAGCCCCAGCCGGAGGACAACGGCGCATGAGCGCGGTGGCGGCCATCGTGCTCGCCGCCGGGCGCTCCACCCGCATGGGCGCGGCCAACAAGCTCCTGTGTCCGGTCGACGGCAGGCCCATGGTGGTGCATGCCGTCGCCGCGGCGCTCGCCTCGCGGGCGCGTCCCGTCGTCGTGGTGACGGGGCACGAGGCAGAGGCGGTCGAGGCCGTCCTGCCGCCGGGCGTCACCGCCGTCCGCAATGCGGACCATGCGAGCGGTATCGCCTCCTCTCTGCGCTGCGGCCTTGCGGCGCTGCCGGAGGAGGTGGCGGCCACGGTGGTGCTGCTCGGCGACATGCCGCGGGTGGGCGCGGTGGCCATCGACAGGCTCGTCGCCCTGTTCGAGGAGGCGCCGCATGTGGCGGCCGTGGCGCCGACCTGGCGGGGCGAGCCCGCCAACCCCGTGCTGATCGCACGGCGGTTGTTTGCCGAGGTGATGCGGCTCGAGGGCGACCAGGGAGCGCGCCGGCTGTTCGCTGGACGCGGCGACGTCCTGACCGTGGCGACGGACGATCCCGCCATGGCCATCGACATCGACACGCCGGAGGTGCTGGCCGCGCTCGCGGCAAGAGACAGCGCCTAGCGGAACCCGTCAGGCGGCGCGGCCGTCGACGGAGAAGCGCCCTGCACCGGCCGCGGCAACCGCCAGCAGGCCACCGGTGATGGCGACGTTCTTCCAGAAGAACAGCGCCTGCGCCGGATCGACCCAGAACTGGTGAAAGAGCAGGGCGGACAGGGCCGTGAAGCCGGCGAGCGCGAGGGCGGCGAGCCGTGTCTGCCAGCCGACGAGCAGCAGGAGGCCGCCGCCAAGCTCGACCAGGATGACGAGAGGAAGAAGAATGCCGGGCACGCCGGCCGATTCCATGTATTGCGCGGTGCCGGCATAGCCGGGGATCTTGTTGAACCCGGCCGGTATGAACAGGGCTGCCAGCAACACGCGCGCCAGAAGCAGCCCGAGCGCGTTCAACAATCCCATATGCTGTTCCTTTCTGTCGGTGCGGTTGCGTCGGCAGGCGCGACGCGCGGCAAACAGTAGCTCACCTTGCCCGCGCGCGGCATGGCGACCGTACAAGCTATTGTTTGCACCGGTGCAAGACGCACGACGCGCATGGAAAAGGCGCGGGAGCCGAAGCTCCCGCGCCCCGCGAGCGGTCTGTCGAACCGACGGTTCGACGGCCTCAGAAGTCCATGCCGCCGCTCGGCATGGACGGCGTGGCCGCCTCCTTCTTCGGCTTCTCGGCGATCATGGCCTCGGTCGTGATCAGCAGGGCGGCGACGGAGGCAGCGTCCTGCAGGGCCGTGCGCACGACCTTGGCCGGGTCGATGATGCCCTTCTTGAACATGTCGCCGTACTCGCCGGTCTGGGCGTCGAAGCCGTAGGCGTAGTCGCTGTTCTCCAGCACCTTGCCGACGACGAGCGAGCCGTCCTCGCCAGCGTTGAGGGCGATCTGGCGGGCGGGGGCCTGGATGGCCCGGCGGACGATGTCGATGCCGGTGCGCTGGTCGTCATTGGCGGGCTTCAGGCCGTCGAGCGCCTTGACCGAGCGCAGCAGGGCGACGCCGCCACCCGGCAGGATGCCTTCCTCCACAGCGGCCTTGGTGGCGTGCATGGCGTCGTCGACGCGGTCCTTCTTCTCCTTCACCTCGACCTCGGTGGCGCCGCCGACGCGGATCACCGCCACGCCGCCCGCGAGCTTGGCGAGGCGCTCCTGCAGCTTCTCACGGTCGTAGTCCGAGG